>LXNI01000045.1_pt1 | contig 128680 bp, 106 predicted proteins | sample 809091 | NCBI WGS metagenome assembly LXNI01 (sample SAMN04870527, study PRJNA318959) | sponge metagenome | biome: 01000161; feature: marine sponge reef; material: water | host: Sarcotragus foetidus | place: Greece: Milos, Mediterranean Sea | collected 2013-05-29 | depth 5-7 m
ACTGACCCGCCTCGTCATCGACGGCCTGGGCTCCGTACGCTACCGGGTCACCTTCGCGGGCCCGGGCGGACACTCCTGGGGCGCCTTCGGGCTCGCCAACCCCGCCCACGCAATGAGCCGCGCGGTGCGCCACTTCCAGGACGCGGCCGACACGCTGACCCGCAGCGGCCCCCGCACCAGCTACAACGTGGGACGCATCGGGGGCGGCACTTCGGTCAACGCCATTCCCTTCGACAGCTGGATGGAGGTCGACATGCGTTCGGTGAGCCCCGAGAGCCTGGCCCGGATCGAGGGCGTCTTTCTCGCGGCCATGGACCGGGCGCTAGAGGAAGAGAACGCGTTGCGGCGCGAGGGGCCCCCGCTCACCGTGGAGAAGCTCAAGATCGGGGATCGCCCCTCCGGCGAAGGAGACCGCGGCGCGCCGCTGGTTCAGCGTGCACTGGCGACGACGGCGGTGTTCGGCGTGCAGGGGCAGTTCGGCCGCTCTTCCACCGACTCGAACGTGCCGATCGCCCTGGGCGTCCCGGCGGTGACGATCGGCCGCGGCGGCATCGGCTTCGGCGGCCACTCGCCGGGGGAGTACTGGGTCAACGTGGACGGGCATCTCGCGATTCAGCGCGCGCTGCTACTGGTCGTGGCCGAGGCCGGGATGGCGGGAGTGATCCCGTAGGCTGAGCGGTTTGTCGGCCACTTTTGGCTGATTCTGGCGGACAAATCCGTCAATCCCGAATCGATGGTCTATAGCGCACCTATTTCTGTTTGTACAACTGCACCAGAGCATGACCACGGTATTTGGGGGTTGTTTGCTGAATATGATCCACATATGATGAATTCTATCCTATACAGTCAATTGTCACAACTCCCAGGGACCCAACCTGACCCATGGCTCCCGTCCACTACCAAAAAGGCGGCTTTCCCCCCGATGCGCGCCTTGACTGGAGGCGTCTGGCACCCCTGATCGGTCCAGCGGCGGCGGCCGTCGCCCGGTATGACGCTCTCCTGGGCACCCTCCCGGCATCTCGATCCCTGCTGGCGGTTCTGCGCATCCAGGAAGCCGTGCATTCGTCGCGGATCGAGAACACCTACGCCAGCGTCACATCGGTGCTGGAATGGGAGGCGGGTCTCGAGCCCGGCAACCCGCTGGCGCGCGACGACATCCGCGAGGTCCGGAGTCTTCTGGCCGCTGAGAGCCTCGTGAGGCGGCGACTCGAAGAGGGTCGTCTGTCCGTCAACGTGGTTCGCGAGGCGCATTCGCTGCTGGACACATCCCGTGGGCAGACCGGATCACCCGGTGAATTCCGTCAGGAACCGGTTTGGACCGGCCAGCCCGGATCGACCGTCGACACGGCCACCTTCGTCCCCCTGGCGGCGGATCAGGTTCCGGGTGCGATGAGCGCCTGGGAGCGGTACATACACTCCGACGTGCGCGACCGGCTGGTTCAGATCGCCGTCCAGCACGCCGAGTTCGAGGGGATACATCCGTTCCTGGATGGCAACGGCCGCATGGGACGCATGCTGATCCCGCATCTGATGTGGCAACAAGGGTTGATCCGGATGCCGGTGTTTCGCCTGAGCGTGCGAATCGCCGCGCGGCAGGGCTTCTATTTGGACCGCTTGCTGGGTGTCTCGCGCGATGACGACTGGACAGGATGGTGTCTCTACTTCCTGGAGACATTGCGCAACCAGGCGGAGGATGGCACCAGGACGGTATCCGCCATGCTGAAACTGTACCGCCGCGTCGAAAAATGGGTCGGAGAGGTCACCCGGACCCGCTACGTGTCGCCTGTCCTGGACGCCCTCTTCGCCCGACCGGTCTTTCGCGCCAGTGACTTCATCGCCGCGACCGGACTGCCGACCCGTTCGGCCCGCAGGCCTCTCGACCGCCTCGAGCAGATGTTCGTGATCGAGGAAGCCGTTCCCGCGCGGGGCCGGCTGCCAGCCGTGATGCGGTTTCCACGCCTGCTCGGAATCGTGGAAGGACGGGAGAACGGCAATCGCTGGCCGCGGCGAATCGCCACCGTTGCGAGGGTCACTCCTTCGGCCGCCCCACCGCTTCGGAAGAGCCGGGACCGAGCAGGCCCTCGGTAAAGTCCTGCCGCTCCTCCAGCAGTTCCATCCGGGAGCGAAGCGTCTCGACCTCTTCGCGGAGCCGATTCACCTCGTCCGAGGGCAGCGCCTTCCTTTCCTTTGCCATCTGTTCCAGCAACGCGCCGAGACGCCCGGAGATCGGCCTCAGCACCAGCACGCCGCCAACCGTGAGGAACAAGGCCACGCTGACGACCATTGGCGCGATGAAGTTCCAGTCCAATTGCATTCAGTCGGCTCCTTGGTAGATGGCCCCAGACATCTGGGTGTGGATGACGTTCATTGTCAACACTACGGTGCGGCGACGACGCGGTTCCACGAGGTGTGTTTGACGACGCACCATGAGCGGGGATTGTCGCCCCGGCGACTACCCCTGGCGGAACCTTTCATATAGAATGGTGATATATAGATTATCTTTATATCGACCCCGAGCCCGCTCCCGGCCTCCAGATACCCATTCAACGCAGGGGTGACCCGGTGCAGATCACGCTCTCCAAGAGAATCAACGAGTTGCTGGTGCTGGCCGTGCTGGAGACCGGCCCCGCGCACGGCTACCAGATCGCGCTGTCGGTCGAGGAGCGGACCGGCGGGCTCTTCACCTTCCAACACGGCACGCTGTACCCCATCCTGCACCGTCTCGAGGCGGAGGGCCGGGTGCGGGGCGAGTGGAATGGCGAGGGCCGCCGCCGCAAGACCTATCGGATCACTGTTTCCGGGCGGAAGATCCTGAGGGCGGGCGCGGCCGAGTTGGAAGAGCAGTTCAACGTGCTGCTCAAGTTGCTGGGGCGGACCCATGCGGCCTGAGCGCGAGCTGGGAGCCGTTGCCCAGGAGCTGAAGGCGTCTCCCCGGCGGCGGCTGGAGTTGATCGAGGAACTGGGCGCCGATGCCGAAGCTCTCCAGGAGGAACTGCAGCGCCGCGGGTACGACGCGAGGGCCGCGCGACGGATGGCGGCGGGACAGGTGGTGCCGTCGCGCGAGGCCCTGGCCGAATTGGAGGCGCAGCACGCACCGCGCCTGGGCCGGTGGATTCGGAAGACCGGGCTCGCGGGTGGCATCGAGCGGATGGAAGCCACGGCAACGGCGATGTTGGCCGGGTCGGCCGTGCTGGCGGCTCTCTGGTGGCAGAATCCGGGCACGGCCAGCAGCTTGCTGGGGTGGTCCCTGATTGTGGTCGTCGCCCTTCTCTCCTCCAACTGGGCCCGCGCTGCGAAGAGGCTCTGGATCGACGGGGACCTGCGGCCCGAAACACGTCGGGTCCTGTGGGCCAGGCAGGTCGGACTGATTGTGGCGGCAGTGTCATTGGGTGGGCTGGGCGCGTCCTGGGAGGTGTACGTCGGGCTCGAAGCCCTCGGTGGACCGCCCTCTGCGGCATGGATCGCGGTTCAGCGCGCGGTCTTCTTTGCGGTGCTCGCCGCCGGCGCCGCGCTGTTCGGTCTGTTCGGCTGGCTGGCCCTCATTCCCCGCCTCGTCACCGACGAGGCATGTGAGCGCCGAATCGCGGCGCTTCTCAAACATTCGAGACGGTTCGTGAATCCGCGAACCGAAACAGGGAGGCACTGATGTCCATTTTCGAACAGTCCGGTATCGTCGGAGTTCCGCTGTTGCTCGTTCTACTCATCGTCGTGGCCCAGGTTGCCTGGGTGGTTCGCGCGCGCCTGCGGAGGAGCGAGGGGCCCGCCGATGGCTCGCGGGTTGGCGCAATCCTGGTCACGGGAGTCATGGGGGCCTGCATCGGGCTGCTCGCGACCCTGATCGGGGTGTGGGTGTCCGCCGGCGCGATCACCAGCGCGGGCGAAGTGAGCACGGCACTCGTCTGGAGCATGATCCGGCTCGCCATGACGCCGTCGATCATGGGGTTCGCCATTCTGGGCGTGGCGGCGATCGCGTGGATCGTGCTGCACTACTGGGGCGCGCGCCGACTCCACGCTTGAGCGCCGGGAGTTGACGGCAACGCCGGTCTAACGGACCGTTGTCGGCCACTTCAGGCCGATTTTGGCCGACAAACCGCCCTAGCGCGGCCCGAACTGCCTCGCCGCCATTGCGTCATTCACCGCAGTCGGCAGCAGGAAGCGGAACCACCAGGCCAGGCGCGCCGTCCCGGTGACGAAATACCGCGCTCGGGGTCTGGGGCTTTCGAGAGCATGGATCAGCTGCGACATCACCGCCCTCATCCCGCGCTCGAAGGGATCCCTGGCCGGGTCCGAGCTGGAGAGGCGCGGCTTCATCTGCTCCTCGTAGTGCTCCCGCCAGACGCTTCGGCCGGAGTCGATCCACCTCTCATGCTGGGCTCGGCCCTTCACGTAGATCGAAGTGCCGCGGATCGGCCCGGGCTCGATCAGCGCGACCTTGATCGCGGTCTTGCGCAGCTCGATCCGCAAGCTGTCGGTCAGTCCCTCCATCGCATGCTTGGTCGCGGTGTAGGCGCCGCCGAAGGGGAGCGCCGTGAATCCCGCCGCCGACGAGCAGTTGACGATACGCCCCCGGCCGCGCGCCCGCATGGCCCGCACCGCGTGCCGCGCGACCTCGTGCGGGCCGTAGAGATTGACCTGGAAGATGGCGTCCAGTGCCTCTCGGCTCAGGTCCTCGACGGCACCTGGCAGCGCAAAGGCGCCGTTGTTGAACACGGCGTCGAGATCGCCGTCACAGCGCGACAGGGCTTCCATCATTGCCGCGTCGATCGACTCCTGATCGGCGTAGTCGAGCGTAAAGCTCTCAAGGCCCTCTTCCCGCCGGGCATGGCAATCCCGTTCGCTCCGGCAGGTCGCAAAGACCCGCCAGCCCCGCCGCTTCAGGCTTCTCGCCGCTTCCAGTCCGATCCCCGACGAGCAGCCGGTGATGAGTATCGTTCTCATGTTACAGGTCGTTCCTCCCGCCAGATCGGCAACGTCAAACATGTCGGTCCGCCTTCGCAGGGAATGCAGAGCGCGTCCGCGTCGAAGCACGTAACTTCGCACCCCGCGTCCCGCATCAGGCGCACCGTCTTCGGAAACCCACCCACCGCGACGCACCGTCTCGGCCCGAGCGCCAATACATTCTGGTTCAGGCCGTCCGACGCCTCGAATTCGTCGTCGCCGGACTCCAGGCACTCGATCCCGCGGTCGCGCATCAGCTGATGGAGCGCCACCGGCATCAGCCGGGGGTACACCAGCGCCAGATCGTGGTCCAGCGGGCTGATCACGGACAGCAGGTGCAGGCAGGCCGCGCCGCCGTGCCACATCGGAAGATCGAAAGCGAGCACATCCACCCCGAGCGGGGCCAGGATCGCCTGCAACTGATCGATGCCCGCCTGGTTGGTGCGGAAGGTGCGCCCGGCCACTAGCGTGCCCTCGTCCAGCCAGATCAGGTCGCCGCCCTCGGCCGTGCCCGGCGGCTCGATGGCGCCGATGACGGGCACACCGAGCCGTTCGTAGAGCGCCTTGTGCAGGGCCGCTTCCGGGCGCCGCAGCGACTTGCCGGGCCGCAGCAGGATCGCGCCCCCCGGCGTCATGAACGAGGGGTCGAAGACGAAGATGGAATCGGCGAGGCCGTCGTCCGCGCCGGGGACCCACTCGATGTCGGCGCCCGAGGCCGCAACGCACCGCGCGAAGGCGTCGTATTGGCGCGCCATCCGTGCCGCGTCGAGGGGTCCGGCATAGTGCCAGCACTCCGGATCGGCGCCGAAGGTCGACGGGCCGGGGCGGCGCATGGCCACGCGGCGAAGCGGCGTCACCATGCTTCCGACGCCGAACCGGGCGGGCATGGCGGCCTCCCCGGTGGACGCGGCGTTGCCCCCGCCGCTCATTGCGACCCGCCCCCCGTACCGGCCGACTCCGCCCTCCTCCACCTCATCAACGCGAACACCGGGATACCGGCCACCAGGAGCAGGAAGCCCCAGAACACCGTTTCGGCGCCGGCCCCCGCGATCGCCCACACGGCGAAGCCGAAGGCGAGGACGGCCACCGCGGCCCGGCCCAGCGCGATTCGGGGCATCGGGCCATCCACAGGGCGCTCGCGAAGGGCGAACATCAGTCCCGTCATGCTCGTGAAGACGTATGGCACGAGGGTCGCCAGGGTGGCGAGCCGGATGAGGAAGGTGAAGGCGTCCACCAGGCCGCGCGTGTAGTTCATCGCGATGAGCAGGGACACCAGGATGCTGGAGAGGAAGAGGCCCGCCGTGGGTGTGCCGCGGCGGCTCAGGCGCGCGAACCGGTCCGGGAGCAGACTGTCGAGCGCGGCCGCCCGGGGGATCTGGCCGGTGAGCAGGACCCAGCCGTTGAGCGCGCCGAAACAGGATATGGTGGCGCCCGCGCCGATGAGCCAGCGCCCCCATGGCCCCCAGATCGATCCGGCGGCGTCGGCAAACGGGGCGGTCGTGGCCGAGAGTTCCGCCGGCGCGATGATCCCCATGACGGCGAAGGTGCAGGTGATGTAGATGACGGCCGCGACGGTGGTCCCGAGGATGGTGGCGCGCGGGATGGTCCGCCGGGGGTCGCGCACGCTGTCGGCGGGGATCGTCGCGACCTCCAGGCCCAGGAACGCCCACAGGGTGAGCGTGACCGTGGCCGTGACCGCACTGAACGCGCCTGTGCCGGTGGGGTTGAAGGGCGCGAAGTGGCCGGGCTGGAAATACAGGAAGCCGATGGTGCCGATGGCGGCCAGCGGCAGGAGCTTGAGCACGGTGGTGACAAGCTGCACCCGCCCCGCGGTGTGCAGGCCGTGGGCGTTGACGAGCGTCAGGCTCCAGAGAGCGATCAGCGCGACGACCAGGCCCGCGGCGGGTGAGGCACCCATTCCGGGCAGGAAGACCGTCGCGTAGCTCGCGGTGGCGACGGCCAGCGCGGCGTTTCCGGCGAGGAGCGAGATCCAGTAGGACCACGCGATCCAGAAGCCTACGAAATCACCGAACCCCGCGCGTCCGTACGCGTACGGCCCGCCGACCCTGGGCATCGTCGCACCGAGACGCGCGAGGACGAAGGCCAGGCACAGCGCCCCGCCGGCGCTCACGATCCACCCCGCGATGCTGATCCCGCCGAAAGGCGCCAGCGACGCGGGGAGCAGGAAGACGCCCGCACCGATCATACTCCCCGCGACGAGCGATGTGGAGGTCCAGAGCCCGAGCGCGCGCTTTTCCGTCATGAGGCAATCTACCAGCCGGCGGTCGGACCTGCGCTTGTGGCTGGATTCACCTCCGGCCGAATGCCGGGGGGATTGTGCTCAGGGAGTCCTGGTGTCGTGTCACGCCACTACGCGCGCTTCCGGTAGATCAAACGCCTCACTTCGTGGTACCACTCCGCTCCGAATTCATCGATGAGCCTGGCCCGACCGCGCGAAATCATGGTTCGCTGAAGGTCGTCCATATAGTCGGGCGAATACGTTTCCTGCTTCAGCAGGCGGGGACCCTTCGGAGTCACCCGAAACGTTCTCACGGTCAAGGGGCCATCATAGGCAGCCAGTTCGTCAAGCTCCTTGCTGCTCCTTACGATCGCCACATCTTCGCCCCGGGCGGTCACCCCGGTGATCACATCGAACAGGAGATCCCCGGCCTCCATTGGTGCGGGAATGTACTCCTCCAGATCCACGGCCCGCTCTTCAAGCACACGCTTCAGTACGTCGGGTACCGATGCCGGTGCCACGTCCAGACTGTCGCGTCCCGTTAGTGCCAGTAATATCGCCATCCATATCCTCCCCTCCCCGCTTCGCTCGCATGGGGGGCTATTGCTGTCTGTGAGGCGCCGGGGGAATCGACTTTGCCCTCCGGCGCGGGGGAGATTATCCCCCTTGGCGAAGTCATTCCCGCCCGGCGCAAATCTGTTCCATCGTTCCTGGACATCGGCCGAGCCCGGGCAAGCGCGATGCGGGCTGGCGCGGCGGCGCAGATGGCGGCATCGTCCAATCGGGTGCCGCCCAACCCGGGCACGGCACCACCCAACCGACCGAGGAGAACCGATCGATGCCGGGAGTATCAATTGATAGGAGGCCGACCTTCCCTGACGCGGGCTCCGCGGTCCTGCTGTCCGCGGTGTTCGCTCTTGCGGCCGGGTGTGGGCCTGCCGCGGAGGCGGCACGGCCAGGCGGCCCCGAAACGGAGTCTGGCGAGATGATCTTCCCTGCGACCAATCGCCCGGACGTGCGCGGGATCTCGGGTGCCGTTTCGGCGGGCCACCCCCTTGCTGCGGCGGCCGGCCACGAGGTGCTGCGCGGCGGCGGCAACGCCATGGACGCGGCAATCGCCATGGCCGGGGTGCTGGCCGTGGTTCGCCCCCACATGAACGGCATCGGCGGCGACGCCTTTGCGCTCTACTACGAGGCGGAGAGCGGCGAGGTCCACGCGATGAACGGCAGCGGGCGCGCCGGCGCGCTGGCCACCCCCGCTCTTTTCGCCGAGCGCGGACTGGACGAGATGCCCGGCAACGGCCCCCTCTCGGTGTCGGTCCCCGGAGCCGTCGCGTCCTGGGTGGACGCCCTGGACCGCTTCGGCACCCAGCCGCTCGATGATCTGCTCACCCACGCGGTCCGGTACGCTCGCGACGGCTTTCCGGTATCGACCCGGCTCGCCAGCGACATCGTGGCCTCGTCCGGCGCGCTCAACGACCACGCCCGCGCGCTCTACACGCCCGGCGGGGAGCCGCCGCCGGTGGGCAGCCTGCTGCGCAATCCCGCGCTGGCGGCCACTCTGGAGCGGATCGCCGCCGACGGCAAGGACGGGTTCTACCACGGGTGGGTGGCCGAGCGACTTGCAGCGTTCCTCGAGGAGGAGGGCGGCTATGTCCGCGCACCCGACCTGGCCGCGCACACCACCACCTGGGTGGAGCCGCTGCAGGGCGACTATCGTGACTACACGATGCTGGTGCTACCGCCCAACACGCAGGGGATCGCCCAGCTGCAGCTGTTCGAGATGGCCAAGTCCTTCGACCTGGCGGCGATGGGACACAACAGCGCGAGCTACCTGCATACCCTCGTCGAGATGAAGAAGCTGGCCTTCGCCGACCGGGACCAGTGGGCGGCCGATCCCGAGTTCACCGACCTGCCGCTCGACGACCTGCTGGATCCCGACTACCTGGCGGCGCGGGCGGCGATGGTCGACCCGGGCGCTGCGGCGGTCGAGCGGATGCCCGGGGTTCTCGCCGACATGGTGGCCGCGGCCCCGGGCAGCCCGGAGAGGGACGATTCCGGAGACACCGTCTACCTCACGGCGGTGGATCAGTGGGGCAACGCGGTGAGCTGGATCCAGAGCCTGTTCGCCGGGTTCGGCTCGGGACTGCTCGAGCCCGAAACGGGGATCGTCCTCCACAACCGCGGCGCGCTCTTCAACCTGGAGGAGGGCCATCCGAACATCATCGCACCTGGCAAGCGTCCCTACCACACCCTCACGCCCATGATGGCGCTCAGCGGCGACGGCAGCTTCGCCTTCACCCTGGGCACACCCGGCGGAGACAGTCAGCCGCAGAGCCTGCTGCAGATCGTCAACAACTTCACCCTCTTCGGCATGACGCCCCAGGCCGCGATCGAAGCGCCGCGCTTCCGAAGCTACGGCGGGCTGAGGGTCGCCTTCGAGGACCGTGTTGCGGCGTCCGTGCTGGCCGGGCTCGGGGCGCTGGGCCACGAAGTGGAGGTGGTGCACGGGTGGACCGCCACCTTCGGCGGCGCGCACATGATCCTGCGGGACCGCGACGGCACGCTCACCGTGGGATCGGACCCGCGGCGCGAGGCGTACGCGATTGCGTACTGAGGCGTCGGCGTGACCCGGGCGGTGCGGACGCCTGCGCGGGTGGGCAAGTGACCGACGCGGCGCAGAAGCTGGCCGCCAGCGGCGCGGCCCTGGCATTCACGGGCGTGGCACTGGGTGCCTTCGGCGCTCATGCCCTGGCCGGCCTGCTGTCGCCCGCCGACCTCGGCACCTTCGAGACGGCGGTCCGCTACCAGATGTATCACGCGCTGGGCCTCTTCGGCGTGGCCTGGCTGGCCGAGCGGGGCGGCCATCCACTCGTGGTGCGCGGCGGGTGGCTCCTCGTCGCGGGAACCGTGGTATTCTCCGGCACCCTATACCTGCTGGTACTGACGGGCGCGCGTTGGCTGGGCGCGGTCACGCCCATCGGCGGCGTGATGCAGTTGGCCGGGTGGCTGCTGGTCCTCCTGGGCTCGCTGCGGAAGGCCGCCTAGGGCGTCACAGAGCAGTTTGTCGGCCACTTTTGCCCGAAAATGGCCGACAAATGGCCTTCTTCCTTCGCCAGGGCACAAGAGAGTCCCATTTGGCCATTGAGACGCCCCTCCGCAGGACCGATACTCACTCAGCTATTCGCAAGGTACGTTCGATCCGGCTGGGGGAAGGGGCGAGTTCGAGGCTGAGGGATCGCACTCTTCGTTGGGATTGACCGACGTGGTCGATTGCCATCATATGTGACGATTCCGTACCTTGATAACCCGAGGGCGTGAGGCACAGGAGGAGCCATGGACTGGTGGCAGCCAGTCAGTATGATAGGGACCTTCATTGTGGGGATGACGGCCGTGGCCACCCTGGGTTGGCGCGTCCTCGAAAGGATGCGCATCGAGAACCTGGCCGCCCACGAGACGATCGGCAGGAGTATCGCCAAGCTCCGCGACGACCTCACCGGCGACATGGCCAAGCTGCGCGACGACATGAACAAGCTGCGCGAGGGCATGAACGGCGACATGGCAAAGCTCCGCGACGACTTCACCGGCGACATGGCCAAGTTGCGCGCCGACTTCACCGGCGACATGGCCAGTCTGCGCGCCGACCTGGGCAAGGACATCACGGATCTGGGCGACAGGTTGGGTGGGGAGATCGCCACCGGAAGGGCTGGACTCGTCGGTGTGCGTGAAGGGATTGCGGAGCTTCGAGGCGAACTGAAGGGAGTGAACCGCTCCTTGCGGGCCCTGCAGGAGGACTTCCGAGCCCATGTGTTCAGAGGAAGCGCGCACGCATAGGGCGCGCGCGCTCTCACGTCAGCGCCTCAGCTCCACGGGCTGTCCGTGCGGGGTATGCCGATACGCGTCGGCCCAGGCTTCCTTCCGTTGGTCGAGCGCGGACGAGTCGCTCAGACCGCGCTCGACCACCAGGCGTTCCAGCGCCGACACCCAGTGGTGGTAGTAGCGCGAGCCGTCGTCGGGCTCTCCCCGCGCTGCCGCGTCGGCCAGTTCTTCGGCGAGCGTGCGGGCCCAGGTCTTCCAGCTGAAATGCCCCTGCTCCGACAACTTCACCGCCAGCGCGAACGCCTGCGCCTGCCACGGCTCATCGAACACGGGGCCATCGTCATCCCGGGGAAGCGGGGGCAGCGCTGCCAGACGCTCGGAAGGGAGTCGGGGTGCGGGTGTCGCGCCTGCGTGGGGCCGGTCGGACTCCATCACACCGGCTCCAGGTAATCTTCCCACAGGTCGACGTAGACCGCATCGCTCGCGGCGGCACGCTCGCCCCACAACTCCCGCGCCTCGAACCGCACCGAGTAGACGTGCTGCGGACGGTCGCAGGGTTGCCGGCCGGCCGCGTCGGTATCCTGGAGCGCGTAGACGCCGAAGTCCTCGACGATCGTCCCCAAGCGTCCCCGCACGTAGCGCGGCTGCCGGGTGTGTCCGGGCGGGTGCAGGTTCCGGCAGCGGATCCGGTCGCCCGGGCGGAAGCCGGCGGGTGCATCATGGTCCAGAAGGCCGAAACCCAGCGATCCGGCATGCGGCGGAAGCACCTCGGGCCGGGGCGCGCCGGGGTCGGCCCTCCCGCTTTCGAGTTCGGTCTCGGTGACCAGGCCGGCGCTCAGCAGCCGGCTGGCCATCATGTGGAACCAGCGTTCGTAGTACGACATCCGCAGGTACCGGGCCGGCGGGATGCTCTCGAGCACGAAGCGGAATCCCGGCCAGGTGCGACCTCGGCCCCAGCGCTTCACGGCGCGCGTCAGGGCGTAGACCCGGCCCTCCCAACGATGGTGAAAGACCGGTTCGTCGTCTTCGGGCTCCACCGGGCCGAAGCCGTCCATCCCGCCCATGTCGTGGATCGTGTTCATCGTCCGTCATCCGCAGGCGACGGCGCCGCGACCCTCGCCACGCCGACCATGGAATCGCGCGTGACCAGGGCGGCGAGTTCTTCCTCCGTCATGCCTTCGGTGCCGGAGGGGCGCTGCGGAAGCACCAGATAGCGGATTTCGGCCGTACTGTCCCAGACCCGCACCTCGACATCGTTCGACAGGTCGAGCCCGAACTCGCGAAGTACCTCGCGCGGCTCGATCACCGCCCTGGCCCGGTATGCGGATGACTTGTACCAGGTCGGGGGCAGTCCCAGCGTCGGCCACGGATAGCACGAGCACAGCGTGCACACGATCACATTGTGTATGGTGTCGGTATTCTCGACCACCTTCATGTGCTCGCCCTGGCCGCCCAGGTAGTCCAGCTCACCGATGGCCGAAGTACCGTCGGCGAGCAGCCGCTCGCGAAAGTCGGGATCGATCCACGCCCGCGCGACGACCCTCGCACCGTTCTGTGGCCCGATGCGCTTCTCGTAGGCGTCCACGATCTCGTCGAGCGCCGCCGGATCGACCATCTCCTTCTCGGTGAGGAGCGACTCCAGCGCCTTCACCCGGAGCGCGATATCCGACGGCACGTCCTGGCGGTCGTGATCGTGGTGGTGGTCGTGGCCGTGATGGTGGTCGTGGCCGTGATGGCCGCCGTGACTGTGATCGCCCATGAAGCTTCCTCCCTGTCGGCCCCGCGTTTACTTCAGTTCCACCAGCTGCTCCGGATCCACCCGCACCACGATGTAGGTGATCGTCTCGGTAATCTCGCTGAAGCCGTGCGGTGAATTCGCCGGCACGATCACCATGTCCCCCGCCCCGACCTCGCGGCTGACTCCGCCCTCGATGCCTCCCACCGAACTCGGCCCGGTGAGCCTGCGCACGGTCCCGCCTTCGGGATCGAGCGCGCGGCCATTGGAGAGCGCACCGCCCGTCACCATCGTCCCCCGCCCCGACACCACGTAGTAGACCTCGGTCTGGTTGTGGTGCTGGATCGCGCCCAGCGTCGTGGTCGGCGGACGCTGCACGAGCCCGACGCCGACGTTGTGCCCGCCCGCGTCGATGTGCCGGATCTGCTGGTCGCTGACCCTGCCTTCCGGCGCGTTGTCGATCGTGGCGAGGATGTCGGCGGCCGAGATGTGGACGCCTGCGGGATTCTGCCCGTCACCGGGCGCCCCGGTCCAGAGCAGCGCGGCGGCGAGGAGAAAAAGGATCGCTTTGGTCATTGCGGATCTCCTGGGTGGGTCGAGAGCGTAAAGATATCCCTACAACGACTTGTTGGGCAGCATGCCGAACACGTTGTCGATGAGTTCCCGGGCCTGCGGCGGCACCCCCTTGAGCGTCGCCGGAATCCCGGATTGCCCGACCTCCTCCACCAGGCGCTTGAGCACCATGGCGCCGGTGAGGTCGATCCGGCCCAGGCCTTCGAGATGGATCACCACCTCCGACACCTGTCCCGCCTCGGCGAGTCGCGCCGTGATCGCCTCCTCGAGCCTCGGAGCCGATGCGAACCAGAGGATTCCGGTCACCTCCAGATGCAGCACATCGTCCTCCATCCAGCTCTCGAATCCGGCCCGCCGCTCACGCCACACGTGGATCGCCAGCGACACCAGGATCCCCAGCAGCAGCGCCTGCTCGATCCTCGGCGCCAGCAACAGGCACATGATGAGGGTGAACCAGACCACCATCCCCTGGATGTGCGACAGCCTCCACACGCCCACCAGCAGCCGGGGCTTCACCAATCCGGCCACGGCCGCGATCACGATCCCGGCCAGCACCGCCTTCGGCAGCGCGGTGAGCAGTCCCGCGAAGGGCAGAAACACCAGAACGGCCAGGCCGGTGACCACGCCGGACCAGCGCGAGTAGGCCCCGGAAAGGTGGTTCAGGCTGCTCCGCGAGAACGATCCATCCACCGGGAGGCCCCCGAAGAGGCCGGAGGCAACGTTTGCCGCCCCCTGGGCGACGAATTCACGATCAGGATTCCAGGAAACCCGGTCCTGCGTTGCGTGGCTGCGCGAAATCGCCGTGGACTCGGCAAATCCGACCAGCGCGATCACCGCGCCCGGCACGACTAGTTGAGGCAGAAGCGGCCACGGCAGTACGAGGCTGAAGGGCGGCAGCGAGCCGGGGATGTCGCCGACGATCGGTCCCGTGTAGCCGAAGAGGACGGAGAAGAGCACGCCTCCGATCACCGCGACCAGGGCGCCCGGGAAGAGGACATGGATTCGCCGCGCAAAGAGAGTCGCGGCCACCGTCAGCACGGTCAGCACCACCGCCGCCGCACTCCACGAGCCGGGGCTGCCGAGAACCTGGAGCGTCCGGCCCACGAGGCCGCTTTCAGAAGCCCCGGCCATGCCGAGTGTGGAGGGAAACTGCGAGAGCAGGATCAGGATCGAGGCCCCGGACGTGAACCCGCGGAGCACCGGCTGCGACATCAGGTAGGTGACCTTGCCCGCCTGGACAAACCCGATCGCCAGCCGCGTGAGACCGACGATCAGCGCCAGCAGCGCCGCGGCGCCGACGTACTCGGGACTCCCCGGCACGGCGATGGTGACGAGCGCACCGTGGGTCAGCAGGGCGGTGAGCGCGACCGGACCCGTCTGCAGGTATGGGCACGAAGCCAGCAGCCCCGCCGCCACCAGCGGAATCGCCGAAGCGTAGAGGCCGTGCACACTCGGCAGGCCCGCGAGTTCGGCATAGGCCATGCTTTGGGGGATGATGAGGAGCGCCACGCTCAGCCCGGCGACGATATCGCGCGAGGACCCGCGACGCCCCACCCACGGATCGGGGGAGGCCGACCGGCCGGTCACGGCGTCCCTCCCGCGCCGACGCCCACACTCGCCGCCTCGCCGAGCTCCGACATGAGCGCTGCCGACCCGGCCGCACGCTCCGACCACCACCGCGTGATCTCTACCGCCCCCCCCCGCCCCCCCACCCTGCCGCTCCACTCCCGCGCGTGGCGCGCCAGCCACTGCAGCGTCGCGCCAGGGTCCTGGGCGAGGAACGCTTGCAGCACATAGCGCCGCTCCCCGGCCCGGCACGCCATCCCGGTCTCGTCACCGAGCCGCACAAGATCGTCGCGCAGCAGGATCACGCCGGAGCGCACCGGCGCAAGCAGCGACGAGATGAAGGCCTCGCCGCCCTCGGTGCGCGGGTCCGCCAGGGGTGGCGCCTCGCGGAGGGCGGCGGGAAGGTAGCCCGGGAGGGCCATCTCGGCGCACAGCTGGTCCAGCGCCTTGCCGAGGAGCGCCGCCCACGCCCCGTAGAAGGGGTCGCCGCACCCGTCGAACGAGGCCAGGTACGGTCCCGTCCAGGACGCGATGTGCTCCCATACAAGGGTGACGCGGGCCTGCTGGAGGAGGGCCGCGCGGGCTTCGTCGGGTTCATCCTTGCGCCAACGGTCGAGCGCGGCCAGGAGCGCCAGCAGGGAGGCGAGGTGGTCGGCCTCGGTTGCGTCGTCGCGCGCCGTCGCGGCCTCCCCAATCCCCAGCGCCCGCCGAAACCCCGCAATCCGGTCGCGCGCTTCGCCGCCCATCATGCCCTCGCGCCCCAGGTAGACCGAGGCGTACGGATAGCGCTGATAGGCGACCACGCTGCCATGCAGGGCCGGGGCCGGCATCGACGGCAACCCCAGAGCCTCGGCGACCCGACCGTGCTCCGGGACCGGAGCTTCGATCAGCGCTCCGAGGGCTCGGAAGAGTTCCATGGGAGTCTGTACGCGTCCCTGTCCGGACGCACCGGACGCAGGAGCCAGAAGGGGCGGCGGGTCCCGTCGGGCGTGTGCTGCGCCGCGTGGCGGGTCAGCTTCAGCCACTGCCGAAAGGCCTCGCGGGACCTGGCCGTGTCGACCGAGATGTCGCCGTAGCGGTCGCCCTGGCCGGCCTTCGTCACGCGCACGGCCTGGTGCCAGCAGTGGGCACCGGAGATCGGGTCGGGCTGGACCGGGAAGGTCATGTTCTGGTGCACCCCGACATCGGTCCACCAGATCCGTGCGGTGTCGGGGTCGTCGGACCGGAAGGGACCAGTGCCCTTCTTCCGGGAGATCCCCCAGTCGGTCCCTTCCCGGTCGAGAGACACCGTCGCCATCGTCTGCCGCGGCCCGTCCCCCGTCTTCCACCGCCCCATGTGATGGGAGCACGCCACCACCCCGGGGTGGATGCCCTCGGTGACCCACGCCTTGACGACGAAGTGGCCAATCTGCGTCTCAACGCGGACCAGATCGCCCGTTCCGACGCCGATCCGCGCCGCGTCACCCGGATTCAGCCACAGCGGGTTCGTGTGCGCGATCTCGTTGAGCCACTTCGCGTTCGCGCTGCGGGTATGGATCTGCACCGGGAGGCGGAAGGTCGAGATCAGGCACATCTGCCCGGGCTCCAGGCTCGCGGGATGCACGTGGCTGCGCACGTAGCCCGGGAGGGCCATCTCCGGCCATCCCCACTCGGCGAGCGTCCGGGACCAGAATTCGAGCCGTCCGGTCGGGGTCGGGAAGCCGCGCCGCACCTCGCCGTCCACCTCGACACCCACCCGCCGGCGTCCCTCGCCGTCGCCATCGAGCGGCGGGAGCGGCACCACATTCGGCGACGGCGGCGCCGCGGCCCGGGTGTAGGCCCGCCCGCCCCCGTCCACCTGCACGTCCTCGAGCTCGGCCTCGGGGACGCGCTGCTCGTACACGGGCCCCACCGTCGAGCCAATCTCGAAGGCGCCGTAGCGACGCATGTACGCGAGCGGCGAGAGCCCCTCCCGCGCGGCCTTCTCCGGAAGGCCCGGGACGGAATTCTCGAAGATCCACCCGTAGTACTCGTCCACGGTCATCTTCTCTCCAGGCCGCTCCCGCGACTCGAAGAAGCGCCGGATGCCCCGTGAGCCGTCCGGGTCGATCCTCCACGTCAGTTCAATCCAGAACTCGTTCTCCTCCCACACCTCGCCAGGCGTGACGTCGCGGGTGGACGACACCTTCTCGCCGAGCCGCTCGCGCGCGGCCCGCAGCACCGGCTGACGGAATCCGATCCAGAGGCCGTCGTACTGCTCGTACGAGGTAAGGTCGTGGCGCTCGGACGAGTGGCCCATCGGGAGCACGTAGTCGGCGAAGAACGCGGTCTCGTTCCAGGTCGGGGTGAGCGCAACGTGGAGTCCGATGCGCTTGGGGTCGGTAAGCATCTCCAGCCACGAGAAGCCGTCCGGGTTGGTCCAGACCGGGTTGTAGACGCGGGTGAAGTAGACATCCAGATGCCCATTTCGCTCGGCTGTCAGGTGCGGCAGGAGAAAGGACATCTCCATCAGGCTCAGCGGGTAGTCGGCGGGCCAGGTCAGGTCGTTCCAGCGCTTGGGGTGTTGCGCGGGCATGCGAATGGGGCGCGGCACGAACTTGTTCCACGAGTTGGGATAGGTGCCGCCGGGCACCGCCACCGCGCCCATGAGGGCGTTGAGCAGGAAGAGGGTCCGCGCCACCTGCCAGCCGCCGAGATTGCCCGCGGCCGCGCTGCGCCAGTTGTGGGTGGAGAGGCGGGTGCCGGCGCCGGCCACGATCTCGGCCGCCGCCGCGATGGTCTCGGCCGGGACGCCGCTCTCGGCCGCGGCGAACTCGAAGGTGTACTCGGCGTAGAGGTCGCGTAGCGCGCGCTGGAAGGCTTCGAACGTCGCGGGCTGGTCGGGGTGGCATTCGGCCATGTACTCGCCCCAGTTCCACCACCGCTCGACGAACTCCGCGTTGTACCGCCCGGTCCGGATGAGATGGTTGGCGATCGCGAGCAGGACCGCGGCCTCGGAGCCCGGGTAGGTCGAGAGCCAGTGGTCGGCGTGGGTCGCCGTGTTGGAGAGCCGCGTGTCGAATACGATCAGCTTCGCGCCCCGCTTCTTGCCCTCCATGACGCGCTGGGCGTGCGGATTGAAGTAGTGCCCCGCCTCCAGATGGCTGCTCACGAGCAGGATCACCTGCGCGTTCTCGTGGTCGGGGCTGGGCCGGTCCATCCCCATCCACAGGTGATAGCCGGCGCGCGCGCCCGAGGAGCAGATGTTGGTGTGGGAGTTGTGACCATCCACGCCCCACGCGGCCAGAGTCCGCTCCGTGAAGCCGTCCTCGCCGGGACGCCCGACGTGGTACATGATTTCGCGGTGCCGGTCCTCGTCGATGGCCGCCTGGATCCGCCCGGCGATGTCGTCCAGCGCCTCGTCCCAGGCGACCGGTTCCCACTTCCCCTCGCCGCGCTCCCCGGCCCGCTTGAGCGGCGTGAGGATGCGGTCCGGATCGGTGAGCTGGGTTACGGTGGCCGGTCCCTTCGCGCAGTTGCGCCCGCGCGAACCCGGGTGCTCGGGGTTGCCCTCGAACTTGCGCACCTCGAGGGTATCCCGGTCGACATATGCGAGCAGCCCGCACGCCGATTCGCAGTTGAAGCAGGTCGTGGGGACCAGCATGTATCGCCGCTCGACGCGTTCGGGCCACGCCTTCGAGTCGAGCTCGACCCAGTCGCTCCAGCGCTCTTTGGGAGGAAAGGCGGCCAGGTGGACGCGACTGGCGCCCGGGTAGAAGGTCTCGCCGCGGGACTCGACATCGGCGCGCGCGGCCGACACGCGCTGGTTGAGGTCGTCGAGGGTGGATGAGCCACCGCCGTTGCCGCGCGTCATGCGAGCGGCACCGACTGGCCGGCCTGCACGTAGGCGTGCTCGTACGCCAGCAGGGCGACGAGGCCGATCGGGACGACGACCCAGCCGAGCCAGGGGGCCGCGACGCCGAGGAGCGCGCCGAGCAGTCCCACCCGGAACCAGCCCCGGAAACGGCCGTGGGTCATGTCGCGCTCGGCGAGGCGGGCGTGGGCGGTGGGAGGCGGCATCAGGACTTCGCCGAGGATCATCAGGGCATGGGCGCCGCTGCCCAGTGCGAAGAGCTGGAGGGCGGCGGTGACGGTCGCGGCGGCGGCGGTGGTGGCCTCGCCTGCCGCCAGGGCGCCCGTCAGGGGCAGAGCGAGCGCCGCCAGCGCAATCGCGCCGGCCCCCGCCATGAACGCCTGGACCAGGAAGTGCACTGGCAGCAGGGGGTTCTGCCACATGTCCCGCGCCTTGGCCTGGCCGAAGAGGAAGGCGGTGTAGACGGCGGTGAGGACCGCCAGGGCGCCGCCCGCGAGGCCGAGCCAGAGCGGCGGCGACGCGCCCGTCCAGGCTATCGCGAAGTGGGCCGCCAGCGCGGCTCCGTAGCCGCCGATGATGAAGCCGCCCCGCACCAGCCAGCTTCGCCACTGGGGCCGCCGGAAGATGAGGTGGAAGCGCGTGGGGTGTTCCAGGTCCCAGATCAGGATCGCACCGGTCAGCGCCAGGAAGACACCGGCCACGACCGGCGCGACGAACGTCCAGAGCGGGCTTGCCGCGGTGATCGCCCCGGTCAGGAGCAGGAGGAGCGGCGCAAGATACGCTCCCGCGGCGATGGATTTCGTCCAGGTGTACAGCGACACGCGAAAGTCCCAGGGCGCCCGGTGTGGAATGTCGTAGCTGAGCACCGCTGCCGCGGACGAATTCCATGGTCCGGGATGCCCGGACGGCACCCCGTGGTCCACCTCACCCTGCTCGCTCCACATGAACAACCCCCCGGGCGGCCGCTGCGCCGCGAGCGGATCGAGGGTCACCTGGTCCCCGCCCTTGTAGAACAGCTTCGGCCGCGTCTCCTTCTCGGGCCGCCGCACCGCCACCGGGTCACGGTTGATGATCTGGGCGACGCGCGAAGACGGGTCGTTCATGTCCCCCACCAGGAGCGCTTCCGTCGGGCACACGACCACACACGCCGGCTCCAGTCCAATGTCGAGCCGGTGCGCGCAGAAGTTGCACTTCTCGGCCGAGTGATCGTCCGGGTTGATGAAGATCGCGTCGTATGGACAGGCCGCGATGCACGCCTTGCACCCGATACAGGCGCTCTTGTCGAAATCGACGATCCCGTCCGCCCGCTTGAACATCGCCGAGGTTGGACAGGCGGAGACGCACGGCGGCGCCTCGCACTGGTTGCAGCGGGTGACCTGGAAGGAGCGCCGCGCCTGCGGGAAGGCACCGGTGTCGACGTACTTGACGTACGTGCGCGTCACCGAAAGCGGCACCTCGTTCTCGGATTTGCAGGCGGTGGTGCAGGCGTGGCAGCCGATGCAGCGGGTCTGATCGACCACCTTGGCCCACGAGGGGCGGCGGATGGCGTCGGTGGGATCGGGTTCGGCGGGCACGTAGGATGGCTTTGGGAACTGGTCGATTGGGTCGAGGGCACTTCACAATACGCGCAGGGGCTGGCAGGCAACAGCGCACGCAAGCAAGATAAAACTCCAACCCCTGAACAAGAGCAGCGCATGGAGCGCTAGAACGTAAAGTAAACATGACATTATGTAATGTTATCATGACATTGCAAGTCGCCGAGCGCCTCGGTCCAGGCCGGGTGCATTCGCCGACCGAATGCCGCGGCGATTCTGTCACGGGCTGCCGGCCATGAGGGCATGTCTGTTCGCTGACGATCGCCTGGTGCTGGCCGACGGGGCCTCCGATCTGCCGTCCCTGAGGGAGGCGAAGGGGTGGGGCGCGGGGGACCCCGAGTGGTTTGCGGTGGGTGCCCCGGAGGCCGATGTCGTTGCGGCACAGGCACCCGGCGGCTGGCAGCCCCCGGAGGGCGTGGTCGCAGTCGGGCTGCGCGCCGCGCTGATGATGCTCTCAGAACCTTCCCTGACCGTGGCCCTCACCGCGGCCCATCTTGCCCGCTGGCACCGCACATCGCGCTACTGCGGGGTGTGCGGCTCCGCGACCGCGCGGTCGCCCCGGCACCAGGCCATGGTATGCGAGTCGTGCGGCCATCTCGCGTTCCCGAAGGTGTCGCCGGCCGTGATCGTCCAGGTCACGCGGGGACGGGAGATCCTGCTCGGACGGTCCCGCCGTCATCCGCACGGCTCGTATTCCGTCCTCGCAGGCTTCGTCGACCCGGGCGAGAGCCTCGAGGACGCAGTGCGTCGGGAGATCGAGGAGGAATCGGGGATCCACGTGCGCGACATCGGGTACTTCGGGAGCCAGCCCTGGCCGTTCCCGGACTCGCTGATGGTCGGCTTCACCGCCGCCTACGAGAGCGGCGTCGTACAGAATCGCGACGATGAACTGGAAGACGTGGCCTGGTTTGCCGCCGACGCGCTCCCCCCCGTCCCGCCTTCCTACAGCATCGCGCGAGCGCTGATCGACGACTTCGCCAGGCGCAACGGGGTCGATCCGGCGGGGATTCCGACCTGGCAGAGGCCGATACGACCCCGTTGATGCGGCAACCGTGTTCGCGAGGTCCTGAGCAGCGTTACCATTGTTCGGCCATCCATCGTCACCATTCCAGTTGAATCAGCACATGACCAGATCGATTCTGACCGCCATCACCACCGCAGCCGTTGCGGCCGCCTGCGCCACCACGCCGTCGGGTCCCCCACCCTTCGACCCGATCGGCAGCTACACCTACACCGCCTATTCGGAAGGACAGCCCCTCCCGGGGACCATGACCATCACGGAAGGCGAGACGGGGTACGAGGGCACCATCCACAGCGATGTCTTTCCGCCCATCTCGATCACGTCCGTGGTCGTGGAGGGGCAGGCGGGCACGATCGAGGCCGCCGGACCTACAGGCCCGGTGATCATCGAGTTCCTGGCGACCGAAGGCACGATCGAAGGCACCTGGGTCATGGGCGAGCAGGGGGGCAACTTCACGGCCACCAAGATCGGCTGAGAGAGCAGCCCGGGTCGTCTACCCGAGATAACGCAGCACCGACAACGCCACCGCCCGGGCGCCGTCCATCAGCTCGCGCACGGAGATGGATTCGTTCTCGCGGTGAGCCCCGGAGACATCTCCGGGCCCGAACAGCACGCCGGGTGTCCGCCCCGCGTTGACCAGATGGCGGAGATCGGAGCCGTAGGGCACCCCCACGAGGTCGCCGCCGCCCAACCCGAGATCGCGCGCCGCACCCCGCACCGCCGTCACGATGCCGGCATCGGCGGCCGTATCGCAGGGCGCGAACTGTCCTCCCCACCACTCAACCCGCGCCGGGTGCTCGCGCAGGAAGTCGTGCCGTTCGCAGCACGCGGCGACGCGCGTTTCGAATGCGAGCCGGGCCGCCGCCACGTCCTCCTGCACCGCCACCCCGAAACGCCCCTCCGCGCGCAGCGTCTCCGGCACCGACGAAGCCCACTCCCCACCCCGCATGGTCCCGATGCAGATGGGATAGGGGGACGGATAGGTGGCCAGGCGCGGCTCGTTCACCGTGGCGTTGCGCTCGGCCTCGAAGTCCATGAGGTCCCGGTAGAGGAGGATGAAATTCTCCAGCGCGCTCACCCCCTCGTGGCGCATGGCCCCATGCGCGGCGCGGCCCGGCACCGTCAGGCGGAAATTCAGCGCCCCCGCCTGGGCAGTCGCCACCTCGAGCCGGGTCGGCTCCAGCACGATGGCGCCGTCGCCCACATGGCCGCGCAGCACCGATGCGAGCGTGCCGAGACCACCGTCCTCCTCGGCGATCACCGACTGGATCAGCAGTGAGCCACGCAGCGCGGCTCCCGAATCGACGATCGCCCTGACTCCGGCCAGCCCGGCGACGAGCGGCCCCTTCATGTCAAGCGCACCGCGCCCGTACACGCGGCCATCCCTGACGTCCATCTCGAAGGGCGGGGTCGTCCATCTCCTCAGGTCGCCGGGCGGCACGACGTCGACATGCCCGTTCAGCACCAGCGCCGGGCCCGCTTCTTCGCCCTTCATCCACCCCACCACCCCCAGCGGACCCTCCCTGTCGATCTCGCTGGTGTAGTCGGGATGGCGACGGAGTTCGGCTTCGTCGATCTCCCAGACGTCGAGATCGAGGCCCAGTTCGTCCAGCACGCCGGCGATGTACTCCTGCGCAGCCCGTTCCCGGCCCTGCCAGCTGGGAATCGCCACCAGTTCCTCGAGGGTGCCCAGCAGCCACTGCTCGTCGACGGCGTCCAGCACCGCCTCTTCGACGGCGCTAAGCGATCGGAGCGGGTGCCGGACCGTCACTTCGCCCTCCGTGCGGGCCGGCCCGAACTCATCGCGACGATGCCGGGAAAGTGGTCGGCTCCCGGCCTTACGGCGACTCCGAAAACCTCATCGCCCACAGCCCCGAATTGATGTCCGCGAACCACACCAGGTCGCGGTGGGGCATCACGCTCCAGGCACCCGGCGAGTTGGGAATGAACCCCACCGGATCGAACGCCTTGTACACCGAGACCTCGCGGCCCTGCGTGTACAGGTTGCCCATCAATTCGCCCGACACGTCCACCAGCCGCATCCCGCCCTCGTAGTAGGCCTGGTAGAGGATGTCGTTCTCCACCCAGATGTTGTGCGTCCCGAACTCCGACACCTCGTAGCGCGCGACCATCTTCGGGTTCTCCGGATCGTCGAAGTCGATCACCTGGATGTAGCCCCAGCTGGCCCGCGGGTAGCCGCCCCTGCCGGTTTCGGGATCGTACTTCTGGCGGAAGTCGGGGCCGACCCCCTCCCACGCCATCCCCTCGCGCGTCAGGATCTCGTCGCCGATGAAGACGTAGAACTTGCCCGCCGACTCCGAGTAGTACGGGAACACCGCATGCGTCGCCCCGGTCGGCACCGGGTAGTTGGTCACGAACACCGGGTCCTCGATCGTTCCGCCCCAGCGGCCGTTCCCCACGTCGACCACGACCAGCCCCGATCCCCACTCGGCCGAATACGCGATCCCGTCGTGGACCCACACGTCGTGCACGCGGCTGTGCGGGTGATCATATTCGGAGACGAACGTCGGATTGTAGAGGTCGCGCATGTCGAGGATCACATACTTGTCGCCGTTGGAGAGTGCGAACAGGTAGTCGTTTGTGGGAAAAGCGTTGTGGACGCCTCCTGTCAGCCCCTCCGTGTATTCGGCGGCGATTACAGGGTGAGCCGGATCTGCGAGGTCGAGGATCACGACGCCGTTCCTCCGGTTCGAGGCCCCTTCGCGGGTCAGCGACGCATACCGTCCATCGGGGGAGACCTTCACGTCGTTGACCGACCGCGCGTCGACCTGGATCGAATCGGTCTTGACGACGTTGTCGGGGTCGGTCACGTCGAACACGAAGCCATGGCCGTCGGACTGCTTGGCGCCGACCAGCGCGTAGTCCCGTCCGTCGACGCCCGTGAAGACCCAGAAGTCGGTGCTGTAGACGCGCTCCTGGCGACCCCGTCCCACGATCTGCATCGAACGCGCCACCTCGCGCGGCGCGGCCTCGAAGGTGCTCGTCGCGCGCAGATGTCCCGACCGCGCCACGACCGTGAACTCGCCCGGCACGTCCGCCACGATCTTCCCGGCGAGCATCTGGCCCGGTGCCGCCGGTGCGATCACACCCGGCGCCGGCATGTACGAATGGCTCCATTCCACGGGCGCGTCCCCGATCACGGCGCCCGCTTCGTCGCGCACGATCGCGCGGTACGTCTGCACGTCGCCGGTGCGCACGACCTCGTCGCCGGGCCCCCCGACGACCTCCAGCGCGGCGCCCGTGAACTCGCGCACCGAGCCTTCCAGGACGCCGGTGACGCCCTCGAAGGCGGCCTCGACCCGCACCTCCCCCGGAGCCAGGCCGCGAACATGCCCGAAGGCGTCGACCACCGCCCGCGAAGCATCGCTGGTCGTCCATGCGAACTCGGCGCCCGGGCGCTCGGTGCCGTCGCCGTGCAGCGCGGTCGCGCGGTGCGTCACTGTGCTGCCCACGAAGATCGAGCCCGGGCGCTCCACCTCGACGCGCACCACGGACGGCCACTCCACCACGACCGGCACGGTGAGCTGGACGGGCGCGCCGCCGGGCCCGGGCCTGACCGTCGTCACGACGATCTCCCATTCGCCGACCTCCAGCGCGGTGACGGTCGCCAGCGTGGGCTGCGGTTCGGCTGCCCCGCCGGGTACGTCCGGCTCACCCGCCCCGCCGTCTACCGAAAGCGCACGCCGCGCCCCCACCACGCGCACCGGTTCGGCGACGAGCTGTCCTGCGTCGTCCAGCACCCGGATCGCCACGGTGGAGCTCTGCCCGCGCTCGATGACCATGCTGGGCGGATCGGCCTCGATCCGCGACGCGGTCTGTGCGCGAAGGGCGCCGCCGGGAGCGGAACCCAGCGCGGGGAGGAGGGCAGCGCAGACCAGGGCGCCGAGGGCGGCGACAGCGGGCCGGGCAAAGCGGGCGGAGCGGACAGAGCGGGCGGGCGGCAGAAGCATGACGGGAAGTCCTTCCAGGGGCGCGCGTGTGTGAAGTGCAATTATGCGGTTGCCGGGCAGCCGGGGCCAGCCAGTCCGGGCCCGCGCGGGGCTCTCCGGGTCTGCTGCGCGCCCTCTGCCGCGTGACCGGCGCGGCAGCCCCGCCGGGCGACCAAGCGACCCATCGCGATATGTCTCTTTACTTCTCGATATGTCGCTATTATTCTTAGAGATATATCGCATAACATCGGAAACAGTGCGGGAAGTGCGGTTTCAACTGCAATCACCGCCCTTCATCCAAAAAACACTAAACAAAAAGGTTAAGGATAACGACCATGCGCTTCGAAGACTATTTCGATTTCGACAACCTGCCCTGGCCCTTCGGCTCGTCCCACCGCCGCCGCCAGGGACGCCCTCGCCGACGCCCCCGCTGGAGGTGGTTCGAGCGGGGCGACCTCAAGTTCGCCATCCTCGCGCTGATCGCCGAAAAACCCATGCACGGCTACGAAGTCATGCAGGCGCTCGAGGAAGAGTCGGCGGGGAGCTACAAGGCGAGCCCCGGGTCCGTCTACCCCACCCTGCAGCTGCTTGAGGACCAGGGTCATCTCACGTCCGAGGACTACGGCGGCAAGAAGGTCTACTCCATCACGGACAGCGGCCGCGAGTACCTGGACGACAATCGGGACCACGTCAAGAAGATCTTCGACCGGGTGGCCCAGTTCGGCGACCGGCTGGGCAGGGACATCACCGCGCTCACGCGGAGGCTCTCCCGGCTGAGCCGCACCACCTTCCAGGGCGCGGTGAACTGGTTCGAGGACGAGCAGCTGTTCAGCGACATGAAGGCCGTGCTGGATCGGGCGGTGAAGGACATGGACGCCGCGTGGGATGCGGCGCGGGAGCGGCGGCGGGCGGCCAGGTCCGAGACGAAACCCGAAGATCCGAGCTGACGCCGGGCTTTCCTGGCAAGGCCGCGGGCTTCTACCCCGGAGCCTCCCACAGCTGGCGCATATAGCGCTCCGGGGCCGACAGAATGCTCCTCAGCAGGGCGACGCTCTGGAGCGCGTCGAAGGCGACCTCACGGAGCGGGGCCGAGTCGAAGCTGTAGATCGTCGCCCCCGGCACGGCCATGAGCAGCGGTGAATGCGTCGCGATGATGAACTGGGCGCCCTGCCCGACCATCTCGCTCATCATCGCGATGAATCCCAGCTGGCTCTGCGGCGAAAGCGCCGCCTCCGGCTCGTCGAGCAGGTAGAGCCCGTCCGGCACGAAGCGCGCCTTGAACAGGCGCAGAAAGCTCTCGCCGTGGGAATTGGCGTCGAGGTCGCGCCCGTAGGTGGACTCCATCGCACCCAGCGACGCGGCGGCAGGTCCCTTTGCGAGCCGTTTCGCGAGTTCGGAACGGCCCACGTACTCGCGGTCGACCTCCTCGATTCGCGCCTCCATCTCCGACCGCGTTTGCTGCAGCCGCTGCACGAACCCGAAGAAGTCCTCCGCCCGCAGGAAGAAGCCGCGGTGGGTCCGGCGGCGCCAGACCCCCTTCAGCGTCGCGGCGAGCTTGCGCTGGCTCGCGAGCGAGTCATCCGCCGAAGCGTCGACCCGGCCCGCCGCCGGAAGGGCCGCCGCGATCGCGATTGCCTCGATCAACGTGGATTTGCCGGATCCGTTCTCGCCGGCGAAGAAGGTCACAGGCCCGGGGAAGTCGACCTCCTCGAGCCCGTCCAACGCGGGGATGTTGAACGGGAACCGATCCCGCTGCGAGGCGGTCGGACCCTTCATGCGGATCGAGGCGAGGATGCGGGTGGAGGGGTCGGGCATGTTTCTTTGTGGGAGCCGGATGCCGGCCTGAATTGTTGCGGGGCCGTCATCGGCCGACAAGGCCGCATGCGCCCCGCGCGACTTGTCCGCGGCTGCTTTCCGGCGCATCATGGCATCCCGGCCCGCAACCGACCGCCGGGCACCGCACACCGACCGGAAGGCCAGTCATGAAAGCACCAGAATCCTCCTCGCGCGCACCCGCTCTCCTGATCCGCGCCCTCGTCACGACAGTCGCAGCCATGGGCCTGGGCGCAGCGCTTCCCGCCTGGACGGGGTCCGTCCCCGGGTGGATCGCACCGGCGATCATGGCCCAGGAAGCCGCGGGCGACGACTCCGGCGAGGCCTCCGCTGACGACGACCGCTGGACCCCGGCACTCAGCATGCGCTACAACCAGGTTGGCGCGGTGGCGATCTCTCCCGACGGCTCCCGGGTGGCCTACACCGTGCGGGAACCCCTGATGGAAGGGGAGAAGTCGGAGTACCTGACGCACATCTGGCTGGCCAACGCGGACGGAAGCCGCAACACGCAGTTCACGCGGGGCGAATCGTCGGCATCCAGCCCCGCCTTTTCCCCGGACGGCCGGTGGCTGGCCTTCACCACCTCTCGCTCCGGCAGAAACCAGGTATGGGTCATCCCCATGGACGGCGGCGAGGCGCGCCAGGTGACCGACGCCAAGGCGGGAGTGGGGCAATTCCGCTGGTCGCCCCAGGGCGACGCGATCGCGTTCGTCATGCGCGATCCGCAGACCGAGGAGGAGGAAAAGGCCGTCACCGAGAAGCGCGATGTGATTCTGGTCGACCAGAACTACAAGTACGGTCACCTCTACTCCGTCCCCTTCGATCCCCTGGCCACGGAAACCGCCGAGGCCGCCCGTCTCACCGAGGGCGACTTCCACGTCACCGGCTTCGACTGGTCACCCGATGGCGAGCGGATCGTCTTCGGGCACCAGATGGACCCCCGCATCAACACCGGCCGGCTGTCCGGCGACATCGCCGTCGTCGGCAGCTCCGGCGGCGAGGTCACCCAGCTCGTGACGGGACCGGGCATCGAGTCCTCGCCCCGCTGGTCTCCCGACGGCTCGCTCGTCGCCTACGCGTCGACCGGCAACCAGCCGGAACCCGTCGGCCTTGCGGACCTCTACGTCGTGGACCCCGAGGGCGGCGAGTCGCGGATGCTCGCGGAGACCCCGAACCGGAGCGTGTCCATCCTGGCCTGGTCCGGAGACTCCGACATGGTCTACCTGAACGAGTCGCTGGGAACCACCCGCCACGTGATCGGCGTGCCCGTTGACGGCGAGCCGATCCGACAGGTGACGGACGGCGCGGGAGTGGTCGGTTCGGCCGCAATGGCCGCCGGGGCCGGGATGCTGGCGTTCTCCTGGCAGACGACCGACGACCCCGCCGAGGTGCATGTCACCGACATGGAAGCCTTTGCGCCTTCGCGGCTGAGTTCGGTGACCGCCGACGTGCCTCGTCCGCCCATGGGGCGCACCGAGCTGCTTGACTGGACGGCGCCCGACGGGACACCGGTCGAAGGGCTGCTCACCTACCCCGTGGACTACGAGGAGGGCACGCGCGTGCCCCTGATCCTCAACGTGCACGGCGGCCCGGCCGGAGTATTCAGCCAGTCCTTCACGGGCGCGCCGAGCATCTACATGATCCAGTACTTCGCGCAGGAGGGCTTCGCGGTCCTGCGCCCCAATCCGCGGGGAAGCACCGGCTACGGCAAGGAGTTCCGCTACGCCAACATCATGGATTGGGGCTATGGCGACCTCTCCGACCTGCTCTCCGGCGTGGACGAAGTCATCGAGATGGGCATCGCCCACCCCGACAGCCTGCTCCTCATGGGGTGGAGCTACGGCGGCTACATGACTTCGTTCGCGGTTACGCAGACCGAACGGTTCCGGGCCGCGTCGATGGGAGCCGGACTCCCCAACCTGATCAGCATGGTCACCACCACCGATATCGGCGACTACCTGGCCGGCCATCTTGGCGGCGAGTACTTCGACGACTACGAGACCTACGAGCGGCACTCCGCCGTGTATCAGATCAGGAACGTCACGACGCCCACGCAGGTGATCCACGGCGCACAGGATCTGCGCGTCCCGTTCACCCAGGGTCAGGAGTTCTTCAATTCACTCCGGCGGCTCGGGGTTGACACCGAAATGGTGGTCTATCCGCGCACGCCGCACGGACCGACGGAGCCGAAGTTCCTGATGGACGTGTCGGAGCGGATCCTCGTCTGGTTCAACAAGTACCTCAGACAGGGGCGGCCCACGGCGGACGGCGGCGGATAGGAGCACGGGGACGGAATCCCACGGCCTTCAATCGGCGAGGAACGTCCGGACCTTTTCCGCCAGGGCGCCGTCACTCGCCGCCTGGGCCAGGGTCAGGGCCGATTCCAGGTCCTGGCGGGCCTCGACCGCCATGCCGGCGTCCCGTTTCACGAGACCCCTGGCCAGCAGCGTGCCGCCCTCTTCCGGTTCCAGCGCGACCGCCCGGTCGAAGTCCGCGATGGCCGCATCGTGTCTTCCGGCCTCCCATTGGGCGCGGCCTCGGTTCAGGAGCGCGAAGACCTCGTTCGGCTGCAGCCGGATCGCTTCATCGTAGTCCGCGATCGCCTCCTCGGTCCGCCCCGTCTCCGCCTTCGCGAACCCTCGCATTGCATAGGCGCCTGCGTCCTTCGAATCGAGGCGAATGGCCCCGTCGTAGTTCGCGATCGCCTCCTCGAATCGGTCAAGCGCCAGGCAGGATGCGCCGCGGTTGTAGTACGCAACGCCGTCGGCTCCATCGCTGAGCCGCAGCGCCTCGTCATAGTCCGCGATCGCCTCTTCGTGTCGACCCATATCGGCTTTGGCGACGCCCCGGCTGAGTGCGTTCACGGGGTCGTCCGCGTCTCGGGAACGGCCCTGGTAGCCGGCGAGGCCGGAACGCATGGTTTCCAGATCGTGCAGATAGCGCTTCGTGGACTCCGCCGCCTTCGCCACGGCCTCTGCGTTGTGCCGCGTGTCCCTCTCTATCTCCCGAAACCTGTTGAACCCGAGGAATCCCAGGACCGGAACCGCGATTCCGAAGAAGGTCAACACCATGGCCATCATCCGCATCCACCACTGGACGGCACTCGCCTGCGTGGCGAGCACATCGGTGCGCAGATCGTTGAAGCGGCGCTCTATCTCCGCCTCGACCATGGCGGGCGTCAACTCCGATGCGTACCGGGAGACGGAATCTCGCGTCGAGGGTTCCTGCTCGGCGTCACTGGTCGCCGCCATATCGGCCCAAACGGTGCGCGGGGCGGACGTGAGCACCGCCAGAGCCACCAGCAGGGTGGCCGCCACCTGGGTCGGGAAACGGATAGTGCGGTTCATACATAATCTTCCGTGGGCCGTCATGCCACCGCGAGCGATGCGACGCAGGTCCAAGAGTCGCTGAACATAGAGTCATGGTAGATATTGCCGCAGGCTATTCCTGGCTCACCGGCCGCCGCACGGGACCTCGCAGCCACCTCCCGGGCTTCTCGCCGGTAAGGCCGCCACTGCGGATCACCGGCACCCCGTTCACAAGCAGGTCGTTGATCCCCACGCTGTACTGGTGCGGATCCGAAAAGGTGGCGCGATCCGCGATCACATCCGGGTCGAAGACGGCGATGTCGGCGCGCATTCCCTCGGCGATGACCCCCATGTCCTGGCGGCCGATCCACCGCGCCGGCATCGACGTCATCTTCTTCACGGCCTCCTCCAGGGTGATCACCCCCAGCTCGCGCACGTAGCGCGCCAGCACCCGCGGGAAGGCGCCGTAGCTGCGCGGGTGCGGGTACCCGATCCCGTAGCCGACCGCGTCTCCATCGGTCTCGATCATCGCCAGCGGGTGCTGCATGATCCGGATCACGTCGCCCTCGTCCATGGCGTGGTAGATGGCGCTGAAGCCACCCTGCAGTTGCAGTTCGATCGCGAGCTGGATGCCGGTCTCCAGGTCGTTGGGGAGGCCGCGGTCGGCGGCATAGTCGGCGAGCGTCTTACCGTTGTATGACTGGTCGGCGCCGAGCACGCGGAACTGGATCCGGGAGATGTCGGCACCCACGCGGTCGGTCATGAAGATGGTGGCCATGTCCGCCTCCATCCGCGCCCGCGTGTCGGGGTCGGCGACGCGCGCCGCGAAGTCCCCGGGGCCACCGGCCAGCGCCCACTGCGGGAACAGGATGGCGGAACTCGTGCTCGAAGCCGCGTAGGGGTACAGGTCGTGCGTGACCGTCAAGCCCGCCGCGTTGGCCGAGTCGATCATCGCCAGACTCCGTTCACTCCACCCCCACTGTCCCGCCCCCGACGCCTTGTGATGATTGATCTGGGCCGGGATGTCCGCCTCTTCGGCGATGCGGATCACCTCCGCGACCGACTCGAGCAGCCCGCTGCCTTCGTTGCGCATGTGGCTGACGTAGATGCCCCCGTGCGCCGACGCCACCTTGGCGAGCTCGATCACCTCCTCGGTCTCGGCAAAGTTGGCGGGCACGTACAGGAGCCCCGTCGAGAGGCCCAGCGCCCCCTCGCGCATGGACTGGTCGACCAGCGCCCTCATCTCGTCGAGTTCGGCCGGCGTGGGCGCGCGGTTCTCCATGCCCAGCACCTGTTTACGGGTCCAGGTGTGCCCGGCGAAGAACCCCACGTTGGGCGCCATCGTCAGCCCCGACGCAAACTCCTCCAGCGGCCACGGCTGATCGCCGGAGTGCAGCGACACGATCAGCGACGTGATCCCCTGCCGCAGGAAGTTCTCGGCAAGCGGATACTCCGCGATCGTCTGCTGGACGTGCGAGTGGTTGTCGATGAACCCCGGCGTGACGACCTGCCCGCTGGCATCGATCACGGTGCGCGCCAGCGAGGGGTCGATGGGTTCTGTGGAAACGAGCGCGATGCGTCCGTCGACAACGGCGACATCGGCGCGGAAGCGGTCGGCCCCGGTGCCGTCGACGACGGTGCCGCCGGTGATCAGCACATCGTAGGTCTGGGCCGCGATGGAGGCGCCCGGCGCAGGGGCGAGTGCCAGGGCGAAGGTCAGTGCGAGGGTGGGGGCGAGTGTGGGCCGCATGGGTTCTCCAGGTGCTCTGGTCAGGACGAAAACCGGGTAATCTCGACGTTACATAATGTAAATCCGGGTTTACATTTCCGCCGTGGCCGGACGACCGGTCCTTCCCGACGGCGCGCAATCCCCGCGGAGCGTGGTCGGCTCAGACTCACGGCGGGGCCCGGGACATCATGCGGATCGCAACCTGGAATGTGAACTCGGTCAAGGCGCGCGAGGCGCGCGTCCTGGGGTGGCTGCGGAACTACCGTCCCGACGCGCTCTGCCTGCAGGAACTCAAGACGACCGACGAAGCCTATCCGGCCGAGGCGGTGCGCGGCGAGGGCTTCGACTCGGCCGTGTACGGCCAGAAGGCGTTCAACGGAGTCGCGCTGATCAGCCCGCATCCGATCGGCGCGGTGCACAGGGGATTGGGAGACGACGATCCACAGGCGAGGCTGATCGCGGGCGTCGTGCGCGGAGTGACCGTCTACTCCGGGTACTTCCCGAACGGGCGGACGGTCGGGTCCGAGGCCTGGGAGTACAAGCTGGCGTGGATGGGGCGGCTCCTGGAGCTGCTGGAGGCGCGGCACGATCCGGCCGATCCCGTGGTGCTGACCGGAGACTTCAACGTGGCCCCGGACGACCTCGACGCGGCCGATCCTGAAAAGTGGGCGCCGAGTGTGCTCTGTCACCCTTTGGCGCGCGAGGCGCTGGACCGGATCCGGGAATGGGGGTTCGTCGATGTGGTGCGCAAGCACAATCCCGGCGCGCAGCTCTACAGCTGGTGGGACTATCGGCGGCTGGCATTTCCGAGGAACGACGGTCTGCGAATCGACCATGTGTTCGCCACGGTGCCGGTTGCGGAGGCATCCACCGGAGCCTGGGTCGACCGGGACCAGAGGAAGGGCCGGAAGACCGATGTCCCGTCGGACCACGCGCCGGTGGTGGCGGACTTCGCCCTGTGATCGCGGCAACCTCGACTGGCGAAGGGAACTTCGAGGCGCCAGATTGGTACACATGAGTTGAGCGGCCTTAGTGGTGCGAGCAACCGGGAGGATGACATGAATCCGAGAAGAGTCAGAGAACGTGGGCAACGTCGCGTGCTTTACGCGGGCCTTGGCGTTTCGATCGCTCTTCACGGCGTCGTTTTCGGCGCCCTCAACTTTCGCACCGCCGATTCGCCGGGGTCCACCGCATCCGAGCTGGGGCGGCAGGCCGCGCCCTTCGAGGTCGTCGCGCTGGAGATCGTGGACGTCCGTGAAGTTCCCGAGAGGGTGAACCCCGAGGTCGCCGCGACCGACATTCCCGTGATCGTGTCGCCGGCGCCCGAGGATCTGCCGGAACCCACCTCGGGCGGCATGGCGGCGGCGTCCGCTTCGGCGTCCGAGGTCGCGACGCTCACGGTGGCCGATCTCATGGGCTCGACGGTGTTGTCTTCCAGCCTGGCCATGCGGCCGCGCGCCGCCGCCCAGCGGGACATTCCCGGCGCCTTCACCGGCGTGGCCATGGCGGATCCGCACGCGGGGCACGACCACGGCGACGAAGAGGAAGAGGGCGAGGGCTTCTGGGGCGCGCTCGGGAACGCCTGGGGCAAGGTCAGTATGGGCAGTGGCGGCGGAAAGGTATGCCGTCCCCCGGTGGTGATCCGCTAGGAGGCCTTGCGGGCGTAGCATCCCGCCACCGTTGGATCCTCTGTTCAGCTATCGGCCGGGCCGCGCTTCAGCGCTTCCAGCTCCTCCACCTTCCGCGGCCAGTCACGCCGCAACAGCCTCGAAAGCGCCCGGTCGGCGAGGAGGCGTCCTCCCGTCTGGCACTCGGGGCAGTAGTTGGTCTCGCGCGTGGCGTAGACGATTCGCTGGATCGGGGTGCGGCACTGCGTGCACGGCTCGCCGTACTTCCCGTGGGCGCTCATGGCCGGGTGGAAGGCGGTGACCTTGGCCGGGAAGGTGTCGCCCGCCTCCTCGATCAGCCGCTGCGACCATTCGATGAGCGATGACCGCGTCGCTGCATGGAGGCGTTCGATCTCTTCGCCGGTCAGCCGGGAGGTGAGCTTCACGGGAGAAAGACGAGCCCGCAACAGGATTTCGTCCGAGTGGGCATTGCCGATGCCGGACAGAATGCGGGGGTCGGTGAGGGCCCGCTTCAATGTGCGGTTCTCGCGCCGGATCGCCTTTACGAAGGCCTCGGCGGTGGCATCCAGCGGCTCGATCCCGCCGGGGTCGTGCTGGTGGAGCGCCGCCGAGCCGCGCACGAGGTGAAGCGACGCGCGCTTGTGGCTGCTCGCCTCGGTGAGCACGAGGGTGCCGCGGGCGAAGTCGAAGGCGGCGTGGCCAAACTTCCGGTGAATCGGCGCGGCGGGTTTCCGCCATTGAAAGCGGCCCGCGATCATGAGGTGGACGACGAGGAAGAGATCGCCCTCCAGGCCGATCACGACGCGCTTTCCCAGCCGGGACAGGGACTCGACCACCCTGCCGTGAGCGTGCGCGATCGGTGGATCGAAGCTCTTGAGGAGGGAGGGCGAGCGGATCCGCACCGCTTGCAGTTGCTCGCCAAGGATGCGCGCGCGCAGAGCGTGGAGGTAGAGGTTGACCTCGGGGAGTTCAGGCACTCGGCACCTCCCCGTCCCGGTTGAGGTCGTACCGCATGATCCTCCCGTGCGGCCCGGCGCGGTCGCGTTCGGCTTCGTAGACCGCACCCGGCACCATGGCGGGCACCGCCGCCTCGAGCCGCTCGATGTCCCGGGGCTCGAGTCTCACCGCGCCGGGGTCGGCCGCCAGTCCACGCCGGCTCAGGCCGACGATGACCGCCGCTACCGCGGGACGGCTGAGCGCATAGGCCGCCGCGACGTCGGCGATGGCGGCGCCGTGCCGGGCGGCGACGCCGGTCAGCGCGGCCCGGGCGCGTCTCAACGCCGCGGGGCCGCCGACCTCGTCGGCGATGAGGCGGTACTTGGTCAGCGATCGCGACTCGCGCGCTGTCGAAGCCGAGAGCAGGCCCCCTGCCAACGTGCCGTAGCAAAGGAGCGCGACCCCGCGCTCGAGACAGAAGTCGGCCAGCCCCGCGAGGGGCCGCCGGTCCAGCAGCGACAGCTGCACCTGGTTCGTGACGACCGGTATTCCCGCGTCGAGCAGGGTCCGCAGTGACGGCCGGTCGAGGTTGGTGACCCCGATGTGGCGGATGACCCCTTCCTCGCGCAACTCCGCCAGCCACTCGGCGGCCTGGATCCATCCCGGCACCCCGCGGTCCCACCAGTAGTACTGGACCAGATCGAGCGCGGGGACCCCGAGGCGGTCCCGCGACCGCTGCACGACGCCCCGCACGTAGCCGCGATCAAGCCGCGGCAGCACACTAAGGTCCGGGACGAACTTGGTGTGCACGACGACCTCTTCCGATGTGGCGCCCCGGCTCGCCATCCACTCGCCGATCAGTCCCTCGACGCCGGTGTAGATGTCGGCGCAATCCAGGTACAGCCGACCCGGCCGCGACGCGGCGGTATCGAGCGCCGCAAGGGCAAGTTCACGGCTCCACCCGGGTCCGTGGCCCTGCGACAGCTGCCAGCAGCCACGGATCAGCCCGGAAGCCGGGGGGTGCCAACCGGGCGGGGGTCCGCTCACGGCAGCGGAACCCGCGTCACGTCCCCGTGGCGAAACGTCGTCACACCGGTGCGCGTGATGCGGAATCGCGCCCCGCAAAGGGGATCCGGGCACGCCACGTCGGCGTCGGTGGTCATCCAGTCGTTGGGGTCGGTGCGGCGCTGCTTGGCGGGCAGCAGGGGCAGGAGTGCGGCCAGCGGATAGAGGGGGAAGCTCTGGCCATCGGGGAAGGAGAGGTTCTCGCCCCTGAGTTCGAAGTAGTCCCCCTCGCGGTGATTGCACACCATCTCCTTTTCGCCGGCGACCACCTCGACCCGCAGGTCGTAGAGTTCAAAGGCGTCGGGATCTTGCATCTCATCTCCTCTGCTGAGTCACTGTCCGCGCGCCCGGCGCGAAGCGGCGGTCCGCGGGACGCACGACCCGTTCACTGGCCCGCGGCGAGCCGATCCCCGATCATACACGATCTCGCAGACTCCCGCGCACCTCTCACCATCCCGCCTGGCGACCTTGACCGGCCGATCCCCTTCCCAGCCCCCACCGCTCCTCTTCCGTCTCGGTCTCGCGGGAGCGTCGATCCCAATCCTCGTCTTTGCGATCGGAGCGGCATGGCTCGGCTTCTCCGGAGCGCCCGACGAGCGGGGCCTGTGGCCGATCCTGATCGCGGCGCTGGGAACCGGGCTCGTCCTCGCCCGGAGCGCCTCGGCGTACAGCGCGGCCGCCATCCGCGGAATGTCGCGGCCCATCGTCATGCTCATGGTGATGGCCTGGCTGCTGGCGGGGATCTTCTCCGTGCTTCTGAGAGAGGCGGGGCTGGTCGACGCCCTCGTGTGGGCCGGGGGGGAACTGGGCCTGCGGGGCGGAGGCTTCGTGCTGCTGGCCTTCCTGGTCGCGGTTCTGTTCTCCACCGCCACGGGGACCAGTCTCGGGACCATCCTGATCTGCGCTCCGCTGCTCTACCCGGCGGCCGGCGTCCTCGCTGCCGACCCCGTCGTACTCATCGGGGCGATCCTTGCCGGGGCGACGTTCGGGGACAACGTCTCGCCGGTATCCGACACTACGATCGCGTCAGCCAGTACCCAGAGGGCGCCGATGGGGGGCGTCGTACGGTCGCGTCTGCGGTATGCGCTGCCCGCCGCCCTGGTCGCCGCGCTCGTTCTGCTGGTGTTCGGGGGTGCGGACGGGGCCCCGCACACCGGCCAGGCCGTCTCCGCCGAACTCGCGGGCGATCCCGCCGCCTTTCCGATGCTGCTGGCGCCGCTGGCAGCGTTCGTCATGCTCTTTCGCGGCAAGGGCCTGGTCGAGAGCCTCTTCACCGGCGTTGCCGCCGCGGTGGTCGTCGGGTTGGCCGCGGGGCTCATCTCCCCGCCCGATCTGATCCACATCGACACCAGCGCCTTCCGGGCCCAGGGCCTGATCCTGGACGGCATGGAAGGCGCCGTCGGCATCGTGGTCTTCACCATCCTCCTCATGGGGATCGTGGGCGCCGCACAGGAGGCGGGGATCCTCGATCGGCTGGCGGGGGGCGGCGGGAACGCGACCGAGGGGCCGGCAGGCGGCGGGAGCGCGACCGAGAGGGGGGAAGGCAGCGGGAGCGCGACCGACGGGCGGGCAGGCGCCCCGGAGACCCCCCGCCGGGCCGAACTGCGGATCTTCGGCGTCACCAGCGCCGCCGTGGTGCTGACCACGCACTCCGTGATGGCGATTCTGGCGGTGGGCGATCTGGTGCGGAGAACGGGGCGGGCAGCAGGCATCGGCCGCTTCCGCCGGGCCAACCTGCTGGACATGACCGTCTGCACCTACCCCTTCCTGCTTCCCTTCTTCATCCCTACCATTCTGGCGTCTTCGGCCACAAGCGCCGGAGAACCGTACGGCGTTCCGCGGGTATCGGCGCTCGAGGCCGGGTTGGCCAATCCGTATTCGTGGGCCCTGCTCGCGATCATCCTGGCGGTGATCTACACGGGGCTCGGCCGGTCGCGATCCCCGGCGACGCCGGATCCAACCGACTCGGAATCACACATATGATCATTCGTCCACGGGTGCGCGGCTTCGTCTGCGTCACCACACACCCGACCGGATGCGCGCGCAACGTCGCAGCGCAGATCGCTCACGCCGAGGCCAATCCGCTGGCCAACCCGCCGCGTTCCGTACTCGTGCTCGGGTCATCGACCAGCTACGGCCTCGGATCGCGCATCGCGCTCGCGTTCGGCGGAGGCGCCGCCAGCTTCGGCGTCTTCTTCGACCGTCCGCCCAGGCCCCGGAAACCGGGCACCGCCGGCTGGTACAACACCGCCGCATTCGAGGCCGCCGCCGCCGAGCGCGGGCTCCAGTCGGCCTGCTTCAACGGCGACGCCTTCTCGAACGAGGCCAAGGAGAGGGTCGTGGCCGCGCTCCGCGACTTCCCCCCCGTCGACTGCGTCGTCAATTCGCTGGCAGCGCCGAGGCGGACCCACCCGGACACCGGACAGACCTTCTCTTCCGTCCTCAAACCCATCGGCGCGCCCTACCGCTCCAGGACGCTGAACACCGACCGCGCCCAGGTCACCGACATCGAACTCGACCCCGCAACCCCCGACGAGGTCGACGCCACGGTGGCCGTCATGGGCGGTGACGACTGGCACCGCTGGATGGACGCGCTCCGCGACGGCGGCGTCCTCGCCCCCGACTGCCGCACCTTCGCCTACAGCTACATCGGCCCCGAACTCACCTGGCCGATCTACCGCGACGGCGCCATCGGTCAGGCCAAGGCCGATCTGCACCGCACCGCCCGCGACCTCGACGGCGAACTGTCCCGCACGGGCGGCGGCGCACACATCGGGATCATGAAGGGGGTGGTCACGCAGGCGAGCGCGGCCATACCGGTCGTCTCCCTGTATATCTCCATCCTGTTTCGGATCATGAAGGAGAAGGGCGACCACGAGGGCCCGATGGAGCAGGCCATGCGTCTCTTCGGCCGCAAGGTCTACGGTGCGGAGGGAGTCGTGACCGATCCTCACGGCTTCATCCGCCTCGACGATCTCGAGATGAAGCCCGGCACCCAGGAGGCGGTGCTTCGCGCCTGGGACGCGATCTCGACGGAGACGCTTCCCGACCTTGCCGACTTCGACGGCTACCGCACCGAGTTCCTCCGCCTGTTCGGCTTCGAGGTGCCGGGGGTCGACTACGGCGCCGATGTCGATCCGATGGTCGAGATCCCGTCGCTGGTGGGCTGAGGAGCGCGAGCGACGTGGCATCGAAGATTCGCCCGACCCCCGAGCAGCTCGACGCACTCGCCCGCCGCGACCCGGTACTTGGGGCCGCCATGGCGCGCGTCACGCCCTATCCGGGCTTCCCGGCCGGCCCCCTGGCGCGCGGGTCGAACTTTCAGGCGATCGCGCGGTCGATCACCTTCCAGCAGCTCGCGGGCGCTGCCGCCCGGACCATCTACGGGCGGGTCGCCGCGCTGACCCCCGGGCCCCGCTTCCCGACCGCCGTGGAGTGCCTGGAGCTGCCGGATGACGCCTTCCGGGGCGCTGGCCTCTCGGCCGCCAAGACGCGCGCGATCAAGGATCTCGCCACGAAGTCCCGGGACGGGTCGGTGCGGCTGCGGGCCGTGTCCCGCATGAGCGACGACGAGATCGTCGAGATGCTGTCCTCGGTGTGGGGGATCGGGGAGTGGACCGCGCAGATGTTTCTCATGTTTCGGCTGGGACGCCTCGACGTCATGCCCGTGGGCGACCTCGGCGTACGCGAAGGGGCGCGGATCCTCGATGGCCTGGACGAGCGCCCGACTCCCGCGGCCGTGCTGGAGCGCTCCGAGCCGTGGCGGCCGCTGCGTTCGGTGGCGACCTGGGTGCTGTACCGGCTCGTTGACGAGGGCGTGGCGGGTTGACTGTGGCGACGCCGGGGGTCGGCACGGGTCGGCACGCGTCCTCGGCCGCGGTCGCAACACGACGACTGCGAACGCCGGTGGGAGAGATGCTGGCAGGTGCCACCGACGCGGGCCTCTGCCTCCTGGAGTTCGTCCACCGGAAGACGTTCGCGGCCCAGCTGGCAAGGCTGGAGCGATACGTGGGAGCGCCCGAGGAGGGGGCGCATCCCCTGCTCACCGACGTGGAGACGCAACTCGGCGAGTACTTCCGGGGTGACAGGCTCGGCTTCGACCTCCCGATCGTCCTGGCGGGAACCGACTTCCAGGAGCGGGTCTGGAGGGCGCTGGTGCAGATCCCCTACGGCGGTACGATCAGCTACGCGGAGCTGGCGCGGCGCGTCGGATCGCGCGGCGCGTCCCGGGCCGTCGGGAGCGCGAACGGCGCCAACCGGATTGCGATCGTCGTGCCGTGCCACCGCGTGATCCAGGCCAGCGGTGGCCTCGGAGGCTACGGCGGAGGGCTGGACCGCAAGCGCCGGCTGCTGGAGCTGGAAGCGGGAGCAAGCCAGGGAACGTTGTTCTGATGCACAAGTTGCGGGCGTGATGCACAAGTTTTGCGCGGATGCACAAACCAGCGCCTGATGTACCAGCAATGCGCCAATACTAAACAAATATGTTAAGTATCATGCGCGGTCTCCGGCGTCCATCACGATCTTCGGATCGGCCGAAGCCGCGAGGCGCGCGCTCGGACGCGCCGCCCCCACCGCCGCAACAACAAACACGACCGCCACCAGCAGGAACAGCGGCGCGCTGAACATCCGGACACCGGGCGGCCCCAGCACGCCCACGACGAGTGTCGTGAGCCACAGTCCCATCCCCACCCCGACCCCGCCGATCCGAAGCGCCTCGCCGAGCACCATGCGATGAAGCGCCCGGGGATCCGCACCGAGCGCCGACCTGATTCCCATCTCCCGCCGCCGCGCCCGCACATGCGTCCCGAGCGTGCCGATCATGCCGGCCAGCGCGGCCACGGCCGCGATCAGCCCGGCGCCGCGCCCTCCGCTGCCCAGCCAGCCCGCGGTCCCGTACAACCGCTTCACTTCGTCATCCGCCGCTCTCAAGGCATCGAGGGTCAGGTCGTCCATCGGAAAGAACCCAAGCGCCCCGCGCACGACCTCGAGCGAATCCTCCAGACCCCACTCCGGGTCTGCCACCGGGTCCGCCGCCGCGTCAACCGAGACGACGAGTTCCATCTGCGCCGGAGGATGCTGAAGGGCGGAGTAGTAGACGGAGTACGGCGATCCCGACGCGCCCAGCCCTCCTCGGGAGGTGTCGCGAACGACCCCCACCACCGCGTGCGACGGTCCGCCGATTCCCCCGATCGCCACTTCCCTTCCGATCACGGGCGGGTCCCGGAAGTGGGCGCGCGCATAGGCCTCGTTGATCACGACCTGACCTGGAGTCTCGCCGCCCGGCGCAAAGCCGCCACCGGCCACAAACTCGAGCCCACGCTCGGCGAAGAAGCCCGGCATCACGACATGCTGCTTGACCCGGGTGGCGTGAATCGGATGCGGCATGCCCCCCGTCGAACAGCGACCGCACTCGTTCAATGCCCGCACCTCGGGGCCGCGGCCGATCCACGCGCCCGGGGTCGCCAGGCTCTCCGCGGTCAGGCCGGGAGTTTCCTGCAGCGCAACCAGGGCCGCCCGGTAGAGAGTCGCGCGCAGGTCGGGATCGCGGGCCGAGTCTCCCGCGGGCGACAGCAGGCCCACGACTGAGTGTCCCCCGGCCGATCCCGGGCCGTTGTCCGAAGTGGCGCGGACGACGCCAGACGAGTCCGGGAGTATCAGAAGTCCCGAAGCCGTGAGGATCGTTACCGACACGCACAGCTGCAGCGTGATCAGCACCACCCGCCCGAACTGGCGCGGCCGCGGATCGGTATTGTGCTGGCTTTCCGCTTGCTGCCTGAGCGGTCGGTCCCGGCGATACAGCGCAGCCACCGGAAGCACCCCGATCGCCAGCACCAGGAGGGCGACGGCCACCACGACCAGGACAACGGGCCAGGCCGCGGGCGTCGCGAAGGAGGTCCCCGGAGGCGCCGCCGCCTCCAGGACAAAGGCGGCAGCCGCGCACAGCACCGCCCCCAGCACCAGGGCCACCGCGATCCACCGCGACCACCGCCTCATGGCAGCGCCCACCAGCCACGCCGGCGGCGCCCCGAGCATCACCTCGATCACCCGCCGTCCCTGCCGGGCCAGATTCTCCGCAGCGATCACGCCGAGCAGCGTCGCCAGCACCGTAAACGACGCGAGGAGGAGCAACGTCAGACTCGTCCCGGCCAGGCGGTCGAGATCGGCCACTTCGGCGCTTGCGGCGGGAAGGTCCGGTGCGGCAAGTCCGGCCACATCCACGGTAGGCGTCGCCCCGGTCCGAACGATGTGGAAGGCATCGCCGCCGCCCCCGTAGAGGAGCGCCGCGGCGAGCAGCAGCGCCACCAGTGCGACGCAACTCCCTATGGCGATCCGGTGCAATGGCATGATAGGCGGGGCCTTTTAGTTTACGGCACCCATGAAAGTACCTCTGCTGGACCTCACCGGGCAGTACGCATCGATCAAGGCCGAGATCGACGCGGCGATTGCGGGCGTGGTCGACTCGCAGCGCTTCGTGCTCGGCCCGGTCGTGCAGGGATGCGAGGAGGCCATCGCCGCGTACGTCGGCAGCGCCCACGCGGTGGGCGTGTCCTCCGGCACCGATGCGCTGCTCGTGGCGCTCATGGCCGAGGACATCGGGCCCGGCGACGAGGTCGTCACCACGCCCTTCTCCTTCTTCGCGACAGCGGGCGCGATCGCGCGGGTCGGCGCCACACCCGTCTTCGTGGACATCGATCCGGCGACCTTCAACATCGACCCGGCGCTGATCGAGGACCGCATCACGGCGCGCACCCGCGCGATCATCCCCGTCCACCTCTTCGGGCAGATGGCCGACATGGCCGCCATCATCAAGATCGCGCGGCGCCACGACCTCGTCGTCATCGAGGACGCCGCGCAGGCGATCGGCGCCCGCCACAACGGCCAGCGCGCTGGCGCCATCGGCCACTACGGCTGCTTCTCCTTCTTCCCCACCAAGAACCTCGGCGGCTACGGCGACGGCGGCATCGTCGTCACCAACGATCCCGCGAGGGCCGAAAAGCTGCGCGCCCTGCGCGTCCACGGCGAGACCACGCGCTACCACCACCGCTTCATCGGCGGCAACTTCCGCCTCGACGCCCTCCAGGCCGCCGTCATCCACGCCAAGCTCCCGCACCTCGACCGCTGGACCGACGTCCGCATCGCCAACGCAGCGCTCTACCGCCGCCTCCTCGGCGACTTCGCCGCGCGGCACCCGAACGCCCTCGCCCTGCCCCGCGTCTCCACCGACCGCCACGTCTTCAACCAGTTCGTCGTCCGCGTCGCCGATCGCGACCCCGTCCGCGAGCGCCTGGCGGCAGCCGGCATCGGCACCGCCATCTACTACCCGCTCCCGCTCCACCTCCAGGAGTGCTTCGCCGGACTCGGCTATCGGCCAGGAGACCTCCCCAACAGCGAGCGCGCCGCAAACGAAGTCCTCGCCCTCCCCATTTTCCCCGAACTGACCCCCGACCAGATCCGCCATGTAGCGCGGACGCTCAACCCACTGGACGACATCACCGAACTCGAGCAGGTTGACTTCGTCATGAAGGACGGCCAGATCATCAAGGACGAGCGTCCCCGCACCTGAGCGAGAGCCCGAACGCCCCAACGACCGAGGGAGCAACATGGAAGGCGAAGGCCGCAAGCAGCTCATCGTGGTCGGAGACCGCGTCCTGATCGAACCCGAGGGTGGTGAGGGCCGGTCGAAGGTCGGACTGTATCTGCCCGCTTCGGCCGTGGACAACCAGTCGGTCCAGGGCGGCCGCGTCCTCGCGGTGGGGCCCGGAACCCCCATCGGCGCGCCCGCCGAACTCAAGGACGAGCCGTGGAAAATCGGCTCGGGCGAGGCCCGCTATCTGCCCGTCCAGGCCCAGGTCGGCGACTTCGCGATTTTCTTCCGCAAAGCCTCCGTCGAGATCAGCTTCGAGGGCAAGGAGTACCTGGTCGTGCCGCAGGCGGCGATCCTGACGCTGGTGCGCGAGACGGACGGCGAGATGGAGTCGCTGTTCTAGGGACCCCGGATTCCTTCCCGTCATCCCGTGGGACGTTTCACCTGAAACCTGTTTTGTCGGCCATTTCGGCCCCGATTTGGCGGACAACACCCGTCTGACTTCTGTTTGTCGGCCACTCTTGTCGTCATTTGGCGGACCAAACGAAAACACAAGACCCGACTACCGTTCATGGCGTTCCAAAGCTGACAAACATCACTCGTCACGGCGGCAGCTCGCGACGTTATACTGTCAACGGCTTGACCGGAGGGCACTCCGGCCGCCTGCTCCGCAATGGGGCATCTTTGATTCCGACTTCAGGGGACCTTGCATGGCCGGAAAGCACCATGGTCGAAAACGGGCGCGTGCAGACGGAAGTCTGCGAATGCGACCTCGACGCTTCCGATTGTGGCGCTTCGGCGTACTCCTGGCCGTGCCCCTGGCCACTGGCTTGTCCAGGCTGCCGGCCTCTGCGCAAACGATCACCTACCAGGTGACATTCGACGGCAACTGGACGCTGGCGAGCACACCCGGTGGAGTGGTGGGCGGAGCGCACTTCACGACTCTGATCGGCGGCGTGCACGGGAGCGGCGTCTCTTTCTGGGAGGCTGGCGAGCAAGCCAGTTCCGGTGTCGAACAGGTGGCCGAAACGGGCTCGACAGGGACCTTCGGCAGCGAAGTCCAAGGCAGCTCGCACACGCTGTCCGTCATTCAGGAAGGTGTCTCGGGAACCGGCACCGGCAGTGCAACCTTCAACATCGATGTCACGAGGACGCATCCGCTGGTCACGCTCCTGTCCATGATCGGTCCCAGTCCCGACTGGTTCGTCGGCGTGTCGGGAGTGTCCCTGCTCGACGGCAGGGATGAGTGGCGGCAATCGCTTGTGGTGAATCTCTTTCCGTACGACGCCGGCACCGAGGACGGCGAGGAGTTCTCGCTTTTCAATCCCGCCACCAACCCGCAGGGCGTCATTACGCGCATTGCGGGAACGGGCAAGTTCTCCAACGAGCCGATGGCGGTACTCACGTTCACCCGATTGACAACGCCCCCGACCAGGCCATCCGTGAGCCTGTCGGCGTCTCCGAACCCTGTGGACGAGGGGCAGGCAGTCACGGTGACTGCGCAGGTGTCCGAGGCGTTGTCGAACTCCTTGACGATCCCGCTGGCGCTCACGGCCGGAACCGCCGAATCTGGAGACTTCGGGTCGCTGGCGAGCATCACAATCGGCGGCGGGCAGACGACAGGCACCGGTACGATTTCCACCGCGGACGACGCGGACGGGGATCACGAGACGTTCACGGTGGCTCTGGGCAATCTGCCGGGGGAGGTGAAGGCGGGCAGCCCGTCGTCGGTCGAGGTGACAATCCGGGACGATGACGCGGCATCGCTCCCGCCGACGGTGAGCCTGTCGGTCTCCCCGAACCCGGTGAGCGAGGGGCAGTCTGTAACCGTGACGGCGTGGCTGTCGAAAGAACTGGCGAACCCCGTGACGATCCCGCTGGTGCTGACGGCCGGAACCGCCGAAGCCGACGACTTCGGGCCGCTGCCGAGCATCACGATCGGTGCCGGCCAGACCACCGGCACGGGCACCATCTCGACGACCGCCGACGCCGACGGGAACGACGAGACGTTCACGGTAGCGCTGGGCGCCCTGCCAGCGGGGATGTCAGCGGGCAGCCCGTCGTCGGTCGAGGTGACAATCGTCGAAGACGACTCCCCGCCGCCGCCTCCCGCGAACGACCCGCCCACGGTGCGGGTAGCCTGCGAGCCCTGCACGGTTCCGCGCGGCGGCGAGGTGCGGCTGAGGGCCGACGCCTCGGATCCGGACGGCGACGACATCGCTTACGATTGGAGCGCCCGGCTGGGGACGTTCTCGGGTGCGACCGACGGGCCCGATGCGCTCTGGACGGCACCGGACCGAATCGGCCGTGTGGTCATCCGGGTGGCGGTCGACGACGGCCAGGGTGGGACGGCGACCGCCAGAGTCACGGTCGAAGTCGTGAACCGCCCTCCGGTGTTCGGATCATCGCTTCGTTTCGAGCTTGCCGAGAACCGCGACGGCCGCGGGTCGCCCGTGACGCTCGGCCGCGTGCCCGTCACCGATCCCGATGGAGACGATGTCGAGCTTGTGCTGGCGTCGGGCGGCGACCGTTTCGACATCGATGCGGATTCGGCGACTCTGCGCTATATCGGCCCGGGGGAAGACTTCGAAGTCGACCCCAACCGCTACGAATTGACCGTGACGGCGACGGACGCCCTGGGCGACCAGGCGCAGGCGCAAGTCGTGGTGGAGGTGGTTGATGTCAACGAACACCCGTTGGCCAGGGACGACACCCTGAGCGCGGCCGAGGACCGGGAGGCAAGGGCCGAGGTTCTGGCCAACGATGACGACCCGGATCGAGGAGACCGCATACTCGTGGTTTCGGTCGGGGAGCCCGGACACGGCAAGGCGCAAGTGGTCGACGCCGGGGCGGCCGTGGAATATGCGCCGGATCCGAACTACCACGGCCCGGACCGTTTCACCTACGTCATCGCCGACGCGGGGGGCCTCGCGGACACGGCAACCGTCGAGGTCACCGTGACCCCGGTCAACGACGCGCCCGAAGCCGCCGGCGACCAGGCCACGACCCCGGAAGACCAGGTGATCGAGATCCCTGTCCTCGACAACGACGTGGACCTCGACGGGGACCGGCTGAGCGTCCAGAGCGTCTCGGCCCCGGAGCACGGCACGGCCGAGGTCGCGGCGGATGGAACGAACGTCTCCTACGCTCCGGATCCGAACTACCACGGCCCGGACCGCTTCACCTACGTCGTCGCCGACCCTGACGGCCTTGCGGACACGGCCACCGTCGAGGTGACCGTGACACCGGTCAACGACGCGCCCGAAGCCACCGACGACCAGGCCACGACCCCGGAGGACCAGGCGATCAAGATCCCTGTCCTCGACAACGATGCCGATCTCGACGGGGACCGGCTGCGCGTCCGGAGCGTCTCGCCCGCGGAGCACGGCGCGGCCGAGGTCGCGGCGGACGGAACGAACGTCTCCTATGTCCCGGATCCCAACTACCACGGCTCGGACCGCTTCACCTATGTCGTCGCCGACGCGGACGGCCTCGCGGACACGGCCACTGTCGAAGTGACCGTGACACCGGTCAACGACGGGCCTGCGGCGGTCGGCACGATCCCGGATCAACAGTTGGACGAGGGCGGCGACGGGGTCACGGTGGAACTCACGCCCTTCTTCAGCGACATCGACGGGGATGCGCTGATGTTCAGTGCCGAGACCTCGGACGCGGAGGTCGTCACGGCGGCCGTAACGGGAGCGGCGCTTGTCCTGGCCCCGGTTGTCCATGGCGACGCCGTGGTCACCGTTACGGCGACGGATCCCGGCGGCCTGGCCGCTACCCAGCGCGTAACCGTGGGCGTCAGCGACCGTCCGGTGCGGGAGGTGCTCAACGACGCGTTCGCCGCCATGGCGCGGTCCTATCTGTCCAGCGCCCGCATGACGCTGCAGCGACGCGTCGCGCCCGGCGCCCACGCCTCGGGAACCGATGCCGGCCAGTCGGGGTTGCGCGTGGGCGGCCGATCCGTGGCGCTTCCGAGCGGGCACTCCCTCTGGGACGCGGCGAAAGAGGTCGTGACGGGATGGCTGCCCGACCCCAGCCGGATGTGGGACCGGTTCGCGCAACAAATGCACCCGGCCCGCGTGAACCCGGGAACGGCGCTATCGGCGCCTGGCGCGCCCTGGTCCGCTTCCGGCACCCCGCTGTCCTTGTCGGACCTCGCGCCGCCGGACCTCGCCAACCCCATGAACCGTATCCGCCCACCAGCCGGGATCTCCGGCTCGGACTTCACGCTGGGCTGGGGAGGCCAGACTGCCGATTCGACCCGCCTCGGAATCGCGTGGTCGCTCTGGGGCCAGAGCGACGTGCAGCGCTACGATGGCGGTGAAGCCGGGCCAGCGTCGGGGCCGGACGGCATAGCCGGCGACTACGACGGGGACCTTCGCGTCCACTATCTGGGGCTCGACGCGCAGCTCCCGAGCTGGCTCTTCGGCGTCGCGCTGGGGCGGAGCAGCGGATCCGGCGACTGGAACGCGGGAACGGCGAGCGGCCGGCTGACCACCTCGATGACGTCGGTGCACCCGTACCTGCGCTGGTCCGGTGGGGCCACGACGGTGTGGACAACGCTCGGCGCGGGCACGGGGGAGGCCCGAAACGAACGGACCGCGACGGGCCGCGTCGGCACGAGTCCTTTGGACCTCTCCATGGGGCTCGTCGAGTTCCAGCAGCGGCTGGGACCGGCGCGCGGCTCGGTCGCGTTCGGACTGAGGGCCGACGCGGGGTGGGCCAACCTGTCGACCGGCGAGGGAACGCAGACGATCGACGACTTGCGTGGGCGCGTGCACCAGGCTCGCCTCGGCCTCGATGTGCGCAGCAACAGGCGGCTCGGCGGCGGGGCCTTCGCCCCGTTCGGCGCCGTGCACATGCGTCATGACGGCGGCGACGGCCAGACCGGACGCGGCGTGGAACTCTCCGGTGGGCTGCGCGCCCAGCTCGGCATCGTCAGCCTTGACGCACAGGGGCGGTGGCTCGCCTTCCATTCGGCCACTGACTACGCCGAGAGCGGCGCCGGCCTGACCCTGACGGTGGGAGGACGCGGGGAAGAGGGGTTCTCACTGTCGGCGTCGCCGCGCTGGGGCGGCCAGACCACAGGCGGCTTCGCACTCTGGCAGGATCGGGCGCCCGGCATGCTGCCAGATCACGACGCCGCGCCCCCGGGCTGGACGATGGACGCGCGCGGCGCCTACCGGGCGCGGCTCGGGGAACGGCTGCTTGAAATCGCCACCGTGTACGATCGCACATCGGGCGACCACCGGCTGCAACTCGTGGGACACATCGGCCTGCGAGCCGGGGACCCTCGCTGAGTCGCACTTCCATCGGCTGAGTCGCACTTCCGTCGCGCGCGAGAGGGTTTCAGCTGAAACCCGTTTTGTCGGCCATTTCAGCCCAGATTTGGCCGACAAACCCTGTTTGGACCGCTTTGTCGGCCATTTCGGCCTTCATCTGGCGGACAAATCCGACGACGAACTGCTGGAACTCGATGACGATGACCCACTCGATGACGACGAACTACTCGACGAGGATGACGAGCTGCTGGAGCTGGAAGACGAAGAGCTGCTACTCGACGAACTGCTCGATGACGACGAAGAACTCGAACTCGATGATGACGAACTACTGCTTGACGAGCTCGAACTCGACGAAGACGACGACGAACTGCTTGACGAGGATGACGAGCTACTCGAACTCGACGACGAACTGCTGGATGAACTCGATGACGAACTCGATGAACTCGTGCTCGACGAGCTGCTCGACACCGCCGACGAACTGGATGACTCGCTGCTGGACGAAGAACTGCTCGAGCTCTCATCGGGGAGCACTACGGTGATGCAGGAGAGCAACTGGGTTGCTCCGACGCCCGCAATCCCACCCGTAAGCAGACGCAGGAACTGCCTTCGGTCCTCGTAGGAGTCGGCCCCGGGCCGGTCGCGTTCCCGTTCTGGCGGGCTGTCGCTCATATCCATCACCCTGCTGGCGGGTCTGTTTTCAACCTACTCCCTGACAGCGGGAGCGTTCAAGCTACTGTACTCGATTGCCCCGCCATCGAAGTACCACTCGATCCTGCGGATCACTTCTTCCGCCGTGATCATGTCCATGCAGCGGGGCAGATTGCCCACGACATCGACGCAGAGTTCGTCGGGGCCGTCCTTGTAGTCGCCGTCGCCCAGCGGGACCGTTCGCGACTTCCAGCAGCCACCGTTATCGCAGCACCTGAGCGCGCCGACCGTGTGGATGAACTGGTGGTGCGGGTAGCTGGTCCAGTGAGGCGGCTCGCGTCCGCCGGCAATGACGACACAAGGGCGGTTCTTCGGCATGCCGGGCCTCACTTCCACGGCGGCGGCGAGGTGCATGGGGAGACTGATCGGCGTGACCACCCCCTGTGCGTGATACATGAGCCGCACGAGTTGACGAAGCGTGGTTTGCCCCCTCAGGTCGACTACCCCTTCGAGCGCCGGGTGATGATGTCCGTCCTCCCCGATCTGGACGAATTCCACGCGGCCCTGAAAGTGGTCAACGACGGCCTGATACCGCTGCGGATCCCACCACTTGATCGTGTAGTCCAGCTTGCCGCCCGAGACGATGGTCCAGAAGGGCGTGTTTTCTCCCTCGGTCTCCTCCACACGGGAGAACCACTGCTTCTCGTTGTCGGAGATATGGATGTCTCCCTTGAAGGCGCTCGGCTCGATCCGCAGTCCGAGCTTGTCATTCAGGTAGTGGATGAAGCCGTGGAGGAAGTGATGGGGAGTCTCATTGCTGCGGTGGATCAAGGGGTAGTGGCAGTCCAGGACCTCCACATCGGAATCTTCTTCATTCAGCGGAACGAGGTGCGGATTGTGTTCCCACAGCGCGGGACAGGATGTGCGGACATCGGTCAGGAAGCGATCGGGGTAACAAAGGTGAAGGTCCCGAACCGCCGCGGTAAGCATGACGATGTCGCCGGGCGATTGAAAATTGCGCAGTATCAGTTTCTGCATCGGCGCGGCTCTGCGTTGACTCCCCTGACCCTACTCACCCTCCGCCTTCGAGCATCGCCGCGGATCGCCGCACGCGCTCCGCACATCCGTATCGGGATCGATGTGGATGCCCTCGAACGCCCCGTGGTGCCAGTTCCAGGGGTTCACGATGTCCACCGCGTGGCCGCGGTCGCGAACCATGTCGATGACGTTGGACTCGACGTCCGCTTCGACCATCGTGGAGCCCGGCACCTCCAGCGATCTGCCCCCAAAACGCGGCCGCAACACCGACTCGGCGATCGGGATCCCGAAGTCGATGATGTTCGTGGTGTTCTGGACGATGTTGGCCAGCAGTCCCACCGAGGGCGACCCCGACGCCAGCATCGGGGTGCCCTGCCGGTTGAAGACGATGTTGGGCGCGACGTAGGCGGTCGCGCGGTGCCCGGGCTGGGGCATGACGCGCAGGAAGTGGGCGCCGGACGCGCAGACGGTCACGCCGGCGGCGAAGAGGCCGTTGCTCCAGGGCAGCGACATGCATGAGTGCAGGATGGTCGCCGTGTTGCCGGCTCCATCTACGACCGTGACGTGGTTGCTTCCCGCCGGCGGGGGCGGAGGAGGAGGCTGTGCCGGGGAGTTCGCCCTTCCCATCTGCAACAGCTTGAAGCGCATCTCGGCGTAGTCCTTCGAGAGGATCACGTCCAGGGGCAGCGGATGGCTGTCGGGATCGTTCTGCTTGCCGCCCTCTTCGAAGACCAGGTTGTGAATGCGGGACATCTGGTAGAGCGATTCGGCCGACTCGTTGGGAGGACCCTGTGTCTGCAGGTCCATGAGCTCGATCATGTTGAGCATCTCGATCACGAGCGAGCCGCCGTGGTCGGGTGGGGGTGAGCCCGCGATCCGATAGCCGCGGTAGGTGCTCCACGCCGGCTCCTGCCAGCGGGCCTCGTAGTGGGCGAAATCCTCCGGCGTGATGACGCCGCCCGCCTTCTGCACGACGTCGGAGTACTCCTGCGCGAACCCCCCGTGGTAGTAGTAGTCGTTGCCCTCCTCGGCGAGGCGCTCCAGGGTGTCGGCCGCCTCCGATTGGACGAGAAAATCGCTCGGCCGCGGGATGTGGCCGTCGGGCATGAAGATGCGCCGCCCGGCCTCGGTCATGCCGATCTTGTGGCACATGACGAAGAGTTCGCCCCAGAGGAAGGGGTGCGTCTCGAAGCCGTCGCGGGCGAAGGTGATCGCACCTTCCATGATGCGTCTGCGAGGGAGCGACCCGTGGCGGGCAAGTGCGGCCTCGAAACCGGCCCAGAATCCTGGTACGCCGGGGCCGCGGCCGGTCGCGATATCGGCCGCCGAGAACCCGGTCAGTGGCGCGAGGGGTGCGTTGGCTCCGCCGTTCACGTAGGTGGTCTCGCCGGTCGCGGCATCGAAATGGAGCATGCTGAGGACGCCGGTGATCCCCGTCATGTGGGGCTCAACCACAGTCTGGGTGACCGAGGCGGCGAGGGCGGCGTCGCAGGCGTTGCCCCCGTCGCGGAGGATCTTCACCGCCTCGCGGGTGGCGAGCGGGTGTGAGCAGATCGCCATGCCGGTCTGCGATGTCGCCGGCGTCTTGGGTCCGAAGTGGGCCTCGGCGATGAGGGCTCGGCGTTCGTCGTCGTCAGCGCGGTTCGGGCCGGAAGCGGGTGCCGGTGCGCCGCGCGGGTCCCACGCAGCCGCCAACTCGTGCGCCCCCAGCCCGGCCGCGGCCGCCCCCAGCGCGGTGGATCTGAGAAACGCACGTCGTCCGGTCAATCTGCCGTTGGCGCCATTCCGAGGTGCGCGCATGGTTACCCTCCGTTCCGAGTCCGTCGTCTGCTCGCACAGCTTCGCGGCGCACATTAGTATTGCGCAGCCGTTCCTGCCAGCGACCCTGCAGGGGAACGGCGACCCGGAAAAACCGGCGAGCGGCTCCCCAAGCGGCCTCAACCGAAGCGACCCACCGCAATGCGCGAAAACTGGACGAGCAGGCTCGGGTTCATCCTCGCCACCGCCGGATTCTCGATCGGGCTCGGGAACATCTGGCGCTTCCCGTACCTGGCCGGCGAGAACGGCGGCGGCGCCTTCCTCCTGGTCTATGTAGCCTTCGCGATCATGATCGGGATCCCGATGATGACCGCCGAGGTCAGCCTGGGCCGGAAGACTCAGCTCACGCCCATCGCGGGCATGGCGCGCCTGACAGGCTCGAGCAAGAGTCCGTGGACCCTGATCGGGTGGTTCGGCATCGCGGCGGCGATTCTGATCACTGCGTACTACGTCATGATCATCGGGTGGGTCGCGGCCTACTTCGTCATGCTCCTGGGAGGCGGCGGCAGCCTCGGCCAGACTCCGGACGAGACGCGGGCGGCCTTCGACGCGTTCGTGGCGGCCCCCGGCCCGGTCATCGGCTACGCCCTTGTGGTGCTCGCGTTGACTGCCTACGTGATCAGCCGCGGCGTGACGAAGGGGATCGAGCGGTACGCCAAGTTCCTCATGCCGCTTCTGCTCGTCCTGCTGGTGGCCCTGACCATCCGTGCCCTGACGCTCCCGGGCGCCGGCGCCGGGCTGGCCTGGTATCTCACGCCCGACTTCTCCGCCCTCAGCGGCTCTTCGGTCCTCGCCGCGCTCGGGCAGGCGTTCTTTTCCATCGGCATCGGGATGGCTGGGGGATTCTGCATGGGCAGCTACCTGAACCGGCGCGATACCGACGTGCCCGGCAACGTGGCTCTCGTGACGGCCATGGACACCGGCGTCGCGGTGGTCGCCGGACTGATGCTCTTCCCCGCGCTCTTCGCCTTCGGCATGGATCCCGACCAGGGTGCCGGGCTCCTCTTCGTCACCATGACGTCGCTCTTCCAGCAGATGCCGGGCGGCATGGTGTTCGGGGCCGCATTCTTCTTCCTGATGCTGGTCGCCGGCTTCACATCACAGGTGGTCGTCTTCGAGGCCCTGGTGGCGACCGTCGTGGACTCGCTGGGAATGACCCGGAAGCGGGCGGTCGTCTTCTGTACCGGCGGGGCTTTCCTGATCGGCATTCCGGTCATCCTGTCCCAGGGCCCCTGGTCCCACATCCACATCCTCGGGATGAACTTCTTCGACTTCGCGGACACCGTGTCGAGCGACTACCTGCTCGGTGCCGGCGGTCTGCTGATCTCGCTCTACGTGGTGTCGAAGTGGGGGTGGAGCCGCTTCCGGGAGGAGACCAACCAGGGTGCCGGGCGTTTCAGGGTGACCTCCGCCTGGGCTCCCTTCGTGCGCTTCATCATTCCTGTCGCGGTGGCCCTCGTTCTGCTCGGCGGATTCGGCGTGGGTGCGGGCAACCCCGCCCTCTTCCTCGGCTGGGCAGCCACGATCATCATCGTCTATGCCTTCTTCCTTCGACGCTTTCCTGCATAGCCAGGGCTTCGTCCTCCTCGACGGGGGACTGGCGACCGAACTCGAGCGGGCCGGGCACGACCTCAACGACCCGCTGTGGTCGGCGAAGGTGCTGGTGGAGGACCCGGGCGCCGTGGAGGCCGTACATGCTGCCTACCTGCGCGCGGGCGCCGACTGCGTGATCACCGCGACCTACCAGGCCACCTTCGAGGGCCTCGCCGCCCGGGGCGTCGCACGCACCGCTGCCGAGGGCATCCTGCGGGACGCGGTCGGTCTGGCGGTCCGCGCCCGCGACCGCTTCTGGTTGGCGGAGGCGAACCGCGCGGGGCGCAGCCGCCCCCTCGTCGCGGCCAGCATCGGCCCCTACGGCGCCTTCCTCGCCGACGGCTCCGAGTACCACGGCAACTACGGGGTCGGCCCGGCCGCGCTCGCCGATTTCCACCGCCCGCGCCTGCGCCTTCTCGCGGACAGCCCCGCCGACATGCTCGCGTGCGAGACGATCCCGTCGTTCGCCGAGGCGCGGGTGCTGGCAGACCTCGTCGAGGACGCGACCGACAAGCCCGCCTGGTTCACCTTCACCTGCCGGGACTCACGCCACCTCAGCGACGGCACGCCGCTCGACGAGGTGGCCGCGTGGGCAAACGAGACCGCAAGCGTCCATGCGGTCGGCGTAAACTGCACCCCGGCGCGCCTCCTCCCGCCGATCATCCGCACCCTGGCCGCCGCGACAGGCAAGCCCGTGGTCGCCTACCCCAACGGCGGCGGCGAGTGGGACGCCGCAACGAAGACCTGGGGCCGCGCCGACGCCGAACCCGACTGGGGGGCCGCGTGCCGGAGCTGGGTCGCCGCGGGGGCCGGGGTGGTGGGGGGCTGCTGCCGCGTGGGACCCGAGGACATCCGCGCGATGCGGGACGCGCTTGCCGCCCCGACGCACGAGGCGCAGACTTGAATCGTCGTCGTCGCAACCCCGTACCCAACGCCGACCGCAGGCTCCGGAGGAAGCGCGTGAAGGGCACACCATGAGACTCGCCGTCATGGCCTGGCGCAACCTGTGGCGCTACGGGCGGCGCACGGTCACGACCATCGCCGCGATGACGCTGGCGCTCCTCACCCTCATCGTCTGGACATCCTTCGTCCAGGGCTTCCTCCGCGACCTCGAGACCACGATCGTCGAGGTCGAGATCGGTGACGTGCAGGTCTACCCGCCGAACTACCGCACCCAGCCGTCCATGTTCGATCGCATCGGTGCCCCGGCCGAGCTCGTGGATACCCTTGGCGCCATGGGCTTCGACGCCTCCGCGCGTCTCCTGGGAGGCGGGCTGGCGGCGGCCGGCGAGGCCTCGGCTGGCGTGTCGCTCCGGGGCGTCGAAACCGACCAGGACGCGCGGGTGAGCGTCGTCTACGACCGGGTCGCGCAGGGCAGCTGGCTCGACCCTTCAGACCCTGCCGGGGTCGTGATCGGTGGCAGGCTCGCCAGAACGCTGGACGTAGGATTGGGGGACGAGCTTGTCCTCCTCAGTCAGGCCACCGACGGAAGCATCGCGAACGGTCTGTACCAGGTGCGAGGGATACTCGCCCCGTTCAGCGAGGCGACCGACCGGGGCGGAGTCTTCCTCGTGCGCCAGGCCTTCCTCGACTTCTTCGTCCTCCCGGGCGGAGCGCACCAGGTGGTGGTGCGGACCACCTCGGACCAGCCCCTCGAAACCTCGGCCGCCCAGATCCAGGCGGCCGCCCCCGACCTCGACGTCCTGACCTGGCGCGAACTCTTCCCGACGCTCGCCACCATGCTGGACTCGGTGGAGGGCACCATGTACATCCTCTTCATGATCGTCTACCTGGCGATCGCCATCCTCCTCATCAACGCGACACTGATGGCCGTCTTCGAGCGCATCAAGGAGCTGGGCCTGCTGAAGGCGATCGGCCTCTCGCCGACGCGGGTGGTCGGCCTGATCCTGTGGGAAGGCTTCTTCCAGGCCATGCTGGCAGCTGCGGCAGGGCTGATTCTGGCCGTCCCCGTTCTCTTCTACTTCACCCGGGTCGGGATCGACCTGGCTGCGCTCGGCGGCCAGATCTCGATCTCGGGGATCGGTCTCGACCCGGTCATGCGGGGCGTCGTCGACCCGACCATCGTCGTCGGCCCACTGAGCGCGATGTTCGTGATCGTCCTGCTCTCGATGCTCTACCCCGCCCTCAAGGCGGCGCGGATCAAGCCTGTCGAAGCCATGCGCCACCAGTGAGCACGCTGGATGATACCATTATGATATCAATACGCTATCAGCCGGGACGCGGCGAGCCCTTCGCGGCCGGGATGCCCACAGCCTGGAGAGCCTCATGAAGCGAACCAGCCTCTGGATGATGGCCTGGCGCAACCTGGGCCGGAACCGCTGCCGAACCCTGCTCACCCTCGCGTCGATCGCTTTCGGCGTCTTCCTCGCCATCTTCTCGATGGCGTCCCAGGACCGGAACTGGCAGGACATGATCGACCTGGGCGCGCGGATGGGCGGCGGGCATGTGACCGTGCAGCACCCCGATTACCTCGACAGGCCGAGCCTGTCACGCACCGTGACCGGAACGGGCGCTCTCATCGAAGCCGCCTCCGGCGATCCCGAGGTCGACCGCGCCGTCGAACGCATCAGCGGCCAGCTCATGGTGAGCACCGCCCGTGAGAGCTACGGCGCCGCCTTCATCGCCTTCGACCCCGATGCCGAGGACCCCACCACCCTGTCCTACCTGGAAGCCGTCTCCGAGGGCGAGATGTTCGCCGCCGATGATCGGACGGGGATGGTCCTCGGCGCGCAGCTGGCGCAGAACCTCGGGGCCGAGGTCGGCGACCGGGTCGTCTACACGGCCACCGACCGCAGGGGCGACATCGTTGCCGGGCTCGGACGCGTGCGCGGCATCCTGCGCACCGGGGCCCCCAGCATCGACGTCGGGATGGTGCTGCTGCCGATCGACGCGGTTCGGGGCGTGCTCGGCTTCGCCCCCGACGAAGCCACCCAGGTCGCCCTCTTCATCGCCGACCACCGCAGGTCGGAGGCGCTTGCCGCCCGGCTCCAGGCACAGCTCGGCGACGAAGCGGCGGCCATCCCCTGGTTCGAGGGGCGGCCCGACCTGTACACGTTCGTCGCCATGAAGGTGGGCGGCGGCGTCATCATGATCGGCATCATCGCGCTCATGGTCGCCGCCGGCATCTTCAACACCGTCTTCGTGAGCGTCATGGAGCGCTTGCGCGAATTCGGCATCATGATGGCGGTGGGGTTCAGCCCCGCGAAGCTCTTCCGGCTGGTCGTCTACGAGAGTGTGTGGCTCGGGGTGATCGGCCTGGTGCTCGCCGCGGCGCTGACCATCGGCCCGTACCTCTACCTCAGCCAGGTCGGTATCGACATGGGCGGCTATCTCGGCGACAGCCCCACCGAGATCTCGGGCGTCGCGATGGCGACCCAACTCAAGTTCGGGATCTACCCCGAGAACGCCGTCCGCATCGTGGTCCTCGCCTTTGTGGCCGTTGTTCTCGCAGGCATCTATCCAGCGTGGCGTGCCGGGCGTGTCGAGCCGGTGGAAAGCATCAGACTCGGATGACGAACAGCGATCTTCAAAACGGCACCGTCGTTGCGCTAAGCGACGTCACCAAGCTTTACACCCAGGGCAGCCTCGAAGTGCAGGCCCTTCGCGGCCTCGACCTCACCGTCGGGAAGGGCGAGTTCACCGCGCTGATCGGCCCCTCGGGCTCCGGCAAGACCACCACCCTGAACCTCGTCGGCGGGCTCGATTCGCCCACCAGCGGATCGGTCGCGGTCGAAGGCGTCGACCTCGGCACGCTCAACCGCAAGCAACTCAGCCACCTGCGCCGCGACCGCATCGGCTTCGTCTTCCAGTCCTACAACCTGATCCCGGTCCTCACGGCCTACGAGAACGCCGAGATGGTGATGTGGGTACAGGGCGTGCCCGCGCCGGAGCGCCGCAAGCGCGTCATGGAACTGCTGCACGCCGTCGGGCTCGATGGCCTGGAGGACCGCAAGCCCACGGAGCTCTCCGGCGGCCAGCAGCAGCGCGTCGCAATCGCCCGCGCCATCGCCTCCGACCCCGCCGTGGTCCTTGCCGACGAGCCCACCGCCAACGTGGACTCCGAGACCGCCGAGAAGCTGATCTCGCTCATGGAGGCCCTGAACCGGGACCGGGGCGTCACCTTCCTCTTCTCGACGCACGACCCGCGTGTGGTGGAGCGCGTCAAGCGTGTCGTGCGCCTTGTCGACGGGCGCGTGGACAGCGACGAGGTGCGTTAGCCTCCTGCGGAGAGTCAGTGCGTCACGCCGAGGGGGCCGAGGCGTTGGTCCAGCGGCCAGCCGCTTCCCCCTTCGTCACGGAAGGTTTAGCTTCCTCCACTCACGGGACGTGGCGCAGTCCGGTAGCGCACCTGAATGGGGTTCAGGGGGTCGCCGGTTCGAATCCGGCCGTCCCGACTTGATGGGGCCGGCGCGGTTCCGCGGAAATGGGCAGGGACAGCGGAATGCTCGGATGGGACAGGGCGCCGGGACGGGACTGGCGCTCGGATGGGACAGGGCGCCGGGACGGGACTGGCGCTCGGATGGGACAGGGCGCTCGGGCGGGACCCTCCTACTAGTGCGGCAGTCCCTCGCTCACCACGATCTCCGCTTCGCTTGCCGAGAGCGTCAGCCCAGGTGGCCAGGCGCCGTCCCAGTCCCGCAGGACCGCCTTGAGCTTCCCACTGCCCCGCTCGGTGACCATCGCCATGGGCGTGGACCCGAACCGCTCCAGGGTGTGCGACCCTTCGGGCCCCGACAACACCACCCGCTCAAGCGCACCGTCCCGATCGGGATCGAAGGGCACCGTGAAGACGAAGTTGCCGCCGCCGTGGTCCAGGGGCCAAATGGCGAAGCTGAGCGAGAACCTGCGTTCACCGGCCGGGCCGTGGCCCTCGAGCCGGTAGGGGCCGTCCTCGGTAGGCAGCGAGACGGGCGCGTCCACCACGAACGCCGGATCGAGGACCAGTTCGCCGAGGTCCGCCCTGCCCCACAGCAGGAGCGTCTTCTCCGCGGTCGCCGGACTGTAGGTGCCGCGGTCCTGCACCGTCGGGCCGGACGACCAACTGCCGGTCCCGCCCGGGCCCGCCGCGGCAACATCGCCCGCCCTGGCGTTCCCCATCACGAGCGCTTCACGGAAGAGGCGGAAACCCATTGCGCGCGCGAAGTGATAGTCGCTGATCCACTGGGGCTCGCAGTATCCCATCAAATCCTTGTATAGCGACGCGCTGACGATGCGCTCCTGCTCGAAGTCGTAGCCCCAGGCGCCGATCGCGCCACCGTTGTAGGGATAGGCCATGTCGGCCGCGATCGCACCGCCGCAGGGGGCGTGGCGGAGGCTCATGTTGTGACCGAGTTCGTGGGCGAGGGTGACCGGATCCGCCTTCCCTATGCTGGCGGGATAGTCGAACTGCCCGAGCCCGTCCCAGATGGCGTCCTCGCCGAGCAGCATGGCGCCGTAGTAGTACCCCCGCTCGCCCTCGCGGATGCGCAGGAAGACGAGTTCGGCCAGGAGTTCGCCCCACCCCTTGCCGGTGCTCAGGTTGGCGGTGCTCACAAATCCCTCGTGGCGCCGGACCGTCAGATCGGAGATCGGCAACAGCGAGCGGACCACGGACAGCTTTTCGCTCAAGGGCGTGATGTCTTCGACCCATTGGTGGATCAGCCCCGGGGGGTCCGCTGCCACCTTGATCGGCACGATGGTGAGGTCGAAGCGTGGCAGGCTGCGCACATCGAGACGCGTGCGCCCCTTGTCGGGTATCCGCAGCCGGCTCTCCGGGGTTGCGGGCACGACGCCGTCCTTGTCCAGCCCGATCACGAGATCGGTTCCCGGTACGATCACCGACCCGGGGATCTTCGCGTTGTACGACAGGTCGAGCCGACCTTCGTCAACGCCCACCGGCAACACGCGGAATTGGGGTGAAATCGCCACCCCATGGATCAGGGCGTCGCTCTGGTAGAAGAGCGCCTCGACCCGCGGCTGGTAGTAGCTCCGCCGATCACCCGTGACGAAGACGCGGAGGAGCGCGTCGCGTCCCTCGATCAACGGCACGCCGCGTGCGGTATTCTGAACCCCCTGGGTGATGTAATACGAGGGCGCCGTGAGCGTCAGCTGCGTCGGGTTCACGCGGACGGGGGTGCGTGCGCGCAGACCGGCGTAGGATGCCATCACTTCGGTTTCGGCGTAGTCCAGGGCGCTTGCCGACCCGTCGGGCAAGATGTGGAGCGTCGCGGCGTTCGAACTCTCCCACACCGGTTGCGCCCAGGACGGCAGCGGCTCGATCGGCCGTCCGTCCTGATCGAGGACAACGACGGAATACTGGACCCTGTCCCCGACCGTGACCATCGTGTCGGCCGGAAGGATGAGGAGGGACGAAGGGGTGTGGACGGGCTCGAACGTCAAATCGAGGCAACCGCCCAGAATCAGGGCGGACGAGACCAGCGCCCAGGCGGACCTCAGGGGCCGCCCCCGCCGAGTGTGATCCCGAAACCGAGGTCCAGCGCCAGCGCGATCGCGTGATCCGAACTGGAGGGAGTGCTGGCCGAGAGCCACCGATACGAAACTCCCGGCAGGAAGCGGAAACGTCCCGCTCCCACCGCGAGGCCCGCGGCCGCATGAACCCCCGCGCCCGGATCGGGAGCCTCGCCCTCGGTGCCGGCCCGCGTGGTGCCGAAGAGAACGCCCAGTCGAACCCACGGAACACCGCCGCTCCATTCCGCCCCCAGCGCACCGTGATTCCCCACGACCGAGATGTCCTTGCCCGTGCAGAATCCTTCCTCGCACCCGAACGCAGTGCGGAAGAACCCGCCAAAGACAGAGACCGAGGGCATCACCTGGCGCTTGACGATCACGTCGTAGGAAAGCAGCGGGGCAATGTCGAGCGCGGCCGCCGAGCTCGAGATGCTGCCCACCGTGAGTCCGCCGCGCACCTCGGCCTGAAACTGGGCCGAGGCGGAACCGTGCGTCAGAGCCAGGCCCACAAGGGCGGCCAGAATGATTCGGGTGCTCATCGTGCGCCTCCCGGCAGGCCGTCGCTGACCATGATTTCGGTGTCGCCGCTTACACGGTTGAAGCCGCCGTTCCAGTCACGCACGATCGCGCGTATCTGACCGCTCGCTCGGCTGGTGATGATCGCCATGGGGCTCTCGCTCGACGGGCCGAGTATGTATTCGCCCTCCGGGCCGGACAGGACGACGCGCTCCAGCGCCCCGTCGACCGCGGGATCGTAGGGCACGGCGAAGAGGAAATGTGCGCCGCCGAATTCGACCGGGTCGGGGGTGAAGTTGAAGGAGAAGTGGGTGCTGCCGTCCCCGGTGAAGCCCTCCAGGCGGTACGGGCCGCCTGATTCGGGGAGTCTGGGGATGCCTTCCATCAGGAACGCCGGTTCCAACAGGAATTCCTCTTCGCCAACGCCGCCCCAAAGCAGCAGGGTTTTCTCCCGAGGCGCCGAAGCCGCCGCCATCCCGCCGAAGTCCTCGGTGGCGCGGCGATGGGCAAGGGCTCTCTTGAACTGATAGTCGCTGATCCAATCGGGGTCGCAGTACCCCATGATGTCCTTGTACTGCATGGGAGAGACCAGGCGCGTGCGATGGACATCGTATCCCCACACACCGATCGAGCCGGCTTCATGGGGAAAGTTCGGGTCCGGATTGGATGGGCTCGGAGACCCGCAGAGTGCGTGGCGCAGGTTCATGTTGTGGCCCACTTCGTGGGTGAAGGTGCGGTCCGAGTCCAGCCCCACGCCCGCAGGTTGCGCGATGTACCCGAGCCCCCTGTACGGCGAACCCGGCGGCAGGATGACCGCGCCATAGTAGTAGCCGACCTCGCCCTCTGCTCTCCACAACACTCGGATCTCTCTCAGAAACCTGCTCCAGCCAGTAGGCTTGGTCAGGTCGGCCCGGGTGTAGTACGGCTCATGCACCCGGACTTCCAGGTCGCCGATCGGCATGACCGTCCGGAGAAAACGCATGTTGCGATGATCCGCGTCCAGACCGTTGGTCCACAGGAAGATCCGCTCGTCGGGCGCAGACTCGATGAGCGTGGGAACGATGGTCTGGATGTGCGTGGGCAGTTCGACGACACCCAGGTCCATCACGCCCTGGGCCGGAATCCGGGTTTCGCTGCCGGTGTCGAGCGGGACGATTCCCTCGGTGTCGAGTTCGACCACGAGACCCAGTCCCGGTTGAATGATCTCGCCCGGGATCGGAGTGTTGAACGACAGGTCGAGCCTCCCCTCCTCGACAGTCGATGGCAGCACATCCGCACCCGGGGTCATGAGCGCCGTGTGCACGATCGCGCCGTCCCGATAGAGCGTCGCGCGCACGTTCGGCTGATAGAAGCTCGTCTCGTCGCCGGTCGCGAAGATCCGCAGCATCGCTTCGCGCCCGGCAATGACGGGCACGCCATCGACCGCGGGAATCACCTGGTTGAGGTAGATGGACGATGCGTGCAGCCTGATGTTGGCCGGGTTGATTCTCAGCCCGGTCCAGGCCTCCAGCCCGGCCGCCCTCGCGATGATCCGGAGATCACCGCCGCCCAGCGCGGAGACGCTGCCGTCCGGCCCGATGTCGATCGACTGCGGATCGGGGGTGACCTCCCAAACGGCCGGCGCCCAGGACGGCGGTCCCTGCATGGCGTTGAGGGCGCCGTCCCTGACAATCAGCGTGAGCTTGGCCTGATCGCCCTCCGTGATGAGGGTGTCGGCCGGGGTGATCTCGAGGAAGTGCGGGACCTGATCGGGTTCGAGCGCGATGTCCGCACAGCCCGACAGCAACCATGCTGCCGCCGATAGCGATACTGAACAGATATGTTTCATATGTTGCGAACTTTGCCGTTCACTCACGGGGAGCGTGTCAATACTCCCGTATCTTGATATTGCGGTACCAAACGGGATCGCCGTGGTCCTGGAGGCCGATATGCCCCCTTGGCGCCATTCCGTATCCGGGCCACTCCGAGAATTTGGTGCGCATGACCGTCTCGCGCCACTCGTCCGACCAGAGTTGGTAGGTGAGGAGCCTGACGCCGTTCATCCAGTGTTCTACCTCGGCGCCCCTCACAATGATCCGCGCCTGATTCCACTCGCCCACCTGACGGGTCACGTCTTCGACGGGACCGTGCAGCGCGTAGTTGGATCCGGCAGACGTCTCCGGGTTGGCGCCGTCGGCGTGACGCTCGTTGTCGAGGATCTGGAATTCGGGACCTGTCCAGTAGGGCGCGCGCTCGGCTTCCGTCGCCCGGTAGAAGATGCCGCTGTTGCCTCCCTCGGCGACCTTCCACTCAAGTGACAGTTCGAAGTCGGCATACTGGCTGGCGGTCATCAGGTCCCCGTCGCCGCCGCCCGGGGTAAAGGCGAGCACGCCGTCCTGCACCGACCACCCGCCCGGGACGTCATCGCGCCTGTAGCCGCGCCAGCCTTCGAGCGTGCCGTCGAAGAGCAGCTTCCAGCCGGCCGCCTCTTCCTCCGCGGTCAGCTGGTTGGCCGGGGGCTCCTGGGCCAGCGCCATCAGCGGGACCAGACAGATCGCCAGGGCGCACACCGCACTAACCGACACCGCTGAACGCCGCGTCGAACGCCGCGTCCGATGGCGGAAAGGCCAGTCCGCGCACGAAGTCGCAGGCTTCCTTCGCTCCGTGTTCGCGGTCCATGCCCGCGTCTTCCCACTCCACCGAAAGAGGACCATGGTACCCCACCTGGTTCAGTGCACGGATTACGGCCTCGAAGTCGACGCGGCCGCGCCCGAGCGATCGAAAGTCCCAGAAGCGGCGAGGATCGCCGAATTCCGTGTGCCCGCCGAATATCCCCGCAGCCACCGGCCGGTCGGACCACCACACGTCCTTCATGTGCGCGTGGAAGATCCGCCCGCCGAAGCGCCTTATGAATTCGACGCAGTCGACCCCCTGGTACGCAAGGTGGCTGGGATCGTAGTTGAAGCCGAAGGCCGGGTGTTCGTCCACCGCTTCCAGGGCGCGCTCGGTCGTCGCGATGTCGAAGGCGATCTCGGTCGGGTGGACTTCCAGGGCGAAACGAATGCCCTCGGATGCGAAGACATCCAGCACGGGAGTCCACCGCTCCGCGAAGTCGCGGAAGCCATCGTCGATCCACTTCGCCGGGACGGGAGGGAAGCTGTAGAGGAGGTGCCAGATGGCGCTTCCGGTGAAGCCGTTCACGACCGGCACCCCGAGGCGCGCGGCCGCCCGGGCCGTGTCCGCCATCTCCGCGGCGGCCCGCTGCCGCACGCCCTCAGGGTCGCTGTCGCCCCAGATGTGGCCCGGCAGGATCGCCTCGTGGCGCGCGTCGATGCGGTCGCACACGGCCTGGCCGACCAGGTGGTTGCTGATCGCGTGGACGGCGAGGCCGTGACGGGCCAGCAGCGCCCTGCGACCCGCGCAGTAGTCCGGGTCGGCGAGCGCGGCCTGGACGTCGAAGTGGTCTCCCCAGCAGGCGAGTTCCAGGCCGTCGTAGCCCCAGGCGGCGGCCTTCCCGGCCAGCATCTCGATGGGCAGGTCGGCCCACTGGCCGGTGAATAGGGTGATGGGGCGGTTCATCGAGGGGCCTCCAACGGGCCGCCGGGGCCGGGCATCGTCGCCGGGCGGCTCACGCGGGCACCTCCAACGGGCGGGCCATGGTGGCCATGTCGACCCAGGCCTCCCGCGAAGCCGAGGCGAGCGTCCCCTCGATGAAGCGCATGCCCGCCAGGCCGTCGGCGTGGTCCGGGAAGTCGTCGTCGAGAGGGTCGGCCTCATCACCCGCAATCCTCGCCCCGATCACCCGCCCTGCATTCCGGTAGATGTTCGCGAAGGCTTCGATGAAGCCCTCGGGGTGCCCGGGAGGCAGGCGCGTCGCGTGTTGGGCTGCTTCGGACAGGTAGGCGTTGCCGCGGGTCAGGCGCTGGCGCGGCGCATCGGTGGGCAGCACGTCGAGGTGGTTTGGCTCCTCCTGGCGCCAGACCAGCCCGGCGCGTTCGCCGTAGACCCGGAGCGTCAGGCCGTTCTCCTCGCCCGCGGCCACCTGACTGGCGTAGTACACCCCGCGCGCGCCGCCCGCAAAGCGCACCAGGATCGCCGCGTCGTCGTCCATGGCGCGGCCCGGCACAAGCGTCGCGATTTCGGCGAAAACGGCCTCGATTTCGAGCCCGGTCACGTAGCGCACGAGGTTGTGCAGGTGCGACCCGATGTCGCCCATCGCCGACGACGGCCCCGCCTGCGACGGATCCTGGCGCCACGACGCCTGCTTGTGGCCGCCCTCCTCGAGGCGGGTCGCGAGCCAGCCCTGCGGGTACTCGGCCACGACCTTGCGCACGGCGCCCAGGCCGCCCGAGCGCGCGAGGTGGCGCGCCTCCTTCACCATCGGGTAGCCGGTGTAGTTGTGCGTGAGCGCGAAGACCAGGCCGGTGCGCTCGACCGCGCTGCAGAGGTCCTCGGCGTCCGCCACGGTGGTCGTCATGGGCTTGTCGCAGACGACGTGGATGCCGGCATCCAGGAAGGCGGTCGCGACGGGGTGGTGAAGGTGGTTGGGGGTGACGATCGACACCGCGTCGACGCGCCGGTTCGCGTCCAGGGCGGCCTCGGCCCGGGCCATCTCGCGGTAGGAGCCGTAGACGCGTCCAGCATCCAGCCCCAGATCGCGTCCCTGCGCGCGGGAACGATCCGGGTGCGACGCGAACGCCCCCGCGACGAGCTCCCATTCCCCGTCCAGCGCCGCGGCCATGCGGTGCACGGCCCCGATGAAGGCGCCGGGGCCGCCGCCGACCATGCCATACCGGAGCTTCCGGCCCAGGTGGGGGTTCATGCCGCGCGCGCCGCCGCTAGGACAGCCGCTCCGCCCGGTAGCCGCCGCGCCGCCGCTCCCGCACGAAGAGCGTCCCGAAGACGATGATCAGCACCCCGCTGAACGGGACCAGCGACCGGAACGACACCAGGCCGCCGTGGTTTTCGGCCGGGTTGAGAATGTCCTGGGCGCGCTCCACCGCCGGCGAGGTCGAACCCGACCCGATCAGCGCCCGCAATGCGTTGGCGGTCTCGACGGGGGGCATCGAATCCGTCTCCATCGCGTATTCGAGCACGCCGGTGATCACCTCCTGTGCCGCACGGAGATCGTCGCCCTCGGGCCCCGGCGTGCGCAGCGACTCGGAGTCGAGCGCCCCCGCGCCCTCCAGCAATACGACAAAGGCGCCGTTGTCGACGAGAAGCGGGTGGGCCTCCCGATCCGCGATCTCGCCCATCCACGGCGTGGTCACGATCCCGACGGTGGCCATCCCCACTGTGCCCATCAACCCCAGCCCCAGCGCGCCGCTCTTCGGAATCTGCTCCGATATGAAGCCGAGCATCGTCGGCCACATGTAGCAGACGCCGACCGCAAAGACCGTCGCGGCCGCCACCGCAACCCCGACCGATCCCCCGCTGCTCAGCCAGAACAGCCCCGCCGCCGAAACCACCGCCGACGCCAGCAGGATCCCCGTCGGCGACAGCCGGTGCACAACCGGCCCGGCCCAGAACCGCATCACCGCCATGATCCCGTTGATGTAGACGAGCACCAGAATGCCCGCCATCCCGCCGGCCTCCAGCACCGCCGGCAACCAGCGGTTCGGCCCGAGTTCGATCGACGCGGTAATGGTCGTGCAGGCGAGGATCAGCAGCATGAGCGGCGTGCTGAAGGTGGCCCGGAACATCTCGCCCATCGAAACGCCCGACCGCACCCCCTCCGTCCGCGGAAACCGCTGCCCCAGCAGGAGAAACCCGTAGACCACCGTCGGCACCAGGACCAGCACCAGCTTGAGCTGCCACGAGGTCAGCCCCACCTGGTCCAGCCCGTACGCGGCCAGCCCGCCCAGCACGATCCCCCCCGGAAACCACACGTGGAAGCGGTTCAGCTTCGCCGTCTTGTTGTCCGGAAAGAGCGTCGCCACCAGCGGATTGCACGCCGCCTCGACCAGCCCGTTGGCCATCGCGATCACCAGCGCCCCCGCGAACAGCGTCGCGAATCCGCCCGCGAAGATCATCACCAGCGTGCCGCTCAGGTGCCCGACGAACGCCATCCGCAGCAGCGTCCGCATCCCGAGCGTGTCGCAGAGCGGTGCGAAGACCACCTGAGAGACCGCGAAGCCCCACAGCGCCGCCCCGCCGATCCAGCCGACCTGCGCGTTCGTCAGCACGAATTCGCCCTTCAGCGCGAACATGACCGCACCCACCGTCGCAAAGGCCACGGATGTCGCGATGAGCGCCACGCAACTGCCCAGGAAGAGTCGGTCGGGGTTGAGGGCGGCGTCTTCGGCGTGAGCCGCGGTGGTCGGTTCGTTCATGCGCGTTTCCGTGCTCGGCTGGGAGTGAAGATCCGCGTCACGTCGCGGACAGATAACGGTAACTGGCCTCGATGGACGCGAGGGCGTCGTCCGGCTGGTCGTGCTCGACGAAGTAGTGGCGGAGCCCCGCATGGTCCGAGTGCGCGAAGATCCCGGCCCAGTCGATCTCTCCCGCGCCCACGTCGACCATCCGCCCGTCGGCGCTCAGGCCCTTGACGTGGCAGAGCGGAAAGCGCCCCGGGTACGCCTCGAAGAGGGCGACCGCATCGGCGCCGCCGACCGCCGACCAGTGCAGGTCGATCTCGAGGTCGACCAGCGCCGGGTCGAGGTTGTCCACGAGGACCGAGTAGCCGGTCGGCCCGGCGGGGTCGTCGCCCACGGGCTCGAACTCGAAGGCGTGGTTGTGGTAGCCGACTCGTATGCCGGCGGATGCGGCGACCGCCCCGGCTTCGTTGAGGATCCCGGCCACCTCGCGGTAGCCGTCGGGTGTGCGCAGCGACTCGGGGAGCGATGGTACCACCAGCCAGCCGTGCCCGATCGCCTCTGCCGAAGCGATGGACGCGTCGAGCGCGTCGCCCCGCACCTGGTCGAGCCCGACGTGGGTGGCCGGCGCGGTGAGGCCGTTGGCGGCCAGCATGCCCCGGATTTCGTCCGGCGTGTGGTCGAAGTACCCCGCGAACTCCACCTCGCTGTAGCCGATGGCGGCCACGGCCGCGAGCGACGCGGCGACGTCCTCGGCCATGAGGGAGCGCACCGTGTAGAGCTGTACGCCGATGCGGTCGAGGGGTGGGTTGAGGGTGGGGTCGGTGCCGTCAGGGGCCGCGGCCGATGCGTTTCCCGCCCCGTCCGGGCCGGTCCCGGGCTCGGCGGCTCCTCCCGTCTCGGCTCCCTCGCGCGTCTCGGCTCTCTCTCCCGTGCACGCCGCCAGCATCCCGGCGCCGGCCGTCAGTCCCGCCGCCTGAAGGAACTGCTTCCTGTCCATGAATCCACTCCTTGAAATCGTGCGGCTACAAGATGCGCCACGGGGGCGGGTGTCGCCAATTGGGGGCAAGACGTGTGTTTCGGCACGGGCGCGGCGGAAGCCCACCGGACCCGGCCGTGCGCCGCCCCACCCCCTCACCGCACCGTGAACCCCCCCGCCAGCCGGTCCCCCACCTCGGCCCGGAAGCACGCCTCGCCCGTGTAGTGGGCCTCGCCTCCGACCAGCACCGTGACAGCTTCGTGATCGCCCACCCGCGTCTCCTCGACGATGCAGCCCGTGAAGACCGCGCCGGTCACGCTCGAGAAGCGCCGCTCGTCCCCCACTCCGGCCAGCCCTCGCGCCTTCTGGATCGCCATGCGGGCCGTGACCCCGCTGCCCGTCGGGCTGCGGTCGACCTGGCGGTCGGCGAAGACGCACACATTGGCGCTCGGACGGTCGTCGCCCCAGCCCCCGTCGGTGAGGATGGTGCCGTACAGGAACGCCAGGTCTTCGTGCCCGGGATGCTCCAGCTCCAGCTGCGCCTTGGCCGCGCACGTCACCGCCCAGGCGGCGTCCACAAGCGACCGAGCCGGCGAGGTGCGCACGTCGAGGCCGAAGCGCGCCGCCGGCACGAAGGCGTAGAAGGCGCCGCCGTAGCCGATGTCCACCTCGACCGTGCCCGCGCCTTCCACCTCGACCTTGGCGTCGATCAGGGGGGCGAAGGCGCCCACGCTCTCGAAGTGGACCAGGCCGGGGCGGCCATCCCGCACCTGGACGTGCGCGGTGACGAGGCCGCACGGGCACTGCACGCCCACCGTCGTGCGGGGCTCGACCGCGGCCACCAGCCCCGTGTCGACGGCCCAGCGCGCCACGGCGATCGTGGCGTGACCGCACATCGTGGAGTAGCCCTCGTTGTGACAGAAGAGGACCGCGAGGTCGGCGTCCGGATGGTCCGGCTCCACCAGGATCACCCCGTACATGTCGTTGTGGCCGCGCGGCTCGTGCATGAGGAAGCGGCGCAGGTGGTCGAGGTGCTCGCGGGCGTACCGCCGCTTGTCGAGGATGGTCGCGCCCGGGATGTCCGGGTAGCCACCGGTCACGATCCGGACGGGCTCGCCTCCGGTGTGCATCTCGCAGGTGTGCAGTTCGGGGATGTGGGGCTTCATGGCCTCGCGCCCGGGATGAGATTCGTCATGCTTGTGTAAACTATATATAACATTTTGTCATGTCTGCTTTACATTTATCAACCGGCGGGCTGCGTAGACGACCCCGTAGGCCATCGCGGCGGAGAGCAATCCCCACGCGGACGGCACCATCCAGCCGCTCCCGCCCCACGCGCGCGCCACAAGGAGGGTCACGACCCCGGCGCCCGCCGCAGCCAGTGCTTCCGCCGCGCCGGGGCGCCGCGAATGGAGGCCCGCAACTATCGGCACGAAGAGGCTGACGCCCAGCAACGAATAGAAGATCGTCAGCGATTCCACCACGCCCGGCAGGACGATCGCCAGCAGGATCCCCGCAACGCCGCCCGCCACCGCCGCGCCGCGCGCCACCTTGAGCACCTGCCGGTCCGTGGCCCGGGGATTGACGAAGCGCCGGTACAGGTCCTTCGAGAGCGACGTCGCCAGCATGAAGAGGATCGCGTCCGCCGAGCTGATCTCGGCCGACAGCACCGCCGCCAGCCCCAGCAGGCCGACCCACGCCGGCACCCCCTGCGTCAGGATCACCGGCAGTGCCATCTCCGGATTCTCCAGCCCGGGGGCCACCGCGCGCGCGACCATCCCCAGCGCCGGCGGCAGGAGGGCAAAGAGCATGAGTGCGATGGCGCAGGCCGCGACCCCGATGCGGACGGTTCGTTCGCTGCGGGCTCCGAAGGTCTTCTGCAGGATGCCGGGCGACACGATGAAGGCGGGCGCGAGCAGCATCAGGTACATCCACCCCGATCCGCCGTTGCTCATGAAGTCCATGTGGCCGGGGATGGCGCGCGCATTCTCCACCACCTCGCCGATGCCCCCCGCCCCACCGATCGCAAGCGGCACCGCGATCAGGAAACCGCACACCAGAACCACCAGCTGCACCAGGTTGACCCAGGCCGAGCTCAGCAGCCCGCCGGCAACGAAGTACACGGTCATCACCGCGCCACCGGCGAGCGCGCCGAGCCAGCGGGGAGCGCCTGCGACCTCCTGCAGGATCCACGCCATCGCGATAAGCTGCGCCGCGAGGATGGCCAGGGTGCCGAGCCAGAGGAGGGCGGCCATCGCCGCCCGGACCGATGGCCCGTAGCGGTGCTCCAGGTAGTCGCCGACGGTGAGGAGGGAGTGGTCGCGCGCGACGCGCCACATCCGCGGTCCAAGCCAGATGGCCAGCAGGAGCGTGCCGACCCCGGCCGACCCCACCCACCACCAGGCCGCGAGGCCGTTCTCGTAGCCGATGCTCGCCGCGCCCACGGTGGAGCCCGCGCCGATGTTGGCCGCGAGGAGCGTGGCGAAGAGGAGCCCGGGTCCGAGTCTGCGGCCCGCGACGAAGAAGTCGCCGGTGCCGGAGACGCGGCGGCCGATGGCGAGGCCGACCGCCGTGATGAGGACGACGTAGGCGAGGAGGCCGAGGAGGGTGGGGTTCACGCGCCGGGACCTGGCGAGTTGCCATCGAGGGTCGAGCGCGCTGCCGGTGCCGGTTCCCGTGCGGCGGGACCCTGGTCTCGCAAGCCCGGCAGATCCCGCACGGCCGGGATCGACGGGAGGCCGGTGGCCATGCGCACCGCCTGCACGATGGCGTCGGCCATGGCCTCTGCCGCGAGGGCGCCGACCTGGCTGGTGCTGAAGCCGTCGGCGAGGGTGCCGGTGGCGAGCGAGAAGATGGTGTCGCCGTCGCCGGGGGTGTGGCTGGGCACGATCGCGCGGGCGAAGCCGTCGTGGGCCATCTGCGCGACCTTGGTGGCCTCGGCCTGGGTGAGCTGCGCGTTGGTGGCCACGACGGCGATCGTGGTGTTTTCGCCCGGCGGCGGGGAGGGCGCTTCGCCGCGGAGGATGCGCCGGGCGTCGAGGAATTCGCCGTTCTCGCCGAGCGCGCCGGCCACGACCTGTCCGGTGGCCGGGTCAATCACGTCGCCGACGGCGTTGACGACGACGATCGCGCCGACGACGAGGCCGCTCTCGAGGGTGATGGAGGCCGTGCCCACCCCGCCCTTCATGGCGCTGCCCCCGCCCCGCATCTTCCCCACCGTGGCGCCGGCGCCCGCGCCCACGCTCCCCTCCGCGACGGGACCGGTGGTGGCGCCGGTGGCGGCGTCGTAGCCGCAATCGGGGCCGGGACGCACGCCCGCCGCGACGCGCAGGTCGAAGATGATCGCGCCCGGCACGATCGGGACGACGAGGTCGGGACCGACGCGGTAGCCTTCGCCGCGCTCTTCCAGGTAGCGCATGACACCGTGCCGTGTAGCGAGGCCGAAGGCGCTCCCGCCCGAAAGGACGACCGCGTTCACCTCCTGCACCGTGTTGACCGGGTCGAGGAGGTCGGTTTCGACGGTGCCGGGAGCGCCGCCGCGCACATCCACGCCGCCTATGGCGCCTCCGTCGGCGATGATCACCGTGCATCCAGTGGCTGCATCCGGGTAGGTGAACTGCCCGACGCGGATTCCCGGCACCTCGGTAATCGCCCCGGCGGGGTTGGCGGACCCGGCTCTGCCGCTGTCCGTCTGCGGAGCGGCAGAAACCGGCGCCAGCAGGATGCCGGCCACCACTGCGGCCCGGATTGATGTCTTGCGGACCATGGTTCCTCCGCTGTCGCTGTGGGTCGGCCCGGCAACCCCACGGTGGTGTTGCCGCTCCAAAGAGAGTACGGACGGGAGTCCTCGGCAATGATCGGCCAATGTGGCAGGCGGCCTGGGCGATTCGGCCGCCCGGTCCGCGCGATCGGGAGGTGCATTCAGCCGAATTGACCGACGGTCGGATGCACCGGCCAGAATGTCCGGCCGATCTGGCGGGCGGTTTTGGCACGATTATTGCTGGGAACGACAGGGCATGGAGCGCCAATGGGGGCGCACGACGCCAGGGGGAGGGACAAATGACGAGGCTACACTTGAAGAGACAGTTGAACTGGCGGATCTCGGCACTGGGTTTGGTCCTGTCCATGGGACTGATTTTTGGCGCCAGTGGCATTATCCGACTCAATGCGGCGGAGCAGGAGCATGCTGCCACCGATGTCGGCGAGGTGTGTGAGCCCGAATTCCAGCGAGGTGCGTCCTTCGCGGCACCACCCGCTGTCCCCTTTCAAGGACACTTGGGAGTCGAAAGGAACCTCTAGGGACTCCATCCCGGCCGCCCCATGCATGATCTGTTGAAGCGTTTCGCAGGCCGCTTCACGCTCACCGCTCTTCTCGTCGTCCTGGAAGCGGTGGGCTGGGTGCTTTTCCCGCTGGTGATCGGGCGGGCCATCGACAGCGTCCTGGGCGAGTCCACCCGCGGGCTCTACGAACTTGCCGGGCTCGGGATCTTCGCCATGGGGATCGCCGTCGTCCGCCGTCTGGTCGACAGTCGAGCCTACGCCAGGATCTACACCACGCTTGGCGAGGAAATGGTGGCCCGGGACGCCGAGAGCAGCACTTCGACGAAGACCGCCCGCCTCGGGATGCTGAAGGAGATCGTCGAGTTCTTCGAGAATTCACTGCCGGAACTGATCGTCAGCACCCTCGGCCTGGTGGGCACCGTACTGATTCTGTCGACACTCAACATTCCGATCTTCCTGGGGTGCCTGGTCGTCTCGGCGGCTACGGTCACGCTCTACGCGCTCACCGGGAGGCTCACCACGCGGTACAACGAAGGGCTGAACGACGAGCACGAGCGGCGGGTGGATATCGTCGACTCGGGCAACCCCGGCCGCGTGGCGCGCCATCTCCGGGCCACGATGCGCTGGAACATCCGGCTCTCCGACCTCGAGGCCGCCAACTTCGGAATCAACTGGCTGTTCATGATCGTGCTGATCGTCTTCTCCGTCCGGGCGGCGGTGGAGCGGACGGTCGACTACGGCACCGTCTTCGCCATCGTCATGTACGTGTTCCAGTTCATGGAATCGATGATGATGCTCCCCTTCCACTACCAGCAGTGGCTGCGCCTGCGCGAGATCTCGGGGAGGCTCGCGGCGGTGGGGGCGGTCGGGGACGACTGACGGGACATCGCGGCCTCGGGAGACCGGCTCACGGCGGCTCCCCGGGTCACGCTGACCCCGCGCGTCAGCCCCGGGTCATTCCATTCCGCCGGAACCACGATTCGGGAGCGGCACCGCCTGCCCTTCCGGGAGCGGCGACCTGTATGGCACCCCACCCGTCATTTCGGCGTGGGCTTCCTTCGCGGCCTGGAGCAGATCGGCGTCCAGGATGAGCTCGGCACCCATCAGGGCGAGCGCCCTCGCCGCCACCTGCGCCCCCTTCACCGCGCCGGGAGTCCCGTGCGACGCGCTGGTGGCCCATGAGTGCCACGGGACGTGCTCGGCCGCCGTGGTCACGCTGAACTCGACGGTCGGAGTGATGTAGCTCACCTCGGCGACATCGGACGAGCCCCCGCCCGCCGGCATTGGCGCATCGGGGAGTGCGTCGATGGTGTCGCGCAGCCCTGACTGCTCCACTTCGAGGAAGCCCTGGAGTTCCCTGGCGAAGCGCTGATCCTCCTCGCTGAACTGCGGCGGTCCCACGCGCTCCAGATTCGCCTGCATCGCCTCCTGAAGGGGTCGAACCAGGGTGTAGGTGTGGACACCGGTGATGAGGAAGGCCTCGTGCTCGGTCCGCGTCATCTGCGCGGCGCCGGCCGCGATGTCGAGGATCCACTCGTAGTTCTCTTCCACCGCGGTGCGGGTCGTGTCGCGGACGTAGTACCAGACGCGGGCGTACTCGGGCACCACGTTCGGAGCCTCTCCGGCGTTCGGAATCACGTAGTGGACGCGGGCGCTCGGCTCGATGTGCTCGCGCATCATGTTGACGCCGTGGTTCATGAGCTCCACAGCGTCGAGTGCGCTGCGTCCGTTCCAGGGATCGGCGGCGCCGTGTGCGGCCTGTCCCCGGAAGGTCACCTCGAAGTTGTTGAGCGACTGGGCGATCGTGTTGGACACGGCCGTTCTCTGACCGGGATGCCAGACGATCGACGCGTCGAGATCGTCGAAGAGCCCGTCGCGGGCCATGTAGACCTTGCCGACCACGGTCTCCTCGGCGGGGGTGCCGTAGAGGCGGACGGTGCCGGTGGTGCCGTGCTCGGCCATCATGCGCTTGATGGCGATCGCGGACGCCACCGAGGCCGCGCCGAAGAGGTTGTGGCCGCAGCCCTGGCCGTGGATGTGCCCGTCGTCGCGCGGCGCGCGTCCGGGTTGCACCGCATTGCCGATGTTGGGCAGCGCGTCGTATTCGGCCAGGACGCCCAGGATCGGCCGACCCGACCCCCACGATGCGACGAATGCGGTGGGCATGCCCGCGACTCCGGTCTCGACCGCGAAGCCTTCGTCCTGCAGCACCTGTGCGAGATAGGCGGAAGAACGGTGTTCCTCCAGGGCGATCTCCGAGAAATCCCAGAGCCGGATCGACATCTCCGCCACGAGGTCGTCGAGGGCGGTGGCGTGGGCAAGGGCGCCATCCTTCCCCTCTTCCACGGACTGGGCGACGAGAGGGCCAGTGGAAGCGCCGATACTCGCAAGGGTGAGGACGGTGGCGGTCAGGATCGAGCGATGGCTGGGTCGGTGTCTCATGGCAATGGTCGGTTGATTGAGGTGCAGGTGCGGTGTCCCATCCCGACATTCTAGCGTCGCGCGGGATCTCCGCGGAACCGGACGGGTTCGCCCCGGGCCGGTTGAATCACGTATTTTCCCCGCAGTCCGGCATGGGGCCATGCGGCCCCGCCGACCCGCCAATTCCACCGGAGGACTCATGACTCGCCCCTTCGCACGCTCACTCGTGATCGCGGTGACTTCACTGCTCGTCGCTGCCTGCTCGACCGATTCCGCGGATCCCGGCACAGATGCCGGACCAGCCGACAGCGCGCCGACATTCGCGGTCGATCCGTCGTGGCCGCAGCAGCTGCCCAACGACTGGATCCTGGGTTCGATCACGTCCGTCTTCGTGGACGACCAGGACCATGTGTGGATCACCCACCTGCCGGAGACGCTGACGCCCGAGGAGATCGCGGCGGTGCAGGATCCGCCCATGGGAGCATGCTGCGTTCCCGCGCCCGTCGTCATCGAGTTCGACACGGACGGGAATGTCGTGCAGGCGTGGGGCGATCCCGCCACGCAGGACGTGTCGGAGTTCCCGCGCAACTCGCACGGCCTCTTCATCGACCACAACGACAACGTGTGGATCGGCACCTTCCGGCATCATCGCGTCATGAAGTTCACGCGCTCGGGCGAGCACCTGATGACGCTCGGCACGTACGACGAGAACGGCGGCAGCGGCGATACGAGCCTGCTGGGTGGTCCGGCCGGGGTCTGGGTCGATCCCGAGACGAACGAGGCGTACGTCGCGGACGGCTACCGCAACCGGCGCGTCATCGTCTACGACGGCGACACGGGAGCGTACCTGCGGCACTGGGGCGCGTACGGCGAGCCCCCCGACGACGAGGCGGAGTACGACTACGCCGGCCGCGCGGTGGACAGTGCGCCCCCGCGGCAGTTTTCCACGGTGCACGGGCTGGTCGGCTCCAACGACGGCCTGATCTATGTCGCGGACCGGCGCGGCAACCGGATCCAGATCTTCCACCGCGACGGGACGTTCGTCGCCGAGAAGACGATCGCGCCGCTGACCAGGGCATCCGGGTCGGCTTTTGTGCTGGCGCTTTCGCCCGACGCCGACCAGCGGTGGCTCTACCTGGCCGACGGGACCAACCACAAGGTGTGGATCCTGCGGCGGTCCAACATGGAGGTGGTGGGCGAATTCGGTCGCGGGGGCCGTCAGGTGGGTCAGTTCATCCGCCCGCACGGGATGGGGGTGGACTCGCAGGGCAACATCTACGTGGGTGAGGCGTCCACCGGGCGGCGCGTGCAGAAGTTCGTGGCGACGAGCGGCGCGGACATGTCCGGGGCCATGCAGGATGCGGACGACGCCCGGGCCAGCTACGACTACGCCGCGAACTGCGCGGGCTGGCCTGCGGTAACAGGCCCCCACGCCGTCGGCAGCGCCGAGTTCGAAGTCACGGACCATCTGCGCAGTGCCCAGTACGCTCCCTCGCCCACCCCTTTCCGCCGCATCTTCGTCCGGGCGTGGTATCCGGCTTCGGGCAGTGCGCAGTCGGCGCCCCGGCCCTACTTCTCCGAGCCGGAGGCGCTGGTACTCCCGGGCCAGCTTCTTGGCGCCATGCAGCTGCCGCCCGACGCGTTGCGGGGCTGCACATCCCTGAACACCAACAGTCACGCGGATGCGACGCCCGCCGGGGGCACTTTCCCGGTGATCGGCTTCAACCACGGGTACACCTCCTATCCGGCGCAGCAGACCGCCCTTTTCGAACATCTCGCCGCCAACGGTTATGTCGTGCTGTCGGTGGGGCATCCGTACGAGTCGGGAGGGATTGTCTATCCGAACGGGGACGCGATCACGATGTCGCCGCTCATTGCGGAGGACATGATGCGCTTTGCCGCCAACACGGCGAGCATGACCGTGCACTATCCGCCGAGCCTCGCCGACGCTCTGGACGCGTTTCCCGTGTACATCCGCGCGCTTCGGGGGACCTCGCTGGGACAGCTCGCCCAGGTCTGGCAGTCCGATGTCCAGTTCGTGCTCGATCGCCTTGAAGCGAAGGATGTACCCGAAGCCGCGGCCGGGGTGGCGGACGCGATCGACCAAGGAAGCCGCGGCTACATGGGGATGTCGTACGGAGGCTACATCGCGGCCATGCTCGCGCAGGGCGACCGGCGGGCGAAGGCGGCGATCAACCTCGACGGCGGGTACTGGACGGGCGAACTGATCGATGCCGACGTGCGCACGCCGTTCCTCATGCTCAACTCCGATCCGACCGCGGTCATGGCGACCATGCCGGAAGACTTCAACGTCTACCGGGGCGACTATGGGTCCGGCGCGCCGACCGCGGGAGATCTCGCCTACGAGCGGCTGGCCACGGCGGGGATGCGGGACGACGTCCACAGGATCATGATCCCCGGGATTCAGCACGTCGGCATCAGCGACTTTCCCGAGATTCTGGGCGAACCGGCGGCAGCCGCCATGCTGGGCGAGCCCGGGATCACCGCGCAGCTCACCGCGATCCAGAACGACCTGGTGCTGGGCTTCCTGGACCGATATGTGAAAGGGGTCGCGTCAGACTATCCGGGTGATGTGCTGGCACGGTATCCCGAGCTGATGGTGCGGGATCGCGACGACATTCGCCGGCAGGCGGAGGCGCTGGGGCTGGGAGGGGCGGGAGGCGGCTGACGTGCTCGGCCCCGGGCCGGGCAGCGGCATGGCTCGGGGGTGCCGCCTGCGGCGGACGCCGGGCCCCAACTTGACAGATTGTCGGTCGCATTCGGCATATAGTCTGTCACCACGTCATCCTCCCACCCAGTCCAGGACACGACCCATGCGCCTCGCAATACGCCTCGTTCGGGCGGCCTCCTTTGTCGCGGTTCTCGCGGCCTCGGCGACCACGGCCCCTGCCCCGGCCGCCGCGCAGCAACTCGACACCCTCGCCTTCAAGGACCTGAGCTACCGCATGGCGGGACCCTTCCGCGGCGGGCGCTCGACGGCGGCCACCGGCTTCGCAGGCGACCCGGACCGCTGGCTGATGGGTACGACCGGCGGCGGCGTCTGGGAGTCGGATGACAACGGCGCTTCGTGGCGCAACATCACCGACGGCTATTTCGGGGGATCGATCGGTGCGGTGCGGGTCGCCGATTCGGACCAGAACGTGATCTACGTCGGGGAAGGGTCGATGTGCATACGCGGCAACACCTCCGCCGGGCACGGCGCGTGGAAGTCGATGGATGCCGGGCGGACCTGGAGCTTCATCGGGCTGCCCGACGCCGGACAGATCGGACGCATCGAGGTGCACCCGCGCGACCACGACCTGGTGTACGTGGCGGCGCTGGGTCATCCCTTCGGCAAGAACCCCGAGCGGGGGATATTCCGCTCGAGTGACGGCGGCGAGACCTGGGAGCACGTCCTCGCCCTCAACGACTCGACCGGCGCGTCGGATCTGGCCATGGACATGACCAATCCCCGTATCCTGTACGCCGGGATGTGGCGGGCCGAGCGCAAGCCGTGGGCGCTCATCTCGGGCGCGGAAGAGGGTGGCGTCTACAAGACCACCGACGGCGGAGACAGCTGGACCAAGCTGGGCGGCGGCCTGCCCGAAGGGATCGTGGGGAAGGTCGGCGTGACCGTGTCGCCCGCCGATCCGGACCGGGTGTGGGCGATCATCGAGGCCGAGCCGGATGGCGGCGTCTACCGCTCCGACGATGGCGGCGCCACCTGGACGCGCACCAACTCGGAGAACAACCTGCGCCAGCGCGCCTGGTACTACACGCACATCAGGGCCGATCCGGTCGACCCGAATACGGTGTACGCCCTCAATACGAGCATGTATCGCTCGGTGGACGGGGGAACCACGTTCGAGGTCATCCCCGTGCCCCACGGCGACGTCCACGATCTCTGGATCCACCCCTCCGATCCCGACCGCATGGTCGTCGCCGACGACGGCGGAGCCCAGGTGACGGTCAACGGCGGCGAGACCTGGTCAAGCTACTTCAACCAGCCCACGGCGGAGCTGTACGACGTGATCGTCGACAACGGCTACCCGTACCGCCTGCATGGGGCGCAGCAGGACAACACGACGATCTCGGTCACCGCCTGGTCGGACGTCAACACCCTCTACCCCAAGCAGCACTGGCTGAACATCGGCGGCTGCGAGACTGGCCCCGTGGCGCTCCATCCGAACCGGCCCCATATCGTGTACGCGGGGTGCTACGGCGGGGTCATGGACCGCTACGACCTGCAGTCTGGACAGCGGCGCAACATCATGCTGTACCCGCAGCTGCAGCTCGGGATGGCGGCGAAGGATCTGCGGCATCGCTTCCAGTGGGTGTCGCCGATGCTGGTCAGCCAGCACGACCCGCGCGTGATCTACCACGGGTCGCAGCACGTCAACCGCTCGCGCGACGAGGGCATGAACTGGGAGACGATCAGCGCGGATCTGACCACCGACAATCCCGCCCACCAGGAGCAGTCCGGCGGGCCGATCAACGCCGACGTAACCGGGGTGGAGATCTACAACGTCGTCTTCTCGATCGCCGAGTCGCCGTTCGACGCCAACGAGATCTGGGCCGGGAGCGACGACGGGCGGGTGCATGTGACTCGAGACGGAGGCGCCACGTGGACCGACGTGACCCCCGCGGCGATGCCCGAGCTGGGGACGGTGGACGAGATCGAGCTGTCGACGCACCAGGCGGGGCGCGCCTATCTGGCCGTGCAGCGCTACCGGATGGACGATTTCGGACCGTACATCTTCCGCACCGACGACTTCGGCGCCTCCTGGACGCTGAACACGACCGGGATCCCCGACGACCACCCCGTGCGCACCGTCCGCGAAGACCCGATCCGCAGCGGCCTCGTGTTCGCCGGGACCGAGTACGGCGTCTTCGTCTCGCTGGATGCCGGAGCCTCGTGGCAGAGCTTCCAACGCAACCTGCCCGAGACCCCCGTGACCGGGATGCGGGTCGCGCACGACGACCTGATCATCTCCACGCAGGGTCGGTCCTTCTGGATCATGGACGACATCAGCCCGCTGCGGGAGATCGACGCGGCGATGGCCGCGGGCACGTACCTGTTCACGCCCCGGGACGCCCGTCGCCTGACGAACGCAGGGGTTGCCGGCCTCTCGGAACTCAACCCGGATCCGCCGCCTGCCGGCGCACAGATCCATTTCTACCTGGCGGAGGAGCCCGACGAGGACATTCGCGTCGAGGTGGTCGATGCGAGCGGCGAGGTGGTGCGGACCTTCGCATCGGACTCTGCGACGGCAGCCGAAGCGGAGGGCGAGCAGATCACCGGGACCGCGGGGCTCAACCGGATCGCGTGGACTCTCTCGTACCCCGGTCCCGAGCTTCCCGAAGGCGCGGTCACGTGGGGGTACTCCAGTGGGGTCACGGCGCCGCCGGGCGAATACTCGGTGCGATTGGCCGTGGGCGGGACGATGCTCGAACGGGACTTCGCTCTGCTGCCGGATCCGCGCATCCCAGAGGTCACCGTCGCGAGCTACCAGGAGCAGTTCCGCGTCGCGATGCTGGCCCGCGACTCGATCAACTCGATCACGACCGCCATCGAGGACCTCGCAGCCATCCGGGAGCAGGTGGAGGCCGTGCTGGAGCGCGCCCGCGCGGCGGGTCAGGACGCCGAACTGCAGCCGCTCGCGGACACCCTCGCGGAGAAGTCGATGGGTGTCACCGAGGAGCTGATGCAGACGAAGAACGAATCCAGCCAGGATCCGATCCGCTTCGCGCCCCGCCTGGACAACCAGTGGCTCGAACTCTACGGCCGCGTCACCGGTACCGACGGCTACATCTCCGGTGGCGCGGAAGGGGCGCCGCACCCCGGAACGCTGGAGCGGCTCGAAGTGCTTCTCGAGGAGTGGGAGGTCGCACGCCTCCGCTACACGGACCTGCTGGAGAACGAACTCAGGCGCTTCAACGAGGCAGTGGAGCTGCTGGGACTGCCGGCGGTGGTGCTGCCGCCGAAGCCGGGGCGGCTGGTGAGCTGAGGGTGACGCGACTGCGGGCGGGCACACCGCGCCCGGCAACAAAACGCGGCGGGATGCCGTACATTCAAACATGGGATTCAAGGATCAGTTCAGACGCTACTTCCCCGACCGGCACAAGCGCTGCGCCGCGATCATTCACGGCGCGTCGGCTGCGGCCGGAGTGGCTGCCGCGGGCGCAATCATTCCCGGCTCCGACTCCGTCGCGATCGCGCCGGTGCAGGTGGGCATGATCACCGCGCTGGCCGACGAGTTCGACGTGCACTGGACCGACGCCGCCGTGCGATCGACGTTGTACGCATCTCTCGGGACGATCGTGGGCCGGGGCGGCGCCAACCTCGTGCTCCGGTGGGTGCCCGTCTACGGGAACGTGATCAGGGCGGCCGTCGCCGCCAGCGTGACCGAAGCGCTCGGGTGGGCGGTCGTCAAGAAGTTGCGCACGGACGGCAGGCTGACCTGAGAGGTAGCAGGCACCACCGGGGCACACCCGCACACCGGCTCGCCATCGCCGCGCTCGCGGTGCTCGTCGCCTGTGGCGGCTCCGTCCCTCCGGCGGCGCCTCTTCCCGACCCCGACGACGTCGACCGCTGTCCCGACCCCGGGGAAGGCATCGAAATCGGGGGATTTGTCGGCACCGGCGCCGACACCAATCGCATCCCGCAGCGGCGTCTGGTGCTGATGGGCGGCGGCCGCGAGGAGGACATCGCCGCGAGGCAGTTCGTCGAGGCGGCGGTGTCCGGCGACATCGTCGTCCTCCGCACCAGCGGCTCTCTGACCAGCTATCCGGAGTATTTCATCGGCGCTCTGGCCAGCTTCACGCCCGCGACAGTTGTCACAGTCCGTACGAGCAACCCCGAATCGGGCGCGGACCCCGCCGTGCTCTGCCGGGTCGGGCGCGCCGAGGCGGTGTGGCTTGCCGGAGGCAACCAGTGGGACTACCTGGGGCGCTGGCCCGCCGAGCTGCATGATTCCCTTGCTGCGGTGGCGGAGCGCGATGCTACAATGGGCGGGACGAGCGCCGGAGCGGTATCGCTCGGAGAAGCTGCGTTCGACGCACAGTACGGGACGGTGACTTCCGAAGAAGCGCTGGCCGATCCCCTGCGGCGCGAGGTCAGTGTCTCCAACCCGGTATTCGCGCAGCCGGAGCTGGAGGGAGTCCTGGTGGACAGCCACTTCATGGACCGCGAGCGCGAGGGCCGACTTCTCGCCTTTCTCGCCCGCTTTCTGGCGGATCGCGGGGAGGGCCCGGTGGTGGGCGTGGGGCTGGACGAAGGCGTCGCGCTTGTGCTCGAGGTCGGCGAATACCACGTGACCTCGCGAGGGGCCGGCGCGGCCTGGCTCTACGAGGTTGCCGGCCCCGCCATCCTGTCGCCCGGGGTTCCGCTATCCCTCGACGGCATACGTCGCGTGCAGCTGCCGCACGGCAGCGTCGGGCGGTGGCCATTCTCGTTCGACGCGGCCGGAGGCGTGGAGGTGCTGCACGTCGACAGCGGCAAGGTCGTCCTCGGGCCGCGGCCGTAGGGCGTCACTCCGACGCCGGGCGCCGCGACAGCCACTCATCCCACCACTCCAGCTGGATCCAGGTGCGGTGAACGGTCCGCCACGGTGTCCAGCCGCCGTGATACGACTCGGGGTAGCGCACGAACTTCGCCGGCACCTGCTGCTTCCGCAGCGCCACGTACATCTGCTCGGCCTCCTCGATCGGCACCCGGTGGTCGGACTCGCCGTGCACGAACATCGTGGGCGTGCTCACGCCGTCGGCGTAGATGATCGGGGATGAGCGCATCAGGTTCTCAAGGCCGCGCTCCTCCCACGGCGGCCCGAAGAATTCGCTCTCCTTGGTGCGGGGGATGTCGGCCACGCCGTAGTCGCTCACCCAGTTGGAGATGGACGCGCCGGCGATCGCGGCCGCGAAGCGGTCCGTCTGCGTGATCACCCAGTTGGTGAGGTAGCCGCCGTACGAATACCCGGTCACGCCCATCCGGGCCGTGTCGATGTCGTAGCTGGCGATGGCGTGGTCCACTCCGGCCATGACGTCGTCGTAGTCGTTGAATCCCCAGCCGCCCCAGGTGCCCCAGCGGAAGTCCTCGCCGTAGCCGGTCGAGGCGCGCGGGTTGGTGTAGAGGACCATGTACCCCTGCGCGGCGAGGAGCTGGCGGTCGAAGGAGAAGTCGTTGCCGTACGCGCCGTGGGGGCCGCCGTGCATGACCAGGATCATGGGGTGGTCCGCGCCGGCGGAGCCGTCGTAGCCCAGCGCGGGAAGCATCCAGCCCTCGACCTCGGTGCCGTCCTCGCTCTGGAAGAGAAGGCGGTCGGGCGTGGAGAGGTCGACTTCGGCCAGGAGCGCGTCGTTCGCGTCGCTGATGCGCCGTTCGTCCGCGCCGGATGCCTGCGCCACCCAGATGTCGGCCGGATGGGTCGGGTCGGTGATCGTGAGGGCCATCCGGGAGAAATCGGCCGAGAAGGAGAACCCGCCCAGGCGCCGGTTGCCCTCGGTGACCTGCTCGACGTCGCCGCCGCCGGCCGGGACCCGGAACAGGTGGCCGTTACCGGAGATGCTGGCAGAGAAGTAGACGTGACCGCCATCGGGCGCCCAGGTCGCACCGCCGGGGATGTAATCCCAGTCCTCGGTGAGGTTGCGGAGCCGCTCTCCGGTACCGGCATCGAAGACGAGGAGCTCCGATGACGCCCCCCGGTCGCGCGCTTCACGGATGATGACGTCGAGCCCTTCGTTGCCGCGAACCGCGACTTCACGACCGTCGGGGGACCACTCCGGGCCGGAATAGTTGTATTCGTCGTCGGTGAGCCGGGTCACAGTGCCATCGACGGTGACCACCCAGAGGTCGGAGCGCTCGTAGCTGTGCTCGTCGCGCTGGTGGGCGTCGGCCGTGAACGCGATGCGGGTGCCGTCGGGGCTCCAGGCGAGGCCGGAGGCGTCGATGCCGAGTTCGGTGAGTTGCCGGGGCTCGCCGCCCTCGGCCGGGAGGAGGAAGACCTCGCGTGGCGGGGTAGCCCACGGGTCGCGGGGATCGGCAAGGTAGCCGCGGCGGTCGAAGCGGTAGTTCATCCAGTCGTAGGCGCGGCCGTCGAAGCGCTCGGCTGTGCGGCGCTCGAAGTCGGAGTCGTACGTGACTTCGGGCTTGGCGCCGGACGGGGGCACGGCTCGCGTGAAGACGATCCAGCGCCCGTCCGGACTGAAGGAGGGAGACCCGTCGAGGCCCTCGATCTGGAAGGCCTCCCCCGACGCGCCGTCCATGCGCAGGAACCAGGGGCCGCCCGAGGGCTCCCCGGTGGGGGCCGGGCGTCTCGACGAGAAGTAGAGGTGGCCACCGTCCGGGGTCCAGGCCGGGTTCGAGGCGCTGAAGCTCGGGCTGGTCAGCCGTATCGGCTCACCCGACCCGTCCGCGTTGGCAAGCCAGACTTCGCTGTGGCGGCGGTTCTCCTCCTCCAAAACCGACGTTATCACGTAGGCCACCCTCGTACCGTCGGGCGAGAGTGCCGGACTGCCGACGCTCTTCAGCCGGTAGTAGTCCTCGATTTCGAGCGGGCGGCGGGACTGGGCGGCGAGGTCCGCGGGAAGAAGGAGTGCGACGGCTGCGAGGCCGGCGGAAACAAGCGACGCGGCGGTCATCGGGCGGGTTGTCGACATCTTCGAAACGCTCCACGTCAGGGGATGGACGGCTGGTTCGGTTTGGAGAAGCTACGCGACAAGCTGCGGCCTGGCGGCGGGCGGCGCCATGCTGGCGCGCGCGCAGCGGGGTCGGCTAATCTCAGCATCACGCGCCACGCCGTCAGGACGCCCAGGCACCGGAGGGATCATGAACCGCAGCACCACACTCACCCTTTTCGGCACAGCAGCCGTGCTCGGCCACGCGGTCGGACTCGCGGCGCAGCAGTCGCCCCGACCGATGACCGTCGAAGATGTCCTTGCGATGCGGACGCCCTCGGCGGTCGCGATGAGCCCGAACGGCTCGTGGGTCGCGTTCGTCGTTTCGGAGCGAGACATGGAAGCGGATCGCATGGTGACCGACGTGTGGGTCGTTCCGACCGACGGAGGTCCCGGGGATGCGCGACGACTCACGACCGGTGAGGGAGCGGACGACTCGCCCGTGTGGCACCCCGGGAGCGAATGGCTGGGATTCGGGTCGGATCGGGGGGAGCGCCGGCAGGTTTACGGGATCCGTCCGAACGGCGGTGAGGCCTGGCCGGTAACCTCGCATGATACCGATGTCGGGGCGTTCGCCTTCTCTCCCGATGGCGCGCGGATCGCCTTCCTGGCCAGCCCGCCGAAGTCCGAGGCGGACGAGGAGCTGGAGAGGTTGCGCGGGCGCCCGATGGTGCAGGATTCGGCCTATGCGGACGAGTGGACGCACGTCTACGTGGCGGAGATAGCGGACGACGGGTCGGCTGGAGAGGCGGTGCGCTGGTCGCCCGACGGGCTGCAGGTGGAGAACGTCGTGTGGTCGCCCGATTCCCGCGCGGTGGCGTACGGGGCGCGTCCGTCGCCAGTGCTCAGGACGCGTTACTACGGCGCGACCCACGTGCAGCGCGGACCCGACGCCGCGGCGGAGCAGATCACCACGATGGAGGGGCCCGACGGCGCGGTAGCGTGGAACGAGGGGAGCGGCGTGGTCGTGGCGGCGTCGGGGCACCTGCTCGGCACCTTCAATCGGCAGCTGTGGAGCGTGTCTTCCGGTGCGGATGGTGTCGGCCCGGGAGAGCCCGTGGCGCTGACGGGCGATCTCGACGAGAACGCCGCTTTCGTATTCCTCGGCGAGTCCGGGTTGCTGGTGAGCGCGAGCCATCGCACGGGGAGCGCACTGTACCACTCCCCCATCCTGGGGGGACGTGTTGCCGGGCCACTGGCCGCCGTGACCGACGGGGCGCGCTTCTACGGTGGCTTCTCGGCCTCCGGCGACGGCACGCTGATCGCCTTCACGGCCGAGAGCGGCACGAGTCCGCCCGATGTCTTCGTCTCCGGCACTGCCTCGTTCATGCCCACCCGGCTTACCGACCTCAACCCCCAGTCGGCCGAATTGGCGCTGGGGTCGCAGCGGACCGAGCGGTGGCGCTCACGTGCGGACGGCGAGGACATCGAGGGCGTTCTCACGCTCCCCGTCGGCTACGAAGAGGGCGACCGCGTTCCACTCGTCCTGGTAATCCACGGCGGTCCGGCGGGCGTCTCCTCCGACCGCTTCCACGGCACCCGCGGCGCCTACCCCGTGCAGGTCTACGCCGGCATGGGCTTCGCCGTCCTGCAGCCGAACTACCGCGGCTCGACCGGTTACGGCGAGCGTTTCCGAGGCCTGAACCGCGGCGACATCTCGGGGAGCGACTGGGTCGATGTGGACTCGGGCGTGGATGCCATGATCGAACGCGGGATCGCCGACCCGGTCCGGCTCGCGGTGAGCGGCTGGAGCTTCGGCGGGCACCACACCTACTGGGGGATCACCCGCACCGACCGCTTCAAGGCGGCCAGCGCCGGCGCGGGCGCCAACGATCTGATCTCGATGTACTCCCAGACCGATCTGCCCGAGTTCTACCACACCTATCTCGGGCCGAAGCCCTGGGAGGACTGGGAGCTGTACGAGGAGCGTTCCGCGTATCGTTACGTCGACCGTGTGACCACGCCGCTGCTCATTCAGGTGGGCGAGAACGACGAGCGGGTCCCGGCCGAGCAGAGCATCCAGTTCTTCGAGGCCATCCGCGGGATCGGCAAGGTGCCGACGGAGCTGGTCATCTACCCCGGCCAGCCGCACGGGGTGCGGTCGCCGCGGCTTCAGCGGGACCTGATGACGCGGAACGTCGAGTGGTTGCGCAGGTGGGTGCTCGGAGCGCCCCAGGCTTCTTGAAGGACGCCTGGCAGCCCGCGCCGCACGGGGCCGCCGGAGCTAGATGCTCACCTCGATCCGCCGCCACGCCCCCTGCCGGAACCGGATCATGCTGAGCACGCATCGGGTTATATGGCCGATCAGTATGGCAAGCCATATATGGTACGCCTGGAGCCCGACGGTCGACTGGAAGAGCCAGCAGAGCGCGAGCGGCAGCCCGAGTTGCGAGATCAGCGAGATGTATAGGGGGCCGCGCGTGTCCCCCGTCCCCTGAAGGCCCCCGGTATACGCCAGCGCCACGGCCACAAACACGCCGGACACGCTGAGGAACGCCAGCAACTGGACTCCAAGCGCCGTGACCACCGGGTCGTCCATCCCGAAGACGCCGAGTAGGAGCCCGGGAAGCACCAGAAACACCAGGCCGACGCACCCGGCCACCACCACGCTGATCTTCGAGGCGGCGTGCACACCCTGAACCGTACGCTCGGGCTTGCCGGCGCCCAGATTCTGGCCCGACACCGCCGCCGTAGCGCCCATCAATCCCACCGATGTCCAGGTCACCAGCGAGAACAGCTGGGTGTATCCGACCGAATAGGCCGCCTGTGCCTCCGCGCTGCTTGGCAGCGAGCCGACGAAGCGGAGCAGGATCACCCCGCCGATGTTCATGGCCACGCCCTGAAGGCCGGCGGGCAGTCCGAAGCGGAAGAGCTGCCGAATGATCCCGAAATCGGGACGCCAGCTCATGCCGCGGTGGATGTGGATCACCCAGGTGCCGCCGAAGAGCTTGACCGCGGCCACCAAGGCAAGCGTTGCGCCCGCCATGACCGTTCCCATCGCGGCCCCGAGCGTCCCGAAGGACGGGATCGGTCCCAGGCCGCGAATCAGGATCGCGCTGAGGGTCACATTCAGCACCGTCAGCCAGATCCCGAGCCGGAGCGGCGTTTTGGCGTCGCCCGCGGAGCGCAGCGCCCCACCCAGCATGAAGAACACCATCATGCCGAAGTTGAAGACGAACATGGTGCGGATGTACGGCAGGGCTTCGGCGCTCACCGCCGGGGTGGCGTTCACGAGGGTGAGGAGCGTCGGCGCCAGGAAGTAGCCGGTCGGCGCGAGGATCCCGACCGCCACCACCAGGGCCGTCAGGAAGGCCTGATAGACCGAGCGGTTGACCTTGTCCTGCTCGTTCGCCCCGGCGAACCGCGCCACGAGCACGCCCATCCCCGTGAAGAGCGAGCCGATGAAGACCTGGACGACCAGGAAGATCTGCCACGAGACACCGATGGCCGCGTTGCCGGTGTACCCGACGTAGTGCCCGACCATCATGTGATCGACGAGCCCCTGCAGGCCGCCAATCACGTTCTGCAGCATGGTCGGCCACGCCAGCATCCACACCGCGCGGCCGATCGGGCCCTCGACGATGGAGCGGTCGAAGCCGACTCGGGACACGGGGTCCCGCCCTTCGCGGTCTATCCGGCCGCGGATCGGTTCATCCTGCCGCCGAGAATCGCGCCAACCGCCCCGATCAGGGGATTGAGCCAGGTCATCCAGATGGGCTGCTGGGACGCCGACATCGCCTCGATCATCCCGACGTCATCGGGGCGGGGGCCCGGATCAACGTCGGCAACACCCTCGAGACCCGTCATTTCCAGGTTGCCCAGCGCCACCATCACCCCCAACACCACCACAATGGCGACGAGAAACCGCACGCCCCACGGACCGTCGGCGATCTTCGAACAGACCAGCCCGCCCGCGATGGCCGCCGGCAACCCGATCGCGATCGATCCCAGCGACCAGCCCCAGGTGACGTCCCAGCTCCCGGGCCGAAAGGCGCCGTCCGGGCCGAGTGCCATCCACATGGCGAAATTGAGCACCATCACGGCCACGACCATGGTGACCCAACCGAGCACCGCCGCCCCGATGTTTCTGGCGAGAGATTGCATTGCAACTCCTTCGTGTTGTGGGATTGGCACGGTAAGTTGGACGTGGATCGACGGCAACCGGGTTTCACAATCCAATCGCGGGGGAAACGGCAGTGGCGAACACAGACGGGGGCGGCAACGGACAGGCGGCGGTCGTGGAGCTGTCCATCGACATCGAGGCAAGCGCCGGGACGGTATGGACGATCCTCTCCACGCCGGCGGGCTTTTCGGCGCTTATGCAGGGTCAGGTCACCTTCGAGACGGCCCCGGGCAGCCCCTTTCGGGCCGAATTCCCCAATTTCGGCGTCGTGACCGCCGGCGAAATCGTGAGCTTCGACGCGGACGCGAGGCGGATGGCGCTGACCTGGGGCTCGGAGCTGGGCCCCCAGACCGCCGATCTCCCGGCCGGGTCGTCGCTGGTGGAGTTCCGCGTCGACGCGACCGACGCCGGCTGCCGCGTCGATCTCCGTCACAGCGGGTTCCCCTCCGCCCAGCTGGCCCAGGAGCACGACGGCGGCTGGCGTTTCCACCTCGGCAAGTTGGCCCTGAACGCCAACCGCACCGATCTCGGCGCCGGGTTGCAGCGGACGCTGCCGGGCTGGTTCGAAGCGTGGAACAACCCTGACGCGGACGCCCGCCTCGCCACCCTGCGCTCGTGCTGCGCCGAGGACATCGAGTTCCAGGACGAGTGGGCCGTCGCGCGCGGCATCGACCGCCTGAACGTCCACATCACCAACTGCCACCGCTTCATGCCCGGCTGGAAGATCGAGCCGACCGGCGACCTGCGCATCTGCCGTGGCGAGGCGATGGTGGGATGGCGTTCAGAGGGCCCCGGCGGCACCACACAAGGGCACAATCACGTGCGCGCCACCCACGACGGCACGATCCTGCGAGTGGCGGGCTTCGAGGGGGGCGGCTAGCCCCGACCGGGCTGACGCGCCCGAGCCCTACCCCAGCGTCTCCGCAAACGTCGGCGCCGCCCGATGGTTGGTCGCCTGCTCGTACGCGTAGGCGATCCGCAGCAGCACCGGCTCGCTCCACCGCCGGCCGAAGAAGGACACGCCCGCCGGCAGCCCTGACACGAACCCCATCGGCACCGTGATGTCGGGGTATCCGGCGATCGCCGCCGGGCCCGCGCTCGATCCGCCCCCGAGCGCATCGCCCAGGATGTGGTCGGTCTTCCACGCCAGACCCCGCGTCGGCGCCACGATCGCGTCGAGGTTGTGCTCGTCCATCAGCGCGTCGATGCCGTCCTCGCGGTTGCCGCGCTGAATCGCCCGCACCGCGTCCAGATACACCTGGTCGGTCAGCGGGCCGCGCGCCTCGGAAGCAATCAGCCGCTGCTGTCCGAAATGCGGCATCTCCAGATCGGCGTTGCGCTCGTTGAACTCGATGATCTCTGCCAGCGTCTTCACCGGCGCGTCCGGTCCCAGGCTCGCCAGGTATGCGTTCATGTTCGCCTTGAACTCGTACTCAAGGACCAGCAGGGGAGCTTCGTCGTTCCACGCGGCGTTGGGCAGATTCGCCGGATCGACCACCTCCGCACCCGCCTCCCGCATCGCGTCAACCGCCTCGTCGAAGAGCGCCTGCACCTCCGGCGGGAATCCCGGGAAGCTCCGCGCGATCCCCAGCCGCGCCCCCTGCAGCCCGCCGGCATCGAGGAATTGCGTGTAGTCGGCGTGTTGGTTCCCCTCGCTCGCCGCGGTGGCCGCGTCGCGGGGGTCGACGCCGGTAACCGGCCCCAGCAGCACAGCCGCATCGCGCACCGTGCGGCACATCGGTCCCGCCGTGTCCTGGGAGTGGGAGATGGGGATGACGCCCGATCGGCTCCACAACCCGACCGTCGGCTTGATCCCCACGATGCCGTTGGTGGAGGAGGGACACATGATCGACCCTCCGGTCTCGGTCCCGATGGTCAGCGCCGACAGGTTCGCCGACGCGGCCACCCCGGAGCCCGAGCTCGACCCGCACGGGTTGCGGTCGAGCGCATAGGGCATCCGGCACTGCCCGCCCCGCGCGCTCCACCCGCTCGTGGCGCGCTCGCCGCGGAAGTACGCCCACTCGCTCATGTTGAGCTTGGCCAGGATGATCGCCCCCGCCTCGCGCAACCGCTGCGCGATGAACGAGTCCTGCGGCGGGATCGACCCCTCGAGCGCGAGCGACCCCGCCGTCGTGGTCATCTGGTCGTGCGTATCGATGTTGTCCTTCAGCGCGACCGGGATGCCGTGCAGGGGGCCGCGCGGCCCACTCGCCGCCCGCTCCGCGTCGAGCTGATCCGCGATCTCCAGCGCCTCCGGATTGGTCTCGATCACCGAGCGTAGCTCCGGGCCCTGCCCGTCCAGGGCCGCGATCCGGTCCAGGTAGAGCTGGGTGATCGAGCGCGCCGTCCGCTCGCCCGACTCCATCGCGGCCTGCAAATCCGCGACGGTGGCTTCGTCGAGCTCGAACGGCGGGATCCCGGCGGCACCGCTCGCAGCCCCCTCCCCTCCCGCGCCCTGCGGCGCGTCGGGGGCACACGCGGTGGTGCCCAGAGCGGCGGCCGCGCCCCCTGCAATCGAGGTCCCGATAAAGCGGCGGCGGTCGATCATTTCGTCCTCCAGGTCGGTTGTCGGCCACTTTTGCCCGATTTTGGCCGACAAATCAGCTTGTTTTGGCCGACAGCTCGGTGTCAGTTGCGAATCAGCCCCGTGTCACCCGCCTGCCGGCCCGTATCACCTGGCCTGCGGCAGCGCGTCCACGTACTCGATCATCCGCTGCTGCTCGTCCTCGCTCGGCAGACGCCCCAGCCCGGCGCCGAGATTGTCGATCATGTGCTCGGCTCTGCTGGTGGCAGGAGTCACGCACGTCACCGCCGGATGCGCCGCGGCAAACTTGATGAAGAACTGGGCCCAGCTGTGGGCGTCGAACTCCTGCGCCCAATCCGGCACCTCGCGGTCACCCACGCGCGACCAGAGCCGGGTGCGTCCGAACGGCACGTAGACGAGCACGCCGATCCCCAGCTCCTGCGCCAGCGGCAGGACCTCGTCGGCGGCATCGGTGTTGTCCACCGCGTAGTCCACGCCGATGAAGTCGAGCGGGTAGTCGCGCATGGCCTGCATCAGCCCCTCGTACTGCGGCCCCCGCGGCGTCAGAGTCGCGCCGATGTAGCGGATGCGGCCCTCGGCCTTCAGCTCCTCGATGATGGGCATCTGCGTCGGCATGTCCCCCAGATTGTGCACCTGCATCAGCTCCATCTGATCCACGCCGAAGTACTCGAATGAACGCTCGATCTGGGCCCGCGCCGCAGCGGGATCGGCGCCACCGCCGCCGCGCCGGGCAACGTTGACCTTGGTCGCCCAGAAGATGCGGTCCGAGATCCCCAACTCGCTCGCCAGGCGCCCCGCGACCTCCTCGGAAGACCCGTAGCTCGGCGCCGTGTCGAAGACGGTGCCCCCATTCTCGACCAGCGTGCTCAGCACCTCGGCCAGCGCGCTCGTGTCGTCGCCGCGAGCCACCCGCGAGAAGGTCGCGGAACTTCCCAGCCCCACAATCGGCAGCTGTTCGCCGGTCGCCGGAATCGCCCGCATCATCATCTCCTGCCTGCTCAGCGCGCGCAGGATGTCGGGGCTCAGGGTGACGGCCGCTCCGGCGGCCGCAGTGGTACGAAGCCAGTCACGTCGTGTCAGCATCAGGATTCCTCCCTTTCAGGTGATGCGCCGGACCCTCTATTCCGGCAGGTTGTCAAGGTGGTCGGCAGTCAGATTTCCCGCCAGCCCAAGGACAACAAGGAGACCGTTTGTGTTGGCCCAACGCCTCGACAGGCAGGCACCGATCGAAACGCACCCTCTGCGCGCCACCAACCTGCCGCGCCCCGAACCTGGCCCCCGCGAGATCCGCCTTCGCGTCAACGCCTGCGGGGTCTGCCGCACGGATCTGCATGTGATCGAAGGGGATTTGAGGGCGGCGAATCTGCCGCTGGTCCCCGGCCACCAGGTGGTGGGCGTGGTCGATGCCCTTGGAGCGGGCGTGAGCCGGTACCGGCCGGGAGACCGCGTCGGCATCGCCTGGCTGCGCGGCACATGCGGCGCGTGCGGGTACTGCGCGGCGGGGCGCGAGAACCTCTGCGGGGAGTCGGTCTACACGGGCTACCATCGGGACGGCGGCTACGCCGAGGCAGCGGTTGTGCGCGAGGACTTCGCGTACCGCATTCCGGCGACCTTCGAGGACGCGGAGGCGGCGCCCCTGCTCTGCGCCGGGATCATCGGCTACCGCGCGCTGAAGCGCGCCGATCTGCCGCCCGGTGGCCGGCTGCTCCTGGTGGGGTTCGGGTCGTCCGCGCACGTCGTGCTCCAGATCGCGCGCCACCGCGGCCATGAGGTCTACGTCGTCACGCGGGGGCCGGGCCACCAGGCGCTGGCGCGCCGGATGGGAGCCGCGTGGGCGGGCGGACCCGGCGACCGGCTCCCCGTGCCGGCCGACTCCGCGATCGTCTTCGCACCGGCCGGCGAGACCGTGCCTGCCGCGCTCGAGGCGGTGGGGCCAGGGGGGACCGTGGCCCTCGCCGGGATCCACATGAGCGAGATCCCCCCGCTCGACTACGAGAAGCACCTCTTCCACGAGAAGCGGCTGCAGAGCGTCGAGGCCAACACTCGGGAGGATGGGCGGGAGCTGCTCGAGGCCGCGGCTGAGATTCCGATCCGGCCCGAGGTCACCCGGTTTGCGCTGTCGGAGGCCAACGAGGCGCTGATCGCACTGAAGTCGGGGAGGATCGATGGGTCGGGGGTGCTGGTAATGAGCCCTTGACGCCGGTTGCCACCGCAGGCGTTTGTGGCCACGGGCAGGTGCTACGCGACCACCGCGGCGTAGGGTTCGATCTCCTGCTCGATCTGCTGGCGTGACGACTCCGCGCACTCAAGGTCGTAGAGAACCTGCAGACGGATCCAGAATTCGGCGGTCGTGCCGAAATACCGCGCCAGACGCAGCGCCGTGTCGGTCGTGACCCTTCGCCTTTCGAGTACAACGTCGTTCAGCCGCGGTCTTGGAATCCTCAGTGCCTGGGCTACCTGATAGACGCTCAGTCCCAAGGGACTCAGAAACTCGTCTCGCAGGATTTCTCCGGGATGGACAGGGGGTAGTCGACCATGCGCGGTCACCTCGGAGAAGTCCACCTTCCCCAGATCCACCTCTTTTCGGGTGATAGTCATGTCGCACCTCGTTCAGTGGTAGTCGGCAATCTCCACCTCCCAAGCCTCGCCAGCCGACCAGCGGAAGCAGATTCGCCACTGGTCATTGACCCGAATGCTGTGCTGGCCATCTCGATCTCCCCTCAGGGGCTTGAGGCGGTTGCCCGGCGGAACCCAAAGATCTCCAAGAACTCGTGCCGCGTCGATCACTCGCAGCTTGGCTCTCACTCGTCGCTGAATGTGATGAGCGAGTCCTCGCACGGTGTGACCCGCGAAGACCGCCGCAGTGCGCTTGTCCGCGAAGCTCCTGATCATGCGGACAATTCTAACGTAACGGAAGACGGTACGTATCAGCAAACCCGATGGCTGGGAATCCGAGCTCCTGACCACAGGGACTCGGTCAGGAGCTGACCATCACCACCACCTTGCCGTCCGCTCGCCCCGACTCGAGCAACTCGTGTGCCGCTGCCGTTTTCGAAAGCGTGAACAGCTCCGCGATGCGAACGTCCAGACGCCCCGTGCTCAACCAGCGCGTGAGGTCAGCGATCGCGGAGCGGCGCGCAGCCGGCGGCAGCAGATATCCCTGCACGAAGTGGATGCGCAGGTCCTTGAAGGCGAGGGGGTAGTAGGAGAGGGCCAGCTCCGGACCCGAGGTCGAGGAGTAGGACGCGATCGTGCCGTTGGGCCGCAGTACCTCGGTGTCGGTCTCGATGTTGGCGGCGAGGTCGACCTCGATCACGCGGTCGACCCCATCGCCGTCGGTCAGGTCAAGAACCCGCGCCGCCACATCGCCGCGACGGTAGTTCACCACATGGCGCGCCCCGCCCCACACCGCCACCTCCCCCTTCGCGGCGCTGCTCACCGTCGCAATCACCTCGGCCCCACCCAGCGCCGCGATCTGCACCGCCATGTGGCCCACCGCCCCCGCCCCGCCCTGCACCAGCACGCGCTTCCCGCGCACGGGCCCGTCCCCCAATACGGCGTAGTGCGCCGTGCACCCGGGAACCCCCAGCCCGGCCCCGATCGACCACGGCACCCCGTCCGGCAGCCGCACCGCCTGCCCGGCCGGCACCACCACAAACTCGGCCGCCGTCCCAAACGGCCGCGACCCGCCCTGCGCGTTCCACACCCACACCCGCTCGCCGATCCGTCCCGCCTCGACCCCCTCCCCCACCGCGTCCACTGTCCCGGCGCCGTCGGAGTGCGGGATCACGCGGGGGTGCCCCATCTCCATGCCGAGCCACCCGCCCCGCTTCTTGGTGTCGGAGGGATTGACGCCCGAAGCCGCGACGCGGACACGAACCTCCCCCCGCCCCGGGCGCGGCGCCTCGACCTCCCCGTAGCGGAGAATCTCCCGCGCGGGGCCCGTCGACTTGTACCAAACAGCTTTCATGATTCAGCGGGATGGGAACGCGACCGACAGCGCGGGCGCCCTCAGCCCGGAAACAGGCTCCCATCGATCGCCGGGACGATCCGCAGCGCGTTCTCGTAGTAGATCTTGCGGAGCACGGCGTCGGGAAGGCCCAGGCCGTACATCTGCCAGAACGCGTGGTAGTTGCGGTAGTAGTCGAAGTAGTCGTCCTCGGTCTCGAAGACGCGGAAGTAGGTGTGGAACTCCTCCTGGTTGTAGGAGTCCTTGCCCATCAGCACGCGGTCGCCGTACTCGATCAGCCATTCGCGCGCGAACCGCGGCTGCCGGCCCAGTTCGTACACGACCGCGCCCAGGCCGACGTACATGTTCGGGATCTCGTCGAGGAGCTCGCCGAGCCGCGCGAGGTCGTGGCCGAGCCAGCCGAGGTGTGCAGCGATGAAGTTCGTGTTCGGGTGGTTGCGGAAGAGGTTGTGCTGCTCGCCGATGATCTGCTCGAACGAGGGAAACTGGTCGGGAGGCCGGATCCGCCGAGGCCGCAGCCGCAGTTCGAGCCAGCGCTCGTTGAATCGGTCGTGGGGCTGCCAGAACTCAGCGGGGTCCGCGGAGTGGATGAGCACCGGAATCCCCAGCTCGCCGGCCTTGTCCCAGAGCGGCGCCATGCGCGGGTCGTCGACCGGAATCCGGTTCCCGTCGGTGTCCCGGTCGGCCATGCCGAGGCCCTTGAAGATCTTCAGGCCCGCGGCGCCGTTCCTCACGTCCGCTTCCAGTTGCGCGGCGGCCTCTTCACCCCAGCCGGGCTCCCCGACGCCGAAAAAGTTGGTGTTTGCGAAGAAGACGAAGCGCGACGGATGCCCCGCGGTCATGTTCTCGAGCCCCTCGGCGAGCGAGAAGCCGCTGCCGCCGGAGAGGTTCACCATCACCGCCATGTTGAGTTCGTCCATCTCCCCCACCAGCTGGTCGACGGCGGCGGACGACATCCCCCTGGCACGCTGATGGCCGTGAATGTCCACGAACGGGAACTTCGCCCGGGTGAGCGGATTTCCCGGCACGACGAGCGTGCTGCGCGGCTCGTACTCGACGACGGTGACGTCCTGGGCGGTCAGCGGATCGGCAGCGCGCCCGGCAGCGGCCAGGGCGATGGCTGCGAGGACGGCGGTGGTTCGGCGGATAGTCATCAGCAGGTACCGTTTGGTCGCGGTGAAGGTGGCGGGGTCGATCACGACGGTGCTGCGGCGGGCGGCGCCGCGCGCGCGTTCGACCACGTTCTCAAGAACGTAATGCACCGCCGGGGCTTTGGCGCGCAGCTTGTCGTTCGCGAAGTCTAGGGCGGGCAGGCCGAGGCGGGTTGCCAGGAGGTGCGCGAAGCCGAGGGTTGGCAGCACGTTGGCGGTGATGTCGCGCTCGCTGGTGACGTGGAAACCGGCGTCGGCGACGCGGCGGCGGAACTCGGCGAGCGGCCAGCCGGAGCGCTCGCCCTGGCCGCTGCCGTCGCGGAAGTAGTCGGCCACGATCCAGGTGCCGCCGGGGGCCAGGACCTCGCGGACCACCGGGAAGACCTCGCGCGGGTTCATGTACTGGATCGATTCGGCGTGGATGACGGTGCCGAAGCGGCTCCGATGTTCGCGCACGGGCATGTCCTCGAAGCGGCATTGGAGTATGGGAACGCCCCGATACGTGCGGCCGATGTGCTCCACCTGGAAGCGGTCGGGCGTGAGCCCGGTCACGTCGTGTCCGGCGGCGCTGAGGAGCCCCAGCATGCCGCCCATCCCGGAGCCGACGTCGAGGATTGGGGCGTCGGAGTCCTCGATGAGCTCGGTGATCTGCTCGGCGTAGCGGCGCTGGGCGCGGTGGAGCGCGTCGAAGCTGATGGCCTCGGGCGGCGTGTCCGGATCGTCGAAGTAGCCGTAGTGGAGGAAATCGCCGGGGAGAATGCGATTGTACAGCCGCAGTTGGGCGTTTGCATGGACGGTTGGGACGCGGCGGTGCTGTCGGCGGCGACGAATCCAGCCGACGATGTGATGCGGCAGGAGAGCGCGCGCCAGGATCTGTCTGAGGATCCACCCTGCTCGCACCTTTCAGTCTCCGGTCGCGGATGACTTGAGAAAGGAGCGACGGTCCATGTGCGATTCCGCGGTTGGGGCGCTATCTGATGGCCAAGGCCCGGAAGAGTGCGTTCTTCACCGGCTCGCAGTCTACCGGTGCCAGACTGCCCAGTTTCCGAACGATCAGCGTCTGATCAAGGGTGAACAGCTTGAATCGAACCTTGGAGGGAACGGTCAAGCTGGCCGTCTCCCACTCACTGATGGCCACATCGCTAGACCATTCGGTGGTGGTCGAGGTGATCATCGCCAGCACCAATTGCTGGTGCCACTCGTTGAACCGGCTTGACGACACTACCAGCGCCGGTCGGCGTTTTGAGGCTTTCCGGTCGGTGAATGGGAAGGGTACCACCACGACGTCAAACGGCTCAAAGGTCACGCCATGCTTCCTCGTCCTCGGGCTCGGACCATTCGTTCATGACTCCGGACAGACCCTCCAGGTAACCATCCTGACCGCGTGTCACCTTGGTCACGACGAGGTGCCTGCCCCGTAGATCGAAGGCGATCACGTCGCCCTCACGCAGGTTGGCGGCCTCCCGTATTCGCTTGGGGATCGTCGTCTGCCCGCGGGCGGTGATTCTTGAGAATTCCATGCTTTCTGATTTCTCCGAAATTCTGACTTATCCGAATCTACGACAGCGACGGGATCGCGGCAATCGTCTCGTGGCAGCCCGAGACGTGTGCGTCACCCGGGCCGTCGACGGCTCAACGCCGCCCCCCGATCACCAACGGTCGCTCCGGCACGTACCGCACCATCCGCATCCGGTTGATCTCGCCGGCGTAGATGTTTCCGTCGAAGTCGACGCCCAGGAATTCGATTCCGGGGCCGACATTCACGTCGTGCTGGGGGATGAAGTAGGTGACCCACGCCTGTTCGGTCTTGAGGTCGCCGATGCGGATTCCCTTCTCCCAGCCGAAGTTGCTGCGCCACGGGTCGGGCGGGCCGGTGCGCAGGTCGCCCGACAGGCCGTCGCCCGCGTACAGGATGTCGTTGGGGTCGATGAAGAGGCCGCTCGGCTTGCCGTACTGCGTCCAGATGTAGAGGAGGTTGCCGTCCGGATCGAAGACCTGGATGCGGCTGTTGCCCCGGTCGGCGACGTAGACGCGGCCGCGCGAGTCGATCTTGATGTCGTGGGGGTCGCTGAAGCGGGCGGGCTCGCGGCTCTCGGAGCCGACGCCGCCGCCGACCGCGAGAATGAAGGTGCCGTCGGGCGCGAGCTTCACGATGCGGTTGTTGCCGCCCCGGTGGCCGTCCGCGATCCAGATGTCGCCGTTCGGGGCGATCGCGACGCCCGATGGGCCGTTGAAGTGCGTCTCGTCGTCGCCGTGCACCCCCGCCTCGCCGATCGTCATCACCACCTCGCCTTCGCGCGTCAGCTTGAAGATCTGGTGGCCCATGCCCATCGACTCGCCCAGCGCGGCGCGGGCGTCGCCGTGCGCACCGCCCTCCGTGACCCAGAGGTAGCCTTCGTGGTCGAGCGCGAAGCCGTGCGGGAAGGCGAACATCCCCGCCCCGTAGCTGTCCACCAGGTTGCCCTCGAGGTCGAACTTGAGGATCGGGTCGAGGTCGGTGCCCGCGCACTGGTTGGCGCCGCAGCGATCGAGGATCCACAGGTGCTCGCCGTCGGGATCCGGGATGACGCCGCTCACGATGCCGAGGGTGCGGCCCTCGGGCAGCTTCTCCCAGCCCAGGGTGGCGCGGTAGGGGTTGCCTGAGGTGGTCTGGCCGTGCAGGGCGTCTGCCGAAAGACAGGCCAGCAGCAGGGTCAGTGCGAGAGTAACCTTCGGGGCGGGCAGGTGTAGCTTGTACATGGTGACGGGCTCGTGGCTTGATCGCGCGGGCGACCTTGTTTCGTCGGGTTCCCAGTGGGAATGTACACGTGTGGCCCGCGCTGGCGCTCACCGCACAGGGCGCGCGCCCGCAGCGGAACAGGGCCCGCGTCCGCGGACGAACAGGATGGAGGCATCATGAACACGGAATCCCGGGGTCCCCGGTTCGCAATCCCGCTCGCCGCGGCACTGATCGCGTATTCGGCCGCCTGCGGCTCGGACGAACCTGCCCAGCCCCAGGTCCCGACGGAAGTGCCGGTCGATCCCCGCTGCGACGCCAGGATCACCGTCCCGGACGGGTTCTGTGCCCGCATCTTCCATCCCGGGGTCGGTGCGGCGCGGCACCTGGCGGTCGCCGACAATGGCGATGTCTTCGTGGCCATCCGCAACCGCGGCGGCCAGCAAGGCGTTGTCGCGCTCCGCGACGCCGACGGCGACGGCCAGGCCGAGCAGACGCAGCGCTGGGGCGATCAGGGGGGAAGCGGCATCGCGCTCGGGGAGGGTGTCCTCTACTTCGCCACCAACAGCTCGATCCTCCGCTACACGCTCCCGTCCGGCTCCCTGACGCCGTCGGGGACGCCCGAGACCATCGTCGAGCGGCTGCCCTCCGACCGCAATCACGCGACCAAGAGCATCGCGCTCCATCCGGCCGGGTCGATCTTCGTGGGCATCGGCTCCCCATCCAACGCGTGCCAGACGATTCCGCGCACGGCAGGCAGTCCCGGCAAGGACCCCTGCGGCGAACTCACCCTGCGGGCCGGTATCTGGCGGTTCGCGACCGACCGGACGGGGCAGAGACAGTCCGACGGCGAGCGCTTCTCCACGGGCGTTCGCAATGCGGGGGCGATCGCCCTGCACCCCGTCACTTCCGAGCTGTACGCAGTCATCCACGGCCGCGACCAGCTGCGCGAACTGTGGCCGGCGCTCTACTCGGACGTCGACGGATCCGAAAAGCCCTCCGAGGAGTTCGCGCTCATCGAGGAGGGTTCCGATTTCGGCTGGCCCTACTGCTACCACGACCCGAGCAACAACACCAAGGTGCTCGCGCCCGAGTACGGGGGCGACGGGACGGAGGCTGGACGATGCGCCGACATGGACATGCCCGCGATCGGCCTGCCCGCGCACTGGGCCCCCAACGCGCTGGCGATCGTTTCGGGCGGCTCCGCGTATCCCGAACCCTATCGCAACGGCGCCTTCGTCGCGTTTCACGGCTCATGGAACCGATCGCCTCTTCAGGCTGGCTACAACGTCGTCTGGATTCCGTTCGAGGGGAACCGGCCCACGGGCGATTGGTCGGTTTTCGCGGACGGATTCTCCGGAGGCGAGATCTCGGCATCGATTCAGGCCGACAATCGGCCAACAGGTGTTGCGGTCGGACCCGACGGTTCGGTCTACATCAGCGATTCACTGAGCGGGCGAATCTGGAAGATCGTGGCGGATTGACCGCCGTTGTCGGCCAGGAATGGGCTGAAATGGCCGACAACGGACATTCGCCGATGTTTGTCGGCCAAAATCGACAGAAAATGGCCGACAAATCGCTCCCCGCGGATTGCTTCGGAATCGAGTGGGGTCCATTTTGCCACTCGAGCGGTTGCAACCGTCGATTGACATGAGGCAAAGCCTGAATGGATCGGACAGAACTCCACACTTCCTACCCACACGAGGAACCCGACCCGGCGTTGCAGGACGCTAGCGAGGAACCCGACTTCGCGTTGCAGGACGCAAGCGAGGAACCGCCGCTTCCGCGCTTCAGCATTCGCCGCAAGGGAACCCAGATCCATCTGGGCCTTCTCCTGCTGATCGCGCTGGGCATCACGAGCGTCGTGGTCGGCAATCGCTCCTTCAACGATGTCGAAGCCGCGGTGTGGCAGGATGTCGAGGATCTGATTCAGTCCGAAGAACTCGCGGGCCGGCCTCAGAGCGAGTTGATGAGCCGGACGGCAGGTGCGCTTTCCAGCGGCCGGATGTGGTCCCGCGGCATGGGAATCGGGTTTGTGGCCCTCGCGGTGTTCCTCACCACCGTCCTGATCCTGCTCGGCATGCGCCTGATCACCGTCGAGCTCTGGATACGCCGCATGGGCGCGGGCGACCTGGATTACCAGCCGGCCATCCGCGGCAAGGACGAGGTCACCGAAACCGCCCGCTCTATCGAGGAACTCAGGCAGCGTTCCATCAAGGCGCTTCAGCTGGATCTGGTCAAGAAGCTCTCCGAGGGACTGAAGGAGAAGAACGAGGAGCTCGAGCAGTTGGTCGAAGAGCTCCAGCAGCGCCAGGAGCAGATCATCATGCGCCGCAAGCTGGTCGAGCTTGGCGAATTGACGGCGGGCGTCGCGCACGAGATCCGCAACCCGCTCAACTTCGTGAAGAACTTCTCCGAGGCTTCGAGGGAGCTGCTGGAGGAGCTGGAACAGGTCCTCGGCGAGTCCACCGATCGGCTCGAGGGTGATGATCGACAGGAGATCGACGAGCTGACGCGCCACCTGGGCGTGAATCTGACGCGGATCCTCGAACACGGGAACCGGGTCGAACGGATCGTCAGGGACATGGTGCAGATCGGTCGCGGCGGCGGCGAGCTTCAATGGGTGACCATGAACGACCTCCTCGCCAAGCAGGCGTCGCTGGCCTATCAGAGCATCCGGGCCCAGAACCGCGAATTCCAGGTGGACATCAGGCACGAATTCGATCCGGACGTGGGCCGCGTGCGCGTGGTGGCCGAGGACATGAGCCGCGTGTTCATCAACGTGATGCAGAACGCCTGCTACTGGACGGCCGAGAAGATGCACGCGGGGAATGGCGGCGAGGGTGCCTACGTCCCCACGGTCTGGCTCAAGACCCGGCGAAGCGGCGACGAAATCGAGATCCGCATTCGCGACAACGGCAACGGGATCCCCGGGGATGTCATCGACAAGGTCTTCAACCCGTTCTTCACCACCAAGCCCACGGACAAGGGAACGGGACTGGGGCTGAGTCTGTCGCACGACATCGTCCGGCAGCACGGCGGCTCGATCAATCCCCTTTCGGAGCCCGGCGAGTTCACCGAGATGATCATCAAGATTCCCGCCGGGACGGAAGCGGTGGCGGTGGCTTAGGGGCGATTGCGACACCCGTTGACCGGTTCAGCTGGACTAACCGATCGACACATTTGCACCGCAGTAGCAGCCACGGGTGACGCTCTACTTCTGCTGTCGCTCTGGCCGCTCAAGCATTCGTTTCAGCGCCCCACTCTCTGCCGCGCACACCCCGCGCTCCGTCACCAGCCCCGTCACCAGTCGTCTCGGCGTGACGTCGAACGCGTAGTTCGCGGCCCTGGTTCCTTCCGGGACCACCCTCACGCGCCGCTCGACTCCCTCCTCGTCGATCCCCCACACCCGGGTCACCTCTTCCGGGTCGCGCTCTTCGATGGGGATGCTGGCGCCGTCCTTTATCGTCCAGTCGATGCTCGGTGACGGGGCCGCCACGTAGAACGGGACGCCGTTGTCGCGCGCGGTGAGCGCGAGCGGGTAGGTCCCCACCTTGTTCGCGACGTCGCCGGCCGCGGTCGTGCGATCGGTTCCGACGATGACGAGGTCGACCTTGCCGCGACTCAGCAGGTATCCGGCCGCGCTGTCCGAGACGAGGGTGTGCGGGACGCCGTGCTGGCCGAGTTCCCAGGCGGTCAGACCCGCGCCCTGGAAGCGCGGGCGGGTTTCGCGAACCCACACGTGGATGCGCAGGCCCTCGTCGTGAGCCAGGTACATCGGCGCGGTGGCGGTGCCCCAGTCGACCGTCGCGAGCCATCCCGCGTTGCAGTGCGTCATGACGTTGAGTTCGCGTCGGGGCCCGCCCGTGCCTGCCTTGGCCGCTATTTCTCGAAAGATCCCAAGTCCGTGCTCGCCGATGCTGCGGTTGCGGTGCACGTCGTCTTCGCAGAGCCGGGCGGCGAAATCGTATGCTGCGGGAGCACGCTCGCTCGGCGGGAGCGCGCGGAGCAGGACCCCTGCAGCGTCGAGGGCCCATTTGAGGTTGACGGCGGTCGGCCGGGTCGAGGCCAGCAGGGCGACGGCTTGGTCGAGCGAAGCGTCGGATGGGTCGGCGCGCATGGCGAGCGCTACGCCGTAGGCCGCGGTCGCGCCGATGAGGGGAGCACCACGGACGACCATGTCGCGGATCGCGCGCGCGGCGTCGGCAGGCGAGTCGAGCCGGATGGTCTCGAAACGGTGCGGCAGCAGGGTCTGGTCGATGACGCGGACCTCGGTGCCGTCGCGCTCGGTGAAGATCGCGCGGTAGGGGATGCCGCCGACCTTCATCGCTCCGCGCCTCCCGCGTCCTCCACGACCGCGTGAGGGTGGGCGTGCCGTTCGAGGGAGGAGTAGCCGCCGGCCGATGACAGCCGGCTGATGGCCCGCAAGCTAGGTTCGGAAGGGGAGTGATCCATCGCCATCGCAAAGGAGAAATGGAGCCTACATGACAATATCATGTATTGATATTATGATATCATGAAAGGTAGGCACGCCGAAACCCTGGCCGCAGTAACTCGACAAGCTCGAACGGGCGGGAGTGACCCCATGATCAAGTATAAAGGCTATACGGGAGTCTTTGAATACGACGAAGAGTACGAGTTCTTCGCAGGTCATGTCGTCGACACCCGAGACGGCATCAACTTCGAGGGCCGGTCGGTAGCCGAGCTTAAGGAATCGATGCGGAGCGCGATCGACGACTATCTGGCGTTCTGCGAGGAAACCGGAAGGCAACCCAGTAAGCCCTATTCGGGACGGATCCTGGTGCGGGTTGATCCAGAACTGCACCGGAAGCTCGCGACCAAGGCCAACGGCCAAAGGAAGTCGATGAACGCCTACATCGCGGAGCGGCTCGGCGAAATCGCCGTCTGAGGTCTTGTCGGCCTCCTACCGGTCCCGCACAAAGTACGGCTTCGGCGCCGGACTCGGATCCGGCCAAACCCGCGCCGCATCGTCCCCGGCGTACACCACGCCGCCCTTCATCACATACCTGATCCGGGCCGCGTTGCTGATGTCCTCCAGCGGGTTGGCGTCCAGCACGACAAGGTCGGCCAGCTTGCCTACCTCGAGCGACCCGATCTGCGCGTCGAGGCCATGCTGCTCCGCGCCGCGGATGGTCGCGATCTCCAGGATCTGCTCGGGCGGGAACCCGCCTCCCGCGAAGAGTGCCAGCTCCCAGTGGGTGCCCAGTCCTACCATCTGGCCGTGTGCGCCCAGTTGGAGCGAGGTGCCGGCGTCGTAGAGCTTCCGCAGCTCGCTCGCCATCTGCCAGGCGTACATGTCGTCGGGCCAGAGGTGGGTGGTGCGACGGATGCGCATGAGCGACATGGGGTCGATGAAGCGGGTCAGCTTGGGGTCCTCCCAGAGCTTGCTCGCCTGGTGGAACCAGCCCTCGCCCATGGGTCCGTTGTAGACGACGAGGAGCGTGGGGGTCATGCCCGCCGTGGTGCCGCGCCAGAACTGGACGACATCGTCGTGGAAAGGCGCCAGTCCCATGGAGTGCTCGATCGTCGTGACGCCATCCATGATCTGCGTGAGGTTCATCTGGGGATCCGAGGATGACTCGGAGAGGACGTTGAGGCCCATTTCGCGGGCCGCGGTTGCCACCAGGTGGCGCCGTTTGCGCGTGCCCTGCGCGTAGTCCTTCACCGCGATCGCGCCGTGGTCGAGGTTCCAGCGTACCTGCTCGCGGGCGTCGTCGAGGGTCTCGATGGGCCGGTACATGCGCAGGCGGCCGCCGTGTCTGCGGCCGTAGATGATCGACCCCGTGGTGAAGAAGCGGGGGCCTGTCATTGCGCCCGATCTGACCATGTCGGTGACCCATCCGTCGCGGTATTCGTTGCCGTAGACCTCGACCATGGTGGTGACGCCGTACGCGACGGGGCCGCTCAGGTAGCCGGGGGCCTGCTCGATCACGTGCAGCGACGAATGCTCGATGTGCGGATGGGCGTGCGCGTCGATCAGGCCGGGGATGATGGTGGCGCCGGCCATGTCGAAGACCTGCGCGCCGTCGGGAACCGCGATGTCCGTCCCAACCGCGACGATGCGGCCGTTCTGCGCAACCACCGTGGCGTTTTCGAGGACTTCGCGATCCGGGTTCATGGTGACCACACGGGCGCCGGTCAGTGCGACGGTGCCGGCCGCGCGGGCGACGTCGTACTCGATCCCCAACTCCGTGCGCCGGGCATCGGACCCTCCCTCCGGGCCCGCCAGGATGGCCTCGACAGACTTTTCGTAGAAGCCGCTGCCTCGGGTCCAGGCGAGGGTGCGCGCGTCGGAGGACCAGGTGAGATAGCCGCCGTCGTTGGCGTCGACCCGCCAGGTGCGGCCCTGCCCATCGAACGGGGACACGGTGATGGGCGAATCGGTCGGATCGAAGGGGGTGATGAAAGAGCGGTGGTACTCGCGCAGCGCGATCCACTCGAGGTCGGGAGACGGGACCACGGCCACGGAATGAGGGAAGCGGTACAGGGTGCGGCTGCCCGAACCGTCCCTGGCGATATTCTTTAGCACAAGAATACCGTCGTCCCATGTCGTGTAGTATATCGTGCGGCCGTCCTGCCCGAAGACGATGTTCGGCGGAATCTTGCCCGCGATGTTGGCGTATTCGAGCGGCTGGGCGGCGATGTCGGCGAGGCGGTCCTCGCCGTCCGGGCCCCTGGCCACCAGCTCGAATTGGACCTGGTTGGACAGCCACAGGCCGCGGTGCAGCCCACCGGTTCCGCGTACGTAGGCGATTTCGGTGCCGTCGGGGGAGAGCGCGACGCTGCCGTATTGTGATGCGACGGTGGTGAGTTGGTCGGTCGCGGCTGGGGATTCGGCCGCGGACCCTGCCCCGGATTCGGCTATCGCGGCGTCCATGCGGTGGACCGAACCCAGCGCGTCGTCGCTCCACGAGGCGAAGTAGATGTCGCCGGTGCGCGGGTCGACGGCCGGACTGGTCTCGTGCGCGTCGGATCGGGTGAGGTTGTGTGTCCCGTTTGCGTCGTGCAGCCACAGCTCGCCGAGGGACTCGGAGATGATCCCCTGGGACGTTCTCCGACCCCATCTGTGGGTGCGGGTGCGGTCCGTCTCCTCGGGGATTTCGGTGGTGAAGCGGATGGTTTCGGACATCTGGCGCCGCACGGGGGCGCTGAATGGGACGGGCTGCACGTCTCCGGTGGCGACATCGACGCGGACGAGGCCGCCGTGGTGGCCGATCAGGAGTGCGGTGCCGTCGGGGTACCAGGCCAGGTTCGGGTAGGGACCGTAGGCGGAGCGGGAGTCCTGGCGGTCGCGGTCGAGGCCGGTCAGGAGGATGCGCTCCTCGCGCGTGGCCATGTCCATGAGGATGAGGACGGTGCCCTGCATGCCGCGGTGGAGGTAGGCGAGGTGGGCGCCGTCGGGTGATGGGGTCGGCTGGAAGGCTCCGCCGGGGCGTTCGATGACGACCTGTGTTGCCCCGGTGGACGGGTCGTAGGACTCGACCTGTGCCCCCCCGGGGGGTATCACATAGGGGTTGAAGCTGAATGGATAGGTCGCCTGGTTGTGGTGTTCGAAGAGGAAGCGGTCGGTGCCGGGCAGCGGGCGGGCGCCGTTGACTGCGCCGTTGCCGGTGATCAGGGATTCAAGACCACCGGCGAGGTCGAGGGCGACGAGTTGGTTCGGGACGCCGTCCCCTACCGCGCTCGCGAAGACGCGGGCACCGTCGGCGGACCACGATGGGCGGTGCAGGTTGACGTCGGTCCAGTCGGAGGCGGCGTGCAGTTCGCCCGATTCACGGTCCAGTACCAGGATCTGGTGGCTGCCGCTGCGGTCCGAGGAGAAGGCGATCCGCCGTCCGTCGGGACTGTACCGCGGGGACAGGTTCCAGGAGCGTCCCGAGGTGAGAGCAACCGCATCGCCACCCGTGACGGGCATCTCGTAGATCGTCCCGAGCAGGTCGAAGGCGATGGTCGCACCGTCGGGAGCGATGTCCACGCTCATCCAGGTGCCCTCGGTGGCGTCGAATGAGAGCTCGCGGACGGGACCGGTGTGGTCCTCGACGGTCCAGGCGGGTTGCTGGGCGGATGCGGGAGAGCCGATAACGATTGCCGCGAATGCAGGCGCCAAGCCTGATACCAGCCGGAACCGAGAGAAGGTCATTTGTGGCTGCATGAGGCTATCTCCTTGCGAACGCGCTTGGTGCAGGAACAGCGCCGTGAACATGGCGACTGGGTAAGTCCCCCCAAGGTACTTGAGTGGGTCGACGTGAGACGAGGGGACCAGGAAAAGCGCGATGGGTGGATGCGAAGCCCCGGAACAATTGGCCGCTGGCCGGATATACACAGCCAACATGACTACCTCTCACCGCTTGATGCGATCATTCTCGTCCGGGTCGATCGCACTCGTGCTATCCGGACTCGCCATGGAAGTCGGGGCGCAATCCGGCGCGAAATCCGCGGACATCCCGGATACCCGGGCATCCATGCCGCTCAGCGCCGCGGTCGAGGAGGTGCGTCGCAGTCCTTTCCACGCAACGGAGTCGTCGGTGCTTTGGGCGAGCAGCCCGACTCTGGACCGTTGGCCGCCAAATGCGAGCCACGCAAATGGCTGGTCTGGTCATGGGATCGCGAACGACACCACCCTGTCGAACTTGCGGGTGTTCCTGACAACATGGGGTGCCGCTGCGGTATCCGACTATGTCGGTTTCCTATTCACCCTCAACTGGGCGTATAGTACCAGAGGGGAGGGGGGACTGTCGCTCCTGGCGGGGATTGCTGCTCCAGTCCTCGGCACGGCTGCTGGCGCGAAACTCGCTGGAGCGCGATTTGGTCCCTCACTGCTCGGGTCGGCTGCTGGACTCGGGGTAGCCTTGCTTCCCTTCGCCGCAGGTGCAGTAGTGGATCCGGACGACAGCTTCGTTTTGTTTATCGCCATCCCGTCCGTGATTCAGGCAGCGGTCACTACGTTGGTTGTATCGGGCCACCGTTAGCTGCCGTCGGGCTGTCGACCGTATACCGTACCCACAGGGCACGAGCCTAAGCCTCCGCGAAAAACACCTCCTCCACCTCCCGCGGCGGCGGCGCCGTCCGCAGGCTCACGACCACCAGCAGCACCAGCGACACGGTCGGCCCCACCAGCGCCGGCCACAGCCCCGCGATCCAGTTGTCGAAGGTGCCGTGCTCCAGGTAGCCGAGGACGTACCACGTCACGCAGGTCGCAGCTCCGCCGATCATCGCGGCGAGGGCGCCCGTGCGGGTCGCGCGCGGCCACCACATCCCGAGCAGCAGCGGGAAGGTGAACGCCGACGCCAGCAGGCTGAACGACATGGTGACGATGAATAGAATCGTCGCGGGCGGGTCAATCGCGACGAGCATCGCCAGCGCGCCGATCCCCAGCGTAGTCCAGCGTGCGAGCCTCACGCCCCGTTCCTGCGACACTTCGCGCCCGGACAACGGCACATACAGGTTCTCCACCACCAGCGAACTCGCCAGTAGCAGGACCGAGTCGATCGTTGACATCGTCGCGCCGAGGACCGCCGCCACCAGGATCCCGCCGAACAACGGATGCAATAGCAACTGCACCAGCGTGGGCAGCGCCAGGTCGGTCTGCTGCAGGTCTGGCAGCAACACCCCGGACGCAATCGCGATCAGCGTCGAGCCGATGAAGATGAATGACGAAAACGCGATCGAATAGACGAGCGCGCGCCGCAGAGTCCCCCGGTCCTTCGGGATCAGGAAGCGCGTCACCGCCGCGGGGGCCCCGCCGATCTGGAAGAACCCCCACACGAGGAACGACGACACCACCCACATCGCCGGCATCCCCCCCAGGAACGCGATCCCTTCGGGGTTGAATTCGGCGTAGCGCAGGTGCATCTCCGAGAAACCGCCCGCCGCGTTGACCGCCACGGGGGCGAGCACCGCAAAGCCGACGATCATGATCGAGCCCTGGATCAGGTCGGTCCACGCAACGGCGTGCATCCCCCCGACGACGGTGTACAGAATTACAATGCCGCCAAAGACGACGAGCCCGAGCAGGTATGGCATCCCGAGCAGCACCTCGAAAAGGTTGCCGGCCGCCTTCAGCTGCGCCGCGATCAGCGGAATGAACGCCATCAGCATCAGCAGGGTCGCGGTCAGCCCGACCGCCCGACCCGGATAGCGCGCCTGGAACACGTCCACGATCGTCGTGCACCGAATCCGCGACGCCAGCCGCCGCAGCCGCTCGCCCAGCAGGATGTAGGTGAACCACGCCGCCGCCGCCGAGGACACGCCCGCCGGCGCGAAGTTGTACCCCAGCTCGCGCTCTGTCCCGACGGCGCCCATGTACGAGCTGCCGCTCATCTGCGTGGCCGAGTACGAGAACCCGAGCGTCGCCGGCCCCAGGTCGCCCCGCGCCAGGAAGAACTCCTGCCTCGAACGGTTGCGCCGGTTGAACCAGAAGCCGAGCCCCATGAGGCAAGAGAAGTAGAAGATGAGAATGACGGTGTACAGGGCCGCTGTGGACATGTGCGCGCCCCCCGTCTAGCGCCCGGTGCGGGCGTGAAAGATGGCCGCGCTGATCACATACCCATATCCCCCATACAGAACGACCCATACTCCCCAGTCGAGATTGCCCGGCCCCGCTGGCCAGTCCACCAGCAACCCGATGCTCCCGCCCACCAGGAAGATCGCCATCAGGATCATGGAGACGACCGGGACGCGGCTCGGGGCATCGGGAGTCCCGCCCGCTGCGCCCTCACGACCCGCCGCACCCGTGCCGCCGCCCTCTTCTCGTCCTCTCACTGCCACACCTCCTTCAGCACCCGCATGATGTTCTCGCCCATCACCTTCGCGATGTCCTCGTCACCGTACCCCTCCCTGACCAGCCAGCGCAGGATGTTCTTCGACCCTTCCGTCGGGTTCTCGATGCCGCGCACGTAGTCCACCGGGATGTGCTCGGGCGCCTCCCCTCCCCCGGCGTCGTGCGTCTCGTCAATGGAGAGCGCCGCGGCGTAGACCTTGTGCAGGCCGACGTGATCCCCGTACAGGGTGTCCGGCCCGAAGGCGACGTGATCGATGCCGACCAGATCCTTCACATACTCGAAATGGTCCATGAACGACTCGATGCCGTGGCGGCGGTGCTGCGGCGAGACGGTGGTGTGCGGCGCGGCCTCGATCCCGATCACGCCGCCCTTGTCCGCCACCGCGCGAATGACGTTGTCGGGCGCCAGGCGCTTGATGTTCCAGAGGCCGCGGGCGCCGGTGTGGGTGAGGAAGATCGGGTGGTGGCTCACCTCGACGGTATCGAGCGTGGTCTGGTCGCTCGCGTGGGCGCAATCGATGGCAAGGCCCACCTCGTTCATCCTGCGCACGGCCTTGCGCCCGAAGGACGTCAGTCCCCCGTCGCGCGTCTCCTTGAGGCCGGTTCCCAGCGCGTTGGACTCGCTGTAGGTGATGCCCAGGACGCGCAGCCCGATCCCGTACATGATCTCGATCCGGTCGAGTTCGTTCTCGATCATGGCCGCGCCCTCCTGGGCCGCCACCAGCGCGATCCGGCCTTCCCGATGGGCCCGGTAGATGTCGTCCACCCGCTCGCACTTGATGATGAAGTCCTGGTGCGCGAGGTCGCAGAAGCGCATGCCCATGTCGTAGATGATGTCGTCCCACTTCCACCCATTCTTGGACGTGATGCACGCCGCGCCGTCGAGGAAGTTGTCGAAGACGCAGTCCCACCAGGAGTCGGCCAGCGCCTCGTAGGCGGTGTGCACGCGGCCCTCGGAGTCGTAGGCGCGGATCTGGTCGGCCTTCGCGGGGAAGAGGTGGGGGTGCTCGTGCAGCGAAATCATCAGGGTGCGCTCGACGAGATCGACGACGCGGGCTTCCTGGGCCGGGGTCAGCGGCACCAGGTACGGTTCGAAGAGCGACTCGCCCTCGATGAGGTCGTACTCGGTGAAGTCGCGATTGCTCTTCACGTACTCGTAGGACTTGTAGCCGGAGTAGTTGTGGGTGAGCGGCAAGGGGGTCTGCTCCCGTTGGGGCGCTGGGGTTCGGTGGATGGACCCGCCCAATAGACTGTACGGCGGCGGGAGCCACAACTGGCCAAGTGGGGCGGCGTGCGCGCCGACCGGCCCGAGGTCGTCCCGCCGTGCGGCCCCGATTACCTTTCCGTGCATGTCCGCGACCCTCGTGAAGCTCCCGCGCCGCTCGCAATGATCGACCTGCTGACCACCTACAAGCCTTTCGTGGCCGCCGGTGCGCTCGGCGTCATGTGGCTCGTGGAGGGGCTCATTCCGATGTTCGAGGGCCGCCGCGAGCGGGCCCGGCACGACGCCTCGAATGTGACCCTGGGCGTGTTCAACGCGGTCGTGGCGGCGTTCATCTTTGCGGGTGCGACGTTGCTCGCGACCGAGTGGGCCCGCGACAATTCCTTCGGCATCCTGCACTGGCTCGGCGTCGAGGGCGCGTGGGCGTTTGCACTGGGCTTCGTCCTCTTCGACATGTGGCAGTACTTCTGGCACCGCCTCAACCACCAGATCCCCTTCCTGTGGCGCTTTCACGCGGTCCATCACGCTGACCGCGAGCTCAGCGCCAGCTCCGGGCTGCGCTTCCACACGGGAGAAATCGTGCTTTCGTCGATCGCGCGCCTCGCCGTGCTGCCGCTGCTGGGCATGACGGTCGGCCAGGTGCTCGTCTACGAGGCCGTGCTGCTTCCCGTCATCCTCTTCCATCACGGGAACGTGGGCGTTCCCAGGGGCGCGGACCGGTGGCTGCGCTGGCTCATCGTCACTCCGTGGATGCACTGGGTCCACCACTCGGACTACCAGCCCGAGACCGATTCGAACTATGCCAGCGTCTTTTCGTTCTGGGATCGGATCTTCGGGAGCTTCCGCCTCGTCGCGGACCCCCGCACACTCACGCTGGGGCTGGAGGACACGGATCGCCGAGGAGAGTGGGCAACGCTGCCGGGGATGGTGGCGATGCCGTTCCGGCGGCGGCGGGGACGGCGGCGGACAACCCGGGGCGCCACCCGTGGCCCCACGGAAGGCCGGGGGCGCTGACATGCTCCAACAGGACGCACTCCCCCGCCTGGTCCGTGTCTTCGCCCCGGCCTCGGTGTCGAACCTGGGGTGTGGCTTCGACATCTTCGGCATGGCGCTGGACGGTCCCGGCGACGAGGTCGTCGTGCGGGCCGCAAAAGGGACCGGGATCGTCTCCGTGTCGGTGTCGGGCGACGCCGGGCGCGTGCCGACGGACCCCGCTCGCAACGCGGCGGCACTGGCCGTAGAAGGCGTGCTCGACCGCCTCGGATCGGCGGCGGGCGTTGCGATCGAAGTCCACAAGGGTATCCCCATGGCGTCGGGACTGGGCGGCAGTGCGGCAAGCGCGGTGGCGGGCGCGGTGGCGGCGGACGCCCTGCTTGGCGGCAAGCTCGACAGGACCGCGCTGCTCGAGTGCGCCATGATCGGCGAACAGAAGGGTTCCGGCGCCGATCACGCCGACAACGCGGCCCCCTCGCTGCTCGGGGGATTCGTGCTGGTGCTGCCGGGCCGGCCCCCGAAGATGGTGGAGCTGCCGACGCCGGAAGATCTGTTCGTCGCCGTCGTGCACCCCGAGATGGAGGTCGAGACCCGGCATGCGCGGACGATCCTGGGCGACACCATCTCGCTCAAGGCGGGTGTTCAGCAATGGGGGAACGCGGCAGGGATGGTTGCCGGGCTGTTCCGAGGCGACTGGGATCTGATCGCGCGGTGCCTATGCGATGCGGTGGCTGAGCCCGTGCGCGCGAAGCTGGTACCCGGATTCGAAAGGGTGCGCGCGAGCGCGATCAATGCAGGAGCGACCGGGGCCGGGCTCTCGGGTTCAGGACCGTCGGTCTTCGCCGTGTGCCGGGGGCGGGACGCTGCGGAGAGGGTCGTGACCGCAATGGCGGGAGCGTTTCGCGACGAGGCCGGCGTCCAATCCGACACGGTGGTTTCTTCCGCTTGCGCGGCGGGTGCACGGATTGTGGACGCCAGTTAGTTTGGGCCGATGTTGAGCTGGCTGCGCCTGACCAAACGGAGCATTTTCGCGATCGCCTTCCTGATGAGCCTGTCGGCTCCGGCGTTGGCGGATGCCCAGGTGGTTAGGGGCCGTCTCGTGGACGCCCTGGACGGCAGCAGCCTTGGTACGGCCATGATCGTACTGGTCAACCCCCAGGACATCGAAGAAGCGAGGGTGCTCAGCCGCTCCAGCAGCGGCCTCTTCGAACTGGAGGCACCCCGACCAGGCGAGTACCGTCTCAGAGCCGAGCGGATCGGGTACGCCACCAGCTATTCCGAGTCTTTCGATCTTGCCGCGGGAGATACCCTGGTGATCGAGATCCGGGCCGAAGTGGAAGCCATCTCACTTCGCGGCATCGAGGCCGTGGCCGATCGACAGTGCAGGGTGCGCCCCGGCGAGGGGCTGGCGGTCACTCGAGTCTGGGAAGAGGCGCGGAAGGCGCTGGAGGCGGCGGCGTGGACGCAGGAACTGGGTCTTTATCGGTACGATGTCCTTCGCATCAAGCGGCGGCTCGATCGCCGTGGTCGCACGGTCCAATCCGAAGACCGAGTCTATTCGGAGCTTCTCGCAGCAGCACCGTATGTCTCGCTACCCGCGGACTCGCTGCGGGCGGGAGGATTCGCGCGCTATTCGCCCGAAGAGTCCGTCTTCTGGGCACCCGATGCGGAGGTGCTTCTGTCCGACGCCTTTCTGGACACGCATTGCCTGCTGATCAGAGGGGGACGAAACAACGAGGCGGGCGTGGTTGGTCTGGATTTCGAACCTGTGCCCAACCGGAACACGCCCGAAATCGCTGGAACCATGTGGCTGGACCAGGCGACTTCACGCCTCAGACGGCTGGAATTCGAGTACCTGAACCTCAATGCACCTGAATCTCTCATGGATGCCGAGCCCGGGGGAATGGTCGAATTCCATGCGCTGCCGGACGGCACCTGGATCGTGACCTCGTGGAGCCTGCGATTGTTCCGAGCCAGGGTGGACGCGGAAGCGTCGCGCAACCGATCGAACGTCGAACTGGACGGCATCACCCTGGAGCACGGAGAACTTCTCCGGGCCGAGGGAAACGAAGGAATTGTGTTCCGGGGCGACCCCGGACGCCGGATTGCGGGCACGGTTTTCGATAGCACCGGAGTGGGACTGCCCGGAGCACGCGTATTCGTCTCAGGCGAGGGAACCGAGGTGCTGACCGACTCCCAGGGTCGCTTCGAATTCACGCACCTGGGTACCGGCACCTACACGGTCGAATGGGAGCACCCCTACCTGATGCAGCTGGCCTATCAACCCGAGTCGGCGGAAGTCAGGATGGGGGAAGACACCGACGAATTGGAGCTCATTGAGTTCGAAGCACCGTCACTGGACCAGGTCATCAACGACATCTGCGAGGGTGTTTCGCAGCCCGGTGCCCCGATGTTGTCCGGAACAGACTGGGTGGTGCGAAGCGTCATCCTGACCGGCAGGTTGACCGGCCAGACCCCGAAGCCGGTCGAAGACATGTCGGTCAGGGTGTACTCCGCCGCGTTCGACGCGGGAGGTCTTTTTGAGCCTTTCGACCTTACCCAACTGGAAGGCAGAAACTGGCGGATCATTGCGGACGCGCCGGTGAGCGCCGACGGATTCTACGGGGCGTGCTGGCTGCCGGCTGGTGCCCCCCTGATCGTGGCTGCGGTCGGGGACAACGATGAACTCGACGCCAACAATGTCAGTCAGGTGCTTAGCCTGGTCGAGATGTTTCCCGGGAGTGTGCGCCTCATCAACGTCCCTCCCGAAGCCCCCTATCGACTCCTGGATTTGAAGATCGCCTCCCGCTAGGGCCGGATGCATCGGTGCTCGAATAGCCGAAAGATTTCCGGAACACGACACTAACCAACCCCCTGCATGCTGATCAGCACACGCGAGGCTCCCGGAGGTAGGAAGTGGAGCTTCCAGGAGGCCCTCTTTCTCGGCCAGGCCCCCGACGGCGGGCTCTTCATCCCGGTCTCCCTTCCGCGCCTCCGGGACGCCGACCGCGCCGCGCTAGCCGACCTCCCCTTTCCCGACCGGGCCGTCGTCACCGCACGTCACTTCCTCGGCGACGAGGTGGACCACCACCTCCTCCGCACCGTCACCCACGACGCGCTGAACTTCCCCGTCCCCCTGCGCGAGATCGACCCCGGCATTCACCTCCTCGAGCTCTTCCACGGCCCCACCCACGCCTTCAAGGACATCGGCGCGCGCTTCATGGCCCGCATGATGTCCGCGCTGCGCGACGACACCGCGCCCCCAGTCACGATCCTCACGGCCACATCCGGCGACACCGGCGGTGCCGTCGCCCACGCTTTCCACGGCCTGCCCGGCATCCGCGTCGTGGTCCTCTATCCGCTCGGCAAGGTCAGTCCCCGCCAGGAGGCCCAGTTCACCACGCTCGGCGGCAACGTCACGGCGGTGGCCGTCCGCGGCACCTTCGACGACTGCCAGCGCCTCGCCCGCCAGGCATTCGCCGACTCCGCTCTCAACGCGCGCCTCTCCCTGACCTCCGCCAACTCGATCAACATCGGCCGCCTTCTCCCCCAGACCTTCTACTACATCCACGCGCTGACCGAACTCGCGCAGAAGGCACCGGCGTCTGACCAGGTGGTGTCTGTCCCTTCGGGCAACTTCGGCAACCTCACGGCGGGCCTGATCGCGCGTCGCGCGCTCGGAATGTCCCTCGCACGCTTCGTCGCCGCGACCAACGAGAACTCCGTCGTGCCGGAATACCTGGCTGGCCGCGGCTTCCGCCCCCGCCCATCGGTCGAGACGATCTCGAGCGCGATGGATGTGGGGGATCCCAGCAACTTCCGGCGGATCCTGCACCTCTTCGGGGGTGACGGCGATGGTAGCGGCGATTCCGCGGCGGACGGCCCCTCATCGGACGCGTTGTGCTCGGTCCTCACCGGCTCGTCCTGGACGGACCGCGACACCCGCGACTGCATCCGCGACCTGTGGCAGCGGCGACGGATCGCGATCGACCCACACACGGCGGTGGGTCTGCTCGGTCTGCGCCGCGAGTTGCAACGGCGGCCCGGCGCGCTCGGCGTTGTCCTGGCAACGGCCCACCCCGCCAAGTTCGCCGAGACGGTCGAGCCGCTGATCGGGGAGACTCTGCCGATCCCGCCCGCGATCGCGCGGGTAATGGACCGGCCGCGCCACTCGGTCATGATCGCGCCGGAACTCGACGCGCTGCGTGAGGTCCTGACCCGTGCATAGGCACCCAAAACCCGTCACGGACTCCCGAAACGTAAACTCGACTTGTCAAAGTGTAATGTGTGATTTACAATTTGCCCTGCCCCCTATCCCCCGGCCAGCGATCCCATGCTCCAGCGCTTCGACGAACGCAACCGCGACCTGATCGTCAACATCAACGGCAAGCTGGTGCACCGCGACGAGGCGGGCGTCAGCCCCTTCGACTCCGTCGTCCAGGGCGGCGATGCCGTCTGGGAGGGCCTGCGCCTCTACGACGGCCGCATCTTCAAGCTCGAGGAGCACCTCGCCCGGCTCCGCTCGTCCGCCCTCGCCCTCGCCTTCACCGACATCCCCACGAACGACGAGATCATCGCCGAGATTCGGCGCACGCTCGCCGCCAACGACATGCGCGACGGTGTCCACATCCGCCTCACGCTGACCCGGGGCGTCAAGGTCACCAGCGGCATGGACCCCCGCCTCAACCAGTCCGGCCCCACCCTGATCGTGCTGGCCGAGCACAAGGCCCCCGTCTACGACCGCACCGGGCTGCGGCTCGTCACCAGTTCGCTGCGCCGTTTCGACCCCGACACGCTCGACCCGAAGATCCACCACGCCAACCTGCTCCAGTCGATCCTCGCGAAGATCGAGGCGAATGCCGCAGGCGTCGACGACGCCCTCATGCTGGACCGGCGCGGCTTCATCGCCGAGACGAACGCGACGAACTTCTTCATCGTGCAAAGCGGCGCAGTCATGACCAGCCACGCCGTCGCATGCCCCGAAGGCATCACGCGGTCGACCGTGCTTGAACTCTGCGCGAGGGGCGGCATCCCGGCGCGCGTCAAGGACCTCTCGCTGACCGAGGCCTACCGCGCCGACGAGGCCTTCTGCACCGGAACCATGGGCGAGCTCGCCAGCGTCACCGAGATCGACGGCCGGACGATCGGCGACGGGAATCCCGGCCCGATGACGGCACATATCAGCGACCTGTTTCGCACCTTGACCGCGGGCGCAGGGACTCCGATCTAGTCCGACGTCGCTCTACCGGCGGACTCGCCGCGCCACCAGCGCTCGCGTGGGCACGGCTGCGCCTGCGGGATGCCGCCGTCGTCTTGCGGCTCGTCGCCGACCCGAACCACCTTGCCAGGCGCCGCCACGAGCTACGCGGCGACGATGCCGCACACGAGCCGGAGACAGCCATGCCGTACCGATTCCCCACCGTTGTTCTCCGACGAGCTCTTGCCGGCTCGCAGGTTTCCTCGACGTTGACGCTGGCCATCGCGATCCTCCTCGCGGCCGCCTGCTCCCCCTACCCGTCCCCGCCGGACACCGCCCGCGATCCGGTCGTCGACACCCTGCACGGCGTCGCCATTGTCGACGACTATCGCTGGCTCGAGGACCAGGACAGCCCGGAGACGCGCGCCTGGATCGCCGAGCAGAACGCGTACGCCGAGCAGATCGTGGGGGACACGCCGCTGCGCCGAGAGCTGGAGTCACGCCTGCGCGAGCTCATGAGCGCCCCGGGAGCGATCTTCCCCCGCCGGGCCGGCGACTTCGAGTACTTCAGCTTCCGCCGGCCTGAACGCGAGGTGGCCGCCATCTACCGGCGTCCCGCGCCCGAGGAGCCCCAGCGCGACCCGACCGACCCGAGCGGCGACTTCGAGGTCGTGGTCGACCCGCTCGACATCCATCCCGACGGCACCACCAGCGTGAGCATCCGCGACTTCTCGCCGGACGGCAGCCTGCTCATGTACGCCATTCGGGACGGCGGTCAGGACGAGGTGCAGATCCGGATCCGCGACCTCGCCACCGGCGAGGATCTGCCGGACCGGCTGCCAAACTTCCTCTACGGATCGACCTTCTTCGACCCGGAGGGCACCGGCTTCTACTACACCTGGAGGTCGCGGGAAGTCGGTCCCAGGGTGCGCCATCATACCCTCGGCACCGATGTCGCGGACGACGCCGAACTCTTCGGCGAGGGGCACGGGCCCGAGACGTTCATCAACGCCACGCAGGGCGGGGACGGGCGCTACATGGTGTACACCGTTCAGCACGGCTGGGCGCGCACCGACGTGTACCTGCACGACCTGGAGGCCGACACCGGGCCGCAGCCGATCAGCGTGGGCGCCCCGGCGCGTTTTCGCGCCCGCTTCATGGACGACGAGATCCAACTGCTCACCAACCTGGACGCGCCCGGGAACCGGGTGGTCGCGGTCGATCTGCGCGATCCCGACCCCGATCCCGCCAACTGGCGCGAGGTGATCGCCGAAGCCGACGACCTGCTGACCGGCTACCAGACCATCGACGGCGCGATCTACGCGGACTACCTCCACAACGTGAGCAGCAGGATCGTGCGCTACGACATGGACGGGACGCAGGCGGCGGAAATCCCTCTTCCCGAACACCATGTGGCGACGCTGCGCTCGTGGGGAGAAGGGGCGGGACTGCTCACCCTCTCATCCCTCGTCACGCCCTCCAGCATCTTCAGGATCGATCTGGAGACGATGGAGACCGAGCCGTGGCGCCCGTCGGCGGTGCCCTTTGACGGTGCGGAGTACGAGGTGAGCCAGGTGTGGTACACGTCGGCGGACGGGACCGAGGCGCCGATGTACGTAGCGCACGGGCGGGGGCTTGAGCCCGATGGGGATGCGCCGACGCTGCTGTACGGCTACGGCGGCTTCAACAGCAACAACATGCCCCGCTTCAACAACGGCGCCGCGGCGTGGATGGAACGGGGCGGCGTCTACGCGCTGGCGACGCTGCGCGGCGGGGGCGAGTTCGGCGAGGAATGGCATCGGGCGGGGATGCTCGAGAACAAGCCGAATGTGTTCGATGATTTCATCGCGGCGGCCGAGTGGCTGATCGCGAACGGCTACACGAATCCGGACCGGCTCGCGATCCGCGGGGTGAGCAACGGCGGGCTGCTCGTCGGCTCGGCGCTGACGAAGCGGCCGGACCTCTACCGGGCGGTCTTCTGCGGCCTGCCCGACCTCGACATGGTGCGCTTCTACCAGTTCACCGACTCGAACAACATGCCGGCGCTGCTCGAATACGGGAACGCGGCGGTCAGGGAGGAATTCGAGGTGCTGCGGACGTTCTCGCCCTACCAGAATGTGCGGGATGGCGTGGACTACCCGGCGGTGATGCTGACGCAGGGCGACCTGGACACGCGGGTGCCGCCGCTGCAGGCGCGGAAGATGGCGGCGCGGCTTCAGGCGGCGACGAGTTCGGGGCTGCCGGTGATTCTGGACTACGATCCGCGGATGGGACACGCCGGTGGGCGGACGTTCAGCCGGAGTGTGCGGAATGCGGCGATGGAGCTGGCGTTCCTGATGGGGCAGCTTGGGGTTGAGGAGGAGGTGATCCAATGACGCACCGGATCTCGCGCTTCGGTCTTGCGGCTCGCGGACTGCTCCCGCTGGTGCTCGCATTTCTTGCTGTGCTGGCGCTCGGGCCCGCGTCGCCGCTCGCCGCCCAGTGCGGCGACTGCGTCTTTCCCGGCGAGACCTGGGAAGTCGTGCGCGGCTCCGACCTCGCCGAGCACGGCTGGGACCGGGAGACGCTTCAGCGCGCCGGCGCGTTTTTGCGGGACAGCGCCAACTCGACCGGGGTGGTGGTTGCGCACAAGGGCCGCGTCGTCTTCAGCTTCGGCGACATCGAGGAGCTTTCGTACCTGGCCTCGGTCCGCAAGAGCATCCTCGCAATGCTGTACGGGCACTGGGTCGAGAACGGCGTGATCGACCTGGATGCCACGATGGAAGACCTCGGCGTCGACGACATCGGCGGCCTGTTGCCGATCGAGCGGCAGGCTACGGTCGACCACCTGGTCACGGCGCGCTCCGGCGTCTACCACCCCGCGTCCAACTCCGGAGACAACCTGGCGGACGCGCCCCCGCGCGGCTCCCAGCAGCCCGGCACCTACATGCTGTACAGCAACTGGGACTTCAACGCCGCGGGGGCCGTCTTCGAGCAGCTCACCGGTCGCAATATCTACGACGAGGCGCAGGCGCAGCTCGCCATCCCCCTGGGCTTTGAGGACTGGGACCGCTCCGTGCACCGGAAGAGCGGCAACTTGACCATCTCGCGAAACCCGGCGTACCACTTCTGGCTCTCCACGCGCGACATGGCGCGCATCGGCCACCTCATGCTCAACGAGGGCGCCTGGGACGGCGAGCAGGTCATTTCACGCGAGTGGGCTCGGCGGATCGTCAGCGTCGTGACGCCTCTGGAAGAGATGAACCCGCCGGGCAGGCGCGACGGCTACTTCGGGTACGGGTACATGTGGTGGGTCTTCGACGGGCCCCGGGTGAGCGGCCCCTTCGAGGGTGCCTACACCGGCAGGGGTGCCGTGGGCCAGTGGATCAGCGTGTTTCCGGCGCTCGACCTCGTGATCGCGCACAAGACCAAGTCGGCCTATGGGCGTACCACGAGCTGGCGGTCGTGGCAGCGGCTGGTGGAGTTGCTTTTTGAAGCCCACGGCGTCGAGATGCCCGGGCCGTATCCGTGGACGCTGGCTGGCTAGGGGTCCGGGGGCGGCGGGTACGACTCGTGGACCTGCACCACCTTCCACTCGCCTTCTATGCGCTGCACCACGATGCTCCATACCTCGTGACCGCTGGTCGGCTCTCCATCCTCGCCGACGTTGGTCGAGTGAATGACCGACGTGGCCACCGCGGCGTCCCGGCCCAGCACATGCACTGTGCTTTCTCCCAGCGTGAAGTGCACGTTCCTTCCGACGCCGGGGAAGTACTCCTTCATCGAGGCACGATGTGACTCCAGCGGGGTGACCTCCCCGCGGCTCGCCCAGGCGAAGTTGGGGCCGTCCAGGTGATATCCGATGAAGCCGTCCACATCGTGACCGTCGATGGTCTCGACCATCTCGTTGGCGAACTGACGTATGGAGTCGCCAAGCGCCGCACGCTCGGCATCGGTGAGCTCTCCATCACCGATCCCGGCGCACCCCGCCAACAGTACCGACAAGCCCAGGACTGAGCTCTGCGTTCTCATGGTTGTCACTCCTTTGGGTCGAGCCGCTCCCGCTTCCAGAGATCCCGCACCTCGTCGTCCAGGCCCGTCATCTCCCAACGGATCAGCGAGATCGGGAGCCGCCCGGCTGCCATGAACGTGTCGTGGAACTCCCGGAGGTCGAAATCGTCGCCCAGCTGGCGCTTGCGATCGGCGAGGAGTTGCTGCATCTGCAGCATGCCGATCGCGTACCCCAGCCCGTATCCGGGCGGTCGGCGAAGGTAGATCTCGGCGTCCACGCGCGCAACGTTCTCGTCCAGCCACGGGGTGCGCTCCATCCACCACGCTACGACTTCGTCGACTGTCATCTCGTTGAGCTGGAGCCACACGTCCGCCGGCACCCTGGCGGCCCGGAAGATACCGAAGACGTAGATGAGCTCACGGACCCGCGGCGCGTCATCGAGCAAGCCGGCGTTCATGACGGCTTCTTCCAGATAGGTGGCCCAGCCTTCGCTGCGCGCCCCGCTGCTGATCTTGCCGCGGATGGGGTGCGTGTTGTGCCGTGCGACCAGGCCGTCGAAACGATGCCCGGGGATGACAGCGTGCAGGTGATCGGGCGTCGGGTCACGGAACTGCACCTGCTCCCAGAAGTTCGGGCCGCCGGGACGGACGATCCACGGCACGTTCGTGTCGAGCTCCCCGATGTAGTCCGGGATCGTGATGATGTCCTCCTCCACCAGGAAGTCGCGGATCCGCGTGTCGACGCTGTCGATCCGCGCCTCATACTCCTCCGCCGACGCCGGCAGCTCGAGCGGCGGCAGATGCCGGTTCCGGTGCTGTTCCAGCGCATGCACGCCCCAGAGGCGATCCAGATCCCGCAGGCCCACCGTGACGATCTGATCCGCGTCGTACGGCATGAGCTTCACGTGCTTCAGGTACCAGTCGAACATCTCTCGACCCACGCCGCCCTGCGCGGTCATGTCGCCTCGATTCGCGACGAGCCAGTCGTGGAAGCCGCGGACGGCCTCCCGGGCCGCGGCGATGTCGGCGCGGAGGTCGGGTTGCTGCGTGGCCGCCCGCTCGTGGAAGTCGTCGTACCAGCCAAGGACGCCGGCCGGCGGCGTTGCCCGGTACGGGTAGCCGTGCCCCACGCCGTCGGCGTTGGTCAGATTGAAGATCGCGAGGTCCGCGTAGTCGGCGGCTACTTCCGTCAGGTTGTTCCTGGCCTGCTCCACCAGGAGTGAGATGGCCTCTAGGCGCGTCCGGAGCGCGGTGGTCCCATCGTCGTCCAATGGCAAGTCCGCGAACGTGATGCGCAGCATCTGATCCACATAGAAGCCGGGGTCCCTGGACCAGGGGCGGGACACGTTCAATGTGAAGTCGTGACGATCGAATCGGGAACGAACTGCCAGATAGTCGACCTGTTGATCGAGCTCCCAGTCCACGACCGCCATGTCCTCGAGCCGCGCCTGGAAGTCCCGCATCGTGGCGCGACGCCCCTCGACGGCCGCCTCACCGTAGTCGGGATAGACATCGGTCGCGCTGCCGGCGATGTCCCGGTTCGGAACGTTGCCCGACGCCCTGGCCGGATCCATCCACTCGAGGAATTCCTGGAACAGGGCAACGAGGTCATCGTAGGTGCCCGACCCGTCCGGCATGCCCTCCTCACGTGCGTCTCCCGCCTGCCATTGGCACGCCGTTAAGAGCAGGAGGAGGAAGAGGAGCGCCGTCGAGGCGGACTTGATCGAGGTCAACGCCTTCATATGCCCTGATCCCCCGTGATGAGGTGCCCTTGGGTACGGTGCCAGTCGGCCAGGCCGAGGAACGCTGAATCCCTCAGGTTGGTGACAGAATGCTACCAAACAGCGCGCCGCGCCACGTCAGGTGGGGCGGTCGGCTGCGCCGGCGCCCCACAACCCGTATCTTGATCCGCCGGATGATCTGACGTCGCTATGCGGAGGGACCTGGGATGAAAACATCCTGTTGGGCGACACGAGGCATTCTGGGAGGGTCCGTCCTCGGCCTTGTCGTGCTTGTGGGGGCGGGCGGATGTGCATCGGAGGGCACCTCGGACAGGACCGGGGCTCGCACACTCGACGACATCCTCAAGGCCGGTACGATCAGGATCGGTTTGAATCCGAGGATCCCGCCGCGCGCCCTGTACGACGACCAGAACGAGATCGTCGGGTTCGAGGTTGACGTCGCATCCGAGATCGGTCGCTTGCTCGGGGTCGATGTCGAGCTCGTGGTCGTCGGCTCACCGGACCGCATTCCGTTCGTCGCGCTGGGAAAGGTGGATGCCGTCATGGGCGCGATGACGCGGGACTCCAAGCGGGCAAAGGTCATCGACTTCAGCGTTCCGATTCACACGTCGAGCTACGGTGTCCTGACCCGGAAGGACACGGGCATCACCACGTGGCAGCAGCTCAACCACGAGAACATCACCCTCGTTCAGGTACGGGGCACCGTCACAGTCGAGATCGTCAAGCGGCTGTTGCCGCAGGCCCGGCTACTGCTGCTCGACAACTACACGGACCGGGACCGGGCGCTGGCCCAGGGTCGCGCGGACGCGTCGGTGGACGGGATCGACACCCTCGGGTTCCGGTTCACGCGTGCGTTTTCCGATGTCGACTGGTATTGGTTCGCGACGCCCGACTTCCGACCCCCCGACTACTCGGGGTTCGGGGTCGCCAAGGGTAACGACACGCTCCGGGACTGGCTGAACGTCGCTGTCTACGAGATGCACGAGTCCGGCTTCATCGCGACTCGCTGGGAGGAGTGGTTCGGAGCCCCGATGGCCACCCCCGTACCGTTCACTCCCTTCTTCCAGTAGGGGTAGCCGCACTCGTGGCGCCGAGGGACCGACCAGTGGCGACCGGCCGGGACTGACGTGGCCTATACGCTGCAATGGGGGCAGGTCGTCGGTTTCACGGGCTACCTGATCGGGGGAGCCTGGCTCGCGCTCCAGATTGCGTTTCTCGCCTTCGTCGGGGGCGTCACCATCGCCACCGTCAATGCGACCGTTCTGTCCTATGGCAGGAGCCGAGCGTTGCGCGCTGCGGTGAGCAGCTACGTCGCCTTCTTCATGAACACACCGGTCCTGGTACAGATCTTCTTCCTGTTCTTTGCTCTGCCGGAAATGGGTGTGTTCCTGTCTTCCTACCAGGCCGTGCTGCTGGGGTTGACGCTCAACGTCAGCGGGTATCTGACGGAAACGCTGCGTGCCGGCTTCCAGTCCGTACGCAGGTCGGAGATCGAGGCGGCGGAAACGCTCGGCATGAGCGTTGCACAAATGACGTGGTACGTCATTCTGCCCCACGTCATCCGAGTGCTCTATCCACCGTTGACCAACCAGTACATCCTGCTGACGATGACGACGTCCATCGCGTCGATCTTCGGTCTCGAGGAGCTCACCGGCCGGGCCTACAACGTCAGCGCCGAGACCTTCCGCTCATTCGAGGTCTTCTCGTTGTCGGCCGTCCTCTACGTGGTGTTGACCTTCGTCGCCAGCGCCGTGCTGTGGCTCATCGGACGCTATCTCTTCCGCGTCAAGGCGAGGTTCGTCTGATGGGTGGGTCCCTCCTGGAGCAGCTGCCCCTCTTCCTGTCGTATTCCAATGTGTCGTTTCTGGCCCGGGCCTTTGGCGTAACCGTGGCCCTGTCGATCGTCGGCTGCGTCGTCGGGTACACCGTCGGCGCGCTGCTCGCCTTCATTCGTAACCGCCATGTGGTCGACGTGTTGCCCGCGCGCTTCCTTTCCGTCGGGTTCAGCGAGACCTTCCGGCGGGTTCCGTTCCTGGTCAAGCTGATGGTGGTCTTTTTCGCTTTCGAGGTCGTCGGGTTGAGGGTCTCCATGTTCACCGTCACTGCGACCACGGTTGCGCTGGCCGCGGCCGCCTTCTCGGCGGAGATCATGCGCGCGGGGCTCGAGGCATTGCCCGAGAGTCAGTGGGACGCGGCGGAATCCATGAACATGGGGGGCGTCATGAGCCTCAGACTCTGGGCGTTGCCACAGTCGTGGAAGGTCCTTCTGCCGTCCACGCTGAGCTTTACGGTCGGCCTCATCAAGTCGACGTCGATCGCCTCGCAAATCTCCGTCTTCGAGTTGACCTACGCGGCGAAGGTCCTGAACGAGAGAGGGTTCTCGCCCGTCCTGAGCTTCGGGTCCCTGCTCGTCCTATACTTCATGATCTGCTACCCGCTCAACCTCTACGCACGAAGGCTCGAGAGGCAGCTGGAGCGACCTCGTGGCTGGAAGTCGGGCGCCCCGTTGCTCGCCGAGTCCGGGGCTGCATGACCGCGACTGACCACTCCAACCGACCCGAAAAATGACGACATCGACGAGTCCCGGGATGCAGTATCTGCGAGGTGCGATCGACTGCCATATGCATGTCTGCCCGCACATCAACGGCCGGTCGATCAACGTGTTCGAGGCGACACGACAGGCGGCCGACGCCGGCATGCGTGCCATCGGCCTGATGGACAACTTCGGCAACAGCTCGGGGTTAGCCGCCCTGGCCATGGCCGAACTCGGGTCGCTGGGCGTCGAAGTGTTCGGCGGGATCATCATGCAGCCGATCGCTGGAGGCGTCACGGTCGAGGCCGCACGTACGGCGCTGGCCTACGGGTACGGTCCGGGAACCGGCGCTCGCTTCGTCTCGCTGCCCACCCATCACACGCGCCATGTCGCCGAGCGTGAGGGCCGAAGTCCTGCCTACCTCGAGACGACGTTCTCGGTGCCCCGGTCGGGCAAGGTGCCGGACGTGGTGCTCGAGATCATGGATCTGGTCGCCGAGGCCGATGCGGTCTTCGACTGCGGTCATGTGGCCGGGCACGAAGCGGTCGCGTTGGTCGAGGAAGGCAAGCGACGGGGTCTCGAGCGACTGCGCACCCAGGCGGCACGCTATACCGAAGACGAGATCAAAGCCGTCGTCGCCGCCGGTGCGTACGCCGAGTTCTCGTTCTTCATCCTGACGCATGCGACGCAGGTGAGCCTGACCCATGTGGACAGGGAGAAGCACCGCTCGAAGGGCATGACCATCGACGAGATGGTGCCCAGGATCCGGGCCGCGACCCCGGAACGTGCCATTGTCTCGAGCGATGCGGGTGTCTTCCTGCTGCCGCCGCCGGTCGAGGCGTTTCGGGAGTACATGTTGCTCCTGGAGAGCGCCGGTTTCAGCGAAGAGGAGATCCGCACGATGAACTCGACCAATCCTCGAGAGCTGTTCCGGATCCGTGCCGCCCCGGTCCAGTCGGTCTGATGCATCACCTGGAAATCGATCGCCTCACGGCGAGCTACGACGGGAAGGAAGAGGTCCTCGTCGACGTCAGCATTCAGGTAGCGAAGGGAGAGATCATCAGCCTGATCGGCCCTTCGGGCTCGGGGAAGAGCTCGTTGTTGAGGAGCCTCATGGGGCTCCTGGTGCCGACGTCCGGCGAGGTGATGCTGGACGGGGAGAAGGTCGACTATACGAACAGGAAGAGCGTGAAGGCGCTCCGGGAGCGGCTGGCGATCGTCTTTCAGCAATACAACCTGTTTCAGAACATGGATGCGCTGCGCAATGTGACCGTCGCACCGGTCAAGATCCGCAAGCGCAACGCCCGAGAGGTCGAGGAGGAAGCCACCGCCCTTCTCCGGAAGGTGGGTCTCGGCGACAAGCTGCACGCGTATCCTGACGAGCTGTCAGGCGGCCAGCAGCAACGGGTGGCGATCGCTCGGGCCCTGGCCCTCAAGCCGGACATCCTGCTGCTGGACGAGGTGACGTCGGCGCTCGATCCCGAGCTGGTCAGTGAGGTGCTCGACGCGATCCGCGTCCTGGCCGCCGACGGGATGACCATGCTGATGGTCTCTCACGAGATGGCGTTGGTCCGCGAGATCTCCACAAGGGTAGTCATGATGGACCGAGGCAGGGTGATCGAGGAAGGCTCCGCGGACCGGATCTTCGACAACCCTCAGACGCGACGGTGCCGGGCGTTCGTGGGCAAGATCCTCAGCCACTGAAGTGGATCCGGGGCGGGTTGTGCCGGGCTGGCGGACCGTCAGATCCGCAACACCCCTATGGCCCGAGCGCTCCTATCGGTACGACTCCGACGCCATCCGGTCTTGAGTAACCGTATCCGCTTGCCACGATCACCCCGAGGGCCTGGGGCGGGCCGACCCTTCGCTGATCGACACGCTCGGCGAGCCTGAGCAGATTGCGGGCCCCCTCCTCGACCATCCTCGGACCCAGCTTCACCTCGAAGGCCGCCCAACGGCCGTCGCGGGCCTGGACCACGGCATCCACCTCGAGCCGTCCGTTCTCCCGGTAGTGGAAGACCTCGGCATCGGCCGCCTGCGCGTACACGCGGAGATCGCGGACGACCATCGACTCGAAGAGGAGCCCGAGGAATCTGAAATCCTTGAGCAGCCGGCTGGGACCTGCCCCCAGTGCAGCCACTGCCAGCGATGGATCCACGAAATGGCGGATCGGGCGTTTGCGCAGGACTGCCCGTGAGCGGAGATGGGTGGCCCAGGCCGGTTGGTCCTCGATGATCATCGTCCTCGCCAGGGCGTTGAGGTAGTCCGCAGCGGTGTGTGGCTTGATCCCTCCGTTGTCCCGGCCTCCCACATCCGCGGCAAGCTTCGATGTCGCTACAGCAGTGCCGATGTTCCTGGCCAGGGAACGCAGAAGCAGCCTCACCCGCTGGGGGTCCCGGCGGACGCCGTCCACGTCCCGAATGTCCACACGCGCCAACTCCTCGACCTGGCCACGATTCGCCCGCTGCGCACGGGCCAGCGGCCAATCCACGCTTTCAGGCCATCCGCCCCGGCAGATGAGTTCGGCCACCTCGCCAATGGGTATGGCGTGTTCCCCGGCCTTGGGGGGTTCCCCCGCGAGCATGCGCTTCAACGAGATGGCACCGGATGACCGGCCCGCCTCGTGTAACGACATGGGGCGCAAGCGAAGACGCACTATGCGGCGCATCCCCGTGTGCCGAGTAGCATCGTCCGCAGGGATGGCCGACCCGGTGAGAATGAACTGACCCGGTGCCCGCCGGTCATCGACGGCCCGCCTCACGTGGTTCCAGACCCTGGGCACCAGTTGCCACTCATCGATGAGTCGCGGCGGTGGACCTTTGAGCACTTCGGCCGGATCGGCTTCCGCAAGGTATCTGGCGTCGTCGTCGACATCGAGCAGCACTTCACTCGCAGCGAACTCCCTCGCAGTCGTGGTCTTGCCGCAACCCCGAACACCCTCGATCACGACGCAACCGGTGGCGCCGAGGAGTTGCCGCATCTCCAGGTCGACAGTCCTGGGGAGGTATCGTCTCATTGGCGGCTCTCGTTGGGGAAAGGACAACGGCAGAAAACCGACGTGTCTAACGGCAGAAATATAATAAGCACAACGGCACGAATACGACACTGTTGACAGCAGAAACAGGGAATGATCGCCGCTCGAATGCCGAGGAGATTTGTCCGCCCCCAGCAGTCCGTGGGCAAATCCCCGCGAGCACCGAGAGCGGTGAGGCGCCGGGCTGGCATTTCCGTGTAGATTCGCATCTTCTTGCGGTGCCTGTAGTTGCATCTTTGTTAGCCCGAATTCCCGCTGAATGACTCCCGCCGTTCCCGATTTCAGCCGCGAGCCCG
>LXNI01000046.1_pt1 | contig 127404 bp, 92 predicted proteins | sample 809091 | NCBI WGS metagenome assembly LXNI01 (sample SAMN04870527, study PRJNA318959) | sponge metagenome | biome: 01000161; feature: marine sponge reef; material: water | host: Sarcotragus foetidus | place: Greece: Milos, Mediterranean Sea | collected 2013-05-29 | depth 5-7 m
TTGCGGCGCGCAAAAGGCCCATGCCCAACAGGAAGTCCGCTACCCGCAGCTGTTGGAACACGGCGGCAAACGCTTTGCCGCTTACGTCAACGAAATCAACGGCACCCCGACCTGGATCATCGACACCGACTCGCTGGACTTTACGCTCGGCTCCTCAATCAGTCTGACGAGCGAATCCGAAGTCGAGACCAAGGCGGACGCCTTCGTCGAGGCCCACAAGGATGTATTCGGCGTCAACCCCGTGAACCTTGACGGACCGACCATTATTCGAAGCGGCGAGGTGTGGCTGATCAGCTATCAGCAGGTGTTCAGCGAGTTGAACGTTTTGGGCGCCAAGCTCGGCTTTACTGTCACGCGCCAGGGTCGCCTGCTTGCGGCCGGTGCCCGCCTCTTCCCGAAGGTGACGGTCAACACCACCCCCGGCCTGTCCAAAGAAGCCGCCATGCAGTTGGTCACCGGACACGCCTCCATCCCGAAGCCAGACGTGTCGGCCAAGGACGATCTCGTCATCCTGGCTGTCGAAGAAGACGGCGCCTACGTGTACGGCCTGGCCTGGGAAATCACCGTATCCAACCATAACCTGAAACCCCCGCGCAGCAAGACCTTCCTAGTCGATGCCCACTCGGGCAAGATCCTGCAGGAGTACGATAACATAAGCCACGGTGGCCATCTGGCGTTGGCGGAGCCGGATCGGGCCGACAAGTCCGGCGGGGGCGCCAATCCAGCGGCGAGGGATGAGCGGGCCGCTGCGCAAAGCACATGCGCATCCATTTCAGGGTCAACGCATGGTATTGAAGGGCACATATCGCTGAATTATTACCAGATGCCCGCTAATTCCGAGGACGCGTTGCACCGCGTAACAGGCGCCGGCTCTCCTCACGCCAGGTTTTCGGTGTCGGGCGGCTTGCCCAGCTTTAGCTGCGAGGGGTACGCGGACGCGGGCGGCAACTACAGCGCGGGCCTGGATAACGCCGGTACGTACACCGTTACGTTCTATGTGGAAAGTGATACCGTTGCAATCGGGCAATGGGCAAAAGGCGCCGGAGAGCCGTCGCTCGCATGCCAGCAGCAAGTTTCGTTCACGATGGACGTGTACGGTCACGAGAAGCTGGACTACGGCTGGGGCTGGGGAGTGAGCGGAGACGGGGGCACGTCATCCTTTATGCTCAACGGCATCTATAATACGATCGAGATGCAGAATTACTTTCGGAGGATAGTAGACGACGAACACATGCCCACTCAGGCCGTAACTCTCAGCGTACGCCAAGGTCTTCATGCCACCGCTGATGCTGTCGGCGTAACAATTGGCATGGGCGGAGCCGCTGCCATGTCCAATGAGATCGTCATGCACGAGTATGGGCATCTAGTTGTAAATCCACTGGTGCCCCCGGGAGAAGGTGATCGGGAAGAGGGAAATGAGCGAAAGGCTGTGCAGGAGGCCGCATCGGACTATTTTGCGGCAGATGTGACCGGGGACGCCCTTTTTGGAGGGCCCGCGCCGGATCTTGGTGTGGATCCAGTGCTGGATGCGGCAGACGGGGATCTCAGCGCATACATGAGGAACCTGGCCAATGATTGCAAGAAGGATTACGTGCTGTGCGGACGCGAAAACGAGTACGAGATGAGCCGGGTGCTTTCGGGAGCCGTCTGGTCATTGCGCGACATGGCGGCCCTAGGTGCATCGCGGGCCACGGAGTTGTTCTATGGCGCACTGGCCATGGAACCGTCGCCGTCGAATTTTGAAGCCGTCTACGATAATATGTACGCAGCTGCCGGCGAGGGGGAGAAAGGTGCGATACATTCCGAATTCTTTAAGCGCCTTGTAATTGGCCCTATGCGGCCGACCGAACTGGTCGCCATGTGCAGCACATCGGGCAACATTGTGCTCACCTGGACGGACGAGGCCTCGGGCGAAGCCGGCTATGAGGTCATGCGGCAAACCGATGACGGAGCGCTGCAGCTGGTGGTGCGCCTCGGTCCAAACGTCGAAACGTATTCCGACACCGGTGCGTCGTGCGGAGGCAGTTCACAGACGACGTATTCCTATCACGTGACCGTATTCAGCACGTCCGGTTCGGCGAACGCCGATACGCTGCGGACGGTGTCCGTGCCAGCCACATATTCCGCAAGCCAGAGCCAGGGTAAACTCCGAGCGTCAAGTCTGGTTGTACCGGAAGCGCTCCATACCGATGAACAAGTAACGTTTGCAACGGAGCTGCACGGCGTGTATCCGAACCCGTTCAATCCTGTAACCACCGTATCGTATGCGCTGAAGGAAGAGGATCAGGTGCGTCTGGTCGTCTATAACGTGCTGGGCCAAAGAGTGGCGGTGCTAGTGGATGGCGTACAGGCGGCAGGAGAACACACCGTTGCTCTGGATGGGAACCGGCTGCCCAGCGGGCCGTATTTCTTGCGTATGGAAACGTCGACCTATCGGCAATCCCGCATGATGATGCTGGCCAAGTAGCCACAGGACCACCAATTGCCCCCTGCATTCATGCAATTACAGCGATTTAGCCTGCTGATACCGGGATTATTTGCACTACTGCTGGTGCACGCACCGGCGGAAGCGCAGTCCTTCGGACCGGCGACGTGGATCCGGCAGGCCTGGACCGCAGGGGACGACTTCATTCCCATGGATATCTCCATTGGCCCGCACGAAGAAGTCTTTGTGACCGGCTTGCTGAGCAGGGGAGATGATGCCTGGTTTGAGGCTTCGGCGGATTCAGCGGATATCCGCATGCTGGATACGCCACTCTATGGTACCGGGTTTCTGGTTCGATACGATGGCGAGACCGGCAAACTGGGGTTCGTGCAGTCAGGAAGCGTGCTCGCTGGTTATCCCCCAACCGTTGCCAGCAGGTACAGCACCGGCCACTCCGTTGCCGTAGTTGACGGCCGGCTGTTCCATGGCGAAGGTATCGGACCAAATGAGGCTTACAGGACGGGCTCGGCCATGGTTACCGTGCGTGATCTGGAGGGCTCGGTACAGTACCGGATCGGACCACGCGAGGTTACGCCGCTATGGTGGAGCATTTTCATACAGGGGATCCGCTTTGACGCGCAGGGCAATCTTTATCTGGCTGGCACGTACAATGACACGCTTTACTTTTCGCCGGATGTGGTTCTGGCTCCGTCCAGAAGATCCCACCACGCTACATGGGATGTGTTCGTGGCCAGCTACGCGCCGGACGGCCTGGTGCGCTGGGCACATCAGGTAGAAGGCGGCACGGACGACCTGTGGATTTCGAACGGGTGGTTCGGCAGGGCCGCCTTTGACGTGGATGTAGCAGGCAATATGGTGCTCGGGGCCGTCGCCGATGACGTGCCGCCTCCTGCATTCAGCGCTGCGGAAGACGGCGTCGTGCTGGCGCATTACAGCAGCAGCGACGGTGCACTGCAACGCATTCAAACGCTGAACGATCTGGGAATCTCCTACACCCCTTCATTCAGTACGCTGCGTAATCACATGGGGCCGATTTACCGCGGTTTTGCAAACAGTTACGTGGCGCGTCCGAAAAGCATTCGTCTTGACAGGAGCGGGAATATGTACACGCTGTGGCGCAAGAAGACGGCTGATGGCGCCTTATTCAATTCGCTTACGGTTGGCGATTCGACGCTGCACCGCCGGGAGGAGGTGTATATATATGTCCTGACGAAGTTTGATGCGCAGGGGACGTTTTTGTGGGCCCGGAGGCTGGACAGCCATTATGTGTTGTCTCCGGGCGGCCTGGAGGTCGCAGAGAATGGCCACGTATATGTGTGGGGAATTTTCCGGGGACGTTACGCCGAGTTCGAGGGAGTCCGGTTGACGCAGGAAGAAGCCGAAGGTCTTGACGGCTTCTTGGTGCACTACGACGAAAGTGGCTATCTCGTACGGGCGCTCCATCTGGAGACCACCGGAGACACGGGGGATTATATTGAAGCGCTGGAGATAGGGGCTTCGGGAGACGTATATGTAATCGGCAGCTTCCGGGCCGATCGGGCGATTCTGGGTGCGGATACGCTGTACGCCCGGGGCAAAGGCAACCTGTTCATCGCCAAATACGGCGCCATGTCCCTGTCGTCGGAGCCCTCGGATGAAGTCCCCTCCAGGGAGATCGAGGTATCGAATTATCCCAATCCGTTCCGCGACGCAACGACAATCACGTACAGTGTCCCGACACCGGGCCATGTTCGGCTGACGGTATACGACGTACTTGGGCGCAAGCTGGCCGTGCTCGTGGACGAACGGCAAAGCGCAGGATCGCACTCCGCAAAGCTGGACGCGTCCAGTTGGCCGAGCGGCGTATACCTGTACCGCCTCGAGGCTGGCAATCAGGTCGCAACGGGCCGGCTGGTGCGTCAAAAATAAGTTGCGGCCCCCGGCTGCTGCCCAGCGAGATCTACCACTCCGAACGCTCCCAAAACAGTTCCCGGAACCCCTCCCCTCCGGTTTGCACGGATGGCTTTTGACGTGAACCGAGATGCCGGGCGGGTCCTCGCGCTGCGTCAGGTCAGCGACAGCGTACACTCGCAACTGCTGTTGCTGAGCACGCCGGGCAATACCGTTTGCAGCACGGGCATCGAGGTGGCTGCCACCGATCCCGCCGGAGACGGATCGTTCACGATATGCGCCATCAGCGGAAACTGTAGCGCACAGGCGAGACAGGCTCTCGTAGAACAACCCGTTCCAACTCCCAATTCCCTCATCATCACACTGCGCTGACCGTGCTCAAAGGACATACGCTTCGTCCTCCCTTCCCCGTTGCCGATCCGGTCTGGTAACATGGCAAGGCCTCCCTCTGGCAACCCATGAGCCAAGCCACGCCGCCGAGCCAAGAATAGCCTACTGGACTAATCGCCTCGGGTGCAGTTACGTGGACCTGATTCATAATGCGGTTCCAACCGGCACCTTGCACTGCACAGTGGCGTTAGCCCGTGATGCCGGAGCTACCGCCCTGTACCCTCGAGTGAAACGCTCCTGTCCTGCAAGGAAGGCGCAGGATCCTTTGGACATGGCGCCGCGTTGTTTTGGATATAACACTGTGTTTTCCATGCATATTGCCGTCATATTGATCTTCGTATTCCAGGTCGCAGCAGGACAGACCTTCGACATTCAGGGACACAGAGGTGCCCGGGGCCTTTTGCCAGAAAATTCCACTGCCGGCTTCCTGCACGCGGTAGATCTCGGCGTCTCTACGCTTGAGATAGATGTAGTTGTCGCCGGTGACTCTACGGTTGTTGTATCACACGAGCCCTGGATGCTGGAGACGATCTGCAGCGACACAGACGGCCGCGCCATAACCGATGGCGAGAGCTACAACATCTTCCGAATGTCCTATGAAGCCGTGGCCCAGTACGACTGTGGCAAGCGCGGGCACCCCGGCTTTCCGCGTCAGGAAAAGCAGTCCGCTGTAAAGCCACGACTTTCGGACATGATCAACGCCGTTGAGTCTCACGCGGCGGAGCGCGGGATGGACCCGCTTCGCTACAACATTGAAATCAAGTCACGCGAGGAATGGGACGACATCTATTCGCCGCCTCCGCCGGTTTTCGTGCGGTTTGTGCGCGAGGTAGTGGTTCGCACGGGTATCATGGACCGAACTACAATCCAGTCGTTTGACCTTCGTTCGCTCCAGGCCGCACACAGAATCAGCGCGGCCTGGGAGCTTGCAGTGCTTGTGCATTCAGACACGGATCTGCCGGCACTGCTCCACCGGCTGGGGTTCACTCCCCAGGTTTTTTCGCCCAGTTTTCGGATAGTTGATGAATCACTGGTGCAAGCTGCGCACGACCTCGGAATGCGTGTCATACCGTGGACCGTAAATGAGGTCTCGGACATGCAGCGAATCATGTCGATGGGGGTAGACGGTTTCATCACAGACTATCCGGATCTTGCGCTGACTCTATCCGACATGTAATCCGGGTAGCCGCTCGATCTCGCATCGGCCTCGATTGCCGGGTCGAGGAGTGCTCACAGCTGCTTTTTCTCTTCGGGCCTAAGCGTCGGCCATACAAGTTCGAGACGCTGGCCGAAGTACAGCTGTCTGTGCATCGACGCGGAGAACTTCCAGTGATCCTGGCACGACCACAGTATGCATCGGTTCGTTCCGCCTATTATCCCAGATTTCCAACCAGGGCCTGACCGAATTGGCTGCAGCTTAGCAGGGTTGCCCCTTGCATCAGACGGTGGAAATCATAAGTAACCCGCTTCTGGCCAATCGTCTTTTCGACCGCATTAATGATAGCGTCGGCAGCTTCTTTCCATCCCAGGTGCCGCAGCATCATTTCTCCAGAAAGCAGTACAGAACTCGGGTTGACTTTATCCAAACCTGCGTACTTCGGGGCAGTGCCGTGCGTTGCTTCAAACAGGGCCAGGCCTGTATCGTAGTTGATATTGGCTCCGGGAGCAATTCCAATGCCTCCAACCTGGGCTGCGAGCGCATCGGAGATGTAGTCTCCGTTGAGGTTCATGGTGGCAATCACGCTGTACTCCCTGGGGCGGGTCAGGATCTGTTGCAGGAAAGCATCTGCGATCACATCTTTGATGATTACCTCGTGTCCGCTGTGATTAAGTACATGCCAGGGACCACCATCCAAAGGTTTTGCACCGAACTGGTCTGCGGCAATGCTATATCCCCAATCACGAAAAGCACCCTCGGTGTATTTCATGATATTGCCCTTATGCACCAGAGTTACACTGGGCTTGCGCTCAGCAATCGCGTACTGGATAGCAGCGCGAACAATGCGTTCAGTGCCTTCTTCCGAAACAGGTTTAATTCCGATCCCGCTGCTTTCTGGAAAACGGATTTTGGAGAAACGTTCAGGGAAGGCCCCTCTGAACAGTTCCAGGAATCGTTGATTGCCTTCGGTTCCGTGCTCAAACTCAATGCCTGCATAAATATCTTCAGCGTTCTCGCGGAAAATGATCATGTCAACATACTCAGGGTTCCGCACGGGGGAGGGAACGCCGGAGAAGTAGCGTGTAGGCCGAACGCAGGCGTAGAGGTCAAGTTTTTGCCGTAGGGCGACATTCAGGCTGCGAATTCCCCCACCAACCGGTGTCGTTAACGGGCCTTTGATAGCAATCCGGTAGTCTCGAATGGCCTGCAGCGTATCCTGGGGGAGCCATTCGTTGAACTTGTTGTGGGCTTTGTCTCCGGCATAGATTTCAAACCAGTGGATTTTACGTTGACCGCCGTACGCATGTGAGACAGCACGGTCAAGCACGTAGCGGGCAGCAGACCAGATGTCGGGCCCGATCCCGTCTCCTTCAATAAACGGAATGATGGGCTCATTGGGAACTTGCAGTGTACCTCCAGAAAATTGGATGGGGTTGCCCGATTCGGGCAGAGAGAGATGTGTGTAGGGCATCAGTTGAAGAAATTGTCAGGTGGTGCTAAAATTATTAATGCGAATAAATCTCATCGGATTACGTCAGAGTTTTCCGAAGAGAGAACGAAAGCGCAACTCCCAAACCTTGAGAGCGGCTTCACGAACGATGTCTGGGCTCATCTTGCTTTGGCCTTCTGTGCGTTCGGTAAAGACAATAGGAATTTCGGAAAGGCGGAAGCCTTTCTTCCATGCACGGTATTTCATTTCTACCTGAAAGGAATACCCGTTGCTGCGGACTGCTTGCAGGTTTACAGACTCTAGAACACGACGATGGTAGGCCACAAAGCCAGCGGTAACATCACAGACCGGAAGGCGTGTTACGATTCGTGTGTACCATCCGGCGCCATAACTGAGGATGAGTCGAGTAAGCGGCCAATCTACTACACGAACACCATGAACATATCTGGATCCAATGGCAAGATCACATTGATCAGCCGTAATGGCTCCAATCAGTCGTGGCAGGTCATCCGGGTTATGCGAGAGATCAGCATCCATTTCACAAATGATCTGGTACTCGTTCCTAAGTGCGTGCGCGAAACCGGTTAAGTAGGCTGTTCCCAAGCCTAATTTCCCCGGACGTTCCAACAGATCAATGCGCCCAGGGTATTTCAGTTGTGTTTGACGAACGACATTTGCTGTACCATCCGGCGATCCATCATCCACGACCAGAGCATTCAGGTTGGAAGGTTGTTCCATCACACGAGTCAGTGCCAGCGCCACATTTTTAGCTTCGTTGTACGTTGGGATGATGACGAGAATCTCAGACATGAGTTTCAGACAGAACCTGTGGCTGTGCAGATATATGGATCCCAAGTGCTTTAGAAGGGTACACTTGGGCTGTACTTGTATCGCGAGCACATGATATTCCAAACATCCCGGTAATATGTCTTTGAAGGCAAAAAAAGTGGCAACGCAAAACGGCCAGCCGGAAGCATCTTACGACGTGATTGAGACTAAGCTCACCTTCCGGCAATATCCAGGAGATCGATTTTCCCATGAGAGTTTGGGGTTGAGTGTGGAAGACGTCGCTGATATTTACCGGAATATGCTGTTGCAACGGCGTTTCGAGGAGCGTTCTGCTCAGATGTACGGCAGGCAAAAGATTGGCGGTTTTCTACACTTGTATATCGGCCAAGAGGCCATTTCAACCGGGTCTGTCTATGCGCTCAAGCCCGGATTAGATTCAGCGATTACGGCATATCGTGACCACGGCCTCGCATTGGCACTCGGGATGACCTCCAACGAATGCATGGCCGAACTGTTTGGACGGGTGGATGGTTGCTCCAAAGGCATGGGAGGATCGATGCATTTTTTCAGCAAGGAAAAGGGTATGTTCGGGGGACACGGTATCGTGGGTGCTCATATTCCTGTGGCCACAGGCATTGCTTTTGCGCATATGTACAAGAACGATGGGGGAGTATGTATATGCTATTTAGGCGATGGTGCGGTGTGGCAAGGTTCTTTTCACGAAGCACTGAATCTGGCTTCACTGTATAAGTTGCCGGTTGTTTATGTGATTGAGAACAACCAGTATGCAATGGGTACTGCAGTTGATCGAGCCAGTGCTGAGACAGATCTCTTCAAGCAGTGTGTCTCTTATGCTATGCCAGGCTCATTGGTAGATGGGATGGATGTGTTTAGTGTTTGTCAGGCTATGCGTGATCATGTGGACATGGCTCGTGAGGGGCAGCCATCACTTGTGGAAATCCGGACCTACCGCTACAGGGGGCACTCCATGAGTGATCCCGGCAAGTACCGGACTAAGGAAGAGTTGGAAGCCAAGAAAAATGAAGATCCAATCCTTCGCTTGAAAAGTTACCTCATACAGGAAAGTCTGATCAGTAACGAGGATCTAGATGTTCTGGATATGGAGGTAAAGGCCGAGGTGGCCGCATCCGTTACCTTTGCGGATGAAAGCCCGTTCCCGCCACCGGAGGCCATATATGATCATGTCTACACGCAAGAAGACTACCCCTTTCTGACTTGATTTGAGTTATGGCAGAATTGCAAATCCGGGAGGCCATCCGTGCTGCGATGGTTGAAGAGATGGATCGTGACGAGAATATATTCCTCATGGGTGAGGAGGTGGCCGAGTATAACGGCGCTTACAAGGTCAGTGAAGGCATGCGTGACCGGTTTGGCGATCGACGCGTGCTTGATACGCCGATCAGCGAGAATGGCTTTGCGGGGTTAGGGCTTGGGGCGGCGATGAATGGGCTCCGGCCTATTATTGAGTTCATGACCTGGAACTTCGCATTCGTGGCCATTGATCAGATTATAAACAATGCGGCCAAGATCCGCTACATGTCGGGGGGACAATATTCGTTTCCAATTGTGTTCCGCGGACCGAATGGTGCGGCCGGACAGCTGGCGGCGACACACAATACTTCGGTTGAAGCGCTCTATAGCTGCTTTCCAGGGCTGAAGGTGATCTCGGTGTCGAATCCAGACGATGCCAAGGGGCTGCTCAAATCAGCAATCCGGGACAATGATCCGGTAGTTTTTCTGGAGAGTGAGTTCATGTATGGCATGCGTGGCCAAGTGTCAGAAGCAGAGGACTATACCATTCCGATTGGTAAGGCACGGATAGCGCGTGAAGGTGACGCGGTAACCATTATAGGCTATAACAAGAGCTATTGGCGTGCACTGGAGGCCGCCGAAAGGCTCGAAGCAGACGGTTATTCTGCGGAAGTTATCGATCCGCGTACGATTCGCCCGTTTGATTGGGATACGGTGATCGCGTCCGTAAAGAAAACCAACCGGTGCGTAGTGGTGGATGAGAGTAATCCATTTGCAAGTGTCTCCTCGGAGATCGCTTTCCAGATTCAGGCACAGGCCTTTGATTACCTTGATGCACCGGTTCACCGAATCACCGCCAGAGATACGCCGGCCCCGTATGCTAAAAATCTGATGGAGTACTATCTGCCGAGTACGGAGGATGTATACCGAGCCTGCCGTGCAGTGATGTATCTTGATTGACCGTATTCTAAGTGGTACTGATCATGCCGATTGCAATAGAAATGCCAAAGATGACGGACACCATGGAAGAGGGTGTCCTGGTTGAGTGGTCCGTTGAAGAAGGAGATAAAATTGCTGCTGGTGATGTGATTGCACAGGTGGAGACGGACAAGGCAACGATGGATGTTGAGGCATATGATGATGGTATCCTACTCAAAAAAGTTGCTCAGGCTGGTGATGCCCTGCCGATAGGAGGGCTCATTGCTGTTCTGGGCGAGGCCGGCGAGGATGTATCAGCAATACTGTCGTCGCATACGGCTGACGATGGCGCACCACCTACTGCGCCTGTTGAAACCCCAACGGAAACGCCCCCCGCCCCGACAAACGTTCGTGCTTCCGCGGCGACATTCACTGGGCGGGTCAAGGCTTCGCCACTCGCTAAGCGGATGGCGGCTGACCATGGGCTCCAACTGACTAATTTGACAGGATCCGGCGCGGGAGGGCGCATTATTAAGCGGGATGTTGAAGCGCAGATGTCTAGGCCTCAGCTTCCCGTACCCACTGGCGCTGATCGTGGTTTTGAAACGGTTCGGATCTCCCAGATGCGTAAGGCGATCGCGCGCCGTTTGGCCGAGAGCAAGTACACCTCTCCACATTTCTATCTGAATGTGGACGTAGATGTGACTGCACTTATTGCTCACCGCACTGCAGTGAATGAATACCTGGAAAAATCTGGTCGCCCCAAGGTTTCCTTTAACGACTTTGTGACAAAGGCCAGTGCAACTGCCTTAGTACAACATCCAGATGTGAATGTAACATATGCGGCAGATGAGGGTGTGATTCGCAGGTACAGTTACGTAGATGTGGGGGTAGCTGTGGCCATAGAAGATGGATTGGTCACGCCCGTTGTGCGGGATGCTCATCGAAAGAGCGTGGCAGCTATAGCTCAGGAGACTCAGGAACTGGCAGCACGTGCACGAGACCGGAAATTGACCCCGGAAGAAATGGAAGGGTCAACGTTTACTACCAGTAATCTGGGTATGTTTGGCATTGAATCATTTACGGCAATCATCAATCCTCCGAATGCCTGTATTCTGGCCATCGGCACGATTCGGGATACACCGGTCGTTCAGGACGGCATAGTTGTTCCGGGTAAACGTATGAAGCTCACACTATCGTGTGACCATCGGGCGGTGGACGGAGCAGTGGGAGCACGGTTTTTTGCTACACTCAAAGAGTTGCTGGAAAACCCAATCGGCCTGTTCTTAGAACAGGCTTTGGCGACCTGATTCTGAAGTCCGGGATCGAAGATCGGGCGTGATGACCATCACAGAAAGGGGGCGGGGGCCTTCAGGCGGTTGCTGGAAAAATCTATTCCGTTTGATTACTTCGATCTAAGCGCTACGCTGTTGTTTTTGTAATCCAACCAGGTCCTTATGCGGCTGGCACATGTAAGCGATCCTCACTTTGGCCGGATTGCTTCCCTTCATGTACAGGAAGACCTGATTGAAGATATCCGTGTGCATGGATGTGACGCGATTCTGATTACAGGTGATCTGACCCAGCGGGCAAGAAGGGGCGAGTTCAAAGCTGCACGGGAGTTCCTGAAGGCACTTCCCCAGCCATACATCGTGGTTCCCGGGAATCATGATGTGCACGCGTGGTGGCATCGTCCGGATTTGCGCATGCTTGACCCATTACGTCGGTACAAGCGGCAGCTTACCAAGCAGCTGGAGCAGTCAATCACCGTTCAGGGTTTGGCTGTACTGGGACTCAATACCGCATACGGATTTACGGTCAAGGGGGGGCGTTGTACAGACCAGCAAGTCAAGAGAGTACAGAGTTTTTTTTCAGAGCAGCCACCGAACACACTCAAGGTATTGGCGGTTCATCATCCACTTTCCGCACTCAAAGTATCCGAAGAACTGGATTTGGCTCGTGGCGGGGATAAACTGTTTGCTGTGGCTGCAGAAGCTGGCGTTACGGTTGTCTGCGCAGGGCACTGGCATTGTGCGCATGTGGAGGTGTGCATTGAAGGAGGAAATGAGCTGATAGTTTCTATTGCGGGAACAGCCACATCAAACCGTTGGCGCGCACCGCAGATAGAAATGAACTCCTGGAACCTCATTGAGACAGGCGATCGTAGTTTAGAAGTCCAGATCCGTACGTATGATGTGCGCACACGCACTTTTTCGGTGTACGAACGAGTAACGCACGCTCTGAGCCAGACAATAAGTTTCGATGATTGATACGAGCGAATTCATTCCGTTGGGGGTTTTCAAGAAACCCATTGCCCGCATGTGGGAGAGTTCGGGTAAAAAATTGCAAGCGATTGAAAAGAGGCTACTCGAAGACGAAGACAAAGCGTTGGTGTACACCAGAAATGGGCGTTACACTTCCCAAGGTTGGACGGACTGGACGCGTGGCTTCCAAGTAGGCTCAATGCTTCTGCAGGCTGAGGCGACAGACTCGGGTTTTTTTCTTGAATGGGGGCGTGTCGCTACGATGAAGCGCATACAACATCACCTGACGCACTTTGGTGTTCATGATCATGGATTTACCATCACGAGTACTTTTGGAGCGCTACTTCGACTTGTGGATGAGCATTTTATTGAGTACAACGAATGGGAACGCAATTGCTACGTGCAGGCCCTGTTAACAAGTGGGAGTGTTCAGGCACATCGCTGGACTGAACTTGGAGGAGGATATGGATTCATTCACTCCTTTAATGGTCCGCATTCTCTTTTTGCGGATACAATTCGCTCACTTCGGGCGCTCGCTATTGCATACCTACTGGGAGGCGTATTGCGGGGCGAACAGGATAAGGAGTACAGCTTGCTGGAGCGGTTGGTGACACACGCACATACCACCGCTAAGTACATTGTTTTTCGCGGTGGGGGTGAGGAAACAGATGGGTACGATGTCCGTGGTCGGGTTGCTCACGAAGCGATCTTCAATGTACGTACAGGCACGTATCGGTGTCCGAGTACACAACAGGGGTACTCACCATTCAGCACATGGACGAGAGGGTTGGCGTGGATAATTTTGGGGTGTGCTGAAATCCTTGAATTTCTCGAGATGTTGCCTAAACGTGTTACGCGTCCGTACAGAGAGGCGCAAGCAGAGATCCAAATGGCGCTGTTGGCTGCAGCTGATTACTACATAGAAAGCACACCAACATGTGGGGTACCCTACTGGGATACAGGTGCACCAGATTTGAAAGATTTAAGCAATTGGTCTGAGCGCGATGCGGATCCGTTCAACGATAAGGAGCCCGTAGATAGTTCTGCTGCGGCTATTGCAGCTCAGGGGTTATTGCGTCTCGGAAGAATAATGGGCAAGGAGGGCAGGAGGTATACCATAGCCGGGCGCAAAATTGCCTTGACGCTCTTGCATGAACCATACCTGAGTCTGGATCCAGCACATGAGGGCTTGCTTCTGCACAGTGTATATCATTGGCCACGCCGTTGGGATTATGTTCCAGAGGGAGCAAATATCCCTTATGGAGAAAGTGTAATGTGGGGAGACTATCACTTGCGGGAACTGGCGCTCTATTTGCAGAGATTGTCGCCCAAAAGACCGTATTACAGCTTCGTAAATTTTCACTGGAACGTTCCCGTGAGCTAGCAATCATCTATCAGGGACAGTATCCAGGTACAGATAGCGTTGATCGCTGTCCCGGCAGAGTAGGTACTTCGGATGGGAAGTGTGTGTTACTCTAGTAGGCGAGATGGGCGACGGTTGGTTCCATCCGCACCGGTGAGTGCATCGCCTAGATCGTTTCGCATGGTGTCCACGTATTCGAGCAGTCGATCAACGATTGCCGGGTGCGTGTCTGCAAGATTGAGGGTCTCCCCGATATCTGACTCCAGATCGAATAGAGATAATCCTATTGAGTCCCGCCGATAGGCGCCTTGGAAGGTCGGTGTCGAAGGTGTAGCACCGTGAATGCTGCGGTAGTGGTGTGGTACATGTAGTTTCCATCGGCCGGAGCGGACAGCATGGAGCTGATACCCTTGGTAGAAGAAGAATGCATCGTGCGGCGAGGTGTCGCCTTTGATAACATTCACCAGTGATTTTCCATCAAATGGGAACGGTCCGGGTGCGGCCCCGGCAATCTCAGCCACGGTCGGCATAATGTCCATAGCAGAAACCATAGCATTTGTGACCCCCGGTGCAATCGTACCGGGCCAAGACATAAGCAAAGGCACGCGGTGTCCGCCCTCGAATGTAGTTCCTTTTCCCTCGCGTAGTGGGCCAGTGCGTCCACTGTGATCTCCCTTCACTAACCATGGGCCATTGTCCGAGGAAAAGATAATAAGCGTATTCTCCGTCAGATCCAGGCGATCAAGTGTCTCCATGATTCGACCTACCGACCAGTCGATTTCCATGATCACATCTCCGTATAATCCGGCGTTGGATTGTCCGGCAAATGCTTCAGAAACAAAAAGCGGGACGTGCGGAAACGTGTGTGGCAGGTAAATAAAGAAGGGGGTATTGCGGTTAGATTCAATGAAAGCAACCGCCCGCTCGGTATAGCGTCGGGTCAATTGAGATTGGTCCGGTTCCAGTTCGATGGTGGTGAAGCCTTCAACAAGTGGCACTGGCGGATGTCGTCTTGCGGGTGGATTCGGGTTCTTTACGGCATCCGGTGTCATGTCGTTGGAGTAGGGGATACCGAAGTACTCATCAAATCCGTGACTTATTGGGAGGTGTAGTGAATCGTGGCCCAGGTGCCATTTTCCGAAGCAGGCAGTGGCATATTCCAGCTCTTTGAGCATTTCTGCCATAGTGCGTTCGTTCGGATGAAGTCCACGGCGGGATTGGGGCATGAGTACTCCTGGAATGCCTACACGCTGCGGATACATGCCGGTCATAAAGGCTGCGCGGGAGGGTGAACAGGAAGCAGCGGCTGTGTAGAAATCCGTAAAGCGAAGGCCGCGGGCAGCTAATGAGTCAAGATGTGGCGTTGACAGGTCGGAGGATCCATAACTTCCAAGATCAACCCATCCCTGATCGTCGGTTACGATCAGGATCACATTGGGTGTTTGCGTCTTCGGCTGGCAGCCAATAGATAGCAGAGTTCCGGCAACAAGTGCCCACCAGATTATCGAAAGATGATTCATGGAACCAAAAGACATGTCTAATGCAAAAAGAGTCTACCAACTGCAATTTAACGAACAATGCCAGGCCAGGAAGGTGCGATTCGGTTCAACTTGCAATTTGAACCTACAGGGCCGATCAATGAAGCGGTATTAGGTACACTTGCACATTGGCGGCAACGACTTATGGCGGCAGGTTTGGTTGGGCAGGACCCCGATCGTTACGAGGGTTATGGGTTCGGTAACTTGAGTTGCCGTGTTCGGCCATTCAATGCATTACCCAATCAAAGGGCTTTCATTATCACGGGCTCGCAGACGGGATATAAGCAGTTCCTGACGGGTCAGGATTATTCCCAAGTGCATTCGTTTGATCTTGCGAAAAATCTGGTAAAAGCACGTGGGCCAACTCCCCCCTCAAGTGAAAGTCTAACACATGGCGCGGTCTATATGGTCGATCCATCTATTCGTTGGGTTTTTCATGTACACTCGCCGCTTTTGTGGAAGAATGCAAAAAATCTGCATCTTCCAATAACGCAATCTAACATTCCGCAGGGGACTCCAGAAATGGCCTACGAAATAGCACGGTTGTTAGAGACGACAGCTGTTCACCAGACGTACATCTTTGCCATGGGTGGGCATGAAGACGGAATGGTAGCAATCGGTCGAACTGCCGAAGAGGCAGGCGATGCAGTAATGCACGCACTGAAGCAGATAACGAGTCGGGGTGGCGGGATTTGAACCCACGACCTCTTCGTCCCGAACGAAGCGCGCTACCGGGCTGCGCCACACCCCGAAGTGAAAGCCACTAACGCGTGACGGGACTATGGGATCCGATGTTGAATCATTACCTTTGGAGGCATGGAGCAACTGAATTTTCCTCCGTACAATTTTGAGATACGGAACGAGGCCGAAAGAATAGTAATACTGGATCGGGTCCGCCAGCGTTTTGTGCCGTTAACTCCCGAAGAATGGGTGCGTCAGCACCTGATCCGGTACCTCATTGAAGCCTTGGACGTACCTCAGGGGTTCATTGCCGTGGAGGCCCCCATTCCAATGCATGATCGTTATTATCGGGCAGATATTGTTGTTTACGACCGAAAGATGCAGACGGTACTGATTGCCGAGTGCAAAAATCCATCCGTTAAGATCAAGCAGGATGTATTTGACCAGATTGGCCGTTACAACACAGTGTGTAAGGCTCCTTATCTGTTAGTGACGAATGGTTTGCAGCACCATTGCTGCATAGTAGATCATAAGAATCGGGAATTCCGGTTCCTGAATGAACTTCCGTCATATCGGACAATGACATTATCCTCAGACAATGCTGAGTAATACATATACGAAGGAGATTTCGGTCGTCCGTGCAGCCCTTGGTGCAGCGGCTGAGCTGTGCAGGAATGTTCAGGATCGGATAGCTATTGCCAAGGAGGATCGCAGTCCGGTCACGGTCGCAGACTACGGAAGCCAGGCATTGGTGTGTCGGGCTGTTCGGGAAGCTTTTCCAGATGATCCGATTGTAGCTGAGGAAGACAGTGCGCTTTTAAGGGTGCCTGAGCAATCTGCACTTCGGGAAATGCTCGCTAAACATCTCGCGAATGTTCGCCCGGGTTGCTCTTTGACCGACGCGATGAAGTGGATTGATTACGGTAACGCAGAGGGCTTCAGCGATCGATTCTGGACGCTTGATCCGATTGACGGCACCAAGGGTTTCTTACGGAAGGGGCATTTTGCCGTGGCCTTGGCGCTCATTGTGGACGGTGAAGTAGCGGTGGGTGGACTCGCTTGCCCGAAACTGGACGGCGGAACGCTTGTAGCGGTGCGCGGGTACGGAGCAGAGCAAGGTAAGCGCCCAATCAGTGTGAGCACAGTTGATCGTGTAAACAATGCAAGGTTTTGTGAGAGCCAGGAGTCCGGGCATAGTGCACATGGGGATGCACAGCGGGTTGCCGACTACTTAGGAATTACTACTGAGAGCAGGCGATTGGACAGTCAGGCGAAGTACGCGGTCGTCGCGCGCGGAGAGGCAGAAATTTACATGCGTTTGCCGACACGAAAAGAGTATGTCGAACGCATTTGGGATCACGCGGCGGGAGCTCTGATCCTGAGCGAAGCAGGCGGGCGCGTTACCGATTGTACGGGCAGAAAACTGGACTTCACCTGTGGCAAGGGACTGGCGCGTAATCGCGGGATCATTGCAACCAATGGTAAGCTCCACGACGAGGTGATCAGTGCACTGAAAGCACTGGAAATAGGACAGGAGTTGCCGGAGGCATAGCGAAGTCTCTCATGAAAACACGAGCAGCAGTATTGCACAGAGTGGGAGAACCATTGGTTATTGAGGAGTTGGAGCTCCAGCCGCCGAAGGCCAACGAGGTTCTTGTTCGGGTGCACGCAGCGGGTGTTTGTCGTAGTGACCTCCAGGTAATGACCGGTACAACGCCACATGTTCTGCCGGCAGTGCTCGGACATGAGGGCGCAGGGGTCGTCGTCGAATGTGGCAGCAGGTCAGAAAACCTGCGGCCGGGTGATCGCGTGATATTCAATTGGGCGCCGGCATGTGGTAAATGTTTCTACTGTGATCTGCACCGTCCTGCCCTTTGCAGTGTCACTAAGGATGCCATTTGGGCAGGAGTCATGCAGGATGGAACACCACGCATGTATTCGGGGAGGAATCCGGTATATCAGTATTGTGCACTCGGATGTTTTTCGGAGTATGTGGTGGTTGCCGAAGCTGCATGTGTGCCACTCCCAATGAACATGAAGATCCCTATGCCTGTTGCTGCACTAATAGGTTGCTGCGTAACGACTGGTGTGGGGGTAGTACTGAATACTGCACGGGTACCCGCAGGGAGTGACGTCGTTGTGTATGGGGCAGGCGGGGTTGGTCTATCGGTAATTCTCGGGGCACGCTTGGCTGATGCGGGGATCGTTTTGGCTGTTGATCCTGTACGAGATCGCCGGATTAAGGCTGCTGAGTTTGGTGCAGACGGGACTCTCGCCGGTAACGACAAGGATGCCTCCATAGTCCGGGAGTACACTGAGAGTCGAGGTGCTGATTTCGTTATTGAGGCAACGGGTATTCCGAGCATCCAGGAAGCCTGTCTGGATGCTGTGCGACCGGGAGGTACTTTGGTTTTGGCTGGACTGGCGCCGGTTGGAAGTAATACGAATTTTCCTGCTGCCCTGATTACCCGTAGAGAGATAACGATCAAGGGATCATATTACGGCACTGCGGTGCCCAAAGACGATTTTTTGCGATATGCTCGTTATTACTTGGAGGGGAAGCTTCCATTGGCCAGTATGATAACCCGACAGTATTCCCTTGAAGAGGTCATGCAGGCATATGAAGACCTTGAACAGGGTCGCTTAATACGGGGTGTATTACTGATGGACGGATAGCGCCAGTCATCAACAGTTGTCGGATCAAAACCGTCAAAATTCGATGTAGGGATTTTCAAAACAAACAACGGTTTACCAACGCCGTTACTTCTATCTTGGAGGATTAAGCTATACTCCGAAAGAGTCCAAATTAAGTTCTCCACTAAAAAGGTGAAGAGCCAATAGGCAACTCCCTTAAATTGGCTGCTACACGCCAAAAATGCTATTTTCCTTTAACTTTATTGTGTCAGAGGATGAGTTGGGCGCAGCACGGACACTGTGGGTGACCGATCGAGTACGGATTGTGTTAGTGCGCATGCGAACGGACGCATCGATAATTCGAGACATTGGCCGAGCACCGTATGTGTGATCAAATGTCATACACTGGCATAAAAATTTCTCGCACGTATAGCTGACATGTGCCTATTCGACAAACAAGGTACCTGTGTTATATTTCTTGATGACGAGGGCGTTTGAATGAAAGTCATGAATTTTCACGAATCAGTTAGTGGGCAAAAGATGGCATTGCGATCGTTGATGCTGAAAATTTTGTTTTTTGCAACCACATGGCCAGTTTTTCTGCAGGCTCAGGATGTGGATACACTGGACACTGTAGCCATGGACGAAGTCGTTGTTACGGCAGATCGGTCCGAGTCCATGCGATCGCAGTCCACCGGGGCGGTGAGTGTACTAAAAAGTGCCACGCTCGAGAAATTGGCCGGTATCCGGGGCTTGGCTGGTGCACTGCAGCAAGTGCCTGGGTTCGCTATGCTCCATCTGGATGGCATAGGGTATGATGCACAGCCTATTGTGCGCGGATTTTATGGAGGCGGCGAAGCAGAATATGTTCTGCTGATGGTGGATGGGCAACCAGTCAATGCATTGGAAACCGGATTGGTAAATTGGGACCAAGTCCCCTTGGCGGCTATCGAGTCCGTCGAAATTCTTCGTGGTGGTGCTTCATCACTATATGGTGATGCTGCGATTGGGGGCGTCATTAATATCGTGACAGACACTGAAGCCTCTCCACGCTATGAAGCATCTGTTGCCGGTGGTTCGTTTGGTACGTTCAAAGGAAGCGGATCCGTTCGAACATCGCTTGGTGTCAGAAAGCTTTCTTCCTATGGCAATTTTGAAACGATACGCGGATATCGGGAGCATGCCAATCGCACCAAAGGAGGTTTGGGTGTTACTTTGGACATATTTCGCTCGAACCGGGCCAACATTACGTTTTCCGGGTCTATGCATATGCGGAGTTATGATGTTCCAGGTCCGCTAACAAGCGAGCAGATAGCCAACGATCGTGTGCAGCAATCGCCGTTTTTTCAACTTGACGATACTGACGAGCGCGTCCAGCGATTAGCGCTGCAGAGCAGGATGTATTTTGGTGAGCAATCAGAATTGCGCACTTCTCTGGTTGGTAACAGGCGTAGCTTGAAAGGTACACGCACCCTGCCCCTGAGTGCAGAATTCGCAGATGCGAAGTGGCGGGATTTTGGAACGTCGAGATTGTTTTTTAGTGCGCAATGGATAGCACCATCATTGCTCGCGGAAGACCGTCTGACGCTCGGCGCAGACTTTCACAGTGGGAGACTGGACATAGAATGGCGTAACGTTGTCACAGGGACTGCTGAAGTTTTTCAGGGTCATGATGGCACAATTGGTGATTTATCAAGCGCGGGTAGTGGTACTCGTCGTGCACTGGCTGCGTACATGCAGTATGACATTGAGCCCCTCCGTCGATTGCGCGCTTCAGCGGGCATTCGTTACGATCGCATCAGTGATGCATACTCGCCGGAACAGAGCACCGATCAGGACGCCGTTCATACCGCATTGAGTCCCAAGGTCGGGCTGAACATTCGCTACGCGGCAAGTACTCGGCATGTAGGTAATTGGTATGCCAATGTGGCGCGCTCATTCAAAACGGCCACCTTGGATCAGCTCTTCGGCCAGAGACTGATCCCTTTACCTTTTCCGCCATATGCTACATCCATATCGAACCATGAGCTGAAGCCCCAGCGTGGCACCAGTTTTGAAACCGGGCTATACCACCGTTCAGTGCTCGTACCGAGAAGTTTGAGTGGAGAACTCACATTGAGTGTGTACCAGATGGACATGAAGGATGAACTAGATTTTCAGTTCGAGACGTTCCAGTATGCAAATATTGCCAGTAGCCGACACAGAGGATTAGAAACGGGTTTATCCCTGGAAGCGGAAGACATAGCGTCATTGCGGTTCAATTATACACTCCAGAATGTGACCTATCGTACAGGAGATAACGAGGGAAATTTTGTCAAGGCTATCCCGAGAGATTATATCTCGGCTGCGGTGAGTCTGCCTATCCTGAACAGGATTCAGGCTATGGCTGCCTTACGGAGTGCCCGACGCATCTGGTTGGATGATGCCAACACAGTCGAATTGGAGAATTTCTCCTCGATAGATTTAAAGTTCACCTATGCGGTAGGTTGGCTCGTGATCGAGTTTGAGACATTCAACCTCTTAAATAATTTTTTCAGTACGACAGGATTCCTTGATCCGGGCGGTTCGGATACAGTGTTTGTTTATCCCGCGGCGGGGCGTGCCATGCAGGTCGGAGTCAGACTCGCGTGGTAGTAAGTGACCATTAAACAAGCAGCTCAGTGAAGAGATTTTTTACGGTTATAGTGCTTGTTGGCGCGCTTTTCTTTGCGCTGTGTGCGTACTGGCAGTTGAATGATCCTGACGCGCTTTGGTGGGTCGCTGCGTACGCAGCTGCCGCATTGGCAGGTTTTGCGGCTGTGCTGAACTGGCTACCGTGGCAACTCGCTGCATTATTCGCGCTTGCGGCGTTGGGGTTTGGTCTTTACTACATCTGGTTGGTTGTGAGCCAAAACCTCCACTACTTCGAGGACGAAACCGGTCGCGAAATGATGGGCTCCCTGATGATCTTCATCTATATGCTTATTCTGACGAGGCGTGCTCGTCTGAATCGGAATTAGTTTGCGCGTCGTACTTCACGACCCCTCCTACGATTGTATAGAGTACCTCGGCCGAGAGGATTTCTTCATCGGGTACGGTCAGGATATCTTTTGAAAGGACGGTAATATCCGCCAGTTTGCCGGGTACAAGCGAGCCTTTGATGTCTTCCTCAAACGCTGCATAGGCATTATTGAGCGTGTACGACTGCAGGGCCTGTTCTCGCGAGAGTCGTTCTTCAGCATAAAACACAGAGCCGTCGTTTAGTACGCGTGTAACCGTGGCATAGTAGCTCGCGATGGGATCTATATCCTCTACAGGGGCGTCGGTCCCATTGGTGACTACCGCACCGGTCTGCCATAATGTTTGCCAGCGATATGCGCCATTTTGGGCCCGCTCTTCACCTAAGCGGCGAAAAACCCACGGAGCATCGCTTGTGGCGTGGATTCCCTGCATAGAAGGGATGACCCCCAAGCTTCCAAACCTTGGTATGTCATCTGGGTGAATATGCTGTGCGTGTTCAATCCGCCAGCGTAAATCGTTGCCAGTGTCGCCGTAGAGTGATTCGTAAATATCCAGAACGACACGGTTGGCCCGGTCTCCGATGGCATGTATATTTACCTGGAAGTCATTTGCTTTTGCGATTTCTGCTGTGGCCCGGATTTCGTCTGTTGCGGTGGTTTCGAGGCCTCTTGAGTTGGGCATATCTGTGTACGGTTCAAGTAGCCAGGCGCCGTGAGAGCCGAGTGCTCCATCAATGGAGCGCTTTACACTGCGTACGGTCAGGTGATTATTTCCGTAGCCAATTATCCGATAGGATGCTAGTCTTTCCTCCAGTGCAGTGCTGTTTGCAAGAATCATCACATAGAGGCGTACAGGGAGGTTACCTTCATCTGCGAGTTTCTTGAAAAGATCTACGGTAGAGAACCCTACTCCAGCGTCGTGGAATGATGTTATTCCATTAACGAGAGCTTCTTCGGCAGCCAGGTGCGCCATTGTGCGTAATTCCTCGTCAAGTTCTTCGGGCGTCATACTTTCCCGTGCCTTGGCTCGTGCAGCGCCCACGAGACCCTCGGCGGTTTCGCGCAGAAGTCCGGTCAGGTCCCCACGTAGATCCCTTACGAGCTCACCACCATCGGGGTTTGGTGTTTCCGGGCTGATTCCAGCCGCGTCCATTGCAGCTTTGTTGGCAAAGCCTGCGTGACCGCTGGCGTGGCGCAGCAGTACAGGGTTATCGGGAGATACTGCACTCAGGGTATGGTGTGTGGGTACACCTTCCACGGATCCAGGAGGGATTGAATCCCATTTTTCCTGATGCCATCCGCGGCCGGTGATCCACTCGCCGGATTCGGCTTCAGCAGCAGCTGAGTCGACCATTGCCACAATTTCTTCCCAACTCTTCGCTGTTGTGAGGTCGAGGATCATTTTGGCTTCGCCAACTCCGAGGAAATGGCCATGTCCTTCGATGAAACCGGGAATTGCCAGCTTGCCGTCCAGATCAATGACACGTGTTTGCGACCCGATATAGGCTGCAATTTCTTCAGCGGTGCCCACAGCGACTATTGTATCCCCGCTTATAGCTAAGGCCTCTGCCTCTGGCAGGGATGGATCCACGGTGACAATTTTTCCGTGCGTTAGCACGAGGTCCGCAGATTCTTCGCTGGAACAGCCGAAAAATAAAAGAACAGATAGGGAAAGCGCGATGAATATAGAGGAAGAGAACTTCATGAGGTCAGCATTTGGGGCGTAGGTGTACGAAGATAAGAACTGAATGTCGCACGTACGATTTGTTCGGTCGATTCTTTGGGTCACACATGCAACAAATCTCCGCATAGTGGTAGGGGAATCTTTTTCGATGTTTGGAATGGGATTGTTTACAGGACCTTTTTGTTTGATTGGTTAAATGGACACGGAGGGTGCTAAATCAACCTGTCAGCAGTATTGATTGATGAACAGATGCGAGAGAAGGAGGCTCATATCGGAACCAATTCGAGCAACATAGAATAAACGATTCCCACTGCCCTGTAGCTCAATTGGCAGAGCGCCTGGCTCTGGACCAGGAGGTTCCAGGTTCGAATCCTGGCGGGGCAACTACTCCTTTTTTCGAGTTACCGCGAGAAATCCGGCGTAAGCTTCCTCCGGGATACTAAAATCCCCAGGTGTATGAAGTGTGCTGATTGCTCCGTCTAGGTAGAGCGCATCAACCACTCCCGCAGTGTCTCGGAACCAAGTCGCAAAGTCAATAAAGTTTACTGCACCGTTGCTGATTGCCAGTACCGCGTGGCCATTTGGGGATACCCCGATTCCGCTGCGCAGGCGACAGTTTTTGGAGCCTGGTGTGAAGGCCGGATGGATCTGGTTGTCCTGCAGAAGCAGTGGACCTGACTGCAGTGCAAAATCTACTTCAGTCTCTCCTGTGCTAAAGTGCGTAGTCTCCTCAATACCGAACTGGTTATGTTGGACAAAAAATACACCGTTGGGCTTCAGGTAGAAATTTCCATATCCGTCGTTAAGGTTCAAGGGCCGAAATTCGTAGCCGTTTTCCACGTAAAGTCCTGTGGGTACAAGTTCCGGTTCGAAAATGCCACCATTGGTTACTGCAACCACTGAGTGACCTGTACTCTCGAGCCATTCAACCAGGTTATTTATGGTTTTGAAAGGCTCGTTGGTTTCCGGGTTTTTCCAGTGCAGTGTTATGTTGTGCAGTGCAGGGTTGATGTGCACGGTGTCATAAGGCTGCGATGTGTCCAGGACACAGGGACGGTTTTGCATTGCCTGCCTGAGTGCACTACATCCCGTTAGTGTTAAGGCCACCAGTACGAGAAAACATATCCGTGACGATCGATAACGCATCTACCGTCGTTCGTACAACTTCACACTCCACAGGATGGTTTTGTCGGATTTTACAGGGACAAAGCCATTGTCTACCAGACACTGATCTATGTAGTCTGGGGTGTGGTAATAAACTCGGAATGCGTGCTGTCGCACACGCTGGATGAGATTGAAGGACCAGATTGCGGCTTGTGACCACCACGCTCGACGAGGGAAAGACAAGCAAATGCGCCATGTTGCTCGCGTGCACGCTTGATTAAGTAGGCCGGTAACATTGCCATAGCAGCAGACCACACGGTCCATTGTAATAACGTCTGCTTTTGGCAAGGCGGGAGCTATTTCAGCAAAATCGCCGTGATGCGTATTGATACGCTCTGTGTTACCTTGTCGCCGGGCTTCCTCGAGCAAGGTTTGCAGGTAGGCGTGAGAGGCATCGACGACCGTCACATGTTTCGCACCAAGTAACAAGACGCCATGTGTGACGGCACCTATGCCGGCACCCACATCGATAAAGGCCCGATCCTGAACTTCGCCCAGGGCGTGCAATATCTTGCGTGCCGTGGGGAGCGGGCCGAAGCGCCTATACCAAGAAAGGTCACGCTTCGCGTGGGTGGTACTAAAGAAGTCGTCAGCAGCTGCACAGCAGGCCATCGGAGGGCGTGATATTACAGGAAGTTACGCAAATGAAAGGATAGGTCACCTTCCCACATGATGAAGAGGGTGGGACGCGTAACGTACCTGGATGGAATCCGTATCCCCCGAACGTCTGGGGGAACTCTTGCCGCACAGGTAGAAATTCTTTCGTGGGGTTCCTACCTTCCTCGCACAGATCGTGTAATGATCCCTGGATCGGCCTGCATCTGCCCCAGTTGGAAAAGCCCGCAATCGTTCAACTCACTATGATCCACTAAACGGATTACCTGAATACCAAAGCCGGACCTGATTAACGCTGGCCGCTAATATTTAACAAATCACTTAAAACGAAGCGGCGGTGGCGTGGTCGAATAGCCCTCGAAAGCTACGTGGAATCGACTCAGGTTTGGACCAAATAGGTCTACTTATCAGACGGATACTGAATCCTGTACCGGAACGTTCTACCGCATGCAGAAGTGACGAGAGTGACAAATGATGACAAGCAAGTCGATGGGGGGATGCGATGTAAGTTGAAGTGTTGTATCACACTCCCTTGACTCAACTAACGCATTCCCTGTAACTTTAATGGTTCTTCATCTTTTTAGTGAAAAGATCAATTTCGGGTACTATCTGGAGCTATATCTCGATGGCATCCAGAGGTAAGCCTCTCACAGGAAAAGAGGAAGAGTCGAGAAATTAGGTTTCTGCTCTTTCAACGGTCTCTAGGGTGGTCAATACGAACGGTCATAATATCCGCTCCGTGATATTGTTGATGGTGAATCGAGGACGCTAAGTGACGCAAGAGACGGAGTGATATTTCTTTGTCAAACAGATCTTCTTCGACCTGGTCATTCAACAGAGCAATTTGGTCTTGAAAATTCTTCCCCTCACCTGTGGTGGAGATGAACACCAGTACTGCCCCACTACTCACCTTGCGTGCGAGCAATAGAAGTTTTCGTTTTCCGCTCTGCTTGTCAGCTTCGTACTGCTGGACAAGCATGATCAATACTTCCTCCGCAACAGCATCTAGGCGGTCATTCATCTCCTGACTCCATTTGCGGCGAACCGTAAATTCATTAAGGAATGTTCTGAGTTGTGGCAGAGCTGAGAGATCAAGTGCTACCGTGAGACGTTTTGGACGCGATTCTGTAAGTTTCACGAACAGAGTCATCAGAATAGCTATCAGACCGCCTGCCGTCATCCCATTATTCAAAAGGCCTCCCGCAAACTCGGAAACAATATCTGGAAAGATTAAGCGACTTTGGAATCCCAAACCGATCCAGAATGAGACTCCGGCGATGAGACTTTTGCGATAATCCAGTCCATCTTGGACGATCATCTGAACGCCAATCATGAATAGCATCGCCATGAGTATTACCAGATACGCTGCAAAAACCGGCCCCGGGATTGCTAACATCACCGCGATCAGTTTGGGAAGGAAGGCAAGTGTTAACAACAACAAGCCGGTTGCGATTGCAACATGGCGGGAAGCCACCCCCGTGAGTTGTGTTAGGGAAGCCCCCATCGAGTAGGCTGTGTTCGGTATTGCCCCAGAAAGCCCGGCAAACACATTGCTGAGTCCATCCGTAGCGACTGCCCCCTGAACCAAACGATAATCTATGGCTCGCGGTTTACGCCAGGAAACCCGTTGAGCGGCAACGGCGCTGCTCATCGTGCGGATGGAACTAATGGTAGCTGCCAGAATGAATCCGGGAAGGAGCGTCCAGAAGGCCGGTCCAAACCGAAGGTTGAGTCCGGGCCATGCAAACTCAGGAAAACCAACCCATGAAGCTTCCGCAATCTGGGATACGTCGTAAACTCCATACATAGCAGCAATGAGCACGCCTGCAACAATGCCAATGACCGGTGCCCATAAACGAAGCACTCCTCGAGCCACGAGATAAACTCCGCAGATCACGGCGGCTGTCGTGAGCGCAATCAGCGGAGCTGCCTGTGGGGATCGATCAATCGGCACATCTTCAAACAGGTTGAAGACAGCTGACATTACCGAAATCGGGATCAGCATGAGCACTGTTCCCGAGACGGTCGGGGTTAAAATCTGTCGAAATAATGAAAGTTTTTGGGATACGGCAAGTTGAATCAGCCCTGAAACAATAACGAGGATGCCAAGCATGCTGCCACCCCCGACGTTGAGGGCATCAATACAAACGGCAACGAATGTACCTGAGCTTCCCATGAGAAGTATATGTCCCATTCCAAAGCGTCTCCCTCTCAGGGACTGTAGGATCGTAGCTGCACCTGTGATCGCAATGGCGGCAAATACAGCCCAGGCTAAGTAGGTCTCATTGGCTCCACTGGCCCGAAATACAACCGTAGATATTAAAACGGTACTAGAGATACCTACAACAGTCAACTGAAGCCCCAGGCCAAGAGAAATCGACACCGGTGGCTTATCGTCGGGTTCATAGCGAATGTCCAACAAGGGGCGGGAAGTATTTGAGTTCATACTTTATCGCCGGGAATTATACCAGAAAAGTACTATTTCCTCTCTCGGAAGAGTATATCCATCACTCTCTTGGATTTGTATTGTCGGAGACATAATGGAATATACCCCACATGGCAGCATCAACCGAACAGCTTGAATGCAATCATAAACCTGCGAATAAGGAAATCCTGACTCGCATTCCCATCAGGCTATGGGATTCCAGAGGTTGTGGTGCTCCAAAAACTCACGCATTGTCGCAACACATTCCTCCGGTTGTTCAAGTTGAAGCAGATGCGTTGTTTCTGGCAGGAAGTCATAATTCGCTCTGACCACATTAGTCAGATCAAAGGTGGGCAGGTAGGAAAACGGCAAGGTAGGGTCAGCTCCGATGACTTTCATCGGACAGCGAATCTCTAAAAGATCTACCAGCACAGCAAAATTGCTGGCATAGTCTATAATCTGTGCCTCATATTCAGGGGGGCAACAAAGCTCGTACCCTTCGCCACCGTCTGCAGATTTGCGGAGCGTTGTTTCCGCGATAAGCTTGTAGATGCCCGGCATCACATGCCGGAAAGTGGGTGAGTAGGGGAGCAGCTCTTCGAATTCTCCCTTATTCCGAAAATGAGACGTGCGGATTCTGGTTAAACTCGCCATGGATTGAGCGGCAGCTTCAAAATCTGCATAGCTGCGGCCAGGGCTGCAAATGGGTGGATCAAACAGAACCAGTGCAGAAAACGCCTCCGCTTTGGTAGGAGACAGGAGTGCTGTCATTGCCGAAATTGAGTGAAATATTCCTATTTGGAGCTTCTTTCCGTAGTGCTTATCAATCTCCTTGGTGACGCAGTCCTGGTCTCTGATAAACATCGGGACGTTATGGTGCCTGATGCTGCTGCTCGGATTCCACCCGTGATTTCTAAGATCGTATATAATGAGGTCAAAATCATCCATCAGCATACACCAGAATGGGTAATACAGATCCGAGGCAAGTCCATTACCGTGGCATAAAATGAGACGTATGCCTTCTGGATTCCCATGACGCCGGAGGATGATTTTGGCACCATCCTTCATTGAGATTTCGTGAACAGAGAGCGGTTCCGGGATTTTCCAGACTTTTTCAGGAATTTCCATTGGCGACCGCCTCTATGAGCAATCTGTAAGCGACTTGGATCGTCGGCCAAGAAGGGAAGGTTGAATAAGGTCAGAACTTCCGCCCTCACAACGAGGATCCAGATAAAACATGTCCACACGAAAAGCGCCCGTTCACTACGGGGTATCCCAGTAATAAACGGAGCCGCAGGCCTTCTCTCCGAAGATATTCAATCTACCCCCGCGCCCGCTCTCGACCACCAGATTCAGAGGCTATCTGTCGTCTAGTTCCCGTCAAGCACAAGGCAGAATCATCCTTCGGAGATTATGAAAGATGTAGGTTCAAGCAATTGGCCATTCTGTGAAGACTCAGTTAACAAGGGTCTTGACGTGATTTATAAAATCCTGTAATGTCGTGAAACTGGGTGCCTCGGACGGAGAGACACTAATGCTGAATTCCTCATTAACCTTTTTGAGGAAAGCAACAAGAACCAGTGAATTAATTCCTAGCTCACTAGATTTGGCGCTCAAGCGGGTGTGATCCGTGATCCCCAGATGTTCTTCTACGAGATTGCTGATCCGCTCGTCTACAGAAGCCATAGTTCAAGTGTTTGTCATTTAAAGGTGAACCGTCGAAATATAATCAATGGTAATGAAATAATTGAACGAAACTAGAACCAGAACGATTTTTTCTGGAAGGGATAGCACGGCACCGAAATCCGACGCCTGTTTTCCTCGGCGAACAATCTCGAAAAATTGACACATGCTCCTGCTTCATACGCTTTTGCTGCAGCTGCAATGAATGTCATTTTTCGGACGCCTCTATCCCCTGGCGTTTCTCCCAGGCTGGCCAGTACTACGGGAGATCCGGTTTGACCGTAAGCCCCCTCCGCCACAGATCGTGGCCAAGCCGCAGCAATCTTGTTCCCCATCATTGTGTTCGAGCTGATCTCGATGATCAGGTTCACATCCCGTTTAGCGAGTGCCTCCGCAGAGGTTTCCCAAGCTGCTGATTCACGTATTTGCCGACTCCAGTAGACGGGATTACGTAAATCAGAGGTGTTGACTAGGTGTCCTGTATAACCACTGATCATGGATGTATCCGGCTGCAAAAAGTCTATGTTTGTCAGCACCTCCTTAAGATTTTCGAATGCACCTTTGTCCTCTTTTTCATTGAAGAAAGCTTCCTGCAGTGCACTATATTGCATCACTAGACGTAGCCCATCCTCCAGGGAGAACATTCCTGCCGCATAAGCTGCTGTGATTTCAGATGCCCCCAGCCCTACTACTGTGCCCGGCTTTATTCCGATGCGTGACCATAGTGCCATCAGTGCACACTCAAGCGCATACACTGAAGCCAGTCTTCGTGCTGGATGGATTTGATTTCTAGAGCGGTCCAGGATCTCATTAAGCAGCGATCTGGAATACTTCTCCTTAAAAACTTCGTGACAGCGCTCCAGAACTGTATGTGCGGTCGGTTCAGTCTCATACAAATTTTGACCGATTCCCTCCCAACAGGTCTTCTCTCCGGTGCATAGAAAGGTTGCTTTCCGTGAAGTTGCAAGGGGGAGCTTGTCTGACGTTGCAAGCTCATCCAACGCCGCTCGCAGCGAGGAAGCATCCTGAAATACAATCCCTGCGCGGTGTGAGAAATGGCTTCTGCCAACTCCGGCGGTCCATGCCATGTCCGCAAGCAACTCTGGGGCTATTGTGCTTGTGTCCGCTAGTTTTTCGGCGTGCTCGTCAAGCCAGTATAGATACTGCTTTGCAAGTTCACGGAGTGCCTGATCCGATTTACCTGACAACGGCAACAGCCGCACCTGCTGCTTGTTGGGAGAGCGCCTCTCTTCTGGCATTGAGTACCCCTCCACTACGACATGTGCATTTGTTCCTGAGAAGGCGAATGCACTGATCCCTGCTCTTGGCGGACATCCGGGAGTCAATGGCCAATCCATCAATTCCGAAACCACCGTAACAGGTAACTCGTTCCAGTTTATGAGTGGATTAGGGGTCTTAAAGTGCAGTTGCTTGGGAATCACCTGCTGCTTCATCGCAAGCATCACCTTGATCAGGCCGGCAATGCCTGCAGCCCACTCCAGATGACCGATATTTGTTTTTGCTGTTCCGAGTAAAAGTGGTCGATTTACCGTTCTGTCTTTTCCGTATACTGCCGCAGCCGCCTGAATTTCAACTGGATCTCCCAACTGTGATCCTGTTGCGTGGACTTCGAGGTAATCCAATTCGGAGGGCTTGATTCCAGCCCGAGTAAGGGCTTTTTCCAGAACCTGTTCTTGGGCGATCCCGTTCGGCACGGTCAGTGCCGCACTCTGTCCATTCTGATTTACTGCCGAGCCACGGATGAGGCCCCAAATCCGATCTCCCGCGGATTCCGCATCCTTCAAACGTTTTAGAACGACCATACCACAGCCTTCCCCCCGGGCAAATCCATCCGCATCTGCATCAAACGTGCCGCAGTACCCCCTTGCTGATAACATTCCAATTTCGTCCATGAAGTTTGTGAATGCAGGAGAGAGCACAATATTCACGCCCCCAACTAGGGCAAGGTCCACATCGTCCTGTCGAAGACCAGTTACCGCCTGATGAATTGCGACCAGTGAGGATGCGCAGGTCATGTCTATCGGCACTGCTGGTCCCATCAGCCCCAGTGAAAATGCAATCCCGCCAAGCGTAGAGGCCGGGGACGTCCAGAGATATTCCTGTTCCTGACCAGATGCTGCGATCAAATCCCGATATTCACTGGTTCCCAAGCCAACATAGACACCCGTCTGACTGTTTTTCAGAAGGTCGGGATCAATCCCGGCATCTTCCAATGCGTGCCAGCTTGTTTCCAGCAACAACCGCTGCCGCGGGTCCATCATTCGAGCTTCGATGGGAGTTAGGTTGAAAAAATCTGCGTCGAATTGATCAATCCCTTCAATAAACCCGCCTCTTTGGAAGGGAATCTCTTTTGCGGTGGAATCTCCAACAATCCCACTCCAAGGCCCAGTATCTGGCCGCCCATCCGTCACCGCATCTTTTCCCTCTGCGAGTACATTCCAATAGGCGGAGAGATTGGGGGCCCCGGGAAACCGGCAAGCCATACCAACAACCGCAATGGCATCCTCGCTATGCAGCGGTATCTGCTGCTTTTCTGGCTCTGACGGCGTTTGGGAGAGGGGTAAAGGTTTTGCTTCTTCCAGCTCTTCTATAAGATGATTTGCAAGACTGGTGATATTTGGATAATTGAATACCAATGTGTTTGACGCCACATATTTGCCTGCAAACGTGCGATTCAAACGATTTCTCAATTCTACAGCCATCAGCGAGTCCATACCTAGGTCGAAAAACCCTATCGAGGGTACTGGTGGATCTGATAGCCGAAGCAATGTCTGTAGTTCCTGTTGCAGGAATGATATCATCAGATCTGTGCGCTCTGATGCCGAGATTTCCCGAAGCTGGGTCATCAGGTCCACAGTTGTAGGCTGCGTCTCGGCCTTAGCTTTGGGGAGCAAGTCTTCGAATAGGGGAAGTCGGTTACTGGGGGTCTCTGCAAATACGGACCAGTCCATCGCCATTGCTGCACCAGCCACCAAATCCTGGCGCATGAGCCACTCCAGCATTTTGAAGCCTTGCCGCGGAGTCATCCAGTGAGCACCACGGGCTGCCATATGTTCTTCGATCCGATCTCTATGTTCCTGAGCTTCTCCGATGTTTGACCATGCTCCCCAGGCAATTGCCTGGCCCGGCAGCCCAATTGCTCGCCGGTGTGCAGCAAGTTGATTCAGGAATGCATTCGCTGCTGCGTGATTTGCCTGGCCGGGAGTGCCTAAGATGCCGGCAATGCTTGAGAATAAAATGAACAGGTCCAAGTCGCGTGCTGCCGTGCGGCGATGAAGGTGCCACGCTCCCAGAACTTTTGGCCAAAGGACCTCTTTGAAGTTCTCCCAACTTTGATTGGTCAGTGAAGCATCCGCCAACACGCCTACGCTGTGGATGACTCCGCCGAGTGATGGCAATTCTTTATCCACTCGCGTGAGCATATCGTCCACTGCTGAAAAGTCAGTAACATCTGCGATCTCCACCCGTACGGTAAAGCCTTCTTCATGTAACTGATGGATTTCCTTTTCAATCTCAGGGTCTGGATCCCGGCGCCCGTTCAGAACGATGGCACCGGCACCACGCTCCGCGAGCCAACGTGCTAGAGCACAACCGATTCCACCAAGTCCCCCAGTCACCAAGTAGGTTCGATCCTGGCGCAATCGCCCCGTTTCCAGCGGCGAACCAGCAAGTATGATCTTGCCAATATGTCGTGCCGCACGCATATACCTCATCGCGGAACGAGTTTCGGCAAGTGACCACCTGGAGTACATCAGGGGCTCCAATTGCCCGGATATCACCTGCTTCATTACGCTGGTTAGGGGCCTCGTTACCTGCTCTGGACAATTCCTCTTTAAAGCGTCCAGATCCAGTGTGTGATAGACCACATCTGGCCGGATCTTCAATAGTTCTTCCTGACTCAAAATGTTTATCCTGGATAGCTCCACAAAATGGCCACCGCGTTTCAGGCAGGACAGGCTGGCTGAGATAAAGCCGGGGCCGGTGAGACTGTTCAGAACCACATCAACTCCGTCATCGGCGGTTGCTTCAAGGATTTCTTTGGAGAAATCAGTGTTCCGACTGTTGAATACATGCTTCACGCCTAATTCACGGAGTTTTGTCTGCTTTGCTGGACTTGCAGTCGCAAACACTTCGGCCTTTACCATATGTGCCAATTGTACCGCGGCCATTCCTACACCGCCCGCAGCTGCATGGATCAGTACCCGCTGCCCTGCTTTCAGTCTCGCATATTCGAATGAAAGAGCGGCAGTGGTGAAGGCTGTCGGGATTGTCGCAAGGGTAGCTGGCGAAAACGTGTGGGGCACGCGTACCAATAACTCTTCCCGTACCACGGCTTCTGAGGCCAGTGTCCCGAATGCCAGTCCAGCGACATGATCACCTACGGAGACTGTGGTAACATCGCCACCGGTCTCAAGGACCTGTCCAGACAGTTCTCTGCCCAATAGCCCGGCATCAATCAGTCCAGATGTTCGCAGAACGTCCCGAAAGTTAAGCCCCGTTGCCTTGACTGCTACACGTACTTCCTTTGCTTCCAGGGGCACTACGGACAGAACCTTGACCCGTAGCCCCTTGATCGCACCGCTGGAATCAGGCTCCAGGCGCCACCGGGTCTCATCCGGCAGCGTCAATCGCTCGGTGTTACTGCCGCTTCGGATCAAACGGGCGCACTGACGGCGACCATGGCGATACGCAATATGGTTTTCATGGTCGGGAGAAAGAAGTTCATTGAGGAGGTGGCTTGGGAAATGAGGGTCAGTGGGATCCAGATCAATGAGTTTTGGATTCAACTCTCCGGCTTCTCTTGCAATCACCGTTCCCAGTCCCCATAGCGTTGCTCCAGCCAGTTGTCCAGTGCTCTCTTTTTCTAGGATCTGCGCGCCACGCGTAACCATCCAGACGCCCTGTTCAGGGATTACCTGGGCATCTGTAATCCCCTGCACCAGTGCCAAAGCACTTGCGCACACGCGTTTCACATCCTCCGCAAATTCTTCCATCATGGCCTCAATACCACCTCCACCAAGAGCTGCCAAGTCTACCACCCCCTTCAAGGGGACATCTTTGGGAAGATTGGTGAGCAAGGATTGCCATGCTTGACGTTTTTCCGTATTCAGGGTTATTCGGGCAAGTCCCTGCTCGGAGACGAGCAGTTTAGAAGGGGCGGAGATTTTCTGAGAATTATTGGGTGCAATTTCTTGCCCGGAGGGTAATACTTCCTCATTGTTTGGGGATTCTGGCAGAACCAGTATACAAATCTGGTCTCGCGATGCCAGATTTTTTGCCAAGTCGGCTGCGATACCGTCCTGATCTGCCATCAGAATCCATAGGCCGGCAGGTTGCGTTACCTCTGCTGGGCCACGCGCCACAATCACCCCGCGATCTGTTCCCGCGATCAGGTTGGATTCCTCCAATCCCAAGAGGGTCACATCTTCGAAGCCAACGTCTCCAAGTACCCGTCGCCACACTTTAGGATTCGCTAGGGCATGATGTGGACGATAGGAGTCGGCAAATCGCCACCAACCATCCAGCTGCCCGAAAATCAAATCTGTCCAACCCTGAATCCGTAAATTCTCCAGTGCAATCAGGCAACCAGATGGGGCAAGCAGCATCCGGCAATGTGCAAGTGTTTCGTCCAGATAACGTGTGGCATGCAATACATTGCCAGCAATTATCAGATCATAACTGTGAGCAGCGAATCCTTGTGATACGGGATCTTTCTCAATGTCTAGCACACGGTACTCTATTGATTCGTATTGGCTGCTGAAGCGCACCTCTGCCTGTGCAAAGAATCCAGCCGAGATATCGGTATAGACATAGTCGAATCGGCTGTCTGGTAATACCGGCAGCACCTCAGCCGTCATGGACCCGACGCCTGCTCCTACCTCCAAGACCCGCAATTTCTCCCCATCCGGCCACGTTTCCAGGAGCGCCGCAATCGTGTCTCCAAATACTTGGATTACTGCGCGCGATATTGGTGACTTGGTGTACAGATCGGCTGCTTTTGGCCCGTCCTCACTGAAGAGCACGGATAGTGGATCCTCGTCCCCGGTCAACACGCGCGGCAAGGCCTCTGCACATTTCTGGAGCAATCCGATCTCATGCCTTCCTTGGGGATAGCGATCAATCATCTGAGCCGCAAACTCGACGGTACTTTCAGGAATTTCGGCCGACAACGAACTTTTGTCTGCTACCACGAACTCGCCATCTGCCTCCAAAAGCAGCCCCAGTTGAAGCAACATATCGAGCATTCGACGGAGCAGACGCCTGTGTTTTTCCTGAATATTCAGGCGCTGACGAAAATCTTCCAAACTGAAAACCATGCCGGCTTCACGTTCCCATCCCAACGTCTCTAGTGCTGCAAGTACATACGCGTTTGATAACCTGTTCAGATTCCTATGTAACCTATCTCTGGTCTCGGGCTTCACACCATTGGCCGACAAATAGTCGGCAAACGGTTGCAAGCTGGCAGCAATTTTATTGGGATCCTGGAGCGAAATGGCTGTCCGTCTTCGCGAAGGCAGGGGGGCTTCGCGCCACGCAATTTCGTACAGAAAGTCATTTAGGTCTTCAACTGCTGAGAGCAGCGAAGACCGTGTTGCGCGCTTTACCAGAAATCCGTTACACTCACCGATTTGTGTACCTTCTGGATCATAAAGATGGAGATTCCCAGCAACAATTTCCGGTGATCCAGAGTTGCCCTGTGCCTGGTTCTTCTCCTCAATGCGTGCAAGGCAGTAAAAGTGATCAGGCAATCGATCTGGTATCAATAGTTGTTCCCAGGCGAACGGCACATAGGTAATTGCTTTATGATTCCACAAGGAACTGCGCGCAGCCCCCATTACCTGAAAACAACCATCCAGTAGCAGCGGATGCACGCTGAGGTCGTTGCGACCAATCCCTTCTGGTAACACAATCTTCCCTAGAGCCTCCCCTTTACCCATCCAGATAGATTGTACTGTGTGGAAGGAGGGACCAAAACCAATCCCTGTGCTCGCTTTGTCACGATAGAATGCCTGAACATCGCCCGGTGACATGGAGCTCTTCAATCGCTCTAGATGAGTGCGCTGTGGGGGCTGGAATGCAGATGCACCTATTGGCACCTGACATTCTGCGTGCAGGGTCCAATCCTGTTCCCCTTTACTCAGAATCCGGACGGTATAGGAAGTTGAATCCTCAGATGCTTGTACGATCGTCTGCACCTTGCGCCCTGTATCAGGGGTATCTGCATTCTCGGGATTTTTTTCAGAAAAAATCAACGGGGCATGGAACTGCATATCCTGCACGATTCCTGGTCCGTTCTCGGAGCGGGACACAGCTGTCGCTAGGGCCCCGTAGAGAGCACCCGGAGCCAGAATCCGCCCAAACACTTTGTGATCACTCAGCCATACGGGATCTGATGGGAACAGCTCGGTTTCGAAGAAGATCTCACCACTGGCTGATTCATGTCGGTCTCCCAGTAGCGGATGACCCGCACTCTGCCTCCGCCGTTTCGGAGCATCAATCCAGTGATGTTCAGGTTGGAAAGAATATCCCGGGAGTGAAATACGATTCCGGGTTTCTCCGGCAAACAATCCCGCAAACGAGAGCTCTACCTCTGCCTCATACGCGCTAGCAACGGCATTCAGGAACTCGGACTCTGGTTGATCTGCTGAAGCTGCATCGTTTTTTAATGGTCTTCTGAGGCTTGAGAGTACCTGAGGAGGGGCTACGTTTTTCAGGAGTGGATCTTCATCCGAACCGGGCCAGGCGAAAGAGAGCATAGGGCCCAGTACAGCATGCGGCCCGACCTCTATCACCAGGTCAATTCCCAGATTTGCCATCGTTCGAACTCCGCGGCTGAAGGAGACAGCCTCTCTAGCATGCCGACGCCAATATGTCCCGTCAAGGATCATGTCCGGTGCTGCGACCTGACCGGTTACATTACTCACAAACGTCAGTGAGGGTGTGGCAATTTCTATCCCATCAAAAATTTCTTCCAGCGCATTCAGGCATGGTTCCACTAAAGGACTGTGGAATGCTTTGTCTGTTTTCAGCAGCGTTACTCGGACTTGTTTGGTTTCAAAGTGGCTTGAAACCGCTTGGACGGCATCCACTGGTCCGCTGATTACCTGATGTGCCCCATTGTTAGCAGCGATCCCCAATCTCTCGCTACGAGATGTTTCATTGTGAGTGCGCACGGCAGCTTCTACCTGAGAGAGTGGAGCGAATATGGCGGCCATGGCCCCCGCTTCCGGGATTGAAGTCAGGACTTCACTCCGTTTCATCATGATTCGGAGTCCATCTTCAAGACTGAATATGCCCGCAATGTGTGCCGCGGCATATTCCCCGACGCTATGTCCCATGACTGCCTCAGGATGAACCCCCAAGCTTTTCCAAAGCTCAGCAACGGCACACTCAATTGCGTAGATTGCGGGTTGTGCCCAGGTTGTGTCGTACAGATTTTCCTGGCTCCGTCCGAAAATCACATCCAGCAACGATGTCCCTCGTTCTGTTTGGACAATTTTGTCACAGCGGTCAAGTACTGCGCGCACCACAGGCTCGGTTTTGTACAAATCCTGTCCCATCCCGAGCCACTGGCTTCCCTGACCGGTGAATAGGAATCCGATTTTTTTTGCTGCACGCGGTTCCGGTCCTCTGCCAGCCCCTATGAGTGTATCCAGCTGTTCACGCAGGTGCACGGCATTATCGTACACAAGTCCCGCACGACATGAAAAATGACTGCGTCCAGTGCAGGCAGTCCATGCCGTATTTGATAGTAGAGATTCTTCCGCCTCAGGATCAAGTCCAGTGACATGTTCGTCGAGCCATGCCCGATACTGTTTGGCCGCATCTATGAGTGCTGTCTCTGATTTTCCTGACAGAAGCAGTACACGGGTCTTGCGTTCAGGTTGATCCAGTTCTGCAGGTGCTTTGCGTTCGACTGATTTCGGCAGTACAACCGTAATCTGGTGCGGAGACCCCAATACGCCATCTCCTGGTCTCTTATGTCGGACTGCTTCGTCCTGTTTTGCATACCCCTCCAGAATGATATGTGCGTTCGTCCCCGACCAGCCGAATCCGTTCACTCCCGCGCATGGTAGCCGACCATGAACATTTGGCCAATCGGTTTTTCTGGCAGCTACCTGCAGGGAAAATTTTTCCCAAGGGAACTTCGGGGTCGGTTTCTTGAAATGAAGATGTCGAGGAATGACTCGCTGGTTCATTGCGAGTACCACCTTAATGACCCCGGCTACGCCCGCTGCAGGTTCCAGATGGCCAATATTTGTTTTTACGGAGCCGATTAAAAGTGGTTGATCCGCATTGCGCCCCCGACCATAGATATTCCCGACTGCCTGCAATTCAATAGGATCACCGACCTTTGTACCTGTTCCATGAGCTTCCAGATAGTCTATCTGTGCGGGTTCAAGCCCCGCCTGCCGCAGGGCGGACTCAATCACATTTTCTTGCGCATTTCCACTTGGAACAGTTAATCCGGGACTGGCTCCATCCTGGTTCACTGCCGTAGCCTGAATGACTCCCCAGATACGATCGCCATCTGCTTCCGCATCGGCGAGCCGCTTGAGTACAACGATTCCGCAGCCTTCTCCCCGTACGTATCCGTTTGCAGCCGCATCAAATGTTGCACAACGTCCGTCCGGTGACAACATCCCAGCATTTGCGCGCAGTTCCATCACTCGTCCAGACAGGATTGTATGGACCCCTCCTGCAAGAGCAAGATCCGATTCTTCCCGTTGCAGACCGGATACCGCCTGATGTATTGCGACTAGTGATGAGGAGCATGCGGTATCAATCGAAACTGCTGGCCCTTCCAATCCAAGTGCAAAGGAAACCCGTCCGATAGCGGTATTATATGCATTGCCAGTAGCCGTGTAGAGATTGACAGCCGGATCGACCGCATTAATATCAATTACGTCTAGGATCAGCCCCAAATATTGGCTGTTGCTGATACCGGCATAGACGCCTGTACGACTGCCTTTGAGCGTTTCCGGCACTATCCCCGCATCTTCAAGGGCACGCCAGCTTGTTTCTAGCATCAACCGCTGCTGCGGATCCAGTAGTTGTGCTTCGACAGGTGAGATACGAAAAAAAGCCGCGTCGAACAGCTCAAGATCGTTGAGATATCCCCCAAAACGACAGGCGGGTTTTGGATCGGGATCGGGGAAAAGTCTACCGACACGCCCAATACCCGAGCCGGGAGCCCCCTCTGTGATAGCATTCGTTCCAGATTCAAGTAAATTCCAAAATGCAGAAAGGTCTGTCGCGCCTGGAAAGCGACATGCCATCCCCACGATTGCGATTGGGCATTCAGGTCGAAAAGCTTCTATTGTCGGGCTTGGGGTTTTCGGGTTCGTTAATTTCATTTCGGGGTTCTGCTATGATTTGGGAATTCTACCATGAATGTTGTGGGTAGAGACTCAAATCGCCGCAGAAAAAAGAACGGCGGACCTGAAGTTTTCAAATTTTTGTATCCCCTCCCGACCGTTTTGACCTCCTGGATGATCCCGTTGAGTCGTTCTGCTCTGGTGTTGGATTGTTCATGGCAAAGGGTATTGCAGATGCCTTGGACGTGTCGTTCGAACTTCTCGGTCACCTTCATGATCTCCTTTACGGCAGTCTCTTTCACACTGGTAAACCAGAGTTCAAAGAGCTTCTTACCTCGGCGAATGAATTGCATCCAAAGATGGCCTTAAATTCTTCGCGCAACCGCCAGGCGACGCTGACTTTCAAGTTCGATTCTTGAATGACCTTGAAGATTTCCTCTTGCTTTTGTATTCGATTCTCTTTGTTTTCAAGAGTGCAAATCGTCCAGCACTTAAACACATGGGCAAACCGATTCGAGGCATCCGACCAAGGAATCTCAATGGTCTTCACGTCCGCAGAAGACTGGATCTGCGAAACCCGACAATGGATAAAACACCTAAGTTGAAACCAATCAAAATGGCGCCAAGTCCATGTTTTCCGATGATTATATAGTGTCCCTGTCTCGGGGCAAACCAACGCATCCTCCGAATGCGAAATGTAGAGGTCAATCCGCTGCTCCTGCTTATCCAGCAGCAGCTTGTCAATCCCCCAGTCATGCCCTAATCCTAAGCTGTATCGCATCATTGCAACGAGAATTGGCTCCATAGCCTAACTTCGCCTTCCAGTCAAAAAAATACTGATTTTCGCCTCCAATTTTCTCGATTTCCCTTCCTAAAGAACCTATTTTGGCCTAAATCTGCTCTTTTAGGGCCGATTTTCCCCGAATTGTCCAGAAAAAGATGTTGTAGTGCTATCATGGTGCTCGCGGGAGTCTCCCTCTAGCACCTGCGTAGCCTCCCCCAGTATGCATCTCTCCCCTTGATCATGTTTATCTGAACCCGACCCTACAGCCGTGTGGAGGAGGCGAGTTCACCGGAGGGTAAGAACCTCCAGATTCACGACGTATGGTCCCTTCAAAACAGTTGAGATAATGCACTCCCGATGAAGCCACCAGAGCTGCGTCCGGTGGAAGCGATACGGGGTAGATCGCAGCAAAACATTAGGAAAACAGGGGTTCAAACCATCCTAAATCAACCCCAACCGATCCGGTAAATCTCAAAATACATCGCTCCCGAAAAAACGGTCCAAGCATGGACCGGGAGAAATTCGTGATTTTTTAGCACTGTGAAATGGCGAAGTTAGGATAGAATACATATATTTGATTGGATCACAAGTCAATCATTTTACCATGAATCGCGATAGGACTAGTTTTCGGAATTTTGTGGCCGGGATCATGTTGTTAGTGGTCAGCCCCATTCTATTTTCTTCGAATTTAATTTACGCACAGGCACCGCCGAAGGTCACCGCTAGTGAGGTGGTGGATCGGGAGTCACTCAAAGCTTTTGTAACCTATGCCGCATTCGATTTCGCCAAGGTAGCAACTCTCGATGAAGGACTTGCCTTTTTGCCGGAATTTCGCAGAGAAGGTGGCGACTGGCATGTGGGCAATGTGTACCTGATTTTGATTGTGCCAAATGGCCAAGTGCTATACCATGGCAAGGACCCCAGCATTGATGGTAGGTCTATAATAGGAGTGACAGATGATGATGGTACCAAGGTCGTTGAACAAATGCTAACTGCGAATGACGTTAGTGCCACTTTGGTAGAGTATTGCTGGGATGATCCGGCTGACCTGACAGATCCCCGATGCAAGGACAGTTTTGCAATGCGCTATTATTCAATTGTGGCTCAAACGGATATAATTGTGGTGGGTGGATACTACCAGGATTTAAGAGGTGTGGATGTGCCGCTGCCCGATGTTCCATTCCCAGAGATTTCCGCCTCTGAGGTAGTGGACCGGGAAACTTTAAAGCAGTGGGTGGAAGGATCAGCTGAATGGACCCAGAAAGTCCTAGAGAGTCTAGAGGTCACCAGTGGCATTTTTGGATGGAAGAATATAGTGAGGGAGGATGGCGGACACTTCAGGTCTGGCGCCACATATCTTTTTGCAGTGACTTCCGACGGGTATGTGTTTTTTCACGGAGCCGATCCATGGAGGGAGGGGCGCCTTGTTCTTGACAATACCGATTTTCGAGGTACCCCCTTTGTGAGGGACCTCATCGCAACAGCGCAGTCTGGAGGAGGATTCATAGAGTATTTTTGGGATGATCCTACGATAGAGGGAGATGAGGACACTGGAACTCCAAAAGTGACCTATGCGATATCATTCAAAAATACAGTCCTTCATAATTTTGGCACGGACATAATTGTCGCCGGCGGATTCTACCGGAATTTCTCGACTGCCGAGGCAGAGGCGGCAGCGTCAGAGTGGCTGGGCCAATTTGGCCGCTCGGTGGCAAGTCAGGCTATGGAAATGATCGGCGACAGGGTTTCGCGAGCACCCGCAACAGAGAATCATATAGAAGTGGGTGGAGGGACTCTGGGAGTCAATACGCTTCTTAATCTGGAAACACTTGCTGCTGTTTCGACTGGGCCTTCAACGCTATTGTCCTACTCACGAGAGAGGTTACTCAATGGTAGTTCTTTTCAGGTTTCACCAGGAGGAGTCGCAGACGGTCAAGGCTACGCTCTGTGGGGTAGTGGAGACTTTATGCGATTTAGCAGCGAACCAGGTGAAGGGAGCAATAGTGGTGAAGTAGGGACTGTCGCGCTTGGTGCCGACTATTCATTCGGATCAACAGTAGCCGGTCTTGCAGTTGCTTATAGCTCAGGTTCGGGCGATTTCGAACTGGGGCGTCCGGGACAGGATGATGTTGGAGAGATATCAACAAGCCTCACTAGCGCGTTTCCTTATGCCCGATTTACGGTCAGCGACCGGTTGCTCGCATGGAGTGTTTTGGGCTATGGTGTTGGTCAGTTAGAAGTTAAGGGAGGAGGCGAAGAGGATCCAGAAAGTGATATCACGATGCAGATGGCGGGCTTGGGCCTAGAAGGGGTGATTGTGAAGCCTGACAATCCTGGTGGTATTGATCTTTCGCTCCGCTCCGATGCTTCGATTGCCCGCGTGAACTCCGAGCCTGTTGAGGGACTCAGTGAGTTGACTACGAATGTTAGTCGCATACGGTTGGGGCTTGGAACCGGGAAACGGTTTATGCTGGGAGACGGGACGAGCCTCAGAACCGAATTGCGAGGTGGCCTGCGATATGACGGAGGAGGCACCGAAACCGGGTTTGGGATGGAAATTGGTGGTAAAGTAAGATTGAGTGCCCTCGAACGGAGACTCACTGTCAGCTTGAATGGTCGCACGCTTATCGTTCATGAAGCAGAGGGCTACAATGACTGGGGATTTGGCGGGGTCATTGGCTTCAATCCCGGTGGTCAGAGGCACGGATTGTCTTTAAGCCTGAAGCCAAAATGGGGCTCAACGGCAAACCAGATGACGCGTCTTTGGGAGCACGGTGTAGCGGGGATGACGGACGCCGTCTACGGCAACCGCCAGGTGGATACAGAAATTGGTTATGGGATTAAGGCTCTAGGAGGTCGTGGCCTGATCACGCCGTATGCAAAGCTTTCACTGCTACGACATTCAAACCCCACCCATCTGGGACTGGGTAGTAGTACGAGTCTATTTACATACATACCATCAGGGTTGGGGAGCCGGGGCATGTATGGCTACCAGTTGGGCGGTCGTCTAACGCTTACTCCAGGATTATCAGCAAATATTGAGACGGGGCGGAGCCTCTGGGGATTTGGTTCAGGTCCGATAAACACTGCTACGGTTAATTTGGCTGTGAATTGGTAACCAATTCACAAGTTGGTACAGTTTGCAGAAAGACAAGCCCGCGCATTCCCACTGCCAGATATTTCTTGGCGCAGGAATGCGCGGGTCCTCGATTATGGGCAAATATGATTGTCGGGAAATTCCCGACTGCAAGCACAAAATGTGTGAAGAAGAAGGAACCGAATGTCATCCCGGTGACCGCAGACCATGCTTAAATTCGGAAGGCGAATCATGTGTCCAATGATCGTTGGCAGCTGGGCGTTCGTTCATTACCATACAACCACAAAACAACTCCACACACCAAACAAGCCGCTCTACGCTCCTTAGATGATAATTTTTTTGCTGGTTTAGCGAAGGCTTTTCAAGTCCATGCTAAGCGGTTCAAAGGTGCTGACTCCGCAAAGTCGTAAAACGGATAGCTCAGTGTGTAACATCCTCCTGTGCGCTCTGTTGTTATTGCTCACTACGCATTCCTCCAGTACTTATGGTCAAGCATCTGGTTTATCGGATTTCGAGTCATACGTAAGTACTGCCTTTCAAAAAACACGCACCATAGTTTTTTCTGGCAACGATACACTTCTGATCGGCGAAATATCAACGATTGATGTGGGGAATGATGGGCGGTTGGTGATCACTGACAGAATAGGTAATCAGGCTATTCTGTTTGAGGGCAATGGGACATATATAGCACATTTGGACGCTCGCCGATGTAATCCTGAGGTTCGGTTTTTTACTACCGGCGCAAAGATCAGACCTGATTCCCAAGTACTAGTGCTGGGTACCAGCCCATGGGGTTTCTTGTTTGATGGGAACGGGATATGTAAGAACGTCATGTCCATAGACTTTTCCGGTACTAGTCATAACAACTTGGTTCTGGATGGTGCCAACAAAATGATCGGCTTGTACCATACGGGGACTGGCCAAGTCTTGCGCTTCATGGATGGTCTTGGTCGGCGAGTAGGAGAGGTCAAACTTCCTAGAAGTCCGGCTCCGGGCGTTGATTTCAGATGGGTAGGAGGAGGGTTGGTCAAGACTGAAAAGCACATCTACAGTGCAACACTATCCTCGGCTCTTACACAGTTGGATTTGGAAGGTCGCCTGGTTCGGAAATTTGAGTTTAGAAACCCTTGGTTTCGCCAGATCAAGCAAGATATCCCTGATCCATTTGATCCTGACATTCCCCGCTTAGATAGACATTTGATGAGAATCGTAAAGAATCGATCTAGAGTAAATAGTTTATTGTTACTTGATCGTGATTTTGGGGCATCCCCATAAGACCTTTAATAATCCGCCAAGTAATACACAATGGGTTATACTTTGGCAGTTCAATCGGTAAATTTAGAAAAGTGTAATGGTTACCATTGGAAGTGTAGGGAATCCTGCCAGGATCGCCATAATTGGAGCGGGACCTGCAGGATTTTACGCAGCGGGGCACCTGCTTAGGCAAAAGTCTGAGATTGTTACGGTAGACCTGTTTGATAAACTACCGGTCCCCTATGGACTCGTTCGTAGCGGCGTTGCTCCTGATCACCAGAAGATCAAAAACGTCACGCGTGTTTATGCGAAAACTGCAGCGCAGGATGGCTTTCGTTTTTTTGGTAACGTAGAATATGGGACCGATATCCATCTGGAAGACCTGAAAAGACATTATCATCAGGTCTATTTCTCTACAGGTGCACAGGTTGATCGTAGGCTCAATGTTCCAGGGGAAGACCTGGATCGCAGTTATTCAGCAACGGATTTTGTTGCCTGGTATAATGGTCATCCCGATTATCGTCACCTGGAGTTCGATCTTTCGAGACGCTGTGTAGCCGTGGTGGGCGTGGGTAATGTGGCTGTGGACGTTTGTCGCATATTGTGCAGAACGATTGATGAACTGAAAAAAACGGATATAGCAGATTACGCCCTGGAGGCACTGGCTGAAAGCAAAGTACGCGAGGTGTATATGTTGGGGCGACGGGGCCCCGCTCAGGCTGCTTTTACACATCCAGAGGCCAAGGAACTGGGACAGTTACCTGGGGCAGATATTGCTGTACCTGAGGCGGAGGCGCAGTTGGATCCAGTCTCTGAGGCGTGGATGTCGGCGCATGGAAATCGGTTAACAACCAAGAAAGTCGAAATCGTTCAGACCTTTGCGAGGCAGTCTGGTGAGGGAAAACCACGTCTCTTAACATTGCGATTTTTGGTTTCCCCGGAAATGCTGCATGATGATGGTTTAGGTGGAGTGGGTAGCTTGACGCTTCGACACAATGTACTTATAGAGCAGGGGAGCCGTTTGCGCCCTCAGTCAACAGACATCACAGAAAGGTTACCCGCAGAAGTTGTGTTTCGATCGGTAGGCTACCGGGGGATAGCATTACCCGGTTTACCTTTCAGAGAAGATTGGGGTGTGATCCCGAGCGATCAAGGTAGGGTAAGTGGAGATGGAGTTACCCGTGGTGTTTATGTGGGCGGTTGGATCAAACGTGGTCCGACGGGTGTGATTGGCACAAATAAGCCTGACGCGCAGGAAACAGTTCGCTGTATGTTGGAAGACTTAACGGCTGGGCACCACTTCAATCCCGAGTTTACAGCCCCCGAATCGGTGGATCACATGCTTCAGCACCGATGCGAGGGCGTGTTTTCCTGGGAGGATTGGGCGGAGTTAGACCGCTTGGAAGTCGCTGCAGGCAAGGTGCAGGGGCGTCCACGAGTTAAATTCATCTCGACCGGAAGTATGCTTAAAGCACTCGGTCGCTAAAACTCAAGGGACTGTGTGGATGTCCTTTTACAGTTCCCCTTCGATCCGGTCATTCAGTCGTGCGAGAGCGACAAACAGCGTTTCTAGCTCTGCATAATAGGCGTCGGTGCCCATTTGTGATTTGCGCGATTTGAGTGTGGCGATTTGGGTTTCCAGTGCAGTGCGTTCGCTCGCTAGGGTTGGGTCTCCAAGGAGCACTTGAGTGCGTCTAAGCCAGGTTACGCCAGCGATGTATCCATCTCTGGACTCGTCAAGAGTTTCTACGCGCGTCCCCTCACCATCTGCATTGTCGTCGAGTAAGCTGTGCTCAGTTGCCAGATGGCCTTCGGTTTCGTAGTGCAATGCCGTTTGTTGGGCAGCGTATTGAAACACCTCCTTTACAGACAAGCTACCATCACGATCCAGATCGGCGGCCGGCTCGGTCAATGACTCAACTAGGTACGTTGGGAATATTGTCTGATTGCGCTGGGTACCTGATCGCGTCGCAGTAATGACGATTCTGTCTGTTCCACTGAGCGCTTGAATGAACGGACCACTCGAGCTCATCGTACAGATCCATATAATGCGTGCAGCGGTTAATTCATTTGACAGCGCAGCATAGTCGTTTCCGGGAAGGTCTCGTCGAGGAATATTGAGCGCCGACTGCTCTCCGTCATAGCTCCCATGACCGAAAAGAAGAATATAGATTTCATCCTCTGGAGTCAGGCGCCCGCTGAGTTCTGCAAATCGTGCACGGATGCCGTCGGCTGTTGATTCTCCACTCACATAGTCACTGCCAGCGAGGGCACGCTCGGCAAGTACAATGACGTTGTCCCGGGCAAATCCCAAGGGCCCAGTGAATGCGTTATAAGTGTCTTCCAGATGCGAGGCGATACGACTCGTTTGATCCGGTGCGCCACCCAGTCCACCAATCACCAACGCATACCGCTCCTGGGCGTTGGCGTGATTTGCAATACAAGCCAGGATCAGTCCTAGCGCAATCCTTGTCGCCTTCGATAAAGCCACTCTCCACATAAGAGAAGTACAGAAAGAATAAACAACAGGGGCATGTCCCACAGGTAAGCCGCCCGATACACCGAAGTGCTGGTACGGCGCGATCGCAGGTTCATCAAAACATCGGAGGCCTCGGCAGGGTTATAGTATACCGTGGCCAATTGCTCCAGAAAGTCCCGCTTCAATGTAGCATCATAATACTCCATTGGTTGATGGCGCACTAGATAACTGCGTTGATCCTGTCCAATCAGCTCACCTCGCAGCGCTGCCTCTACGGTGACTTCATAGACTCCCTCACTGCCTGGTGTTAAGCGCATCTCAAAGAGTCCTTCGTCAGAGAGGTCCTCTTCAACAACCATCGGCTGTACGGTGCCATCAGGAGCGCGGACGAGTGCGCGCAGTTCAGTACCTGTTAGGGGCAGGTAATCCTCGCCATAGACACGCACGTCCAGTTGATGTGTTTCTCCTGGAGTAAGCCGATTGCTAGAAGTTTCTATATCAACCTGTGCAGGTGCGCTGGCCGCCAGCCAACGTGCAAACTGCTGCCAAAATCGCTCATGGCTTTCATCGTCTGCTTCCATCAGCATTTGCCAGCGCCACGTACTGCTGGTAGCAAGGGCAGCGGTACGCCCCTTGCCATATCGCTGAATTGCGAGGAGCGGCTCCTCCGGGCCAAATGCATCCTCTGGTTTCACAGCGAGTACTTGTGCACCGGGTTTAGCGCCGCCCAACAGGTTGATGCTAGTTAATTTTGGTATTCCACGCCAGAGGATTCGGTTGATAGAAGGGTCGGGAGAAAGCTTCATGAATGGGTGCTCCAGACCCTCGGGCGTAGGCTCAAAGACAAACCCGCGGTCACCGTCTTCACCCTCAAATCGTATGGGAAGGACTTGTGCACGCGTAAAATCAAGCCGCACGGGTAGCATGTCCGCAATCGGTGTACCTGCGTAATCGCTCTCTGCAAAAGCATTGCGTCCTCCCAACATTACAAATCCTCCACCACGAACACGCACAAAAGACTCGATAAGCTGAAGTTGGCGCAAAGAAAAAGCGGAAGCTTCTACATCACCTAGAATTATGGCATCAAAGCCGTAGAGAACATCGGCTTCGGTCGGGAAACCTCCCATTAGCTCATCCGGCGAACGAATTCCTTGGCGATAATATTTACCGGTTCCCGTGCGCGTAATAGCTGCAAAGTCGATCACCTGATCGGACTCCAGCGCACGTTTGATGAATTTATAGTCCTGTCGCAAATGTCCCTCGAAATACAATACGCGAAGCGTGTCTGTGCGGGTATCGATCAGTAAGGGTAGGGAGTTGTTGAGTGTATTGAGTTCGTTTACAGTGGGCTCCAGAGTCACATGGTATTCCCGGGCACCAGTGCTCGGCGGTTCAAAAAAGAATTCCAGCTGATCGACCAGTCCATCTCCTTTAAGCCGTACAGATTTTGAAAAGACTTCTACATCTCCATCGTAGACGGAGATCGTAGTAGGATCAGTTTCCCGTGAGGCACTGCGGATTTTGACTTCCACTTCGGCACCAGCCTGTTCACCAAGCCCCTTATGGGCGATCACTTCGAGCAGTTCTCGTTCGGAGTTAAGGGCAGTGTTGCCTAGACCCAGTATGTGTACGCCGATCCCGTCGCTGCGAAGGGTTGCTGCTTGCTGGAAGGCTTCGTTGCGATTTGTTGTATTGCCATCTGTCAGAATGAGTACCCCGGTCAGGGGTAATCCGCGAAAATCCACACGCAGGCGGTTCAGTGCCGCTGCAAGGTCTGTTTCGTGGGCGGGTACGGCGTGATGAATGCTGTCGACCCTCGTAGTAGTAGAGGCAAAGGTATAGAGGCGCACCTTGAAGGTTTCCTCCAAATCGCTGATGATTCCTTCCTGGGCATTGTTGAGAAGATATTTGGCCTGAGTGAATCGGGTTTGGCCATCCGGTCCGTCCGGCAATAACATGCTGTCAGAGGCATCCACAACCACAGCGACAAAGTTCTCATCCGGGACAACTTCCGGCACGATCAATTGAGGCTCAAAGAGTGGAAAAACCAGGAGGAGTGCGGCCAGAGAGCGCAAGGCCAAGCTTATTCCCCGGACATGCAGCGGGGCCTGGCTGCGCAGGAACGCAATTACCAGAATTATCAAGATGCCTGCTAACACACTTACCGCAAGCGCACTGATCTGCAGGTTTACCGTACCTTCGGCGAACTGCACAGTATCAAACTTGAACATCCACCACTACTGGCTTGGCCGTCGGGAGAGTGATTCATAGTACTTTTCCACCAGGCGTTGATACTCAGTGGGCACTTCGCCTCGGCGGCTGCCGTACAGCTTGGATTCCAATTTAACGGCCTCCAAAGCTTGAAGCAGTTGAGTTTCGAGTTGAGAGAGCGGTGCATAAACATCTCGATCGAAGAATGTTTCAGCCGACTCTTCATCCAGTAACACACCCGTATGATCTGCTCTGGTGAGTGAGTTCTGGATTCCAGTGGCAGCGCGTTGGCCATCGCGGACTCCCTCTTCCAGGTTACGTGCCGCCTCCCTAGCCCGGTTCATCTGGCTTTCAAGTCGTGCCTGCTGTGCTGGTGAAGCATCACCTTCGCGCGTACGCTCTGCCTGAGCTTCCAGATCCTGCAGCTCATTTCGAAGCTGTTCAAGGTCATCAAGCGCGCGGCTCAGTGCTTCTTCCTCGGTAACAGGCAGGGACTCACTCAATTCACGCTGGATAGCTTTCAGGCCTTCCAGGTCTTCGGTAATCTCTTCCTGGATTCGCCGGGCTGTTGGAATCCAGCCATTACGAAGTGCTTGCTGCGAGTTCTCCATGTCTTCCTGGAGCGCGCTGCGATGCACCTCTTGCCTAAGATTCCGTGCTGCCAGTTGTGCTTCCGAGTTGGAGGTTTCGAGCATCTCCGCCTGCTCCATAATGTCTTCGAGGTCTTCCAGGGTATTGGTGCGACGCTCTTCCAAGTCGTTCAGGGCTTCTCTGGAGGGTCGATCCCCTTCCTCAGCCAGGTCTTCGGCAAGCTCCTGCTCTTGCTCAATGAGATCAGTGAGATCCTCGTTCAGTTGCTCAAGTGCGCGCCGGTCCGTGCCCCGGGTCTGCAGTCGCAGAGCGTCCTCAAGGGATTGCAAAGAATTGGCTGCCTGCTGTTGCCGTCTGGCTGCTTCTTCCATATTCCCCCGCCGTAGTGCACGCTGCGCCTCTTCCATGTTGCGCAGGGCCTGGTTCATATCATTTTGTGCCCTTTGACTGGACTGTTGTTGCTGCAGAGCTTCCAAAGATTGTTGCAGTTCCTCCTGGTTACGCCGCAGACGATCGACGAAGCGTCGACGATCCTCTTCGGTCTCAGGAGGACGTTGCTCCGCCAGCTCCTGTTGTCGTTGTGCAAGGTCTCGCACGCGCCGTAAAGCATCGTTCTCTTCCGCACTTGCTTGTGCAGCCGGTGCTGATTGTGGAGACTCGTACTTATCCTTGGTAATGTCCAACTCCAGATCCATGAGCTCAGACATGCGTTCCTCCGTGGCGCTGGCTCCACCGCCACCCGGGCTTCCCTGCTGTTGTCGTGCGACTTGTCGCTCGGTATTCAGGGCATCAGCTCTGAGTAGTTGATTGAGCGCCCGACGCTCGGGCGTAAGCGCCTCACGCAGGCGTTCGGCAGACAGGTCATCAATGGCCTGATCCATTTCAGTGACTGCAGCTTCCAGATACTCAGCTACTTTTTGTTGCTCCGGGCTACTGCGCAGCTCGAGCGAAAATGCAGTCGTACGCAGACGCTCCTGAATATTCGCCTGTAGATTGCGTTGCGCTTGTGTGAGCGCCTGGAGGGCTTCATCAAAGTCTGGAATATCGTTCTGCTCCCGCAAGAGCCGCCAAGTGGCCGCGATGATATCCTGTTGGCTTACGACCAGGCCGCCTTGCCGTCCCTGCATTCCACCCTGTCCGCCACCTGCATTCGCCAATTGTGTGAACTGCTGCTCAAATGGCACAATTTCCACGAAATACATATCTGAAACCTCCGATTGCAGTGCATCCGCAGCCTCAACGTAATAGGTAATAACATCTCCGGGTTCCAGTGTATAATCTTCTAGGAAAAGCAGGTGCTCTCCGGTTGTCTCCGTGACATTTGCAGTTTCAAGCAAGTCAATACTGACTTCAGGGTCGCCATTGACAGAGTACTTTAGATCAAAGGAGTTAATACCGTAGTCATCACTGGCATCAGCCGCAATCAATACTTCCTGAACTGCGTTAGCCCGCAAATCCCGTCCGGGCTCCTCGAGTGTGATACGTGGCCGGGCATCCTCAACCGGAGTGATCAAATATGCCCGAGGGAAGCGGTTTTCGCGTGTTTGTTCATCTCGCAGCTGAACCGTGTAACGATCTTCTTCCAAGAGATCAAACCTGCCCCTGAACTGGCCGGGGCTCACTCTAGAGAGTGCTATTTTGCCGCCGTTTTCAAGTGACAGTAAGGCCGACTTTGCCACGTCATTCGTCCGCACATTTATGGTTATGCGTGATCCTTTCAAGCCCTCAATATCTCCTTCATTTTCCTGTGTGCGCACCGGAAGGTTCGCGTAATCCGGTGATTCGTATGTAACGTCAATTTGAGAAACTTCCGGAAACAGGTACACAGACAAAGTGAACGGGTCTGTGCGATGGCGTCCAGCTTCAATGTAGTATTGCACGTCGTGCTGTATGTTCGAAATTTCAGCGAGGTAGGCGCCAGATTCTCTTCCGGCGGTCATGGGTTGACGTACCCACTCCCCACCCTGATCCTGATGCACAAGCAACATATCATCCCGTTCGCCTGAGCGCAATGTCGCAATGACGGGTACGGTTGCTCCCTGGTCTACCTCAACATTACCCGGAGAAACAGTCATGTAGGGTGTACGAACACTGATTTGCGGGGGAGTATCCAACTGTAGCCGGTCTAGTTTTGTAAGTCCAACCACCAGACAGGCGCAGGCAATGGTTAGCGAAGATGTAATCCACAAACGTGCATGCAGTCGTCCGATCATGGAGTGCGGCGCCAAGTTTTTAACCTGCTGTGCGGCATCTTGCAGGAGGGCTGCTACGACTTCCCGGTCGGCTTTGCCTGGTGCTTGCACGGCACTGTTAAGGCGGTCTTCCAAATTGGGGTGATTCTCTTCAATAAAAAGTGCGACCTGTGCGTCAGTTATGTGCACCGAGCGTTGCCGAAGCAGCAGGAAGATGGCTGCCGGGATAAGTACGGCCAGCGCCAGCACTCCAAAGAGCATCCATCCCCCGAGGTAGGGTCGGAACCACAGGACAGCGAAAAGAAGCAGGCTACAAGCCGCGATACACATCGCCAGATGTTGCCGCAATGCTCGTCTGCTGAATTGTTTCCGAACCTCGGCGACGAGGAATCGGACAGAACGATCATCCTTAGACATACGCTTATCGCCTTGAGGCAAGTATAGTTTCAAGTGCAAATACTCCAATCATTACCAATAGCACAACTCTCCAGAGTTTTTGTTCTTGTTCAGCCGCCGCCAAAGGTTGTGGCTCGAGCACTGATTCTGTGGATCGGCTTGCAAGGGCCGCATATACTTCTTCGAAGTCTCGGGCCGAAAGGTTGCTTTCTGAGGGGCTGATATTTACCGAAAACGGTTGTAATGTTCCGTTTAACCTAGCGTCATAATGGCCGGGGAGGTCCGTGTTCTGGAAAGTACCTAGTCCGGTCGAGTCAAAACTCACTCTGAAGATATCCCCATCCGGGTTTGCGATTTCCATTTCACTCCCTGGTATACCACTGAAAATAACAGCTTCTCCGATATCAAATTCGCGCCCGATATTAGATTCAGGGGTTGCATACTTTGCGATCTCGTATAGGAGAGGTAGGAATACCTCGCTTAAAGGCAGGTCATTCCAACTGGTGCCAAGACTGGACGTGAAAACAAGAACACGCCCACGCCCGAGTGGTTGCTCTATAAGGAGTGGATCTCCCGTGTCGAAGGTTGCGAGTACGTTTGCGGTGGAGTCGGGAATGACTTCTACATAACGTCGGAACCGGGGTCGAAGGACAGACCCGGTGCTGTGTTGCGCCAGCGATGTGAAGATTGGATGTTGATGGTCGATTTCCGCGATGATTGCGTCAGAGCCCTGACGGTCGCGTGCATTTACTGGTCCGACGGCTGTGCCTGCTCCCAATAATGATGTCTGTTGCAGGTTCCCCTCATCAAAGGCTAGAAGGACCGTGCCGCCGCTACTTGCAAAATTCTCAAATACCGAATAATCGCGTGCAGACGCTAGGCCGGTAGTCGTTACGATCAACAGGTTCGCGGCACTTAATCGAGCGGGGCGCGCTCCTGCATCAAACCTGTACATACTTGCGTCTTGCAGATCAAATGCGCTTTCAAGAAAGAAGGCATTGCGCATACCTGGACTCCCATCCACCACGAAGATTCCCGAACGTGTTCGAACGCTATAGGTAAAGTAGTGCCGGTCATCAGGCCCGGGCACCGGGTCATCCACATATAGATACCCCTGATAGAGACCAGGACGATCTACGAGTTGCTGGAACGTGGGGGCAGCCCCGGTATAGTTGTCAATATTTTCTTCGTCGATACTTAGTGTTACAGCTCCTGTTACCGGCATGCGGGCGTTGAATCGCACGGAGACCAGATCCCCGCGGCGTTGCTGGCTAAGTTCGAAATTTTCGAAGAATTTATTTTCTGAAACCTGATCTCCCACTTTGATAGGTTCGACTGTGATATCTCCTGGCAATTGCAGGTTTTCCAGTGCCGGACTGAATGCCGATTGCTGGAAATCAGAAATCAGCACGATTTTACGATGCTCGTACCTGGCGTCTTGAAGGATCTCTACACTGAGGCGCAGTGCAGGGTAAAGGTCAGTCGTGCGGTAGCCGGGGGATTGTACACGAAGGGCGGTTTCGTGCACTGACACATCACGTCCAAGTGCAGTTAATTGCTCAGCGGCATCGCTAAATGTTACCAAGGCCCATTCATCTCCCGTTTCCAGCTCTGCGCGGGCAAGTTGCACCCCTTCTTCAAATCTGGAATCATGTTGCATACTGTAGGATACATCCACCAGGATGACTACGGACTCGCGCTCGGCTTCCAGGAGGAATGGTAGTTCTTCGGGAGGAATGAACGGGCGTGCAAACAGGAGTGCCAGCAGTACCAGTGCAGCTGCTCTGAGCAGCATGAGAAGAATATCCTGTAGACGTCGCCGGCGAACCCGCTGAATGGGCGTGGCTTCCAGAAACATGTGTGTACTGAAGGGCATTTCACGGGCTCGCAGTCTCCTCACAAGATGCAGCAGTACCGGTACCAGAGCAGTTAGTCCCGCGGCCAGAAAAAGGGGAGTGATGAAGGACACGGCGGTTTAGGTTCAGCCTCTGCGCTGTGAACGGGCAGAGAGGTAGTGAAAGAGTGCGGTATCCAGCGGTGCGTTCGTCTGAAGCACAGCATAGTCTGCCTGGAGAAGCCCACAGGTACGGCGTATGCGATTCTGGTGTGCCTGAAAATTCTTTTGGTACTGGGTCTTTGCCGCCTTGGCATCAATCAGCATTTTTTTATCTGACTCGAGATCTAAAAGCTCTACAACGTCTTTGAAGTCAAAATTAATCTCCTGCGGATCCAGTACCTGGAAAACCAGCACGTTGTGACCGGTAAAATGAAAATGTCGCAGTGCGCGCTCGACGGTTTCGATATCTGTAAAAAGATCGCTGATCAGTATCACGAACCCGCGTTTACGGTGGCGCTCGGCGACCGCATGGAGCGAGCGCTCCAAGTCAGTAGCGGATTCCGGTTTTGCGTCTTCCAACGAGCGAAGCAGGAGGTGCAAGTGCGCACGGCTGGATCGCGGAGGTAAATGTTTTCGGACTTGTGTGTCGAACAGTGTCAGACCGCAGGCATCCCGTTGACGGTTGGCCAGCCAAGCAATAGCTGCTGCGAGAAACCGTCCGTAGTTGAGTTTGCTTTGCCCGCCAGAGGAATAATCCATTGAACGGCTCATATCCAGGAGGATGTGCAGGCGGGTATTGGTTTCGCCTTCGAATTCTCGTACATAGTAGCGCTCTGTTCGTGCAAACACCTTCCAGTCCACCTGTCGTATGTCATCACCGTACACATATGGACGATACTCCATAAAATCAACACTGAATCCTTTAAAAGGGCTTCGATGGAGGCCAGCGAGAAAGCCCTCGACCACAGAGCGAGCCAAGAGCTCCAGCGACGAGAGCCGGGCCAGTACCTCGGGGTCAATAAAGCGTGTTGCAGCTTGTGCCATGCAGTTAGTCGTTCATTTTCCAGAAGGCAATACCTCCGGTCTGTTGTCCTGCCTGCAGTGAAGCTATACGGGTTGCAGTGGTCAGGTCGATTACGTCTATTGCACCAGGTGTAGCTCCAATTCCTTCCGAGGTAATAAATGCATACTGGTTATCGGGAGCAATTATCACGCCATGCGTTACTGGCTGAGAGCTTGGAACCCGAACTCGCTCGGTGCCTGTTGATAGGTCGATTATACTGACGGCTTGCGTGCCTTTCAACGTGGCAACGAGAGTTTTTCCATCCGGGGAAACAGCAAGATTGTACGGAGCTCCTGGAGCATTTAGACGCTCTGTTATTATTCCGGCTTCCATATCGACGATCAATATTTGATCTGCGCCATTGGCTGCTACGTATGCCAGTGGTTCATTGGGATGGATTGCTACCCAGGTCGGTTTGGCTCCCTCTCCAAGCGGGATGTTGCGTATGACGCTCAAATTCAGCGCGTCGAGCTCAAACAGTGCATCGTTCATCATTGCCACAGAGTAATGTCGTGTACCATCGGGGCTAAACGCAGAACCGTGGGGCATGATACCTGTGGTAATCCGACCTACTTCCAACATGGCGTCCGGATCAATCACGGAAACTGAACTGGGCTCCGGGTTGCCGTGGAGATTAAAATTTACCACGTACAGCAGGCCTGTGTGCGATGAAATGGCCATGGAAGCGGGAAACATTCCCAACGTCACCGTACCAGTGAGACGGTTATTGGCGGTTGAATAGCGTACAACTTTGCCAAAGGGTTGTCCATGTGCGATGGATACGAACCAGTGGCTGCCATCCGGGTCGACAGCAAGTCCATGTGGTCCTTCGATTTCGGTATGGATACTGCCGACGGTAATAGTTTCGATGACGGAGAGTTCTTTGCCGTCAAACTGAATGAGCATGACAGTATCGTCAGACTCATTGGCCACATACATCGTGTATGTCTGTGAGAACACTACCCCTGTTTCCCAGAGCAGTGCGGTAAGCACAACAATTGTGAGCGCGCGCATCATGACCGGCAGTGTGGGTTTAATCCGGCTGGTGAACGGATTGGATGCAGATTTAGTCGATCAGTGATGTTTCCAGCGTACATGGTGTAATCCAATGGCGAAGGACTTACTGAGGTCGGGCGCTCTCGTTCCAGTTGATGTGACAGCATAGTAATCTGCGTGGCCTCAATTATGTGAGATGGCAAGACGTTTTGCCTAACGTTACCTCCGTCTTATGGGTTACGGTTGAAATATGCCGGGAGAGTAAGAATGTGTACGACACAAAATAGTGCCTCCAATAGATTTTCAAGGGGCTTCTAACTGGCCTTAATGGCATCTCTATTGGACCCTTGCTACAGATTATAGCCCTTCATAGGACTTTTGAGGATTTTAAATGGGTCTTAATAGTGCACTCTATTTGGATACCACCTATTACTCAATTCACTGTGACGGTTCGGATACGCTTCCATCTAGCAACCATTCCAGGTCCCTCAGGCTTGGTGTCCCTCGTTTACGCGACGCCTCCAAGCCCTGTCTCACTTGTCGGGTGCTTGTACCGGGGTGTCTAGAGAGAACTTTCGATGAATTTGGAGGTTTCGAACCGTGGCCGAATGCTAAGGGCATTCAGCTGCGGGTGACTTCATGGATATCTCAATTAACCCAACGATGGAAGCTTACGGATTGATCATCAACGGCAAGAGTGTCCAGACTGGACATAGCTTTGAGGTTCTGAATCCTGCTACCGAAGCGGTGGCTGGGCTTGCCTCTCTGGCAGGCATTAAGGAACTGGACGAAGCCGTACGTGCAGCAGCGACCGCTTTCGAGAAATGGAGTGAACTGCCCGAATCTATGAGGCAGACAGCATGTTTGGACATCGCCTCGAAAATCGAAAACAACGCCGACGAACTTGCTCGTCTACTTACCGTCGAGCAGGGCAAGCCGCTAAATGGATTAGGTGCCCGCTGGGAAATCGGCGCTGCAGTTTTATGGACTCGTTATACTGCCAGTCTTTCCCTGCCGGTCAAGGTCCTTCAGAACAACGATGAGGGTAAAGTTGAGCTTCACCGCAAGCCGATTGGCGTCGTTGGCTCAATTACTCCCTGGAACTTTCCGGTATTAATCGCGGTCTGGCACATCATACCTGCCATTCTTTCGGGCAATACAGTGGTGTGCAAGCCGTCCCCCTTCACGCCTCTTTCAACGCTTCGTCTGATCGAAATTATGAACGAGGTGTTGTCACCTGGCGTGGTCAATTGCGTCGCTGGTAAGAATGAGCTCGGTGCTGAAATGACAGCACACGCGGGCATCGGAAAAATCGTATTTACAGGCTCCTGCGCAACCGGCCAAAAGATCATGGCGAGCGCAGCGAAGACTATGAAGCGGCTGACTCTGGAACTCGGCGGAAATGATGCCGGAATTGTTCTTCCAGATGTAGATCCGAAGCAAATCGCCGAAGGGTTGTTCTGGGGGGCATTCATTAATAGCGGCCAGACTTGTGCGGCGTTGAAAAGGCTTTACGTGCATGACGACGTATACGATGAAGTCTGCAATGAATTGGTAGCAGTTGCCCGAGAGGTGAAGGTAGGCGTGGGTGTGAATGAGGACGTCATGCTGGGTCCAATCCAGAACCAGAAGCAATACGATATCGTGGACAGCTTGGTACAGAGTGCGGAGTCCAAAGGACGCGTGCTCTTGGGTGGAAACCCCAACGAGATGCGGAAAGAAACTGGGGGAAAGGGATACTTTTACCCGCTCACGATAATTGCCGACCTAGAAAATGGAGACCGCTTGGTTGATGAGGAACAATTTGGCCCGGTTCTTCCAATCATTCGCTATCACTCCATCGAGGAGGCCATCGAGAAGGCAAACGACAGTTCTAACGGTCTCGGTGGTTCGGTCTGGAGTCGAGACATTGAACGGGCGAAAGAGATCGCGAACAGGATGGAGTGTGGTTCGGTCTGGATTAACAAACACGGCATGATCCAGCCCAATGCTCCGTTTGGCGGCATCAAGCGTTCCGGTTTCGGAGTCGAATTTGCAGAAGAAGGTCTGTTGGAATACACGGATATCCAGGTTGTCTTTTCCTGATCTATCTGGACGCTTCCTGTCTGGGAAATACTCTTTGCCTTGGTCGCGGGGCTGTCCGCGCAAGTCAGAGCTGGAGCGGAATGGAGCACTTCAGTTCAATATTTGCGCCCTCGTGCCCAGTATGCATAGGAATACAGGAGTGTTGGGCGCACCGAAGAGGCTGCCCACAGATTATCTCCCCAGCTGCGGAGATAAGGTGGTGTTTTCGGCATCTTGGTAGCTGGTCTGTTGACCATATTTGACACTTATTTGGCGAGTTCAGACCAAAGGCATGCAGTAACCTGACAGATCCCACAGCCATCTGATGAAGACCAAAACATGGGACTCGGGCTGTTCAGTAGTTACCACGACAGGGTTGGCATCATGAGCTAGTGGCTGCTGGTATGTGGCGCGCTCAACATTACACACATGACTGCACTCAATCCGGCCCGAGTGTCAAACGTACTGCGAAGTAGCTGCGCCGTCTTCGTCTGGTTCTTCGTCGCTTGCAACAAATTAATCGCCCACCGCTCAAACGCATCCGTATACCGATTCGAGGCACTCGCCCGAGCATCTTAATCGTCCGCACCCCCACATCTACCCGGGGAACGCGACAATGCACAAAACACTAGAATTCATAGCAGTCCAAGTGGCTCCATGTCCGCGCTTTCCGATGGATCAGGACTGTCCTTGGTTGCCAAAGTCCCGAGATAGCGAATGGGATAGCAATAGCAAATGTAGAACTAGCATTCTGAGTACAACAATACCTCATTATTATAAGCAAGGAATGGCGTTGGCCGCAGCCGCGTGGGAAGTCAGGATGGTCGCCGATACCAATGCCGCATCATTTCTGATGACGGCGCTCCAAATGAGCTCGATAGACACAGACTCAGTTGAATTCAGAGGCGCATATACTAGGGCTGCTGCTACAGCATTCACCGCCGATGTTACTACGACAAACTACGCGGATGAAACTGAAATCGCGTTTGTGAAACGCAAAATGGGGGGGGCCGAACATGCCTGACGAGCTCTTCGTGGATTGTTCGACTTCCGGCACTGGATCCGGGCACTTGCGGCTGGAATGGAGCGACAATTCAGCCTATGAATCCGGCTACGTTGTCGAACGGAAAGAAGAAGGAGGCGCATGGAGACAAATTGAGAATCTTACTTCAATCACAAGCACTACCGGAGTCGGCGGCCCGTACGTGGACAGGGGGGGCACCTGCCCGGGCTCCTCGGTATACTATTATAGGGTGGCAGCCTACAAAGCCTACACTGATCCTGTAGGTACGCTTAAAACCTCCTCGGTGGTCGTGAAATACCCGCGGGATGGTGGTGGCGGCAATGCAGCCCAGTCTATGGTCTCACTTTCGGATCAGGTTATCGGCTTACAAACCGATTCCGTGGCGACCCACACAGAGACTTCGCTGCACGAGGCGTATCCAAATCCCTTTAACCCGGTAACGACCGTCCGTTTTTCGCTTGCTGAAGCTGGGCCGGTGCGGCTGCGGGTCTACGATGTGCTCGGACGCCGCGTCGCCGTCCTGGCGGATTCCGATATGGTAGCCGGAGCACATTCGGTAAAGTTCGAGGCAGCCCACCTGCCGAGCGGCATGTACCTGCTCCGCATGGAAACCGCCCGGCAGCATTGGACCCACTGGGTATCCCTGGTCAAATAGGTGTATGTTGCATTGATGATCTGCAGGGAATCTCCGATGCGCCGAATCATTTTCCTCTTTCTGGTTTCCATGGTCCTGCCCCGGCTGGACGCTCCCCGGGCGCAGTCCTTTGAGCCGGCTACCTGGATCATCGAAGCAGAGGGTGTGATCCGCAATTTTGGCCTGGATGCAGATGCGGGTGGCTCCGTATACATGTCGGGCCGCGTTCCGTACGGGAACGTGGTCCGCTGGTCCGACGGAACCGTCTTCGTGCCGGAGCGCAATCATACCTTTCTTGCGCGGATTGCTGCAGACGGAAGCCTTCGCTGGGTCAGACCGGGTGCGCTATCTGTAAGCAGTTTTCCGCTATCCATCCACACCGTAGTGGCACAGGGCCCACACGTCTGGACAAACGAGGGTGCGATAAGGGGAGCTAGTCCTCAGACCACCCGATGGTCAAACTATGGGGGCATACTTATCAACCGTTATTCAGATGCCGGAGATTCGCTGCAGGCCACCTATCTGGCTGGGCCGGTGGACTATATGTTTGACGCGCCGGCCTACATCCTGGGGCTCGGCGGAGACGATGCCGGCCACATGTATGCGACGGGCTACTATCTCGATACGCTACGCTTGGGGCCTGAGCACCTGCTGGTGCCCTATGTTCCCGCCGGATCAAACCCTGTCCGCTCTGTATTCCTGGCTAGCTATTCGCACGAAGGCCACGTGCGCTGGGCGCACCGGATGGTGAGTTACACCCTCGATGATGGTCACCTCCCTATCAACTATATAACCTATTTTGTATCCCCGGCCAAGCCCAGCTTTGACGTGGATGCCGAGGGTAATACCTATCTGGGCGGCTTTTTCTCAAGGGGCACAGTATTCGCGGAGGGGCAGCCGGACAGCTTGCGGCTGGAGGAATCCGACGCCGTCGTCGTGTCCTTCGACGCAACCGGCAAGTTGCGCTGGCTGCGGACGGCGAGCGATCTTGGCGTGGAACCCGATGGTAATAGTCGTGACGTCAGAAAGACGCCTGTACCCTGGATTCTTTCGGCACGCGACGACGGAGAACTGGCGCTTGCCTGGACGGTGGAGTACGGAAGATACGCTGGTATCAAAGTGGCGGTCGGAGACACGACCTTCACGGTGCCAACCAACGAGGAGCGTGGGTATCTGTACTTTGTGACGCGCCATGTCCCGGACGGGACGGTACGCTGGGCGCGCCGGCTGATTCCCCACGACTATTTGGAGCTCACCGAAATCGAAATGGATATGCACGGACACGTATATGTGGGCGGCTACTATTGCGGCCACTAGGTTCAGATTGAAGACACAGTGCTGACCAATGGCACGGCCCCGGGCTCCAGAACCGTGACGGGTCTGCTCGTTGAATACGATGCGGAAGGCACCCTGGCCCGCACGCTGCAGGTGACCGGGCCGAATCATTCCAGGGTCACCGGCATAATGCCCATGCCGGGCGGCGAACTGTACGTTGGGGGATTTGCGCGCAGTTGGGGTCAGGACGGGCCGGATCAGGTCATCGTTGGGGTGGACACGCTCGCGATGCCTCCGCGCGGTAGCAAGGCGTTTCTGGCAAAGTATGGGCCAGTAACAACAGCGCGCGCAGATGAGTACGCACGGCCTGTGGGGAATCTGTGGACTGCGCACTATCCCAACCCGTTTGCGGGAGCAGCCACCATTACCTACGAGTTGCCGGAAGCCTCGCACGTTCGCTTGCGGGTCTATGACATTCTCGGTCGCGAAATGGCCATGCTCGTGGACGAATGGCACAGTGCCGGTGCGCATTCCGTGCGGCTGCATGCGTCATCCTGGCCCAGCGGCGTATACCTCTATCGCCTGGAGGCGGGCAATCAGGTGGCAACGGGCAGTCTGGTGCGCCAGAAGTGAACCGCCCGCTGAGCGTGTGTCTTCGAGCGATTGAGGCCTGCCGCCTGGAATCAGTCCGGCTCTTGCAGCGCCGTACTGCGGAAGGCCTTCGCAGTCCGCGTCTGCAGGGTAAGGAGCCTCGCTGCGCCCTGCAATGCCGCGTAATCGCGCCGTGGCCAACGGGTGACCTCCTTACCCTTGGAAATACCCGGACACCCGAGAAATACTCTAACGAGGGAAGATATGCTCTTGGTAGTCCATTCGAAGTCGATCATGCCATGATTCAAGCAGTCGTCGCGACCGCCTGAAATGCGAAACCGTATCCCCAAAACCGCTTGACATGAACGTAAAAGCCCTGTCCAACTAAGTAATAGGGCAATCTCTCGCACCGCCAATAAAAGGAAGTTTTCATAAATTGCATGCCGGGTGGCTACACGTTGCTTGGCTTCCACTTCGAGTACAGTTCCGCAAGAGACTCTTTCTTATGAACGACAATGAGCAGAATTCGAGAGTAGCAAGTGACGCAGACTTTGATCTTCAGATGTCATCCCAGCAAATGCTCAGTTTGGCCAGCAAGGCGGCTGAACTTATCGTTGACCGCGTGACAGGTCTGTCTAAGGAAAAGGCGTGGGACGGGGAATTCCGTCAGAGTCTCGCGCAGCAACTAATGAGCGATCCGCCAGAAGAGGGTACCTCTGCTGCCGATGTACTGGAACGTGCCGCGCATGAAATCCTCCCGTTTGCCCTTCGACTTGACCATCCGCGCAGCTTTGGATTCATTCCGTCGTCACCTACTTGGCCTGGAGTTGTATCTGACTTCATGGCTGCCGGTTTCCATATAAACCAATGTACTTGGCTGGTTGCCAGCGGCCCCAGCCAACTTGAACTGCTTGTTATCGACTGGTTCAGGAAGTGGCTTGGGTATCCAGAAAGTGCAGGCGGGCTTCTGACCAGTGGTGCTTCAGCGGCCAGTGTGGATGCGCTCGTAGCGGCCCGGGAGTCAGCCGGCTACCCTGATAACGCCACCGTGTACATGAGCGACCAAAGCCACAGCGCTCTCCCGCGTGCCGCGAAAATCATTGGTATTCGACCTCATTGCATCCGTTTGATACCGAGTGATGCTCATTTTAGGATGGACATGACTGCCCTCGCACAAGCTGTGGCTGGCGACCGCAAAAAGGGTTTCAATCCTATTGCTGTGGTAGCAAACGCCGGGACCAGTAGCACGGGTGCTATCGATCCACTGCGAAAGCTGGCTGCTTTTCGCGAGAAGGAAGGCATCTGGCTACATGTGGACGCTGCATATGGCGGCTTCGCTATTGTGACCGATGTCGGCAAACAACTGCTTGCAGGCATTGAGCGCGCCGATTCCGTGGGGCTCGACGCACATAAATGGTTTTTTCAGCCGTATGAAGCGGGCAGCCTTTTGGTCAAGGATGCCACTTCTCTGGAGCACGCATTTGCGTTTCGACACGATATTCTTCAGGACACGGTCTGGGGTGCGAATCACCCAAACTTAGCTGATCGGGGCTTGCAACTCAGCCGCTCAGTACGGGCATTAAAAATCTGGGCGTCTGTCCAAACTTTTGGGATGGCCGCCTTCCGCAGGGCGGTCTCAAAGGGTATGGAACTGGCTACGCGAGCTGGAGAATATATTCGTCACAGTTCGATGCTCGAGCTACTAACACCCGTTTCCTTGGGAATAGTCTGCTTTCGGGTCAACCCGCAAGGCATTAGCTTGGATGATGAATCTCTGGAAGGCGTCAACAAAGATGTACTCGCCCGAGTTTTCTGGGATGGACAAGCTTTTTATTCTTCCACACTCGTAGGGGAAATTTTTGCGTTAAGACTTTGTATTGTCAATCACACCACTACCTGGGAAGATGTGCGCGCAACACTTGAATCCACCGAGCGGTTTGGACAGATGGCCGTGGATCGAGTTCAGCTCACGCCAGAACGTTAGGCACTATAAGTGGGCAAGTGTTCAGCGTTGACAATCCATGATCTCGTTGGATAACGTACGATTGCAGGAAGGTGAATATGTCGCAAAAGCATAACGATTTGCAGATACAGCTACGTTATCCAGGCCATGAATTCGTTTTTCATCCCTGCGGGCTTGACAACCTAGGTCGTGCATCCACCACTGGATTGACCAAACCACTCCTGTTGGGAAATTTGAGCATCGCTCAGCGGCTGGAAACCGAGGTCATTCTTGTTATTGATGTCCGCGCGCTTGGCGATGTGCGGTCGGTTGGATCTGCATACCGTACGGATATTGTGCCACCGGAAGCAATCCTGAATGCGAATCCATATGCTCCGCCACGTACGGTGTTAGCGGCAGGTGGTATTGTTCGACACAGAGATACAGGTGAGGTGCTATGTATCAGGCGCCACGGAGTCTTGGATCTGCCGAAAGGTAAACTTGAAGCAAATGAATCCATTCCGGCATGTGCAATGCGAGAAGTACGGGAGGAGACCGGAATTACCGACTTGTGTCAGGGAAGGTTGCTAGGTACCACGGTGCATGGATACCATCGCGCGGGACGTTTTGATATTAAAACCACTTATTGGTATGCCTTTACGTCCGAAGCAACCCAGTTTGTGCCTGCAGAAGAGGAAGCGATCAGTGCCGTCTACTGGGTGCCTGAGGAACGGGCAGGAAGAACGCTAGGCTATGTAACCCTGCGCAGTTTTTTGATCGAACTTTGAGCTGTCATGCACGAACGGGGCAAATCTTGAGCACGCCATCAGTTATTTCCACTGAGGACTCACCTCGCAGGATTCGTAGCAGGTCTCTACCCACTACCTCCCACCTCCAGCCACTAAGCAGAGGGTTAGCCTTTTCCTCGGGGTACTGGATCAGCTGTTGTAGCGTCGCGGAAGTCGCAATCAGCTCTGCGTCTATTTTGTACTCAAAAGTGCGGTGGGTAACCACCGCCTGTAAGAGTCGAAGGTGAGGCTGTTTTTTGTTTGGGAACGGGTGGGTAATGACTGGTTTGGGACATGCAGGGGTTGGTGTATCGAGCGCTTTAGCGACCACATTGGTCACCTGGGGTACATAACGATGCGGCAACGAGGAACAGGCGTTCTGTACAGCACCTGGTGTTTTACTCCGTCTTTTGGCCAGACGGAGAATTTCTTTGTTACTCAACAGCTTTTTAAGGGAAGTTTTGGTTTTTAGGGAGGTATGAAATCGCCAGTTTACAACTGCGGCCACCACTGCACGCTGCTGTGGCTTGAAGCTATATGCCTCTGGTGATCTCAGGATACGTTCAATAGGTGATGGTTCCAGATAGTGATGCGGATCGTCAAAACGAGACATCTCTTCTTCAAGCCATGCCGTGCGTCCTTTTTTGTGCGCCCGGGACAGGAATGCTTTTCGAATCTGGTGCAAGTACAGAACGTCCCTCTCTGCATACCTTATTTGTGCGGCTGACAATGGGCGACGCCGCCAATTTGATTGCTGTTGCTTTTTTGAGATCTTAACCTTACAAATGTGTGCAACCAACGCAGACAACGAGTGCCGCGAATCTATACTAAGAAGACGAGCCGCAATTCTTGTGTCGAAAATATTCCTAGGTGTGGCTCCCGACGCCCTCGATAGCAGCACAAGATCCGCAGGTGCGTCATGCAGTACCTTGACGATATTCTGGTTTTCCAGAACGGAATTGAGCGCACTCAGATCATCAAAAGCCAGCGCGTCAATTAAATAAACTTCCCCGGTACTGAGTCCAACCTGTACGACGGCCAGTGTGAATTCAGGTTGTTTGATGGCAATATATTCGGTATCCAGGGCTATGCAGGAATCGTTCTCCATCTGTGAACACAGCTGCGACAGGGCCCGAGGTGTGTCAATCATATTGTCGGAGCAGACGGAGGTTCAGCGAGTTCAAGCGTCGGTCGGTCAATTTTTTCTTGTCAAATATTGATTTGGTCCGTAAATTCCCGAACTATTGAGGAAAAGTGAGGAAAAGATATGCCATACATTGTTGCTGAACCGTGTATCAACTGCAAACACACTGATTGTGTTGAGGTGTGTCCTGTAGACTGTTTCTATGAGGGCCCGAATTTTATGGTCATTCATCCGGATGAATGTATAGATTGCAATGCGTGTGTTCCGGTGTGCCCGGTTGAGGCGATCTTCCCGGATGATGAGCTTCCAGAAGAATGGCAGCACTATGAGGAGTGGAATCTGTATCTGGCGGAGAAATGGCAGGAACAGGGCTACAATATAGTGGAGCGCACGGATCCACTTCCGGATGCCGAGGAATGGAAGTCCAAGGACAAGTCTGAAGAGGATATCCTTGAGTGGGACGTCTAGGTTCCGGCTGAATAATCTATCGCGTAAGCTTCCTGCTCGGGCGTTAGTTTATCGATTGCGAGTCCCATTGTACTCAGCTTTAGGCGGGCGATCCGTTCGTCTATGGAGGCGGGCAGGTCTATGACCGTGCGGGGTAACACTGTACCGCGCTCCTTGGACTGGATGAGGTTCAGATGAGTCATGAATTGATTTGCAAAGCTCATATCCATTACCTCTGAGGGATGACCCTCTGCTGCGGCAAGGTTGACCAGTCGCCCATCAGCAAGCACATAGATTTTGTTGCCGTCCGTGCGGGTATACTCTCGATTATTTGGGCGGATATCCCGTGTTTTTGTTGCGATCTCAGCTAACTCGGTCAGGTTCAACTCCACGTCGTAGTGTCCGGTGTTGCACACGATTGCTCCGTCTTTCATGGATGCAAAGTGTTTACCGCGGATCACATCCTTCATCCCTGTGGCGGTAACAAATATATCTCCTATGTGCGCGGCTTCATCCATGGGCATCACACGCATTCCATCCAGTGTAGCCTTGAGTGCCGCTGCAGGTCGTATTTCTGTCACAATCACATTGGCCCCCATCCCGCGCCCTCGAATGGCGACGCCCCGGCCACAGTGACCATAGCCGGCCACAACCAGGTTTTTCCCAGCTAACAGTACACTACTTGCACGCAGGATGCCGTCAAGCGTCGATTGTCCGGTTCCGTAGACGTTGTCAAAGTCCCACTTGGTTTCGGTATCGTTCACGGCATAGACGGGATAGAGCAGTTTCCCATCCTTCGCCATGGCTCGCAGGCGCTGTACGCCGGTTGTGGTCTCTTCACTACCACCGATGATGTGATCTGCCAAGTGCGGGAAACGCTTGTGGATCGTGAAGATGAGGTCAGCTCCGTCGTCCAGTGTAGTATCCGGTGCTTCGTCGATCGTACGGTCGATGCTCCAGTAGAATTCTTCAACATTCTGCCCGTACCAGGCATAGATTTCGCTCCCGCCAAGTGCGAGGGCTGCGGCAACCTCGTCATTGGTAGACAGAGGATTGCAGCCGCTCCAGGATATTTTGGCCCCGCATGCGGCCAAGGTTTCAATCAGAACGGCGGTTTCTTTGGTCACATGCAGACATCCGGTAATCTTATAACCTGCAAATGGTTTGGATTGGGCATACTCTTCGCGCAATCGCATGAGTACGGGCATTCGGCTTTCTGCCCATTCAATGCGCATTCGGCCTTTATCAGCCAGACTCAGATCGCGGACTTTGTACCGTCCCTCTACGTGATTCATTGGTTTAACAACTTAATTGGCGGTGGGCGCTCAAACCCGTATGGTCCTTACTCGTTCGTTTAGCGGACAAGCGTCATTGATTGTTGGTATACGTCGGTGCCAGCTTCCATTCTAATCCAGTACGTTCCCGGTGCCAAACGACTCATGTCTACGTTTACCGCATATCCTCCGGCCTCGTGTACGCGATCGACGACGCTCTGCACTTCCTGGCCAAGTATGTTGAAGATTTTGATACGCACCGGCATGGTTTCCGGCAGAACGTAGCTGATGTTGGTCTGCTCCCTGAACGGGTTTGGAAAATTCGGGTAGAGCACAATGTCGGTGGGTGTGGGGATAACCGGTGTATCTTCCGACAACAGATAGTACTCGGCATTCAGTATTTTCCAAAAGCTTCCGTTCGCCTGTTGACCACTGTTAGTTAAATCCAGGCGAAGTTGATAGGGTTGCCTAAGGGATCCAAGATCAAACCAGGACTCTATCATTGACGGAGATTCGCCAGCAAAGACACCTTCTCCGCTTTGAGTCATCGCCGGATATCCATTGCTGGGTACCAGTCTTGTCCAGGTATAAGCGCCATCTTCGGTCACACTCACATGTGCCGAGGTTCCTTGGTTCAGGTGGTAGGTATGCTGCAATAACAACACTGTACGCTGCGAATTTTCTGAAAAGTAAACGGGCCTGAGTACTATGCCGGATTGCTGATGTGATGTACCCGTCTTCGCAAGGTAACCGCTATCAGAAACCTCCCAGTCACCGCTAGTATGTGCGTCATACAGCGCCGCAACGGGGCTGTGTGTAGTGAGGTATAACCTCAGCAACGTTCCGGGGGGATCTCCGCCGGGGGTACGAATATTGCCGTCAAAGTCCCTGACCGTTATGTGATATCCCAGTACTCCACTCTGTTGAAAACTCGGCACAGGGACGTCTGCGTAAAACCAGTCTGGGGTTTCCAGTATCGGTCTGAACCGGTACACTCCCAGGGGCTCCAGATGTGAATCCCTCACTTCGTAGAGATTTAGCCGGACAGATTCTATGCCGATGTCATCTTCGACAGCCATTTGAATATGCGTATCAGATTCGCCGTATTTGATGAAGCGGTGCTCAAACGGAGCGTACAGAATCGTTGGGGGTGATTGATCCGCAGGGGGATCCGCTAGGACGCGTACATCCCGGACCGCCCATCCAGCAAAGTTGTGCGTAGTGGATTCCGAATTTCCGTTTCCTGCACCGAATGCCAGCCGCGTGCTGACCTCAAACCGAAAAACATCTTCAGGTGCATCTGGGAGCGGTACGCGAACACGACGCCAGCCAAAGCTGGAGCCCCCAAAGGCCGAGGTTCCTGACAGCGGGTTCCCACGCGTGTCGTCCACCACCCCGTTATAACCCCATTGTGGTTCGGCTACCGTCCAGGATTGGCCACCGTCCGTCGAAATCTGAATTTGACCACCATCATAAACCACACCGTCAATGTCTCCTGGGCCAGGCACACCGGTATGTTCAAAATCATACCAGTGCCAGAATTCCAGATGTGCGTTGGGGTATCCGGCAACATTGACCTCAGGCATAGACAGCAGGCTTAGTGCAGGCATATCACTGTAGGGAGCATCCGGCACGGTTACCCAGAGTGGACCCTTATACCCGAAAATAGAATCATCTGGCGCCCATTCGCCGGATGTAAGTCCAGCCCATTCCGATGAATTCCATGCTCCGAGCTCATTGGGTCCGGGAATCACATCAAGTCTCAGCTGAGCTTCTCCCACAAGTGGAAAATGAGCGATGTTGGGCGGATCGGCTTCGTCGTAAGCAAGTATCTGATACTCCATCCAAGTCCCGGGTACCGGCTCTCCTGTATTGCTGGTCAGCGATGGTATGCCGGAATATGTGTCATCTGCATCGTGTTCCAGGAAGAGGGTCCCGCTTTCGGTACCCTGATTGTTGGGGAAGGTTTTTGTGTATTGGAGTTCCACCTTCGATACGGCTTCATTATCCGTTACCTGGACAGAAACGGTCAGAGGGATCTGCTCCGGCGTTACATGTGTGACAGGAGTGTAGAAGATTTCAGGTGTCTGTGTGTCTGAACCTAATTTTACGCTGAAAAGCTCCCGAGGCGCAGACACGGGGAGGTTTATAGAAGCGATCTCCGTAGACGCTTGGATATAGTATTCCAGGGACTGAGTGTTAGGGGGCAATTCTGCCTCAGCTTTCCAGGTCTGCTGGCTTTCGTTGACCATGTCTGCCATCAGAAAATTCCCTGAATTCAGACGGAAGACCACCGCTGCACGGATGATCGGAAAACCAGGTGCTTCAATGTTAGCCTCAAATTGAACGGGAGTACTGAGGTCGTTATGGCGCCGAGGTGGAGTATGTGTGATTATGGGTATGCCTACGGTAGATCCGAAAAACCCTTTTCGCGCGAAGACATCATAAATCTGGCCAAAGTAAAGTTTGTCGTACAATGCGTCATCTGCCAGCACTAGTGCCTGAACCATATCTGCAAGCGTAAAATTGCCAGCCAGGTAAGGAAAGGCTGCAACATGCAGGCGATCAGTTGTCTCGCGTCCGATACGTTCCCAGAGCTGCATCATGAGCGCGGACCATGTTCGCGCGTAGTTGTAAAAGTTGCAATTGTCGCGACAATCTTGCTCGATAGTATCATAGTGATCATCACCATCGGCGCGTCTTCCGCCCCAGAAGACGCCATCCCAGGGAAAGACTTCTCGCCAGTCACCCATCGGAACCTGTCCAGACTCCATGAGATGTCTACGATATGAGACAGCCCAGTAATCCGAAAATCCTTCGGCCAGCACTCCCTGCTCCCCGGAAATCAGGGTGGGGAAACCCATATGCTCATACATAATTGCATGACCATACTCGTGAAGAATCACGCCGGCATCCTCTGCGTCGTCGGCGCCACCGTCTCCGAAGTGCAGTGAGTTAGTCCAGTACTGGAAGTAGGATTGATCTTCGGGGATTGCGTGTGGATCTACCCTTACCGGGCTCGACGGTACGGGATGTCCAAGGTTCAGATCTTGTATGTAGCGTTGGCTCTGGTCAATGAAGTAGTACGACATAACTGCCTCAAAACGCTTGTCGTTTCGCGTGTACTTGAAATTGTTCTCATCGCTCTCTTCGGGCGCATAAGGGCCTACGATTCTCACCCATGGTCCATTCAGCCGGTATAGGCCATCGTTGGAGTTTTGATCAATATTCCAAAGCGTTTCGGTTGTGAGTAGGCCGGTCAGTGCGTCGCTGTCTTGGTCGTTGTTATCTACATAGTCTCCCCCGTAAGATTGGCCGGAGGCGGTCAGGGGGTCATACATCCATATCCATCCGTAGCCTGATGGGCGCTTGTTGGTTTCTTCTGGATCCGGGAGATGGGCCTGTTGGACAGGTAAGTCCTCTGTATGTGCACGAGAGAACACGCGCAGATCCATCAAATGAATCAGTGCTCCTGTGTTCGCATCCAGTACGACCTCCCATTCGCCCGGAAAGGAATCCGGCCAGACGATAACGCGCCAGACCAAGCGGGGTGGATTATCGGGGAGTATGAGGAGTTCGGGGGCCCTTGAACTTGCACCTGTTTCAGAAACCGCACGTTGTGCTAGGGATTCGGCTTGTGCTGCGTTTAATGCAGGTACAGGATTAAAAGAGGTGATACCCTCCAGGTGAGGGGCATAGCCGCTGATTGCCATAACAGGCAAGCCCGTTTTATCTAGATTTACGTGCACGAAGCGCCCGTATACTTTGACGCCGGCCAGTGTTTGTTGAAAGGTTAGATGCTGTGCACCGAAGGACTGTTTTTCATTGACCAGTTCGAGTACATCAGGTGTGCCGATACCGAATCGGGTGCCATCGTCGGCCAACCATTTGCGCGCGGTTGCCTCAGCAGTGGCTTCCGGGGTGATCGTCGGGTTCAGCTGATAAACTGCTCGAAAAATCCCAAGCTCTTCATCAATCCTGCCGTTCTGTACGCGTGTACTGGGTATATGCCCCCAGATGTTCTCAGTTACGACGGCAGCCTGGGAGGTTGCCGGGAGCGACTCTATTGCTCCGCGACGATCCTGGGCCTCTGCGCGAATAGTGTAGAGGAGTATGAGTGCTAATACAACAAGGGACTTGTATCCCATACTGAGGTGTTGATCATCTACGCGGCTGCAGACTTCGTGTAGGCGCGGAGCTTCTCCACCGCATCCAGCTGTTCCCATGGGAAGTGGCTGCGACCGAAATGGCCGTAGGCAGCAGTTTTCTGATAGATGGGCCGTCTGAGTCCGAGGTGATTAGTGATGCCCGCGGGGCTTAAATCAAAAGTATTCCGTATGATTTCTGTCAAGTCGGTATCCGAAAGACCGTGTTTTACAGTGTCGGATGAGTTAACGTAGATAGACACTGGCTGAGGTTTGGCGATTACGTAGGCAAGCTGGATTTCGACCATATCGGCTAAACCGGCTGCCACTACGTTCTTAGCTACGTAGCGTGCGGTATACGCAGCTGAACGATCCACCTTCGATGGATCTTTCCCGCTGAAAGCACCGCCTCCATGTGCCCCCCGTCCGCCATAAGTGTCCACGATGATTTTGCGGCCGGTTAATCCAGCGTCGGCATGCGGTCCGCCGATCACGAACTGTCCTGTACGGTTGACATAAAGTATTAGCTCATCGTCAATTAAACGGGGATGAATAACACGCGGCAACAGGTGGTTTTTCACATCCGCCCTGATCTGGTCCTGTTCAATGTCGGCATCATGCTGCGTGGCAATAACTATAGTGTGGATCCTCTGCGGGATCCTTCCTGTGTGGTCATACTGAACGGTTACCTGACTCTTCGAGTCTGGTCGCAGATATGGCATAATGGATTCATGCTTACGTATCTGGGCCAGTTCATATACGAGTTGGTGGGCGTACATGAGGGGCATTGGCATGAGTGACAACTCATGCTCACGGCAGGCAAACCCGAACATCATGCCCTGATCTCCTGCGCCCAGGTCTCCGACACCATCGAATATATCGTCACTTTGCTCATGAATGTGATCGGTTACACAAACCGAGTCGGCAGCAAAATTCAGATCAGTATAGATATACCCGATGCGGCGAAGAACTTTACGGACTACTGCCTCGTGGTTCACCTGTGCCGAACCGCGGGTTTCGCCGGCTAGGATGACGTTGTTGGAGGTAACCATTGTTTCAACAGCGACACGGCTGTTTGCATCCTGTTTTAGGTATTCGTCCAGGATGGCATCCGAGATCTGGTCTGCGACTTTGTCTGGATGTCCTTCGGACACTGACTCAGATGTAAATAAGTAGGCCATTAAAAGCGATATAACCAAGTGTGGGAAGACTCGAACCGTTATGCGGTGTGGCTGGTTCAATGAGAGAATTTACGGTTCAACTCACGAAACAGTAAAAAATTCACGATTTTGCCGTAATTTGGCGCTTCGGCGCTGCGCGAAGTAGTATGCTGTGCATTCTTAACATCAAGACATAACAAAAATAGCAATGGCAGGACTGGAAGATAGGGTCAGGGCAATAGTGGCCGACAAGTTAGGCGTAGACGAGGACAGCATTCAGGAGGATGCCTCCTTCACCGACGACCTAGGAGCAGACTCCCTTGATACCGTCGAACTGATCATGGAGTTCGAGAAAGAGTTCGAAATAAGTATTCCGGATGAGGATGCTGAGACGATCGCTACCGTTGGAAAAGCGATAGAGTACCTCGCCGAAAAGACCTCTTGACGACTCCTTACCGGACGCTTTAGGCATGGCCATTCCACACAAATCGCGTCGTGTCGTAGTGACGGGGATGGGGGCGCTGACCCCTCTTGGACACTCTCCAGATCTTTTCTGGGAAGGATTGATGGAGGGTAGGAGTGGTGCAGCCCCGATCACCCACTTCGACACAGAAAGATTCGTTACCAAGTTTGCTTGCGAGGTAAAGGGATTCAATCCTTCCGATCATTTTGATCGGCGGGAAGTGCGGAAGATGGATCCTTTTGCCCAGTATGCGGTGGTTGCAGCTGCGCAGGCAGTGGAGCATTCGGGCCTGGAACCGAATAAGATGTCCCAGGACGAGCGGGATCGGACTGCTGTGATCATTGGTAGCGGGATTGGGGGACTCCAGGTTTTTCATGAGCAGACGGAGGGCTACGTTAAGCATGGTCCCCGACGTATTTCCCCGTTCTTTATCCCGAAGCTGATTCCGGATATTGTTAGTGGACATATTTCGATTCGTTATGGGTTCCGTGGCCCCAATTACTGTGTAGTTAGTGCTTGTGCTACGGGTAATAACAACATCAGTGATGTTTTCATGATGATGCAGCGTGGTATGATTGATGCAGCGTTGTGTGGTGGGGCGGAAGCTGCAATCAGCGAGTTGGGGATCGGAGGCTTTAATGCTCTCCGGGCGCTCTCAACACGCAATGATGATCCTGCGACAGCCAGTCGACCTTTCGATAAAACCCGCGATGGGTTTGTGCTTGGTGAGGGGGCCGGGGTTCTTGTAATTGAATCGCTCGAGCGTGCACAGGCCCGCGGAGCAAACATTTATGCCGAAATCATTGGGATTGGTATGAGTGCTGATGCCAACCATATCACGGCACCCGATCCGAATGGGCATGGAGCAATGCTCGCTATGCGCAATATGCTGGCCGATGCACATTTGAAGCCCGAAGATGTTGATTACCTCAACATGCACGGGACCGCAACACCCTTAGGGGATATCGCAGAAACCAAGTCCGTAAAACAGGTCTTTGGTGCCCACGCCTACGAGATGAATGTCTCTTCCACCAAGAGCATGACCGGACACTTGCTGGGTGCGGCAGGAGCGATTGAGGCGATCGCAACGATTCAAGCGATCTGTAATGACATCGTGCCTCCGACAATAAATTTCGTTACACCAGATCCAGATTGTGATCTGAACTACACGTTCAACAAGCCGCAAAAACGTCGAATAGACGTAGCGGTGTCCAATGCATTTGGCTTCGGCGGCCACAATACTTCGGTAGCTTTTCGAAAATTCGTGGCCTGAGCCGGGCACCAAACCCGACCAATAGGTTCATGAATATCCGTCCTTGTTTTTTCTCTTTCCTGGTTGGTTTGATCTGCGTTACCACGGCGCAGGCACAGCAGTGGGATGTTTCGGCCGAGCATGGTCCAGTCAATATTGCCCAGTTCACGGTCAGCGAAGGAACATGGATGAATTTGGATGTGAGTCCAGATGGACAAACCATCGTGTTCGATCTTCTGGGAGACCTGTATACACTGCCGATTGGGGGCGGCGAGGCCCAGGCACTTACTGGTGGACCTGCGTTCGATGTGCAGCCACGCTTCAGTCCAGAGGGTGGCCGGATTGCATTTACGAGTGATCGGGGTGGAGGGGACAATTTGTGGACGATGGCTGCCGATGGAACCGATCTGCAGCAGGTTACCAAGGAAGATTTCCGCCTTTTGAATGGACCTGCTTGGACTCCCGAAGGGGAATACTTGCTCGGACGCAAACATTTCACCAGTACGCGTTCACTGGGAGCAGGTGAGGTCTGGATGTATCATATAAGCGGGGGTGCGGGCCTGCAACTCACAAAACGCAAGAATGACCAACAGGATCAGGGCAATGATATTGCTGTGAGCCCCTCCGGCCGCTACGTTTATTTCAGCGAAGATATGAGTGGTGGCAGTACGTTCCAGTATAACAAGGATCCTCATGGACAGATCTATGTCATTCGACGGTTGGATCGTCAGACAGGGCGCATAATCAATCTAATTACCGGAAGTGGAGGGGCCGTACGGGCACAGCCATCGCCGGACGGGCGGTGGATTGCCTTTGTGCGCCGCGTACGCTCCAAGAGTGTGCTGTATCTGTATGACCGTCAGACAGGTGCCCAGCGCCCCCTTTTTGACGGGCTCAGTCATGATCAGCAGGAGGCTTGGGCGATTTTTGGGGTTTATCCGGGCTTTGACTGGACGCCAGACTCCAAGAGTATCGTCATCTGGGCCAAGGGCCACCTGTATAGGATTGGGGTTGAGTCAAGTACAGTGACACTGATTCCGTTCACGGCTAATGTAGAGCAGCGTGTAGCGGCTACAGTGCGTTATCCTCAGTCTGTGCATGCGGAATCGTTTGATGTAAAGATGATCAGGCAGGCTGTTACTTCACCGGATAAACAGACGCTGGTCTTCAATGCATTGGGTCAGCTGTGGAAGAAGTCATTGCCGGACAGTGAGCCCGTACGGTTGACCGAAGATGATCATTTTGAGCATGAACCCGCATTCAGTCCGGATGGCCAATACGTCGTTTACACCACGTGGAGCGATGCTGCGCTCGGACACATCTATCGTGTTCCCTTGAACGGTGGTGCTCCTGAACTGCTCACAGAGCGTCCAGGCTACTATCATACACCCCGTTACAGCCCGGATGGTTCGAAGATTGTTTATCGCCGAGGTACAGGGAATTCGCTTTTGGGTTACCTGCACGGAACAGAGCCGGGACTGTACTGGATGCCTGCTGCAGGAGGTGAACCACAGTTTGTCCGGGAAAATGGGAGAGAGCCCCGCTTCGATGTTACCGGTGAGCGGATATATTTTTTGTCTGGAGGTGGTCTGAACAAGTCCTATCGCAGTGTTCAGTTGAGCGGCGCCGTTGAGCGCACACACTATACGCTAAAATACGTGACCAACATAGTGCCGAGTCCAGATGGTGATTGGGTCGCGTTCTCAGATCTTTTTAATGTGTATATCGCCCCTCATGTTGAAACCGGTTCTGCAGTTGCATTGAACAAAGAGACAAAAGCCATTCCGATCTCCAGGGTGACTCGAGATGCAGGTACTAGCTTACACTGGTCCGCAGACAGTAGGGAGCTCTACTGGGTACTGGGGCCAGAGTACTACACGCGCGAATTGGCTAGCAGCTTTTCTTTTGTGACTGGGGCTCCAGACTCCTTACCGCCCGCAGACACAGTTGGGATGGCGATCGGGCTTCGCTCACGGGTGGATCAGCCGTCCGGCCGGATAGCATTTACAGGGGCCAGGATCGTTACGATGCGGGGAGATGAAGTGATTGATCAGGGTACGGTGGTGGTAGATGGGGCACATATTGTCGCGGTTGGCGAGAATGTGGTAGTGCCAGACGATGCACTGGTTGTTGATGCATCGGGGAAGACGATTATTCCCGGTATTATTGATGCGCATGCGCATGCAAACCACTTTGTGAGTGGGTCCCTCCCGGAGCAAAACTGGGGATACTATGCGAATCTGGCTTTTGGAGTGACTACCGCCCATGACCCATCCGCCAACACAGGAACGGTGTTCGCACTCAGCGAGATGGTGCGGGCCGGGCACATTGTCGGGCCTCGGATTTATTCTACCGGTACCATTCTGTACGGAGCCGACGGCGATTTTAAGGCGGTGATCAACAATTTGGATGATGCACGGTCCCACCTGCGGCGTATGAAGGCAGTGGGAGCGTTTTCGGTCAAGAGTTACAATCAGCCCCGTCGGGAGCAGCGTCAACAGGTAATGCAAGCTGCCAGAGAACAGGAGATACTGGTTATGCCTGAGGGGGGATCAACCTTTTTCCACAACGTGACCATGCTTCTGGACGGGCATACGGGCATTGAGCATAATCTACCGGTGGCTCCCCTGTACGAAGATGTGCTTCAGTTATGGCAGGCCACAGAGACGGGCTACACTCCTACGCTGGTCGTGAGCTACGGTGGACTTTCGGGTGAGTATTACTGGTACCAAGAGGATAACGTGTGGGAGAATGAGCGGTTGCTGCAATTTGTACCGCGCTCAATTGTAGATGCTCGTTCCCGGCGACGGATCACAGCTGCAGAGGATGACTACTACTACATTGAAGTTGCCCGGCAAACGAAAAAGCTGATTGATCAGGGCAACATAGTGCAGGTCGGAGCCCATGGTCAGCTTCAGGGCCTGGCGGTACACTGGGAGTTATGGATGCTGGAGCAGGGGGGCATGACGGCACACGAGGCCCTGCGCAGTGCTACGTTGCATGGTGCGCAATATCTGGGACTGGAGCAGGAACTGGGTTCAATTGAGCCTGGAAAACTCGCCGACCTTGCGATCATTGACGGTGATCCACTTCAAGATTTGCGTCAGTCAGTAAATGTGTCGCATGTGATGGTTAACGGCCGCCTTTACGATGCATCGACCATGAACGAAATCGGACATCATCCGCGGAATCGCAGCCTATTTTATTGGGAGCGCTCGGAGGTCGATGATTCATCCGTGTGGAAAGATTAGGGAATCGTATACAGTGCGTGTGGTGGAGCTGAGGGTGGGCCAATTCACGCAGGAAGCTGGTGAGGTGGTTGTCTACTCACGCTGCTGCGCTGCGGTTGGCACAGTCTGTTCGCTGGCAGTGACCGTAGAGGTTAAGTGCATGCCGCTTTATTTCGAAAGCATATATGTCTGCAACCATTTCCTGGATGCTTTGGATGCGTGGATCACAAAATTCCATGATGTGGTGACAATCCAGACAGATTAAATGATCATGCTGCCAAAAGCGGAAGGAGGGTTCATATTTGGCCTGTGAGTTTCCGAACTGATGACGGACCACGAGGTCGGAATCCAGAAGCAGACTGAGCGTATTGTAGACGGTCGCACGGCTGATAGAGTGTTTCTGCTGCTTCAGTTGAAAGTGCAGCGTATCTGCATCTATGTGACCTTTGGCATCGTATATGGCATCAAGAACGACAAGTCGTTCCCGGGTTTGCCGCAGGCCTCTACGTTTTAGAAATGCTCGAAAGCGGTCGCGGACTTCCCGGCGCTGATCTTTGGAGAGTCTGGACAATGCAGTATCGTGTGAGTTGACGTATACCTTACACGGGGGGATCCAGCGTGTTCCGGGTAGCAGAGTTACAGATTAGCTGAAAATCAGGTTTTCTGGAGCAAAAAAAATCCCCATACATTTGAAGTTTCGGGCGTATTTGCGTAACTTGCAGCACACGCTTGATAAGCCCATTGAGGTAGTTCAATGAGTATTTATTATGATTACAGAGACGACGATTCGTCTGAGGGTCAGAATATCAAGGCCTTGATCAATGCTTTTGAGCGCAGGAGCCCCGGAACGTATTTTGATGTTGATTCGCTTGATAAAATAGCATTCCATTACTTCGAATCCGGCCGGTTTGAGGAAGCTCTTTCTGCAATAGATCAGATTCTGACAGTTCAGCCTTTTTCTGCATATACATGGCTCAAGCGGGGTGTTTTGTTAGGGAACCTGTGCCGTTATGAAGATTCGCACCAGTCATTGGAAAAAGCGCTCAGTCTAAATCCCCAGGACAGCGAGATTTTGCTCAATATGGGACTAACGCTTGAGGCACTTGGGTGTGTCGATGAGGCCATGAAGCGTTTTGATGAGGCTGTTCGTGTGGATCCGCTTAATGAGGATGCTAACTTCCATTTGGGTTGTGCATCAGCCCGGCTAGGCAAGATCGAGGAGGCCGTTGCCAACCTGCAGATGTGTGCAGATCGAAACCCGGAGCACCCGGATGTTTGGTTTGAGCTCGGGTACTGCTACGATCTTCTTCAGGATTCAGAGGCTAGTCTGGATGCCTATTCTCGCCAAATTGATTTAGATCCGTATTCGTGTGAGACCTGGTTTAATAAAGGAGTCGTATTGACGAAACTCGGGCGGATGGAGGAGGCCTTACGCTGTTACGATCTCACCCTGGATATTGACTCGAGCTTTATACCGGGTTACCATAATCGAGGTAACACACTGGCACTGTTTGGGCGCTTTGAGGAGGCGATAGAGTGTTATCAGGAGGTTCTTGATCGTCTGGGCGATGATGCACAGGCGTATTGCAATATGGCGCTTGCTGCTGCAGAGCTGGATGACTTGGATCGCAGCGTTCGCTTGTTTCGGAAGGCGCTTGATGTTGAGACTGACTTTGCTATGGCATGGCATGGACTCGGTTGCTGCTATACGGCGATGGGGCGGCACCGTTTAGCCGTTAAGGCTCATACCCGGGCTACCGAGCTTTCTGACGATAATCTGGATTTCTGGTGTTGCAGGGGCGATGCCGAATTAATTGCAGGATACACACGGAAAGCGGCGAACTCGTTCAGGAGGATGACCGAGTTACTGCCTGATGATTATCGAGTCTGGATGGAGTATGCATCAGTGCTGTCCCAAAACAGAGAGACACGCAAGGCATGCAAAGCTTATGAGCGTGTAATCGAACTCGATCCAGAGTGCTCAGAGGCATGGTATCAGTATTCTGAACTTCTGTTTATGCTCGGGAAGGTTGATTTGTGCCTAGATGCGCTGTCAAGGTCCTTTGAGCTAAATCCAGAGTACAAGAAGCAGTTCAGGGAGCATTGTCCACCGGAGATATACAATCATCCGCGTTTCAGAGAACGCGTCGGGATAGAGTAGGTAGTCTTGCATTGGATCAGGCGGCTATATGATTGGGTACTCGGCTGGGCCGAGTCCCCCTATGGTGCGGTGGCGCTGTTTGTGCTGGCCGTGGCTGAGTCGGTGTTCTTTCCTATTCCCCCGGATGTACTTTTGATTGCGCTCGCACTGGGCCAACGCAGGAAGGCATTGTACTTCGGGTTGTTGTGCAGTGCAGGTTCACTTTGTGGCGGGATGATTGGATACGCACTGGGTCATTACGCGTGGCTGACCCCCGATGGGTTTACGGCGCTCGCACAGTTTTTCTTTCACAATATCCCCGGATTCAGTGAGGCGGTTTATGCGGATTTGGGGCAGAGATTTGAAGAGTGGGGTTTTGTGATCATCTTTACCGCAGGATTCACGCCTGTTCCCTACAAGCTCTTCACCGTCAGTGCCGGTGCCTTTGACACATCTTTTCCACTGTTCCTCCTGGCCTCAGCTATCAGCCGCACAGCACGGTTCATGCTTGTGAGCATCCTGATCTGGCGCTTTGGAGAACCAGTACGCAGCTTCATTGATCGCTACTTTAACTGGCTCGCAATTGCTTTCGCGGTGCTCCTCGCAGGGGGCTTTGCCTTGCTTAAGCTTCTTACTTGATCAATATGACCTTCGTGCCGGTCACATATCGGTCTGTCTGAACCCGGATATAGTAAGTTCCGCTTGGCAGATTCCCTGCGTCAAAGGTCAGCGTATGCTCGCCTGCAGGTAGTACCCCGTGGTGTATCACATCGACGGACCGCCCAAGCAGATCAAGAGCTTCTGCACGCACCTCAGTTTGTTCAGGCAGTGCGAGCACTGTGGATGTAGTAGGATTGAAGGGGTTCGGGTATGCAGACGAGAGTGAAAAGGATTCAGGGATTTCCGCCGACCCGTCAGTACTCGTATTCATGCCCGGCATCGGATCTAGAACGAGTAGACCATCCGGATAACTGCTAACTACTGTAGTACCACTCTCAGGAAAGCGAAATGAACTCCAAGCTCCGTCATAACCTTTGGCATCAGAGTTCAGATGCGTGTCGAAGTGTGCCACTTCCCAGGGTTTCTTGATATCTGAAATATCCACAATGCGTAGGCCGGTGGTATAGTTAGCTGCGTATAGGTAGTCGCCGTGCACGTAGAGATTGTGGTCGACTGATGTTGTCGAGTAACTGAACGAGGAGTGGTAGATTGGGTCATCAAGGTCGGACAGGTCCCAAATAATTGTGCGCGTGTTAGTTACCTGATTCTGCGCCTCATCAAACTCATCATTCATCAGGAAATATTTATGGTCTTCGGTGAGCCAGCCCTGATGTGAATACCCCACGTGCGGGTAGTCTGCTGCTGCCAATGCCACGGGGTTTTCCTTGTCAGTCACGTCGGCTATGCTGATGTGGGTTTCGTTCGATCCGATACAGATCTCTTTGCCTTGGTACTTGAGATGCGGCCCGCGGTAGATTACGCATTGAACATCGTGTGTGTACCCGTTGCGGCCTCTGCCGGTGAATAAATCTGCAAAGCAGCCGGCGTAGACCGGATTGACCGGATCCCGGATGTCCACGATATGCAGTCCCCTCCCACCACATGTATCAGCGACACCCCCCCCCAAATGCGACAGTCTGTACCCCACAACGTATGCGAAGCCGGTCTCCTCATTTATAGCAATGTTGTGCGCAGTTGAGATCGCGTTGTAGACGGCAGTTTCCTTGAAGTTGATGGGGCTGCCACTGTAAGAGCGCAGTTGACTTAGGTCAAATATCTGTACACCATTCATGCCGTTCCCATCAACCGTTACATACATGCGATTCTTGTAAACCTTCATATCACGCCAAACGGTGTACACCTGTGGATCATGGCCTCGTAGTTGGCCCAGGTAAATGGGGTTCATGGGATCAGTAACATCAACAAAAATTACTGAAGCGTCCGCACCCAGGAGTACATATTCACGTTTTGTATCCGGGTCAACCCATCCCCAAACGTCGTTGAGGAACCCAACCTCCATATCTTGCATCGACAAGCGGGATAGCATGTCGATGTTGCTGCATGCGTGGCCGGCGGCCATGTTGTCAGTGCATTGCATGCGTGAACCAGTCATCGACGGGATCTGTTGTGCACCGGCCAAATGCGTGATAAAAAGGGCAAGGGTAGCTAGGCAGATGTAACGTTTCATGGTGATCTCGTCGATTAAGTGTATCCAACCTGTGGATGTCACCACTGTGGTGCGCCTTTGGGTAGAGCCACAGCTAGGAATTTAACTAAAAACTCACTGACAAACACAGCCATGGTTTGTTCCCTCATGGAGCCCCGCACAAGTCCGTAACTGCAGCGAGGAGTATTTTCGGATGTTCACGCGTGATAGTTCCTACGGCAACAACGAAATAATTTCATGGGAATTAGGCAGATATTTTCGAGCAATCCAGTGTGGCGGTTGCATTGCTTGCAGCGACGCTGTGCTGCTGTGATATCAATGATCGTACAGGCTATGTTAGTAGTATTCCGCAACTTATCAGACTCGGCGGTTAGCGATTACAGATTGTTCGCACAATTTTGACGCATTGATGGACAATATGGTAATGGTGACCGGTTTAGCGCATCTGTAACCAGTCAAATCGTGGTAGAGTAGAAGAGGAAGCGTATCCATGGTTCAATTTTTGACCCGCTGAGGTACAACACTGCTAATCTCGAGTGCATCCGGTGGGGTGTGTCGATCGAACAAGTGCTGCCTTTTTGTGCAGCATCCAGGATGCTAAACAATTATTATCTGTTACGCCGGCTTGCCCGCGCCTGGAATGAGATTCTTCCAGGCAGCAAAGTTCTGGATGCTTGGTCCCATTCACCGGGGGAATTGACCGTAGCACTCGAACAGGATGGTGCTGTTACGGCGGCGTCATTCCTGACGCACGCGCCAATTATCGGTGCATTCAGGCGTACAGAGGTAGGGCGCCCAAGACGCAACGTTAAGCCCCTGTTACGATTACTACGCGGGCGGTCAATTATAGAGATCATGGTTTCGGATAGTGATCGCGTTCTAACTTTGAAGTGTACGGGAGGTATTCAGCTTCAGGCGCACCTGTATGGGGCTCGCGCCAACGTGCTTCTGGCAAACAATAAAGGCCAGGTACAGGAGGCGTTTCGCAAACATGCCCCCGCGGAGCTTCCCCCTTTGTGCGCTGCGCCAGAGCCCACGAATGTTGTGGAGTTTGCCACGCGTTGGAAAGATGCACGCGGCAGTGCAGTAAGGGCCATACAACGTGTTTTTATTCGTTTCAATAGGGATCAGGCCAGGGAAGTTATGCAGTTGCAGGAGTTGAAGGGGCGCAGCGCAGAAACACTTGATGCGGCTCTGGTATTTGAAGTGGCCCAGGCATTGCACAAACGGCTGCTGAGTGCACAAGGACCCTCGTATGTGTACCAGGATCCAGCTGCGATCTCACTCATCCCCCTTAAGGCGCGAAGTGGGGAGGATGTACGTGTATACAGCGATATAGATAATGGGCTGCATACTTATGCGCGACATGCGCTCTCAGAGAGGGCCTATCGCGCACAGTATGAACCTCTACGAAAAACCCTCGTGCGGATGCTGGACAGAGCTGAGCGTTCAGCCGAACGAATGAGGGTTGAGCGGTCTCGCCCCTCGCGTGCAGATGAATATGAGCGATTGGGACATATTTTGATGGCCTCACCGCCGTTGCCGGCAGGTAATCACTGTGTGCGTATCCAGGATGTTTTTAATCCCGAAACAGAATTGACCGTATCACTGGATCCGGCGCTGAACTCTCTGCAGAATGCTGAACGCTATTACTCGAAAGCACGCAAGGCACGCACATCCCGTGTGCATCTGGATACGCTCATCAGACAGGCCGAGAAGAAAGCGGGGACATTGAAGCAGCAGTTGCAGGCATTGGAAAAAACCCGAACGCAAAAGGATCTCAAAGCCTTCCAGAAGACACATAAGCAGTCTGTGCGCCCCAATCAGCCTTTCAGGCGCTACCCTCTTGTGCCTCCCTATGAACTGTGGGTTGGTCGTAATGCAAAGGAGAGTGAGGTCCTAACACTCCAGTATGCACGTCCATTTGATTTATGGATGCATGCACGTGGGGTAAGCGGGGCGCACGCGGTTCTAAGGTTGCCTGGGCGTGATGCGCAGCCAAGCAACCATCTAATAGAGCAGGCGGCGGCGATTGTGGCTTGGCACAGCAAGGCACGAACCAGCAGTGTGGCTCCGGTTATTGTTACCCCGCGCAAGTATGTTCGTAAGGTGCGGGGTACTCCAACTGGTGAGGTTGCCGTGAGTCGTGAGGAAGTCGTGATGGTTGAACCCGCCTTGCCATGAGATATCTTCAGTTGCGCGACAAAAATATTTATTCATGACGTGGTGGCAAGCGGTGATACTGGGACTATTGCAGGGATTAACAGAGTTCCTCCCTGTTTCTTCCTCTGGGCATCTTGTTCTCGCGCAGCATGTGCTTGGGATTCAGCTTACGCCGGATGTGACGTTTGAAGTTTTGCTTCACACAGGCACGGCATTCAGCATCATGACGGTGTACAGGCATCGGTTGGGGGCAATTGTAACGGATACAGTCCGCACGTTTCTGCATACCCGAAAAGCCTATCGCACTAATACAAACGTGCGGACAGCATGGTTGATAATTTTCGCGAGCATCCCTGCCGGTATGGCGTATGTGTTCCTCGATCTACAATTAGAATGGACCTATGCGCGCCCCTGGTTCGCGTGCATGATGTTGATCGTGACGGGGGTATTGCTTGGATTCACGATACTGGCACGGTCGCAAGGTGGCCAGGTCACACTATGGAAGTCTCTGTTTATGGGTGTTGCACAGGCGGTATCACTACTTCCGGGGATGTCCAGATCGGGGGCCACGATCAGTACTGGGTTGCTGTTCGGCATTAAACCTGAAGCTGCTGCAGACTTTTCATTCATAATGGTTCTGCCCGCTATTCTCGGAGCGACGCTGATCAAGGGGATGGCTCTTTTACAATCTCCGGAAGCCGTGGACTGGTTGCCGATACTGCTCGGTACGGTTATAGCGTACGGTGCAGGCATTTTTGCTATTCGTGTGGTTCTTGACTTTGTTCGTCGTGGACGACTGCATACATTTGCGTTCTATTGCGTAGGAGTTGGAGTACTGGGCTTGATATTGCTGTAGGAGGTTACATTGATCATACCGAACTGAAATTTACGCGTCATTATGCAGCTTACATCTTACGAAAAATCTGCACAGAAGGAAGTTGACGCATGGTTGCGCGGCGATGCTTCCCTTGTTGCTCGAGCGATGGACTGGGTCATGCGCCCGGTAGACTGGGCGGTGGAGCAAGGAGTCCCAACCAGTCTCGTAGATCAAATGAGTGATGCTATTGGCGTCTTTTTATCTAAGCTCAACGATGCCACCAAGTGGGCCGTTGACTTGAGCGGTATCCAATCTGAGGCGCGTAAGAAGGGTCTGGATATCGAAAACGTAGAAGATTTACGCACCGCACCTCTGGAAACACTGGACACTATAGCCAAGGGCCTGTTCACCCAGAATACAGTAATGGCTGCGCTCAGTGGGGGCGGAACAGGACTGGGTGGAGCAATGCTTATTGCAGCGGACATTCCGTTGCTCTTCGCGATTAATCTTCATCTCATTCAGCGGATTGGGGCAGCATATGGATTTCCGATGATGGGGCCTGAGCATGGGTCGATCGTATTGTCGATCTACAATGCGGCAGCAGCCAATTCTCGGGAGGCCCGCAGCGGTGCCTTGCACGAAGTAGGCATAGCCGCCGCTTCTTATGCGGGCGGCGGCACTTACCAGGGTCGTGTGCGTGGGGTATTTTCGGACCAGTCCAGGCATGTGCCACGTGAGCTGGCAAAGAATTTGGTCGGCCGAAAACTGTTACAGACCATCCCGTTGGCTGGTGCGGCGGTCGGTGCAGGTGTCAATTACTGGTTCACGAGAGAGACCGCTCAAACGTCGTACATGCTATTTCGGGCGCTCTACATTGAGCACAAAGACCGCCTTCGGTAGCTCACTTTCTGGTGAGCCCTCGGTATGAGCAGCTCACCTTGGTTCTAGAATTTTCTTGGACAAGCTGATGGACAGGTGCGTCCATTTGATGCGAATCTAGTGCAATGGCACGCTCTCCATTGTCTCAAAAACCGCCAATCAACCACAAATTAGCCCTCGTGTCTCCACAAGATCCAACCTCAAGTCAATCCCTCCGTTCAAGATGCTCAAATAGGCTATTTTCTGACAGACACTGTTTATGTCTTCAATCGGCAGGAAGCTTTGACAGGAGTTCGATAAGTCCAGAGAACCATGGCGCTAGTTGCGATTGTTGGCCGTCCGAATGTGGGTAAGTCTACGCTGTTTAATCGACTGACGGAATCGCGCCAAGCGATTGTACATGACGCTCCTGGTGTTACGCGAGACCGCATTTATGGTCAGGTAATCTGGAATGGAAAAGAATTCGCACTCGTGGATACGGGTGGGTACGTGCCGCGAAGTGCAGACCGCTTTGAGCGTGCAATACGCGAACAGGTACAGATTGCGCTCACAGAAGCGGACATTGTTCTACTGGTCACAGATGTTATGGCAGGCGTGACTGACCTGGATCAGGAAATGGCACAGATGCTCCGACGAAGCAAAAAACCAGTATTCGTCGTTGCCAATAAAGCAGATAATGAAAAGCGTCAGTGGGAAGCGGCATCCATGTACAGTCTGGGTCTGGGCGAAGTCTATTCCGTAAGTGCTACGAACGGGATGGGTACAGGCGATTTTCTGGATGCTGTTGTTGCTGCACTACCCAAGAAAGAACAAAGTGAAGATGACGGTGGAGTTAGGATTGCGCTTATCGGACGGCCGAACGTCGGAAAATCCCAACTCACCAACACCCTCCTGCGACAGGAACGCTCTATCGTAACAGAAATCAGTGGCACAACGCGAGACTCCGTTGATGCAGAGTTGACCTATAGGGGAGAGGCAATCACGCTGGTTGATACGGCCGGGTTAAGGCGTCGCACCAAGGTTCGTGAGAACATCGAGTTTTACGCTACACTGCGTACAGAACGCGCGATTCGTAGTTGTGATGTTGCAGTACTACTTCTGGATGCGACGGTGGGCCTGGAAGCCCAGGACATTAATGTTCTCAAGGAAGCGGAGACACTGCGAAAAGGTTTAGTGATTGTTGCTAACAAATGGGATCTCGTTGAAAAAGAAACAAACACCGCCAGGGATACTGAACGTGCGATCCGGGAGCGTCTGAAGACATTGGATTACGTTCCGATCCTGTTTGTTTCTGCACTTACGGGTAAGCGCGCGCACCGAGTGCTGGATATTTGTCTGGAGATAATGCGCAATGCAGCATATCGTGTGCCAACGTCCGAACTCAATCGAACGGTGCAGCAATCGATCGGGCGCTATCATCCTCCCACTTGGCGTGGGCGGTATGTGCAGATCAAGTATGTCACCCAAGTCGGGGTATCTCCGCCACTCTTTGCTTTTTTCTGCAACCATCCCCAGGGCGTTGGGACCGGTTATGTTCGTTATCTCGAAAACCAGCTTCGCAAAGCGTATGGTTTCGCGGGGGTTCCGATTACGCTGGCTTTTCGGCGTAAATCTCCGGAAGATGAATAATGGAACAATAACCATCCGGTTTGATATCCAGAGGCCAAGCGGTAGATGACTCCATGCCTGGCGTACCGAAGAACACCAAATCTGAGAACGAACGCAATCTCAATTTCTGGGAACGGCTATACCTCCCGGAAATCTTCAAAGGGCTCAGATACAGCTTCCGCAAAATGGTTAAGGAGCCGTCCTATACGACAGAGTATCCGGATGAACTCTGGGAGCCACCTGACTCTTATCGTGGGCGGCCCGTTCTTGTAGAAGAAGAAGGTACGCCGCGCTGCGTTTCCTGTAATCTTTGCGCGAAGGCATGCCCACCCATGGCAATATCGATGCAGTCGCGCGAGGTGGATGATCCGCACAGCAGCAAAGAGCGTGAACCGGCCTGGTTCGAGATCAATATGCTCCGCTGTATCTATTGCGGATTCTGTGAGGAAGTTTGTCCAGAGGAAGCCATCGTGATGTCGAAGGAGTACGATCTTACTTTTCATGGACGGGATGAGGCAATCTTTGGGCTTGATCGTTTGTTGGTACCCGCAGAGCGGCTCACAGACCGGCTTGACTATCTGGAGGAAGCCCGCAATAAGCAGGAGAATACGGATGCATGGCAGCACCGCACGGATAACAATCTGCACAGTTTAAGGGATCGCCATCATGTGCGTGAGCTGGCTGAGACGCAAATGCCGGAGTTGAAGAACACGCATTTGCGCTCGGAACCCCCCATTGCCGCTGGCAATACATGGGAGGGCCGTCCTTCTTCAGGCGATGACTGAGCCAGATCCAGCGCGCCGTCGCGGCGCAGTACTGGATCAACTGCGCTACCTAATAGACGAGATTGCCGCACTGCGACAGATCTCCCCACGTCTGCATGAGTCGCAAATCACCAATACTGACCGCGGACCGTCAGTCAAACAGTGTTACGGCGCTATCATCACGCGGGACCGAAACAAAATTCTTCCCGCTCTGAAAAATATGTCTGGACGCAAGATTGCCCCGAAGGCCTTGTCCGTGGATTGGAATAGCATACCTATGAAGGATATTCTTGTGCAGGTTGAATCCGCCCGGAGATCTGTCATTGCCGCTGCAGAAAATCTAAGTATGGAGGCCTGGTCACAGCAGATTACAGATGGTGTGGATGTCTACAAATTCCTTTTAACGTCCTTGCAGCATGATACGGATACGCTTCGTACTGTAGCAGAAAGGCTTTATCGTTCCTGGTGATGTCTGCAGCAGGCGGGAGACGCAGAAAAAAATCTGCGCTCGATCTCTATAGGGATCTGAAAAAAGATTTTGAGGCGGGACACTTTAAACCGGTCTACCTCTTCTATGGAGCGGAGCCGTATTTCCCGGATCAGCTGCAGCAGATTCTGATTGATCATACTCTTCCCCAAGAGGATCGTGATTTTAACCTTGATGTAGTTTACGGGCCGGATATAGCCGCTAAAGATGTACTCGGTATATGCCAAATGGCACCCATGCTGACTGAGCGGCGTGTTGTCATCATACGGGCATTTGATCAACTCAAGGGAAACAAACTGTTTACAACGCTGGCTAAATGGCCAAATCCGGCAGCAATTGTGTTCCTTGTTTGCGAAACTCGCCCAAGGTTCAATGCGGATCCTTATCGCACGCTGAAAAACACCCCAAAAATCGCAAAGATTGTGGAGTTTGCTCCATTGTGGCGCAGTCAGGTGGGACCGTTTTTGCGTGAATATGCTAGTTCTCGAGGTTGCAAACTGGAAAAGAGTGCCGGACAACTACTGATAGAATTTCTAGGTACCAGACTATCGCTATTGGTCCAGGAGATTGAAAAGCTCATCACTTACGTGGGCGTGTCTGAGACGAGAGTGATTACGAAACAGGATGTTCTGCAGGCCAGCGGACAAACTCGTGAGATCAATATATTTGAGCTACAGGATGCCATCACGGATCGCAGACGGGTTGAGGCGCACAGGATTGCAGAGCAGTTATTACTCGGTGCTTCTTCGAGGCGGGGCGAAGTTTTAAAAATTCTGGCCGTACTAAACAGCCATTTCCTTAAACTCTGGAAATTGCACGGCTGTCCCCCACATGGCCTCAAGCCGGCAGATATTACCGAGCGGACCGGCATTCCGTACACCATGATCTATAAGTACAGGCAGGCTGCCCGCAACTGGCCGCTACCAGAAATCGAACGAGCCATGCAACTGTTTTTGAGTGTGGACAGCGAAATTAAAGGCTTCTCCAAACGCAGTCCACGTGTGATCATGACACTTTTGATCACACGGCTATTGTCTGAACCTTTGCGGCACTAATTGCGTTGGCACTACACGGAGGTTCCGTGAAGATCTTTAGCAAACGCTTTCATGCGTATGAATTCCCGAAATGCTTTGGTCTGGTTCAAATCAAGAAACATTCGTGTTTCGCCTTCATTACGTCATGTAGCAAGGAGTCAACTTCGCCCCGGAAACTGATCGTACGGATGGTATATAGCTACTCTCGCTCATGTTGAGTAAAGTCTCCTGGATGGACGAACTCCTGTGCGAGTACGTGGACGGAACAATGGATCGTGCCGTTCGCGCCGCTTTTGAGGAGTGTGTGGAATGTGATACAGGACTTGCGCGCCAAGTCAGGTATTTGCGTTGCACACGACGCTTGTTATGTGAGCATCGTTTGCGAACTCCAACTGGATTACGTGCATGTGTTCGTAGGCGATTGTCTCGTCATTTGCCATTTGCCAGCCCAATCCGTCCACCCCACACCAGTATTTTGGTCGGCACGGCTGTTGCGATTATTTTGGCAGCGGGGCTTGTGGCCGGTGCTTCGCGACATGCATCCACCTCGGTAGTGGGGTTGAGTGGTAAGGGGCGACTTGTTACAGAAGTGGACCCCTGGCCAGTTAAAAAGGTTCATGGTCGGCCCCTGGGGGAGTATCTGTCTGGTTAAGGGCTCTTAGCTCAGTGGTTTAGAGCGCTCGCCTCACACGCGAGAGGTCACAGGTTCGAATCCCGTAGGGCCCACCAACTGCTTAGCTAAATAAGAACGACTACATCTTAAAATGATGCGAAATCTTTCGGTTTTGGCCATTTTGGCCGCATTGACAGTGCCCGTTACAGGAGCACCTTCTCCTGAATCACCGGCTGCTTTTGGTGGAGCGATTGTTGCCGGGGATAATCATCTTTTTGTAGCTGAGCCTCGGGGTTTCAAAAACCCGGGAATGGTTCATGTTTATTTGCGTGATGCAGATCAGAAGTGGTTATTGAGCAGCTCGCTGCGTGCTCCAGATGCTCATGTTAATGATGGGTTTGGTAGTACGATTGCGTATGGAAACGGAACATTGGTTGTTGCAAGCGCAACGGCCGTTTTTATTTTTGAGCAAGAGGATGGAACGGATAACTTTGTTCAAACAGGAAGACTTGAGTCAGAGCACACTACCTTTGGCAGTGCGCTCGCAGCAGATGGGAGATGGATTGCTGTAGGTGCCGGGCTACCCAACGGAAGTACAGGCGATGTATCTGTTTATTATCGCAACTCGGATGGCGTTTGGGTTGAGAGTACAAAACTTGTCGATCCCGGTACGGAGGCTGTGTCAATGTATGGAATGACGCTTTCGATGGATCAGGGGCGTTTACTTGTAGGATCTCCTGGGGCCTGTAGCGCGTATTTGTACGAATACGGCAACGATGAATGGGGGCTTGTCGAAACATTTTCATGTGGAGAATTGGGCACGGAGTCGGCGTTTGCAGCCTCCGTAGATCTAAAAGGAAATCGGGTAGCCATTGGTGCGCCTCGGCACAACAGTGGACTGGGTGCAGTGGCTGTCTGGCGCCTGGGTGATGGCGAAGATGCGACGTGGAGTGAGTGGGAGATTCTTACCCCGAATGATCCATCAGGACGCCAGTTTTTTGGTGCACAGGTCCAGATCCGGGATCCTCGCTGGATTGTTGTTGGTGCGCCAATGGCCGCAGATATGGATGGGGAAGTACTCGTATATCCGGTGCAGGAAAATGGATATGCTGATTCTGACAACTACACTCCCGTTCGCGGGCCCGGCCCAAGATTTGGATCAGTTCTAGCAATTGACGGATCAGTTATTGCGGTGGGTGCGCCGAGTGCAGCCTATGGAGAAGGCAGTGCTTCACTGGTGGAGCTCAGGAATGATACCTGGGAGGTAACACAGGAGATTTTTAATGCAGGAGAACCTATGTCAGGTATTGCCGGAACCCAGGCGACTTGTGCCGGAGGAGAGGCGGAAAGCTTTGGTTGTGGTCTAGTAGATTTGCTGGCGTTCCTGCCCAACCAGGAAATGGAGATGAATCGCGGTGTGCGCCTGAGCGATGTGTGGGGCTGGACGGATCCCGAAACCGGTACTGAATATGGCTTGATCGGTCATTTGGAGGGAACGGTTTTTATTGATTTAAGCGATCCGTCCATGCCGAAATATCTGGGTACACTGCCGCGTACAGAAGGCTCGCCGGGAAGTACTTGGCGGGATATCAAGGTGTATAAGGATCATGCGTTTATTGTCGCCGACGGTGCACGGGAGCATGGAATGCAAGTCTTTGACTTAACGCAATTGAGAAAGGTGGCGAATCCACCGGTGCAGTTTGAGGAAACTGCGCACTACGACCAGATTCACAGTGCTCACAATATTGTTATCAATGAGGACACCGGATTTGCTTTTGCTGTTGGTGCTTCCGCCGGAGGCGAGACATGCGGAGGCGGTCTCCATATGATTGATATTCGTGAGCCCCAGGCCCCCGTTTTTGCGGGTTGCTTCGCAGATGAAACGACCGGGCGCCGTAAGACCGGGTACAGTCATGATGCGCAGTGCGTGATCTACGATGGACCAGATGTCGAATATACCGGACGTGAAATTTGCATTGGCGCCAACGAAACCGCAATCAGTATCGCGGACGTCACCGATAAGGAGAATCCGGTTCCGGTTGGAACAGGTTCTTATCCCGATGCCGGATATGTGCACCAGGGCTGGCTTTCAGAAGACCATTCTTACTTCTATCAGAATGACGAACTGGATGAAATCGCTGGGAAGGTTGATAAAACACGCACGCTGGTTTGGGACGTCAGAGACCTGAGTGATCCAATAATGGTCCGTGAGTTCTATGGGCCCACTTCGGCTACGGATCATAACCTCTATGTACACGGTGATCTGATGTATCAGACTAATAATGCGAGTGGTCTGCGACTCGTAGATGTATCAACACCGGATAATCCGGTGGAGATCGGATACTTCGATACAACACCGTACGGAACCGATGAAGCTGGATTCAACGGAACCTGGAGCAGTTATCCGTACTTCAAGAGTGGCATTATTGTGGTGACGAGCCGGCGTGAGGGAGTGTTTATCCTTAAGAAACAGGCGGTCGATATCTGATCAACGGATCATAGATGGCATCAACTGTGTAAACTGTTGGGTTGCGTTAAAGCCCAGCACGTAATCGAAACACATTTACCGGAGTCGCTCACATATGTACGTCCCACGTCGCCAGCGAATGCTGGATCAGTATCTGAAAGAGATAGGTCAAATTGATCTTGTGACGCCAGCGGAAGAGGCGGAGTTAGCACGGAGGATTAAACAGGGCGACGAGGAGGCGCTTCTGAAGCTTACCCGTGCCAACCTTCGCTTTGTAGTTTCGGTTGCAAAAAAATTCCAGGGGCAGGGGTTGCATCTTACCGACTTGATCAACGAAGGCAATTATGGTCTCATCAAAGCTGCCAAGCGGTTTGATGAAACGCGTGGATTCAAGTTCATCTCATATGCCGTGTGGTGGATTCGCCAGTCTATTCTGCAGGCACTGGCTGAACAGGGGCGGGTAGTGCGTTTGCCTCTGAATCAGATTGGCACGATAAGCAAGATTCGTAAAAGCAGTGCACGGCTGGCACAGGAGCATGAACGTGACCCAAATCTGGAAGAATTGGCAACTGATCTCCAGATTGATATCGAAAAGGTTCGCAGTGCAATGCAGCGCACTGCCAGGCATTTGTCCATGGACGCCCCCTTTAATGAAGAGGACGAGAACAGCCTGTTGGATGTGCTGCCCAGCAACGAAATAGCTCCACCTGACGAACCGCTGCGCGGGGAGTCCCTGAAGATTGATATTGAGGTGGCGCTAAGCAGCCTGTGTCCGCGTGAGGCGGAGATCACCCGTCTATACTTTGGAGTTGGTCGCGAGCATCCCCTGACACTGGAAGAAATCGGTCTTCGTTTTGATTTAACAAGAGAGCGAGTGCGACAGATTAAAGAAAAAGCCCTCCGTAAACTTCGCCAAAAACACCGACGCGAAGATTTGAAAGTGCACGATATGTAAAATCCTTGCCTTCATAAGGTGCCGGAGTGAATACAGAATACTGGTCGTCTATGAAGGCGGACGCGACTATTGTGATCAATAACGCCCGCATGTATATCGTTTTGTGTGTAACAATGGCAGACACTGTTTCGTAGGCTCGAATAGCCGATTGCAGTATCGCCCCATGAAAATCGTAAAACAAATTCCTCCCAAACTTCTTTGATGAGCACGGTCATGACCATTCGGCTCCCTTCACTGGTATCTTCGCACATGTTTTGTGTGAGTTTGCTGGCCATCTTCACACTTACTGCGTCAGCCCAGGTACCGCAGGAAATTACATTTCAGGATGCAGTACGCATTGCATTGGATCAGAACACTCAGCTGCGACAGAGTGCCAACCAGTTAAGACTCAGCGAGATTGATGTTCGGTCTGCGCGTGCGGCATATCTGCCAAGCTTTAACGTGAGCACAGGAGGCGGGACAAGCTTCGGGTTGTCCTTTGACACAAATGTTGGTGAGCTCCGCACAACGGCTAACTCACGATTCAATATGGGTGCATCCTCGTCTGTGACGCTGTTTGACGGTTTCCAGAGGCAGTCGATTCTTCGTCAGAGTCGACTCAACGTGACTGCAAATGACTTTGATCTTGAGCGTCAGCGGCAATTGGTGGTGTTCCAGGTTGCAACTCAGTTTCTCGCCTATATCCAGGCGAGGGAACAGATATCTGTTCAGCAGGAAAACCTAGCCGCTGCTCAGCAGCTTCTGGCTCAGATTGAGGAATTTGTACGGGTTGGTACACGCCCGGTATCGGATCTGTACCAGCAACAGGCTGCAGTAGAATCAGCAGAGCTGGCTATACTGCAGGTCGAGCAGCAGTCGCAGGTGGTTATGGCCAATTTATTGCAGATTTTACAATTGGACCCGCTGGGCAGTTACGAGTTTGTGGTGCCGGAATTGGAGGATGAATACTTGTTGCCAGAGGAGTTTGATCTAACTGATCTCATCACGCGCGCACGGCTGCAGCGAAGTGATTTACGCGCACAGGAAATTTCCGTCCTGGCAGCTCAGCAAGGGCTTCGTGCAGCGTCCGGTAGCATGTTACCGCAACTCAGCTTTTCGGCATTTGCGGGTACGAGTTATAACAGTGGGATACAGGCGTTTGATTTTGGTGGACAGTTGGAACGGAACCGATCTGAGTCAATCTCGCTGTCGGTGAGTGTGCCAGTCTTTAATCGTCTTCGCACACGCACTCAAAAGCAGCGAGCGCAGATATCGTACGAAAATGCACGACTCGGCGTTGAGACAACCCAGCAACAGGTCGGCGTTGAAGTTCGGCAGGCTTATCTCGATTACGTGATTGCTGAAAAAGAACTGGAGGTCACTGAGAGACAGTTGGTTTACCGGCAGCAGGCGTTGGATGCAGCCCGTGAGCGTTATAACGTGGGTGCGGCTACCCTCGTTGAACTTACGCAGGCGCAATCTGAGTTTGTGCAGGCGTCACAGGATGCAATTGCTGCACGATACACCATTTTCGTGCGTAAACGATTGATTCGTTACTACACTGGTGAGCTGGATCCAAGCCAGCCACTATTTGATTAAGATTACTATGGCAAAGAAAAAGAAAAAGAATCGTACTCGCAATCTTCTGATATTCGTTGCAGTAGCAGTGATCCTTCTGGTGATTTTGGGTCTTGCTGGGCAGCGTTTCTTCGGTGGTCCCAACGCAGAAAGCGTGGAGATTGTTACAGCGCAATTACGAACAGTCACACAAACGGTGACCGCGTCTGGACGCGTGCAGCCGGAAGTAGAAATCGTGATTAGCCCAGATGTCTCCGGTGAGATCGTGCAACTACCTGTCGTTGAAGGTCAGCAGGTTCGCAGGGGAGAGCTTCTGGCACGTATCAAACCGGACTATTACGAGGCTCAGGTAGAGCAGGCTGAAGCACAGCTTTCACAGGCCAAGGCGAACATGTCTCAGAGCGAAGCAAGTCTCCTGTTGCAGGAGCAGACACTCGAGCGGCAACGTCAACTGTACGAAGCAGAGGTCATCCCTCTCGAGCTATATGAGCAGAGCAAAACTCAGCATAAGATAGCTCAGACAGATCTGGACGCGGCAACGTTTAATGTGGAGAGCGGAGAGGCACGTCTGCGGGAGGTCAAGGAACAACTCAGCAAGACCGTACTCTATGCACCGATGTCCGGAACGGTGAGCCAATTGGATATTGAGTTAGGTGAACGTGTGACGGGCAATGAGCTTCAAGCGGGTACTACGGTTATGAAGGTGGCACGTTTGGAACAAATGGAATTGGAAGTGGAGGTCAGTGAGAACGACGTGGTCAATGTTATGCTTGGTGACACCGCCTCTATTGAAGTGGATGCCTATCCTGAGCGCTACTTTAAGGGGGTCGTTACAGAAATCGCAAACTCCGCCCGGCTGCAAGGAAGTACATTTCAGGAGCAGGTGACGAACTTTCCGGTCAAAATCCGCATCCTGGACCCCCACAATCCTGCTGCACAGTCCCCAGGTATCCTTAACGAGACTCCCTCGGTTCAAGACTATCCGAGCTTTAGACCGGGTATGAGTGGAACAGTTGACATCTTTACAAGCACGGTTACCGAAGTTGTTGCTATTCCAATTCAGGCCGTGACCGTAAGGGACTTCAGAATTATCAATAGAACTCGTGCCCGGCGAGCCGCTATCGCCAGCTCAGAATCAGATTCGACGGCAGCGGTCGACAGCAACGACAGTGAGATTGGATCGGTTTCGTCGTCGGATGAAGAATATCTGCGGAGGATGGTCTTTGTAGTTGACGACGAAATGAAGGTTGTCGCAACGGCAGTCGAGACTGGAATTTCAGATGATCAGTACATTGAAATCAAGGCAGGTCTGGAAGAGGGACAGCGGGTAGTGAATGGTCCGTACAGTGCTGTAAGTCGTGAACTCAGCGATGGAGACTTGGTCAAGGAACGTTAAGCCCGACAATAGATGAATAATGGAGCAAGCGGTCATCCGCTAATTCAGTTACGCGATGTCAGGAAGCTTTATCCCATGGGCACGGAGATTGTCCGCGCATTGGATGGAGTAAGCTTGGATGTGTACCCGAATGAATACGTGGCGGTCATGGGACCCAGTGGTTCCGGCAAGTCCACACTCATGAACATGATCGGCTGTCTGGATACACCTACGGATGGGAGCTATCTCCTTCGCGGACAGAATGTGGGCGAGATGGTTGATAATGAATTAGCAGAAATCCGTAATCGCGAGGTCGGGTTTGTTTTTCAAACTTTTAATCTATTGCCGCGCGTTAACTGTATGCAGAACGTAGAGCTTCCGCTCATATACAGTGGTAAGACACGCGGCCAGCGCCGCCAAATGGCTGCGCGTGCGTTGGAGCAGGTTGGATTGTCGGATCGGGTAACACATAAACCAAACGAACTGTCCGGCGGACAGCGCCAACGGGTTGCCGTTGCGCGTGCCTTGGTAAATAACCCGGCGTTGGTCCTAGCCGATGAACCAACCGGGAACCTCGATACCAAGACGGGTCAGGAGATCATGCTTCTCTTCGAGACGCTTTATCGTAGGGGTAACACGATTATGGTTGTAACGCATGAAGAGGAGGTTGCGCATCATGCACGCCGCATTGTTCGTTTGCGGGATGGCTTAGTAGAAAGCGATGTTCGTGTTGAAAACCCCATACTGGTGAACCAGGATACATCTACTGCATTGGGTTGAGAGAAGGTATGTCGGCCAGTGGAATGAGCAGTCGCCGGTGATCAGGTTGGCGGTGTATTTCGATCAGGGTTAAATCGACTCCAATACCGGAGTTCTTGGCTTAATCCTGAGTCCGGGGTATGCGAAGCGGCGTACTGCTCAGCGTTACAATTTCGGTTACACGGTACTTGTTTTTCCAGATCCCGATGCAGGATTTGTTTGCGGCCACTACCTCATTTTGGTCCGCAGTCCAGTGCCTCTTCGATTTGCACGAATCTGATTGCATTCTGTGTTCGTTCGACTCGAATGGCCTCAAAAGCAACTCCGGTGGAGAAAGATGGACGACAATCGGAGCCTGGGGAGAACAGCCGATAGGTTGCGACCACCGTATCCCTAAGACTTTCGAGGAGCTCAAAACGCAGGTCATATCCTCCGGAATTAACGTCAACGGCGGCAAGTAGAACCATCTCTGTTTCAAAGTCTACGGAGGTGAAGGGCATCAGTGGCTGAAGTGAATCCGCATATGCAGTCCACGTAGCCACATCTGTGATCACGCGTACAGTGGTTGTGTCGAGTGAAGCCTGTAGTCCGCGGCCGAGTGATACATAGGGGAGCAGTTCGGCTAGGTCTTCTTCCGTCAGCTCAGGCAGTTGTGCGGTCTCACAACTTGCGGATAGCAGGAGTGCGGAGATTAATATCAAGCAGGAACTAAATTTTTGCATTAGAGTGTCATTGGTCTGTTACGAATTCGTGCTTATAAACTACTCATGCCACTTAAAACAGTCGATATTGATGCGCTGGTTGAACAGACAGGTAACCTGTTTGAAGCCGTTGCGATCCTTTCGAAGCGTTCGCGCCAAGCTGCGATCAAAATGAAGTCGGAACTTGATACGCGTCTCGCGTACTTTGAAGGGTTCGATCCCGAACTGGAAGATCCGCATTTTCAGGAAGAACAGCGCCGTATATCCATTGAGCACGAGGAGCGACCTAAGCCCACTGAGGTTGCAGTCGAGGAAATGTTCAGTTCCGAAATCTACTTCCGGGATCCCACCACGGAGCCAGAAATCTAGGGAGAGTAGACTGGCCTGCTAATGGATGGCCAACATGGAGAATGCAAGGACGAGCACATTCTTGTCAGAGGTGCGCGTGAACACAACCTGAGGGATGTAGATGTGGATATTCCGCGCGACGAACTGGTTGTTGTGACGGGTCTTTCGGGTTCGGGAAAGAGTTCACTGGCCTTCGATACTGTTTATGCCGAGGGCCAGCGACGGTACCTGGAAAGCCTGAGTGCATATGCACGACAGTTTGTCGGGATGCCTGAACGCCCTGATGTTGACCACATCGAAGGGCTCTCCCCAGTTATTGCAATCGACCAGAAGACCGTCACCAGGAGTTCGCGGTCGACTGTTGGTACAGTTACTGAGATCTACGATTTTTTGCGGCTACTTTATGCACGCGCAGCTACCTCTTTCTCAGCGGCGTCGGGTAAACCGCTTATCAGGCAGTCTACGGGTGAAATTATTGAAGCGATCCAGGGGTACCCCATTGATGCAAAGATTATGCTGCTTGCGCCTGTAGTTAAAGGTCGCAAAGGACATTATGGGGAGCTCTTTGAAAGTGTGTCTCGTCAGGGCTATACAAGAGTCCGCGTCGATGGTAAGATTCATGCGATCAAGCCGGGCATGAAGGTTGCCAGGTACGGCACGCATAACATCGAGATTGTTGTAGATCGTTTGCGTATCGAGAATGGTATGGAGGCCCGCATAGCTCAATCGGTCAAGACGGCATTGGAGTTGGGGAAAGGAGCATTGATTCTAGCGGAGACATCCAAAAAGGATCGCATCTTTAGTCGTCACCTATATGATCCGGAAACAGGAAAATCCTATCAGGAGGCCTCGCCGAGGACCTTTTCGTTCAACTTGCCATCCAGTGCCTGCAACGTGTGCCGAGGCCTTGGGATGCAGGATTCCTGGGATGAAGATTTGCTTGTGCCGGACCGCTCACTCAGTATCGAGAACGGTGCAATCTTGCCTCTTGACTCTTGGAGGGATTATCACCTCATCAGGGAGATAGAATTGGTGTTGAAGGAAAAGGGTTTTTCGTTAGCTACATCAGTGGAGAAGATCAGCAAACCTGCATGGGATGAGGTGCTCCATGGTTCCTATCAATACCTTGATACGAGGGTGGATAGCACCAAGTACGTCTTCAAATCTCCGGATGGGCGGGGCCTTTACAACTTTTTGGACACCCGATACAAAGTTGCGGACAAAAAAGGTCAAAGAGAACTTGAGCGCTTCAAAGTAAGGCGGCCATGCACTGAATGTAAAGGAGGACGCCTCTCCGGTGAGGCACTTTCGTACCGAATTGCCGGAAAAACGATTGCTGATCTGGCACAGATGGATCTGGTTGGTCTGCGTGAGTTCTTGAATACAGTTCGCTTTGGTAAGCGACAGGCCCAGATTGCTGCTCCCATTGTTAAGGAGGTTCAGGAGCGCCTGATGTTCATGATTGACGTTGGTGTTGGTTATCTAACGTTGGATCGACCGGCCGTCACATTGTCTGGCGGAGAAAGCCAGCGTATTCGCTTGGCCACACAGATTGGTACACAGCTAACAGGGGTCTTATACGTTTTGGATGAGCCCTCCATTGGGTTACATGCCCGGGATAATCGACGCCTGATAGAGTCCCTGCGCAGATTACGTGATCTAGGTAATTCGGTTCTGGTCGTTGAGCATGATCGTGACATGATTGAGTCAGCCGACCATATCATTGACCTGGGTCCTGGTGCCGGTGATCAGGGTGGGGAGGTTGTATATGCTGGTTCTCCTGCAATGTTACGGCAAAATGGCAGTTCCAAAAAGGGATTGACCTTACCGTATCTCTTGGGGCAGCGTTGCATAGAAATTCCAGAGAAGCGTCGGAAGATATCAAAGAAAGCCCTTGTGCTTTCCGGGGCTACAGGCAACAATTTGAAGAACGTTACGCTTACACTACCCTTAGGGTCATTCATTTGCGTGACTGGTGTTAGTGGGTCGGGAAAGAGTTCGCTCATTAACCAAACTCTTGTTCCTGCATTGATGTCCTGGAAAATTCCGCATGCCGTGACACGAGGGTTACCGTATGAGAAACTGGAGGGGCATGAGTTCATTGATAAGGTGATCAACATCGATCAAAAGCCAATTGGGCGAACGCCCCGGTCCAATCCGGCTACGTACATTACCTTGTTCACGGCAATTCGGCAGTTGTTTACTGGCTTACCTCTGTCTAGAGCACGGGGTTACATGCCGGGGCGTTTTTCGTTCAATGTGAGAGGTGGGAGGTGCGAGACCTGTTCCGGGGCCGGTATTGATCGTTTGGAGATGAATTTTTTGCCTGATGTGTATGTAGAGTGTGAGACATGTCAGGGTAGACGCTACAATCAGGAAACATTGGAAGTGTCCTACAAGGGCAAAACTATTTCAGATGTTCTGAACATGCGTGTAACCGAGGCGTCGGCCTTTTTTGCCAATTTGCCCAAAATTGCTAAGAAGCTGGATACGCTCCTCTCGGTTGGGCTGGGGTACATACGCTTAGGGCAGCAGTCAACTACGATTTCTGGTGGAGAGGCGCAGCGAGTGAAGCTGGCCAAAGAGCTTTCACGTCCGGGAAAGGGGAAGATACTGTACCTATTTGATGAGCCAACGACCGGACTGCATTTCGAGGATATTCGGTTATTTCTGAATGTTTTGCAGAAGCTGGTGGACAGAGGCAATACCGTGCTGGTGATTGAACACAACCCGGACGTAATAAAAGTGGCTGATTACATTGTGGATATGGGGCCGGAGGGAGGCGAGGCAGGTGGGGAGATTCTTTTTGCCGGTTCTCCCGAGGAAATGAGTCGTCAAAAAACTCATACAGCAGACCTGCTCAGAGAGATATTTTCGGGTAAGCAAGGTGAACATGTTTTCGGTGATTCACCAATTTGAACCCGAGCTACGCTTGAGTGCAATAATGGTGGCCCTGTCACTGGCTGAGGTTCCGGCGTCGTTAATGTCGGACTTCGCCTGATCTGGCCTGGTGGTGAATTCTAATCAGGCTGTAGTCGATTCATCAAATTTCTCGCCAGGGTTTCCCCGATGGCAAGTGACGCGGTTGCGCTTGGAGAACTTGCATTTAATACACTCAGCACTCGTCGACTTTCTTGGATATACATGCTTCGAATCATTGTGCCATCAGCTCTGACTGCCTGTGCGCGCACGCCACTTCGTGCAGGTCTAAGATCAGACAGTTTAACTGCAGGAATCAGGCGTTGCAATATTCGTAAATAATATTTTTTGTTGAGACTCTGCAGAATTTCTTGTACGCCAGTTCTCCACAATGAGCGTGCGAGATGCCAACTGCCAGGCCAAAGGGCTGTATCAAGGATATCCTTTGGTGCAACGATGAAGCGTTTGTATCCCTCCCGAGATAATGCCAGAACGGCGCTTGGGCCACAAAGTACGCGGCCGTCTGTCATGCGGGTTGCATGTACACCAAGGAAGGGGACGCGTTCATCTCCCACGGGATAAATGAGATAGCGGCAATACTGTCGGGGTAGGAGCTCGTAGTACTCCCCTCTGAACGGTAATATACGGACACGTGGTTCCTGCCCCAGAAGTCTAGCTACACGGTCAGCATACAGTCCGGCACAGTTAAGAACATGCCGTGCATGGATTGTGAGATTGTCGGTCTCCAGAATAATATGTTGATTTTCCTCGTGCGCTCGGTACACGTATGAATTGGTCAGTACGTCGGTGCCTTGCTCCTGTGATAGCGATGTCAGGCGCCGCACAACGCTCGGAAAATCCACGATGCCAGCATCACGCACCAGAAGTGCTTTATTACCGGCAGCATAGGGCTCACGTTCGAGGAGCGCGTCTCGGCCTATAATTTGACATTGCACACCATTTGCACGTCCCCACTCGTATAGCGTATGTAGGCGGGCCAATTCCCGGGAGGTACTGCCTATGATCACTTTGCCGCAGAGTTCGAATGGCAAGTGGTTGGTACGGCAGAAGTTTTCCATTAACCGTCGCCCTCGCAGACACATTTGTGCCTGATTCGACCCTGGTCGATAGTAGACTCCTGAGTGCAGCACGCCCGAATTACGGCCTGACTGATGTGTTGCAACGGCACTTTCCTTCTCCAGAACCAAAATTCGACACTCACAGTACTGGCTCAGTTGCCAGGCTGTTGCAAGGCCAACAATCCCTCCCCCAATGATTGCTACGTCACACTCCACCTGTAGGACTAGGAGCTCTCTGTGGCAGGTAAACCATCACGCACAACCTTTTCCATGGCGTCTACAAAACGGTTCAGTTCCTCCAAGGTTGTAAACAGGTTAGCCGTAACTCGCAGGCCTTCGAACTCTGCGTGCTTGATGGGTGTAGCGATTATGCGGTGTGTATCCCAGAGGTGCGTACCCAACTCCGCTGTATCAATGCCTTCGATTTGGACAGTGCCGATGCAACAGGAGAACTCGGGTTTGAGACTGGTATGCAGACGAACGCGATCATGCTGCATGAGAGGCTTTGCCCAGTAGTCACGCAGGTAACGCAGGCGGTCCTCCTTACGTTTGGCTCCAATGCCCTGATGAAAGGTCAGTGCTTCGGCAATAGCTACGTAGTTGGCTGCCGGGTGCGTGCCAATCTCTTCGTATTTGCGAATATCCTCGTCCATCCCCTCGGGAGCTGCCATGAGTGGCCATAAGTCTCGGATTTTATTCTTCCGCACGTATAGTAGTCCCGTGCCATGTGGTGCTAAGAGCCATTTGTGCAGGCTGGATGCGTAGTAGTCACAGTCCAGATCTTCATGCTTAAAATCAAAATGACCAAACGCGTGTGCACCGTCCACGATTACCGGGATTCCCTTGCGTCGAGCCATTTGGACGATCGGCTTCACAGGCAGGATTTGACCGGTAATGTTGATGATGTGGCACATGAGTATTGCACGGGTGCGGGGCCCAATGTTTTCCTCGAACAGGCGTACGATCTCTTCAGGGTCTTCGGAAGGTATTGGTATGGAAAACTGTTTAAGGACAATTCCGTCACGGCGTTCTCGTTGTTTGAACGTTGTGATCATGCGTCCATAGTCCTGCGTGGTAGTTAACACTTCATCGCCAGGCTCAAAATCCAATCCTAATTGGCAAATTTGAAGCCCCTCACTTGAATTGCGTGTCAGTGCGATCTCCTCGGAATCACAGCCAAACTCCAGTGCCAAGCGCTGTCGGACCCCTTCGCGCTGAGGTTCCAGGATGCGCCACATGGTATACACTGGTGCTTCATTGGAGTAGTCCAGATGTCCTTTCATAGCTTCCTGGACAATCCTTGGAGAAGGACTCACGCCGCCGCTGTTGAGGTTGATCAGGCTGCGATCAACCGTGAACGCTTGTTGTACGCCCAGCCAAAAAGTTTCATCACGTGTTACGTCGCCAGTTACACCTGCTATGTGTTCGAGTACAGCCGGGACACGTTCAGGAAGCAGTGAACCGTATGTGAGAGCTGCGGCTGCGGGGGCCCCGATCTGGTGAAGAAATTGCCTGCGGTTCGACATGAGTAAACCCTTTTTTCATTGACCAGTAAACAAACAAGATATTTCATTCAGTGATAAAGAGTTTATTGTGCGATCTGAGACACGCATGTTTTGTTGGATACTGGTCTGTTTACTGATTGCTAACTGCGACGCAGCAGACCGACAAGACGATACGGGCGTCATGATCCGAGCCGTTACACTTGATGCTCGGAACGAGCCCTCAGCGGCAATGCTGCCAGAGCTGAAGGAGTCCGGGTTCACGCATATAACGTTGGTGCAGTTCGGTTTTCAGCGGGATGCTGACGTTCCTGAGATCCGCATGAATCCCGATGCAAGATGGTACAGCGAGAGTGACCGAGCGGCACGGGAATTGTCTCAAAAGGCTGACAGCCTCGGAATGAGAATCATCCTGAAGCCGCATCTATGGCTTGGTCGCTACAGTGTTGAGGGTCAGTCGAGAAGCTCAATTGGTTATTCTAAGGAACACGATTGGCAGACTTGGGAGACGCAGTACACTAAGCTACTCATGCATTACGCACATCTCGCGGAAGAGGTTGATGCGGCAGTGCTTGTGGTTGGTACGGAACTTGCGAGAAGTGCGCATGAGCGCCCGGATTATTGGCGCGGACTCATCAAAGATATCCGTTCTGTGTACCAAGGTGATCTGACCTATGCGGCTAACTGGTGGGAGGAATACGAGGAAATTGAGTTTTGGGATATGCTGGATTATATCGGTGTACAGGCATACTTCGAGCTTACTGATGAACCGAACCCAACCAATGTAATGCTGGCACAGGGCTGGGAGCCTCATATTGAGGCACTTTCGAGCCTTTCCAGACGCATGAATCTCCCTATTCTTTTTACCGAGATTGGCTACCGGAATGTCCCTGATGCAGCAGCCAAGCCATGGCGTTGGCCCTCACGTGGCGAAGCGGACTTGGTGGAACCTGATGATGATCTACAGGCCCGTCTGTATGAAGTGTTTTTTGACGAGTTATGGGATAAATCGTGGTTTAGTGGTGCCATTCTATGGAAATGGCACGGTGATCACGACCGGCCTCGCGCCTATCTGGATTTTACTCCACAAGGTAAACCGGCCGAAGAAGTTATCCGCTCCCGGTTCATATCTAACCTATAGATACATGCGAACGCTCTGTTCGTTATTCTTGGTTTTTTTATTGGGCTGTGATTCGTCGGGCCCGGACTCCAACGGTAAGCTGCCTCCGATCAGAGGTGACGTCGTTAGTGTTACCACTCTTGAGACCTACACAGCTGAGCAGGTTTCACAACGGGTTGGAGTATATGGGATACCGTATTCGGCGAGGTATGGTGTCTCATTCAATGTTATAGAGTACCTGACCGTGGATACGCACGGGGAGATGACGACAGCTTCGGGTGCAGTTGCCGTTCCACTGCCTTTTCTGCGGTCGCTTCCGATGGTTTCGTTTCAGCATGGGACGGTCGTTCGGCGCTCATCTGTGCCTTCGAGAGGTGACACGGATGAGGCTGTGGTGGGCATGTTTTTTGCCGCAGACGGGTATTTATCAGTTATGCCGGACCTGATTGGGTTGGGACACTCGTCGGGATTACACCCCTATTTGGTAGCTGACGTATCTGCTTCGGCTATAGTCGACATGATGCAGGCTGTGGTGCGCTGGTCCGAAACACAGACTTGGGGCACTTCAGGTGAAGTTTACATGGCGGGATATTCGGCTGGTGGCTACACGGCCATGGCAGCGCATCGTCTATTGGAGGCCGAATATTCGAGCGAGTTTACTGTTAAAGCGTCCGCTCCGATGGCAGGGCCTTACGATTTGAGCGAAACTATGCTGGACCTCATGCTGAAGGGAGAGCCATACCCCCAACCGTATTATCTTCCCTATTTGTTATTCAGCTATAACGAGGCTTATGGCTTGTACAACAGTCCGTCTGATTTTCTTGCGAGTCCGTACGACGTTACGTTGCCTCCATTATTTGACGGAATGCACGATGGTAGCGACATCAATGAGGCCATGCCAAATATTCCAATTCAAATTGTGCGATCAGACGTGCTTCAGGCCATAAAGGCTGACGTAGCCCATCCGTTCCGTCAGCGTTTGCGTGAGAATGATCTGATCAACTGGACACCTCGAGCTCCCACGCGGCTATATCATTGTGCGGCTGACGAAATCGTGCCGGTTGAAAATTCCGAGATCGCCGCACAGGCGCTTGGTGATGCCGCCACATTTTGGGATCCGAGCTCGCAAAGTGAACATGGCCGTTGTGCTCCCGTCGCAGTTGCAAGTACACGCGCATGGTTTAATTCGGTATCTACGTCGGGGCAATAGTATCCGGCACCAGTGTGGCATGATCTGATTTTCTTCCTCCTGGGGAGCCGGAGTAGGACGGATAATAACTTGGCCGCATTTCACCTAGCACTAAGTCGAGGGCAGGTATCAGTGCAGACAGGCCATCAATAATCCCGGTCCCACGAGAGTCACTGGACCAAGAGCTTTCCGTGAGCAATCAGCGAAGCATTCTGTCTGGTCACGATGATACGGTACAGATACAATCCTCCGGGGAGCGTGCTGGTTGGTATGAGGATAGATCTTTGAACTGCCGGAGACATGATTTGTGGAGGTATTGTAGTAATGTGGCGCCCAATCAAGTCATGCAACTCTACTGATACGGTAGCTTGCTCAGGCAGGTCAAAAACGACCCGTGTGTCACCGGACGAGGGACTGGGGTAGTGGCCGTGAAGAATAAAGCCAGGCGATGCATCATTGCTCTCATTGCTCAGGGATTCATGTACGGAGAGTTCGAACTGTAACGCCCCTTGCAGACCATTGGTATCCACAGCATGGAGCGTATAAGTAGTTGCGCTTGAAACGATAGTGGCTGTTCCCTGCAATGTGCGTGTCGAAGCATCAAAGGACAGCCCTGTGGGAAGAGAAGGAGAAAGCGAATATGTGAATGATCCGCTCCCTCCTCGGGCAGCAGGTAGCGTAGTGGTTGGGATTGGGACGCCCAGCGTGAATTGCAGGTGTTTGCCAAAGGATTCAAATCCCAGTGAACCGCCCGTTGCCGAGAATCTGTAAATCCGGCCATTTCCAGCGAGCATATAGACTTCGTCTTGGTGATCTTTACTGAAAGACAGAGGAGACAGGAATGTGTCTATTAGCAATGCGCTCTCCAGCAGTGTTCCCCCGTCGTAGAGCAACCCCCAAAAACGGCCATCGACGTAGTCCCCAAAAACATACCAGCCTGTAAGGTCCGGTACACCAGGGCCGCGATAAACGTATCCGCCTGTTACGGAGGCAGGCCCGCTTGAGTGATCATACTCAAAAATCGGCAGCACCAGTCCACTTTGGTTACAGTTCACAGTCGGCCGAAAACACTGCGTTCCTTCCATGATCGGCCACCCGTAATTCTTGCCTTTTTCGATGATGTTGATCTCCTCAATCGTGTTTTGACCTACATCTGCTGCGTAAAGGACGCCCGTCTTGAAATCGAAACTGAATCTCCATGGGTTACGAAGTCCCCAGGCAAAGATTTCCGGCAGGCCGGCACCCCCGCTGGCAAAGGGGTTATCCGGCGGGATTGTGTAGGGAACATCATCCACGTTGATTCTGGAGATGGTAGCCAGAAGCGAGCGTATATTCTGACCGTGTCCGAATTGGTCATTTGCGCCACCCCCATCGCCAAAAGCAATGTACAGAGAGCTATCCGGCCCGAAAGCCAATTGTCCACCGTTGTGATTGCCGGCCGGCTGGTTTACCTCCAAGATCACGACTTCGCTGTTCGCATCGGCCCGGTTCGAATCACCGGCGAGCGCGTTGAAACGTGCGATTACGCTCCGCCTTGGGTTTGAGGCAGTGTAGTAGACAAAAAAGAACCCATTGATGCCATAGTCTGGATGGAAGGCCAGTCCAAGCAAGCCTTCCTCGTTATTGACTGATCGAACGCGGTCCCGTATGTCTAGGAATCTGTGACGATCGGTTACATCCTGTTTATTTTCAAAAGTCCAAATGATGCCTTGTTGTTCTACTACAAAGAGCTGTTCTCCGAAGTGCTGCATATCCACCGGCCGATTGAAGAAAAGGTTTGTAAATGCGTGTTCGAGAGTGACCTGGGGTTGGCTCCAGGCAGGAGCTACAGTAAGAAGTATTCCAGCGAGAATAAGGATGCAATTCCTTTGCATAACTGATTGAGGCTATGAGGGGATGCGCAGCACACGGGGGATGCTTTCCAGGATCGATCCTCTCAGCTTACCCGTTTCTCACAAAGACGTTCTGAACCCTCTTAGGTTGCGATAATCGCAGGGGATGAGTTGGTGAGACGCTCGGGTTTAGAAACTACCCTATATTCACAACGATTCAGGACTGCCTGCAGAGCTGGTTCGGGGAGTTTGAAGCGAATATCTTGTAGTGTCCCCAAAGAGTTGGTCTCAATTTGCAAGTTTCCCATGAAAACATTCGCGAGTTTAGTTGTTTTTGTCGTAATTACAGTCAGTGCGCAGGCGCAGGACCGGATAGAACTGGTGCAGTACTTGGACATGGAAACGGTGTCCAATCCGCAGTTGTCTCCAGATGGAGCAGAAATCATTTATACAAGAGGCTGGATCGATAAGATGGAGGATCGGAGAGCTTCGAGCCTCTGGATCATGGATGCGGATGGTACGCACAACAGATTCCTGACCCATGGCTCTTCTCCTCGCTGGTCACCGGACGGTACACGCTATCTCTATCTTGCGGAGGGAGAGCCCAGCGGGCGACAAATTTTTGTGCAATGGCGGACCATTGCTGGTCCAGCCACACAAGTCACGCGCCTCGAGCAGGCGCCCTCCAATGCGCGATGGAGCCCAGATGGTAAATGGATTGCCTTTACAGCCCTTGTACCGGGAGAAGAAGGCTGGGGCATTAATCCACCCGGCAAACCAGACGGGGCCAAGTGGACAGCTTCCCCGCGAGTCGTAGAAGATTTGGTCTACCGGCGTGACCGCGTTGGATTCTATGAGCCGGGATATATGCACGTGTTTGTGGTTTCCGCCGAGGGAGGCACAGCACGGCAGCTCACTAATGGTGACTGGCACCATGGACGGGGAGGCATTGCCTGGACCCCAGATGGATCCGAAATCCTGTTTTCCAGCCTTCGCATCGAAGATGCACCTTGGGCATGGAGGGAGTCCGAAATTTATGCGGTTAATGTTGCCTCGGGTAATATTCGTCAGCTTACCACACGTAAGGGTCCCGACAGTAACCCCGTAGTGTCTCCTGATGGGCGCATGGTTGCTTACACGGGGTATGACTTCTCAGATGATACATACATCGCGCAGAGCCTTTATGTGATGAGTATTGATGGCAGCGGCTCAAGGGTGCTGACTGAAAGCCTTGACCGTTCGCCCAGAGGATTGATTTGGCAGTCTGACAGTAGGGGGTTGTATTTTACGGCCAACGATCACGGTACGCGCAACCTGTATCATATTGATCTGGAAAGCAAAGTGAGGCCCATCACGCAATTGAATGCTATGCTAAGCATCTCGAGTGCAGTGGGAAGCCGGTTTGTCGGTACGCATAGCGATTCACACAATACTTCACAACTGGTTACTTTCAGCGTTGGTGAAGATTCTCCCCAAGTGTTGCTTGATGTTAACGAGGATGTTTTTGGGCATGTTGATCTAGGCGCCGTTGAAGAAATAAATTACCCCTCCGTGGATGACTTAAATATTCAGGGGTGGATCATCAAGCCGCCGGATTTTGATGCTGATAAGAAGTATCCGTTGATCCTCGCAATCCATGGTGGCCCGCATGGCATGTACAGTGTCGGTTTCAATTTTGCCTGGCAGTACCATGCCGCCCAAGGATATGTCGTACTATATACAAATCCACGTGGGTCAAGCGGCTATGGCAGTGCCTTTGGCAATGCCATCAAGCGGGCGTATCCCGGCAAAGATTACAATGATCTGATGCGTGGAGTAGACGAGGTTATTGCACGCGGGTACATAGATGAGGATAACTTATTTGTGTATGGTTGCAGTGGGGGAGGTGTACTAACTTCATGGGTTGTTGGGCAGACTGACCGCTTTGCTGCTGCGAGTGCCAACTGTCCGGTAACCAACTGGCTTTCGTTTGTGGGGACGACAGACGGTGCTTCCTGGTACTATAACTTTGACCACTTGCCTTGGGAAGATCCCTCGGAGCACCTGCGTCGCTCTCCACTCATGCATGTCGGTAATGTCTCAACACCAACCATGCTCATGACGGGTGTCAATGATTTACGCACGCCTATGTCACAGACGGAGGAGTACTATCAGGCGCTCAAGCTGCTCAAGGTGCCAACTGCCATGATCCGCTTCAACGGGGAATATCACGGTACAACCTCCAAGCCCAGCAACTATCTGCGCACGCAGCTTTATCTGCACACTTGGTTTAAAAGGCATGCGCGTGACAGCGATAGGCCGCAAATGTAGATTTCTGGATGATTACGCATCCCATAGCCGTATTCCTGATTCTAGCAGTTATCGTTTGGGCTGCGGTGTGGCTGGAGTCCCGCGTAGCGCTCTTCAAGGCGCTCAGCGCCGCGTTGGTTGGCATACTGTTGGCTATGGTATTATCCAATGTGGGGATTATTCCGGCAAATAACAAGGCCTACGATGTCCTGATCAATCCCGGCATCAGCCTGGGCATTGTACTGATTTTGCTGGAAGTGAACGTCAAAACCATCCGCAAGGCGGGTGGGGCAATGCTGGTTGCGTTTGGTCTGGGGGCGGTCGGCACAGCTACGGGAGCATTTGTCTCGGCATTGGTATTGGCGCCGCTCGTTGGACCGGAGACGTGGAAATTGGCTGGTCAATTTACCGGTACCTATAACGGAGGTGGTGTCAATTTTGCAGCGCTGGGGCGTGCATTTGATACCAGTAGCGAGATTTTTTCTGCTGCGATTGCAGCAGATGTACTTTTGACAGCTCTATGGATGGCCGCTTGCTTGACGGTTCCATTACTTTTCAGGCAAACGCAGGTGGAGAAACGTGCTCGGGTTCAGGATGGCCTGACACAATCTTTATACAAGAGTAAAGAGCGCATAAGATTGCAGGACACCGCCCTCTTGGTGGTTATCGCGCTGGGCGCCGTATGGTTTTCTGAGCAGTTGGGGAGTATAGTTCCAGGTATCCCCGAGGTGCTGTGGTTGACCACGATTGCACTCGCGGTAGCGCAAGTGCCCCAAGTACGTCGGCTTTCAGGTGCGGCCATGTGGGGGTACTATCTGCTCCTGCTCTTCCTCACTACGAATGGGGCACAGTCCGTCGTGCGTAATATTGTGGCTATCGGCCCAGGTGTGCTTTATTTTGCGATTGGCACAGTGATATTGCATGGAGCTTTCGTATTTGGCTTTGGAGTGTTACTCAGGATAGATCCGACTACGCTGGCAATAGCATCACAGGCAAACGTGGGCGGACCTGCGTCGGCAATGGCATTAGCCACTGCACGGGGCGCGACGGATCGGGTATTGTCCGGCGTGGCGGTGGGACTGCTTGGATACGCGATCGGCAATTACACTGGTTTCGCAATTGGTATGCTGGTGCGCGGAATCCTTGGGTACTAAGATGTAGACTGTACCAGGTGTGAGTGCTGAAAAAATCAAGATGAGAGCAAGCTGGTCAGGTATAACGGAAACGATGGGATTCCGGCCGGATCAATGTATGTTATGAAGGGAATAAATGCCATCCTCTATACCGCAATAATTTCGTGATCGGTAAGCGCCGTAAAATCACTCGATCGGCTTGGCACCAGGCACGGCGCCTGATGTGGAACTATCGAAAGATTCTTGCCATAGGCATGGGTCTCATGGTGGTCAATCGTGTGAGTGGGTTTGTGTTACCGGGCAGCAGTAAGTGGTTAATAGACGACGTGATTGGTAACAGTCGACCGGAGCTCCTTGTGCCGCTGGCGATCGTAGCGGCTTTGGCCACAGTTGTTCAGGCGGGAACCTCTTATCTATTATCGAACGTGATCAGCATAGCGGCCCAACGCGCTATAATGGATATGCGTCGCCGGGTCCATGAACATGTGATACACCTGCCTGCACGTTTTTTCGAGCGACACAAGAGTGGAGAGCTTATATCACGCGTAATGAGTGACGCTGAAGGGATCCGCAACTTGGTGGGTACGGGCGTTGTAATGCTGGTGGGAGGCGTAGTTACGGCGGTTTTAGCGCTCGTGATCATGTTTGTACTCTACTGGCAGCTGACGCTTATTACCTGCGTAATTCTAGGTGTATTCGGAGGCTTGATGGCTTATGCTTTCCGGGCACTACGCCCCATATTCAGGAAACGTCAGAAAATCCAGGCGGAGGTAACAGGCTCCCTAGGGGAGACACTGGGAGGTATTAGGCTGGTCAAGGCCTATGGGTCTGAAGATCGGGAGCAAGCCAAGTTCAGTGATGGAGTTGAACGGCTGTTTGATCTGATTGCCAGATCTATTCGAGGACGTTCTGCAACTGTTGCGTTCGGTACAGTCTTCGTTGGTGTCGTTGGTGTTCTGATGATTGTAATGGGTGGCAGGGCAATTACTGCGGGCATGTTGACACTCGGAGATTTTGTGATGTACATCTTTGTAGTTGGTGTCATGGTTGCTCCGATAGTGCAAATGGCTATGGTAGGCACCCAAGTTTCAGAGGCATTTGCAGGCCTTGATCGGATCCGGGAGCTAATGGCAGAGACGCGGGAAGATGAGGATGAAGACCAGCGTCGGACGCTGAGTACTGTTCGGGGAGAGATTGTTTTAGAAAACGTACACTTTCAGTACGACGAAACGGTACCTGTAATACGGGGTGTTTCGCTCAGAGCCACCGAGGGGATGACTACCGCGCTTGTTGGTTCAAGCGGATCAGGTAAAAGCACGCTCGTGAGCTTGGTCATGGGCTTCAATAAACCCGACGCGGGACGGGTTTTGGTGGACGGCCAGGATTTGGCAACCTTGAAATTGAGGGATTATCGCAAGCATCTGGGTGTAGTGATGCAGGAGAACTTTCTATTTGATGGCACTATTGCGGATAACATCAGTTTTGCCCGACCAGAGGCCTCACGCGCCGAGATTGAGGATGCAGGTAGGATTGCCAATGCTGATAAATTTGTTCGAAGCTTCCCGGACGCCTACGATACGGTAGTTGGTGAGCGCGGGGTTAAACTCAGCGGAGGGCAGAGGCAAAGAATTTCCATCGCACGTGCAATTCTGGCAAACCCAAGAATCCTGATTCTCGACGAGGCCACATCCAACCTTGATACGCAGAGCGAGGCAGCAATCCAGGAAGGATTTCAAAATCTGCGTTATGGGAGGACCACGTTCGTGATTGCACATCGACTCTCAACGATCCGTAGTGCAGATCAAATTCTGGTCCTGGAAGACGGCGAGATTATCGAACGTGGCAATCATCACACGCTATACGATCTGGCAGGCCGCTACCGCAAGTTATATGACCAGCAGCACAGCTACGAAAAGGATCTTTATGTGAATCCCGGCGAAGACTACTTGCCAAGTGTCCCCCCAGTCAGTTAACCTGAGAATTACAGACGATAGCGGACAGTCGCCATCACGGTGGTCAGATTGGCTTCGCTGAAGGTTGTCGTGTTGGTTAGATCCGGAATTTTGTGCTTAATGTAGGCTCCCTCACTTGTAATGTTCTGTAAAAGAGTGTAGCTGATACGCACACCTGCCAGTATTTTGTTTGTGAGCGCATACTCGAACCCGGCATGCCCGACGGCCAGAAGAACAATGTCCGATAGGTCTTCGTCCTGCAGTGAGTCATAACTTGAAAGATCCCCCTTACATGGTGGGCCGACGCATGAGTAGTGATCCTCGTAGTACACATCTGTGATTGTTCCTCGCGCAGCTCCACCACCCACACCGATATAAGGACGGAGCATCCGTGTCTCAGGCAGAAGGCTCAGGAATGTATTCAGGCGAAAGGAGAATACTCGAAGCTGGCCTATAGTTATTATAGCCGTGGATTGAACCCCACTGCTCGGGTCAGATGGAGGAACGACAGATCCATCCAGGAATGTGATTTGAGTGAAGACTTGCTCCAGGTTTTGGGTGGAGTACTTAACGTTCGCGTCTATACGCAGGCTACCCTGCTCTCTTCCGGCGCCGACTCGAAAAGCAAACCCTGCATCCGTTGGTACTTGATAGTACCAGCGATATCCGTCACCTGGCTCACATCCCACCCAACCGGGGTAACAGAATGTATCGAAGTTAAATCCCGCCTGAGACAGCTCGTTACTGAAAGTCGGGCCTGCTCCTATTTCTACATACCAACTATTTGTTTGAGCGTGTGCGGTTGAAAGTGCAGTTACAGTAACAATTGCGAAAACAGCAACTCGTCTCACAGTTTTAGCGGTAAGCTTTGAGATAAACCGTTTATCTTTGGAGTTCATGGCAATTTGGGCAAATAGTTCAGGAAATGCGTTTTTCGAGTGTACTGGTGACCGCTGTTATTGTGGCATTCTGCGGCTGTGGTTTGGACTCGCAAGTGAATAAGAGTGCTTCATTTGTTGGGCAGCCAAACTTTGTGGTAATCTTTGCCGATGACTTGGGTTACGGGGACCTGGGCGTATACGGTCATCCGACGATTCGAACCCCACATTTAGACCAGATGGCTGCCGAAGGGCTTCGTTTTACCCAGTTCTACACTGGTGCGTCGGTATGCACGCCCAGCCGGGCGGCCCTCCTGACCGGGCGGCTGCCTGTTCGAAGCGGCATGGCAGATGATCGAATCAGAGTTATTTTCCCTCCAAGCAGGGGAGGGTTGCCGGCAGCGGAGATCACCATAGCGGAAGCGCTGAAGTCAGTAGGTTACGCGACAGCAGCGATTGGTAAGTGGCATCTAGGGCATTTGCCGGAGTATTTGCCGACTGCGCATGGGTTTGATGAGTATTTCGGGATTCCTTACTCGAATGATATGACACCTTCGGCCAGTAAAGGGGAGCGTGTACAGACCTATCCGCCGCTACCACTTATGCGTGGAGAGGAAATCATTGAAGAGGAGCCTGATCAGCGTCTTTTGACACGCCGGTACACAGAAGAATCTATTACCTTTATTCGCAACAATGTGGATAACCCCTTTTTCTTGTATGTCCCGCACACCATGCCCCATATTCCCATCTTTGCATCAGATAATTTTGAGGGGACGAGTACACGTGGGCTTTACGGGGATGTGATTGAAGAGTTGGACTGGAGTGTTGGACAAGTACTAGAGGTCTTGCGTGAGACCGGGATAGATCGCAAGACACTCGTGGTTTTCACGAGTGACAATGGTCCATGGCTCACCGTGGGCCTGGCAGGTGGTACGGCGGGGCTTCTGCGCAATGGTAAGGGAACGACTTGGGAAGGGAGGATGCGTGTACCTACCATAGCTTGGTGGCCGGAGACAATTCCGGCCGGTAACACTACGCAGGCGCTGGGAACGACCATGGATCTGCTCCCGACTATGCTGGGACTGGCCGGTGCAGCTCTGCCGGGCGACCGAGTTCTGGATGGTGTTGACCTGACACCGGTTCTTCGAGATCCTGCGGCCCGTATTCGGGAATCCGTTTACTATTATCGAGGTGCACAGCTCTGGGCCGCGCGTAAGGGCCCTTGGAAAATGCATTACATCACACGGAGCGCTTATGTAGGAGATCAGCCGGTCATGCATATTCCTCCTGCACTCTATCATCTCGACCGGGATCCGGAAGAACGATTCAATGTAGCCGCAGATGAGCCAGAGGTCCTAGTTGAGATTCAGGCAATGGTAGATGCACATAAAGAGGAGCTCGTAAAAGCACCTACTCAATTAGATATTCCAGAATGGGACGACTAACAGGTTGTTTTTTCGTTTTACTGTTTTTTGGTATAGCTGCATGCAGTCGGGGACCGCTTCCAACCCCACCGCTTGGCATGGTTTATATTCCAGGCGGGAGAACACAAATTGGTTCAGAGGATGGTGTACCGCATGAAAGGCCGGTCTTCCGGGCACGAGTCAAATCCTTTTTCATGGATGCATCCCCCGTTACTGTTGGAGAATTTCGGGAATTCATTCAGGCAACCGGGTATGTAACACAGGCTGAGTCATTTGGGGACGCAGCCATATTCAATGTTAGAACTAGGCAGTGGGAGCTCAGGCCTGGAGCATACTGGGAATGGCCACTGGGGCCCGATGGCTCGCCGGCACCGGAGGATCATCCGGTAACGCAGGTATCGTGGAATGATGCAGTTGCATATGCGGTATGGGCCAATAAACGGCTTCCGACTGAGGTAGAGTGGGAGTACGCTGCCCGCCAAGGAAGCGATGGTCAGTATGCTTGGGGTGACTCGCTCGTGAAAGATGGCCAGTACAAGGCGAACGTATGGAATGGACGATTTCCTGGTTTCAATACCAATGCGGACGGATATGCAACTACTTCACCCGTTGGAGCATTCGGGGCCACGTCAACGGGACTCTTTGATATGGGGGGCAATGTTTGGGAGTGGACAGCAGATTGGTATCGATCGTATGCAGACCGCAATAAAGAATTCCAGCCAAACTCGGGTAGTGAAAAAGCACAGCGTGGGGGGAGTTTTCTGTGTGAACCGGGCTGGTGTCACGGCTATCGTGTGTCCGGGCGAAGTCACTCAACACCGGAGACTGCACTCTATCACGTGGGTTTTCGCCTTGTGAAGGATGTGCCGTAATGCAGGTATTGGTCAACCGCCGTTACAGCGGTATTTAAGCGTTCGGTGTAGGTCCCTTTGATGCTGACCGTGTTCAGAGAATGCTTTTCCGCCTCAGCGCGCAGGAGCGCATGTGAACGTAGACGTTCTTTCGGGCTCGCACGTTGACCGGGATCGGGCTCCCATGGAATATCCGGTTCTGTGAACAGGTATAGTCCTGATCTATGGCGCAAGGCTGATTCCTCAACGTCTGATGGACACGTCCCAAAGTAGATGTGCTGGTAGACACACGTGGTGAAGAGATCTGTATCCATGAATAGAACCTTGTGGGCCCTAGGCAGCATCTGGGCAACAAGTTCCAGATGTCCCTGAGCGATGACATAGACATCAGACTCTTCAGGGAGGGCCCCTTTGTTGTCGACAAACAGACGCAGGTATTCGGCAGCCCAGACCGTCTTGTAGTGTTTTGCTAAGGCCTCTGCCAGTGTCGTTTTTCCAGTCGACTCAGCCCCCATCAATACAACGGTGTGTAGGCCGTTGTCGTCAGTGTTTACCAATTGAATTTTCTGTTGGGCTGTTTTCCAGGCCATGCATCAATCAAATGCAAACGTTCTTAACGGAATAAACCCGAATATAACCATTGGGGGTTATGTTTTTAATTGTGCAAGGCACTTAAGTTCTTTTGACGTTTCATCGCCGCTATCCTTATTGCAGATTTGCTCCCTCAACAGCTGGTTTAACATAGGCTCCATGTCCACTCGAGGGTTTGAATCTCTCATTGATGCCCTTCCCGGTGCCAATATGTTCAATGCTGCATTTACGTCAGTATTCGCTCTGTGTACCCAAGACAGACACAAAAACCCGATTGTGTACTGTATGTAGCTCTTCAACCACGTGACTGCACGTCAGTGAAGTGTGTACAGGATTCGCCCTGTGAACCATTCCAAGTTCGCTTAGATGGGATGCTAGCCCGCCCCAACCCGTAGATCGTATGCTATGATTGAGTCCTGTTTCTGCTTCATACATTGCTATCAGGTTGATTACCAGATTCCCTGCACTCGAAATCATACTTTTGGTATTCAGGTCTTCCAGAATTACGAGCATAGAAGTGTCGGTGATCGTCTTAGGAATGTGGTGATGATTATTGGCAAGAATGGTTGTAATCTTATGGTGGCTTTGAAACGTCAGATCACCTTAGTTGGCAGATAAAACTTGTGGGATGAGGTACGAGCCGGAATAAAAGGGCGACAAATCACGTCTTAATTCTAAGGTGATTCCCATGAGGGGACAGGATTGCAGGTCATGCACATAATGCCCAAAACAATTACACAGAAGTGAGAAATCATGGATTCAGACGATATGCCCGTTGGGCGGATACTTAGTCGAAGGGAAGTCATGCAGGTTTTCGGAGCTGCCTTCTTGGTAGGTTCGGGTAGCTGGGCCGTGAAACAGCCGACTTCTGCAGTGGGGAAGACGGTTCTGCCACCATGCATTGTTCGTCCCGAGCAGACGGAGGGTCCTTACTTCGCGGATCTGGAGCTTGAACGGTCCGACATTCGAACTGAACCGTCTACCGGGACCTTCCTGCCGGGTTTGCCGCTAGAGTTGATCTTCCGGGTATCTCGGGTTGGTAACGAAGAATGCGCTCCACTGCCCGGTGCCAGAGTAGATCTCTGGCAGTGTGATGCAGTGGGTCGCTACTCGGCGTTTCAGGATCAGCGTGCCGGTGGAGACTTGCGCGAAGAGAAATTCCTACGTGGTTATCAGCTGACTGATGAGTCTGGTACGGCCAGATTCATGACTATTTATCCAGGATGGTATGGGGGGCGGGCAGTGCATGTTCATTTCAAGATCCGCACCGAGGTCAGCCAGGACAGAGCCTACGAGTTCACATCGCAGCTCTATTTTGATGATACACTGTCTGATCAGGTACATGCCGAGCCGCCATATGCAGCACATGGGGAGCGCACTACACGGAATTCCAATGATGGAATTTTTCGGCGCACAGGTGATAACCTGATGCTTGATCTTTCCCCTAATGGCGAAGGTTATCAGGCGACGTTTGGTATTGGTCTCGACCTTTCCGACGCCAGTACAGGTGGCCGGGATGCTAATCGTAGGTCCCGCAGGTTCGATTGAGTGGTTGGGTTAGACTCTGGAATTGGTTTTATCAAGAGGGGCTCTTGTGTGTCCAGCCAGCTCTTAATGTGAGCATATTTTGTCAAAGTAGTGGATTTTTTCGCGGAGAGACAGATTCTCGTTGGTGTGGATGCATACGGACACACCGGGCCGGATGGCCGTCTGACCCAGTGCTTGTCATAACACAGTAGCAGTGATGCCATGACCGTTTCTCGGTTTGTTGCGGATGCTGATAACAGTACGTTTCACAGCAAGAGTATTTTTCTATATTTAGGCAGGTTGGCTATCCGAGAGGATCAGATTCGGGTGTCGCTGGGGGCGAGATGATCTAGTTCCACTGGGCTATGGAAGAGACGGTATCGCTTTCCTACAAAGGCCAGAAAGTACATCACGGACACAGGTTTCGTTCGCTTTCATAGGTTACGGTCCCACACAGCGTGAGTATTGTCAGATCAATTGGAATAATCAGGTCAGGCAAGTGTACTAGGCAAGTATCTCAAACAATGCACTGGCAGTAGGCTGCTATGGCACAGTACGTATTTGCTGAGGGGATCAAATATCTCAAGGGGGTAGGACCGGCGCGCGCAGATGCATTGGCCCAGGTTGGCATCAAAACGTGTCGTGATCTACTGCACTTCTACCCTCGACGTTATCTGGATCACACCAATGTATCCCGGGTGGTAGATCTGAATACGGAGGGAGAGACCGTAACGATTGTAGGGACCGTTATTGGTACAGAGGTGATTCCCGGCCGTCACCGTGAACGATTTGAAGTATATGTCCACGACGATTGGGGCGGGCGCTTAAAACTGGTCTGGTTCAAAGGTTTTAAATGGCTCCGTCGATTTATTGTCCAGGACTATCGTATTGCATTCACGGGGGAGGTGTCATCAAAGTATGGTGGAGTATGGACAATAGTACACCCAGATTTCGACAGGCTGGATGAAGGTGATCCGCGGCTTTCAACGGCGCGGATCATGGCGTTGTATCCTGGCAGCGCACGGTTACAGGCGATAGGATTGAGCAGCAGGACGTTCCGGCATATAATCTACCAACTCATCAAAACACGCGGGTTGGAGTTTCCGCATGTCCTTCCCGAGTGGGTTCAGGAGGAATATGATTTATTGGATGGTCGCGTAGCCCTGCGTGCTATCCACTTCCCGAAAAGCCATGACGAACTCCAGAAAGCTCGGCAGCGACTAAAATTTGAGGAGTTGTTCTTCCTCCAACTCATGCTCCGGCAGATCAAGAAGATGCGTGCCAAACGAAAGGGTATTCGCCTGAATGTCCAAGGTTCGCGCCATTCGCAGTTCATCAATGATGTATTGCCATTTGAATTAACTCAGGATCAGAAGAAAGCCTTGGAAGATATCAGCCGGGATATGCTAAGTGGGCATCCCATGTACCGCATGCTGCAGGGCGATGTTGGTTGCGGCAAGACGGTCGTCGCTGTTGCAGCGTTGATACTGGTAGTGGATAGCAAATTCCAGGGTGCTTTCATGGCACCAACAGAAGTTCTGGCGGAACAGCAGTATGCCAGCCTTCGACGGTACCTTGAGCCTATCGGCATTAGTGTGTGTTTGTTGGTGGGGGGGCAGCGCAAGCGGTTGCGTGAGCAAATTCTGGAAGAGATTGCCAGTGGTGCGGTAGATATCGTTGTAGGTACACATGCAGTATTTCAGGAACATGTGAAGTTCAAGAATCTGGCACTTGCGGTGATTGATGAGCAGCATCGCTTCGGTGTTGAACAGCGGGCCACACTTTTTGCGAAGGGAGAAAACCCACACATGCTCTTGATGACGGCGACACCGATCCCTCGCTCTCTTGCGTTGACCGTGTATGGAGATCTGGGGATTACCACCATACGGGAGCTTCCCAAAGGACGCAAGCGCATCGTCACAAAGCTGTTTCGAGACAAGCATCGTCCCGAAATGGAGAAACTGGTTCTGCAGCAATTGAGTGAAGGGCGCCAAGCATATATTGTTTACCCGCAAGTGGAGGAGAGTGAGAGCAGTGACCTCAAGAATGCGGAAGCAGGGTTTTTTGCATGGCAACAATTGTGTGAGAAGTATGCGGTTGGACTTGTGCATGGCAAGATGAAGTCTCGAGACAAGGAAGCTGCAATGGCGCAGTTTAAGTCGGGCGAGACCCAAGTTCTTGTCGCAACCACAGTCATTGAGGTTGGCGTTGATACACCAAACGCAACAGTGATGGTAATTGAACATGCCGAGCGGTTTGGGTTGAGCCAGTTGCACCAGTTACGGGGACGCGTGGGGCGCGGGAAACATCAGAGCTATTGCATTCTCATGGCTGATTGGCGGCAGTCCATTGAAGCAAGGGAGCGGTTGAACGTGATTTTGCGTACCACAGATGGATTTGAGATCAGTGAGGCCGATCTGAAGTTGCGGGGGGCAGGAGATTTTTTTGGAACGCGCCAGAGTGGTATGCCAGAGCTCAGGATCGCGGACATTTCGGAGGATGTGCCGATTCTGGAGCAGGCTCAGGAGGCGGTTGGACGGATTTGGGAACAGGATCGGGATTTGATCTTACCGGAGTACCAGACCATGCGTACATATTTTGAGACCTTTGTGCTGGCACGTATGGAAGGGTATGCACGTACGGGTTAACTGAACATGGAGAAATACTGGGAAATATTTCTGAATGCCTACGAGGGCTACGCCTCCTACCTGTGGGGGGAAATCACGACGCCTCACTGGCAGAACTATTTCTATTGGCTTGTTGGGGTGAGTGCCTTTTTCTTTGTGCTAGAGTTGTTTGCACCCTGGCGGAAGGAGCAAAAGAAATTCAGGCACGATTTCTGGCTTGATCTCTTTTACATGTTCTTTAACTACTTCCTGTTCTCGCTATTCATTTTTAATGCGGCGAGTATGGTGTTAGTGAATATTTTCAATGATGCGCTGGCCAGTATAGGGATCACCAATCTGGTAGCCATTCAAGTGGGGAATCTCCCTGTGTGGGCTCAGCTGCTTGTCCTGTTTATAATCCGGGACTTCGTTCATTGGAATGTTCATCGGTTACTGCATCGGATCCCAGCATTGTGGGAGTTTCACAAGGTGCATCATTCCGTCGAAGAGATGGGTTTTGCCGCACATCTTCGCTTTCACTGGATGGAAAATGTGGTCTACAATGGATTGCAGTACATTCCACTGGCTATGATCGGTTTTGGAATTGAAGAGTTCTTCATTGTTTACCTGATCACCCTAGTTATTGGACATGCGAACCACAGCAATATTTGGGTACCATTGGGGCCGCTGCGTTACGTGATCAACAGCCCTCAGATGCATATCTGGCATCATGCCAAGCGTTGGCCGGAGGGACACCCTTACGGAATTAATTACGGGATCAGCCTCAGTCTGTGGGATTATCTGTTCAAAACCGCGTCCATTCCACACGACGGGCGTGATATTGAACTAGGCTTCGAGGATATCGAAGGGTTCCCAAAAACTTTCGTGGGACAAAGTTTGCACGGCCTTGGGCTGGATAAAAAAGGGGACAATATTCGTGAGCGCCCATAATCCTGTCATGAAGCAGATGTTGGGCTCCGCAGATTTTAAATCTCCTATTAAGCTTGCTGGGACGTGTGGTAAAGATCACTATTGTAAGCTCCTCTGGTGTTGCAGGAATAGATATTTGCAAGTTCAGGGTGTCGTCACTACTGGCCTGCCACGTTGCTTTGTTATCGGTTGGCGTACTCCGTCAATTCGCTTGATTGGCCGGTAGCCTTGGCACCGGATTCTGTTGGGGATTTCATGAAAACTTCGTCTTTTAGAACAGCTGTGGTAGGTTCATTGATTTGCCTGTATGCGGATCGTTCATTACGGGAACCGTGGGGAGATAATCGATGGCAATTATGTACTTCACTGCTTAACTGGTAGTAATTATGTATTTAACTGCAACCCTGTGAAGACGATGACTGGTGTGAATTGGAGTTGACAGGATGCGGCAACAAACCCACGCTAATCACAAGTGCGATACAGGAGGCTCGGATGAAGACGCACAAGTTCATTGTCCCATGAGGCCTCGTTCGGTCCCGAACGGAGGGACCACGTGCTGAGAGCACATTGGCAAATCACCGCGAATGCCATGTTAGCGGGAATTTCCTTCTGATCTACCGTGTTGATGATTCGCCGAAGCTGAGCGGATCCGTCAACTTCGTTCGTACTCGGACCCACGCCGAACTCTTCAATGACCTGGTTCAGCTACCCCCGGCGTGCTTATCCATGACCTAAGACTGTAGATTTTCAAATGGGCGGTTCGTGGGGTGATCCAATTTGGACGCCCCCCTGTTGTGTGAATGGGATAAGTGCCCTTTGTAGCCTGACGACAAAGCATGCAGACAGTTTATCAGTGCGGCGAAATAGTAGTGGTTGCGGATCTGGGATGTGACAAATTTCTTTTGCCCGTTGTGACGTATTGATCGTGTTTGAAATATTCATTGGGCTTGGATCCATTCGAACATGGTCCCCAATCCAAGGTTAACAGACGAAGTGGGCTTCTTTGCTGTATCCTTAATTGTGGCGGTCAATGGAACGTCCAGAGCAAGTAACACCGTACCGAGCGTCTAATTCTATTCGGATTGTTACGGCAGCGAGTCTATTTGACGGGCACGATGCCGCCATTAACATCGTTCGGCGCGTACTGCAGGCTTCCGGAGCAGAGGTGATTCATCTTGGGCATAATCGGTCTGTGCAAGAAGTCTTGGAAACAGCTTTGCAAGAGGATGTGCAGGGGATTGCAGTGTCTTCATATCAGGGTGGCCATCTGGAATACTTTGGCTATCTGCTTACGAAACTGGATGCGCGCGGAGCGGCGCACATAAAAGTCTTCGGGGGTGGAGGTGGTGTGATTGCCCCGGACGAGGTCGAGCAGTTGCATGCTATGGGCGTGACTCGCGTTTTCACATCTCGGGATGGGATGCGGCTTGGGCTTCAGGACATGATCAATATTATGCTCAAGGCCTGCGATTTTCCAGTCGCTTCCAAACCGGTGGGTAAACTCCCATTTGATAAGTTGGCCCGCCAACTTACCCATGCAGAATTGCAGTCTTCTAATGAAATAGAATGTCCGGATCGCGCAGTGGTTGTCGGGATTACGGGAACAGGCGGTGCCGGCAAGTCCACGCTCGCCGATGAGCTTGTTCTTCGTCTGCTTGAAGACATAACTGGGGTAAGCGTGGCGATTTTGTCCGTGGATCCTACACAGTGGCGTTCCGGGGGCGCACTGCTGGGCGATAGGATTCGGATGAATGCTCTCTATGGTCCAAAAGCCAAGGGGCGAGCTTTCTTGCGTAGCCTAGCCACAAGGCGGGCGCATCGCGCTACCAGCGAGGCACTTTCGGGAAGCATAATGGCCTGCTCCAAAGCTAAATTCGATTTAGTTATTGTAGAAACGGCTGGTGTTGGGCAAAGTGACACCGAAATTGCCGATTTAGCGGATATTACGCTGTATGTTATGACCTCTGATTATGGTGCGGCGACACAGCTAGAAAAAATTGGTATGCTGGATGTGGCCGATTTTGTCGTGCTCAACAAGTATGATCACAGAGGTAGCATGGATGCCCTGCGTGATGTCCGCAAACAAGTCCAGCGTAATCGGATGGCATTTGACCAGTCTCCAGACACCATGCCGGTTTATCCCACCACGGCCTCTAGCTTTAATGATCCGGGTGTCACGGCTTTGTATATGGATTTGGTTGCCATGCTGCGTGAGAAATGCAATTTTCAATACACTACGTCTATGGAGGGGCATCCGGCGTCTCCCAATAGCGAAACAATTATACCGGCCCGGCGGCAACGCTATTTGGGTGAGGTCTGTGACTCGATTCGGGATTACCATGATTGGGTGCGCAGCCAAGTCACTTGTGCCCGCAAATGGGGGCAGGTGAGAGGGACGAAAGATCAGGTGGAGGCTTGGAATCCCACTGATGCCGAAGAATTATGCACGCGCCTTAGCACGATGGAGGCCCATTGGTGGGGTCGCTTGGATAGTCGGTGCAGGAATATTCTGACCAATTGGGATGTATGGGCCGATAAGTATCGGAAGGAAACGTATACCTACACGGTGCGTGGTCGCGATATCCGCGTTCCGCTATTTGTCCGGTCTTTGGCTAATACCAAGATACCACGTATAGCCTTACCCGCGGTGGCCGACCAAGGTGCGCGGCTGAATTTTGCCCTGAAAGAGAATCTGCCTGGCTATTTCCCGTTTACGGCCGGCGTGTATCCTTTTAAACGAAGGTATGAAGCGCCGACACGGATGTTCGCGGGAGAGGGATGCCCAGAGCGGACCAATCGCAGGTTCCATGTAGTGAGCCAAGGTATGTCCGCCCACCGGCTTTCAACGGCTTTTGACTCCGTGACACTTTACGGATTTGACCCCCACAAGCGGCCTGATATTTATGGTAAAGTGGGAAATGCGGGAGTGTCAGTGGCGACGCTGGATGACATGAAGAAGCTCTACAGCGGATTTAATCTTTGCGATCCGGAGACCAGTGTATCTATGACCATTAATGGACCGGCGCCTGTGGTCTTGGCCCTGTTTTTCAATACTGTGATTGATCAGGCGACCGAGTTGTTTCTTCGTGATTCGGGGCGCTGGGAGAAGGCCCAGAGAGTTATTTATAGCCAACTGGAATCAAACCGGCCTCAGTACATCCCCTTTGGGCCTGAGGGATATGAGACGAATTTTCCTACGGGGCATGATGGTAGTGGTCTCGGCCTTTTGGGCACCTCCTCCAAGGAGCTCGTCAAGTGGGGCGTGTTGGAGGACATGGAGTTCGAGCGTATCTGTCGCAAGGCGCTACAGACTGTTCGGGGCACTGTGCAAGCGGATATCCTCAAGGAAGACCAAGCCCAGAATACGTGCATTTTCTCTACGGAGCTAGCACTGCGCATGATGGGCGACATCCAGGAATTTTTTACGCAGGAACAGGTCCGTAATTTTTATTCGGTGTCTATTTCCGGGTACCATATTGCAGAGGCCGGAGCCAATCCAATTACGCAGCTTGCTTTCACGCTGGCGAATGGATTTACCTATGTGGAGTACTACTTGAGTCGCGGGCTACATATTGATGACTTCGCGCCCAATTTGTCCTTCTTTTTTTCAAACGGGATGGATGCTGAGTACGCAGTCATTGGTCGCGTGGCACGGCGCATCTGGGCTGTAGCCATGCGGCAGCGATACGGGGCAAATGAGCGAAGTCAAAAACTGAAGTATCATGTTCAGACATCCGGCCGCAGCCTCCACGCTCAAGAAATCAGTTTCAATGACATCCGGACAACTTTACAAGCACTACTTGCAATATATGATAACTGCAATAGTCTGCACACGAATGCCTATGATGAAGCATTAACGACTCCAACAGAAGAGAGCGTCCGCGGTGCAATTGCGATCCAGCGTATCGTTAACGAGGAATTCGGTCTGGCCCAAAATGAGAATCCGCTGCAAGGATCTTTTATAATTGACGAACTGACTGATTTAGTGGAGGAGGCAGTTCTGCTTGAATTTGAGCGGATAAATGCACGGGGAGGTGTGCTAGGAGCCATGGAGCTAATGTATCAGCGTAGCAAGATTCAAGAGGAGTCGTTACACTATGAGCGCCAGAAGCAATCTGGTGCACTGCCAGTGATTGGGGTCAATACTTTTCTGCCGCGCACTCAGCCCATCCAAGTTGGAAAATCATTAATGCGATCCTCGGATGATGAAAAGCAGCATCAGATTGCTGGTCTCAAGGCATTTCGGCTACGTAATCGACATCGATCAGAGGCTGCCTTGGATAAGCTCATGAACACGGCCCACAAGGGAGGCAATTTGTTTGCAGAACTTATGGACACCGTGCGGTGGTGTTCATTGGGGCAGATCACTGAGGCACTATTTCGCGTGGGTGGTCGTTATCGGCGCAGCATGTAAGCATGTTATTGGCGATTGAAGGCTCAGGCAAGGGGACGCAGACCCGCTTGCTGGTTGAGCGTTTGGCGGTATACGCCGCATCGATATCATTCCCCCAGTACGGTCAGACCAGCAGCTCAAACCTGATTACAAAATACCTCAATGGTCAGCGTACTGCGATCTTTCGCGTTCAGGTTGTCTGACGACATTTAAAATTTAAGTCGGCGACAATTAAAATTTAAGTCAAAAGTTCCATTGGAGGAGGGCGCGCAACGAAGCGGAGCAGCGAGCTGCGGAGCGAAGTTGCGCGCGATAAAT
>LXNI01000047.1_pt1 | contig 126756 bp, 121 predicted proteins | sample 809091 | NCBI WGS metagenome assembly LXNI01 (sample SAMN04870527, study PRJNA318959) | sponge metagenome | biome: 01000161; feature: marine sponge reef; material: water | host: Sarcotragus foetidus | place: Greece: Milos, Mediterranean Sea | collected 2013-05-29 | depth 5-7 m
GGCGCCGCTGTCCAGCCCGCGGACACGGTCGGTTTCCTCCGACCTCGCCGTCAGCATGATCACCGGGACGTCGCGGGTCTCGCGGCGCCGGCGCAGTTGCCGGCACACTTCGATGCCGGAGACTGCGGGGAGCATCCAGTCCAGGATGACCAGATCCGGGCGGCGTTCGCGGACCGAGATCAGGGCTTCCTCGCCATCGGTCGCCTCCTCGACCTCGAACCCCGCCTCCTCCAGATTGTAGCGGAGCAGCGTGATCAGCGGCGTCTCGTCCTCGACGACAAGGATGTAGGGCTTCATCGGTCTGTCCTGCGGCGCCGGCGCCTTATTCGTCCGCCGGCGACCCGACCTGGCCGTATTCCTCCTCGCCGCCCTTCGGACGCGATTGCAGCAGCGGACGGCCCTCGACCAGATAGTAGATGGATTCGGCGATGTTCGTCGCGTGGTCGCCGACCCGCTCGATATTCTTGGCGATGAACAGCAGATGGGTGCAGGAGGAGATGCTGCGCGCGTCTTCCATCATGTAGGTCAGCAGTTCGCGGAACAGGCTGATATACATTTCGTCCAGCTCTTCGTCCCGGCGCCACACGGCTATCGCCTTCTGGGTGTCCCGGTCGGAATAGGAATCGAGTACGTCGTAGATCATGGACAGCGCCAGACGCACCATGCGCGGGATGGCATGGGCCGGCCGGACCTGGGGGCTTTGCGCCAGGGTCATGGTCCGCTTTGCGACGTTGGTCGCATAGTCGGCGATCCGCTCCAGGTCGCTGGAAATTTTCAGCGCAACCAGGATTTCCCGCAGGTCGCTCGCCACCGGCTGGCGCAGCGCGAGAAGCTGAACGACGAAGGCGTCGATCTCGCGCTCCATCTCGTCGACCCGGGCATCGGCCTCGATGGTGCGGGTCGCCAGTTCGGTGTCGCGGCGCTGCATCGCCTCCAGCGCGTTGACAAGTTGCGCCTCCGCGAGGCCGCCCATTTCGGAGACCTTGCTTTTCAGTTCGTTCAAATCCTGGTCGAACGAGCTGACGATATGTTCCGATGCCATCCTGGATCTTCCTCAGGCCATCTGTTTCCTGTCCCGCCGCTGTGTCCCGGAACGCCGCCCTAGCCGAACCGGCCGGTGATGTAGCCCTGGGTCTTCTCGTCGCGCGGATTGGTGAAAATCTGGGGCGTCTCGCCCTGCTCGATCAGGTCGCCCAGATGGAAGAACGCCGTTTTCTGCGAAACCCGGGCCGCCTGCTGCATCGAGTGGGTCACGATGACAATCGTGTAGTTCTGGCGCAGTTCGTCGATCAACTCCTCGATCCGTGCCGTGGCGATCGGGTCGAGGGAGGAACAGGGCTCGTCCATCAGGATCACTTCCGGGCCCACGGCGATGGCGCGGGCGATGCACAGGCGCTGCTGCTGGCCGCCGGACAGGCTGGTGCCGGGATCGCCGAGCCGGTCCTTCACCTCGTCGAACAGGCCGGCCTTGCGCAGGCTTTGCTCGACGAGTTGATCGAGACCGGCCCGGTCGGAAACCAGGCCGTGGACGCGAGGGCCGTAGGCGACATTGTCGAAGATCGACTTCGGGAACGGGTTCGGTTTCTGGAATACCATGCCGATGCTGGCGCGCAGTTGCACCACGTCCACGCTGTCGTCGTAGATATCCTGGCCGTCCAGTTCCAACCGGCCGGTGACCCGGCAGATATCGATCGTATCGTTCATCCGGTTCAGGCAACGCAGGTAGGTGGACTTGCCGCAGCCCGACGGCCCGATCAGCGCCGTGACCTCGCGCTCGCCGATATCTAGCGATACGTCGCGCAGAGCGTGTTTCTCCGCATAGTGGACGTTGACGTTCCGTGTCGTCATCTTGACCCGAAAGGTCTCTGCGACGACTGCGTCGGACGCGTCTGCCTCCGGTGCGGCCACAATGGCTTCCGCGATGTTCTCGTCCATGACGGTCTCCTACCAGCGGCGCTCGAACTTCTTGCGAAGATATACGGCCGACGCATTCATGACGATCAGGAAGACCAGCAGGACCATGACCGCGCCGGACGTCTTCTCGACGAAGCCGCGTTCCGGGCTGTCCGCCCACAGATAGATCTGGACCGGCATTACCGTCGACGCATCGGTCGGCCCGCCGGGAATGTCGACGATGAAGGCCACCATGCCGATCATCAGCAGCGGCGCCGTTTCGCCGAGCGCCCGCGCCATGCCGATGATCGTCCCGGTGAGAATTCCGGGCATCGCCAGGGGCAGGACGTGGTGCGAGACGACCTGCATCCGCGACGCGCCGAGGCCCAGTGCGGCTTCGCGCACCGACGGCGGCACGGCCAGGAGCGAGGCGCGCCCCGAAATGATGATGGTCGGCAGCGTCATCAGCGCCAGCACCATGCCGCCGACCAGCGGCGCCGAGCGCGGCAACTCGAAGAAGTTCAGGAAGACCGCCAGGCCGAGCAGGCCGAACACGATAGACGGCACGGCGGCCAGGTTGTTGATATTGACCTCGATCAGGTCGGTCAGCCGGTTCTTCGGTGCGAATTCCTCGAGATAGACCGCCGCCGCGAGGCCGACCGGGAAAGCCAGGACCAGCGTCACGAGCATGGTCAGGAAGGAGCCGACGATCGCGCCCCAGATGCCGGCCTGTTCGGGTTCGCGCGAATCCCCGCTGGAGAAAAACCCGCTGTTGAAGCGCGTTTCGATCCGGTTATCCGCCGCCATCCGGTCGTACCAGCGCAATTGCAGGTCTTTCAGTTTCCGCCCCGATTCGGGCGAGTCGCGGCGGACGGCGCCCTTGGTCAACTGGTCGATATCGGACGACGACTTGACCCAGATCGAGATTTTCCTGCCGATCAGGTCCGGGGTCGCGATGACATGGCGCTGCAGCGTCCACTCGGCGTCCGTGCTGAACATGGCGACGAGCAGTTCTTCCTGGGCGCGCCCTTCCGGCTTATAGTCGGCGACCAGCGTCTCGATCAGCGCGCCGCGGAAATCGCCGTCCTCGCGCAGGGTTTCGGGATCGGTCTTGCCGTCGGGCGCGATCAGTTCCCCGTCCAGCAGGACATCGACCTTGATCCAGGTCTGGGAAAAGGCCGAATAGCCGTTCGACACGATCGTGCCGACCAGGAACAACAGCATCAGGACGGCGAGGACGATCGCCAGGATACCGTAGGTTCTGAAGCGCCGTTCGGACCGCAATCGCCGGTCGAGGCCGCGCCGGACCTTCTCTTTCTGGCCCGTAATCAGCACGCTTTGGGCCGAATCAGTCATATTTTTCGCGATATTTCTGGACCACCCGCAGGGCGATCACGTTGAGGCACAGGGTGACCAGAAGCAGCACCAGGCCGAGGGCGAAAGCGGACAGGGTCTTGGGGCTGTCGAATTCCGGATCGCCGGTAAGATTGGTGACGATCTGCACCGTTACGGTCGTCACCGCGTCGAAGGGATTGACCGTCAGCTTGGCCGAAAGGCCGGCCGCCATCACCACGATCATGGTTTCGCCGATGGCACGCGAGACGCCGAGCAGTACGGCGCCGACGATGCCCGGCAGGGCCGCCGGCAGGACCACCTGGCGGATGGTTTCCGACCGGGTCGCGCCCAGGCCGTAGGAGCCGTCGCGCAGCGCTTGCGGTACGGCATTGATGATGTCGTCCGACAACGAACTGACGAACGGGATGATCATGATGCCCATGATCAGGCCGGCTGCGAGCGCGCTTTCCGAGGCGACCGACAGGCCGACCGCCGCGCCGGCGTCACGGATCATCGGCGCCACGGTCAGCGCGGCGAAGAAGCCGTAGACCACGGTCGGGATGCCGGCCAGCACCTCCAGGACCGGCTTGACCGTCGCCCGGACCCGGCGCGAGGCGTATTCCGACAGGTAGATCGCCGCGAACAGGCCGACCGGCACGGCGACGATCATCGCGATCACCGTGATCAGCAACGTGCCGGTAAACACCGGAATTGCGCCGAACGCGCCGGACGCGCCGACCTGGTCCGCGCGGATTGCGGTCTGCGGGCTCCATTCCAGGCCGAACAGGAAGTCGACGGGCGAAACCTTGGTGAAGAAGGCCAGCGCCTCGAACAGCAGGGAAAGAACGATGCCGACGGTCGTCAGGATGGCGATGGTCGAGGCGGCCATCAGCAGCAGCAGCGCGACCTGTTCCACCCGGATACGGGCGCGCATCGCCGGCGCGATGCTCCGGTAGGTCAGCAGCAGCCCGATCGAGGCCAGGATCGCCATGGCGGCCGTCAGCATCCACGAGGACAGGGTTTCCAGGCGCAGATACCGGGCCGCGCCTTGCCGCACCAGGTCCGTGACCTCGCCGGTCACCACGTCGCCGGCGGCGTAGTTGCGGATATTGTTGATCAGAAGCTGCTTCTGCTCGGCCGGCAGCGCGTTCTTGGGCTTCGCCTCGCCCAGCACGGCGACCCTGTCGGGCAGGCCGTTCCAGACGATGCCCTCGACGATCGCGCTCTGGAACGAGATCCAGAACAGGAACAGCGCAAAGGCTGGCAGGGCCATCCAGATGGCGACATGGGCGCCGTAATATCCGGGCAGCGAATGCAGGCGGGTCCGTGCGCCGGCGGCGGCGGCCCGGGCGCGACCGCGGCCCAGATAGAAGCCGACGGCCGTCAACACCAGCAAGGCCGCCAGTAAGGCGCCGTAGTTCATAGCTCCCCGCCGAACGAATATGGCAGCCGTTGCGGATTCACCGGGCCCGATACCCGGCCGGCTGCGCGCGCCATTTCAGTTAACGAATCGTCAAAAGAAGGTCCGGGCCGGAGCGCCGACCGGCGCCCCGGCCCGGAAACCCCTTTACATGGTCAGGTCGGGCAGGGATTTACCGGCCGAGATATAGTCCTTCATTTCGGCGGGCGGCAGCGGAATCAGGCCCTTGCCAACTAGGTAGCCGCGCTTCCCGATCGCCTTGCGGCTCATGAAAGCGCGGACATACTCCTGGATTCCGGCGATCTGGCCGACATGGTTCTTCTTGACATAGAAGAACAGCGAGCGGCTGACCGGGTATTTCTGGGCGGAAATGTTCTCGAAAGTCGGCGGGACGCCGTCGACGATCGAACCCTGGACCTTGTCGCGGTTCTGGTCGAGGAAGGAGAAGCCGAAGACGCCCAGCGCGTTCGGATCGGCTTCCAGCTTCTGGACGATCAGGTTGTCGTTCTCGCCGGCTTCGACCCAGGCGCCGTCCTCGCGGATGCCGCGGCAGACGCCCTTGTAGCGCTTCTTGTCCACCTTCTTCATGGCCTTCAGGCTCTTGAAGGTCTTGCAGCCGCCTTCCATGGCGAGTTCGTTGAAGGCGTCGCGGGTGCCGGAGGTCGGCGGCGGGCCGAGCACCTTGATGGCGACGTTCGGCAGGACCGGATTGACGTCCTTCCAGGTCTTGTTCGGGTTCGGCACCAGCTTGCCGCCATCCTTGTGGCCTTCGGGGACCAGCTTGGCGAGCGCCAGGAAGATGTCGCGACGGCTCAGCTCGATCCGGCCGCTCTTCTTCGAATTGGCCATCACGATGCCGTCATAGCCGATCTTGAACTCGGCGACCTTGATACCGTTCTTGGTGCAGCGCTCGTATTCGCTCTTCTTGATGCGGCGCGAGGCGTTGGTGATGTCGGGAGTCTTCACGCCCAGCCCGGCGCAGAACAGCTTGAGGCCACCGCCCGAACCGGTCGATTCGATGACCGGGGTCTTGAACTTGCTGCGCTTGCCGAACCGCTCGGCGACGACGGTTGCGAACGGATAGACCGTTGACGAGCCGACGATGCGAACCTGGTCGCGGGCCGCGGCCTGGCCGGCCGCGCCGGCCAGGGCGAGCGCTCCGACGGCAGCGAACGTGACGGTGTGTTTCACGGATTTTTCTCCAGTCTTGAAGGCCGCGTACAGGAACCAGCCGGAATACGCAGCGCGATTAGAGCCAAGTCGGAAAGGGATCGCGGCACAGGCAATTCGCGACCGGAATCCGGTTGCGCGGCCCCATGCGTTTTCTCCTCACCGCATACCGCAGCAACCCCGATTGTAAGGGAGGGCGCTGCCGGCGCTCCGGACGCTAACGGCGGCTCGCTTCCGAAATACTACAGTTTTGCGTCAAAATTGTTACGCTGGCCGGATAGCGGGTCGCCGGCAAAGGCACGGTGCGGGAAAGCCGCCCTTGACCCTTCCGGCCAATTGCCGTTGAACCGCCACGGATCCGGCCCAGATGATAGAGCGGTATTGCATTGCCGGATCGTAATTTCGGGAGACACCGATCATGACGGCAGCGGCGGGCGTGACCCTGCACGGCGAGATGAAACCGGGCTACGACGAAATCCTGACGCCGGAGGCGCTGGATTTCATCGCGGGCCTGCAACGCACCTTCGGGCCGCGCCGGGCGGAACTGCTGGCGCGCCGGGAAGAGATTCAAGAGAGGCTGGACGGCGGCTGGCTGCCGGATTTCCTGCCCGAGACGAATGCGGTCCGCGAGGGCGACTGGAAGGTCGCGCCGATCCCCGAGCCGCTGCTCGACCGGCGGGTCGAGATCACCGGCCCGGTGGACCGCAAGATGACGATCAATGCGCTGAATTCCGGCGCACGGGTCTTCATGGCGGATTTCGAGGATTCCAACGCGCCGACCTGGGACAACAACATCCAGGGCCACATCAACATGCGCGACGCCGTGCGCGGGACGATCGCCTTCGACGACCCGAACAGCGGCAAGCATTACGAACTCGGCGACAAGACGGCGGTCCTGATCGTCCGGCCACGCGGATGGCACCTGCCGGACAACTACATCCGGGTGGATGGCGAGCCGATTTCCGGCAGCCTGGCCGATTTCGGGCTGATGTTCTTCCACAATGCAAAGGCCCAGATCGAGCGCGGCCTCGGCCCGTACTTCTATCTGCCCAAGCTGGAGAACCATCTGGAGGCGCGGCTGTGGAACGATGTGTTCGTCCACGCACAGCAGAAACTCGGCCTGCCGGTCGGATCCATCAAGGCGACCGTCCTGATCGAGACGATCATGGCCGTCTTCGAGATGGACGAAATCCTCTACGAGCTGAAGGACCATGTCGCCGGCCTGAACTGCGGCCGCTGGGACTATATCTTCAGCTACATCAAGCGCTTCCGGAACCGGGCGGACTTCACCCTGCCGGACCGCGCGCAGGTGACCATGACCGTCGGCTTCCTGCGCAGCTATTCGCTCGAGCTGATCCGTACGTGCCACCGGCGCGGCGCCTTCGCCATGGGCGGCATGGCGGCGCAAATCCCGATCAAGAACGATCCCGAGGCCAACGAGGCCGCCATCGGCATGGTGCGGGCCGACAAGGAGCGCGAGGCCGGCGACGGCCATGACGGCACCTGGGTCGCCCATCCGGGCCTGGTGCCGATTGCGCTGGAAGCGTTCGACCGGCTGATGCCGGGCCGCAACCAGCTCGCCCGCCAGCGCCAGGATATACACACGAAATCTTCCGACCTGCTCGCGGTGCCGGGCGGCACGATCACCGAGAAGGGCGTGCGCAACAATATCTCGGTTGGCATCCAGTACACGGAGGCCTGGCTGCGCGGGAATGGCTGCGTGCCGATCAACAACCTGATGGAAGACGCCGCGACGGCGGAAATCTGCCGCTCCCAGCTCTGGCAATGGCGCAAGCACGGCGCGTCGATCACCGACGGCCCGGCAATCGACGACGATCTGCTGGCCCGCCTGGTCGAGGAAGAAACGGCGCGGATCAGGGAAGAGCGGGGCGAGAATGCCGAGGCTTCCGAAGCGCTCGACACCGCGCGCGCCCTGTTCTGGGACATGACGGTGTCAGATGAGTTCCAGGAATTCCTCACCCTGCCGGCCTACCGGCGGATCTCGGCCGACGCGGTCTAGTTGGAACCCGCCTTCGCTTCCCGGCGCATGACGTAGACGCCGACGGCGATCAGCACGGCGGCGCCGGCGAACGTGACCGCATCGGGGAATTCGCCGAAGAAGACCAGGCCCAGAGCGACGGCCCAGGGAAAGGTCGTGTAGACGAAGGGCTGCAACAGCGAGGCCGGCGCCGCGTTCAGCGCCAGGATCAGCGTGTAATGGGCCACGGTGCCCAAAATTCCCGCCGCAACCAGCAGCAGCCAGGTCTGCGGGCTTGGCCAGACCCAGTCGATCCAACCGAAGCAGCTGGTGAACGCTGCGCCGGCAAGCACGGTCCACAACAGCGTCGTATCCTGCCCGTCATAGTACGCGGTCAGGCGGATCAGCACCTGGTAGAACGCCCAGATCAGCGCCCCGGCGACCGGCAACAGGTGATACCAGTCGAGATCCAGAAAACCGGGCCGGACGATCGCCAGAACCGCGACGAACCCGATCCCGACCGCGATCCAGCGCCGCCAGCCGACCCGTTCGCCCAGCATCGGCACGGCCAGCGCGGTCACGATCAGCGGGACGGCGGCGGCGACCGCGTGTACGTCGGCGACGGGCAGGTAGCGGAAGCTCAGCACGAAGACGGCGATCTCGGCCACCAATACCAGGCTGCGGCCGAGCTGGAGCCAGGGCTTCCGGCTCCGTAGCTTGGTGCGGACGGTGCGCGGCCCGACGATCGCGACCACGATTGCGGCGAAGATCAGGAATCGCACCCAGAGAATCTGGCTGACCGGCAGGCGCTGGGTCAGTTCCCGGGCGAGCGTGTCGACCGCGACGAAGAAAAACATCGACAGGCACATGATTGCGATGCCGCGGGCCGGGTTGTTCTGGGCGGCCATCGCGGCGGCTGTCGGGGAGGATCGTCTACGAGGCGCGCTTGCGCGCCTTTTCGGCAGCGGATGGCAGCCGGTCGCCGGCGGCCTCGACCAGTTCCCTGACCACCAGGCCCTTCAGATCGATGCCGACGCCGCATTTGCAGCCGGGGCAGCCGACACATTCGTCGAGGCCGAGGTCGATAGCGTTTTCCAGCGCCGCCTCGCGGCCGGACTCGGCGCTCAGCGGATCGATGCGGATCATTTGCAGCTTCAGCAGCGAGAAGGGATTGCCCCAGCGATAGCCTTGCGCCGGGTCCGGCCGTTCGGCCGGGTCCATCTCGCCGGGCAGGCCGCCATCGAAGTTGCGCATGTGCATCGGGCACTTGTTGAGGCAGGCGTAGCATTCGATGCAGGAGGTGAGCTCGTGATATTCCTCCGGCGCCTCGACGTTCAGGTCGTTGCCCTGGGCGGTCTGGAGGCGCCCGCGCATCTGCCGGGCGATGCCGTCGCGGCGCACCACCAGGTCGGCGATCGCCGGCAGGGTCGCCATCGGGCTCAATCGGTCGCCCTCCCGCGCCCGGGCGCGGCAGGCGATAATCGGCCGGCCGTTGACGTCGATGGTGCAGACCCCGCAGTTGCGGGCCCGGCAGCCGTAGCGGAAGGCGAGGTCCGGCATGGTTGTCGCCTGGGCCTGGAGGAGGACGTCGAGCACCATCGGCCTTTCGTCCTCCGAGCGGCGGGCATAGTCGAACTCGACGACGGTCTCCTCGCCGTCCCGGACGGTGACGATTTCTATTTTCATCTCCCCGCCCCTACGCTCGCGTGCTTTCGCCGATCGCGGCTTCCGCGCTGCCTGTCGCCACCGCCGGCGCGCTGACCTCTTCCACCGCGCCCTTGCCCATGATCGCCTGGTAGCGCGCCAGCAGTTTTTTGTCCTTCACGCCCCTGGGCAGCATGCGCAACCACCTCAACTGCAATTTCCGCTTGGTCTCCTCGACTTTGTAGGAGATCAGGCGTTTCATCGGCGTACGCTCCCGTTCGAGACGGGCGACCTGCCAGCCATCGTCGTTGAGACGAACCACCGTGGAATAGGGCTTCGAGAAGGCGGAGATATTCTTCCTGTCGAAGCGCACATGGCCGCCCAGGCTGCCGTCGCGCTCCTGTGCCGCGGCGGCGACGGCTTTGGCGCAATCCAGCAGGTTGCGCAGTTCCTGGAATTCGATAAACGCCTGGTTCCACATGCCGTAGGCCGGGATTGCCACTTCGTCGAGCCTGGCCGTGCACTCGGCGATCGTCTTGTCCATCCGGTCGAGCTTTTCCGCCGTCCGCACCGGCCCGATATTCTTCCAGGCCTCGCGCTGCAGTTCGAGCTTCAGGGTTGCCGCCGCCAGCGTGCCTTTCTGGCCGAAGCGCCAGTTGACCCGATCGATCGGAGCCTGGAACGCGTCGTCCCGAAGCCCTCCCCCGGATTCGCGCGCGTGGGCCGCCGCCGCCTGGCCGGAACGCCCGCCGAAGACCGCGCCTTCGGTCAGGGACGTCGAGCCGAGACGGTTGGCGCCGAAGACGCCGCCCATGGCCCCGCCGGCGGTAAAGAGGCCGGCGATGCCATGCGCCGCGTCGCCCTCGCCCTCGCCGCCGGCCGAAGCGCCGTTGGCATCGGCCCGGATGCCGCCCATGTGATAGTGGGCGCCCGGGCGCACTTCCCACGGCTCCTCGAACTTGGCCGCCTTCTTGCCCAGCGCCTGGCGGGCGGTGTTGTAGGAGCTTGGCAAGCAGGTTTCCCCGAAGCGCTGGAAATAGGGGCCGGACAGCGGCAGTTCCTTGTTGGCGGTCATGTCCAGATAGGCGCCGCCGTTGGGGCTGCCGCGGCCGTCCTCGACCGCGCGCAGGATTGCCGCCGCGCATTCGGCGCGGGTCCGCATGAAGACGCTGTCCAGGATGATCTTGCCGTTCTTGTCGCGCAAAACGCCGAGATAGCTGGCCATCACCGGCTCGCCGGCGCACAGGCCCTCGTAGGCCGGCGGCGAGGCGAGGCAGAAGGGCAGGAACTGGACCTGCTCCATATCCACCAGGTCGGCGCCGGCGCGCGCGGCGATGGCGTAGCCGTCGCCGGTATTGCCGCGCATGGTGTCGGTGTTGGGGAAGTAGAGGCTGGACAGGCCGCCGGCGGCGATCACCACCGAGGGCGCGCGCACCGCGATCAGCACGCCGCGCGCCGCGTCGTAGATCAGGCCGCCGACAATTTTCTTCTTGGGTCCCGACCCGTTGGACACGTCTTCGGTGACCAGGTCGAGGAACCAGGCATCCTCGATATAGTCGACGCGATTGCCCTGGACGATCGCGTTCCAGTTGGCGTGACCGAACGCGATGCCGCTGTTCTTGTGCCCGACCGAGCGCCGCCGCGTGTGTCCGCCGAAGGGCAGGGGCCGGGCTTCCGGACCGGACCCGTCTTCCTTGATTGTCGGGCGCAGGCCCTGGGTGCGGTAACGGTCGTAGGCGGACGTGCTGTCCCTGGCGAACGCGTCGGTAATCGCCCGCACGGGCAGGTCGCCGCCGGCCATCTTGAGATTTTCAGAAAGCACATCTTCCGTGTCGTCCTCGGCGCCCGATCCGCGCACCGTCGCGATGCCTTCCGAAATCTTCGTGTCGGACGCACCGACCGGGTCCTTCGAGACCGAAAGCACGCGCGCCCCGGCGTCTGCCGCCGCCCGGGCGGCCTGGCCGCCGGAGCCGCCGGAGCCGACCACGATCACGTCATAGTCCTGCCATTCGATTTCTATCTTCATCGGGAGCCCTCCCGCGTTTCCGGCGCCGCACCGCGCGGGGATTTTCCTGCCGGCCCGATTGCGGATCGACGTCGGATCGGTCGACGGTAAACGGTGTAGGCGCCCGGTATAACCCGGCAGGCCGGGCGCGGGCAAATGCGCAGGCCAGCAATGCGTGCATGCCCGCATTGCCAGGCCGGGTTATCTCACCCGCTCGATCCAGCCCGCGAACGCTTTCATGTAGTCCGTCAGGATCTCCCGTGTCGGCGTGTCGGTCAGGACGCCGCTATCGTCGAACTTCGTGTGCGCGGCACCGACGAAGATTTCCGGGCGGTTCATCACCAGGCCGTCGAGAAAGATGAAGGAGCGGCGCAGGTCGTATTGCGCCCGGGCGGTGCCCAGGCCGCCCATCGCCGCGCCCATGACGCCGATCGGCTTGTTCTTGAAGGGCTGGTCCGGTACGCGGGAAATCCAGTCGATGGCGTTCTTCAGCACGCCCGAGACGCCGTAATTGTATTCCGGGGTCGAGATCAGCAGGCCGTCGGCCGCCCGGATCTGCCCGGCCAGCGCCGTTACCGCGTCCGGGATCGCCTTCTGCTTCTCGTCGTCGTTGTAGGGAGGAATTTCGCCCAGCCGGTCGAACGGGGTGACGGCCGCGCCGTCGGGCGCAACGGTGCCGGCCGCCCGGATCAGGCTGGCGTTGAAGGAGGCGGCGCGCAGGCTGCCGGCGATGCCGAGAAGGTTCATATGTTCGCTCCGGGCTTGAGGGATCGTTCGCCGTCGTCACCTATGGGGAATCGCGTCGCCCGGCAAGACCGGGACGGACTGACGCTTCCGCAGCACGGGCGAAGGGTGCTAACGGAGAACGCCATCCGAAAGCGGAGACATCATGAACGACGCCGCGCCCGCCCGCACCGACGGCACCCGGACCGATAACCTCAGGACCGGCGGGCAGATCCTGATCGACCAGTTGCGCATCCACGGCGTGGAGCGGGTCTTCTGCGTCCCGGGCGAAAGCTATCTCGCCGCGCTCGACGCCTTTGTCGACGTCCCGGAAATCCAGGTCGTGACGGCGCGCCAGGAAGGCGGCGCCGCCATGATGGCGGAGGCGCACGGCAAGCTGACCGGCGCGCCCGGCGTCTGCTTCGTCACCCGCGGGCCGGGCGCGACCAACGCCAGCGCAGGGCTGCATATCGGCTTCCAGGATTCGACGCCGATGATCCTGTTCGTCGGCCAGGTCGCCCGGGCCACGTCGGACCGGGAAGCCTTTCAGGAAATCGACTACCGGCGGATGTACGGCCAAATGGCGAAATGGGTCGGCCAGATCGAGGATCCGGAGCGGATTCCGGAGATGGTCTCCCGCGCCTTCCACACGGCGGTCAACGGCCGGCCCGGCCCGGTCGTCCTGGCGCTGCCGGAAGACATGCTGGTCGAGCGCGCCGGAGTCGGCGACGCGCGACGGTTCCGGGAGATGCAGCCGGCGCCCCCGCCGGCCGATATGGCCCGGCTGCGCGCCCTGCTGTTGCAGGCCGAGCGGCCGATGGCGCTGCTCGGCGGCGGCGGATGGGACCGGCAGGCCGTGGCCGGCTTCGAGGCCTTTGCCGAAGCGTTCGACCTGCCGACCGCGGTTTCGTTCCGCTGCCAGGCCTATTTCGACAACCGGCTCGACCGGTATGCCGGCCATGCCGGGGTCGCCACCGACCCGGCGCTCAACGAACGGATCGCGGCAGCGGACCTGCTGCTCGTCGCCGGCGCCCGCCTCGGCGAGGCGACGACCGGCGGCTACACCATCGTCCGGCCGCCGGTGCCGGAGCAGACCCTGATCCATGTCCATCCCGGTGCGGAGGAACTCGGCCGGGTTTTCCAGCCCACCCTCGGCATCAACGCCGGGATGAAGCATTTCGCAGCGGCCGCCGCTGCGCTGAACGCGCCGGACTCGGTGCCCTGGGGCGCATGGCGCCAGGCCGCCCGCGACGATTATCTCGCCTTCCTCCGCCCCCATCCGGTGCCCGGCGATGTCCAGATCGGCGAGATCGTCGCCTGGCTCAGCGACCGGCTGCTCGAAGACGCCATCCTGTGCAACGGCGCCGGCAACTACAACAGCTGGCTGCACCGGAATTTCGTCTTCAAGGGCTACCGGACGCAGATCGGCGCGACCTCCGGCTCGATGGGCTACGGGACGCCGGCGGCCATCGCGGTTGCCTTGGCCGAGCCGGAACGGATCGTCGTCAACTGGACCGGCGACGGCTGTTTCCTGATGCACGGCCAGGAGCTGGCGACGGCCATGCAGTACGGGGCGAAAGTGGTCAACATCGTGGTCAACAACGGCATGCTCGGCAGCATCCGGATCCATCAGGAGCGGGACTATCCGACCCGCGTCTCCGCGACCGCCCTGCGCAACCCGGATTTCGTCGCCCTGGCCGAAGCCTACGGCCTGCATGGCGAGACCGTGCGCACGACCGACGATTTCGCACCGGCCTTTGAGCGGTGCCTGGCGGCCGGCCGGGCGTCGCTGATCGACCTGAAGGTCAGCCCCGACGCCGGCTCGACGTCCCGCTCGATAAGCCAGATCCGCAGCTCCGCCCTGGCGCGGCAGCGGCCGGTGGGTTGAGGCGGAGCGCGACGTCCCGCGCACGGCGAGGCTGACGAACCCCGGGCGAAGTTGTATGTAGGGACGGCAGCGCGCGCAGGAATAGCCCCAAGATGAGGGAAAGGAACCGCTCCAATGAGCGATGTCGATATCTACAAGACCCAGAATTTCGGTAACAGCAGCGGATGGGGCCGGTCGCCGGCGCTGCTGATCGTCGATTTCGTCAACGGCTTCACTGATCCGGCACGCTTCGGCGGCGGCAATATCCAGGAGGCGATCGCCAACACGGCGGTGCTGCTCGACGCCTGCCGCAGCTACGGCCTGCCCATCGTGTTCACCCGGGTGATCTATGCCGACGACGGCGCGGATGCCGGCGTGTTCTGCCTCAAGGCGCCGAGCCTGGTGACGCTGACCGAGGACAATCCGGAGAGCCATGTCGTCGACGCGCTCAAGCCGCGCGAGGGCGAGCTGATCGCGCGCAAGCAGCAGCCCTCGGCCTTTTTCGGCACCAACCTGCATTCGTGGCTGACCATGCGCGGCGTCGATACGATCATCCAGACCGGCTGCACGACCTCCGGCTGCGTGCGCGCCTCGGTGATCGACGCGCTCAGCTACAACTACCGCAACATCGTCGTGACCGACTGCGTCGGCGACCGCGCCATCGGCCCGCACGAGGCCAACCTGTTCGACATGGGCCAGAAATACGGCGACCTGCTGACCTGCGAAGAGACGCTGGCCGCGCTGGCGCAACGCATGGGCGTGCGCGCCGAAGCGGCGGAATAGAGGGCGTCGCGGTCGCGGGCCGGGTTAACGGGCCGCCGGGGTGTAGGCAAAGCTCAGGCCGAAAAGCTTCTGTAACGGATCGAGATCGAGCCTCTTGCCCTTCGCTGGTTTCGCCTGCGCGGAAAGGGCACCGATATACCCGACGATGCTGGTCACCGGCAGGGGCCGGTCGGGCTTCAACGCGATCGTGAGCGTGCCCGGCGCCTGCAACCACCGGGCCGTCGCTTGCAGCATGGCCGGTGCGAAGGAGCCGGAGAAACGGGCGGTCATGCCGGCGAACATGCCCGCAAACGCCTGCCGCATCGATTTCGCCGTGATCTTCGGGGCGCTCGGGTTCTTCTTCGATTGCGCCTCTGCCACGACAGCGAAAACCCTCTCGATGCCGCCGAGATCGGTTATGGCGTAGGACATCCGATGCACGCGCGTCGCGGCGAAGAGATCGAGGATCGTGCCAAAGGCGGCTTCCGGTGGCGTCGATCCAATGCTGCCCGGCCCCAGTTTTTCAAGCAGTTTCGGGTCCGTCAGCCGGGCGAATTCCACGCCGTCGAACCGGCCGGTCAGCTCCTGGCGCAGCAGCCCGCGCAACGTCACCGAGCCAGCTGTCAGATCGATCGATCCGGCCGCCCGGTCCAGTTCGTAGGTCTGCACGAAGTCCACCACCAGGTCCTGCCGGCCGAAGACAGCCAGTGTACTGCGCATTTCCGGTGCGTCGAACAGGCTGCCGCCGAACCGCATGCCAGTGTAGGTCACGTCCGCGAAATGCGGCAGTTCCGGATTGCGGTAGTCGTAGCGGCGGACGGTAATCGTCTCCACGGTGAACGTCATGGTCACGGTCTTTTTCGGGGCGCCCGGCTTGACCACAGCGTCAGACGGCAGCGCGACCGCGTATTTCAGGTTCCGGATCGTCAGGACGCCGCTTTCCTCGGCGACCGGGCCGTAGCTGTATTTCGCACCGTACCGGCCGAAGGTGTGAAACAGGCGCTCGGCCTTCTGCGCCGGCGTCAGGGCTTCCTGCGCTTGCGCCGCGCCCGAAACGCCGACCGTCAGCCCGGCCGTCAGCCCGCCAGTAGCGAGCGGCGCACCAGCCAGAGCGAGCGCCAGCAGCGCTGTACCCGGCAGGCGCCGCCGGGCCTCAGACAGCGTCAGCCCATTTCTTCTCGAATTCCCAGACATCCTCGAACCCCATCAGCCGGCTGAACTCCTGGAAATCGTATAGCGGCGCGCCCGTGCCGATGCTAGATCCCGTGTCACGGATGTGCCCGTAGACTTGGCGCAGCGCCGCCCCGGCGGCGAGAAAGCCTGCGGCCGGATAGATCGCGAAGCTGTAGCCGATCGCCTTGTAGTCGGCGACCGGCAACACCGGCGTGCTGCCACCCTCGACGACGTTCACGAGCAGCGGTTTGCCTGCGAAGGTCTCGCCGATCCGGCGCATCTCCGCTTCGGATTCCGGCGATTCTATGAACAGGATGTCGGCGCCCGCTTCGGCGAAGGCCTCGCCCCGGCGCAGCGCCTCGTCCAGCCCGTACAGGCCGCGCGCGTCGGTGCGGGCGACGATCAGGAAATCCTTCGACTCCCGCGATGCCGCCGCGACCTTCAGCTTGGCGACCGCGTCCTCGAGCGGAATCACCCGGCGGCCCGGCGTGTGGCCGCATTTCTTGGGGAACTCCTGGTCCTCGAGCTGGATTGCTGCGGCGCCGGCGGCCTCGTAGCCGCGCACCGTACGCTCCACGTTGAGGAGGCCGCCATAGCCGGTATCGCCGTCGGCGATCAGCGGCGTCCCGGTCACGCTGACGAACTGACCGACCCGGCCGACCATATCGGTGTAGGTTGCCAGGCCGGCATCCGGGATGCCGAGATAGCTGGCGACGGCGCCGTAGCCGGTCATGTAGAGCGCGTCGAAACCCATGGCGTCGGCCACCCGCGCCGAGATCATCTCGAACACGCCGGGCGCGGAAATCCACTCGCGCTTGCGGATTTTCGCGGCCAACGCCGCATTGGCCGCCTTTCGGTCTGCCGTCATCGTTGCTCCTGTCGAAATCGCCTGTTGCGCCTTCCGGTCCGAACCTGTCGGGACAGCCTGTGCAAGTCCAGTAAATTTCGGGAGTAACCGTCGGTCGGGAACCCGAGCGATTCGAGAGGAAGACGTTGGAACCCGATGTTGCGCCCTCTCCGATCCCGCCCTTCGGTTCGCTCAGGGCAGGCTCTTCGGCGGCTACTCAGAATGAGGGAGAGGTAGGAAAAACCCTTCATCCCGAGTAAGCCCCGCAGGGGCCGTATCGAGGGGCCTCATCCCGAGTAGCCGCGCAGCTGCGTATCGAAGGGCCTGCCCTGAGCTTGTCGAAGGGCGCGCCGCCAGGCGCCGGACGCTCAGCCGTTCAGGACCGCGGCGACAGTGCCGCGCTTCGAGATTTCGCCGAACCAGGCGGCCAGCGCCGGCCGGGCCGCCCGCCAGTCCTCGCCGGGGAGATGCCGGTCGAGATGGGCCAGCATGGCCGCGAGCGCGATGTCGGCGCGCGAGAAGTGCGCCCCCACGGCAAAGGACCGGTCGCCGAGCTTGTCGGCAGCAGTCGCCAGCCCGTCCTGCACCCGGATGCGCCGGCGCGCGGTCCAGTCCCCGTCTTCCCGGAGCCCGTCCGCCGGTTCGCTGCGCGCTGCGGCGATGAATAGTTCGACCGCGGCGGCGTTCACGCCTTCGCTCAGCGCTTCCCAGGTCTTGACCTCGAAAACCTCGGCCGGGTCCGACGGCATCAGCGCGGGCACGGGCCGGACGGATTCCAGATAGTCCAGGATGGTGCGCGCGTCGTAGAGAGCGATTCCGCCGTTCGTTTCGGGCCCGAAGCGGACCAGTGGGTTCCGGTTCAGCGGGTTCTCCGACACGCCCTCGCCGGGCCGCCAGGTCATGTCTTCGACCAGCCGGTAGGGCAGACCCTTTTCACGCAGGGCGATCAGCACCCGGCTGGTGTCCGGCCCCGGCACGGGCGAGATTACGGCGACCGGGCCGTCGGGCAGCTGGCCGGAGTCGGCCGGCGTGCGGCCCGGTCCCGGCCCGCTCAGCGCCTTGGGCGGCGCGGCCTCTTCCTTCGGCTCGGGCGCGGGCGCGGGCGGGCGGCCGTTATCGGCCGCGATCAGCTCGGCATAGTCCCGGCGTTCGAGCAGCAGCGAGGTCGCCGCGCCGAAGACCAGCCCCCAGAAGGGCGCACCGATGCCGAGCAGGTTGACGTTCACGCCGGGGATCAGGTCGGTCACCGTCACGACGAGGCTGACTGTCGCGCCGATGGCGAAGCGGCCGCCGAAACCGGCGGTGAAGGCCTGTTGCAGTACCGGCAGCATGGCCAGCCCGCCGATGATGTAGATGAAGGATTCCGGCACGGAGAGCGCCAACCGGGTCACGACCGGCGACAACAGGCCGAAGGCGATCGCCAGCGCCGCCCACAGATAGGCGCCGACGAAGTGGAAGCGCGCCGGGCCGGACGAGGCCAGAATGGCGTTGGTCGGCCCGGTCATGCAGGTGTTGACGCTGCCATAGGCGCCGAACAGCAGCGAGCCGGCGCCGCACACGAAGGTGCTGGTGTTGGTCGGCGGATCGTGGCCGACGACGCGCAGGATCGCGATGCCCTGGGCGTTCTGCAGGGCCAGCACGGACACCAGAAGCGGCAGGACCAGATCGAGCAGCGCGGCCTTCGAGAATACCGGCTGGATTGCTTCGGGCCGGGCGATCTGGAGCGCCAACTCCCCTTCGAGCCGGTACTGGCCGCCGTCGACGGCGACATAGCCGGCGGCCAGCAGCGCCATCAGCACCGGCGGCAGGAAGCGCGCCGCCGGCTTCCAGAAGGAAAACACGACCCAGGCGATCAGCGCCGCCAGCGCAATCCTCAGCTCCTTGTCGAAGGCGTCAACCGCCAGGATGCCGAACTTCAGGAACACGCCGGCGACCATGGCCATGACGATCGGCTGGGGCACGAAGCGCATGATCGCCTTGAAGCCGCTGCTGAGGCCGAGCAGAATCATCACGGCGCCGGTCACCATGTAGGCGCCGACGATTTCGGCGAACGGGTATTTGAGCAGGGCCTGGCCGGCGATCGCCGTGCCGGAGATCGTCCAGGCGAAGGCGAGCGGCTGCTTGTAAAGCCAGCTCATCGCGAATGTGATGGCGCCGCCGCCGGCAAAGCCGATGAAGATCCACGACGACAGGGTCTCGGTGGATAGCCCCCCGGCGATCCCGATGGTCAGGATCAGCGCGACCGGCCCGGTCGAGGCGAACAGGAAGGCGACGACGGCGTTCGCCAGATGGTTCGGGCGCACCGCGAGCAGCGTCTCTACGATATTCGGTCGGGCGGGATCGGGCCGTTCAAACACGGGAGGCGGCGGGCTCGTTCTGTGTGTTGCGCCGCAAGATGTGCAGCGGCGCCTGGCGGGCGCACGTTAGCGGCGGCGGCAACGGCCGGTCAACGCGCGGGATCGATGCGCGCGGCCAACGCCGACGCAGTGGGCAGCGGCGGTCGCGGCCGTCTCGCGACCTGCCATGCGCCTGCGCGATCCATACCGGCCAAGCAAAGCAGGTTGACAACGGCTTCCGTCAGATCGTCGTTCGACAGCTTGTTTTCGCATACGGCAAGACTGGTGCCGACGATCGACCAGGTTGCCTGCCGCCAAGTCAGTTCGGCCGAGTCGAACCGGTATCGGCCGGCCTCGCGCGCCTTCAGCAGGTCGCGCAGCGCATAGGGGCCGAAACAGCGATAGATGGCATCGGCAATCACCTCCGAGCGCTGCATCAGCCACTGCCAGCGTCGGTCGGTGGTGGCCGTATCCATCAGGGTTCGCGTCCCGTAAGCGAAGACCTGTGCGGGATCGTCGAAGGTGTCCGTCACGGTTTCGATGCGCTTGGCGAGGCGGTCCATGCTCTGCTCGATGGCCGCAAGGATCAGATCGTCTTTCGACGAGAAATAGTTGTAGGCAGTACCGAGGCCGACATCGGCCTGCTCGGTGATATCGTGCACCGTCGTCGCGTCGATTCCCTTGCGCGAAACGACATCGTAGGCAGCCTGGATCAGGGCCTCGCGATTACGCCGCCGCCGGCGCTCGCTGCGAGTTTCCGGCCGGCCGGAAGCTGAATTCATGGTGGCTTTTCCGTAAGGCGCCGGTCCCGGCCCGCATTCAGAATCGAATCCGTGCGGAGGCACGACTTTTTCCGACCTGAGAGCAAAGTCCCTTCAACCGGTTACGAAGAACATTCATATATGAACATAATTAAAACTTGACTGCAATTCATAATCTGAATTGCATGATACAACTGAAACTGTCATGCGACAGTTCGGCGCCTCGAACCGGGGAGCTCATGATGGCGGTCGAGATACTCAAGAAACCTTCCACCACCGATATTCCGTCCCACGACGAGATCGTGGCACGCGCCGAGCGGGTCGCGGTCGCGCTCCGGGACAATGCGGCCGAGGCAGACGACCTGCGCCGGGTGCCGGACGAATCGATCCGGCTGATGAAGGAACAGGGCCTGCTCAGGGTCCTCCAGCCGCGCCGGGCCGGCGGCTGGGAAATGTCGCTGCGCGCCCATCTCGACGTGATCGGTGCGTTGGCGGAAGGCTGCGCTTCGGCCGCCTGGGTCGCCGGCGTCGCCCACGCCCACAGCTGGATGCTCGGCCACTTCCCGGAGCAGGCGCTCCAGGACGTCTACGGCGCGGACCCGACGACCCTGGTCGCCGCGGTGATCGGCCCGCGCGGCCGGGCGGTGCGCCACGCCGACGGCAGCCACACTCTGGAGGGCTTCTGGCCCTTCGGCTCCGGCTGCCACCACGCCGACTGGCTGATCCTGGGCGCCGAGGTGTTCGACGAGGCCGGCGAACTCATCGAACCCGGCGATTTCGCCGTGCCGGCCGGCGACGTCGCGATCCGCGACGACTGGTATGTCGCCGGCCTCCAGGGCACCGGCAGCAATTCGCTGACCTGCAAGGGCCTCGAAATCCCGGCGCACCGGTTCCTCTCGATGCCGAAACTGTTCGATCTCGATACGCCGGGCCTGGAGGGTTATGACGGCTGGCTCTACCGGGCGGAGGCCGTGCCGGTGCTCGCGCTGTGCATTACCGGCAGCGCGCTCGGCATCGTCCGGGCCGCGCTGCCGGAATATCTGCGCATCGTGCCCGGCAAGGCGCTCGCCTATACCCACTATACGGCGGAGGAATTCGTCGGCACCCAGATCAATCTCGCCGGGGCCGCGACCCTGATCGACTGCGCCCACTTCCTGTTGTACCGGATCGCCGACGATATCGACCGCTACGCGAGGGCCGGCGACCGGATGCCGATGGAAATGCGCGGCCGGATCCGCATGGACTGCGCCCAGGGCGTGCGCTTTTGCATGGAGGCGGTGGACAAGCTGTTCCACACTGCCGGGGCCTCGGGCCTGTCGCTCAAGGGCTCGATGCAGCGCGCTTGGCGCAACCTGCACGCGATCAACATGCACGGCCTGCTGGCCTACGACACCAGCGCGGAACTCTATGGCCGGGTGATGCTCGGCCTGGAGCCGAATACCGAGATTATCTGAGCGGCGCGGACGCCCGGGCGGCGCTTGCGACTGGGCTTGCGACTGGGCGCGCCGTTCTATCCCGCGGTATAGCCGCCGTCGGCATAGAGGATGTGGCCGGTGTAGAAGTCCGACGCCCGGGACGCGAGGAAAAGCAGCGGGCCGGCCAGATCCTCGGGCTCGCCCAACCGGCCCTTCGGGACGCGGGTCAGGAAACCCTCGCGCACCACGGCCGCTTCCGGCGTGTCCTCGAACATCCAGGCGGTGAGCGGCGAGCGGAAAACGGTGGGCGCAATGGCGTTGACGGTGATTCCCGTCGGGCCCAATTCGCAGCCCAGCGCCCTGGTTATCCCGTCGACTGCCGCCTTGGACGCACAATAGGCGGTATAGCCGGCCGGATGGCCGAGCAGGCCGCGCGCGGACGATACGAGGACGATCTTGCCGCCGCCGCCCTGCGCCTTCATTTGCCGCGTTGCGGCGCGGGCCAGCAGCCAGGACTGGGTGACGTTGGCGTCCATGACGTCGGCAAATGTGCCGGGCGCCATCTCCTCGATCTTCTCCACCTTGTTCATGCCCGAGGCGACGACCAGAATGTCGAGGCGGCCGCCGGCCTTGACGGCATTTTCGACGATGGCGTCGACCGCCGCTTCCGATTCCGGGCGCGCGTTCACCGTCGCGACCCCGGCGCCGAGAGCGCGGCATTCGCCAGCGACCGCCTCCAGCGCTTCCGCATTGCCGCCGGTCAGCGTCAGCCGGCATCCGGCCCCGGCCAGGGTGCGCGCGGCGACTGCGCCAAACGCGCCCGATGCGCCCGTTATCAGCGCGGAGCGTCCGCTCACGTCGAAAATGTCCGACGGTTTCATGTCGCGCTGTCCGGATAGGGAATGACCACCAGCATCTTGCAGGTGTGGTTGGAGCGGTTCTCGATCTTGCGCACCTCGCCCGGTGCGACGGTGCAGGAGTCGAAGCGCTGCAGGACCGTCGCCTTGCCATCGACGATCACGGTCATCTCGCCATCGAGCACCACATAGACCTTTTCGAACGGCGTCGCGTCCGGCCCGGCGCCGCCGCCGGGCAGGAACTGGGACAGGCCGACCCACTGGTTTTCCGGGCCGCCGTCCTCGAAACCCTGCAGGCGTAGCCCGACGACGCCCCAATGGTTGGGCGCTTCGTAGGGCTCGGCGTCTTCGAAGCGTTTGACGAGCATCAGGACGCCTCCCCCGTTTCGATCCGGTAACTGCCGGAACGGTCGACGATCGCCACCAGCCGGACGATGCAGCCGTCGCCCTTTTTCCAGCGCCACGGGAAGGCAGCGAAGGTGACGCGCATCCCGGTCACCTTGTCGATCTCGCCGCCGACATTCTCGATGCCGCAGATGCCCTGGGAGAGAATGGCCCGGTGGCACGGCTCCCGATGCGGAAAATCGTCGAGCACCTTGCGGCCGGTCTCTTCCTCGTATTCGCGGATCACATGGGGCATCAGCCCGTTCGGCCAGCCCGGACCGTGCGGCGCGATCGCCGTCCCGAGGGGATGGTCGAGCGCCTGGGTGTCGGTGCCGACCATCTTGACCTTTTTGGCCGCGAACCACTCGCCGGCTTCCTTGTAGAAGCCGGGCGAGTAGGCATAGTAGGTCTGGTTGTCGCCGTAGTGCCGGTGCCAGCCGGTGTTGACGATGACGATGTCGCCCTCGCGGATCGCCGGCGTCGCCTTCTCCAGATCGTCCGCCGTAATCACTTCCCAGCGGTCCTTGGGAATCGACACCACGACGCCTGTGCCGAAAAAGTGAGGCAGGGGCACTTCGTCCATGAAGGCCGTGCCTTCGACAACATGGCCGGGCGCATCGATATGCGTTCCCGAATGCATCACGGTCGTGATGCGCTGGGTCAGCACGCCGGACTTCGCCATGCTGTGCAGCCGCTCGATCTTGACGTCTTCGAAATAGGGCCAGCAGGGCTGCCCGAGCCCCCAGCGGTGGCTCAGGTCGTAAAACTCCAGGCCCATGTCGTTGTTGAGATTCTCCTGATAGTCGGCTCCGCGAATGGTAACCGTCATGGTCCGCCCTCCCTGTTCACCAGCTTACTGTATTGTAGTACGATACTCTTGTATTGTATCTTGGTGCAATACTCCCGGATGGTCGGGTCGGTCAAGCAAAATTGTCGGCCACTTCGACGGACTTTCCGCCAGGCCGTGACCGGCGGATCGGGAAGCGCACGAGACGAAGCGGGCACGGATCGGGAATATGGCGGAAGTTCAGGGCATTCAGGTCATTTCCCGCGCCGCGGACATCCTGCGCGCGCTCAAGGCGGACAACCGGGGATTGAGCCTCGGCCGCATCGCCGGTCGGGTCGGCCTGCCGCGGTCGACTGTCCAGCGCATCGTCAACGCGCTGGTTGCAGAAAATCTGGTCGCGCCGAACGCCGTCTCCGGCGGGTACCAGCTCGGCCCGGAGATCCTGGCCCTGGCCCGGGCCGGCCGGCAGGATGTTGCCAGGACGCTCCGGCCGCTGCTCGAATCGCTCTCGCGCGATACCGGCGAAACCGTCGATCTGGCGGTATTCCGCAACGACGGCATGGTCTTTATCGATCAGGTCGTCGGCGCCCAGCGGCTGCGCGCCGTCTCCGCCATCGGCGAGACCTTCCCCATGACGGTCACCGCCAACGGCAAGGCCGCGCTGGGCTGGCTCGACGACGCCGACATTGCGCGCATCGCCGCCGCCGAGCGCCGCAATGCGATGGACGGCAGGACGGTGGAGGCTTTGCGCCGGGAAGTCCGGACGGTCCTCGAACGCGGCTACGCCCTGGACCTCGACGAGCATACGGCGGGCATTTCCGCGGTTGGCATCGCCTTCCGGGTGCGCGGCGCCGTCTATGCCGTCTCGATCCCGGCGCCCTCGCAGCGTTTTCTCGAAAACCGCGACGCGCTGCTGGAGAAACTGCTCGAGGCCGGGGTGGAGTTCGCGCGCCTGCTGCCGGAAGCCGAATTCCAGTCTGGAGAAACCGGCTAAGAGCCGGCTTCCCGGCGCTTCGGCAACGGCTATTTCCTGTCGAAGCGGATGTCCTGCTTGTTCAGGAAGGCCTCGATGCCGCGGCGCGCCTCTTCGCTGGTCTGCGACAGGGCGGCGGCGACGGATTCGGCGAAGCTGCCGGCCATCCGGTCCATATCGGCGATGCGCGGCAGGGCGTTGATCATCATGTAGTTGCTGATCTTCGCGTTGCCGGCGATGTCGTCGGCCAGCGCCATCGCCTTGTCGAAGGCCGTCCCGGCCGGTTCGATATAGTGGCTGAGACCGAGGCGCAGCCCGTGTTCCGCGTCGTAGCGCCGCCCGGTCAGCATCATCTCGCGCATCCGGTCGAAGCCGATTATGCGCTGGACCCGCACGCTGGCGCCGCCGCCGACATAGATGCCGCGCCGCCCTTCCGGCAACTGGTAGAAGGCCGAGGGCTCGGAGACCCGGACATGGCAGGCCGTGGCGATCTCCAGCCCGCCGCCGATCACGCCGCCCTGCATCGCCGCCACGACCGGCACGGGGCCGAATTCCAGCAGGTCCAGCGTCTCGTGCCAGAAGCGCGAATGGAGGACGCCGTCGAAGGGCGGGCGCTCCTTGTGCTCGGCGAGGTCGAGGCCGGCGCAGAAGTGGCTGCCGGCGCCGCGCAGCACGATGGCGCTGGTTTCCTGCGGGTCGAGCCCGTCGACGAAGGCGCGGATATCGCGGATCAGCCCGTCGCAGACCGCGTTGCGCTTCTCCTCCCGGTCCAGGGTCAGAACGGCGATCCGCTCCTGCCGGGAAACGGTGACATAGTCGGTGGCGTAAACCTGTTCCATCGGGCGCCCGCTCGTTCGCATCCTTCTCGCGGCACAGGCTATAGACAATGCAGCCGCGGGTGAGAAGGGGCGTGTCGGGGATCGGCAAGCCGAACGGGGCGGCGAAAGTTGCCCGGGCGTCTTGCATCGTCCAACCGTGCCACCCCGGATGGAGCGCAGGGGAAATCCGGGGACCAGGGGCCACAGGCTGAGACCGTTCGGGTTCGCCCTCCGGCTCCGCTCAGGGCGGGCCCCTGGGCCCCGGATCAAGTCCGGGGCGGCAATTTTTGATTTTATTGAAAAAATGGCCCGAACCGAAGCGGGACCGGCGTTTAAGCCGGCTTTCGGCCCAAGCCATCGACATGCGTTTGGGCTTCTAGCAGCTATTTTTATATAATCATTAAATAATGGCCAGTGCTGCCGGGAGCATCGCGCCGCGCCTTCAATACAGCAACCCCGGCAGCCACAGGGCGAGGCCGGGGATCAGCACCAGCAGGACGACCAGAGCGGTATCGGCGAACAGGAAGGGCACGATCCCGCGATAGACGGCGCCGAGTTCGATATCCGGCATCTGCGCGCGGATGACGAATATGTTCATGCCGACCGGCGGTGTGATCAGGCCGACTTCTGCCACCACCACGACGAAAATGCCGAACCAGACCTTGTCGTAGCCGATGCCCTCGGCGAGCGGCAGGAACACCGGCACGGTAATCAGGATCATGCTGAGGGTATCGAGAAAGCAGCCGAGCACCAGATAGACCGCCAGCATCAGCAGAACGACCAGCCAGGGATGCAGCGAACCGGCGCCGAACAGGTCGGTCACCGCCTTCGGCAGCTGGGTCAGGACGATGAATTCCTTGAACAGGAACGCGCCCAGCACGATGAAAAACAGCATCGCCGTGGTCGAAACCGTTTCGGCCAGGCTGGTCCGGAAACCGGCCCAGTCGAGAGTCCGGGTCGCGGCGGCGATCAGGATGGCGACCAGCGCGCTCACCGCGGCCGCCTCGGTCGGGCTGAACACGCCGAGATAGATGCCGCCGACCGCGATGCCGAACAGCAGGGCAATCTTCCACAGGCCGAACAGGGGCAGCAGGCGCTCGGCCAGACCCAGTCCCGGCATTTTCGGCACCCGGCCGGGCGCGATCCAGCCTATGATCGCGATCGTGACGACATGCAGGGCGGCAAGCGCGATGCCCGGCAAGAGCGCGGCGGCGAACAGCTCCGGCACGCCGGCCTCGGCGATGATGGCGTAGAAGATCAGGATGACCGAGGGCGGGATCAGGATGCCCAAGGTGCCGCCGGAGGCCACCGTGCCGGTTGCCAGCTTCTCGTCGTAGCCGAATTTACGCATTTCCGGGATCGAGACGCGCGACATGGTGGCCGCGGTCGCCAGCGAGGAGCCGCAGATCGCGCCGAAGCCGGCGCAGGCCCCGATCGTCCCCATGGCGAGCGCGCCGCGCAGGCCGCTGAACAGGGCGTTGGCGGCCCGGTACAGGTCGCCGGACATGCCGGAGCGGGTGGCGACGACGCCCATCAGGATGAACAGCGGTACGACGGTAAGCCCGTAGGCGTCCTCGCCGACCAGGTAGGAGGAGGTTTCGCCCGCCGCCAGGCCGGCGTTGCGCCAGCCGTCCATGACGGTGTAGCCGAGCAGGCCGGTAATGCCGAGGGCGGCGCCGACCGGCACCCGGATCAGGATCAGCCCGAAAACCGCCAACAGGCCGAGGACGCCATAGACCTCATCCGGCATCGGGAATCGCCCGATTCTGGGGGTTTCCGGTTTTTGAACGAATGACCGTCAATGAACGGTCACAGCGGTGCGCCGCCGCTCTGTTCGGGCGGCCCGCGGCGCAGCCACAGCAGGGCGACCGCGACTCCGGCGAGCGCAGCGCAGCCGAGGCCGATCAGCATGGGCAGCCAGAACCAGAAGCGGTTGATGTCCAGCGACATGGTGTTTTCGCCGAATTCCAGCTTTTCCAGCGCGACCGGCAGCGACTGGAAGAAGGAAACCGCCAGGAAAACGACGATCAGGAACAGGCCGAACCAGCGCATCGCCCGGATCGGCCGGGCCGGCGCCATCTGGTCGATCAGGTCGACCGCAACATGCTCGTCGCGCAGGGTGACCGCGGGCAGGGCGATGAAGATGCAGGTTGCAAACGCCCACACCATGATGTCGACATCGTTCTCCCCGGTCCAGTTCGCGACGTAGCGCAGTATCACCGACACCGTGGTGAACAGCATCATGAACAGCAGGAACAGGGCGGCGGCGAGGGAAAAGACCCCCGCCGCCCGGTCCAGCTCGGTCGGCGGCCGGGACAAAGGCCGGCTTCCCGCCGCTTCGTGCGGGAATCGCGGCTCGCGCTATTGTTTCAGGAAGTTGCGCGAGGTCTTTTCGTGCTTCGCGGCCAAAGATTTCATCATGGTGTAGACCGCCCGCGCCGGCAGGCCCTTCTTCTCGAGGGCGGCGATCCGGGCCTCGGTCACTTTCGCGCCGACCTCACGGAACTTCTTCGCCTCTGCGTCGGACAGCTGGATCGGCGTCATGCCGGCTTTCATCATGATCTTCTTGCCGATTGCGTCCAACTTGTCCCACTCATGGCCGATTTCCTTTTCCCGGCCGGCCACGGTGTCGTCGATGACCTTCTTGAGCTTGGGCGACAGCGAGTCGTACCGCTTGGCGTTCATGTTGACCGAGAAGCTGGCGACGTAGCTGTACATCTCGGTGGTGTATTTGGTCACCGGGCCCATGCGGAAGGCGATGCCGGCGCCGCCATAGTCGATGAACGCCCCGTCCAGCGTGCCTTTCTGCATCTGGTCGACGATCTGGGTCGGCGGCAGGCCGCGCGGCGTGGCACCGAGCGCCCGGATGAAGTCCCGGATCGTCTGGGACGCAAAGCGCAGGCGCATTCCCTTCATGTCCGCGGTCGTCCGTATCGGCTTCTTGGCCGTGTGGATGTTGCCCGGCTGGTGGGTCAGCAGCACGAGCACCTTCACGCCCTTGTGCTCCTTGTCGAGATACTTGCTGCGCAGACCGGGATCGTTCAGCACCTTGGTGCCGATCTCCGCGCTGCCGATCAGGAACGGCATGTTGGACATCTCGGTCAGCGGGAAGCGGCCGGGAGTGAAGCCGTGGACCGACCAGGTCACGTCGGCCCGGCCGGTGCGGGCGATATCGTAATATTTCGGCGGCGGGCCCATCTGGGCGCCGGGGAAGATCTTGAAGGCGATCTCGCCGCCGGACTTCTGCTCGACCTCCTTGGCCCAGCGGGCAAGCCACTGGGAAAACGAGTGTTTCGGCGTCACGAAGTGCGCCAGTTTCATCTCGATCTTGGCGTTGGCCGCCGCCGACCAGAGCGCTACGGCGGCAATGCCGGCGACAAGGCCGGCCTTGTGCAGATGTTTCATCCTTTTCCTCCCGTCGGGCTGCAGATTTGCATCTGTCCGGCGCCGAACCGGCGGCGCTGGCGCTTTCTTTGTCCTTGAGCGCCATGGTACCGGGGCATCGGGGGGCCAGCAACCGCATTCGGCGGCGGCAGACCCCGCCCATGCCGGGATTTCGGCGGAATTCCGTGCGAAATCGAGATCCCCCGGCGATTCCGGGGATATCAGGCGCCACGCCGCCCATCGCCGGGGCCGGACAAGTTCCAATTGTACAATGTATACCGGATACCTAAGTGCAGTATTATTGCCTTATGCGATGGTCAACGTGACGGCCAGACAAGGGAAGGGGCAGATTGTACGGCGTCTGGAGGAACAGCGGCGCTGTCCTTCCGGGCGCAGTCTTTCCGGGCGACGGCCTCTTGACCGCCGTCCCGAACCGGAGCAACACGCCGCTTTCGGAGTGTACGACCGGCGGTCGGCAGGCCGATTGCAGTCCCGGGCCGGCAATCCGCCGGATCTCCTGTCGAATCGACCGTGCAATTCGCGGCGGAGCAGGCCAACCCGGCCGGTTCCGCAATGCGGAATACAATTTTGCATTGTCGCATACTGTATACATGATCGTTTGTCGGAGGCTGCCTGGCCGTATACATTCCGGTGCGGCAGCGCGAAGCCGCTTCAGGTCCAGATGTCGTTCGCGGTCCGCACGATGGTTTCGAGTTTCGCTCTCTCGTCCTCTTCGCGCACCGGATTGCCGGCAACCGTGGAGGCGAAGCCGCATTGCGGGCTCAGGGACAGGCGCTCGCGGTCGATATACTGCGCGGCCTCGTCGATCCGGCGCTTCAGGTCCTCCGCCGCTTCGAGATCCGGGATCTTCGAACTGACGACGCCCAGAACGACGCTCTTGCCGTCGGGAACATGGCGTAGCGGCGCGAATCCGCCGGCCCGCTCGGTATCGTATTCCAGCATGAAGGCATCGACCTCGACGCGCTGGAACACCTGTTGGGAAATCAGGTCGTAGCCGCCTTCCGAGAGCCATTTGCCCTTGAAGTTGCCGCGGCACATATGCATGCCGGCGACCACGTCGCCGCGGTCGCGCACCGCCGCGTTCATCGCCTCGATATACAGGTTCAGCAACCGGTCCGGGTTGCCGCCGAGCGCCCGCACCCGCTCGCACACCGCCGGGCTGCCAAGCATGATGAGCGGCACCTCGTCGAGTTGGACGTAACGGCAGCCCAGGGCGGCAAGATCGGCGATTTCCTGCCGGAAAATCGCGCACAGATCGTCGAAAAAGGATTCGTCCGTGGCATAGCCCGAGCCCTCGATCGTATCCGAAAGCCGCCAGAAATGAAGTGTGGACGGCGACGGCATGGTGACTTTCGGCTCGGCGGTTTTCACCGCCGTCTTCAGGAACGCGAATTCCTGCGTCGAGATCGGCGCAGCCTTCCTCAGCGGGCCGACGCAATCGGCCGCGATAAAGACCTGTTCCGCGCCGGATTCGTCGTGAAAGGTGAACAGCGACGGCGCCACGTCGAAGCCGTCGATCGCATCGACCCAGTGGCCCCAATAGGATTTACGGCGGAATTCCCCATCGGTCACCATTTCCAGGCCGAGGCCTTCCTGCATCGCCACGACATCGCGGATCGCCGCCTGCTTGACGGCCTCGAAGGCCTCGTCGCCGATCTCGCCCGCGCTGTGGGCCTTGAAGGCGTCCTTGAGCGCCTGCGGGCGCAGCAGACTGCCGATATGCTCGGCGCGGAACGGCGGATTGCGTCTCGATCTCGCCGGGGCGGCGTCGGTTCCGGTCATGGGCGCGGTCTCGTCTCTGATGTCGCGGAGAATCAGGCCCTTCTTGCCGGAGACCCCCGGCATAGCGCAAGAGGCGCGCCGTTCAGCCGCCGACCCAGGCGATGCGCAGCAGGTTAGTGGCGCCGGGGGTGCCGAAGGGCATGCCCGCGGTAATGACGATGGGCTGGCCGGGTTCGGCAAACCCGTGCCTTCTCGCCATTTCGGCCGCGTAATCGACCATCTCCTCGACGCTGTTGGCGTCGTGGGAGAAGAAGCAGGACACGCCCCAGGCAAGCACCAGCTTGCGCGCCGTCCGGTCGCTGCCCGTGAGGCAAAGAATAGGCGCCGCCGGCCGAGCGCGCGAGGCGCGCAACGCGGTCGAGCCCGACATGGTGTAGGTGACGATCGCCGCCGCCCCGACGGTATCGGCGACCTGGCGCGCCGCCGCCGTGATCGCGTCCGATGCGGTCGGGTCGGGCGTCGTCTCGCCGGCATCGATATAGCTGCGCCAGGCCGGATCGGCTTCGGTCCGTCGGACGATCCGGCTCATGACGTCGACCGAGCGGACGGCATGGCGCCCGACCGCCGTCTCCGCCGAGAGCATCACGGCGTCCGCCCCCTCGTAGACTGCATTGGCGACGTCCGAGGCTTCGGCGCGGGTCGGCGTTGGCGCGGCGACCATCGACTCCAGCATCTGGGTGGCCACGATCACCGGCTTGCCGGCTGCCCGGCAGGCCCGCACGATCCGCTTCTGGACGCTCGGCACCTCTTCCGGCGGCAACTCAACTCCCAGATCGCCGCGCGCCACCATGACGGCATCCGACAGGTCGACGATCTGGGCCAGATTATCGAGTGCCGACGGTTTCTCGATCTTGGCCAGCACGCTCGCCCTGTTGCCGGCCAGGGTGCGCAATTCGGCGACATCGTCCGGCCGCTGCACGAAGGAGAGCGCGATCCAGTCCACCCCCTGGTCGAGCGCGAAGGACAGATCCGTGCGGTCCTTTTCCGTCATCGCGGACAGGGGCAGGACGACGCCCGGCAGGCTGACGCCCTTGCGATCGCCGATCGGGCCGCCGGCCTGGACCGTCGCCGCAATGTGGCTGTTCGAACAGTCGGCGATCTCGAGCCGAAGCCGTCCGTCGTCGACCAGCATCTGCTGGCCGGGCGCCACGGCGCTGTAGACCTCCGGATGGGGCAGGCAGACCCGGCCTGCATCGCCGGGCGCCGGGTCGGTATCGAAGCGAAAGGCCGCGCCTTCCGACAGCGCGACCGGGCCGGAAGCGAATTCGCCGATGCGGATTTTCGGCCCTTGCAGATCGGCCATGATACCGATCGGCCGCTGCACTTCCCGTTCGACGGCCCGGATGGCGCGGATGCGCGCCCGGTGGTCCTCACGCTCGCCATGGCTGAAATTGATCCGGAACACCGCCGCGCCTGCCTCGTACAGGGCGCGCACGGTCTGCGGGTCGCTGCTCGCCGGGCCCAGCGTCGCGACGATCTTGGCGTTGGCGCGTAATCTCCCCATTGCGTCCTGCGCTCCCGGCCTGCCGCGAAGGCGGTCGATCAGGCGATCAGAATTGCCCGGAAATCGTTGACATTGGTGTGTGTCGGCCCGGTGACGACGAGGTCTCCCAGGGCATTGAAGAAGGTCCAGGCATCGTTGTCGGCCAGAAATGCAGCCGGATGCAAGCCCTGTCGCCGCGCCCTCGCCAGCGTTTCCGGACCGATGACCGCGCCGGCGTTATCCTCGCTGCCATCGGCGCCGTCGGTGTCGGCCGCCAGCGCCCAGACGCCGGGCATGCCGTCGAGCGCCTCGGCTAAGGCGAGCAGATATTCCGCGTTCGGCCCGCCGCGGCCGCTGCCGGCAAGGGTCACCGTCGTTTCGCCGCCCGAAAGCAGCAGCAAGGACCGCCCCGCCTGCCGCCGGATCACCCGCTCGCGCACCAGGGCAGCGTGGGCGCGGCCCAGGTCGCGGGCCTCACCCGTCAGGTCCTCGCCCAGCATCTCCACGGCGAGTCCCTCGGCGGCCGCAAGTCCGGAGGCTGCCGCGAGCGATTGCGCCGGGGTGGCAATGAGGCGGTATTGCGTTGCGGCGAACCGCGGGTCGTCCGGCTTCAGGGTCTCGTTCGCCGGATTTTCCAGCGCGGCAGCGACAGCAGGCGGCGGCGCGATCCCGAAACGGCGGAGAACGCTCCGGGCGGCGGCCAGCGTCGTCGGATCGGCGACGGTTGGGCCGGAACCGATGGTCGCGGGATCGTCGCCCACCACGTCCGATATCGCGAGAGTCGCCAGCCGGGCCGGTGCGGCAGCGGCGGCAAGCCGCCCGCCCTTGACCGCCGACAGGTGCTTGCGCACCGCATTGATCTCGTGGATGTCGGCGCCCGCCGCGAGCAGGGCGCGGGTCACGGCCTGCTTGTCGGCCAGCGTCAGGCCCGGCGCCGGCAGGCTGAGCAGGGCGGACGCCCCGCCGGACAGCAGGAACAGCACCAGGTCGTCCGGCCCGGCGGCGCGCGCCAGTCTGACGATCTGCGTTGCCGCAGCCGCGCCGGCCCGGTCCGGCACCGGGTGCGCGGCTTCCAGGACTCGAATCCGGCGGCAGGGAACGGCGTGGCCGTAGCGGGTGACGACCAGGCCCTCGAGTTCGCGGTCCGGCCATGCCCGCTCGACCGCTTGCGCCATGGCGGCGGCAGCCTTGCCCGCGCCGAGAACGAGGGTCCGGCCTGCCGGCCCGGCGTTTGGGTTCCGATCCAGTTCGGCCAGGACCGGCGGCAGGCAGCGTTCCGGCCGGGCTGTTGCGATGGCCTCGTCCAGCAGCCGGCCAAGCAGGGCGGGCGGGTCGGCGGTCATGCCGCCGCCGGTCAGGCCGCCACCTAGGCCGGATCGTTTTCCCGCACCCAGGCTTCGGTGTCTTCCAGTGCCGCGCCGAACCGGTCGGCCAGATCGTCGATGCCCGCTTCGTCGATGACCAGCGGCGGGCACAGGGCGATCGCGTCGACGATATTGCGCACGATCAAACCGTGCTTCTCGGCGTTCTTGCGGAACACGGTGCCGACGACGCCCGGCTTGGCGAAGCCCTTGTGCGCGGCCTTGTCCCGGACCAACTCGACGCCGGCAATCAGGCCGACGCCCCGGACCTCGCCGACCAGGTCGCTGCCCGCGAACTGGCGCAGCCGGGCCTGGAAGCGGTCCTGGACGCTGCGGACGTGGGCGCCGATATCGGTCTCGCGGTAGATTTTCTGGGTCTCGATGGCGACGGACGCGGCGACCGGATGGCCGGAATAGGTATAGCCGTGGCCGAAAGTGCCGATGCGCGCGCTCGCCTCGACCATGGCGACCCAGATCTTCTCGTTCACCAGCAGGGCCGAGATCGGCAGGTAGGAGGCCGACAGGGCCTTCGCCATGGAGATCATGTCCGGCTCGATATCGAAGGTCTGGCAGCCCCAGGGGTTGCCGGTGCGGTGGAAGCCGCAGATCACCTCGTCGGCGACGAACAGGATGTCGTATTTCTTCAGCACCGCCTGGATTTTCGGGAAATAGCCGCGCGGCGGCACGACCACGCCGCCGGCGCCCATGATCGGCTCGGCGAACATGCCGCCGATTGTTTCGGGACCCTCATTCAAAATCAGCTTTTCCAGGTCTTCCGCGCATCTGGTGGCGAAAGCGTCCTCATCCTCGCCGTCCTGCGCCTCGAAATAATGGTGAGGGCAGGTCGTGTGGACGATCCGGTCGATCGGCAGGTCGAAGTCCATATGATTGGGCGGCAGGCCGGTCAGGCTGGCCGAGGCGATGGTGACGCCGTGATAGGCCCGGCGGCGCGAAATGAGCTTCTTCTTCTCCGGCTTGCCCATCGCGTTCCAGTAGTACCAGATCAGCTTCATGGCCGTGTCGTTGGCCTCCGAGCCCGAATTGGAGAACAAGGCCTTCGCCATCGGCACCGGCGCCATGTCCAGCAGGATCTCTGCCAGTTCGACGCCCGGCATGTGCGACTTGTGGGTGAACTGATGGTAGAAGGGCAGGGTCCGCAGGGCCTGCGCCGCCGCCTCCACGAGGCGGCCGTTGTCGAAGCCGAGCGCGGCGCACCACAGGCCGGCCATCCCTTCGATATACTGCTTGCCGTCATCGTCCCAGACATGGATGCCCTCGCCGCGCCGGATCATCAGCGGGCCCTCTTCCTGATGCAGCTTCAGGTTGGTGTAGGGATGGATGACGGCGGCGATATCGCGCGCCGCCGGGGAATTGGCGGCATGGCGGCTGGGTGAGGACATGAACTGCTCCGGGCTGGATTGGCGGAATCGCGGCAATATAGGTTGGAGCGCATGGCACGCCAGTGACACGGGACGCCACATGGGGCGTCATGACCTTGCAAACCGCGGCCGGGCGCGCCTAATCAGCCTCATGCTTGGGAACGAAGCCATCGGGGCCGCGCGGCGCTGGCGCCACCCGAACGCCCTCGCGGGCCGGGCGGGCGCGTTCTGGATCGGGCCGCTGGCAGCAGCCAATCTGGTCCTGCTGGCCGTCGCCTGGTTCCTGCCGATCATGACGCTGACCAAATTCTGGTTCTGGAGTGACCGGGTGTCGCTCTGGGAAACCGCAGCCGGCCTGCTGGAACAGGGCGAAATCCTGCTGTTTGCGATCGTCGCCGGCTTCTCGATGGCCTTCCCGGCCGCCAAGCTGCTGACGGCCGGCTGGGTCTGGGCCCGGGTCGACGCCGGCAGCCCGGGCGGCAGCCGGGCGGTGCGCCTGATGGAGGCGCTGGGGCGGTGGTCGATGATCGACGTCTTCGTCGTCGCGCTGATCGTCGTCGCGGTGAAGGTCTCGCTGGTCACCGATGTCGGCGTGCACAGCGGCGTCTATGTCTTCGCCGCCGCCGCCGCCGGGTCGATCGCCCTGATGGCCTGGATCGGCCGGGCGCTCAAGCGCGCGGCCGCGGGAACCTGACCCACCGGTACTAAGGCCGCTTTTCCCGCCCCGGCGCGCCGGACAGCATCCCCTCGACATGGGCGACACGCACCTTGATGGCGCTCAGTTCTTTCTGCATGTCGTTGAACCGGTCCTGCCAGCGCGAATCGACCCGCCACATGAAGCCGAGAATGGCGAGGGCCGTCGCAATCACGCTCAGGATCGTCGGATATTCCATTAGGAGAGCAAACCCGGTGCCAGGCAATCCAGCGATTGAAACATTTGAGGTACAAATAGAAGCCGATGTTTAATCGATCAATCCGCGCCGCACTCCGATTTCGAGGCGGCGGATGCCCGCCAGGTACCGGTTTCCGCCAACCCGTCTAAATTGGTGCCGCAAGAGGGACTCGAACCCCCGACCCCCTGATTACAAATCAGATGCTCTACCGGCTGAGCTATTGCGGCGCTGCGCTTGTCCGCGGCGATATCGGCCCGCTGCCTCAGGATATCAAGCGGCCAGCCAGCGGGCGAGCGCCTTGTCCGGGTCGGCCAGGCCCTCGACCGAGTCGTACCAGTGGTCTTCCCAGCCCTGTTTCGGCAGGCCGGTAAACACCATCAGGTTGAGCGGATAGGCCTCGCTGTCGGTGCAGCGGCGGAAGTCGTCGCGAAACAGGAAGACCGGCTTCTCCCAGGCGATCGCCATGCCGAGCTCGACCATCACGCCCTCGTCCGGCGGGCAGCCGTTGACGACGGCGAAAATACCGTCGCTGTCGCGCACGTCGCGCAGGTCGGCCTGGCCGACGCGGTAGGCCCAGCCGGGCGCCAGCTTGTCGATCTGGTTGTTGCGCGCGAACGGCTCCCAGACATCGGCGCCCAGGGCTTCCAGCGCAGCGGCAAGTTCCGCCAGCGGCCCGGCGCGCTGCTGTTCGGAGAAGCCGTAGGGATTGGCGAGATAGAGGGTTTTCCCGGTCATTCGGCTCTCTTTCCGGGCCATGCCGCCGCCTTCCGGTCTTCCCCCGCTTCAGCGGGGGAGTGGCCGCGCGCAGGGCGGTCGATGGGGTGTACCCGGCGGCGCAAACCGCCCCCTTCATTCATCGGGCCGGACACGCGCGGCTGGCGCTGCGCCAACCCCGCCCGGCGCGCAAAATATGGACCGACTTCCCCTTCTCAAGTAGGGGAAGTATCGGGCACAGCAGCCATTCATGAAAAAACGTAACACATGTCATTGGGTTTCGGAGGCCGGTGCACGCGACCGATTTTGACCCGTTGCGGGCCTTCTCTTGCAGATGCCGCCGGCGAATGGGTCCATTAGCGCAGGCTGCCGAAGAAGGACGAAATGTCGGCAGCGAGCCCATCCGGATCTTCCAGGGCCGCAAAATGGCCGCCGCTTTTCCTGACCGTCCAGCGCTGGATGTTGGTGTACATGGTCTCGGCGAGCGAGCGCGGCGGCGTCAGGATCTCGAAAGGATGCTCGACATAGGCGGTGGGCACCGTTACCGGATCGTCTTCCGATATGATCCAGGGCTCGCGGGTCCGTTGGTAGTAGGGCCAGGCCGAGGAGCCGATCGCGCCGGTAATCCAGTAGATCATGATGTTTGTCAGGAGCGTGTCGCGGCCGAAATGCGCATCGACATCGCCCCCGCAATCGCTCCATGAGCGCCACTTCTCGACGATCCACGACGCCAGCCCGGCAGGCGAATCGGTGAGCCCGAATGAGAGGGTTTGCGGTTTGGTCCCCATGATCTGAACATAACCGGTCTCTTCGGTCAGCCAGTGTGCAAGCTGTGCCCGATAGCGCTCTTCGTCCTCGGTTGGCTGGGCCAATTCGGGCAGGATTCGCGGCAGCGCCAGCAGCGTGATGTGGATGCCCTGCGTCCTGTCGGCGTGGGCGTTGCCGAGGTGGGCCGCAACGTAGGAGCCGAAATCCTGTCCGTGGGCGAAGAACCGGTCGTAGCCCAGCACGTCGGTCATGAGCACCGCGAGGATGTCCGTGGCGTCCCTGAGGCCGAAGCGGCGCTGGCCCGGCGTAAAGGAAAAACCGTAGCCGGGCAGCGACGGCGCCACGACGGTGAAGGAGTCTTCCGCGCGGCCGCCGAATTCCGACGGCCGGGTCAGGCGCGGGATCAGCCGGTGGTACTCGTAGAAGGACCCGGGCCAGCCGTGCGCCAGGAGCAACGGCGGCGCATCCGGCGACTCTCCCGGCACGTGGGCATAGTGCAGGTCGCAGCCCGCGATGGTGACTTTGCGGTTGTGCAGGCTGTTGAGCGCCGCCTCCTGGGACCGCCAGTCATAGTCCTCGGCCCAGTAGGTGCACAGCGCTTCAAGATAGGCGACGTCGGTGCCGAACTGCCAGGGGTCGCCGGGCGCCCGGTCGGGCCAGCGGGTCGCGCGGAGCCGGCTGCGCAGGTCGTCGAGCACCTTGTCCTCGACGGCGATCTCGAAGGCGCGCGGCGGTCGCCCGTCCCAGACGAGCGTGGAGTCGTTCTGCGATGACATTTCCCCTCCTTGGCATACCGCCGTTCCCCCGGACAGCCGCCTCGACCAGTTCCTGCCCCTGATTTTCGACAGCCGGTCAACCTGGCAAACCGTCGGGACGTTCGCTGCGCTTACAATTACGTCAGCACCCGAGCCGTTCTGCAAGTTCGACCATATTTTCGACTGCGAAGTCTACGCCGGGCGCGGCCCGGGCGTCCTCGATCCGGTCCTCGGCGTCCTCGGCCGGGCGGCGGATGAACGCGGTGCGCAGACCGCAGGCAGCGGCGGCGCGCAGATCGTCGTTATGCGACGCGACCATCAGGCACTGCGCCGGTTCGAGCCCGAGCATGTCCACGGCGCCAAGATAGGCCTGGGGCCGCGGCTTGTAGAAGCCGGTGACCTCGGCCGACAGAATGGCATCCCAGGGCAGCCCACCGCGCCTTGCCATGGCGACCAGCAGCGCGACGTTGCCGCTCGACACGGCGGCCAGGATGTAGCGCGTGCGCAGCCTGGTCATGCCCGGCACGGAATCGGGCCAGGGATCGAGCCGGTGCCAGGCCTTCGCGAGCCAATCGAATTCAGCCTGGGTGAGCGTATCGGACGCAACGCCGAACGCGTCCAGCGTTTCCCGTAGATTGTCGCGGTTGAGATCGTCGGCGCGGATCGAGCGTTCGGCGCGCGCGACCGCCTCTTCCGGGGAGCCCGCCATCTTGCTGCGCTCCTTGAAGGCGATCGCAAAGGCGTTCCAGTCGAGCGGGATGCCCTTTTCGCCGCCGAGCAACGCCTTGGCGTCGCGCGCGATTCCACCCCGCCAGTCCACGACGGTGCCGAAAACATCGTAGGTAAGCGCCTTGATCTCTCCAGGCTCCATCCTGTCCTCCCTGACGGACCCAAAATCGATGCGCAGTGATTCACCGGGAAAAGGCACCCGGCGGTTGCCCGGGGCTACGCATCGCAATCGCGCCCCGTTACCCTATACGATGGCGGCTGCAACTGCCTGCGCGTACAGTCACCCCGGGATGAGCGGGAAACCGGGAACCGCGGTACCGGTTCCGTCAACCCTGGGGCGGCGCGCCGAGCGGAAGGACTGTCGCCGAATCCCGCCCCTGCGCCACCGGTGCCGCTTGTCCGGCGGCGGACGGCGGCGCTAGTTTCAGCGCCCGATAGACCGACACCGATCCGCGAGACCGTCCCATGACCACGAACGGCGCCTTCGACAAGTCCAGAATGCCGTCCCGCCACACCACGGTCGGGCCGGAGCGTGCGCCCCACCGGGCGTTCCTCTACGCCATGGGCGTGACCGAGGAAGAGGTCGCCCAGCCGCTGGTCGGCGTGGCGGCGGCGTGGAACGAGGCCGCGCCCTGCAACATCTCCCTGCATCGCCAGGCCCAGGCGGTGAAGCACGGCGTTGCCGCGGCACGGGGCACGCCGCGCGAGTTCGCCACCATCACGGTGACCGACGGCATCGCCATGGGCCATGAGGGCATGAAGGCCTCGCTGGTCAGCCGCGAGATCATCGCCGATTCGGTCGAGTTGACCATGCGCGGCCACGGCTATGACGCGCTGGTGACGCTCGCCGGCTGCGACAAGAGCCTGCCCGGCATGATGATGGCGATGTGCCGGCTCAACGTGCCGGCCGTGTTCATCTATGGCGGCGCCATCCTGCCCGGCCGCTTCCGCGGCAAGGATGTGACCATCGTCGATGTCTTCGAAGGCGTCGGCCAGCACGCCGCCGGCCACTGGGACGACGCGGATCTGCGCGAATTGGAGCTGATCGCCTGCCCGTCGGCGGGCTCCTGCGGCGGCCAGTTCACCGCCAACACCATGGCCTGCGTTTCCGAAGCCATGGGCCTTGCGCTGCCCGGCTCGGCCGGCGCGCCGGCAGCGTTCGAATCCCGCGACCAGATGTGCGAGAAATCCGGCGAAGCGGTAATGGAGCTGCTGCGGCTGAACCTGCGGCCGCGCGATATCGTCACCCGCCCGGCGCTTGAGAATGCGGCGGCCGTGGTCGCGGCGACCGGCGGCTCGACCAACGCCGGCCTGCACCTGCCGGCGATCGCCAACGAATGCGGCATCGATTTCGACCTCTACGACGTCGCCGAGATTTTCCGCAAGACGCCCTACATCGCGGACATGAAGCCGGGCGGCAAATACGTTGCCAAGGATCTCTACGAGGTCGGCGGCGTGCAGGTCGTGATCAGGGAACTGCTCGACGCCGGCTATCTGCACGGCGACTGCATCACCGTCTCCGGCAAGACTCTGGCCGAGAACTGCGCGGACGCGAAATTCCCCGAGGGTCAGGACGTCGTCTACCGGGTGAAGGACGCGATTGCGCCGACCGGCGGCGTCGTCGGCCTCAAGGGCAACCTGGCGCCGGAGGGCGCGATCGTGAAGGTCGCCGGCATCGCCCCGGAAGGCCAGACCTTCACCGGCGCGGCCCGGGTCTTCGAGTGCGAGGAGGACTGTTTCGACTATGTCACCAAGGGCGGCGTGAGCGAGGGCGACTGCCTGGTGATCCGCTACGAGGGCCCGAAGGGCGGGCCCGGCATGCGCGAGATGCTGTCGACCACGGCGGCGCTCTACGGCCTCGGCATCGAGAATGTCGCGCTGATCACCGACGGCCGCTTCTCCGGCGGCACCCGCGGCCTGTGCGTCGGCCATATCGGCCCGGAAGCCGCGGTCGGCGGCCCGATCGGCCTGTTGCAGGACGGCGATAGCGTCACCATTGACGCGCCGGCCGGCACGATCTCGGTCGATCTCAGCGACGCCGAACTGGAGACGCGCCGCAAGGCCTGGCAGCCGCGGGAAAATATCTACGGGTCCGGTGCGATCTGGCGCTACGCCCAGACCGTCGGCCCGGCCCGCCACGGCGCCGTCTGCCACCCCGGCGCGCATGGTGAGGGGCATGTCTACGCGGATCTGTGAGGCGGCGGTTTCGGGTATCCGGTCGGCGGGGCGACCGCTCCGCGTCGTATCTTGCACGTCCCTCGATACGGCGCGCAGGCGCGCCTACTCGGGATGAGGGAAATTTAATAGTTTAACTAATTCTGTGCCAGCTCTCCCCCTCACCCTGAGTAGCGGCGAAGCCGCGTATCGAAGGGCGGGGCTAATCGAAAGCCTGCCTTGAGCTTGTCGAAGGGACCGGCCGCCGGCTACGCCGTCGTCCGCATGAAGCGCCCCGGCTCGGCGATCAGCACGATGAGGATGCTGAGGCCGGCGCAGGCGGCGAAGCCGAGGGTGAGCGGCAGGACGGTGCCTTCGAAGGCATCGCCGATCGCCCAGCCGATGACCGATCCTACGGCGGTCGAGGCGAAACCGACGATCGACGAGGCCGTGCCGGCGATCGCGCCGTGGGGCTCCATCGCCAGCGCGTTGAAGTTCGGGAAGCACAGGCCGACCATGAACATGGAAAGCGACAGGAAGACTAGCAGCGCGAGGAGCGACGGCTGGCCCGCCAGGGCGAGGCCCGAGATGGCGAGCGCGAGGGCGAGCTGGATCAGCAGCGCGCTGTGGGACAGGCGGCGCATGCCGAGCCGCGGCACCAGCCGGGCGTTGACGAAGGCGGAGGCGATGCTAAACAGCGCAATCCCGCCGAAGGCGACCGGGAACCAGGCGTCGATCCGGTAAAGGCCGACGAAAATCTGGTGCGAGGCCGCGATGTAGGCGAGCAGCGGCCCGAAGGTCAGGCTGACGACCGCCGTGTAGCACAGGGTCTGGCGGTCGGTCAGGGTGGCCGCGGTGGCGCTCGCCAGGTTGTGGACGGTGAGCGGCGTGCGCGCTTCCTTCGGCCGGGTTTCTTCCAGCCGCAGCCAGAGCCAGAGCGTCAGGAGCGCCCCGACGCCGAGCAGGAACCAGAAGATGTCCTGCCACGGCCCGAACAGCAGGATGCCGGCGCCGATGGCCGGCGCGACCACGGGCACCATGATGAAGATCATCATGACGAAGGACATCGCCCGCGCCATCGCCCGCCCGGCGAAACGGTCGCGCACGACGGCGACCGCGATCACCCGCGCCGCGCCGGCGGCAACGCCCTGGAGCAACCGGCCGGCCAGATGGGTGTCGAAATCGAAGGCGACCACCGCCAGGACGGTCGCCGCCATGTAGACGGCCATGCCGAAATACAGCACCGGCTTGCGGCCGTAGCGGTCGGAGAAGGGCCCGAAGATCAGCTGGCCGATGCCGAAGCCGACCATGTAGCTGACGATGACCAGCTGCTGGTCGTTCGCGTCGGCGAGGTTGAAGTGGGACTCGATGGCCGGCAGGGCCGGCAGCATGATATCGATGGTCAGCGCCGTGATCCCCATCATCAGGGCGATCAGCAGGATGAACTCGACGCCGATTCTGGGCGGCGCGGCGCTGTCGGGCGAAGGGCTGGAAATGGCTGGGATCCGTACGGGCCGGGTTCAGGCGGCCGGCATGCCGAAGGAGAAGGCGGAAAAATTGCAGATGGCGATCAACGGACCGGCGGGGAAGCGGGCGATAGCGTCACACGCGCATCAGCGTCGCCGTTGCGATGGCAATCAGCTTTTCCGTGCCATACTTGACCGCGAACACATCGGCCCGGGCGATCGCGGTGCGCCGGGTCGCCTTCACGACCTGGCCGCGGCCGATGAACAGCTCCCCCGCGCCCGGCGCCAGGAAGTTGATCTTGTATTCGGCGGTCCGGCATTCGCCGACCAGCGACGCCGCCGCCCGGGCGCAGGCGGTATCGGCCAGATAGCTCAGTACGGCGCCATGGATGAAGCCGCCGCGCTGCAGCAGGTCGTCGCGAAAGGGCAGGTGCACCTCGGCCTTGCCGTCGCGCCAGAATTTCAGCTCGGAACCGACCAGGCTGCCGAATGGTGAGGGCCGGAGTCCGGCTTTGTCCGGACCGGCGCCGCCGTCGCTCACGACTCGCCTCCGACGATCTCGCGCTCGGTCGCGAACCAGATCGGCGAGTTCTCGAAATCGATGAAGCGGGCTTCGTCTTCCAGCAGCGCCCGCCCGGCGGCCCGACCGGCTTTTGTCGAGAAGCCGGCTTCCATGGCTTCCCGGCTGTCGAACCAGAGCTCGGCGACGCCGTCGAAAGGTTCGGGGGCGCCGCGGACCTTTGCAGCCATATCGGCGAGGTCGCTCTCGAAGCGGGTGCTCTGGACATAGCGCCGGATGCCGAGGGCCGCAGCATGGCGGCGCACCAGCGGGGCGTGCTCGTCCCGCCAGTAGGCGTCGAACTGTTCCGCGGTCAGGTCCGCCCGCCGGCGCAGGCAGAAGGTGATCTTGAACATCGATATTTCCGAAGATTGTCCGGCGCCGGTGGATCAGGCGGCCGCCAGTTCGCACCAGATCGGCGTGTGGTCCGACGCTTTGGGCCGGCCGCGCGGTTTCTGGTCGATCCGGCAATCGGTGAGCAGGTCGGCCGCCTGGGGCGAGAGCAGCAGATGGTCGATGCGGATGCCGTAGTCGTTCTGCCAGGCGCCGCCCTGATAGTCCCAGAAGGTATAGGCCTGCGCGTGCGGGTTCAGGGTCCGGAAGGCTTCCGTGTAGCCGAGGGCGAGTAACCGGCGGAAGGCGGCGCGGCTCTCAGGCCGGAACAGGGCGTCGCCTTGCCAGGCCGCCGGGTCGTGGCAGTCCCCGTCCTGCGGGATCACATTGTAGTCGCCGCCCAGCACGACCGGCTCTTCCAGCGCCAGAAGCCCGCGTGCATGGGCGATCAGCCGTTCCATCCAGGCCAGCTTGTAGGCGAACTTGTCCGAAGCAACCGGGTTGCCGTTGGGCAGGTAGATGCTGGCGACGCGCAGGACGCCGGCGTCGGTTTCCGTGACGGCCTCGATATAGCGCGCCTGCTCGTCGCCCTCGTCGCCGGGCAGGCGGGTCTCTGCGATTTCCAGCGGCGTCTTCGAGAAGATGGCGACTCCGTTGTAGGATTTCTGGCCGCTGACCGCGATGTTGTATCCGGCGGCTTCCAGCTCCATGCGCGGAAAGCTCTCCTCGGTGGACTTGATTTCCTGGAACAGCGCGATGTCCGGGCCGAATTCGTCCAGCCAGGCCAGCACATTGGCCATGCGCGCCTTGATCGAATTGACGTTGAAGGTCGCGATCCGGGTCATCGGGCCGGTCCCCGGCGCGGGACGAAAGTGCTCACCCGGGGTTCAGTCGACCGAAAAGCTGGTGCCGCAGCCGCAGTTCGACGTGGCGTTCGGGTTCTCGACGGCAAAATAGCTGCCGATCAGCTCCTGCTTGAAATCGACCTGGGCGTTTCCCAGAAAGTCCAGCGAGACTTCGTCGACGACGACCTTCACGCCGCCACGCTCGAAGACCGTGTCGTCGTCGTTGACCGCCTCGTCGAAATCGAAGCGATACTGGAAACCGTTGCAGCCGCCACCGTCCACGGCGACGCGCAGCATCAGCCCGTCGTTCCCTTCGGCGGCGCGCAACTCGGCAACCCGCTTTGCAGCGTTTTCCGTGATACCGAATTCGGGCGTGGCGGAAGCGGACATGGGCGATCGTCGAGGCCGGGTGGAACCTGCCCCAGAGTTAAGGAAACGCCGGCGATAGTCAATTTCAGAACGTTCGCCCGGGCGCCGCTGCCGGCCCGCTGCTACCTGCTGGCCGATTGCCCGCGACTCGACGCAGCGCTACGCTTTGAGCCATGAACCGGTCCAATGCGCCCGACCTCGCCTTTGGCGTCCGCCTTGCGCCCTATGCCTGCGATCCGGCGCACAGCCGCGGCCGGCTGATCGCCGAACCGGAGTGCGGAACGCGCACGGTTTATCAGCGCGACCGTGACCGGATCGTCCACTCCACGGCGTTTCGCCGAATGAAGCACAAGACGCAGGTCTTCGTCTCCCATGAGGGCGATCATTACCGGACGCGCCTGACCCATTCGCTCGAAGTCTCGAACATCGCCCGCTCGATCTGCCGGAGCCTGGGCCTGAACGAGGAATTGGCGGAGACCCTCGCGCTGGCGCACGACCTCGGCCACACCCCGTTCGGCCATGCCGGCGAAAACGCGCTCAACGACTGCATGGCCGATTACGGGGGCTTCGACCACAACGCCCAGACGCTCCGCATCCTGACGCGGCTGGAGCGGAAATATGCCGAGTTCGACGGCCTGAACCTGACCTGGGAGACGCTCGAAGGCGTCGTCAAGCACAATGGCCCCCTCGTCGGGCCTGATACCGGGCCTGATACCGGGCCGGCGGCCACCCCCTCTGCCCGGCCGGTGCCCGAGCCGATCGCCGACTATGTTGCGCAGCACGATCTGGAGATCGATACCTGGCCCAGCCTGGAGGCGCAGGTCGCGGCGCTGGCCGACGACATTGCCTATAACAATCACGATCTGGACGACGGCCTGCGCGCCGGCCTGTTCAGCGTCGCAGAGGTTCGCCGGGTCGGCTTCGTCGACGAGGCGTTCCGCGAGGTGCTGGACCGCTATCCCGATCTGGAGGAACCGCGCCTCAACCATGAGGCGAACCGCCGGCTGATCAGCCTGATGGTCGACGACCTGCTGGCCGAGACACGGCGGCGCTTGTCCGGCGACCGGCCCGGCAGTCCGGACGCCGTGCGGCGGCGCGGCAGTCCGACGGCCGCTTTTTCCGAAACCATGGCGGCCAACGACCGGGCGTTGAAGGACTTTCTGTTCGAGAATATGTACGCCCATCCGAAAGTCAGGCGCGAGACCGGCCAGGCGCGCCAGGTCGTGCGCAGCCTGTTCAGCCTCTTCTTCGACCGGCCCGAAGCGCTGCCCCTGCCGTGGCGCCGCCGGGCGGAAGCCGGGGGCGAGGCCCGCCGCGCCCGGATCATCGCCGACTATATTGCCGGGATGACCGACCGGTTTGCCCAGAACGAACACGGACGGCTGATCGCCGCCGAACGCTGACGGATCCGCTTTTCATGAACGTCTTCCGCCATTTTCGCGACGAGGTCGCGGCAGTGCTGGCCGCGCTGGCCGAGGCCGGCGACCTGGCCGCCGACGCAGATTTCGACCGCGTTACCTGCGAGCCGCCGCGCGACGCCGCCCATGGCGACATGGCGACCAACGCCGCCCTCGTCCTTGCGAAGGCCGCCGGCGCGAAGCCGCGCGACCTGGCCGGGAAGATTGCCGGGGGGCTGCGGAAGCTCGACAGCGTGGCTGCAGTCGAGATTGCCGGACCGGGCTTTATCAATATCCGGATCGCAGACGGTTTCTGGCAGCGCCGCGTGGCCGATATTCTTGCGGCCGGGACCGCTTACGGCGACTCCGATCTCGGCGGGGGCGAGCCGGTCAACGTCGAATTCACCAGTGCGAACCCGACCGGCCTGCTCCATGTCGCACATGCACGGGGCGCCGTTTTCGGCGATGCGCTGGCGGCGTTGCTGGAAAAGGCCGGCCATGCGGTCACCCGGGAATATTATGTCAACGACTGGGGCGGCCAGATCGATATCCTCGCCGAGTCCCTGTTGAAACGGATGCGACAGCTTCTGGGCGAAGCCGTGCCGGAGGCCGAGTTCGACGGGCTCTATCCCGGCCGGGAGGTTGTCGAAGCGGCGGAAGCGGCGCTGGAACTTCCGCCGGGCGAGCGGCCCGATCCGATGTCCGGCAGCGACGAGAGCCGCACCCGCGCCCGCGATTTTGCCGCTACCTATATGATGGACCGGATCAGGAGCGACCTGGCCGCGCTCGGCGTCCGGCACGAAGTCTTTGCCTCGGAACGGTCGCTCGTCGAGGCCGGTGCGGTCGACGCCGCCTTCAACGACCTGGAGGCACGCGGGCTGATCTATACCGGCGTGCTGGAGCCGCCCAAGGGCAAGCTGCCCGACGATTGGGAGGAGCGGCCGCAGGCGCTGTTCCGGGCGACGCAATTCGGCGACGATATCGACCGGCCGCTGAAAAAGTCGAATGGCGACTGGACCTATTTCGCCACCGACATCGCCTATCATCTGGACAAGTTCAAGCGCGGCGCCGGGCTGCTGATCGACGTTTGGGGCGCCGACCACCAGGGCTACATCCCGCGGATGAAGGCGGCGGTCGACGCCATTACGCGGGGCGGGGCGAAGCTGGACGTGAAGGTTGTCCAGCTCGTCCGGCTGATCCGCGACGGCGCGGCGGTGAAAATGTCCAAGCGGGCCGGCGATGTCGTGACCGTCCGCGATGTCGTGGACGAGGTCGGCAAGGATGTTGTCCGCTTCGTCATGCTGACCCGCCGGAACGATGCGCCGCTGGATTTCGATTTCGCCAGGGTGACCGAGCAGTCGAAGGACAATCCGGTCTTCTATGTCCAATACGCACACGCGCGCAGCTGTTCGGTGTTTCGCCAGGCGAAGGAAACCCTGCCGGACCTCGATACCGGCCCGGATTCCCTGGCAAATTCGGACTACACAACCTTGACGAATGAAGGAGAATTAAGTCTAATCAAGAAACTTACCATGTGGCCTAGAGTAGTCGAAAGCGCAGCTGAAACACACGAACCGCACAGAATCGCCTATTACTTGTATGATGTTGCGGCGGACTTTCATGCGCACTGGAACCGGGGGCGGGACGAGTCCGATTTGCGGTTTGTCCGGCCGGATGACCTTCCGCTCACCCTGGCCCGGCTGGCGCTGGTGAAAGCCGTTGCAACGGTCATAGCCTCAGGCCTGGTTCTGTTCGGCGTTGAGCCGGCAGAGGAAATGCGGTGATCGACGACGACCATGACGATTATGAAGACGCCGCCCCCCGCCGGACCGGCTGGGTTGCCGTCGTCTATCGCTGGCTGTTCGGCATCGGGGGGGTCGCTGCTCTGGTCTTCGGCGGCGTCTATCTGCACTACAGCTTCGGCGGCACGAACGGGTTGCAGCAGGACAGCGTCCCGCTGATCCGTGCGGCCCAGGGGCCGGTCAAAGTCCGGCCGGCCGATCCGGGGGGCCGGAAGGTGCCCAACCAGGGCCTCGACGTTTACAAGGAATACGATGAAGCGCGGCTCAAGGGCCTGCCCGGCAAGCCGTCCGAGGACCTGCTCGCGCCCGGCAAACCGCGCCCGGCTGCAAAACGGGACCCAGTTCCGAAGGGACCGGCCTGCCATCCGGTGCCGAACCTGCTCGCCGATACCGGCCGCTATCGGCTCGCCGCGTTGAAGCTCGCCGCTTCGAAACTCGCGGCTTCCAAGCCGTCGGCCTTTGGGAAAAAGGCTGAGCGACGTCCGGACCGGCCCAAGCAAAAGACCGCCCGGAAGACCGCCCGGAAGACTGTGCCGAGAGCTGTACCGGCCGCCAAGGCCGCTAAAGCCACCCGCAACGCCGGCGCCGGAAAGGCGGGAACGGGCAAAGCGGGCGCCGGCAAGGCGAAAACGGGCAAGGCGAAAACGGGCAAAGCGACCGCCGGCGTCCGGAAGCCGGCCGGAAAGGACCGCCGGACCGCGAAAGCCGGATCGGTTCGCGTCCAGCTCGGCGCTTTCCGCACGCTGGCCAAGGCCAGAAAACACGGCCGCGGCCTTCAGCGCCAGCACCGTAACCTGCTCGGCCGGCTCAACATGGTTGTCGAGCGAGTCGATCTGGGGAAGAAAGGCATCTTCTACCGCCTTCGGGCCGGGCCGATCGCAAACCGGCAAACGGCGCGCAGCCTGTGCCGGTCGTTGGGAAAGCGGCGGATCAACTGCTTCCTCGTCAGCGGGTAGTTCTTTGTTGACGGTCGGCGCGACGATCCTCGGCTGCGCTTCGACCGGGCTGTCGGAGGACGAACGGCGGTTTTTCGGCAGCGCCAACCCGTTTGGCTTTATCCTGTTCGCCCGCAATATCGAGACGCCGGACCAAGTTCGGGCGCTGGTCTGCGAGTTGCGCGAGACCGTCGGGCGCGACGATGCCCCGGTGCTGATCGACCAGGAGGGCGGCCGGGTCGCCCGGCTGCAACCGCCCTTCTGGTACGACGCGCCGTCGGCGGCCGAATTCGCCGGCCTCCATGCCGAAGACCCGGAACGCGGCGCCGAAGCCCTGAGGCTCAGCACGCAGCTTATCGCCGCCGACCTGCTCGATCTCGGAATCGATGTCGACTGCGCCCCAGTGGCCGACCTGGCGATCGCCGGCGCGCACGACGTAATCGGCGACCGCGCTTATGGATCGGCGCCGGAACAGGTTGCGTCGCTCGGCCGGATCGTCGCGCAGACGCTTCTCGAATCCGGCGTGATCCCGGTCGTCAAGCATATCCCGGGCCACGGCCGCGCCCTTGCCGACAGCCACCGCGAGCTGCCTGCGGTCGATGCACCGGTCGACCTGTTGCGCAAGACGGATTTTGCGCCTTTTTCGGCGCTGGCCGACATGCCCTGGGCCATGACCGCCCATGTGGTCTACGAAGCGCTGGACGCGACCGCGCCAGCGACCTTGTCGGAACTGATGGTCAGCACCATCATTCGGACCCAGATCGGATTTCGGGGGCTGCTCTTGAGCGATGACCTGTCGATGCAGGCGCTGGAAGGTCCGTTCGACCGCCGGGCGCGGCAATGCCGGATCGCAGGATGCGATATCGCGCTTCATTGCAATGGCGTCGTCGAAGAGATGATACAGGTCGTCGAGGGGGCCGGCCTTATGGACGATACCGGCTCAAATCGGGTGGAAGCGGGCCGCGCCATGCTGGGAACGCTGGCAGACTTCGACCGGGAAGCAGCGCTTGCCGGCGTAGCGGCGCTGCTCGGAGACCGCGCGGATTTCAGACAGGGCGCCGGCCTTTGAGCGGCGAATTTTCCCAGGCTGTCGTTATTCTGCTGTTCGCAGGCGCCGCCATCGTGGCGATCACGATGCACGAAGCGGCCCACGGCTTCGTGGCGGCCCGACTGGGCGATCCGACGCCGGGGGAGCACGGACGGCTGTCGATCAATCCGCTCCGGCATCTCGATCTGGTCGGCACGCTTATCGTGCCGGCTGCGATCCTGTTTCTGCCGACGCCGAGCCGGTTCATTTTCGGCTGGGCGAAACCGGTGCCGATTGATCCGCTCAAGATGGGCAGGCCCCGGCTCGACATGCTTCTGGTCGCTGCCGTCGGGCCGCTGACGAACCTCGTGCTGGCGGTCGGATTCGCGCTGCTCCAGGGGCTTCTGCAGCCTGTCGGTCTGGCGCAAGGCATCGTGGCCGGGATCTGCTCCGCGATGATCTTCGTCAACGTGCTGATCGCGCTGTTCAACCTGATTCCTCTGCTGCCCCTCGATGGCGGGCAGGTGGTCCTGCACCTGCTGCCAGAAAACCTTGCCTGGCGCTACAAGCGGCTGGAACCGTACGGATTTGCCGTCATTCTGGGTGTCTTTTTCCTGTTGCCGCTGGTGTCCGGCTGGCTGGGCGGCGCGATCGACCCGTTCGATGCGGTGGTCCGGCCGCTCGCCGACGGTCTGATCCGGCATTTCGAAACCGTGACCGGCGCAAGCGTCATCCGATTGTGGTAGGCTGAACCGCCATGGACGACGAATTCGAGATGGAGGACGAGCGGCCGGCTTCTGCCGACGACCGGTTTTTCCTCGATCTGCAGGGCTTCGAAGGTCCGCTCGACCTGCTGTTGGCGCTCGCCCGGGACCAGAAGGTCGATATCACCAAGATCTCGATCCTGCAGCTCGCGGAGCAGTATCTGGCCTTCATCGCGCGCGCCCGGACATTGCAGCTGGAGCTGGCGGCGGATTATCTCGTCATGGCGGCCTGGCTCGCCTATCTGAAGTCGCGCCTGTTGCTGCCGCGGGACGACTCCGCAGACGAGCCGAGCGGCGCCGAAATGGCCGCGGCCCTGACCTTCCAGCTCAAGCGGCTGGAAGCCCTGCGCGAGGCCGCCGGCCGGCTGATGGCGCGGCCGCAACTGGGCCGGGAACGGTTCGTTCGCGGCGCTCCGGAAGGCGCCTCCGTCGTTACAAGCACGGTGTTCGAGGTGTCGCTGTTCGACCTGCTCAGCGCCTATGCCAGGAATCGCCAGCGAACCGGGCATTCGGTGCTGCGCATCGTCGAACCGGCCGAATTGCTGTCCGTCGAAGAAGCGCGCGAACGGTTGAAGGCCCTGCTGGGCAACTTCCCGGACTGGACGGAGCTGGCGACCTTCCTGCCGGCGGAACTGCGCGAGGGCCTCACCATGCGGTCGGCCGTCGCTTCCACGCTCGTCGCCAGCCTGGAAATGGCGCGGGCGGGCGACGTGCAGATCCGGCAGGATCGCGCTTTCGGGCCGATCCTGCTGCGCGACGGCCGCGAACGATGAGCGGCGCGGACCTGCCGGAGGGCCCCGCCGCGGCGCCGGAACCCGGCGGCGCGGAAGGCAGCGATCCCGTAGCGGCGGACAGCCGGACGGTCAGGCTGATCGAGGCGGTGCTGTTCTCCGCCGCCGAACCGGTCCGGGAATCGGATCTGGCCCAGCGCCTGCCCGATCCGGGCCAGCTCGATCCGGCGCTGAATATCCTGCGCAGCCTGTACGAGAACCGGGGCGTGGAGCTGCACAAGGCGGGCGATGCCTGGGCGTTCCGGACCGCGCCGGACCTGGGCGATGCCCTGAAGATCGAGCGGTCGACCGTGCGGAAACTGTCCCGCGCCGCAATCGAGACGCTGGCCGTGATCGCCTATCATCAGCCGGCGACCCGCGCCGAGGTCGAGGAAATCCGCGGTGTCAGCCAAAGCCGCGGCACTCTGGACCTGCTGCTGGAGGCCGGCTGGATCAAGCCGGGCCGCCGCCGCCAGACGCCGGGCCGGCCGCTGACCTGGATCACCACCCAGGCCTTCCTCGACCATTTCGGCCTGGAGAATGTCGGCGACCTTCCGGGAGTCGCCGATCTCAAGGCCTCGGGCCTGCTCGACAAGCGGCCGGCCATAGAAGCGTTCCGGGACGCTGTGTCCGACGATGCGCCTGAGGAAACGGCGGAAGCGGCAGAGCCCGCGGAACAAGCCGATCCGCCGGAAGCCGCTGCCGATACAGGCTGACCGGTCCGCGAACCTGCGGCACATTGCGACTGCATATCATTTGCAACAGTGCTAAGGGCGCACGGTAACGCTTGACCGCCGAAGTTGCATCGTGCCCGCCGAGCCGCCCCTAGCCAGTTCGAACGCTTCGCCCGGAGCCGGTTTCGCGCCGTCGCTCAGCCCGGCGCTCAGCCCGGCGCTCAAGCCGTCGCGCGCCGTCTGGGGGCTCGGGCTCGCGGTCGTTCTCGGCGCGGTGCTCCTGCCGATCGCCGTGGTGCTGGCGCATCTGTTCGTTCCGACCGGCGACCTGTGGGCGCACCTGGCGTCGACCGTCCTGCCGCGCTATGTCGCCAACACGCTGTGGCTGATCGCCGGGGTCGGCGTGCTGACGCTGATCGGCGGGGTCGGCACAGCCTGGCTGGTCAGCCTCTGCCGTTTTCCGGGCCGGCGGTTCTTTTCCTGGGCGCTCCTGCTGCCCTTCGCCATGCCGGCCTACGTCATCGCCTATACCTATACCGGCCTGCTCGACTTTTCCGGTCCGGTCCAGACCGAGCTGCGCGACCTGTTCGGCTGGACGGGCGACGATTACCCGGCGCTGAACATCCGCTCGCTGACCGGCGCGATCGTCATGCTGAGCCTGGTGTTGTATCCCTATGTCTATCTGCTCAGCCGCTCGGCGTTTCTCGAACAATCGATCTGTTCGCTGGAGGTCAGCCGCACGCTGGGATGCACGCCGGCGCAGGCGATGTGGCGGGTCGCGCTGCCGCTGGCCCGGCCGTCCATCGTCGCCGGCATGGCGCTGGCGTTGCTGGAGGCGTTGAACGAATTCGGCGCCATGCAGCATTTCGGCGTCGATACGTTTACGACCGGCATCTTCCGCGTCTGGCTCGCCGACGGCAGCCCGGCCGGCGCGGCCAAGCTGGCGTCGGTCTTCCTGATCTTCGTGTTCGCCATCCTCGCGCTGGAGCGCCGGTCACGCGGACGCGCCGCCTTCCATCATCTGTCGATCCGCTACCGGCCCCTGCCGGGATGGCGGCTTACCGGCTGGCGCGCCGCCTTTGCCGTTGTCTTCTGCGCGACGCCGGTCGCGTTCGGCTTCGCGGCGCCGGCGTTGGCGCTGCTCTGGTGGACCTGGCTGTCCGCCGCCGAGACCGTCGATGCGGATTTCGTCCGCCTCCTGCTCACCAGCATCGCCCTGGCCGGGTCGGCGGCGATCGTCACGGTGGCCGTCGCCCTGTTCCTCGCCTATGCCGCACGGCGCTCCGCCAGCCGCCTGTTCCGCGGACTGACGCGCCTGGCGGCGATCGGCTATGCCGTGCCGGGCGCGGTTCTCGCCGTCGGCATCGTCATTCCCTTCGCGGCCCTGGACGAACGGATCAACGCCTTTGGCGCGGAATTCTTCGGCCTGTCGCCCGGCCTGATCTTCAGCGGCACGGTGTTCGCTCTCCTGTTCGCCTACGCCGTGCGCTTTCTGGCGATCTCCTACGGCGCCATCGACGGCGGCCTTACCCGCATTACCGGACACATGGACGATGCCGCACGCACGCTGGGCGTCAGCGGCACAGGCCTGATCCGGCGCATTCATGCGCCGATGCTCCGTCCCAGCATTGCCGCCGCCGGACTCCTGATCTTTGTCGATGTGCTCAAGGAACTGCCGGCAACGCTGCTGCTGCGGCCGTTCGGCATCGATACGCTGGCGCTGCGGACCTACGAATACGCCACCGACGAGCAGCTGGTCGAAGCGGCGCCGTCGGCGCTGGCGATCGTGCTGGCCGGAATCCTTCCCGTGATCCTGCTGTCCCGCGCCATGCGGCGCAGCAGCGAACCGCGCGAGGCGGAAGGGATCGCACCGATCGCGGCCGGGGCGCCGGTATGACGGGCGCACCGCCCGGACCGGAACTGTCGATCGAGTCGCTGACCCACCGGTTCGACCGGGTCACCGCGCTGGAGGACATTTCGCTGGAAATCGGCAAGGGGCAGATCCTCGCGCTGCTCGGCCCGTCGGGTTGCGGCAAATCCACCCTTTTGCGCCTCGTCGCCGGGCTGGAGACCGTCCAGCGCGGCCGGATCGCCATCGGCGGCAAGCCGGTCAGCGCCGCTCCGGGCCTCAATCTGCCGCCGGAACAGCGCAATGTCGGTTTCCTGTTCCAGGATTACGCGCTGTTTCCGCATTTGAACGCAGCCGACAACGTCGCCTTCGGATTGAGGCATCTTGGCGACGCGGAGAGGCGCAAACGGGTGGGCGACGTGCTGGAGCGGCTCGGGGTGTCCCGGCTCGCCGACGCCTATCCGCACACTTTGTCCGGCGGCCAGCAACAACGGATCGCGCTGGCCCGGGCGCTGGCGCCCGCCCCCGGCATGTTGCTGCTGGACGAGCCGCTTTCGGGACTCGATGCGCGCCTGCGGCACGGCCTGGCCGACACGTTGTTCGCCATCCTGCGGGAGACCGGGACGACAGCAATCGTCGTGACCCACGATCCGGAGGAGGCCATGTATGTCGCCGACCGGATCGGCGTCATGCGCGAAGGCAGCCTGATGCAATTCGGACCGCCCGCCGCCGTCTACGACCGCCCGGCGAGTCCTTTCGTAGCGAATTTCCTGTGCGACTCCAACCGGTTAACCGGTATCGTCGGAGAGTCGGGCGCAATAGATACGGTCTGGGGAACGGTCGATGGGGGCACTCTGCCGCCCGGCAGATCGGCCCATGTGCTTGTCCGCTACCAAGGAGTCGGTATCGGCTTCGATTTCGCCGACAGCGGCGCGGTGCGCGCCCGGGTCCTGCGCAGCCGGCCGATCGGCGGCAACACGCTCGTCGCACTGGAAGCGGCGGACCGGCCCGGCGAAACGCTGTATGCCCGGACGCCGGCTCACAGCGCGCCCTGGGAGGGCGATTGCGTCGCGGTGACGCTAGACCCGGCGCATGTGTTTGTTTTTCCATCGGCAAACGCTAAATAGACCGGGCAACAATCCGCGCCGGAAGGGCGCATCGGCCGGCCGCACAAAGCCTCGCGAACGCGGCCGAATCGCCGGAGACGGATCGGACAGGGAGACGTGGAATGGGCCTGAGCATCTGGCAAATCCTGATCATCGTCGCGGTCATACTCCTGTTGTTCGGCGGCCGGAAAATCCCCGGGCTGATGCGCGACATGGGCAGCGGCATCACGCAGTTCCGCAAGGGCCTGAAGGGCGATGCGGAAACGGCCGGCGGCAGCGGCGACGACGCCAAGGTCATCGACGGCAAGGGCGGCCAGACCGCCGGCGCCAAGGTCGACGAGGTCAACAAAGCCTGACCCGCGGTCGCGTGTTGGGAGGCGTGCAGGGATAGGCGGTCGGGAAACGCAGACCGCAGTTGTAGGGCGATGTTCGATCTCGGCTGGATGGAAATGGCGATCATCGCCGTCATCACGTTGATGATCGTCGGCCCGAAAGACATGCCGAAGGTCGTGAAGGGCGTGACCGAAGGCGTCGGCCGGCTCAAGGCGCTGTCCCGCGAGTTCCGCTCCGGTCTGGACGACCTGGCCCGCGAGGCCGATCTCGACAAGCTCCAGGACGATATCGACAAGGTCGCCAACGCCGCGAGCGAGGAAATGAACGCCATCGAGAATATGGCGGGCGATTTCGACTATGCCGGCGTGGACGAAGATCGGGATAACACCGACTACAGCTCCTACTGGTCGCCGGTCCCGGCCTGGCGCAACGTCGCCCCGGGCGACGCTGCGGATAAGTGGCCCAAACACCGCAAGGCGCCGCACAAGGCGCGGCCGCGTTACAGCAGCCGCCGTACGGGCCGCGACGGGGCGGTCAAGCGCAAGGTCCGCACCTGATGGCCGACCGCGACTCCGAAAGGGAAGAAGGGGAAGAGGCCGCGCCGGACGCCCCTGACGAAAAGCAGGAGGCCGAGACCGGCGGCGCAGCCGAACAGGCGGACGAGGCGCCGGCCGACGAACCGGCCGAGGCGGCGAGCGGCGATACCTCCACGGAAAGTCATCCCGACGAGAACCGGATGACGATGATGGAGCATCTGGTGGAGCTGCGGCGGCGCCTGATGTGGTGCTTCGTGGCCCTGCTGGTCGCCTTCGGCGTCTGCGTATTCTTCGCTTCGGAAATCTTCGATTTCCTGTCCCGGCCGCTGATGGACATCCTGCGCGCCCGGGACGAGGACGCCACGCTGATCTACACCAAGCTCTATGAGGTGTTCTTCACGGAGATCAAGATCGGCTTTTACGCCGCCGCCTTCCTGGCCTTTCCGATTTTTGCCGTCCAGATGTGGAAGTTTGTGGCGCCGGGCCTGTACAGCAAGGAAAAGGCCGCGTTCCGGCCGTTCCTGATCGCTACGCCGATCCTGTTCTTCGCGGGCGGGGCCATGGTCTACTATGCGATCATGCCGCTGGCCTGGGAATTCTTCGCGGCATTCCAGAACACCGGCGAGACCGGTTCCCGGATCGAACTGCTGCCCAAGGTCGAGGAGTATCTCTCCCTCGTCATCAAGCTGATATTCGCCTTCGGCATTGCGTTCCAGCTGCCCGTGGTGCTGACGCTGCTGGCCAAGGTCGATCTGGTTACGTCGAAGGGGCTGGCGAAGTTCCGCAAATACGCCGTCGTCCTGGTCTTCGTCTTCGCCGCGATCCTGACGCCGCCGGATGTGATCAGCCAGATCGGCCTCGCGATCCCGATCCTGTTTCTCTACGAAGTATCCATCTTCCTCGCCCGCATGATCGAGAAGAAGCGCGCCGAGGAAGACGCGGCGATGCAGGCGGAACTGGCGGACTGAATTCACCGGCCGGCGGCGGAACGCGCGCGACCCATTCGCCGAAGCGGGCGGCGGCGGTGGATGTCGGACGCTGCCGCCGCTATATGCGGTAACGATCAGGGCCTCTGCTGAATTTCCGAGCCGTTCCGAGCCATGCACGACATCCGCTGGATTCGCGACAATCCCGAAGCCTTCGACGACGCTCTGGCCCGCCGCGGCCTGGCGCCGGAAAGCGCATCCCTCGTCGCCCTCGACAGCCGCCGCCGCGAAGCGCAGACCGAAGCGCAGACGCTGCAATCGGAACGCAACACCCTGTCGAAGGAAATCGGCAAGGCGAAGGCCGAAGGCCGGGAGGCCGCCGACATCATTGCCAGCGTCGGCGCGATGAAAGACCGGCTCGGTCAGCTGGAAGCCGAGCAGAAAGAGGCCGAAGCGGCGCTGACGGCGGCGCTGGAGGTGATTCCGAACCTGCCGTTCGACGATGTGCCGGTGGGCGAGGACGAGGAGGCGAATGTCGAAGTCCGCCGGGTCGGCGAGCGGCCGGACTTCGATTTCGAGCCGAAGCAGCATTTCGATCTCGGCGAGGCGCTGGGCGAAATGGATTTCGACACCGCCGCCAGCCTGAGCGGTGCGCGCTTCGTCCTGCTGTCCGGCCGGCTGGCCCGGCTCGAACGCGCGCTCGCCCAGTTCATGCTCGATACCCACACCGGCGAGTTCGGCTACAGGGAAATCTCGCCGCCGGTCCTGGTGCGCGATCATGTGCTCTACGGCACCGGCCAACTGCCGAAATTCGCCGAGGACCAGTACCGCACCGAAGAGGGCATGTGGCTGATCCCGACGGCCGAGGTGCCGCTGACCAACATCGCGGCCGGTCAGGTCGTCGACGAGAACACCCTGCCGCGCCGCTATACGGCCTATACCCTCTGCTTCCGTTCCGAGGCCGGGGCGGCGGGCCGCGACACCCGCGGCATGCTGCGCCAGCACCAGTTTTCCAAGGTCGAAATGGTCAGCATCGCGCACCCGGACGGGTCCGAGGCCGAACTCGAACGCATGACGGGCTGCGCGGAGGAAATTCTCAAGCGGCTCGGCATCCACTACCGGGTTGTGGTGCTGGCGACCGGCGACATGGGTTTCGGCGCGCGCAAGACCTACGACATCGAAGTCTGGCTGCCGGGCCAGGACGCCTATCGCGAAATTTCAAGCTGCTCGAACTGCGGCGATTTCCAGGCCCGGCGGATGAACGCCCGGTACAGGCCGGCCGGCGGCAAGGGCACCCGCTTCGTCCACACGCTGAACGGGTCGGGCCTGGCCGTCGGCCGGACCCTGATCGCGGTGATGGAGAATTATCAGCAGGCCGACGGATCGATCGTCGTTCCCGAGGCGCTGCGGCCGTATATGGGCGGGATCGACAGGATCGCCGCTTGACCCGACGCATACCCGACCTTTCGAAGGCGCGCATTCTCGTTACCAATGACGACGGTGTGAACGCCAGGGGCCTTGAGATACTGGCCGAGATCGCGCGCGGCTTCTCGGACGACGTCTGGATCGTGGCCCCGGAGGCCGAACAGAGCGGCGCCGGCCACTCGCTGACCCTGCGCCGGCCCCTGCGCATGACCCAGCGCGGCGAGCGCCGCTATTCGGTCGACGGAACGCCGACCGACTGCGTCCTGATGGCGGTCGGCCACCTGCTGAAGGACCGCAAGCCGGATCTGACGCTTTCCGGCATCAACCGGGGCGGCAATCTGGGCGAGGATCTGACCTATTCGGGGACGGTTGCCGCCGCCATGGAAGGGGCGCTGACGGGCGTGCCCTCGATCGCGCTCAGCCAGGTTTACGAGGACGGTACGCGGCCCGACTGGGAGACCGCGCGCAGGTTCGCGCCGGACATCGTCCGCCGGCTCGTGGAGGCCGGCTGGCCGGACGGCGTGCTGATCAACGTCAATTTTCCGGCCGGCGGACCGGCGGCGGTCAAGGGATCGCGGGTGGTCGGCCTCGGCCGGCGCAAGATCGGCGATCATCTCGTGGCGCGCCGGGATCCGCGCGGCGTGCCCTATTACTGGATCGGCTCGCTGCGCAACGAGGAGCCGAGCCGCCCGGAAACCGACCTCGCCGCCGTCATGGACGGCTACACCGCAATTACGCCAGTCCATCTGGATTTGACCGACCGCCCCACAGTGCGCACCCTGAAGGCGGTTTTCGACTGAGCGGGCCGCGTCGCCGCGCTTCACCATCCAAGCCCGCCATTCACGCCCGCCATTCACGCTCGAATGATCGCCGAAACCCGCAAGATCCGATTGATCATGGAACTCCGCCAGGGCGGGGTGACGCAGACCGACGTGCTGACGGCGATCGAGAAAACCCCCAGGGAACGATTCGTCCCCGAACTGTTCCGAGAAAGCGCCTACGATAACCGGCCCCTGCCGATCGGCGCCGACCAGACGATCAGCCAGCCGCTCATCGTCGGCCTGATGACCCAGGCGCTGGCGCTCGACAAGCGATGCAAGGTGCTGGAGATCGGCACCGGGTCCGGCTACCAGACGGCGATCCTGGCCCGGCTGGCGCGGCGGGTCTATTCCGTCGAGCGTATCCGCGACCTGTATCTGGCCGCCGTCCAGCGGTTCGACAGCCTGGACATCGGCAATGTCACGGCACAGATCGGCGACGGCGGGCTCGGCTGGCCCGAACAGGCGCCTTTCGACCGCATCCTCGTGACGGCGGCGGCGGAAACGGTGCCCCAGGCCCTGCTCGACCAGCTGCGCGTCGGCGGCTGCCTGGTCATCCCGGTCGGCGCGGAGGGCGGCACGCAAACCCTCTGGCGCATTGCGCGCACCGCCGAAGGCTTCGAGGAAGAACCGCTCACCAGCGTCCGCTTCGTCCCGCTGGTGAGCGGGACTATCGGTTAGCCCGGATTTAATTCGGGGCTTCGTCCGAAATGACGGGGAAGGAACGGGTTCGGTGTGGCGCGTTGCCCGTTCCCATAGCGGGGCGCGCTTCGCCGCAAGGCGAACCCTCCGGCAGTTCAAGACACCTACATCGACCTCGCTGCGCTCGGGACGGGCTCCGCGCCGTATCGAGAGCCTGCCCTGAGCTTGTCGAAGGCGGCCTAATCCAGGCGCTTGCCCAGCCGCCCGGCCAGGTCCTGGACGAACTGCCAAGCGACGCGGCCCGACCGCGACCCGCGGGTCACGGCCCACTCCCGGGCTTCGGCGCGCAGGGCATCCCGGCCGATATCGAGCCCGTAACGTCCGGCATAGCCTTCGATGATCTCGAAATAGGTTTCCTGATCGCAGGCATGGAAACCGAGCCAGAGCCCGAACCGGTCCGACAGCGAGACCTTCTCCTCCACGGCTTCCGAAGGGCTGATCGCCGTCGAGCGTTCGTTCTCGATCATGTCGCGCGGCATGAGATGGCGCCGGTTGGACGTGGCGTAGAAGATGACGTTGGCCGGCCGGCCCTCGATGCCGCCTTCCAGCACCGCCTTCAGCGATTTGTAGGAGGTATCCTGCCCGTCGAAAGACAGGTCGTCGCAAAACAGGATGCAGGGCCGGCCGCTCCGGCGCAACAAGCCCAGAAGCGCCGGCAGCGTCGGAATATCCTCCCGGTGGATTTCGACCAGCGCCAGCCTGCCCTCGGTCTCGCCGTTCACCGCTGCGTGGACCGCCTTGACGATCGAGCTCTTGCCAGTGCCGCGCGCACCCCACAGCAGCGCGTTGTTGGCCGGCAGGCCGCGGGCGAAGCGGCGGGTATTTTCGAGCAGCTGGTCGCGCTGGCGGTCGATGCCCCGGAGCAGATCGAGATCGACCCGGTTGATATCGGCAACCAGCTCGAGCCGCCGGCCGTCAGCGTGCCAGATGAAGGCGTCGCCGTCGTCGAGCGCGGCGGCGGGCGGCTGCGTCGGGACGAGCCGTTCCAAGGCGTCGGCGATCCGCGACAGATGCGCGCGTTGGGATGGGTCGGTCATCGTCGGGTGTGAATCGGTCCGGCGCCACATTATATAAGCCGCCGCAATCACAGCGCCGCGGCGGGTTCGGTTACGGCGACACTATCGGGCGCCGGCCCTTTCCGTCAAACCGGCAGATGCCAGGCGTATCTCTGCCGGGCCTCTCGCCGCGTATGCGCCGAACGGCGTCTTTTCAGGCGCGCCAACGCGATAACGAGACATCTGGGAGTCGGTCATGCTGGTTTCGGAAGCTTGGGCTCAATCCGGAGGCGGCGGTTCGCCGGACTTTTCGTTCCTCCTCATGATCGTTCTTCTGTTCGTGGTCATGTATTTCTTCATGATCCGGCCCCAGCAGAAACGCGCGCGCGAACATCGCGAAATGGTCGCTGCGGTGAAACGCAACGACAGGATCGTGACCAGCGGCGGGCTGATCGGGAAGATTACCAAAGTCGGCGACGGGCCGGAGATCGAAATGGAGATTGCGCCCGAGGTGAAGGTCTCGATCGATCGCAACTCCATTCAGGGAGTAATGAACAAGAAGCCGGGAGGCCCCGGCCAGAAGCCGGCTGCCGCCAACGATTCGGGAGAACGGCGCAGCCTGTTCGGCAGCCTGTTCGGCGGCAGAAAGGGCTGAGCCCGTGCGTGGCGGCCAGCGCCGCGTATAATGAAATCGCACCAGTTCCGGACCTGTTTCAATGATTAATATTTCGCGCGCGCAGGTGATCGCCGTCGCGTTCATCTGCTTGATGGGCCTGGCTTTTGCCGTACCCAACGCGCTGGACAGGAAGCTCCTGGAGAAGGCTCCGGGCTGGTTGCCGAGCCAGACCTTCAATCTCGGACTCGACCTGCAGGGCGGAATTCACCTTCTTTATTCCGTCGATCTCACCGACGTCATCAAGGACCGCATGCAGGATGTGCGCAAGCAGGTGCGCACGGCCTTCCGCAGCGCCGACTACCGGGTGAAGTACCTGCGCCTCAGGGCCACGGACCGGCAGGTCACCTTCCGTCTGGTCGATCCGGGCCAGGAGGATAGCGCGCGCCAGGCGCTGCGCGACGTGATCGCTGATCTCGGCGGCAGCGCCAATGCGCTGACCGGCGCCAGCGCGCATTACGAGTTCGAGTTCGATAACGGGCGCGGCGCGATGCACCTGACCGACACCGGCCGCACGGCGCTCGCCCGGCGGACGGTGGATCAGGCGATAGAGATCCTGCGCCAGCGGATCGACCCGACCGGCGCCATCGACCCGATCATCCAGGCCCAGGGCGACGACCGCATCCTGATCCAGGTGCCGGGCGAAAAGGATCCGGAATCGCTGCGCCGGAAAATCGGCACGACAGCAAAAATGACCTTCCATCTGCTGCATCCGTCGCTGGACGGCACGCAGACCGCCGAAGCGCCGCCCGGCTACTTCCTGGTCGACAGCGAGGACGGTTACCGCGAGCGATACCTGCTGGTGGAAGAGGTCGCGCTCGACGGCCAGCACATCGTCGACGCCAGCCAGTCGTTCCAGGACGGGCGGCCCGTCGTGTCGTTCCGCTTCGATACGTCGGGCGCCCGCCAGTTCTGCAAGATCACCCAGGCCAATGTCGACAAGCCCTTCGCCATCGTCCTGGACAAGGAGGTGATTTCCGCGCCGGTGATCCAGTCGGCGATCTGCGGCGGCTCCGGCATTATCACCGGCCGTTTCACCATCCAGTCGGCGAACGAACTCGCCCTGCTGCTGCGCGCCGGCGCCCTGCCCGCGCCGCTCAGCATCGAGGAACAGCGCCAGGTCGGCGCCGAACTGGGCCAGGACTCCATCGATGCCGGCAAGATCGCCTGCATCATCGGCCTGATCCTCGTCATCGCGTTCGTGGTGATGGCTTACGGACGGTTCGGCCTCTTCGCCAATGTCGCGCTGCTGACCAACCTGGTGCTGATCGCCGCCGCCCTTTCGCTGCTGCAGGCGACGCTTACCCTGCCGGGCATTGCCGGCATCGTGCTCACGATCGGCATGGCGGTCGACGCCAACGTGCTGATTTTCGAGCGGATCCGCGAGGAAATCCGCGCCGGGCGCACGCCGCTGTCGGCGATCGACACCGGCTACCGGCGTGCGCTGACCACCATCATCGATTCCAACCTGACGACCTTCATCGCGGCGCTGCTGCTGTTCCTGTTCGGCTCGGGACCGGTCCAGGGATTCGGCGTCACCCTGTCGATCGGGCTGGCGACGTCCATGTTTACCGCGATCATGGTGACCCGGTTGCTCGTCGTCGGCTGGTGGCGGCGCGCAAAACCGCGATCCCTGCCGATCTAGACGTGTTCGATTCCCTGCCCGCTCCCCCCGCCTCTGTTGACGGCGCCGGCCGGTTGCCGGACTGCGGCGGGCCGCATGACCGCCGGTCTGGAAAATTGCCATGAGCGACAGTTCATCCGCCGAGCAGCGCCCGTCGCGCCCGTCGCGCCCGTCGCGCAGGGAAGCCGAAGCGGCGGTCCGCGTTTTACTGCGCTGGGCCGGCGACGATCCGGATCGCGAAGGCCTGCTCGACACGCCGTCGCGCGTGATCCGCGCCTATGAGGAATTTTTTTCCGGCTATGCCGTCGATCCGGTGGAATTCCTCAACCGGACCTTTTCGGAAACCGAAGGCTATGACGAGATCGTCGTGCTGCGGGATATCCGCGTCGAATCCCATTGCGAGCATCATATGGTTCCGATCCTCGGCAAGGCCCATATCGGCTACCTGCCGAAGAACCGGGTGGTCGGGATCAGCAAGATCGCCCGGCTGGTCGACGCCTATGCCCGGCGGCTGCAGATCCAGGAGAAGCTGACCGCGCAGATCGCCAACACGATGCAGGAGGTGCTGGACCCGCGCGGGGTCGCCGTCGTGATCGAGGCGTCGCACCAATGCATGACGACCCGCGGCGTCCACAAGTCGAGCGCGGGCATGGTGACCAGCCGGATGCTCGGCGCGTTCCGGGACGATCCGGCGACCCGGCGCGAGTTCCTGACCATGATCGGGAACGGCGGCTAGCCCGGACCCGCTTTGCCCGCCGTGCCCGGCAGCGTATAGTCCGTGCCGCGCAGGCGGCTCCGGCGTCCAGGCCGACTTCGACCTCTCTCGAAAACGGGCTCCACGTGCTGGATCTTCGACCGGTCTTCTTCATTTGCGGCGTGCTGCTGGCGATTCTAGCCGTCATCATGCTTGTGCCCGCCGCGGTCGGCCTGCCGCCGCAGGGCGAAGACTGGTCGGCCTTCGTCAAGGCGTCCGGGGTCACGCTGTTCGTCGGCATCTCGCTGATCCTGGCGAACCGGGCCGAGGGTTTCCGGCTCAACCTGCGCCAGGCCTTCGCCTTCACCGTTCTGAGCTGGCTGATCATCGCCGCCTTTTCGGCCCTGCCCTTCGCTTTTTCCAAGCTCGAACTGTCCTATACCGACGCCTTCTTCGAATCGATGTCGGGCATCACGACGACCGGCGCCACGGTCATCATCGGGCTGGATAATGCGCCGCCGGGCATCCTCTTGTGGCGGTCGATCCTGCAGTGGCTCGGCGGCATCGGCATCATCGTTTTCGCGCTGGCCTTCCTGCCGGTGCTGCGAGTCGGCGGCATGCAGCTGTTTCGGACCGAGGCCTTCGAGACGCCGGAAAAGGTGCTGCCGCGGGCGGCGCAGCTCGCTGCCGGGATCGGCGGCGTCTATATCGGCCTCACCATCCTCACGGCGATCGTGCTGTGGGTGGCGCAGATGGCGCCGTTCGACGCCGTCAACCACGCCATGACGAGCATCGCCACCGGCGGATTCTCGACCCGGGACGCCTCGATCGGCGCCTATCCGCCCCTGATCCAGTGGATCCTGTTCGTCGCGATGATTATCGGCAGCCTGCCGTTCGTCTTCTACATCGACGCCGTGCGCGGCCGCTTCGATCCCCTCGCCAGGGACAGCCAGGTGCGGGTGTTTCTCGGCGTTCTCGCCATCGCGATCCTGCTGGTCTTCGCCTGGCTGGTCTTCGATCGCGGCGAGGGCATGGGCGCGGCGATCACCAAGGCGGCGTTCAACGTGACCTCGGTCATGACCGGGACCGGCTATGCCACCGAAGGGTTCGACAAGTGGGGGCCGTTCCCGTTCGCCATGTTCTTTCTGCTGATGTTCATCGGCGGCTGCGCGGGATCGACGACCTGCGGCATCAAGATCTTCCGCTTCCAGGTCGCCTATGCGGTCGGCCGGGTCCAGGTGTCGCGGCTCATGCAGCCGCGCGGCGTGTTCATCCCCTACTACAACCGCCGGCCGATCACGGACGAGGTTTCGCAGTCCGTCATGGGTTTCCTGCTGTTCTTCGTGTTGTCCTACGGGGTGCTGGCCCTGCTGCTCGGGATGACCGGGCTGGACCCGATCACGGCGCTCTCCGGCGCGGCCAGCGCCATCGCGAATGTCGGCCCCGGACTGGGGCCGATCATCGGGCCGGAAAGCAGCTATACCGGGCTGAACGACACGGCGAAATGGCTGCTCTCGGCGGGCATGCTGATTGGCCGGCTGGAGATTTTTGCGGTATTGGTCCTGTTCCTCCCGTCCTTCTGGAAGGAATAGTCCGCTGACAGCAAATCTGGCCGAAATCAGGTCGATCCTGGAGACCATCGTCGGCTTCGATACGACGTCGTCGAAGTCCAACATGCCGATGCTCGACTGGATCCGGGACTATCTGGGCGCCCTCGGCATCGAGAGCCGCCTGGCGCCGGGCGCCGACGAGACCAAGGCGAACCTGTATGCGACCATCGCCGGCGGCGGCAGAGATGGCGGAGAGGGCGCGGAAGGCGGGGTGGCGCTTTCGGGCCATACCGATGTCGTCCCCGTCGCCGGCCAGCCCTGGAGTTCCGATCCGTTCGCGTTGACGGAGAAGAACGGCAGGCTCTACGGCCGCGGCACCGCGGACATGAAGGGGTTCATCGCCATCGCGCTCGCCATGGCGCCCGCCATGAAAGCCGCCAACCTCAGGACGCCGATCCACTTCGCCTTTTCGTTCGACGAGGAAGTCGGCTGCAAGGGCGTGCCGCATCTGATCGAGCGGCTGGGCCGCGATCTGCCGAAGCCGGCGCTCGTCCTGGTCGGCGAGCCGACATCCATGCGCGTCGTCGACGGCCACAAGGGCATCACGGCGATGCAGACGGCCGTGACCGGCCTGGAGGCCCATTCCAGCCGCCCGCACGAAGCGGTCAGCGCCGTCGTGTGCGCCATGAGGATCATCCGCAAGGTCGAGGAGATCGTCGACGGCCTGCGCCGCGCCGGGCGGACCGACGACGGCTTCACGCCGGCCTGGACCACCTTCAACATCGGCGTCATCGAAGGCGGCAGCGCGGTCAATATCGTGCCCAGGCACTGCCGCTTCGATTGGGAGTTCCGGCCGATTCCCGGCGTCCGGGCGGAGGACGTTCTGGAGCCGCTGGACGACTATGTCCGCGGCGAGCTGCTGCCGGAAATGCAGGCGGTCTCGCCGGCCGCCGCCGTCGAAACCCATATAACGGCCCTGTCGCCGCCGATGCAGGCGGGCGCCGGTTCTCCCGCGGTCGCGCTGGCGCGCAAGCTGACCGGGGCCAACCATACCGAGAAGGTCGCCTACGGCACCGAGGCCGGCCTGTTCGAGAATGCCGACATCCCGGCCGTCGTCTGCGGCCCGGGCGATATCGCCCAGGCCCACAAGCCGGACGAGTTCATCGAAATCGCCCAGCTCGCCGCCGGCGCCCGCTATGTCGAGCGGCTGGTCGAATGGGCCGCGGCCGACGGCAATATCGCGGCGCTGGGCTGATCCCGCGTTACGCCGCCGCGCGGCCGGCCCGCACCGCGGCCAGCGCCGCCTCGTCGTAGCGCCGGACCCGGCTGCAGAACTGGCAGGCGACGGTCACGAGGCCGTCGATCGTCATGTCCGCCAGGTCGTCGGAGTCGAGCATGCGCAACGCACTCTCGGCCCGGTCGTCGGAACAGCGACACCGGTCGCGCAGCGTCTGCGCTTCGAAAACGCGGAGTCCGTCGGCGTGAAACAGGCGGTGCAGCAGGTGCAACGGATCGGCGTCCGCGGCCAGAGCCTCGGCGTTGCGCACCGTGCCGAGTAGCATGGCGAGGCGCCGCCAGTCGTCTTCACGCCGTTCCTCGTTCGCGTGGCCGCTGTCGTCCGGCGTCCTGCCGACGACGCCAACGCCGCCGCCGATGCCGCCGGTCATCGGCACACGCTGGATCATCAGGGCGGAGGCCCGCCAACGGCTGCCGTCCGGGCGGCCGACGCCGAGCCGGAGCAAGGTTTCGACCTGCTCGGACTGGCGGAAATAGTGTTGTGCGCACTCGGTTAGCGTCGCCCCCGCCAGTTCCACGATCCCCTGGTAGCGCTCCATATCCGCGCCCTGGTCGACCGTGAACGCGAGATGGCCCGCGCCCAGATGGCGCGGCACTGGCCCGTCCGGCCCGGCCGATCCCAACCCGGCATAGGCGGCGCCATCGACATCGGCATAGCCCCGCAGATCGCCGTTCGACGTGACATCGCAGACCAGCATGCCGACCGGCCCGTCGCCCTTGGCCTGCAGGGTGAAGATGCCGTCGTATTTCAGCGTTCCGGCCAGCACGGCGGCGAGCGCCAGCGCCTCGCCCAGCAGGTCGGCGACCGGCGGCGGATAGTCGTGGCGCGAGAGTATGGCGTCGATCGCGGGACCGAGCTTGACCGCCCGGCCGCGCAGGTTCGCCCGCTCCAGCCGGAAGGGAATCAGGACATCGGTCTGCGGTCCCTTGCCGGCGGACTCTGCCGGGCCGCGCAGCGTCATCGCGCCGGTTCCAGCAGGTCGGGCGCCAGCGCCCAGAGCAGGATGCCCTTCTGGGCGTGAAGCCGGTTTTCCGCCTCGTCCCAGACCACCGATTGCGGTCCGTCGATCACCTCTGCCGTAACTTCCTCGCCGCGATGGGCCGGCAGGCAATGCATGAAGATGGCATCGTCACCGGCATGGCCCATCATGGCGCCGTCGACGCGATAGGGCGCCAGCAGGTTATGGTGGTCGGCGGCATCGGTATCGCCCATCGAGATCCAGACATCGGTCACGACGCAATCCGCGCCGGAAACCGCTTCCACCGGATCGGCGGTCACATGCACCCGGGCGCCGCGATCCCTGGCCCAGTCGACGACATCGGACGGCGGCGGGAGTTCCGGCGGCGCCGCCAGCCGCAATTCAAACCCGAATTGCACCGCGGCATGGATCCAGGTGGTCGCCATATTGTTGCCGTCGCCGCTCCACGCGATCGCCCGGCCCCCGATCGGGCCGCGATGCTCCTCGAAGGTCATCACGTCGGCCACGAGCTGGCAGGGATGGGTCCGGTCGGTCAGCCCGTTGATCACCGGCACGCCGGCGTTGGCCGCCAGTTCCAGCAGCTTCTCTTCCTTCGTGCAGCGCAACATGATGGCGTCGACATAGCGCGAGAGCACGCGCGCCGTATCGGCGACGGTCTCGCCGCGGCCGAGCTGGCTGCTCTCGCGCTCCAGCACGATGGCGTCGCCGCCCAGCTGCCTGACGGCCTGCTCGAACGAGACGCGCGTGCGGGTGGACGGTTTCTCGAAAATCATCGCGAGCGTCTTGCCGGCCAGCGGGGGCGCCGGCCGGTCGCCCGCCCGACCGGGAAGCTCCCCGGTAGCCTGCCCAGCCGCCTGGCCGGCCGCTTTCAGGCGTTTGCCGGCCTCGACGATGCGGCGCAGCTCGGCCTGCCCGACCAGATCGAGATCCAGGAAATGCCGGGCCCCGGCGGCCGCAATCGCGTGACGGTCCAGGCCCGGGGCGACGCCCGTGTCAGGCACCGTTCCGCTCTTCGGCCGCCAGTTCCTCCGCTGCAGCGCGCAGCAGGGCGACGGCTTCGTCGATCTCGTCGCGGCCGATAATCAGCGGCGGCGCCATGCGGACGACATTCTCCCCCGCCGCGATCGTCAGCAGGCCGCGCTCGCGGACAAAGTCGACCACCTGGCGCGTCTCGAACCGGTCGGCCAGTCTCAGCCCGGCCATCAGGCCACGCCCGCGGGCCTCGACATAGACCTCCGGAAAGTCGGCGACGAGCGTCCTGAGCTCGGCGTGCAGCGCCTCGCCCTGCTCGCGGACATTCTCGAGGAATCCCGGCCCGGTAATCACGTCCCAGACCGCGTTGGCCACCGCCATGGCGAGCGGATTGCCGCCATAGGTCGAGCCGTGGGTGCCGGCGGTCATGCCCTTGGCCGCCTCTTCCGTCGCCAGGCAGGCGCCGACCGGGAAGCCGCCGCCCATGCCCTTGGCGGTCGCCATGATGTCGGGCGTCATGTTCGACCATTCGTGGGCAAAGAGCTTGCCGGTCCGGCCGTTGCCGCACTGGACCTCGTCAAGCAGCACGAGCAGGCCGAACTCGTCGGCGGTTTCCCGGACGTTGTCGAGAAATCCGTCCGGCGCCGGGCGGTAGCCGCCCTCGCCCTGGATCGGTTCGAACAGGATGCCCCCGGTCTCGTCGTCGATCGCGTCGCGCAGCTCGTTCATGTTGCCGAAAGCGACATGCTTGAAGCCTTCGACCGGCGGTCCGAAGCCTTCGATATGGCCCTGCTGCCCGCCGGCGAAGATCGTCGCCAGCGTCCGGCCGTGGAACGCCCCCCTCATGCAGACGATCTTCGTCTTGTGCGGGTTGCCGCTGGCATGATGGTATTTCCGGATCATCTTGATGCCGAGTTCGACGGCCTCGGAGCCCGAATTGCCGAAGAACACGGTGTCGGCGAAGGTGTCGCGCACGAACTTCTCGCCCATCTCCTGCTGGCCGGGGATGGTGAAGATGTTCGAGCAATGCCACAGCTTCTGCGCCTGCCCGGTCAGCGCCTCGACCAGCGCCGGATGGCTGTGGCCGAGGCAGGTCACGGCGATGCCGCTGGCGAAGTCCAGGAATCGTCGGCCGTCGGTGCTGTAAAGGTAGGGGCCTTCACCGCGCTCGAAAGCGATATCCGTCCGCCGATAGGTCGGCATGAGGGCCGGGATCACGATCCTGTCTCCTTCGTCTGGGCCGGCGGCCGAATCCCTCGGGCGCCGGGCGGGTCATGCCTGCCGCAAAAGCAAACGACGACGCCTCTCCCATCGCGGAAAAGCGCCGCTCGCTCACCCTGGCAGGCGATTCAACGCCGCCGGATATAAACCGGAACACGGCAAAAGGCGAGGCGGCGGGATAGCGCGGGTTCGGGAGAAGCGAAGCGCGTGTCCAGCCTCCATTCCTCCCGGCATTTCGACCGTAGATGGTGCGCAGCCGCGCAGCGGAAAAATCTTTGGGATAATATCTGCCCCCTACGGCAGACAACCATGCGCCAGCGCCGGCGCCCGTTTGTCGATGCAAATAATACCAACATTGCCGCCCCGGATTTAGTCCGGGGCCCAGTGGCGACCCGAATGGCTTCGGCCCGTGGCCCCTGGACCCCGGATCTCCGCTGCGCTCCGTCCGGGGTGGCACTAAGGGGAATTTACGGCATCGGCTATAGGAACGGCACCAGGCCGCGAACCCATAGTCACAGATATAATCCCCAAAGATATTTCCGCTTCACGAGCCCATCGACTTCGCTCAGGGCAGGCCCTGCCGGCCGTTCCGGTCGATATGACGGAGACGCGTCGGCACGCGCCGCCGCCGGCCCCGGCTACAGGTCCACGGTCAGCGGGTTGTAGTTGTACAGCCAGTCGGAGCGTTCCCGGTCCATGTTCCGTTTGGCGAAAGCGGCGCGCAAGGCGGCTTCGTTCGGCAGATGGAACAGTTTCCGGTTGGCGCGGGATTCGTCGACGACTCGGCGGGCGCGCGGCTTGCGATGGCGTTCGTACAGGGCGAGCGCGTCGGGGATCGGGCCGGCTTCGGCCAGCGCCCGGGCGAGAATTGCGCCGTCCTCCACGGCGACGGCCGCGCCCTGGGCCATGTAGGGCAGCATCGGATGGGCGGCATCGCCGACCAGCGTGGCGCGCCCGGTGCTCCATCGGTTCAGGTGCGGGTGGACGTTCAAGGGCCAGCGGTAACAGGCGTCGCGATCGGCGGCCTCGATTATCGTCAGAATATCGGGGTGCCAGCCTTCGAAGTCGGCCCGCAGTTCGGCCCAGGGCCGCTTCTGGGTCCAGGATTCCTCGATCTGTTCCTCCAGTTCAACCGCCCCGACGAAATTGAGCAGGCTGCCGCCGCGCAGGAAATAGACCACCGCATGCTTGCCCGGCCCGACCCAGATCGAGGATTTGGCGTCGAGGAAACCCGGCGGCAGCCGCTCGATCGACACGGTCAGGCGCCAGGCGGAGTCGCCGGTATAGTGCGGCCGGTTCTCGCCGGCGATCTGGCGCCGCACCGCCGATTTGATGCCGTCGGCGCCGATCAGGATATCGCCCGCGGCTTCCGACCCGTCCGCGAGCAGGAGCGTCACGCCATCGCCGTTTTCCCGGAAGCCGGCGGCGGTGGCGTTCAGGCGGATGCAGCCGGGGTCCAGCGCCTCGATCCGCGCGGCGAGGACGGCGTGGTAATCGGCCCGGTGGAGCTGGAGATAGGGCGCGCCGTGGCGCTCCTCGTGGATCGCGGCCAGCGCCAACGCCTGCAGGACCTCGCCGCTGTCGAACAGGCGGAATTCCGTCACCGGCGGCAGGAAGGCCATCTCCTCCAGCGCGTCCAGAACGCCCAGATGGCGCATCACATGGGTTGCGTTGGCGCTCTGCTGGATACCGGCGCCAATCTCGCCCAGTTCCGGGGCCTGCTCGTAGATCTCGACCTCGTGCCCGGCGAGCAGCAGGCAGCCGGCCGCCGTCAGCCCGGCGATCCCGGCGCCCGCGATCAGGATCCTGGCCACGGCAGAGCCTCTCCCGAATTGACCCTCGATGTCTGCATTGCGCCCCGTGAGTAGGGCGTCCGCCATTGCAGGGCAAGAGACGACGCTGCATCGCCCGGTTGCAGTTTATCGTTTGCCGGCGGGCCCGTTTCTGTCGGATGATCCCGCGCCGGGCCGGAATGGGCGCGGGCGAGGGTTCCCGGCCATCGTCCCCCGGCGCCTGCCCTCCCCGATACCGACGAGGAAATTGCTGCCGAATGACCGCCGCCACATCCCTTGCGCCGATCCTGAAGGTCGCGTTCTGGATGGTCGGGACATTCGTTTCGCTGATGTCGATAGCGGTGGCGGGGCGCGAGCTTTCCGCCGAGATCACGATCTTCCAGCTGCTGTTCTGGCGCGGCGTGGTCGGGCTGGGCATTCTCTTGGTGCTGTTTCAGCTCACCGGTTGGCACCGGGTGCGCACCCGCAAATTCGCAACCCACGGCGCGCGGAGCGTTGTCCATCTCGGCGCTCAATACGCCTGGTTCTATGCCATCGCCTTCATCCCGTTTGCCGAGGTGTTTGCGCTGGAATTTACGACACCGATCTGGACGCTGATCCTTGCCGCGCTGATCCTGGGAGAGAAGATCACCCTGGTGCGCGTCACGGCCGTCCTGCTCGGTTTCGCCGGAGTGCTGATTATCCTGCGGCCCGGCATTTCACCGGTCGGCATGCCGCAGATCGCGGCTTTGCTGTCGGCGCTGGGTTTCGCCTTCTCGACCTATGTGCTGACCCGCCGGCTGATGCGGACCGATGCGCCGCTGACGATGCTGTTCTGGATGGTGGCGATCCAGACGCCGCTCGCCCTGCTGGCAGGCCTGGACGCCTGGATCTGGCCGTCGGGCTGGAACTGGGGCTGGATCGGGATTGTCGGCGTCTGCAGCCTGACCGCGCATTACTGCATGGCCCGCGCGCTCAGCCTCGTCGACGCTAATGTCGTCGTGCCGATGGATTTCGTACGGCTGCCGCTTGCGATGATCGTGGGCTGGCTGGCCTATGCGGAACTCATCGATCTCTGGGTCGTCGTCGGCGCCGTCGTCATCTTCGCCGGCAACTATCTGAATGTCCGGGCCGAGACCCGGAAAACCCGATAGAACCGTTAGCTATCGCATTTCCAGCAAATTGAGATTGGCTCACAAATTTCTGGAAGATCGGTTCGGCTCGAGGCTATTCCGGAGATTGACCGAGCCTATCGAGCGGAAAAGGAGAAAATAGCATGTCGGAAAACAGGACCAAGCAGCTTGTAAATGACGCTCTGAAAGAGCTTTGGAAACCATACGGCGAGAACGTCACGGACGAGGTGCTTGAGGTTATCGAGAACTGTCCGCATCTGCTCGACGAATATCGCGACATCGCCAAAGGCTTCGAGGGCGGGATCGAGAGCCTCAATCAGAATATCGGAGAGTTTGTTAAGAAGGTCACGGGCCGCAGGGTGCTTTCGCAGAGGAACCCTTGCAAACGGAACAGGTTAGCCAAGACATATTCGAAGCTTGTTGAGTAGCTTTCATGAGGGAACGCTCTCGTGTGCCGATCGCCCAGTGCCGCACACCCGAGATCCGGAAGACTCAATAGCTCTTCGGCAGGCCGAGCGCCTTTTCGGCGATGTGGCTGAGGATCAGCTCGCGCGAGACCGGCGCGATCCGGCAGATCATGACTTCGCGCAGCAACCGCTCGACATGGAATTCCTTGGCATAGCCCATGCCGCCATGGGCCAGGATCGCGCGCTCGCAGGCCCGGAAGCCGGCCTCGGCGCCGAGATATTTGGCGGCGTTGCATTGCGGGCCGCAGGGCTTGCCGGCGTCGTACAGGCCGGCGGCGTGTTGGACCGTCAGCCAGGCGGCCTCAAGCTCTGCCCAGCTTTCGGCCAGCGGATGCTGGACGCCCTGGTTCTGCCCGATCGGCCGGCCGAAGACGACGCGTTCCCGGGCGTAATCGGCGGCGCGGCGCAAGGCCTGCTGGCCGATGCCGATGGCTTCCGCGGCGACCAGGCAGCGTTCAGGATTGAGGCCGTGGAGCAGGCATTCGAAACCCTGCCCCTCTTCGCCGATCCGGTCCTCGGCCGGCACCTGAAGCCCCTCGATGAACAGCATGTTCGAATCGACGGCCTTGCGGCCCATCTTGTCGATCTCCCGCACCTCGATCTTCTCGCGGTCGAGCGCGGTGAAGAACAGGGTCAGGCCGTCGGTCGGCCGCTTGCAGTCCTCGCGCGGCGTCGTGCGGGTGAGCAGCAGGATATGGTCGGCGACCTGGGCCGTCGACGTCCAGATCTTCTCGCCGGAGATCGTATAGCCGGCGTTGCTCTGCGGCCCGGTGCGCACCGCGCGGGTTTTGATGTTGGTGGTATCGAGCCCGACATTCGGCTCCGTGATGCCGAAGCAGGCGCGAATCCGGCCCGCGATCAGATCGGGCAGCCAGCGCTGCTTCTGTTCTTCGGTGCCGAACACGACGATCGGGTGCGGGCCGAAGATGTTCATGTGGATCGACGAGCAGGCCGCCATCGCGCCCGGCGACTGCGCGACCCGGCGCATCATCACCGCCGCCTCGGCGATGCCGAGATTCGCGCCGCCCTGGGCCTCCGGCATGGCGATGCCGAGCCAGCCGCCTTCGGCCATCGCGGCGTGGAATTCGAACGGGAACCCGCCCTCGCGGTCGCGCTCGAGCCAGAAAGCGTCGTCGAAGCGGTCGCAGATCGCGCCGACCGCCTCTTCGATCCGGCGCTGGTCCTCGGTCAGGGAATGGTCCATGGCGCGGCGAGGGTAGGGAAATTCGGCCCTGTTTCCAAGCGCCGGTGGGAGCGATAGGGTCGCGCGCCGTTTCCCGCTTGCCGACTGCCGCCCCGCATCGCGATGCCCGACCTCGACGCTGCCCGCGCCATCCTGAAAGAGACCTTCGGCTTCGCCGGTTTCCGGCCGGGCCAGGCGGAGATCGTCGGCGCGTTGATGGAAGGCGAGAATGTGCTCGCCGTGATGCCGACCGGCTCGGGCAAATCGCTGTGCTACCAGCTACCCGCGCTGGCGGGCGAAAGCCTGACCGTCGTCGTCTCGCCCCTGATCGCCCTGATGCGCGACCAGGTCGCGGCGTTGCGCCTCAACGGCGTGGCCGCCGGCGCGCTCAATTCGGCGACCCCGCGGGCCGAGGCCGCGGAAACCCACCGGCAGAAGCGCGAGGGCCGCCTGCGCCTGCTCTATATCTCGCCCGAACGCCTGATGCGGGAGGAGGTGCTCGACGGCCTCGCCTGCCTTGCGCCGGCGCGCTTCGCCATCGACGAGGCCCACTGCATCTCGCAATGGGGCCACGATTTCCGGCCCGACTATCGCCGCCTGGCCGAACTGCCGGACCGCTTTCCCCGGGCCCGGCTCAGCGCCTTCACGGCGACGGCGGACGCCGTCACGCGAAAGGATATCGTCGAGCGGCTGTTCGGCGGCCGGGCCAAGGTATTCGTCGCCGGCTTCGACCGGCCGAACCTGCAGATCGGCATCGCGCCGCGCAATTCGGCAGGCCGGCAGATCGACAGCCTGCTGGACCGTTACAACGGCGCATCCGGCATCGTCTACACCCTGTCCCGCAGGGCCGCGGAGCGGACGGCGCACCGGCTGGCAGCGGCAGGGCGCACCGCGCTGCCCTACCACGCCGGCATGGAGCAGGGCGACCGCGACCGGCACCAGGACCGATTCCTGACCGAAGACGGCGTCGTCATGGTCGCGACCATCGCCTTCGGCATGGGCATCGACAAGCCGGATGTCCGCTTCGTCGCCCACGCCAACATCCCGTCGACCGTCGAGGCCTTCTACCAGGAGATCGGCCGCGCCGGGCGGGACGGGCTGCCGGCGGAAACCCTGATGCTCTACGGCATGGACGATATCCGGCTGCGGCGCCTGATGATCGACGACTCGGAGCGGCCGGAGGAGGCCAAGCGGGTCGAGCATCAGCGGCTGAACGCATTGCTCACCCTGTGCGAGACCGCCGGCTGCCGGCGCCAGGCCCTGCTCGGCTATTTCGGCGAAGCCTGCGACCCATGCGGCAACTGCGACCGCTGCCTCGCGCCGGTCGAGACGATCGACGGCACGGTAATCGCGCAGAAGGCGTTGTCGGCGGCGCTGCGCACCGGCGAGCGCTTCGGCGCCGAACATCTGGTCGACGTGCTGCGTGGCGAGGAGACGGAGAAGGTCCGCCAGTTCCGGCACGACCGGCTGCCGACCTTCGGCGTCGGCGCGGATATCGGCAAGCCGCTCTGGCGCTCCTACCTGCGCCAGCTGGTGGCGGCGGACGTGCTGAGGATCGACATCGGCGGCTATGGCGGCCTGCAACTGGGCGGCATGGCGCGCGCGGTGCTGAAAGGCGCCGAGAGCGTGGCGCTGCACGGGGAAGCGGCGCGGAAATCGAAGAGCCGGAAACGCGCCCCGCCCCCGCTGCCGGCGGATGTCGACGAGGCGCTGTTCGCCCGGCTCAAGGACCTGCGGCTGGAGATCGCCCGGGCGGACGGCGTGCCGTCCTATGTCGTGTTCCACGACCGCAGCCTTCAGGACATGGCCGCCCGCAAGCCGCAGACGCTGGAGGCCCTGACCGCCTGCCACGGCGTCGGGACCACGAAACTGGAGCGCTACGGCGAACGGTTCCTGGCCGTGATCGTTGCAGCCGGCGACGCCTGACGGGCGGCGCGAGCGTCCTTCGATACGCGGCTTCGCCGCTCTTCAGGATGAGCGCCTGTTATTCGGCGCACAACCCCGACCCATCAGAATCGAACGACATCGATGGGTTCGCGCGCCATGCGACGCCGGACCCCAGCGGCAGACAAAAGCGACCGCCCCCAATGGGAGCCGGAACGGGAGCCGGAGGCGGGATCTTGCGCGGTTGTCAGACGATGGAAAGATTCTCGGCGGAAGATTTGCCGTCGCGTCCGGGTTGCAACTCGAACGAAACTTTCTGTCCTTCGCTAAGCGACGTCAATCCGGCGCGCTCCACGGCCGAAATATGGACGAACGCGTCCTTCGAGCCGTCTTCCGGCTCAATGAAGCCAAAACCCTTGGCCGCGTTGAACCACTTAACAGTACCGATAGCCATAGTCATTTCCTCTGAAAGAAGTCTTGGGTTCGCGCGTCACACCATGTGACAGCGCGGTCGGTCAACGCTCACATTGTCAGGGGATCACTAAGCTAATCGACGTAGCGGTTATTTAGTTCGCACAGATCGAATGCAAAACGTATGCGTGGGTATGTAGACGATTTTCCGGAGAATTCAATTGTCCGCGCGGTCCGGCGTCGCCGGCGGTCAGACTGTCGAGGGCGGCGGCTCCTCAGGATCAGGGAGGATCGCGAGGGCTTCGGCGCCATTCCAGCGTCTCCATCCCGAGTCGGCGCGCAGCGCCGTATCGAAGGATCGCCTCCTCAACCTGTCGCGCGGCCCCGGTTTCGTGCCGGCGTCGTTTGTTTTCCGGCGTCCGCACCTGCTACCATTGCCCGGCCTGCGCAGCGATGGAACGACGCCCATGAATGAATTGCCCAATCCAGCAGCCAGCAACGACCCCGCTAACCGCGAGAGGGCGACAACGCTGGCCAAAATCCGCGATCTTGTCGGCGACAAGGGCTGGATCGAGTCGGCCGACGGCATGGCGCCGCATCTGAAGGAGGAGCGCGGTAACTATGTCGGCGCGGCTTCGGCCGTCGTGAAGCCGGGATCGGTCGAGGAAGTGGCGGCGGTCCTGCGCCTGTGCCATGAGGCCGGCCTGCCGGTGGTGCCCCAGGGCGGCAACACCAGCCTGGTCGGGGCCTCGATCCCCTATGAGCGCTTTTCCGGGATCGTCCTGTCGACGGCCCGGCTCAACCGCATCCGCGACCTCGATCCGGTCAACAACACGATGACCGTGGACGCCGGCTGCATTCTCCAGACCGTCCAGCAGGCAGCGAATGACGCCGACCGGCTGTTCCCGCTCTCCCTCGGCGCCCAGGGCACCTGCCAGATCGGCGGCAACATCTCGACCAACGCCGGCGGCGTGGGCGTGTTGCGCTACGGCAACATGCGCGAACTGGTCCTCGGCCTGGAGGTCGTGCTGCCCGACGGGCGGATCTGGGACGGGCTGCGCGGCCTGCGCAAGGATAATACCGGCTACGACCTGAAGCAGTGGTTCATCGGCGCCGAAGGCACGCTGGGCATAGTCACCGGCGCGGTCCTCAAGCTGTTCCCCAAGCCGCGCGAGACCGTGACGGCGCTCGCCGCCGTGCCCGGCCCGGACGCTTCGCTGCGCATCCTCTCGACCCTGCAGCGGGAGACCGGCGGCGGCGTCTCGGGCTACGAGATCATGACCCGGGTTTCGCTCGGCATGGCGCTCGACCATATCGCCGGCAACCGCGACCCGTTCGGCACGGTCCACCCCTGCTACCAGCTCATCGAACTGACCGGCCAGCGCGCCGACGGTTCCCTGCGCGCCGGGCTGGAGGATGTGCTGGAGCGCGCCATGGCGGCCGGCGACGTGCGCGACGCCGTGATCGCCGAAAGCGAGGCCCAGGGCCGGGCCCTGTGGCGGCTGCGCGAATCGATCAGCGAGGCGCAGAGGTTCGAGGGCGCGTCGGTCAAGCACGACGTCGCCGTGCCGGTCAGCCGGGTCGCCGATTTCATCCGCGTTGCGACGGCGGCCTGCGAAGCCGCGGTGCCGGGCATCCGGGTCGTCGCCTTCGGCCATGTCGGCGACGGCAACATCCACTTCAACATGAACCAGCCGACCGAGGGCTGGACCCATGACGGCTTCATGGCCGAGCGGCCGCGCTTCAACCGGATCGTCCACGACATCGTCGCGGACATGCAGGGCTCGATCAGCGCCGAACACGGCATCGGCCGGATCAAGAAGGCCGAACTGGCGCACTACCGCGCGCCGCTGGAGTTGGACCTGATGCGGGCGCTGAAGGCGCAGCTCGATCCGAAGGGTATCATGAACCCGGGCAAGATTTTCTGACCCGGAAATTTCGACGACATGTTCCCGAAAGCCCGGCGACTTTGTAGGGGAGGGTTTGAAACCCTCCCCTACGCCTGGTGCCGCCCCTCGATACGGCGCGCCAGCGCGCCTACTCGGGATGAGGGGAGTTTGGTTGGGTAATTACCAACCTTCAATATCCCCTCATCCCGAGTAGCCCCGGATTCAGTCCGGGGCGTATCGAGGGACGCGCCATCGCGCGCCTTGCGGCGGGTGCGCGGCCTGCCTATCTAACGCCGCCGCGTTCGGGCATTCTTTCCGGCGGTCCGGTGGGGCGTAGCCAAGCGGCAAGGCAACGGGTTTTGATCCCGTGATCCCAGGTTCGAATCCTGGCGCCCCAGCCAAAGGAAAACAGCCAGCCCTTTCGATCAATCCACGACGAACGTGCCCTCGACCTCGATCGCGACATCGAAGGGCATGACGGCGACGCCGACTGCCGTGCGCGCGTGCCGGCCGGTCTCGCCGAAAATCTCGATGAACAGCTCCGAGGCGCCGTTCACGACCTGCGGGATCTCGGTGAAATCCGGCGTCGCGTTGACGAAGCCGTTGAGCTTCAGAATCCGCCTGATCCGGTTCAGGTCGCCGTCCAGCGCCAGCTTCGCCTGAGCCAGCATGCACAGCGCCGAAAGCCGCGCCGCCGCCTGGCCCTGGGCGAGATCGAATTCCCGGCCGACCTTGCCGATATATTGCGGCACCCCGTTCAGCTTGGGCACGGCGCCGGAGATGAACAGCATGTCCCCGTGCAGCGCCCAGCCCTCGATCTTCGCCGCAATCGGCGGATGCGCCTGCGGGATTTCGATGCCGAGCTCTTCGAGCCGCCGGTCGATGGGGCCTGTCACGATTCGTCCTCCTCCGCCGGGCCCGCCGGATGCGGATTCCGGTCGCGAATATATTTGTAGATTTCCATATGGTCGCTCGCCGGCATCGCATCGCAGAAGTTCTGCCACAGGGCTTCGGTCGTGCCGGTGAACACTTCCGGCGAGTTTGCCTCGCGCAGGCTCTCTGCGAACAGCTGCATGTCCTTCGCCATCAGCGCGGTGTCGAAGCCGGAATCGAAGGTGCCGGTCAGCACCCGGCGGACGAATTTGTCCCGGCCGGCATTGCTGCCGCCGCTCGACACGTTCACCGCGTCGAGCATGGTCTTGAGGTCGAGACCCTGGGTCAGGCCGAACAGCAGCGCCTCGGCGGTTGCCGCCGTAATCGTGGCCGAGAGGAAATTGTTGAGCAGCTTCAGCGCCTGGCCCTGGCCGGGCTCCGGGCCGACATGGAAGATGTTGCCGGCGAAGGATTCGAGCGCCGGCCGGTGCGCTTCGAGCAGATCGGCCGGCCCGGCCCACATGAGCGCGATGGTCGCGTTCCGGGCGCCGATCCGGCCGCCGGAGACCGGGCAATCGGCGAACGCCATGCCCTGCCCACGCAGCAGCGCATCGAGGTCCCGGGCCGCGTCGATCCCAACGGTCGAAAGGTCGACCGCTGCGGCGGCGCGGCGCGCCGGCGTCCGGGCGACCGCTTCGGCAACGGCCTTCACGATGGGTCCGTCGGGCAGGCTGAGGAAAACCAGGTCGGCCTGCCGCGCGACGGCGGCGGCGTCCGGCGCACAGGCGGCGCCTTCGGGCGCGCGATCCGCCGTGCCGGCCGCATCGAACGCGACCAGCGGCGGCTGCCCGTCGGCCGCCAGAAATGCCGAGAGGTTCGCCGCCATCGGCCCGCCCATGTTGCCGAGGCCGATGAAACCGTAGGTGACGCTGCCGCTCATGCCCCATCCGTAGCGCAGCGGCAAAAAACTGCAAGCGGCGCGACGCTGTCGGCGGGTGCCTACGGAGCGTGGAGCCAGGCGGCTGGGTCGCCGGATTCGGGACGGAAATAGATCACCATGCGCTCGGGAACCGTCGCCTCTTCGCGCCAGGGCGCGATGCCGTGCAGGGCGAGGCGGTGCACAATATAGGCCTCGCCCCTTCCGGCCGTGACGGCCACGCGCCAGCACTCCGCGAAAATGCGCCGCCGAAGCGCATGGTAGACCCCGGTGACGTCGAGGTCGCGCCATATTGCAGGCGGTGCGTCGCCGAAAGCCCCGGCAAACGTCTCTTGCACGATGCGGTGCGAGCCCTCCCAGAGCACGAGCGGCGAGGCCGCCGCATCCGCCGGGCCGGCAGGCAAGCCGAGGATGAAGCGGTGATGTTCGCGCAGGAACCGGCGGCGGTCCGGGCCGACCGGCAGGAGCCCGTCTACATGGGCGGCATCCCGATCGCGGCGGTAGGCGAAGGCGGCGTCGCTTTCTCCGCCGCCCTGCTGCGGATAGCCGGGCCAGCAGACCGAGACCTGGGCCCGGTCCCAGGCGAACGGCCCGCTGGCGAGCGCTTCGGCAAACCGGACCGCTTCGCCTGCCAGCGGCGGGCCGCCGGCCACCGCGCCGTCCTCGTCGTTCGCCAGCGCATTGACCCCGGCAAACCACGTGCCGCCGCAGCGATGCCATTGGGAATTGGCGGGATCGGAGACGCTGCGGCGGGCGGCCGGCTCCGCAGCATCGAGCCAGTCGAGCACCCTCGGATCGACGGGGAAACGGGTCCAGCCGCGCTCGAGGAAATCTGCCATCGCGGACCGCTCCAAAGTGCGCTCCGTTTCAACCCTCTACCGTTATATCGACCGGAGCAAACCGCAGGATTGCGGAGCGGAGATATCTTTCACGCTCGGTGCCAAATACGAAGCGACGCGGCTGAAAGATCTCTCCGCTACGCCCCGGAACAAGACCGGGGCTCCAGTCGAAATGACGGGGTGAGGTGCCGGAAACAGCATTACCCCTACAACTCCGTCCGCACCGCCCACAATTCCGGGAACAGGCGGATGGTCGTCGCTTTGGTGAGGTAGCCGACGCCGCTGGTGCCGCCGGTGCCGATCTTGTGGCCGATCACCCGCTCGACGGCGTTGCGGTGGCGGAAGCGCCAGGTCTGGAACAGGTCGTCGATATCGATCAGGTCTTCGGCCAGTTCGTAGAGGCCCCAATGCTTTTCGCTGTCGTAATAGATGTCGCGCCAGGCGGCCATCACGGAGGCGTCGTCTTCGCGCTTCAGCGACCAGTCCCGGTCCAGCGCCCCGGCGTCGATGGCGTAGCCGCGCCGCGCCAGCAGCATGATGACCTCGTCGTAGAGGCTCGGCCGTTCGAGCAGTTCGGTCAGGCGCTTCGCGATCTCCGGCTTGTGTTCGAAGGTCCGGATCATCGCCCGGTTCTTGTTGCCGAAGATGAACTCGATCGAGCGGTTCTGGAACGACTGGAAGCCGGAGGACTGGCCGAGCCCGTCGCGGAAGGCGAGATAGTCGGCCGGCGTCATGGTGGTCAGGATGTGCCAGGCCTGGATCAGGTTCTCCTGGATGCGCTTGACCCGGGCGAAAATCTTGAAAGCGGGCCTGAGATCGTCGTTGCGGATGTGCGGAAAGACCGCCTCAAGCTCGTGCAGCATGAGCTTCATCCACAATTCCTTGACCTGGTGCAGGATGAAGAACAGCGCCTCGTCGTGCTCGCCGGTGATGACCGGCTGGGCGCTGAGCAGTTTGTCCAGCTCGAGCATGTCGTGATAGTTGCGCTGGCCTTTGAGGTCGGCGTGGTAGGACTCGCCGGCGAAATCCTCGCCGAGCGCCGTCGTGCCGCGGGTCTGGGCCTCGGTCCGATGGGGGCCGGGCCGCGCGGTTTCCATATCGCCTTCTGCCATGGTTCCTCCTACGGCCTCGGGCCTCCCGGGGCGCGCCAAGATTCCCGGTTTCTCGCCGCCAACATATCCGATACAAACGCCGCCGGGTATGAAATCGCGCCGTCGGGACCGCCGGATCCCGCAGACTTCAGGGAGAAGAGTTCATGTCAAACCAGATCAAGTATCTGCTCGACGAAAACGACATTCCGAAAGACTGGTACAACATCATGGCGGATTTCAAGAATCCGCCCTCGCCGCCGCTCCATCCGGGCACGCTGCAACCGTGCGGGCCGGACGATCTGGCGCCCCTGTTCCCGATGGAACTGATCATGCAGGAGGTCTCGACCGAGCGGTATATCGAGATCCCGAACGCGCTGCGCGACGTCTACCGCCAGTGGCGGCCGAGCCCGCTGCACCGCGCCCGCCGGCTGGAGCAGGCGCTCGATACGCCTGCCCGCATCTACTACAAATACGAGGGCGTGAGCCCGGCCGGCAGCCACAAGCCGAACACGGCGCTCGCCCAGGCTTTTTTCAACAAGAAGGAAGGCGTCGCGCGGCTGGCCACCGAGACCGGCGCCGGCCAGTGGGGCTCGTCGCTGGCCCTCGCCGGGGCCTTCTTCGGCCTCGAGGTCGAGGTCTTCATGGTCAGGATCAGCTTCGACCAGAAGCCCTACCGCAAGGCCTTTATGGAAAGCTTCGGCGCCACCTGCCATGCCAGCCCGTCGAACCTGACCGAATCCGGCAAAGCGATCCTGAAGGACAGCCCGGACAGCACCGGCTCGCTCGGCATTGCGATCTCCGAGGCGGTCGAGCGGGCGGTCCAGCGCGACGACACCAAATACGCGCTGGGCAGCGTGCTGAACCATGTCCTCATGCATCAGACGGTGATCGGCCAGGAAGCCATCAAGCAGATGGAAATGGCCGACGACTATCCGGATATCGTCGTCGGCTGCACTGGCGGCGGCTCCAACTTCGCCGGCGTTGCCTTCCCTTTCCTCGGCGAGAAACTGCGCGGCGGCAGGGATGTCGAGATTATCGCCGTCGAGCCGGCGAACTGCCCCTCGCTGACCAAGGGCCAGTATGCCTACGATTTCGGCGATACGGGCAAGATGACCCCGCTGGTCAAGATGCATACGCTGGGCTCGGGTTTCGTGCCGCCGTCCAACCATGCCGGCGGGCTGCGCTATCACGGCATGTCGCCATTGGTGAGCCAGGTGGTTCACGAAGGCTATGTCCGGCCGACGGCGTATCACCAGACCGAATGCTTCGCCGCCGGCGTCGCCTTCGGCAAGGCCGAAGGCATTCTGCCGGCGCCGGAGGCCAACCACGCGGTCAAGGGCGCGATCGACGAGGCGCTCAAATGCAAGCGCGACGGCCGGTCGAAAGCGATCCTGTTCAACCTGTGCGGCCACGGCAATTTCGATATGGCGGCCTACCAGAACTACGCCTCCGGCCAGCTGACCGACGACGACTACAACGATCAGGAACTCGCCATGGCCCTCGCCGCCCTGCCGAAGGTGGCGTAGCCGGCGTCGGATTCGCGCCCTTCGATACGCCGCCTGCGGCGGCTACTCAGGGTGAGGGAGAATGAAGAAAATCCCTCATCCCGAGTAGGCCCCGCAGGGGCTGTATCGAGGGGGCGGAATACTCTGTCAGCCGAACCGCAAATCGGGCTTGTCTGGACCAGCGGCGAATGAAATCGGCCGGAACGGACGCATGAAACTCCATTATTTCCAGGGCTCCTGTGCGCTGGCACCCCATATCGCGCTGGAATGGGCCGGCGCCGATTACGAACTGTCGGAAATGAAGCGCAGCGAGACCCGCACGCCGGAATTCCTCGAGAAGAACCCGGCCGGCAAGGTCCCGGTGCTGGAACTGGACGACGGCCGCTGCGTCACGCAGGTGAACGCGGTCCTGCAATTCATTGCGGAAACCTGGCCCGAGGCCGGGTTGGGGCCCGGATCGAACGAAGACGGCAGCGAGGAAAACCGCCGCGCGATGCAGCGCTGGCTGTCCCATTTCAACGGCGACGTGCACACCAGCTTCACCCCCTACTTCATGACTCACCGCTTCGCGGACAGCGACGGCGCCAGGGCGGAGGTGAAGGCTCATGCGGCCGGGGAAGTGGCCTTCCAGCTGAAAATTATCGACCGGCATATGGCGGGACGGGACTGGATGCTGGGCGCCGGCCGGTCGATCCTCGATCCCTACCTGTTCGTCTTCACGCTATGGGCCGGCTTCATGCCGGACCGGCTGAACGAATTCCCGAACCTGAAAGCGTTCAGCAAGCGTATGAAGGACGATCCGGGTGTCGGGAACGCCCTCAAGATGCAAGGCATGGCCTGAGCCGGCAGGCGCTGCCGGCCCGATCCGGGCTAATCCGGGCTAATCCGGGCTAGTCCGGGCTAGTCCGGGCCGGAAACCGAACCGCCGTAGGCGGTCTGGACGTCGCCGGCGTCCCGATAATACTGCCGGGATGCGTCGCGCAGGGGCTGGAAATCCCAGCTCGTAACTTTTCCTTCGGCCAGCGCCTCGACCAGAAGGCGCCGCGCCGACTGGCTCGCCAGCACCTGCCGCTCCAACTCTTCGAGGTCCCAGGTGCCGGCGACAATCGCTTCCAGTTCGGCGCGCACGCCGGCGAGATCGGGCCGCTGGGCGAGATTTTCCAGCTCGTCCGGGTCGGCGGCGAGATCGAAGAGCAGCGGCGGCTCGGTGCGGCTTGCGATCAGCTTGTGCGGCCCCTTGCGGACCATCGCCATCGGTTCGCGCGCACCCTCGGCGGTGTATTCCGCACAGACGAGATCCGGCCAGTCCGTCGCGGCTCCGGCGGCGAGCGGCACGAGCGAATGGCCGTCGACCGGGGCGGCGAGATCCGGCAGGGCGCCGTCTCCCGCCAATTCGAGCAACGTCGGGAAAAGATCGAGAAGGGAGACATTCTCCGCCACCCGGCGCGGTGCGAAGGCGAACGGCGCATGCAGGATCAGCGGCACCCGGACCGACCATTCGAAGAACGACATCTTGAAGAACAGGCCACGCTCGCCCAACGAATCGCCGTGGTCAGCGGTGAAGACGACCACGGTATCGTCCTCTGCGCCGATCGCCCTGAGTGTATCGAGCAACCGGCCGACTTTCGCATCGACATAACTCGTGACGGCATAGTAGGCGCGGCGCATGCGAAAAATGTCCGCCTCGCCGACCGCGTCGCGGTGCCGGCCGGTCAGGAACCAGTGCCGCCGGCTGTGCGGGTCGCGGTCTTCGAGCGGGATATCGCCGACCCGCGGCGGATCGATTTCGGCATCGCGGTATCTCTCCCACCAGTGGGGCGGCGGGAGATAGGGGTCGTGCGGTGAGAAGAACGAGACGGTGAGTGCAAAGGGCCGCTCGTCGCCGCTGTCCGCGTGCTCGTGCAGCCAGCGCACCGCCTCGAACCCGGCCTCGTCGTCGTAGGCAATGTTGACGCTGCGCCGGTGCGGCCCGGCATCGAGCACCGCGCGCATGCTGTGGTACCATTCGAGCCAGGTTTCGCCGTCGAGCCGCCAGTCCGGCACCCAGCCGAAATCCGCCGGATAGACGTCGGTCGTCACCCGCTCCTCATAGCCGTGAAGCTGGTCCGGGCCGACGAAGTGCATCTTGCCGGCGAGGCAGGTCCGGTAGCCGGCGGCGCGCAGATAGTGATGGAACGTCGGCACCGAGGCGGGAAACTCGACCGCATTGTCGAACGCGCCGATCCGGGAGGGCAGACGCCCGCTCAGCATCGAGAACCGCGCCGGCGCACAGAGCGGAAAATTGCAATAGGCGTTCTCGAAGACGATTCCGCCTTCGGCGAGCCGGTCGAGGTGGGGCGTTTGCACCGATGGATGCCCATAAGCCGGGAGCACCTGGGGCGCGAGTTGGTCGGCCATGATGAAGAGAAGGTTGGGGCGCTTCGCCATGGCGGGATTTCCTGCAGAAAGGAGCCGTTAAGCGCCGTCGTACAGACACACATGAGACAAAGGAACGGCACGCTCGCAGTTTCCGACGCCCATAACGCGCTTTTGATCGCTTTCGGCCCGGAATTTCTGGAAAAAAGCAGCGGAATCCGCCGTCCGAATGCTGCCAAAATCAGGGCTTTGGGCGAATCGACTCTCGTTGCCCGTTCCAATCCCAAGTTTGACAAGGAATGGAAGCCGGTTATGCTGTTTGGCGCGCTGGCAGTTGGAATTGCCGGTTCATCCGGCGCTTCCCACCGGTCGTTTCGTAAAGGCGCGAATTCACGGGCGTTTTCGTGTGGAATCGACCCCAATGAACAAGCCGCAAAACAGGCAGGCGGCAATAGCCGATTGTTTTCTTGCGGTAAGCCTTCCAACGCATCGCGAAATTTCTCCAGGGAGGAGATCATGCTGAAAAAACTGACGGCAGGCGCGCTTGTCGCCGTCGCCGCTCTCGCCTTTTCCGCGCCTCCGGCCGCCGCTGCCGGCTGCCCGGTCAAGGACACCATCAAATTTTCGGGCCTGGACTGGGCTTCCAACCACTTCCATGTCGCGGTGGCGAGCTACATGGTCGAAAAGGGCTGGGGCTGCAAGTCCGAGTCGATTCCGACAACCACGGCGCCGAGCCTGAACGCCCTGGCCAAGGGCGACCTGCACATCTCGATGGAAATCTGGTACGCCAACAACCGCGAGATCTGGGACAAGATGAAGGCCACCGGCAAGGTCATGGAGCCCGGCGGAGTCTCGATCACGGGCGCGGTTCAGGGCTTCTATGTGCCCCGCTATCTGATCGAGGGCGACAAGAAGCGCGGCATCAAGGCGGCGGCGCCGGGCCTGAAGAGCGTGGCCGACCTCGCCAAATACACCAAGCTGTTCGAGGATCCGGAAGAGCCGGCCAAGGGCCGCTTCTACAACTGCAAGATCGGCTGGAACTGCGAGCGGGTGAACACGAAGAAAATGCAGGCCTACGGCCTCGACAAGACGTTCACCAACTTCCGCCCGGGCACCGGCGAAGCGCTCGCCGCGGCCATCGCGTCGGCCTACAAGCGTGGCAAGGCGGTCGTCGCCTACTACTGGGGCCCGACCTGGGTGCTCGGCAAGTACGACATGGTGATGCTGAAAGAGCCGGAATATAACGAGGAAATCTGGAAGAAGCTCGACAAGGCCAAGTCCGGCAAGGGCATGAAGGCGACCGCCTATCCGACGATCAAGGTGATCATCGGCATGAACAAGAAGTTCGCCGCGGCGGCCGGCCCGATCACCCAGATGCTGTCCAAATACCATCTGGACGGCGATTCGGTGGCCAAGGCCCTCGTGTTCATGAAAGAAAACAGGGACAAGACGGGCGCCAAGGCGGCTGCCGACTTCCTCAAGAAGAATCAGACGATCTGGACCAAGTGGGTACCGGCCGACATAGCAGCCAAGATCAAGGCTTCGCTGTAGCCTCGGAACGTTCGACCGTTCGACTCTGTGATAGATTGCGCCTGCCGGGCAATGTTGGCCCGGCAGGCCTTTTCTTTGTGAGAATCTTGGCGTCGCGACGAACGTGACCGGGCTTACCGGGGGACGCAGCCATGAGTGCCGGCAGCATTTTCTCGCTTGTCTTGTGTGCCGCGATCGTTGGATGGATCGCCGCAGCCGCAGCCGCACGGCATGAGGCGCTCGCGCAAGGATACCGGCCCCACGCCATCGGCGCCGGGGCGTTTTTGGTCGTGCTGGTCGTGGGGCTGTCCGGCGTCTGGACCTATCTTACCGGCCTGAAATTCGATGCCTCCATCATCCCGATTGACGTCTGGGTCGACGAGGCGGTCGACTGGCTGCTGCTCAAGGTCGGCGACCCGCTCGACCAGCTGAACCGCTGGGTGGTGCACAAGATCGGGTTCTTCGAACGCTTCCTGCACCAGTCCATCGCCTGGCCGCTGCTGACCCTGTTGTTCACGGGCATCGCCTGGCACGCCAGCCGCAATCTCGTTGTGACCGTCGGCGTCGCGGTCGCCTTCCTGCTGATCTGGTCGATGGCCCTGTGGAAGCCGACCATGCAGACGCTGTCGCTGATGAGCGTCTCGATCCTGGTGACGGTGGTGGTCGGGCTGCCCCTCGGCATCCTGATGTCCCAGAGCGACCGGGCCCGCTCGATTATGCTGCCGATTCTGGACATGATGCAAACCATGCCGTCCTTCGTGTACCTGATCCCGGTGGTGATGCTGCTGGGCCTCGGCAACTTCGCCGGCGTAATCGCGACGATGATCTATGCGGCGCCGCCGCTGATCCGGCTGACCGACCTCGGCATCCGGCTGGTCGACAAGGAAGTGATGGAGGCGGCGACGTCGTTCGGCGCAAGCCGACGGCAGAAACTGTTCAATATCCAGATTCCGCTTGCGCTGCCCAACATCATGGCCGGGCTGAACCAGTCGATCATGATGGCGCTCGCCATGGTCGTGATCGCCTCGATGATCGGCGTCCGCGGCCTTGGCCAGGAAGTGCTGTTCGGCCTGCAGCGGCAGGAACCTGGCACCGGCTTCATCGCCGGCCTCTCCATCGTGCTGCTCGCCATCGTGCTGGACCGTATCACCCAGTCCTACGGCCGGCGCATGGAAACGCACCGGACGGTCGGCCACTAGCCCGGCTGACGCCGGGAGGCCGTCTCCGCACGGGACAACAACCGGATCGTTCCGCCCCATGGGTCAAATTCAGATCAGCAACGTCTTCAAGATTTTCGGCCCCAAGCCGCACAGCGTGATGGAAGCGGTGCGGCGCGGCGTGTCGAAGGACGACCTGCTGAACGACACCGGACACACGATCGGTGTGCAGGATGTGACGCTGACGGTCGAGCCGGGGCAGTGCACGGTCGTGATGGGCCTGTCCGGCTCCGGCAAATCGACCCTGATCCGGCACATCAACCGGCTGATCGAGCCGACAGACGGCGAAATCGTCGTCGAGGGTCAGAATATCCTGGAGTTGAAAGGCCGGGAGCTGGAGGATTTCCGGCGCCAGAAACTGAGCATGGTGTTCCAGCGCTTCGGCCTGTTTCCGCACAAGACCGTGATCAATAACGTCGCCTACGGACTGGATATCAAGGCCGCCGGCAAGGCTGAGAAGCGCGCCAACCGCGAGAAGGCGCGCCACTGGATCGGCCAGGTCGGCCTGACCGGATACGAGGACCAGTATCCCAGCCAGCTTTCCGGCGGCATGCAGCAGCGCGTCGGCCTCGCCCGGGCGCTGGCCACGGACGCCGATACCCTGCTGATGGACGAAGCCTTCAGCGCCCTCGATCCGCTGATCCGCCGGGAAATGCAGGATCAGCTGATCGAATTGCAAGACACCCTGCAGAAAACGATCATGTTCATCACCCACGATCTGGACGAGGCCCTGCGCCTCGGCGACAAGATCGCGATCATGAAGGACGGCGCGATCGAACAGATCGGCACGGGCGAGGAGATCCTCCAAAGGCCGCAAACCGAATATGTCCGGCGGTTCGTCGAGGATGTGAACCGCGGCCGCGTGCTGACGGCCGGCACGGTGAAGCTCGAATGCAACATCGTTAAACTGGACGCGTCGCCCGGCGATGCGCTCAGGCAGCTCGGCGAGGAAGGGCTGCGCGTCACCTATGTCGTCGACGCCGATGGCCGGCTGGCCGGCGCCGTCACCGCGGCTTCGCTCCGCCGGGGCCAGCGCGACAATATCGGAACCGTCGACAGCCTTGTGGAGGACGTGGCGACCGCGACCGAAGACATGGTTCTGGAAGAAGTCCTGCCGATGACGGTGGGCGAGGACATTCCGGTAGCGGTGCTCGACGACAACGGCGAATTGAAGGGCATCCTGCCGAAGGACACCATTATCCGGGCGCTCGCGGAAGAAGCGCAGTTAACCGGGGAAACCGGGCAGTAAGCGGGACACGGAAACGGGGCGGCATTTGCCCTGCGGCCGTTAACGCCGGCGCTACCGGCTCCGTTCCCCGTCGCCGTCCTTGCGCCATCTGCGTTTCTTGGCGCGCGGCCGGTAGGCCTCACGGTAGAAACTCCGGCGCTGGTCCGGAGTCAGGGTCTCGGCGATCTGCCGGACCAGCGCATGCACTGCCGCCTGCGCCTCGCCGCGGGCTTGCTGCAGACTGCGGAACCCGGCCTCGACCGCTTCGGGCGAGATGGCGCCGTCGCGAATCCGCCGCCTGAGATCCCGCCGGGCGGCGCGGATGGTTTCGATCCTTGCACGGATTTCCCCGTGTCTTTCTTTCAGCTGGGCCCGCGCGCGCGACCGCTGTGGCTCGTCGAGCCCGCCGACGGCGCGATACAGGCGGAACGCTGTGCGCGGACCGAGGGTGCGCCCGACCTCGGCCCGGTTCCAGTGAACGACGACGCTGGCCGCGATCACCCCGACGAGGAACAGGTTCAGCCCGCCGGAGACGATCAGCAGAATGATGAGCGTGCGGCGTGTCACTCGGCAAACCCCCCAAAGCGGCCGGCGTCGCCGTTTTCCTCAAGCGTGCCGAGGGACGCCAGCTCGGTCTCCAGCCCGGCCGCCGGGCTCTCGCCGACCCCGGCGACCGGCACCGGCGACCGGACCCCGACCACGACCCCCAGAAGCATGGCGCAGGCCAGGGCGCCCGCCGGTTTCAGGAAGGCCGGTTTGAGCAACAGGCCGACCCAGGCAGCCAGGCCGGGTTTCGGCCGCTGCGCCGCCTGCAGGACAGCGCCGGCAAGCGCGGCGGAGGGAGCGGGCGGGGCCGTGCCGTCGAGCGCGCGGTCCAGCGCCCCGGCGGCGCGCGCGGCTTGCACCGCCGCCGCGTCGCCAGAGTCCAGGAGCGCCCAGGCGGCCGCGCGGCGCGGGTCTCCGGCCGGCCAGCGTGCCGGATCGGCGCCGTAGGCGTCGAGCAATTCTTCGAGCGCCCGCAGGCCGGCCTCCCGGCCCTGCCCGGCCCCAACCCCGGTTTCGGTTCCAGTCCGGGTCATGGCGCAATCCTCATGACATGAACTCTTCGAGGAGGTCCGGTTTCAGCGCCGTCAGGCGCTCGCGCAGCGTGCGACGGCCCCGTGCCAGAAGCGATTCCACCGCTTCGACGCTGATGTCGAGGGCCGCAGCGGTTTCGCCGTTGTTCATCCCGTCGAAATGGGACATGGCGATGGCCGCACGCTGCCGGGCGGGCAGCGCTTCCAGCGCCTGCCGAACGATCGCCGAGACTTCCTGGGCCAGCAGACGGCGCTCCGGGCCGGCCTCCGGGTCTTCCAGCTCCAGGCCGGCGACATCCTCGCCCGGCCGCGTCCGGCGGTGCAGGTCGATGCACCGGTTGTAGGCGACCCGGCGCAGCCAGGTGCCGATCTGGGCCTTCGGCTTCCAGCGCGGCGCCTGCCGCCACAGTTTGAGCATGGCGTCCTGGGCGACATCCTCGGCGGTCGCCCGGTCGCCCGCCATGCGCCAGGCGAAGGCGACGAGGCCCGGCAGATGCCGGTCGACGACGGCGCGGGCCGCGGCCGGATCGCCCGCAACGACCCGGCCCATCAGCGCTGCATCGGCGGCGATGGCCGCGCGATCGGCCGCCATCGGTGCAGGAGTCCCGGACAATGTCATCCGGGACGGTATAGCCTGCACCGGGGCAGCGAGGGTTGCACAATATGCGGGTGCGGACACGCCGGGTCCCGTTCGGCCGCCGCGCCTAGCGGTGGTGGCCGCGGCGGTCGAACCGCCGGTACGCCATCCGCATCTCTTTTCGGGTGACAGCGCCGTCGCCGTCGCTGTCCAGGCGCAGGAAGATCATCCGGCCCAGCGCATCGAACTCGGCGCGGGTCACCTTGCCGTCGCCGTTCAGGTCCAGGCGCCGTTCCATGTCGGAGCCCTGCCCTTTGCGCCAGCGACGATGGCGCTTGCCGCGGGGACCGCCGTAATATGCGAGCATCCGTTCGCGGACCTTGTCAAAGGCGGCATCGAATTCCGCCTTGCCGATAGCGCCGTCCTTGTCGGTGTCGATTCCGCCGAACTGGGCCTTGCGTTTCGCAACGAATTCCTCGACGCCGATCTTGCCGTCGCCGTCGGCGTCCAGCGCCTTGAAACGGGCATCGCGGGCGCGCGCCGGCCAGGTGCGTTTCCAGGCGCGCAACTCCGAGACTTCGAGAGCGCCGTCCTTGTTGGCGTCGATGCCGGCGAACCGGGCATTGCGGGCGGCATCGAATTCGGCCCGGGTGACCTTGCCGTCCTTGTCGGCATCGGCCTGGCGGAACATGTGCAGCCCGCGATGGGCGTTGGCCGGCGCCGCGACGGCGCTCAAGGCGACTGCGGCAGCGGCAAGAAGAAGGGGAAGGGATCGCATGGTGCAGTTTTCTCCGGCTTTGGTACTGGTTTCGTGGACCGGGATGTCGACAGCCCTCGAACCCGAAACGCAGTGCGCCGGCGGTTCCGTCGCCGCCGGTCCCTTGTCCGGGAATCGCTTCAGCGCAGCCGCAGCGCGAATTGTACCGGCGGGCCGGGCGCACCGGCAATCTCCAGCGCCAGTTTCGCCTTCACGGCGTCGCCGAAGCTCCGGAAACCGCGCGCCACAACGATGAAGGCGCCGGGCCCGCCGATAACCCGCTCGAAATAGTAGCGGTCGAGATCCCTGGGCGGCGGATAGCCCCACGGGTTGGGCCTGTCGTTCACGATCGGCAGGCCGTTGATCGTCACCCCGGCTTTCAGCGCCCGGACCCGCGCCGGTTCCAGCAAACCGCCATTGTTGTTCTTGCCGTCGCCCGAGATGTCGAGAACCTTGCGGGTCCCGCGATGGGGGTTCGCCCGGAACAGGCCGAGGGCGAAATCGATGGCGGTGCTGATCGAGGTCCAGCGTTCGGTCGTGACGGGGTGCCCGGCGATCGCCGCGGCGAAGGCCCTGGCCGACGCCATGTCGCGCACGACCGTCCATCCGGCGACGACATTCTGATAATGCGCCCCGGCCCATTCCATGTAGGCGATGGCCACCCTGCGCCGCTCGCCGCCGGTGATGACACCGACGATCCGCGGATCGACCAGCGCCTTCAGGTAGCCCTGGCGCTGGAGTTGCGCCTCGACATGGTCGACGCTGCCGGAAATATCGACGGCGAGGACGAGTTCGAGATCGACGTCTTCTGCCAGCGCAGGCGCCGACAGGTCCGCTATGGACAGGCCCGCTATAGACAGGCCCGTCGCCGGCAGCAGGCCGGCGAGGACGGCCAGGCAGCGGGCGGCGCGCCGCATTCCTACCGGAACAGCACCTCGCCCTTCAGATTGGCGTACATCGCAGCGACATAGTCGCCGTAGCCGTTCCAGGGCTTGGTGGGAATGCGCTCGCCGGTCCCGATATCGCGCTCGCTCGCCTGGCTCCAGCGCGGATGCGCGACTTCGGGATTGACGTTGGCCCAGAAGCCGTATTCCCGGGCCTGCAGCTTCTCCCAGAAGCTGACCGGCCGCTTGTCCGTGAAGTGGAAGCGCACGATCGACTTGACGTGTTTGAAGCCGTATTTCCACGGCACGGCGAGGCGCAGCGGCGCGCCGTTCTGCTTCGGCACGGGCTTGCCGTAGAGGCCGGTCACCAAGAAGGACAGCTCGTTGGCCGCCTCGAACATCGTCAGCCCCTCGGTATAGGGCCAGGGATACCAGATCTGGCGCTGGCCCGGCGCGACCTTGGGATTCTTGAAAGTCTGCATGACGAGATATTTCGCGCTGCCCAGCGGCCTGGCGAAATCGATGAACGATTTCAACGGGAAGCCGGACCAGGGCACGACCATGGACCAGGCCTCGACGCAGCGGTGGGCATAGACCCGCTCCTCCAGCGGCATTTTCTTCAGCAGATCGTCGATATCGATCTTTATCGGCTTCTCGACCGCGCCGTCGATCGTGACGACCCACGGCCGGGTCTCCAGCCGCTGCGCCGTCCGGGAGATCTGCTTGTGCGAGCCGAACTCGTAGAAATTGTTGTAGGTCGTCGCGATCCCCTCCGGCGTCAGCCCCCGGTCGACCGTGTATTTCGGATTGCGCTTGACCGGATACAGGCCGGCGCTGGGATCGGACGCTGCGAACGCGTTGCCGGCGCCGAGCAGGGGCGCCGAGGCGGCCAGGATCGGCCCGGCGGCCAGTGCCTTCGCCAGGGTGCGGCGCTGCAGGAAGATGCTTTCGGGCGTGGCCCGGTTTTCGGGGATTTCCCATCCCCGGCGGCGATGAACGAACATGGGCTTCGGTTTCCTCGTCTTGTCGCGGCGTGCGCATGCCGCTGTTTCGGTGAAACTACACTTAGAACCCGCGCGTTTCACGACAATTCAACGCTCCGTCAGAGACGGTGAGCGCCGCGCCGGGTCGCCGGACTGCCGGGGCTTCACGGCGCCGGGCCCCCTCCCGTATAACCGGGGCACCTTCCCGTTCTGGAGACCGCGCCATGAAATTCTACGATTGCTCCACCGCGCCCTCGCCGCGCCGCGCCCGCATTGCCCTCGCCGAGAAGGGCCTGCTGGACGAGATCGAGGTCATCGAGGTCAATCTGCGCGAAGGCGAACAGCGCAAGCCCGAATTCGCCGCCATCAATCCCCATCTCACCGTGCCGGTGCTGGAGCTGGACGACGGCCGGCGCATCACCTCCTCGACCGGCATTTTCCACTATCTCGAAGCGGCCGTCCCCGAACCGCCGCTGATGGGTCGGACGCCGGCCGAGAAGGGCCTGGTCGGCGATCTCGAATGGCGCATCGAGATGGACGGCTTCATGGCGATCGGCGAATGCCTGCGCAACACCGCCAGGGGCATGGCCGGGCGCGCCCTGACCGGCAAACACGATTACGAACAGATCCCCGAACTGGGCGCACGGGGGCGCCAACGCCTCGAGTGGTTCTTCGACGGCTTCGACGATCTTGTCGGCGACAAGCGTTTTCTCGCCGGCGACGACTATACGATCGCCGATATCACCGCCCTGGTTATGGTGGACTTCGCCAAGTGGATCAAGATGGCGCTGCCGGAAGACGCCGCCAACGCCCGGCGCTGGTACGACGAAGTGTCGGCCCGGCCCAGCGCCGGACGATAGCGGCACCCGGCGTCAAGCCCCGGCAGACCTGATTTTCGCGGCAGCGTTCGGCGTCAATCGTCGCTGAAGAAGCTGCCGGATTTCGGCGGCGCTTTCTGCGCCGGGGCAACGCGCGGGGCCGTCGAAGCGCGGTCCTTCTTTGCGGTCCGGCGCACAACCGGACGCGGCGTCGCCGGACGCACCGGGCCGTCGAAGAAAGCCCCCGGGCGGACGGCGTCGCCGGCGTCCTTGTCCGTCTGGCCTGCCGGCGCGACTTTCCGGGCGGCCCGTTTACCTTCGGCCCGTTTACCTTCGGCCTGTTTGCGTTCGGGCTGTTTACTTTCGGCGGCGGCAGCCGCTGGTTTCTTCGATCCGTTGCCGGCCACTTCGCGGGCCGTGCCGGCCGCCTTCTTTTTCTTCTTGCTCTTCCTGGCCGGCTTTGCGGCGCGGCGGACCGCTTTTCCTGACGCGGCGGCCGGCTTTGCCTCTTCTGCGCGGCCGGAGCCGAGGTCGATCGGCGCCGGGCGGACGATCCAGGCATCCGGATCCGCCGGTTCCGCCGCCGCCGGCGATTTCTGCGCTACGGCTGTATCGGGCGCGCCGGTCGGCGTCAGGTCAGCAGGCGCCGGGCGTGCGATCCAGGCATCCGGATCTTCCGCCGCAACTGTCCGCTGCCGCGGTTCCGCCGTGCGACGCGGTCCGAGGTCGATCGGCGCGGGCCGGGCGATCCAGGCATCCGGATCCGCCGCCGCCGGCCGGCCCCCGGCGCGGTCCGGGATCGACGGGTTCGGCCCGAGGTCGATGGGTGCGGGCCGGGCGATCCAGGCATCGGGATCGTCGGCGGCCCGGCGCGCCGCGGCCGCTGCGCTGGCCCGCACAGGCGTCAGATCGATGGGCGCCGGCTGCGCGATCCAGCTGTCCGGGTCGTGCGACGCCGCTGCCGACTGCGCGCTGCCGGGCCGGACCGGCGTGAGGTCAATGGCCTGCGGCCGGGCGAGAGAGGCCTCGAAGGCTTCGGTCTCGGCGCGCGACGCGCCGGTATGCGTTGCCTCCCGTTCGGGTTGGGCGGCCCGGCGAACGATATCCGGTTGCACCATTTCCACGGCCTCCAGAGACATGGGTTTGTAAGTCGCCCGCTCATAGGCCCAGGTGGGCGGATAGGGCTTGGTGGCGTCGAAGCCGACCTTGGGGCCGAGATAGTCCGGGAAGGACGGGTTCAGCCCGTGGCCGAAGGATTCGTCGATGGTCACGATGCCTTTGGTCGGGTCGAGCCGCGTCGCCATCGCCCATTCGACGTCCTGGGCGCTGCGCAGGTCGACATCGTCGTCTACCACCGTGACCATCTTGAGCGGCGGGAAGGCGGAAAAAGCGGCGAGGATCGCCTGTTTCGACCAGCCCTGGCGCTTCTGGGCGAGCTGGACGACGCAGTGATAGAAGCCGCCGCCGCCGTGGCTCATATAGACGTCGGTCACGCCGGGGACCTGCTTCTGCAGCAGTTGCAATATGTTGGCCTCGCCGAGCAAGCCGACGGAGTTCCATACCTCAACGCCCGAAAGAATGGTCTGGAACACCGGCTGGGCGCGGCGGTGGATCTTGCGCACATGAACGACCGGGCGCGGCGCGACGGTAGCGTAATAGCCGGTGACTTCGGCGAACGGCCCTTCGTCCGCGACCTCGCCGGGCACGATCTCGCACTCCAGCGCCCACATGGCGTGGGCAACCATGTCGTCATGGCCGTTCGACGCCTTGACCAGCTCCAGCGGCGCGCCGTGGAAGGCGCTGGCAATGCCGAGCTCGTCCGAATCGGCCGGTGCGGCTTCGGCCGGCGCCGCGGCGGCGAAATGCAGGCCGGGGCCGACGCCGCAGTTGAGCGTGAAGGTCAGCGTCTCGCCCTTTGCCTCCGCCTTTTCCAGATAGAGCTCCAGATGCCGGCCGGCATCGATGTTGACGTGCATCCGGTCCTTGGCGACGACCTGGAAACGCTGGATCGAGGCGTTGCGCACGCCGGTTTCCGGATCCTTCGCGATCACCACGGCGGCATCGAAATAGGGGCCGCCATCTTTCTCGGCATGGATCGGGATCGGCATGCGCGCCATATCGACATCCGGCTCCGTCACCTCGAGCACCGGGCCGGACGGCACGACAACCGGATCGACCGGCGACTGCTGCCACTGCCGGATGCAGTCGGAAACATATTGCGGCAGCGTCCGCTCCTCGCGCCGCAGCAGGTCGGCCAGCAATTCGCGCGACCAGTACAGGCCGGTCAGCACCGGCCATTCGTGGCCGGCGACCTTCTCGAACAGCACGGCGCGCGGCTGGCTTTCCAGTTCTGCCGCGATGCCGGCCAGATCGTGCGTGAGATCGACGCTTCCGGTGACGCGGGCGAGCCGCCCGCTACGCTCCAGATCCTCGACGATCAGCGCGAGATCGTGAATGTGGGTTGCCGCCATCGCCCCGCCGTTCCCGATGCCGCCGCTGCTTCTCTTGCGCAGTTCCCGGCGGCCTGTCCTTCCGGCGCCTTGCGGCGCGCCCCTCGATCAGCGGTTTCTCTTCCGACGAATTGCCGCACCGGTCAAGAACGCAAAGGGCGCAGGCGGCCGGCCCGGCGGGCCGTTCAGCCCTTGCGGGATGCCCCCTTGCGGGCGGTCTGGGCCGGCTTGCCGACCCCGCCGTCCGCCGCCGCTTCGCCCCAGCGTTTGACCATGCCGAGATCGAAGCCGAACAGGTCGAGTGCGCGGCCGACCGTCTGGTTGACGATATCCTCGACAGTCTCGGGCCGCTGGTAGAAGGCCGGTACCGGCGGCGCGACGATCGCGCCCATCTCGGAGAGGCGGGTCATGGTGCGCAGATGCCCGGTGTGGAGCGGCGTTTCGCGCACCAGCAGGACGAGCCTGCGGCGTTCCTTGAGCACGACGTCGGCGGCACGGGTCATCAGGCTGCCGGTCGTCCCGGCGGCGATCTCCGACATGGTGCGCACCGAACAGGGCGCGATGATCATGCCTTCGGTGCGGAACGAGCCGGACGAGATCGCCGCGCCGATATCGTGGACCGGATGGACGACATCGGCGAGCGCCCGGATATCCGCCACCTTGGCCGTCATCTCGTAGGCCAGGGTGACCTCCGCGGATTTCGTCATCACCAGATGGGTTTCGACATCGGTTGCGCGCAGCGCCTCCAGCACGCGCACGCCATAGACGATGCCCGACGCGCCGCTGAGCCCGACGATCAGCCGCTTGCCCGAGCCTTTGCCCATATCGCTCATGGCCGCGACCATAGCGACGGCCCGCCCCGGCGGCAACGCAGTCGCTTGAGCGCGACGCAGCATTTTGCTCAACTGCACCGAGCCACCCCAATGCAAACGACGAATAGACTCAATCCATACGACAAAGTGAATCAGTCTCTATCAAGCGACCACAACATGAACAAAATACCTTATTTCCAAAGACACGAAGCAGAACTGGCTTCGGCATATACGTGTCTTCTTTCGATTCAGCGGTTCAAACGATACCTTGATCATCCGCAACCACAGAAGCATATCGGATGTCGTACAGACCGAATGGCTGCAGGTGGCTTTTCCAAAGCAACCCCGATATAGTACGATGAAGGTCTAGCAGAGTTCACTCGTGTTTGGAGGCTAGGATGTCAATCGAGTCATTTAGCGACGAAAGAAAAACTTACAACGCAGTTCAAACAATTATTGATTCCATGCTGGAGTTTGACAAAGATACTCGGGCACGGATGCTCAGGACCGTGGCAACTTTTTTTGGCATAGAACCAACTATTGAAACTGAGCGTAAGGAAGATTTCTCAAACACGCGAGAAACTGGAATTCCTACGTTCTCTAATAGGGAAGAGTTGTCACCTAAAGACTTCTTGGTTCAAAAGAAACCTAGAACGGATGTTGAACGTGTCGCATGTCTGGCATTTTATCTTACGCACTATCGAAATTCTGCATATTTCAAGACTATGGATATCAGCAAGTTAAACACAGAATCGGCACAGATAAAATTCTCTAACGCATCAAATGCGGTAAACAATGCGGTTCGAGCCGGATTTCTTGTACCAGCTACGAAAGGCGCACGGCAACTGTCGGCCCCGGGAGAAAAATTCGTCGATAATTTGCCGGATTATGCAAAAGCCAAGAAAATTATGAACGAGCTAACGCCAAGACGTAAGAAAAGGCAAAATAACAAAAATGCGGCCAAAAATTTTAAGGATAATGGAGTTTTCGGGGATGAGTAATCCTGTAAGAATCACAATTTATAACCATAAAGGGGGCGTCGGAAAAACAACGTTAACTGTAAATATAGCGACGGCGCTCGCTGCGCTAAATAAATCTGTTTTGCTTGTAGATACAGATCCGCAGTGCAATTTGACATCGTATCTATTGGCCGACGAAATTGTCGACGATCTATTGGATCACTCCGAAGACTCTAGTGGCGGAACAATATGGACTGCGGTCAAGCCGATTTTTGATCGAATCGGCGTAGGAAAGCACATTGAACTTGTTGATATTGGCGATTTAGCACTAGTTCCAGGTGACATTAAGCTTTCCGAATTCGAAGAATTTTTGGGAGAAGCGTGGACCGATAGTTATAGGCGGCGCTTGGGTGGTTTGCAGGCAGTTTCGGCAATAAGTCAACTTGTCACTAACTTAAGTCTAGAGCGAAATTTCGATTTTGTCTTTTTTGACACCGGTCCGAATATAGGCCCGCTAAACAGGGTACTCTTGCTAGATTCAAATTTTTTTATAGTACCGGTAGCATGTGATCTCTTTTCAGTTCGTGCATTAGGTACTTTAGGTACGACGCTTAGCAGGTGGATTCTTGATTCTCAAACAATAAGTTCAATAGCGCCGGATGGTGCACCGATATTGCAGGGGTTACCAACGTTCTTGGGCTATATCCCGCAAGGATTTAAGGTCTATGGTCAGTCTATGGCGCAACAGCCCGCAAAATACTTTAGGCAAATCAAGAGGCGTATGTATGCCGATATATCGTCGGTACTAAGGCGGGTAGATAGGACATTGGCTCCGCCTTCAACAGTTGATCCGCAAATTGGCGCTGTAAAAGACTTTGCGTCGCTCATTCAGGCTGCTCAACGCGAAGGCGTAGCGATTTGGGAATGCTCGACATACAGTCGACCTGATGAGCAGGAAGTGGCAAAGGAAGCATTTGATGACATTGCAAGATATATCGTCGAAAATACCGGAGCGGAGAACACTGTAGGAGGGGCCGATGCCGAGACAAATTCAAATTAGCAAAAATGATCAAGCTAGAATTGATCGCGCAGTCAGTCATTTTGTGCAGAGTCGGCATTATTTTGTAAATTTTTCTCAATCTCTTGTAAGTCACCTTAACGGCCATCCGGGCTTGTCGGAGCTTATCCACTTCATCAAATGGAGAGTAAAGGACGAAAAATCTTTACGAGAAAAACTCGAAAAGAAGACATTAGAAGAAAAGATGAAGCCAAAAAATGAACGAAGTCAATTCATTGATCATCTAAATTTATTCGATAAGATAGTGGACTTAGCTGGTGTTCGTATTTTGCATCTTCATACGGAACAGATGCGAAGCATACACAACTTTATTTTAGAGGTAATTGACGAACAACGATATCAACTTGTTGGTGATCCGGTTGCCCATTGTTGGGATGCGGAATATGAGAATTTATTTGAAGAATTTGGTATTACAACAGAATCAAGATCGTCTATGTATACGACAGTTCACTACGACATAGTTGCAAATCAGAGAACTAAAATTACATGTGAGCTTCAGGTGAGATCCTTGATGGACGAGGTGTGGAGCGAGGTGTCGCACCGGGTTAACTATCCGAAACAATCGGATAGCGAAACTTGCCGAGATCAGCTGAAAGTGTTGGCCCGATTGACCACTGGAGGAACTCGGCTGGTAGATTCAATATTCAAAGCTCATCGTTTGGCTATCGGAGATGGATAAACGGTACAAATTTTGCTCAACCGGTTTCGGTAGTCTTGCCAGATTGTATTGGTTTAATCATAAAATTGGGAAGAATAGGCACTGTTTTAATCAGTTCGGATAGTGTTACCGCGCCTGCCGCCCCGGCCGGCGCCTCATGCCGCGCTTCACGCGGGCCCCGCTCGCCGCTATATCTTGCGGGATCGCCCGCTTCCCAATTCCCGGAACCCGCCCCATGACCGACGCCTATATCTTCGACGCCGTCCGTACGCCGCGGGGCCGCGGCAAGGCCGACGGCGCCCTGCACGAGATCACGCCGGTCGATCTGGCCGGCCAGACCCTGGCGGCCCTGCGCGACCGCAGCGATCTGGACTCGTCGAAAATCGACGACATCGTGCTGGGCTGCGTCATGCCGGTCGGCGAACAGGGCGCCGACATCGCCCGGCTCGCCGCCCTGAAGGCGGGCTACGACGAGAAGGCGACCGGCATCCAGATCAACCGCTTCTGCTCTTCCGGCCTCGACGCCTGCAACCTGGCGGCGGCCCAGGTCATGTCCGGCCAGGCCGATCTCACCGTCGGCGGCGGCGTCGAGAGCATGAGCCGGGTGCCGATGGGCTCGGACGGCGGCGCCTACGCCATGGACCCGGCGGTCGCTATGCCGATCTATTTCGTGCCCCAGGGCATCGGCGCCGACCTGATCGCGACCCGCGAAGGCTTTTCGCGCGACGATGTCGACGGCTATGCGGTCGAATCGCAGAAGCGCGCCGCGGCGGCCTGGGAAAACGGCCGGTTCGAGAAAACGGTCGTGCCGGTCAGGGACGTCAACGACAGGGTCGTCCTGGCAAAGGACGAACATATGCGCCCGGAAGCCGACATGCAGTCGCTCGGCGCGCTCAACGCCTCCTTCGAGGGCATCGGCGCGCAGTTCGGCTTCGATAACGTCGCCATCCAGCGCTATCCGGATGTCGAGCGCATCGTCCACGTCCACACGCCGGGCAACTCCTCGGGCATCGTCGACGGCGCCGCCGCCATGCTGATCGGCACGAAGGAGATGGGCGAGGAACTCGGCCTCAAGCCGCGCGCCCGCATCCGCGCTTTCGCCTCCAACGGCTCGGAACCGACCATCATGCTGACCGGCCCGGTCGACGTGACCCGCAAGGCGCTGAAGCGCGCCGGCATGGAGACCGGCGACATCGACCTGTACGAGCTCAACGAGGCCTTTGCGTCGGTCGTGCTCTACTACATGAAGAAACTCGGCATCGAGCATGACCGGATCAACGTGAACGGCGGCGCTATCGCCATGGGCCATCCGCTGGGCGCGACCGGCGCGATGATCCTGGGCACGCTGCTCGATGAGATGGAGCGCCGCGATGCCGAGACCGGCCTCGCCACGCTCTGCGTCGGCGCCGGCATGGGCGCGGCGACGATTATCGAGCGGGTGCATTAGGCCACAGCATCCACCCCGGCCCGGCGCCGCCGGCAGAACCCAACGAGGACCCCATCCATGAGCCTTGCCGACGTCACCTCAGCGATGCAGGAGAGCATCGGCGACGCTTCCGGCCTCGACGCCACGGTGAAATTCGATTTCGGCGACGACGGCTGCCTCTATCTCGACGGGACGAGCGAGCCCTATGGGGTCTCCAATGACGACGCCGACGCCGACTGCACGGTCTCGATGTCGCTCGACGATTTCAAGGAAATGGCGACCGGCGAGCTCGACCCGACCACCGCCTTCATGATGGGCAAGCTCAAGGTCACCGGCGACATGGGCGTCGCCATGAAGCTGGCGGCGGTGCTGGGGTGAAGGCCGCCGGCCCGGCCAGCACTCCCTATCGGCTATAACGTCGCCCCTACCCCGCCGGCGTCATCCAGGGGCGGTCCCGGGCGTGGCGGGCCTCGAAGCTGTCGATGCTGGCGGCCTTCTGGAGGCTGAGGCCAATATCGTCCAGGCCGTTGAGCAGGCAGTGCTTGCGGAAGGGCTCGACCTCGAAGGCGATCGCTTCGCCGTTCGGCCGGGTGATGGTCTGGGCCTCCAGATCGACCGTCATGGTGGCGTTGGCGCCCATCTGCGCGTCCGCCATCAGGGCGTCGACATCCTCCTGCGGCAGGGTGACCGGCAAGATGCCGTTCTTGAAGCAGTTGTTGAAGAAGATGTCGGCGAAGCTGATCGAGATCACGCAGCGGATGCCGGCGTCGAGCAGGGCCCAGGGCGCATGTTCGCGCGACGAACCGCAGCCGAAATTGTCGCCGGCGACCAGGATTTTCGCCTCTTTGTAGGCCGGCTTGTCGAGCACGAAATTGCCGGTGACGACACCGTTCCTGTCGGTCCGCATCTCGTGGAACAGGCCGGCCGACAGGCCGGTTCGCTTGATCGTTTTCAGATACTGCTTCGGAATGATCGCATCGGTATCGACGTTGACCATCGGCAGCGGCGCGGCAACACCGGTGAGGGTGGTGAATTTGTCCATCCGTCCTTCTCCGTTTGAGCCGGCCTAAAGCGCGCGCACGTCGGCGAGACGGCCGCTGACCGCCGCCGCCGCCGCCATCGCCGGACTGACCAGATGGGTGCGTGCGCCGCGGCCCTGCCGTCCCTCGAAGTTGCGGTTCGAGGTCGAGGCGCAGCGCGCGCCCATCGGCACCTTGTCGGCATTCATCGCCAGGCACATCGAACAGCCCGGCTCGCGCCATTCGAAGCCGGCCTCGGAGAGGACGCGGTCCAGCCCTTCCTGTTCCGCCTGTTCCTTGACCAGGCCGGAGCCGGGCACGACCAGCGCCCGCACGCCCTCTGCCACCGCCCGGCCCTTCGCGACCTCGGCGACTGCGCGCATGTCCTCGATCCGGCCGTTGGTGCAGGAGCCGATGAAGACGTAGTCGACGGTCAGGTCTGTCATCCGTTCCCCGCCCTCGAGGCCCATATAGTCGTACATGCGCGTCCAGGCGGCGCGCTGGGCGTCGTTTTCCGCCTGGTCGAGGGTCGGCACGTTGCCGGTAATCGGCGAAACCTCCTGAGGGCTGGTGCCCCAGGTGACGATCGGCGGAATATCCGACACGTCGAGCGAGACTTCGGTCTCGTATCGGGCGCCCTCGTCCGACGGCAGGGTCTTCCAGTAGGCGAGTGCGGCCTCCCATTGCGCGCCCTTCGGCGTCTTGGGCCGGCCCTTGAGATAGTCGAAGGTCGTCACGTCCGGCGCCACCAGGCCGGCGCGGGCACCCGCCTCGATGGTCATGTTGCAGACCGTCATCCGCCCTTCCATCGAGAGGTCGCGGATTGCCTGGCCGGCATATTCGATGACATGGCCGGTGCCGCCGGCGGTGCCGATCTTCCCGATGATGGCGAGGATCAGGTCTTTCGCCGTCACGCCGAGCGGCAGGGCGCCGTCCACCGTTATACGCATGTTCTTGAGCGGGCGCTGGATCAGCGTCTGAGTCGCCAGCACATGTTCGACCTCCGACGTGCCGATGCCGAAAGCCAGCGCCCCGAAGGCGCCGTGGGTCGCGGTGTGGCTGTCGCCGCACACGATGGTCGCGCCGGGCAGGGTCAGGCCCTGTTCCGGGCCGATGATATGCACGATGCCCTGGCGGATATCGTCCATATCGAAGAATTCGATGCCGTACTCCTCGGCGTTGGAGCGCAGCAGGTCGATCTGGATCTGCGCTTCCTTGTCGTCGACATTCATGCCCCGGCCCGGCGAGGTCGGCACGTTGTGATCGGCGACCGTGAGCGTCAGGTCCGGGCGGCGCACCGTCCGGCCGTTCTCACGCAGGCCCTCGAAGGCCTGGGCGCTGGTGATCTCGTGCACCAGATGGCGGTCGATATAGATCAGGCAGGTGCCGTCGTCCTGCTCATGCACCAGATGGCTGTGCCAGATTTTATCAAAGAGTGTCCTGGGTTGGGTCATCGCTTGCCGTCCGTCCTCGTTCCCCGTTCGGCCGTTCCCCCATCGGCGCCGCGCCCGGTTTGCCGGGCAGCGCGCCTTGGGGACGGCTCAGTCTTCCTTCGCCGCCTTTTCGGGCGCGGCATCTTCTGCGGGCTCCGCCGATGTCTCCGCGGGTGTCCCCGTCGGCGCTTCCTCCGGCGCTTCCACCGGCGGCTCCGCTGGCGATTCTGCAGGGGCCTCTGCCACCGCCGCCCCAACGGCGGCTTCCGGCTCCGTTGCGGGATCGGCAGCTTTGGCGGGCGCAGCGCTGTTGCCTTTTTCCGCCTCCATTTTCCCGATGCCGCGGCCGGTCGTGCGCTCGACGATGCGGGCACGCTTGCCGGTCCGGCCGCGCAGATAATAGAGCTTCGCCCGGCGGACCTTGCCGCGGCGGATAATCTCGATCGATTCGACCCGCGGGCTGTAGAGCGGGAAGATGCGCTCGACGCCCTCGCCGTAGGACAGCTTGCGCACGGTGAAGGACGAGTTCAGGCCGGCGTTGCGGCGCGCGATGCACACGCCCTCGAAAGCCTGGACGCGCTCCCGGTTGCCCTCGACGACCCGGACGTTGACCCGGACCGTGTCGCCGGCGCTGAAATCCGGGATATCCTTGTCCCCGGCAATCTCGGCAAGATGCTCCTGCTCGATTTCCTGGATGATGTTCATGGGCCTACAAGCCTTTCCCCGGTTGCTGCCCGGCATATCGGGCCCACAGGTCGGGCCGGCGCAACCGGGTGATTTCCTCTGCCTGCGCCAGCCGCCAATCGGCGACCCGCGCGTGATGTCCCGACAGCAGCACCTCCGGCACGCTCATGCCGTTCCAGGTCTGCGGCCGTGTAAAATGGGGATGCTCCAGCAGTCCCCGTTCGAAACTTTCCTCCGCCAGCGATTGCGCATCGCCGACCACGCCGGGCAGCAGCCGCACGCAGGCGTCGATCAGCACCGCCGCCGCCGGCTCGCCGCCGGACAGGACATAGTCGCCGATGCTCACTTCCTCCAGGCCGTGGGCGTCGATCGCCCGCTGGTCGACCCCTTCGTACCGACCGCACAGGATCACCGCGCCGGGCCCCGCGGCCAGTTCTCGCGCGCGCTGCTGGGTCAGCGGGGCGCCGCGCGGCGAGAGGAAAATACGCGGCCGACTGTCCGCCGGCCCGGTATCCAGCGAACGCAGCGCCGCATCGACGATGTCGGCCCGCATCACCATGCCCGGCCCGCCGCCGAACGGCGTGTCGTCCACCGTGGCGTGCCTGTCGTGCGCAAAGGCGCGGATGTCCACGGGCTCCAGGGACCACAACCCCTCGTCGAGCGCCCTGCCCGCCAGCGAATGGCCCAGGCAGCCGGGAAACATCTCCGGAAACAGGGTCAGCACCGCGGCCGACCAGGGTGTGGCGCCGCTGTTCATCGGTCGTCCTGCGCGCCTAGCGGCGCTTCGGCCGCGGCCAGTTGCGCAGCCTCGACGGTCACTTCACCCGCTGCCAGGTCGATAGCCGGCACGGCGGTTCGCGTAAAAGGCAACAGGACCAGATGGCCGTCGGGACGGCGAATCTCGATCAGGTCGCCGGCGCCGAAGTCGTGCAATGCATGCACGGCGCCGGCATCGCGGCCCTCCGAATCGACCGCGCGAAGGCCGACCAGGTCGGCGTGGTAGTATTCGTCTTCCTCCGGCGCCGGTAGGCGCGCGCGCGGGACGTAAAACTTGAAACCCCTGAGCGCTTCGGCCGCGTTGCGGTCCTCGATTCCGCTCAGGCGCGCAATCACGGTTCCGCCGGATTCCCCGACCAGCGTCAGGTCGAAAGCGCGCGCGCCCTCGGCGTCGGTCACCGGCCCGTAGGCGGCGACATCCCCCGGTACGTCCGTAAACGGCTTGATCCTGACGTTGCCGCGCACCCCGTGCGCCCCGGCAACCGCCCCGATACAGACCATCTTGCGCTCCGACATGACCGGCCGGACCGGCGGCAATCCCGCCGGGTCAGCCTTCGGCCTCAGTTTGGGTTTCGGCCTCAGTTTGAATCTCGGCCTCAGCCTCGACCTCAAGCTCGGCCTCGGCCTTGGCCGCGGCCTTGGCTTCGACCTTGGCCTTGGCCCTGGCCGCCGCGGCCGCCTTCTGTTTGTCTGCGCGCTCGCGGCGGCGCTCCAGCGTCTTCTCGCCCGGCAGGTGTTTTTTCGTCTGAACCGGCGCCTCGCGCCGGGCGGCGAAACCGGCCGTACCGAGGAATCGCGATACGCGGTCCGACGGCAGCGCACCGACGCCCAGCCAGTGCCGGACCCGCTCCTCCTTCAGGACGACCCGGTCCGGATGGTCTTTCGGCAGCATCGGGTTGTAGGAGCCGATGCGTTCGATGAAGCGGCCATCGCGGGGCATCCGCGAATCGGCCACGACAATCCGGTAGAAGGGGCGCTTTTTTGCCCCGCCCCGGGCCAGTCTGATGCGTAATGACATGTGCGGGTTCTCTCGGGTTCCGTTCAGGGGTTACGTCCAGGGGGTTCCGTTCAGGGTTTCTTCGGGTTTGACTATTTCAAGCGCCGCTTGCCGAAGCCGGGCGGCAGATTGGCAAGGCCGCCCGGCAGGCCGGTGCCGCCGCCCAGGGGACCGCCGCCCAGGGGACCGCCACCCAGTCCGGGCAGCTGCATATCGCCGGGCAGGGCGCCGTCGGGAAGCTGGGAGAGATCGGGCAGCTGCCCCTTCTTCCCCATCTTCTTCATGCGCTTCATGACCTTGTTCATTTCCTGCCACTGTTTCAGCAGCTTGTTGACATCCTGGACGCTCACGCCGGAGCCGGCGGCGATGCGCTTCTTGCGCGAGGCGTGAATGATCTGCGGCGCGCGGCGCTCCTTGACGGTCATCGACAGGATGATGGCCTCCTGACGGCCGATCGCCTTTTCGTCGACATTGGCGGCGGCCATCTGCTTCTTCGCCCGGGCGACGCCGGGCAGCAGGTTCATCAGCGAGCCGAGCCCGCCCATATTCCGGAGTTGGCGAAGCTGGCCGAGCATGTCCTCGAGATCCAGGCTGCCCTTCCGGATTTTTTTCGCGAGTTTCTCGGCTTCTTCCTGCTCGATGGTCTCGGCCGCCTTCTCGACCAGGCTGACGACATCGCCCATACCGAGAATCCGGCTCGCGATCCGGTCGGGGTGGAACGGCTCCAGCCCGTCCAGCTTCTCGCCGGTGCCCATCAGCTTGATCGGCTTGCCGGTGACCGCGCGCATGGAAAGCGCCGCGCCGCCGCGGGCATCGCCGTCGATCCGGGTCAGCACGATGCCGGTGATGCCGACCTGCTCGTCGAACTCCCGGGCGATGGTCACGGCGTCCTGGCCGGTCATCGCATCGGCAACCAGCAACGTCTCCACCGGGTTTGTCGCCTTGCCGACTTCGGCGACCTCGTCCATCAGCTCCCGGTCGATGTGCAGGCGGCCGGCAGTGTCGAGAATGACGACGTCCCAGGCTTCCAGCCTGCCGGTCTGGAGGGCGCGCCGGGCGATTGCGGCCGGCGGTTCGCCCATGACGGCAGGCAGGGTCGCGACTCCGGCCTGCTCTCCCAGGACCCGGAGCTGCTCCTGCGCGGCCGGCCGCCTTGTATCGAGCGAGGCCATCAGGACCCGCTTGCGCTCTTTGTCGGTGAGGTATTTGCCGATCTTGGCCGTCGTCGTCGTCTTGCCCGAGCCCTGGAGCCCGACCATCAGCAGGACGGCCGGCGGCCGGGCCTGCAGGTCGATCTCCTCGACCTCGCGGCCCAGCGTTTCGACCAGCACGTCGTTGACGATCTTGACGACCTGCTGGCCGGGCGTGACGCTTTTCAGGACTTCGGCGCCGACCGCGCGTTCCCTGACCCGGTCGATGAAGTCGCGAACCACCGGCAGCGCGACATCGGCTTCCAGCAGCGCCACGCGGACCTCGCGCAGCGCGGCCGTGACGTCCGATTCGCTGAGCGCGCCGCGGCGGGTCAGCGTGTCGAAAACGTCGCCCAGTCTGCTCGTCAGGCTGTCGAACATGCGCGCCCGGTGTCCGCTGTCTTTCCGCCGTCCCGCCCAATGCAAAAAGCGCCCGTGTGCGAACCTTCGCAGACGGGCGGGCCCCCTCGGGAGCGCCACGGGCATTCCGGCGCTGAATTCCGGACGCGATGTAGGCGGGCGCCGGCGGCCGGTCAAGCCGGCAAACGCCGCAGTATGCCGCCGGACTGCCGCTGGACTGCCGCCGGACTGCCGCCGGACTGCCGCTGGACTGCCGCTGGACTGCCGCTGGACTGCCGCTGGACTGCCGCTGGCGCGCCAAACACTCTGCCGCGTGGACAGAGGCGGCGGAATCACCATATCTCCCCGGCCATGAGCCCCATCGACCAGAACCTGCCCGCCTTCCGGCCCGCCGGGTTTCCGTTCGTCAAGATGCACGGCGCGGGCAACGATTTCGTGATGCTCGACCTGCGGGACGGGACGGCGGCGCCATGCGCCCGGACGGCAGCTCAGATCGCCGACCGCCGCCGGGGCATCGGCTGCGATCAACTGGTCCTGATCGTGGCGCCGCCGACCGGCCTGGCGGATTTCGGCCTGCTGTTCCTGAACAGCGACGGTTCGGAATCCGGCGCCTGCGGCAACGGCACCCGCTGCGCCGCCGCACTGCTCATGGACGAAACCGGCAGCACCGAAATTTCCTTCGAGAGTGCCGCCGGTGTGCTCGACTGCCAGCGCAACGGCGACGGCAGCGTGGCGGTGGATATGGGCCGGCCGGCGCTGGACTGGCACGAAATTCCGCTCTCGGAGGACCGGGACACGCTGCATCTCGGCATTGCGGACGGTCCGCTCAGCGATCCGGTCGGCGTCGGCATGGGCAATCCGCACGCCGTCTTTTTCGTCGACGATGCCGAAGCGGTGCCGATCGCCGTAATCGGCCCCCGGCTGGAGCATCACCGCCTGTTCCCGGAACGGGCCAATATCGGCGTCGCCCAGGTCAAGGGCCGCGACCGAATCCGGCTGCGCGTGTGGGAGCGCGGCGCGGGCCTGACCCAGGCCTGCGGCTCCGGCGCCTGCGCCGCCGTCGTCGCCGCGGTCCGAAGGGGCCTGACCGGCCGCAAGGTCACGGTCGAGGTCGATGGCGGCGAATTGCGGATCGAATGGGCCGGGGACGACCACGTCCTGATGTCCGGCCCGGCCGCCACCAGCTTCCGCGGCGTCCTGGCATGAGCGGGCAGACCGAACCGCAGATTCTTACTTTCGGCTGCCGGCTCAACGCGGCGGAGTCCGGCGTGATCGCGGCGCATGCAGCCGGGCTGGGGGATGCGGTGATCGTGAATACCTGCGCCGTGACCGCCGAAGCCGAGCGGCAGGCGCGCCAGGCGGTGCGCCGGGCGCGGCGGCAGCGGCCGGACGCCCGGATCGTCGTGACCGGCTGCGCCGCGCAGATCGACCCGGCCGCCTGGGCGGCGATGCCGGAGGTCGACCGCGTGGTCGGCAATATCGAGAAGATGGACCCGGCGGCTTTCCTGCCGGCGAACGATGCGCCGGTGCAGGTCAACGACATCATGGCGGTGCGCGAGACGGCGAGCCACCTGGCCGGCGGCTTCGACGGCCGCGCCCGGGCCTATGTCCAGGTCCAGAACGGCTGCGACCACCGATGCACCTTCTGCATCATCCCCTACGGCCGGGGCAACAGCCGCTCGGCCGCGCTCGGCCCGATCGTCGAGCAGGTCCGCGCGCTCGTCGAAACCGGCTATCGCGAGATTGTGCTGACCGGCGTCGATATCACCGCCTGGGGGGCCGACCTGCCGGGATCGCCGAGCCTCGGCCAGATGGTGCAGCGGCTGCTCGCCGCCGTGCCGGAGTTGGAGCGGCTGCGCCTGACTTCGCTCGATTGCGCCGAGATCGACGACACGCTGCTCCGCCTGATCGCGGAGGAACCGCGGCTGATGCCGCATCTGCATCTCAGCCTGCAGGCCGGCGACGACCTGGTCCTCAAGCGCATGAAGCGGCGGCACAGCCGGCAACAGGCGATCGACTTCTGCCGGCGGGTGCGCGAACTCCGCCCCGATATCGCGCTTGGCGCCGACCTGATCGCCGGCTTCCCCACCGAGACGGACGACATGTTCCGGCGCACGCTGGACCTGGTCGGGGACTGCGGCCTCGTCTTCCTGCACGTCTTCCCCTATTCCGAGCGGCCCGGCACGCCGGCGGCGAAGATGCCGGCGGTGCCGAAGCCGGTGCGCAAGGACCGCGCCGCCCGGCTGCGGGCTGCGGGCGCGGCGGCATTGCAACGCTGGCTCGCCGGACAGGGCGGGCGCGAGATTTCCGTGCTGATCGAGGGCGAAGGCCGGGGCCGGAGCGAGCATTACGCTGCCGTCCGCTTCGACGACGCAGCGATTGGCGCCTACTGCCCGGCCGGCAGCGTCACCCCGATGCGGGTTGCCGGGGCGGAGGAAGGCGCGTTGCTCGCCGTGCCGGCGGCGGCGGGACGGCCGGCCTGATGGCCCTGTTCCGCCGCCGGAAAGACCCGCCGGAAACCACAAGCGGCGACAGCGAACCGGCGCCGAAGCGCGGCTGGCTGACCCGCCTGCGCGACGGTCTGGGCAAGTCCTCGTCGCGGCTGGCGGACGGCATCGGCGGGCTGCTCGGCGGCGGCCGGCGGCGGCTCGACGACGAGACGCTGGAGGCACTGGAGGACATATTGATTACCGCCGATCTTGGCCCGGCCACGGCGGCCCGGCTGGTGGCGGACCTGGGCGCGCGCCGGTTCGACCAGGACCTGTCGGAGGAAGAAATCCGCGTCGAATTCGCAACCGATATCGGCGCCATTCTGGAGCCCGTCGCCCGGCCGCTCGCAGTCGATCCGGCGCACCGGCCCCATGTCGTTCTGGTCGTCGGCGTCAACGGCAGCGGCAAGACGACGACCATCGGCAAGCTCGCGAAGAACCATCGCGACGCCGGCCTGAGCGTCACGATGGCGGCGGGCGATACCTTCCGGGCCGCGGCGATCGACCAGCTGAAAATCTGGGCCGAGCGCACCGGCAGCGCCATCGTGGCGCGCGACCCCGGCGCCGACGCCGCGGGCCTCGCCTTCGACGCGCTGAAACAGGCGCGGGACGAGGGTCGCGACCTGCTGCTGATCGACACCGCCGGGCGCCTGCAGAACAAGAAGGAACTGATGGAGGAACTGGCCAAGATCGTGCGCGTGCTGCGCAAGATCGACGCCGGCGCGCCCCACGATGTGCTGCTTGTGCTCGACGCCACGGTCGGCCAGAACGCCCACAGCCAGGTCGAGGCCTTCCGCGACATGGCGGAAGTGACCGGCCTGATCGTCACCAAGCTGGACGGTACGGCGCGCGGCGGCGTGGTCGTCTCGCTGGCCGAGAAATTCAGCCTGCCGGTCCATGCCGTGGGCGTCGGCGAGAGCGCGGAGGACATGCGCCCCTTCGCGGCGCAGGATTATGCCCGCAGCCTGATGGGTCTCGATACCGCAGGGGACCGGGCCGCGGACGGAAAAAGGGAACAGGCGGCATGAAACTCAATTTCGCCGCCGACCCGTCGGAGAAGTCGAAGGTCGATCCGCTGACCCGGACGCTGATCGAGTTCGGGCCGCTCGGCGCTTTCTTCGTCTGCTATTTCGTCTGGGACCTGATGACCGCCACCGCCGCCTTCATCCCGGCGATGCTGGTCTCCCTGTTCTTCTCGATCCGGCTGGAGAAGCGCGTGCCGCTGATGCCATTGGTCACTACGGTGGTCGTGGTGATCTTCGGCGGCCTGACCCTGATCCTCCAGGACGACACCTTCATCAAGATGAAGCCGACCATCGTGAACGGCCTGTTCGCCTTCACCCTGTTCGCCGGCCTGCTGTTCCGCCGCGCCTTCCTGAAATACCTGTTCGGCCCGGTCTTTCAGCTGACCGAAAAGGGCTGGTTCAAGCTGTCGTTCCGCTGGGCCTGCTTCTTCGTCTTCATGGCGATATTGAACGAGATCGTCTGGCGCACCCAGACCGAGAGCTTCTGGGTTTCCTTCAAGGTGTTCGGCAACATGCCGCTCACCATCGTCTTCGCGCTTTCGCAGCTGCCGCTGATCCAGCGCCACGCGACCGACGGCGGCCCGTTCGGCGAACTAAAGCGGGAGAAGGCAAAGAGGGACTAGCGGGCCCTTTGTTGCGGGCTACTCCGCCGCGATCGCCGGGGCCGGCTCGAGCACCCGGACCTCGCCCTCGACATTGTCGGTGACGCAGAAGACGGAGAAGAACTCGATCTCCGGCGCCATGCCGTAGCGCTCGACGATGCCGTCGCGCCACGGCCCGGTATAGAAGGCTTCCGCAGCCTCGCGGCTCTCCCATTGATAGACGCCGCCAGCGGTCCCGTTGTCGGCGCAGATGAAGTGCTTGCTGATGAGGCCCGGCACATCGCGGAAGCCGGGCGCGATCTTCTCGTAATGGTCGCGGCAGGCCGCCCGGTCGATGGACGGCGGCAGCCGATAGCGGACGACGGCGCAGATCATGGCATGCTCCCTGTTCGCGTTCCGGCGGAACGGGAACGATCCGCGTTGACCGGAAGCGGCTGTCGATATAGGATTTTCGTAGCATAGTTCGTAAAGCCCCTGTGGGGAGGATTCCCATGCGCCAGATCAAAAACGCGGCCCTTGGCCTTTCGATCGCCGGTTTCGTGCTCGGCACCGCCGGCGCGGCCTTCGCCTGTCCGATGGGCGCCACCGCCCAGAGCGACAAACCGAAGGTCGAGCAGACGGTCGTGACCAACACGACGACCGCCGAAGAGGAATAGGCCCGGTCCGCACCCGTCCCGCGGACAAGGCGCCGCGGGAGGAGCGCAAAGAGAAAAATGCGGCTTCCCGCGGCGCGGATCGCGGGGAGCCGTTTGCGTCTGGACCTTTTGTCGTCCGGGGCCTACTGCCGAATGCCGAAGCGCTCGTAATCGCCGGCCAGCCGGCCGGTCGCCCAGCGCCACAGCATCCGGAAATCGCTGAACAAGGACCAGACCGGATAGGTGAAGGTCGCCGGCCGGTTCTTCTCGACGAAGAAATGGCCGATCCAGGCGAAGAAATAGCCGGAAAACACGGCGGCGGCGAGCAGCCACCAGGTCTGGCTCGCCAACGCAACGATGGCGGCGGCGATGGCGAGCGAAGTGCCGAAATAGTGCAGATGGCGGGTCCGCGCCTTGCGGTGTTCGCCGAGATAGAAGGGCCAGAATTCGGCGTAGCTGGCGATCTTCTCGCCGGCAGCGGGTTTCCCGGGCATCGCTTTCGCCTCCCCGAACGCGCCTCTTGTAGCCTGGGCGGAAATCCACCGTGCCGCACGCGGCGCAGTATATCTTGAAGTGCGGCGGACGGTTCGCCAATTCAAGCGCCGATCCCGCCCGGAATGGACCTGAGGGAACGGAGCTGAAAGAATGGGCTATCGCATCGCCGTGGTCGGCGCGACCGGCAATGTCGGCCGGGAAATGCTCGACCTGCTGGCCGAACGGAAGTTCCCGGCCGACGAGGTGATCCCGCTGGCGTCGCCGCGCTCGGAGGGCGAGCCGATCGATTTCAACGGCCGGGTGCTGGAGGTGAAAAACCTCGCGACCTTCGATTTCGCGGGCATCGACATCGCCTTTTCCTCGCCCGGCGCGAAGGTTTCGAAAGAATATGCGCCGCGGGCCGGCGCCGCCGGCTGCCTGGTGATCGACAACACCAGCCAGTTCCGCATGGATGAAGACGTGCCCCTGGTGGTGCCGGAGGTGAACGGCGACGCGCTCGCCGGCTACATGGCGCGCAACGACCGGCGTAACATCGTCGCCAATCCGAACTGCTCGACGATCCAGCTCGTCGTTGCGCTCAAGCCGCTGCACGATGCGGCGCGCATCCGGCGGGTCTCGGTCGCGACCTACCAGTCGGTTTCCGGCGCCGGCAAGGCGGGCATGGACGAACTGTTCGAACAGACCCGCAACATCTATGCCGGCGGCGGCACGGACAAGGCGAAGTTCACCAAGCAGATCGCCTTTAACGTCATTCCCCATATCGACGTCTTCATGGAGGACGGCTCGACGAAGGAGGAATGGAAGATGGTCAACGAGACGAAGAAGATCCTCGACCCGGCCATCGACATGATCGCGACCTGCGTGCGCGTGCCGGTCTTCATCGGTCATGCCGAGGCGGTGCATCTGGAGTTCGAGAGCGCGCTGGGCGAGGACGCGGCCCGCGAGGCGCTGGAAGCGGCGCCCGGCGTTTCGGTGATCGATTACCGCGCCGACGAAGGCTATGTGACGCCGGTCGAATGCGCCGGCGAGGACAAGGTTTATGTCAGCCGCATCCGCAAGGACCCGACCGTCCCGCACGGCCTGGCCCTGTGGGTCGTCTCCGACAATCTGCGCAAGGGCGCCGCGCTCAACACCATCCAGATCGCCGAGGCAATGATCGAACGGGGCGGACTGAAAGCGGCGGCGTAAGCGCCGCCGTTTTTCCGCAGCACAGGTCGCTGCCCAAACCGCCGGCAAGCTCCGCCTCGCCGATCATCGGACCTGTTACCCATGTATCCGGTTTGCACCCCGCCGTCCCCCCTCCCCTTGGGGGAGGGGGTTAGGGGGAGGGGTACGCAGAGATTGCAACATCGTCGGAACCAGGCATCTGCGCGATGACAGCCGACCCCTCCCCTAGCCCCTCCCCCAAGGGGAGGGGGATTCGTGCGGTGTCAGCGTTCTCTTGCAGAGCAACCCCGGCGCGGGGAAAACGCGGGATCAGACCCCCTCAAGCACCCGGAAATCCCGCACCACGGCGCCTTCCAGCCGTTCGAGCGCGGCTGCGTAGGCGTCGCTCTCGCGCGCGGCGACGGCCTGCTCGTAGCTGTCGAACTCGATCACCACGGTGCGGTTGGCGAGGCCGGCCTCGTAAGCGGTCACCTTGCCGCCCCGGGCGAGGAAGCGGCCGCCATGTTGCAGGACCGCCGGCCCGGCCAGCTCGGCATAGGAGGCCAGCGCGTCCGGATCCTTCACCTCGCGGTAGCACGAAACCCAATATCCTTTAGCCATTGTCGTCCTCGTTCGGTTCGGTTCGCTTACAACGATGCCCGGTCTTACCCCATCAGGCCCGGCAGCCAAAGCACGATTCCCGGGAAGGCCAGCAGCACGCCGACGGTCGCGACATCGGCAACGAAGAAGGGCCCGATGCCGCGGAACACGTCCTGCAGCGGCACTTCGAGCGAGCGGCCCTCGGCGTCGCGCAGGTCGCGGCTGACCCCGGCGACAACGAAACAGTTGAGCCCGATCGGCGGGGTAATCAGGCAGATTTCCGCCATCTTGACGACAATGATGCCAAACCAGACCGGGTGGTAGCCGAGCGCCTCGACCGCCGGGAACACCACCGGCAGGGTGAGGATCAGCATGCCGATCGCGTCCATGAACATGCCGAGGACGGCATAGGCGAGCAGGATGCAGATCATGATGACGATGGGCGGCATGTCGAGGGTCGTCACCCAGCCGGCGAAGGAGGCCGGCAGGCCGGCGAAGCCGAGGAAGCGCACGAACAGGAAAACGCCCCAGATCAGGGTGAAGATCATCGCCGTCAGCTTGGCGGTCTCGAGCAGCGCCTCTTTCAGCCGCCCGCCCATTTCGCCGACGGCCTTCTGCCGGAACGCCTCGAAGACGTAGATCGCGAACACGATGGCCGCGCCGAGCGCCGCCGCTTCGGTGGGCGTCGCCGTGCCGGTGTAGATCGCACCGAATATCACCAGGACGACGGCGAAAATGGGCAGAATGCCGGGCACCGTGGCCAGCTTCTCGCGCAGGGTAAATCCGGCGATCGGCCGGCCGAGCTGCGGCTTCCACAGGCACATGCCGATAATCAGCGCGGCATAGATCAGCGCCGAAACCAGGCCGGGCAGGAAGCCGCCGAGCAGCAGCTTGCCGACCGATTCCTCGACGATGATCGCGTAGATGACCAGGATGGCCGAAGGCGGGATGAGCGAAGCCAGCGTGCCGCCCGCCGCGACGACGCCGGCCGCCAGCTTGCGGTCGTAGCCGTTCTTCAACATGTCGGGAATCGCGACCCGGGAGAACACGGCGGCGGTCGCAGTCGAGGCGCCGGAGACCGCGGCGAAGCCGGCGGTGGCGAAAACGGTCGCCACGGCGAGGCCGCCCGGCACCCAGCCGACCCAGCGCCGCGCCGCCTCGAACAGCCTGCCAGTCAGGCCGGCATAGAAGGCGAGAAAGCCGATCAAAATGAACAGCGGCAGGACCGAGAGCGGATAGGTGATGGTCTTGGAATGCGGAATCGTGCCCGAAATCGCCGCCGCCACGTTCCAGCCGCGCAATTCCAGCAGGCCGAGGAAGCCGGTCAGCGCGGCAGCGACGAAGACCCGGACGCCCAGCACCACCAGAACGATCAGGAAGACGACCGCGACGATGCCGGTGTTGAAGGGATCGAGGCCGAGCATCAGGCGGTGCCCTCGATCTCGTCCTCGGCGAGCTCCTCGACCGTCTTGATGTGCGGCGCGCCGACCGGCGCCAGCGCCGGATTCAGGAACAGCCGCAGATAGGCGAAGAACTGGACCCCAAAGCGGAGAAACAGCAGACCGAGGAAGATCGGCACCGCCAGCTTCCCCGGCCAGGTCGCCAGCTCGATATCGATCGTGCTGTCGCCCAGTTCCCAAGCCCGGCCGAAATGCTGATAGGAATAGGGAATCAGGATGGCGACGATGATCATGCCGATGAGCACGCCGAGCGTCTCGGCGAGCCACATCGCGCGGCCCTTGAGGCGGCCGATCATCAACTCCATCCGGACATGGCCGCCCTGGCGCTGGAGCCAGGAGATGCCGAAAATGGCGAAGCCGATCATGCCGAACTCGACGATGTCGATGTAGCCGAAGATCGGCGCACCGAAGAGATTGCGCAGGACGATCTGGATCATGCCCAGGATCATCAGGCCGAATACCAGCGCCCCACCGACCAGCGTGCAGGCGAATTCAAGCGGCGCCAGCAGGCGGTCGGCCCGCCAGACCGCCCGGCCGAGCAGGTCGTCCGGCGGCGCGCGGCCGTTTTCCGGCGCGTCCCCGATCATGGATTTTCCGGAGAGGGAAAAATGGCGCAGCCCGCCGCCCGATACAGATGCGGACGGCGGGCCGCAAGCCTGCGTCGAAGACTATTCGTATGTCTTGCCGACGGCGGCGAACATGGACTTCACGAGGCCGCGGGCGTCGAACTTGCCCTGGTTCTCCTTGATCCAGGCTTCGATCACCGGCCGGCCGCCCGCCTTGCGAAAGGCCGCAATCTGCGCGTCCGTATAGCGGACTTCCTTCAGCTTCTTCTTCAGCATCGGCAGATTTTTTTCGTCCGCTTTCTTGTAGGCATCGATCTGGGCCGCGATGACCGCTTCTTTCGAGTCCTCCAGCAGCTTCTTGTATTGCGCCGGCAGCTTCTTGTAGGCGCTGATCGAGAAGGTCAGCGGGCAGTCCGACGTGCCGGGCGACAGGTTGGCGGTGTACCAGTCGGCCAGTTCGTGGATCTTGTAGGCGACATGGGCGTAGGTGAAGGGGAAGGAGGCCGCCTGCATCGTGCCCTGCTGCATGCCGGTGTAGACCTCGGTCGCCGTCGGCGTCGTCGGGGTCGCGCCCAGCACCTTCATCGCCCGGCCGAGGCCGCCGCCGGCCCGGACCGTCATGCCCTTCCAGTCGGCGAGCGCCACCGGCGGCTTGCCTTTGCCGAGCAGCTCATACTGCGGCAGGAAGGACGAGGTGTAGATCATGGCGTTCCAGCGCGCGAGTTGCTTCCCGACCGCCGGATGGGCGTAGACCGCCTCGCGGACCTTGCGGTTTTCCTCCCAGGTGGCCATCGGCAGGAAGGGCAGGGTCAGCGCCATCAGCGCCGGGTTTTTCTTCGGATGGTAGAAGTTGCAGAACATCGCCCCTTCGAATGCGCCGATCTTCAGCCCGTCCAGATTCTCGCGCGATTTGGAGAGCGCCGCGCCGTAGTAGATCTTGAGCGTCCAGTTGCCGCCGGTCTTTGCGGCGAGCAGGGCGGACAGCTTCTCGATACCGGCGGTAAAGGCGCGCTTCTTGCCCCAGACCGAGTAGTTCCAGGTCAGTTTCGGGCCATTGACCTCGGCCGCCTGCGCCGGCGCCCATACCGACGTTGCGCCGAACGCCAGGGCTATCGCCGCGCCGGCGGCGCCAAGCGCGATGCTGCGAGTGCAATTCGTCATAGTTTCTTCTCCTTGCGGGTTGTCGGCCGGAGTTCCGGCCGCACACATGCCCCCCCTCGAAAGATCAATCGGTCTGATTTTTTGAGCCGTGTGCAACCTAGCGGCTCTCCGGCGCTTGCGGCAAGCGCCGCGCCATCTTGGTAACCAGGTTGTCAGCGATCCCCGGCCGGCTCCACGGACAGACGGCGAGACAGATGCCGCACGTCTCGTTCTCGACGAAAAACGGCAGGCACTTGTCGAAATCGACATACCATTTCTTCGTGCCACGGACCGTCTGCTTTTCCGGGGCGATGGCGTCGGGCGGGCAGGCCCGGGTGCACACCTGGCAGCTTTGGCAGAACAGGTCGGCGCCGAAAACATCCGGCGCGTCCGGCGTCAGCGGCAGGTCGGTGGTGACCATGGAGAGCCGGAAATTGGACCCGAAGCGGCGGTGGATCATCGAACCGTGCTTGCCCAGTTCGCCCAGCCCGGCTTCGATCGCCGCCGGGATCATCAGCACGTCCTCGGTCATCGGGCCGGTCTTGGCTTCCGCCGGAAAGCCGCGCTCGCGAACCCAGTTGGCCAGCCGCTTGGCGGCCATGCCGGCGCGGCCATACTGCACCATCACCTCGATATAGGCGTCCTCGTCGGGCGCACTGTTGAGCCGGTCGTATTCGTGGGCAAAGGCCATGACGACGACCCAGCGCCCGGTCGGCCGAGGCCGGTCGGTGTAGGTCCAGGACTCCCGGTATTCGCAGATCCCGGCATCGTCCGCGCCGGCCTCCAGCGCGGCCCGTTTGACGGCGGCGCTCCAGCCTTCGTCCGGCACAGGCACCCGTGACGGCGCGACCGGGCTGTCGGCGTATTCCGCGGCGCGCTGGCGGTATTTCCGCGCTTCGCGGATATTCTCGTTGTCGCGATAGCGGTCGTAGAAGAAGCGCAGGACCCCGGTGTGTTGGATCGAATGGCCGTCGTCGCGCCAGAAGACCGGCCGCGGGGGGCCGAACGTCTCTTCGCCCAGTCCGTTGATGGCGTTGCCGGACATCTCCGGCCAGACCGATTCCTGCGCAGGCGAGGGCACCCATTTCACTGCGGTCGAGGATGTTCCCGCCATGACCCGATCCCGCTTTCCTGTTCGTCCGGCGCAGCCATCCTAGCGCAAGGGTGCGACCCGCCGGAAGGGCCTGGCGCGGATCGTCCTTCGAGACGGGGCTTCGAGACGCAGTTCTTCGAACCGCTCCTCACCCCCTCCTCAGGATGAAGCTGTATGGATTGAGGCCAACACAACCCTTCATCCTGAGGAGGCCATTGAGGAGACCCAAAGGGCCGTCCCGAAATGGCCGTCTCGAAGGACGAAACGCCCGTCTCGAAGGACGCCCTCACATCATCCCGATGGCGCGGCGGTAGACATCGAGCAGTTCCTCCTGCTCCCGGCGGTCGGTCTGGTCCATGCGGCGCAGGGCGACCAGCTTGCGCATGATCTTCGGATCGTAGCCGTTGCCCTTCGCCTCGGCGTAGACTTCGCGGATGTCGGCGGCCAGCGCCTTCTTCTCTTCCTCCAGACGCTCGATCCGCTCGACATAGGCGCGCAGGATATCGCCCGCGATTCCGCCCGCCCGGCCGGGACTTGCCGGGATTTCGGGGCTGGCGGTCTCGCTCGAGCCGGCGTTCAGGGCGGCGTCTTCGGCAGGGGTCATTGTCGGAGGTCCATCGTCTGCAAAGGAAAGGGAAAGGTCGGATCGCCGGGCCGGCGGCGGCCGGCGGCTACATACGGAAATGCTTGCTCAGGCGCAGCCCCTGGGCCTGGTAGTTGGAGCCCAGCTCCTTGCCGTAGAGCCGGTCGGGGACCGCGCGCAGCCGCTCATAGACCAGCCGGCCGACGACCTGCCCGTCTTCAACGAAAAACGGCACTTCGTGAGGCCGGACTTCAAGCACGGCCCGGCTGCCCGTTCCGCCGGCCTCCGGGCTGCCGAAGCCGGGATCGAAGAAACCGGCATAGTGGACCCGGAACTCGCCGACCAAAGTATCGTAGGGGATCATTTCGGCGGCGTGGTCCGGCGGCACCGAGACCGCTTCCCTGGAGGCCAGAATGTAGAAATCGTCGACATTGAGAACGAAGCCGCCGTCCGCCGGCGCCCGGATCTGCTCCCAGAAATCCGCCGCCGGATACTGGGCGACCCGGTCGACATCGATGACATCGCAGTTCTTCTTCGCCTTGTAGCCGACGACCGAGCCCGGCCCGCCGCCGCCGAGGTCCAGGGAAATGTTGAGCTTGTCGCCTTCCAGCGTGATGTCCGGCCCGTCGGTCGAGAGCTTGCGCTCGGTTTGCAGCGCGCGCATCGCCGTCTTGCTGAGCGTCGGCGCGCCGCGGCGCAGCCGGAGCTGGTTGAGCCGTGTGCCGGTCCGCACCCGCACGCTGAAGGTGCGCGGCGAGATTTCCGCATAGAGCTGCCCGCAGTAGCCCGCCGCGATCCGGTCGAACGCGGTCGAATTGTCGGTGATGACGCGGGTGAAGATGTCCAGCCGACCCGCCGAGCTCTTGGGGTTGGCATAGGCGCTCAACGGCCTGGGCAGGTCGAGCCGCTCGAGGAGCGGTACGATATACACATGCCCCTGTTCGAGGACCCCGCCTTCGGCAAGGTCGATCTCGTATTGCGCGAAGGCGTCGATCCGGTCCCTGACGCTATGGCCGGGCCCGGGCAGGAAGCTCGCATTCACCCGGTAGGCGGTCCGGCCGAGCCGGAGATCGAGGCTGGCCGGCTGGATCTGCGGGTCGGCGATCGGCGGCGCTGCCAGAATCTTCCGGCCCCGGATCAACTCCTCGATCTCCTGGGACGGATAGATGCCGGTGTTCTGCCGCGCCCTGTCGCCCTCGGCGGCAGCGTCGGGGGGTTCGGAACCAAACAGGTCGTTGTCGCCCGCAGGGATCGGTCGGGTTTCCATGGCACACAGTCGGGCTATCGGCTCCGGCCACCATGCCATAGCCAAAAAAACAGATAAATCAGTAAGTTATCCAAAATTCAACTGATTTTTCCCGCGTCTTGTCCGCTGGCCGGCTCCACGGAAAGATGTGCGTGGGCAAACGTTTGCCCACGTTTCGCACATGATTCACGCAATCCACATTTCTCCCGTCCCGCCGCGGCCCGGCGGGCGCCGGCGAGACCGGAATCGGCGAAGCCCGGCGCCCTAGCCGTCCTTTTTCGCCTTGTTGAGCGCAGCGCCGAGGATGTCGCCCAGCGATGCCCCGGAATCGGACGAGCCGAACTGTTCCATCGCTTCCTTGTCCTCGGCAATCTCCCGCGCCTTGACCGACAGGGAGAGCTTGCGGGCGCTCTTGTCGAAGTTGGTGACCTTGGCGTCGATCTTCTCGCCCACGGCGAAGCGGTCCGGCCGCTGCTCGGCGCGCTCTCGCGACAGGTCGGCCTTGCGGATAAAGCCCTGGATGCCGTGGACCTCGACTTCCAGTCCGCCGGAGGTGACGCCGGTGATCGTGGAGGTCACGAGGGCGCCCTTGCGGATCGAGCCCGCCGGCCCGGCCAGCGGATCTTCCGACAGCTGCTTGATGCCCAGGCTGATCCGCTCCTTCGTGGTATCGACCTCCAGGAGCTTCACCTTCACCATGTCGCCCTTCTTGTATGCGACGACGGCTTCCTCGCCCGGCGTGTTCCAGGAAATGTCGGACAGGTGAACCATGCCGTCGATATCGCCCGGCAGGCCGACGAACAGGCCGAATTCGGTGATGTTGCGGATTTCGCCTTCCATCTCCGTGCCGGACGGATACTGTTCGGCGAAGGTCGCCCAGGGATTGTCCCGAGTCTGTTTCAGGCCCAGGCTGATCCGGCGGCGCTGGGAATCGACGTCCAGCACCATCACTTCGACTTCCTGGCTGGTCGAGACGATCTTGCCCGGGTGCACGTTTTTCTTGGTCCACGACATTTCAGAGACGTGGACCAGGCCTTCGATGCCCGCTTCCAACTCCACGAAGGCGCCGTAGTCGGTGATGTTGGTGACCCGGCCGGTGAAGCGGGCGTTCTCCGGATACTTGGCTTCCACGCCGTCCCAGGGATCGGCCTCGAGCTGCTTCATGCCCAGGCTGATGCGCTGGGTGTCCGGGTTGAAGCGGATAACCTGCACGTCGACCGTCTCGCCGATATTCAGCGCTTCCGACGGATGGTTGACCCGCTTCCAGGATATGTCGGTGACGTGCAGCAGGCCGTCGATGCCGCCGAGCTCGACGAAAGCGCCGTAGTCGGTGATGTTTTTCACCACACCCTTCAGCACCTGGCCTTCCTTCAGGTTGGCGATCAGTTCGGCGCGGGCTTCGGCGCGAGTCTCCTCCAGCACGGCGCGGCGCGAGACGACGATGTTGCCGCGCTGCCGGTCCATTTTGAGGATCTGGAAGGGCTGCGGCGTGTTCATGATCGGCGTCACGTCGCGCACCGGCCGGATATCGACCTGGCTGCCGGGCAGGAAGGCGACGGCGCCGTTGAGATCGACCGTGAAGCCGCCCTTGACCCGGCCGAAAATGTGGCCGGTCACGCGCTGCCCGTCGTTGAAGGCGCTTTCGAGCTGGACCCAGGCTTCCTCGCGGCGGGCCTTGTCGCGCGACAGCACGGCTTCGCCATTGGCGTTCTCCAGCCGCTCGACATAGACCTCCACCTCGTCGCCGGGCTTGATTTCCGGCGCCGCGCCCGGCGGCGCGAACTCCTTGATCGGCACGCGGCCCTCGGCCTTGAGGCCGACATCGATCACGGCGTGGTCGTTTTCGATCGCCACGATCCGGCCGGCGACCACCTTGCCTTCGAATTGATCGTGTTCTTTCAGGGATGCATCGAGCAGCGCGGCGAAGTCCTCGCCGGACGCCGCCGCGGTTTCTGTCGCAGTCGTCATGGGGTTCCGGATGTCCTCTCGTTTTCCGGCCGGCTACCTGGCTGCAGTTCCGACGGAGCGCTTCCTGACGGGCTGTCTCCCAATTCGGACAGCCGGTCAGGCCGGGTCGGAAAGCAGCATCGAAGCGTTGCCGTTACCGGACATCCTGCACGAGCCTTCGCCATCCCGGCGCACGCCGCGCCACGATATCCAGCGCCGCGCGGAACGCCGCTTCGGCGTCCAGCGCACTGGTATCGAGAATTGCCGCGTCGTCGGCAGGCTTCAGCGGCGCTACGGCGCGACTGCTGTCGCGGCCGTCGCGCGCCTCCAGCTCGCTCAGGACAGCCGGGTATATAACGTCCGCCCCGGCGGCCTGCAACTCCGCAAAACGGCGGCGCGCCCTTTCGTCCGGGCTTGCGGTGACGAAGATTTTCACCGGCGCGTCCGGGCAGACGACGGTGCCGATATCCCGGCCGTCGATCACGGCGCCGCGCCGGCCGGACGGCGGATTGCGGGCGAACCGGCGCTGGAATTCCAGCAGCGCCTGCCGGACCGAGGCAAACGCAGCGACCCTGGAGGCGGCGTCGCCCGTTTCCGGTGTGCGCAGGGCCGGGTCCGAGAGGCGGCCCGTATCCAGGCCCCCGAGATTGAATTGGCGGGCAGCGGCGGCGGCGGTCGCCTCGTCCGCCGGGTCGCCGCCCGCGCGCAGGATCGCCAGCCCGACCGCGCGGTAAAGCACGCCGGAGTCCAGGTGGGCGAGGCCCAGCTCTTCGGCGAGGCGCCGGGCCAGCGTCCCCTTGCCCGCCGCCGCCGGACCGTCGACGGCGACGAAGAGCAGGGGCGGGGACAAGCGGTCTGATGCCGGATCGGACGGAGGACCGGACGGCGAAGCGGAGGGGGGGTCAGACGGGGAAGCGGACATGGACGGGCCGGAGGTAATTCTGTGCCGCGGAAGCTAATGCATTTTCCCCACTTGCGGAATCGGCGCGCCGTCCCGCCGCACGAAGATGCCGCCTCGACAGCAGCCGGATTATGCCTACATACCCGGCGTTATCCTGTGCAGCCATGTTCGGAAGATGTATTCGGAAAAGACGGCCGATATCCTCGTCTCGGTCAAGCCGATCTATCTGGCAGAGCAGTCGGAGCCCGACGAAAACCGCTATGTCTGGGCCTACACCGTCACGATCAGCAACGAGGGTGAGGAACGGGTCCAACTGCTCAACCGGCATTGGCGGATCACCGATTCGGCCGGCCAGCAGCAGGAGGTGCGCGGCCCCGGCGTTGTCGGCGAGCAGCCGGTGCTGGAGCCGGGCCAGAGTTTCGAATATACCAGCGGCTGCCCGCTCACGACGCCGTCCGGCTTCATGGTCGGCGCGTATGAAATGACGCGCGAAGACGGCAGCCGATTCCAGGTCGGCATTCCGATGTTCTCGCTGGACAGCCCCTTCGTCCGCAACATGGTGCATTAGGCGCCCATAGGCCTCAGGGAGAATTCCTTTCATGCTGCTCCGTCTTGTGCCGGCCGGCACGACCATCCCCTTTGTCCGTTTCCGCAAGATTTATCTCGTGCTTTCGATCGCCCTGCTGATCCTCAGCGGCGCCATGTTCTTCGGGCAGGGCCTCAATTTCGGCATCGACTTCAAGGGCGGCATCCTGCTCCAGGTCACCGCCCTGGACGACAAGGGCAACGAGAAGCCGGCCGATGTCGCCGGCCTGAGGAGCCGGCTCAACGCGCTCGGGCTGGGCGAGGTCTCGATCCAGAATTTCGGCAACGAGTCCGAAGTTCTGATCCGGGTCGAAAAGCAGCCCGGCGACAACAAGCGCCAGATGCAGGCGATCGAAACGATCACCGCGGCCCTGGGCAAGGGCTACCGCGTCGGCCGCGAGGAATTCGTCGGGCCCAAGGTCGGCGCAGAACTGATCCAGGCGGGGATCATCGCAACGGTGCTCGCGCTGCTCGCGATCATGGCCTACGTCTGGTTCCGCTTCGAATGGCAATTCGCCATCGCGGCCGCGGCGGCGCTGACCCATGACGTGTTGCTGACGATCGGCCTGTTCAGCCTGTTCCAGTTCGAATTCAACCTTTCCACCGTCGCTGCGGTGCTGACCATCGCCGGCTATTCGATCAACGATACGGTGGTGGTGTTCGACCGGGTGCGCGAAAACATGCGCAAATACAAAAAGCTGGCGATGCCCGACCTGATGAACCTGTCGCTGAACGAGACGCTGTCGCGCACGGTTCTGACCAGTGTTACCACCATGCTCGCGCTGCTCGCGCTGTTTTTCCTGGGCGGCGAGGTTATCCGCGGCTTTTCCATTGCCCTGATCTGGGGCGTGGTCATCGGCACCTATTCCTCGATCTGCCTGGCGGTGCCGCTGCTTCTGATCCTGCGCATCAAGCGGCTCGGCCGGTCGAGCGACGCGGGCGACGCCGGAGACGCCGCCGAGGCAGCAGCGGGATAGGACAGGACAGGGTGGCGGCCGACACCGCAGCAGGCCGGCCCGGCGGGAGCGTCCGGGTGGAACTGACCGAAGCGGCGCGCGGCGACCGGCCGTTTATCGAAAGCTACGGCCCCGGCGGCTTCCGGATCGGCGGCACGCGGTGGGCCGGATCGGTCCTGATCCTGGCGGACCGGGTCGTCGCCTGGGACAACGGAGACCCTGCAACCCTCGATGCCGGAGCGCTCGCCGCCGCGTTTGCCGGCGAGTCCGTGGAACTGCTCATTCTCGGCCTCGGCGCCGGGGCAGCGGCGGTCCCGCCGGCCGCCCGCGCAGCCTTCCGGGAAGCCGGCTTCGCCGTCGAGGCGATGGACACGGGAGCCGCCTGCCGGACTTACAATCTCCTGGCCGGCGAGGGCCGGGCCGTCGGCGCGGCGCTGATGGCGTTGCCGGCCGGCTGACCGGGGGGGTATTGCCCCGCCGGACCGGTCTTTCGCCAGCCGATAACGGTAGGGGAGGGTTTGAAACGGGAATTATATGCCTGACTATGCCGCCGGGGCGGCGGCGCGCGTGACGCGCGCCGACCTCCCCCTCTTCAGAGGATTCCTCTGCGCAAGTCGGGCAAAGCCAATAAGGGCGGCGGCGGAGCCTTCCCAACGATACCCCTCCCCCTGCCCCTCCCCCAAGGGGAGGGGGGTAAGACGGTGCAAACCGGATACATGGGTAACAGTCTAGACCGGAGACATGGGTAACAGGTCTGATGATCGGCGAGGAGGATCTTGCCGATGGTTTGGAAGGAGACCTGTGCTGTGGAAGAACGGATGCG